>Ga0207886_10038_pt1 | contig 448302 bp, 479 predicted proteins | sample LinPmetageLP35_FD_184048 | JGI IMG/M metagenome (GOLD analysis project Ga0207886, IMG submission 184048) | Marine viral communities from the Pacific Ocean - LP-35 (SPAdes) | ecosystem: Environmental > Aquatic > Marine > Oceanic | place: Pacific Ocean | collected 2009-08-31
ATGTTCTCGCAATCTTGCTTGCAGCTGGCGCTTTTGTGAAGGTTCGCATTGAGCCTGCCTACGCCGGACTTGGCGAGATTGTCAGCGTTGTGCCGGTCATTGTAGCGGCTCTGACTATCCCCAAAGTCAAACGGTTTGTCAAGAATTAAGATATATTCTATTCGGAGGGCCATGGGAAGCGCAAGGAGTTCTGACTGTCATTACAATGAGGCTGGGTAGTCCCGTTGCTCTACTCGGTCGGCCGCGATTCTTAAGTCGAAATGTCACTCTTTTCGTGCTGGATTGTAGTGTTTTTAAGTTTCATTTGATGGGTGGGGGTCTTGCCAACACCCAATACCTATTCTATTCTATAGTGTTAGCTTTATTACTTACTCTTTACATATCTGAGTGTGACGTGAAGACTGGTTTCCGTTCTCGTCATGAGTCCGTCCGCAGAGACAGGCTTGGCAGTTTGCAGAAGGGCTTGGAGTTGGTCTGCAAGACTACCCTCGTAACGCAATACTATGAAGCCTCGAAGAGCGGCTATAATTTGCTCTTCCGTTGGAAGGTCAAGCCGACATGACATTTGGCCCTCTGGCGCTCGTGGACACCCGGTAACGTCAAAGCCATTAACTAGTATTGTAGGGGAACTGTAGTCACCCACGAGCACCTCCACGATATGATCAACGGGAACCCGAGCCAGACTCTTCTTGAGAGTGCTTCGCACTGACTCTACTAACGGGCAATCGGGAACGCACAGAAGTTGAACTTGAACAGTCTTTGGTTGAGCCATCGTGCCAGTGCACAAAGCGAAGCAGAGTCTCTGGGTTTGGGATCATGATGAAACACCGTCACCAAACTCAGGTGCACGAGGCCAATCCCCGCCATTGGCTGGCGCATTATCCAGCCGAGATCGGGTTCTGGATTCCGGTGGTCAGCGCCCAGCCTTGGCAAGTCTCACCAGCCAAAACATCTTCAGATAAAGGAAATATCTCTGGTTGTATCTTGGCTCTTACGCGTATCTTTTTCACTTGATACCTTTTAACGACGATCATGTGGATTCACGATTAGTCTCTGAAAACGCCTTGTGCCTACCCTGTACGTTATTTTTAACCCAACATTGAGCCTGGACGTGGAAAACATGATTTATTTTACCCAGGTTCTCTGGCCCATCCTATAAACCTCATGAGATACCCCATCTTTCTCCTCTTCTTCTCCAGCTGCGCTCACATTCATTCTTGAAGAATTTCAGAAGCAAGTCTTCTTGAAGCCACTCATAATTCATAGTCCCTTTTACTACATACCTGCCAGCAATCTCTACCAACATACCTCACCACCAACCAGAAATATGCTCTACCTATCAACTATCCTCACCATCTTAGCAGCCACCTCCGTCACCTCCCTCCCTCTCAACATCAACCTCGGCGCTTTCTCGCCTGCTTTAGTAGTCGGCGATGGAGGTATATCATTCGGCGGAGAAGCAGAGGTGTCAAATATAATGACCACCCTTGGTGGAGCCTCCCAAGAAGCTGCCGCCGGCTCTGTGGAGAAGGTGGAGAAGAGAGACCTCGCGGGCTTCAATACCGCCCTCGCCTTCGCGACCGGCGCCCTACGAAATGGCCCTAAGGTGGAGCTTGGTACTGGTGAAGGTGGATCAGGTGGGGGTATCATTATTGGCCCTGCCGCTGGAACTGCAGCTGCGAAGCGTGTCGTTGGAAGCTCAAACTTTTAAGACAATGACAACTTGGCAAGCCTCGGCATCCATTTTTGAAATTCTTGATCCTTTTACAAAGAGAAATACTCTAATAAGCTTGAAACGTAAGACGAAGTGTCCTTCGATGAACCAGATTACATTATCTCACACTTTTTTTTTTGGATGCTTTTTGCTGTCCAGCCGCTAGTGTAAAGTTGGGAGGTGCTTGCCGATTAATGAGCCACGGATCTCTTCCTGAAGGACACCAGGCCTCTCGTGTGACGATTCTTTGCTTCCTCCCTGCCAATGCCCACGGAAAACATACGCTAAGGAAGCACACCCAAACCGGGAAACTTCTCGAATTGGTAAATCTTACAGGGCTGAGCGCCAGGAGATCGTGCAACGCTGCAAGATCTCGGCAGATAACGTAATTCCTGCCCCGGAAATCCATTATAATCTGGAAAACAAGAAGGGGCAACATAACCCTAGAAGCCCTGCGCTCCGCTCTTCTCATCGATATGGCGATATCTCTCCTTTTCCTTGCGGTCTTTGAGCAGAATTGCTGTTGTAAGAATGAGAAGTGCGTCGATGCCCACAATACCGAATGCCCCAGTGAAGATCGTATCCAGGAAGTTGTTTGCATATTGCGAAAACGGCGTGACACAACCGATCATCGATGCAGCAACCTGGGCGTTCGGACAGGTAGTATCAACGACGAATGGAGGAGAAGTGCTGCTCATGTAGCCACAACAGTTGAGCTGTCATATGTCAGCATGTTCTAAGCTAGATGAAGGACAGTTGGACGCACCCCCTGCTGGAGCAGACTCTGGGTAGGAGCAGGCTGTTCATTCCAGACAATCGAAAGATTCTTCCTCGTCTTCAGCGTATCAAACCAGATATCCAGGCCGATAACCAATGTGAATAGGGCGCAGACGACGACCGTGTATCCGTGGAACTTGAGCCAGCCTCGAGTCATGGGCATGATCATCGCTGGTACGGAGATTAGGAAGGTGATGAAGACCATGACGGCATTTCCGACCGCCGCTATTCTGTAGTTAGTATAGAGTAGGGTTGACCGAGTGAGGGATGGGAATGCTGACCGTTCAAGGGACATTGCATCAATAGTAGATCTCGCGCAACATATTTGACTGTGGGTGTTCTGGCAGCCTCTGCTTTGGACTTCAAGGCAAAGATGATTAGAAGTGCGCCGGAGGCCAGGAAGAGTACGTCCGTGATGACATACGTCAGGAAGATTTTGTCCTTCATGTCGACGGAGGCTGTTATCCTGTTGACGGGCAAGATTGTATTTTCGGATTAGATAGATGGTTGAGTTGACTAGCGTCTAACAAAATCCAAAAGGGCCTCTAGACAGGCAGTGAAATGAGTTTGAAGTGTCGAAAATGTTCGACGGAGAAAGCAAGCAATGCTGGGTAGAATGAAGGAGCAACGTAGAATTGAAGAAAGAAACAGAATTAAAGATAGACGGTTGGAGACACCTAGGGAGGGAAAATACCAGAAGGAGATTTGCAATCTGAGGTTAGGCCATGCAATTGTGGAAGGACGTCGCGGATGTGGAGAACCAGGGGTCTCGCGATCCTCGACGTTCAGTGTTTTAGATGCTGCCTTAACGGAATTCTGAGGCAGTGCAACTCACCTTCTCGAAAACCACGGGAGGGCAAAGTCTAATTCTGTCGCAGGGTCGTTGATTCATTGTCGATGACATTTCTTGTTCACTTCAGCGCGATTTCTAAGTACGCTGTTGAACAGTTTGTAGGAGCATCTTGAAGACCTTGGTCTCTGTCACTGTTTGAAATAATTTAATTCAATTCTTTCTAAATACTTAGCAGATCGCCTTGAAATCTATTTGGAAGATCTCTAAATTTAGAAATCTCAAATAAAGGACCCGAAATTAAGGACCTAATTCTCCTCCGTGAGAGATGGCCGGGTTCTAAAACCTCCTGAAACGCGACAATGGCTTCAGAACGTCAGCAAATCCACCTGCCTCAAAGTTTGGATGGCATCCTATCTTGCATCTAAAGATTCCTCACAAAGTTCATATAATTGCAGCACTGCAGTTGGTAGGCTCTCATAATCTCCACAGCTTTACAGTTGGAGTAGCTGTCTTACTAAGAACTTATTACATTCGGTTCAACGCAGCGCATCCCGCCGTTCTGCACCACCGGATTCCTCTGCCTGAGCTAAGCCATTAGGGAGACGACACCTTCAAGGACTGGTCAAGAAACTTGCCAAAGGAGCAGAATAGTCTGGATGCTAATATGGAGGAAACAACACCTACTAGCTCAACAGTATCCGGCTCCTCTACGACCTCGGGGACGGAAACGGCTTCTACTCCCACAACATTGCTAGGTGCGGAGCTGGTCGTAGATACTGAGGATCCGCATTCCGACGGCACGGACAGGGCAATTGTGGCTGGAGGTGTGCTAGGTACGTCGCCTACTATTCCTTCTGGCCCAGTGATGCTGATTTACCGATGCAGGGGCTCTTATCATCTCAGCTGTCATTATATGGCTAGTCCTGCGAGTGATGAGAGTGAACTCATGCGGAGACTTACGCCGGAAAAAACAAAATCAACATCAGAGGTCAAGGAAATCAGTCACTGGGAAGGATGAAGAAGATGGGATACGTGGGGAATATCGAGGTTGACTTGATTGTCGCTATTTCAGTGGGATTGAACCAGAAGTATCGCATTCAGAGGCCCCGTTACTAGCGCTTCCGGATGGCAAAGCACTGCTTAAGGCTTGCGTTCTCTCTTGACAACTCTTCCGGGCTCTTCCATCATTCGAGTTGGCGGTACATGTTGTATATTATCCTCATCACGCAGTATTTTATGTTCTCACCATGCCAAATAACGCTCTACGACACGATATGCGTGACCGGGGAGCTGAGGCGTGGCAGGAGGGGAATTCGATCACAAAGCTCAGGACGAAAGCATTCAACTGTCATGCAATCGTCGTTTGCCAACGACAGATAGGCGGCTTATTCCGAGCCACCGGAAAACCACGGAGCAACCCACACCGCCTTCCCCGGATGCTCCATTCCCGAGGTTGGCGGAAGGTCTGAGGAAGATGAGTTTGTCAAGATCCTCTGTACCGCAGCCGAATCTTGTGGACCGGAGCCTTTGAAAGAACCTGCAATCTACGCCCTGTCCGAGCGGAAAGAAGGAAATCCTATCTGGACATGGCGTACAGACCTTCAAGATTGGGTAGAAAGTAAAAGAGCCGCAGACAACTTGCTTCGGACATGCATGGAACGAGAAAAGAATGAAAGGGCTCAGTTCTATGCAGCCCACGGCATTAGGGAAGAACCAGAAAGCCGAGATCGAGTAGAGGATAAGCGCGCTCGCGTCTATGGGAAAAAGGCCAACGCACCTTCGACTGAAGACAGGACCTTTCCATTTGTTGGAGCGTCAGTCTCGCGAGCAATCCAAGCCGAAGCGCAACCGGCAGTCAAGGTCGAAGCACAGCCTGCAAAGGTAGAAGCGCAAGACGGATTTGATCCGACCAGCTTTCTTTCTTTTACTGCTTGGTATGAAAAGAAGCATAATCTGAAGCTAGGTGCAGATCCTGCAGAGCTGACAAAGTTGATGGCTGCGTTCAAAACTATTCAAGATGCGCTCAGCATTTAGCCGTTGTTCTTTTCTTTTCTTCTCTTTTCTTTTCTTTTCTTTTCTTTTGATTAGTTCTGCTTTTTAGGTCTGGGAGCTTTCCTCACTTGATACATGGCCCCTGGGACTTGCGTTGCTATCCTCTTTTTATTAAATTTACCTTTTCTTTTGTGTTTGTTTCGAGTCCTTTATTTTTGCAATCTATATTTGGTTTCATGCGGTATGGCACTAGAGCATTTTAGACTTAGCACCAATTGAACTCTCACTGTTGCTGATTTTGACCCCGCTTTATTCTAACTCACGTGACAAAGGCATCAACACCGAGTTAGGGCTCAAATTCCCGTTAGCAAACAGTGTTTATCCTACGCCTTCCAGCTTGCCAAGTAACGTCCCTCCCTACGTGCCGAGATACCCTACGTGCCGAGAAAATCATCAGGTACTTTGACTTTACGCATTCTCAACTCCACACCAGCTTATGGGTCTACAAAAATAAAAGATCAGAAGTGTTATATAGCTATTCATTAGCAATTTGACACCTTCCGAAGAGAATTTTATGTTTGCATCGTCACCCTTTCGCCCAATTAATATAAGGCCTTAATTTAGGCTCTAATAAATCCCTCTGCCATAACCACAATAGCAAATTCTCATTACCCCTAACACGTCTTTAAAGTTCTTGATCTGAGCTTCAGATCTACAATTTTTTATCCGAGACCTTTACAAGCTTTGTAGCTGCTGTGGCGCGCAAAGAATTGCAGGGCCACTACTCGGTTCGGTACGAAAGGTACTTCTGATCGACGAACTATCCTCGGCTAGACGGAACTGACCTCGCAGTACCGCTTACATAATCAGCATCCAGACTACTGGTGGTTGTGGCCAGCCCTGGACCCGAGACCCATTAGTGTCAGCAACACTACCAGGTCAGCTGCAGTATCTTAACAATTTTCTTCCCAAAGAAGAAAATCTCAACTTTCTTGGATTGGTAGAGGTTAATCGATCCAGCGATCAGAAAAGACAGTTCAGCTTGCCTTCCTTCCTGGGCTCCAGATTTTACTGTTCCTACAAATTACTTACCAATATTCAGCGGCATGAGATATCCACCGATATGGTCAGATAAGGCTGAGGTTTCACGAGAGATGTCAGGAACATTTACCTTTACTGGGGACTCCAAAGGTTATTGCAAGTTTGCTTCGTTCCTGATGCAAGCAGTTTCGCCGGGATAATCATCAAATATTTCGTGTGCGAGTTTGGGATGTTCCTGGCCTTCTCCTGCGAGGCTCCGTCCGGTGGCAAGAAACCGGGCCTAGTGCAGAAGACCATCGTGGGGGTAACTACGAGGTGTTCAACCTTCGTCCAAGGTGTTTTGTCATACTGTATCCAGGACGTCCAGTTCATGCCCAAGCTCTGGCAACGTTACAACTCCAAGTTGTCAGTCGCTTAGGCAGCGGAAGTGCAACAAGCTGGAAAAGAGCGAGTTACCTTATCATAGACTGCAGATTTCAGGACGCCATGGCAGTGATGGGCAACCACTACTGTAAGTTACGCCCTTTGATCTCAAAGTGTTAGGACACAGTTCCGTGGATGCTCTCTGCGTGATTCTGGAGATGCTGCTTGTATTCCAGCCCCATTCGACAGACCTTACGCTGGAGCCGATCTCACAGAACTTGGCAGAGGTAATAGCGGCGTCGACGGTAATCGTAACTGTTGTTAGGGAACTCTCTTTGTCTTTGCTCAAGCTAGGAATCAAATTTTCTATTTAAAAATCTGTCCAAAGCCTCTTGCCACGGCTTTTCTCGCCGTCTAACCTTATAGTTCTATAAGCTGCCGGAGATCTTGCTATGCTTCATGCACTTTCGTTCGATCCTGTAACAGCCCCTGTAGGGTACTCCTACTCAAATGGCCTATCCATTGCTTTGCTCCAGCTCCAGCAGTGACTCGTACTGCGGACAACTGCATCTCCCAGAACATATTCGCTGCAGGTGCAGCAGTAGGCGGATGGAAAGGTGTGTCGAACGTAGTCGAGTGTTGACAAGGCTTAATTATCTTCCTTGTCTCTGAGGAACAAAATCAGCGTTGACCGCTAGCCGGCAATAAATTTGCCTACCTGTATCCACAAGCACACCGATAGAATATTGTTGTCCCTTCATCGGCGCTTCGTAGTTGCACCGCGGACCAAGACATCTCTTTTGCACCGCATTTAGGGCATTCTCGTGATATCTTCTGGGTGTCTTCGAAGTCTTTGCTGGTCAGCTGTTGAGTCTTCGAGGTAAGCTTTTCGCGAAGGGCGGAGGGGAAGTTATTGGACGTCGTTGTCGTCGTCTCGAAGCGATTTTTATCTGTAGCCATTCCGATTAGCAGGGCAGGGAAACACAAGGGAAGCTTGCACAGACTTTCGTTGTTTGTCCCGCAACAGTCACAGCGCACTGTTTCTTCAGATGATATGTCGAGGATATTTCCACAATCTGTGCAAAAGCGTGGTGCCATGGCAAGTCCGCGAAAGTGGATGCTGGACTTTGGTTCAGCGTCTGCTCCATTTGATGGAAGCATTTTATAATTTTGATCTAACGCTAGTGTGGACATCCAAGTATTAGTCATTATTGGCTTGGCAAAATAAACCATGTTTCAAGTTTTTCCATCATTCCTCTTTCCTTGGCACCCAGCCCCACATCCTCCCGCCATCCCTCCTCCATGCCCGCTTCATCGATCTCCTGTCTGCGTTTACATGTAAGGTCTGTATCATGGGACCACTCCCCAACCTTTCGGATTCTTCTGCTTTGTCGTTGTGACGGTGACCACATCTTTAAGAGGATCTAAAGTTGTTAATAATTTGTTCTCAAAAATCCTCTATGCTTTTCAACAGGTCGACCATACTGTTATTCTCAAGTCCACAACAAGCGCATTTCAAGGTTGGTTGTGCTGATGCATCGAGGAGATTCCCGCAGCTAGTGCAAAAAACAAGGCCCCCAATTGCGGACATTGAGATCGATCTCGAATGCTTAGAAGAGGTAGTTATGGATTTTGATGCTCGGAGAAAAGATTAGTCGGTGCAAGTCTGAGGAAGGCAAATGAAATGGTGCATGGGCGAGATAGTTTTACTTTAAGGCGTGCAAAGTCTGCGCACAACCCTTTGGAGCGACTTCCAATGGTTGCACTTCTGATGCCTTTTTGCTAGTTCAGCTGGCGTTTGACTTGATTAGGGGAATGTAAGATATGCACATCGTGGTTTCAGTGACCTGCAAAAGTTCGCCATTGGATATTACGGAAGATTCCGCCACCGAATGAGGCATTGATCATGCCAAGATAATCCGCCCACTTGCTGAAGACCTCCAAAAATTTCACTCCTCACTCTTCGGCCTGCCATCGAACCACAAATTGCCACGAGCAGCAGAGACGTTTTCTCACAAACTTTTGGCCGAATGCATTTGCGTCATCTATGCGCATCTCAAAGAGGCTCCTCTGATAGATAAATAATATCCTACAGTGACGGTTACGAATGCCGGAGCACGTGTTCGTGGAGAACGGCCCACAGCCCGATCAGGAGTTTCTTGACCTCATCGGCGAAGCTGTGCAAATGAATGGGCTTGGGGATAGATGCATTCCAAACGGACAGAATCATCTTGTCATTGATATGGCGCCTCTCTACAAGGCCGTCATCAGGAGCTTTTTGGAAAGTGAATATCCAAAGGTTTGGAAAAAGATGAACATGAGAGCAATTGCAAATCTAATCAACGCCTTAGATTAAATCTTCTTCCCTGCGACCTTATATTCACTTTCGCTGGCAGGGTGCCTTCCTCCATCAGCAAGGTCGGATACCAATACCCTCACTCCCAGAGCGCGCCCTGATCGTAATACCTTTGATGGTTCGCGGAGACCTACGAGCCCAGAATAACATCATATTGGAGCCTGGACGATCAATCTGTGTTAGCGGAAGCACATCACTCGAACTGGTTGGACCTGGAATACTGCTGTCCATCGATCTAGGATTTAGCAGGTGATTGTCCCACCAGTTCCGGGAAGGTCATAAACGAGCCCAGGCCAGCTGACTTGATTCATGTCATTCCAGAAGTCAGATGTCACATCAGTCATGTCATTCCAGTACTCGAAATCAGCCATCCCACTCCAATACCCAGGTTGTAGGTCTGGCGACGTGTTGAAGCCGGATGGTGTGAGCCGGGGAATTGTAATTGATGTCGGAGGAACCATTAGAGCTCCAGTATTAGGATCTTAGGAGTCTGTCAGTTTAGTCGCCGAATTCACTGTCCTGACATTTACCTGCGTTACTAGTCTCCAGATCTGAAGTTACTGTCGCAGCGGGCCTACTTGACGAGGTACTCTGACGTGGATCATCTAGATTATCCACGTCGGGGTTTGTACCTGCTCGGTCAATAGCAACCACAGATGCACTAGGTAGCAGCGTAGATACATCTGTGATTTGTGTTCGTCTACGTTTTCGCCTCGAAGTTGTCTGACCATTAGTTAGTCTTATCGATTCTTAGTAACCGTAACACATACCATATCTGCTTGTGGTGAGGAATACTCGAGAAAGTATGAATCTAGCTCTGCATTCATCATGGCCGATATCTTTTGCCCTACGACGTAACATCTTTGGATATTGTCATTCTTTGAATCGTTGATACCTCGAGCTTTTAGAGCGGCCACAGCTTCCACCCGAACCTCTCCAGTCAGAGGAATACGTTCAAGCCTATGAACATGAGCTCGTGTTCGAATCTGTTTGGTCATTGTACCACTCACTTGTACGCCGAGATGTCACCTGGTAAACAGATCATCGAGCCCAATCCACCAAGCTCCGCGGACAGTGAAGCATACTTTCCACCAATCTTCGCCCATCCTTTACTTCGCTTCCCAATCTCTGCATCATCTTTCCTAACTTTGATGCGACTGAAAAACTCGGTCTCAGCTGTCGAGTCTGGACAAATATGGCGAACGTTGAGCCGATTCATTAAGTTGTGAAATGCAATTTGTAGAATTCGGAGGCGTACCGCCTTCACAAGTGCTGACTGGAAGTGAGTATGATCCAAAGCCAGGTAAAGTCGAGAAAGGAAATCCTGTGCGGGAGACATGGAGACCTCAAGTTCTGAGGTCAATATGGACGAAGGATCCCTGTCCCAAAGATCCAATTGAGTGAGGATGATCTTTGGTACATTGATGGGATCCTTCTTCCATTTGGCGACCTTCACACGATCAGAAGGAGGAGGCTTGCACTTCGTTCTCCATTCTGGAGGAATCTGCTCCCATAATCTCAGAACAGTTTCCTCAGCCTTAGAGACGTTAGCATAATACGCGACTATTCGATTTATACGTACATCTTTTTTCACTTCATCTGGACCTTTGGAGAGACTCTTGATGTAGATTTCTACACTCGCGAGCTTTTCGGACAGAGAGCTCTGCGACATAAGGGCGATGGCTAGCAAAGATGGTTTCGGTTCATTCCCCGCTTAAAGATGGAAGGTCGAGGATAAGGGTGTGACGCTAAGCCGCATCTTGCTGAAGTCAAGGGCTGCTCAAAAGTTAAACAACTTCGGGTCTAGCGCATGAGGCTTTCACTCAATGGTTTTTTGCGAGTCTGCAGACAGCCAGGTAAGTCGTCATCAAGTCATTATTTCGTATTCACCTGCAAGGACGGCACATCGGGTGCTGGAAAATTGGAGAATGGCCCAATGGCTGACGTGGGCAGAACTTTGCCGCAAAGTCTGTAATCTGAAGGGTTGTTGTCTTTCAATTTTGGATGGACCTACACCTCGTCTCCGTTCTCAAGTGCAAACAGCTCGGCACGATGTTCACTTGAGTAGGTACAATATTTTGTTAAAAAAAGTTGGACTTGCAAGGTTCCTTGTTCGCGTGACATTATCTTTCCCGCCAGCTTTGTCGTTCTCTTCTATCATGGTCATAGACACCAATCGCCTAGAGATACGACAGCCACATTCGGTGTATGAGGATAGGCTCAGGTCGTGCTCTCACGATATGAAACTTTGTCCAACCATCCCCGCTGCTTGGTAGGTCATCACGAACTTTTGGGCCGTCTACCATGTGGCTTTGCCCTAAAGCTCTATTCCAATAATCCTTGGCGTATTCGTTCGCCTCGGTATGTATATAAGGTGCTCTCTGTACTTGACCTCTCCTACTCTTGCAAACAACACAACACAACACCACACAACACCACACAACACAACACAACACAACACAACACCAATCTACAACAACATCGCCAGACCCAAAAGGTACTTTTCCGGCATCAGACTCAGACTCAAGGTACTGTATTCTACAGTGTCACAACTTGTGCCAGCATGATGGAGTCTGTTAACAAAAATTGCAGTTCCTATCATGTGTCAACCAGTTATCATAGAGTACACATGTGGGTGTGAGGCACACACCTCGCAAGTCAAGAATTGTGCAAAAGTGAATGGGGAGTGTACAACAGATGGTTTCCACAGGGAGAAAGCAAACGGGCCTTGCACAGCCCATACGCCGAAGAAGTAGTTGAGGATCAATATGCAGTTGGTGGAGAGTTGGGTTCGTTGGTGGCAAAACGACAGGATGTTGCCTCTTGACAGTGGTTTTCCCATTGGGTTTTCCCACGTCCACTGTGCAAATGCAGAGAGGTTAAAATTCGAAAAGATTTCTGTACATATCCTCTGAGATGCTCCAAGTGCTTGGGAACAAGCCATTGTTTTGCACGTTGGTTGATATCACATTGTCTTGGCTTGCGCATCTCTTTCTGCCCATAAGTCTTATTATCCCGCCACCTACCTTTCCAGTCACGACAGTGAAACCCTCTAACGAGAGCGACATAGATATAGCAAACAGGAATAAGATATCTATAGTCTATTTTGACGAACGCACAAACCTTGGTTCCCGGAGCTTGACGCCATGCACAGTCTGCACATGACCTTTGAAATGCTCCACGTGTTCGAGGACAAGCCCCTGAGACTTGCACACTGGGTGATAACACTCTATCTTGGCGTGTGGATCTCTTCCTTTGAGATGAATCCGTTCAACGTGATCCATCATCTTCGCAGGGCGGCAAAAAGAGCCCATCCGCTCCTCATAGCTCTTCGATTCGTCGCCAATGCAGATCGGGCACTGGTCCTTAGCAAGCGTAAGAGGGAATGGCTCGAGACCGGCCGGAGGGGACTCCTCCTTGACGATACGTGGCTCCGGTTGGGCAACCCGGAGTCGGTACCTTCGAGGCACTTCCCGGCGGCGGCAGAGGGCGAGCATAAGACCGGCGAAGTGGATCCGGCGCGCAGCGATCTCCTGTGGGGTAATACCAGTGACATGATTGCAGATGAATTCGGCTAGTTGCGCCCGCTCGGGGATCTGATGTTCAACGACCGGTTCGGTATACTCCTCTTCCTGTTGTCCACTATTCTGCCTCTCGATATCTTCTATCGGGCGACGGCGGAAGTAGTCCGCCCGGAACTCCTGAGAGATAATATTTCGCCGCCGAGTCCGGGCAATACCGATCTCTGAAGTAAGACGTCGAACTTCCGCCTCGACCTCCGTTCCCTGGATCCTGTAAGCTCCAGCTTTTAGCTGAGCCCGCTGCTCCTCGAGATCGGCAATACGTGGGTCCGGAGGAAACGCTGCAAGAATATCGTCCGGCACGTGGACGGGCGCACGAGGATCACGCATAAGGCTCATGTGAGTGAGCATACGTAAGATTCCATCTGCAGAGGGTCGCTCGAGGACAGCAGACTGGACGTCGAAGAGCACCCTCTCATTGATGTAGGCAGCGTTATACACCGCCGAGTTCGGGTTGTGTCGCATGACCTGATCTCGAACCGCACTCGTGGCTTCATCTAGACGGAAGAAAGGCCCATTAGCTAGTGGTCTATACATGTGATATTGCAGAATACTTACGGTCAACGACGTTGCCCGTGTTACGACGGAAGCAACGGGCGGTCAGGATGGCTAGAAGGCCTATTAAAAGTCCTAGGAGTTTTAAGCGGTCCGCGAATTGAGAGTAGGTGAGAGCGAGCGTTGGAGATGGAAGCACACCGTTAATTGCCCCTCCATCCTGACGGAAGATTGGAGTCTTCAGTATTTCTTGCTTCCAGGTCAATGGCGTACACATAACCGGGCCCGATACCTTCTGCTCAAAGACTCGCTCTACCGTGGTTAGGCTAGGTGCCTCGAAGGCTTTATCTGCGACAGCCAAGGTGACGAGATGGGTAATCGGACAGAGCATGGGGTTGTCTACTTCAGTAAAGAAGAATATCGTGCTGTCATGATTGGTCAGTTCGCTTTCGGGACATATGTTACGAAAGAGTTCGTCAACTCACGGCTTCGGGCGTCTATCGGCTCCCTTGTGGTGGGCCAGCTTGACCTCCATCGCACGCACATCCGGCTCTCCCGCTACAGGGTTCCGCACGACCAGGAGACGGACGTCTTCGTAGCAGAGCGCGTTGAATTTTCTAGGCTCCAATCCAACGTCGCTCATATTAACATCATCATCAGAGGCATCACCAACGTTCTCAGAACTGAAATCGGCCTCTGAGCCAATTCCAGCATCTTCAAGGCCTCCTTCCTTCACTTGTCCAGCGCTGGCATCATCGTCCTCAAGGCCGGGCCACCGCTGCTTCTTGTTCTTCTTCTGCTTCGTTTTTGCGTCGACCAGCTCTGCAGGCCGGCATCCTGTGGCGAAGAGGATAAGCAAGACTAGTGGGTATTGGACACGTTGCCGCTCCGTGGAAAAGGTAGAAGTGTCGCGTGCCCAATAGTAGATAAGCAGGAGTATGAGTTCGTCCACACTAAAGACAGGCTTCTCCACGACCGTGATGTCGAGATCGAAATCTTTTGTCAGGGGACCGTAAATGTACTACACACACGTTAGCACCCTTGTATTACCACGAGGATGAGATAACGGAGCCCTTTACCGCGAGAACCTCTTTTGCATCATTGGTATCCATGTGGCGACCGTTCTCTCGATTGAAGAGCATCTTCAGTCGTAGATAATACTGGTGTACCGTACTCCTCTTCTTCACCCGACCCACCTCGCAAATGTGAGTGCAGAATGCTATCGAGGTCCCCTTGGAACAGTCCCGGATTATCGAGCGCCACGGCGGGTTCTTGGGCAGGTGGGCACAAAACCTAGTGCAACAGTCAGCCCAACTACGTACTTCTGCTCTGATTTCAAATCTCTGCGCTCTTACCTGCTGAACATGTATATAATGTCCTGGAGGTTGTCTTTCGTTTTATCGGAATAGTTGCGCTTGACGGTCGTCTTGTTATGTTGGTCGATCAGTTTCTGGAGACTTTCGGGAGAGCGTGGTTGGATCTTCGATTTAGGACGACGACGTTCAACACGATCGTTGATGCGTGCGATATTCGGCTTCGAGGTTGTGGGATTGACGGTGGCATAGTTCCTGGCGACCATCGTGAAGGGGGAGTCGTTCGGTCTTGCGGTGGGGTTGTCGAGAGCAGAAGGTTGTCGGGCGAGGTGCTGAGTCGAGAGGGGAGAGAAGGGAGAAGGGGGAGAAGGATGAAGAGGGTACATATGTGAGCACGAACGATGGGCGGTGCCATGATGACCACCTAAGGCCCCCCTAAAACGGGGGGTTATGAAGTCAGGAAATCGAGAACTGGGATCAGAGAAACAGAAGGGTTCGATGGACGCTGGACGCTGCGAGGATTAGCCGCCAGGCGCCTTGGGACGTCCCACGTGATGGGGTTGTGGAGGGGTTCGAACCCGCGTAAAACAGCGACCTAAACCGCCGAAAACAGCAGCTCCAACACCACAACCCCGCGTAATTTTATAATTTTGTTCAGCTGGAAATATCTTTTCAAAATAATAAGCAACTAAATATAATCAACCTTCTTCATCTTACTATAAGTGAGCTACACTAGTACAAGTATCCAAAGCGTTGATTTCGATTATGCTTTCCTTTTCTTCGTTAAAATTATAAAAGATTAATTCCTTGATGAATTCTTTCTTGATTCGTTAAAAGACTTCCTCACATTGATTGGTCCAAGTGAAAAGAACACTTTTCATAATTAGATTTGTAAGCGATTCGGCAATCTTAAAGTAGCCTCGGATAAACTATCGATAAAAGTTAGCAAACCCCAATTAAGATTGCACATCTTTGACGTTCTTAAGCGATTCCCATTCTTTTATCGCTCTAATCTTTTCTAAATTAATACTTATTTATCCTAAGCTTATGACGTACCTCAGGAAGATGACCTACTCAACCAAGAATTCACACTTTAATAATTTCAATCTAAAATCTACCTTGTATAAGGCTTCCATAACTTGCCGGATATGTCCCTGGTATTTCTCAATGATTTTCAAATAAACTAAAATATTATCCAAGTAGCATATTACGAATTTTCCAATGAAGTTCTTTAGAATTTCGTTATTTTGCCGTTAGCATATAGCTGGTGCATTCGTAAGTCCGAACGGTATCACCGTGTGTTCCCATAAGCCTAAGGGTAGGATAAAAGCCGTCTTTCACTTATGCCTTCTTTTAATTCGAATCAAATTAAACGCATTACGTTGGTTCAATTTAATGTATATCATTACTTTGGCCAGCTTATCTCGCAAGTATTGAGCATTGGGCAAAGGATACACGTCCCTTATCGTCCCGTTATTAATTATGCAATAGTTATCACAAGATCTTTTTTTAAGATCCCCTGCTTTCTTGGCGATTAATATGTTAATTGCGCATGGTGATTTGGACTTTCAAATCCATTCTTTCTTTATTTCTTATTCTTGCTATTTCTCAAGCGTTTTTATGATAGCGTAATTATGATAGCGAAGCTTTTTTGCAATAGATATGAACCCTTTTTTAAAGTTGATTTCATAATCTTAAAATTAATATTCGAGCAATGCTTTTATGTCTTACAGATCCTTAAACATCTTTACATACTTTTTATATAATATAGGCAATTATTCCCGTACGTTATTTTTTTATTTAAAATAATCTTTAGATTTCTTTTAGTTGGGAATTAGACTTTTCCGTATAAAATCAATTGGCGTTATTCTTAAGAAGGCGGTGCTAGCCTCTCTTTTACCGGATAATTAATTGCAGCGATAATTACATCTATTAAAAGTAAGCGTTCTTGCTTTCCAGTCGATGCTAGGGTTGTAGTTATTTATTTACATAATCTTAAAGATAATATTATATCATCTAATTAAGATAAAGTCAAACAATAAATACTTTATATGATTATTAAGTATCTTTATCTTAATGCTTGCTATTTTATTTTACACCCACCCATCGATTCCTGCGTTTTTCCCATCTAATAAGATAAATCGATAAAAGCGTGAATTACGTATAATGAGTATATTTAGCTATTCCACTAATCGTGGGTAAATGAACTTTCCCATAGCTCCTAAGTTGATCAAGGCTTTAGCTATATTCCCATTTAGCTTTACTTAAATCACCAGTTGGTTTATCTCTTCGGTAGTAGCAAATTTGGAGTAATCAAAGTGATCGGGATACTCCTGCAATTTTACAAGCAAATCCCTTTATTCTTCGACGATTTCTCCCGTTATCTTATCCATTCACTTCCTTAAACCTCAATTATAACTAATAAGAGTATATGAAATATCCTCCTTAAGATTAATTTAACTTTATATAAATTCTTTTTTTATTCTTTAAAATCGGATAAGCTCTTATACATGCTATCTTCGCTTCCAATACTATTTTCCGCTAATCGTTGTAATCACGATTTACGTATCTTTAACTTCCAAATAATTATTTAGCTAGCTATGTTCCCAAAGTTCGGATTCTTTTAAAAGATTAATTATATATCTTTTAAATTATTAATTTATATATTCAGTGTTTTCTTGGAATATAATAATTTTAGCATTTTGGTAAATAATAACGCAATTAAATCCTTACTTTAAGGTATCGTAAATTCTTCGCTTTTTTGCTAAATCTAGCTTATCTTCCACGTGCATTCAAATTCGTTATTTTCCGTTATAAAAGCGGAATGCCCAATTTTTGTTAATGCTAAGCAACTGGTTTGCTTAATGATTGTTAATCACCTAGCTTTTTTGTTAAGTGTTTAGGGATTTTATATTATTGATTTGCTAATTTTTAAAAGATTTGATTAAAACTTCCTTTTAACCGTTATCCTTGTTAACTTATTCAAGCACTGCCGCTTTATAGCGCTTGGTTTTTCATTTAGCTAAAGCAAATTATCATTTGTCTTTAAAAAGGGCTTTCTTTCCGTTTTTGTTTTAAAAGTAATCCCTAACGAGGTAGCCGACCTTACTGCAAATGTAGCACAAACCCTTTTCTCATCGTTTCTACTTCTCAACTTAATTTTTACTTCTTTTCTTAACTCCATTTATCTCCATTGAATTATAATGACTTCGTTTATTGTTAAGGTGAGGTTGGAAGTTTCCTTCTCTTTTCTCATGTCGTTCCGGAAACTAAAGCTTCTTATATTAAGTAGGGGCAAAATACCCTCTCTTTTCTTTTTATCATTTCTAAATTCATTTGTTAATAATTATAATTATTTTAATTATTTCTTTTAAGTTATTAAATTTGTTAGCCTTAAAAAGTTTATCTTTAATATAATCCTTTAAGCCCTTATAATACTAAGCTTTCAAGCTACTATTTATCCAATCTAATCGCATAAAGTGATAATAAAACTCAACAATGTATTTGTAAACGAATTTTTGTTAACAAATACTAAGCAAGTGTTTCTTAGATTATTCTTTCTTATTAAAATCTCTAAAAATTCCCTTAATAGCCGTAATAAATCTTACAACAATGCGGAAAATAACGCAACTCTTCTCAATTATAGTAATAAAGCAAACTCTAATTACATGTTAATTAAGAAAGTAATTGCTAAAGGCTGGTTTAATCCAATGTATTACAATGTCGTGGAAAAATAAAGCAATTTATAAAACCTTGAAGGATTTGGCCTCGAATTTGTCTCTATTAAAGGCTAGATACATCTAATATTAGAGTACGAATTATCTTAACTTAAATCGTTAACTATAAAAAGTATCCGGTAAGTTAACTTGAGGTGGAATAATCTTGTTTTCCTTCTTGCTAATTTGGGAATTTTCTCTCACAACAAATCCTTCCTTAAAGGTCATTATATCTTGCTATCGATATTTCAAGTGAGATGCTTAAAGTGTAACGTTTTTAACTTAATTGGTATTGTGAGTATAAATTCGTTAGTTAGTATCAGCTATAAAGTAAAATAATAAGACGTTCGATTCTTAATAGGAATTGAGACATTACAAGCAATAGTAAACTAAGTATAAACTTGTTATTTGATTTAAGCACAAAGCTTTATTATTTAGGAAACTATTTATTCGTTATATAAAACTTTAATTTCAAATACAAATTGTGCAAAACGGCTTGCAAAGCGCGCAAGCCCGCAAGCCTATCTAGCAAGCTAACACATCACATGATTTATATTTATCATAATCAACATAATTATTATTATAACAATAAATATGAAGAATGGTATTACTCGCTAATTCGTATTATACTCTCGTTGATGCCATTTTCCCAATGGTATCATTATTTTTTTGGTACCAAATACTAATTGGTGCCATCCGCTTGGTGGTATCATCATTATTATGGTGTCAACCCGTGACTTGTACCAAGGCTGAGCCTGGTTCGTGACACCCCCTTGAAATCCCTCCGGCTACCGGCCAGCTTCTGGCGTGGATACATCAAATACTTGGTATGGGTCCTGTGGACCAACAATAAAACTCGTAAGCCTTCTTAAATAAGAACTATTATAACTTGCGATACGATGCGAGACCTTGGCACTAGGCCTGAATAGGCAACTAAAGCGATGAGAGCTAGCCGAGCCTTGGCAATTAGAGTAGTTATAAAGACCTAGAAATCCCCCCTCAATAGAATCATCATTCGCACCGCTTATTACCTCTTTTCAAAGTTCGTATAAATAAGGTACAATCGGTACGAGTCTGTTTTCTATTGAAACTTTTCTCGTGTACCCCTTTACTTATCGTTTAGATAAACTCGAAAAAATTTGAATTTTTCAATATAAGTATTTTAAAATCAAAAATCAAATATTTCAAAGAGAAATTCACATATTCTGGCCGCTAAGACTTCTACTTTATAAATATAAGTATTCACCTCTCATTAGTAGAAAAGGAAGTTTTCTAGAACCCTAGCAATTAATTGCATATAATAGTCAAAACAGATATGTTAGATTGTAAATTTTCAAACTTTATTATGTTTAAAGCGGTCGATTATATTTAAAAGAGGGGGTACATAAGAAAATATAGATAAACCAAGTTAAAGCCGAATCAATAATAACAAGCGATAGATCTTAAGATGCCGCCGTTTCTCTTAGAATTACGAGAATCATGTTACGGACCCCTTGGCACCAAAGATCAGTTGGCACTATAACACTGATAGTACTACTAAGTGGATGGTACTATAAGGGTTTTAGTACCAATAAAAGGTTGGTACTATTAATAAAAGGGCACTAATTAGGGAATAATACAATATAGCAAATGGTACCATTACACACTCGCATCTCAGTAATAATAGTTATCTAGATCATAGTGGACATTGGGTCACGTGATAGATCTCAGGATCTCTAGGGAGCTCGAGGATCCAAGGAGAACGAAGGTTCTATATAAGACTGGCACGTCTGCTATTAGATAAGAGCTTCGTGCTCAACTTTAAATAGTATTCTTTACCCAATACTTAGTAACTGTCTTAACCCGTACGTGATACACCTACTTCTCGATCATCAGAGATTAACCCCAGCCTTTTGTTTTTACACCGAGTAAATATCGGACGGTTACAAATCAAGCCTTCAACATTAGAATATTTTGCCTTACATCGTGAATTTCACACTTTTTTAGCCACCCGACATTCTCTGACTAATATTACAAGAAAGTTAAATTCGGGTTTACAAGCCCCGAGTCATAATTAACCCTTTCCAGACAACTTTCTATTTATTTCATATTTCAAAACTTCATAAAGCCCACGAAGAACCATTCGATTGATCATACTGCCTCTTTCTATACCAGCACCCTCATCCACGCTCTAGAAAGCCCAGAACATAGCCTGTACCTGCCATCCATCGTGTTCGTACAGAATTCTAGTATCATCTCGATATACATTCCACGTCTCATCATTCTTCTCAGCAAATCCAACCCTAGTATACAGCGGTGACCTACCAGCTAAAATATCACATGTCAATCAGTATGGCTCAGTCAAGTACGTGAGTAGGAGGAGTAAGAGAAGAAATATAAGAGCTAGAGCCACCTAAACAGTGTCGGAGCGTGGACAGTGAATGGGAACCGACCGTCATCTGCTAGGTTCCACTTCACAATGTTTCGAACGTGGGCACCATTTCCAAATGTAGCTACAACATAGATTATTAGCTGGGTCCTGCTGTTTGATCATGGAGCTGGTATTTCTCTGCCCAGGACATTGGTCGAGAAGGAGAAATTACCTTGTCCTCCGTTCTCCCACCAGGTGTAATCCCCACCATTAACCTCAACGTAGTCGTCTGGCTGCTGCCCATCATTGTTTCCAAAATGCACATAGTAAGCCAGTCCACTGGTCCGCTGGTCTCCTCGTGTACTATTCACCAAGTAGACACCATCCTGTGTATTGCGGACGATACCGTCCCTAGGATAACAACGCATGACGAAGGTCTTGTCGTGATTTGATAGAACGGTGTTCCACCCAACCGAGGATCCATCCAGTGTAAGCTCAGCCGGGTATGAGTACTGCATGATTGAAGTCCTGTCCCAACTTGTGTTCAAGGTGTTTGCCTGCGCTGCTCTGGCAAAAACATTGCCGTCGACCTTGGCCTTGTCCCAGCCATTGGTCCGAAGGTAATATGCGTACACAGCATCCTTGTTCCATGGAATATCGACCACGGGTGATGCTTGCTCATGGATACAGCCGATGGCATGACCAAACTCATGGATGACTGTTCGGCTGAATGTCTCATCTGTCGAATTGTCGTCAAACCAGCCAAAATTCATGGTAGGCTCACTCTGTGGAATTGTCTTTGCCCCAGTACCAATATAGGACCAAGATCCAGCACCCGCGGTGAATGAAATACGAATATCAGAGTCCCCCGGAGCATCACGTTCCATGAATCTGAAAGTGAGGTTGGCGTAACGAGACCATTCAGTTGCGTACTGAATAACCTTACTACGAACATAGTCACTCTGACTGCGAGCAGTGTTAGCGAAATGGAACTTAATGTATGGATTAAACATACCCCCACATGTTGACAACAAGTTCAGAGCCATTTGGCCATAGCCTTCTGTTGTCTAGTGCAAGGCGGTCTTCCCCACTTGGATCTTCTGCCGACGGAGTCGCTATCATTTGTACACAGGATTGAAACTTGTCGAGGGGGTTGATAGTTGCCATTATGACTGTCTGCATCGAGTGTTACTGGGAGGTCTTCGGACTTGCGTAGAGCGAAGTAGAGATAATCCGAATCCGATGAACTGGACCTGAGGATATGAGTCCTTATTTATATTATGCGAAACTCATAATAACCAGGACCGCTCGAAGACATGCACTTACATGTCGTTGTTTGTTGCCTCCACCAGCCGATCCGCCTCTCACCGTGTCAAAATCAGGGAAATAGTACATCGACAGTACAAAATGTACCAAAAGTGGTGTTCAATCTTCTGCAAGTGGCGGGATTCCAGGACGTCGAATGATGGAACCAATGCCTAAGTCAGCCATAGTCTCGGTGGTACCGAGCTGTCCTCACTCCAGAGGTGAGAAGTGCTAGGTTGTCCTGTCAAGTCTATGCAGTAAGCGGCATTCTCAGCTACAGATTTGTCTGTTCAAAATACCCACCTGACTACTGAACATAGCGGGATGGAGCTGGACTGCTGGCACTTACAACCTGCAGCGGCACCATGTTGAGTGGACCTCCCCGCGTTGCAACAAGTCACGACAGAAGCAGAAGCAGAAGGGAGAACTTCAAGATCGGAAACAGACGGATCCTTACAGAGTGCATCGGAGTCGACCTTATTTAGCGTACGTCTTTAAATGCTAAAAACCGGGATTTCCTCGGTGAAGACAAATATCGAGAACTTGAATCCTCGACATTGACTCCCCGAATTCTGGGAAAAGGCCGGCACCCTTGATCGAAATGCGGTACAGACCGACAACTCAAGTCTGACACCCTTCGATCCTGTTCCTGTGTGCCAAGCGACGGAAGATTTCAGCTTGCTGCAGGAGTGGTGCGATTGCCAGAGCCAGCCGGACTTGGCATTCCAGCAGGGGTGAGATCGAAAGCCACAAACAAAATTTCTGCTTCCAGAATAAGACGCATTAGGCTGCATCTGGAAAATCAATACCGCATTCTTCGGAAACCCGCTCTCTTCGAGGAGTTGTCAGGAGGGGGCCAGGAGAATCATGGGTTGTGATGGCGGGGGAAGAACAAGGCCAGTCGAGGTACTTGCATTAGAATGGGCATGATACTACCGAAAAAAAGAGAAATCAAGCAAGATACTGTATGGTTGGGAATTCAGTATTAAAAAGAGCACTTGAATTCAGAAACTTCAGGTCAAAGGCCAGATCTCCCTCTGGAGTACATCCAAGACTTATTTTTAAAGCTACCTAGAATCCAGACAAGATTTGTGATGGTAGCCTAGAAACACGCAACGGACAAGAACGAGAAGAGACATTTTCCGAAGAGCACTACCTCACCATCTGATGACTTGTGCCTCTCGCCCTACTCCCAGTACTCGGTTCAGCAGATTTCCGCAGTACGTTTGAAGAGTCGCGTAAAGCGAGAGGGTAAGTGGAGGCACCGAATATCCATTGGTACCAGAACTGCCACTAGAGTAGCGAGACAAATGACCAAAACTGTGATCAAACAATTCAATATTGTTACCAAGGAGCTACGACTATAGGCCAAGATCATGCGTCAATGTAGGTGTCCTGCTCACTGGTACAATCCCTTGGTAAAGGCTACCCCGTTGGAAGTTGCAACATCCGGATCAGGGTAGCTACAGAGTCAATAAGGGTTAGCATTCATCCTTCAGGAAGAGAGCAGAGATGCAGGACTGTGCCAAGGAAGGGCATTATGGTCCGACTGCAGATGTATAACACTGCCAGGCTACGGGGGAGAAAGACTCGAGAAAACTCACTACCAAGCTGCTACCGCTATGATAAAGTAGACAATCTATAATCTGTTAACGGAAGGTCATTGGTAGTTTGAAAATTGACCCACAACTAGCAAGCCACCCTCAAGAGCGTTTGATTCGCCGTCACGGAGGAAGTTTCCGACGACCGTGATAGACAAAACAAGTAAGACAATCATGAAAATCTCAAAATTGAGATCCATCGGTTTTCCAAGCACCCAGCCAACGACCACGACCAATGGGGCATTAAAGAGAGCAGTTTGGATAGAAGGTCCCAAGCAATGGTAGAGTGCAAAGTTCATTTGTCCGTCCCATGCCTCGTCGATTGCAGTCAGGTGCTCGGCGGCCTTTTCGACGAAGGGAAGAAGTATCAGACCAAGAAATTGGTCTGGGATGCCGGCCTCAACAATATCTTCTATTCGATTAACGAGGAAGACAGCTAATACGGTGACCATAACTATAGAGCCAGTGATAGCAATCATACATTCTGTCAGTGTAAACTTGGGCTTGGCCACTACGTTGAATTTAGCTCTGGCGACAGAAAAGACGTTGACACGCGTCTCGCTGGATGCAGAAGTGTACAGTCCTCAAGCATGAGAGCCCTTGCAATACCGGAGTAGAAGATAGGGTGATACGTACAATCTGCATGGTGATCAAGATCCTCATGCTCATCTTGTTCTAATACTTCATCAAAAATGCTGTGATTCGTCCGTGCATTGTACCAGATATACCTTCCTGGGTCAGCTGTCAGGGAAACTGTCATCGGAGTGTTTACGCACATGCCAAATGCGATCATCAATAGAATGGAAGTAATCCGGCTTATTCCGAGGATGTCGTGCTCCAACTTCTTATCTGTGAACCCGTGATGCCGTGGGGGCTCTGTGGACTGCGGGATTGCAGAGCCTTTCAGCGCTGAATAAAACGCACTTGGAATAAGCAGTCCAAACCCCGCAACGAGCAACAGGCCATTTCCGACTTCACTCACAGCCGCATGGAAGGTCTGCACTTGCTGACGAATTCCGCCGACTGCAAAACAAAGGCCTAAGCATAGCAATAAGTTGGTGAGAATAGAGCCAAGAATAGCCGCCTGGATAATTGGGATGAGGTTTCCATGCTCAGCTGCATCTTCGTCGGACCCGGCTTTGTGCTTGATGATCAAAATCAAGAAGAGAACAATCTCGACTACTGAACCCTGATCACAAAATCAGCGTTGGAAATGGAACAGTGGACCTGAAACGGTATCCTTATTTTCCCACCACTTACAAATGTAGTTTCAATGAGAATCCCAGAAACCTTGGGCATCTTCCGGGCAAATTCTTGACCGGCGAATCCTAGAAGATTCGCCGCGGGTATCATTCCAATGTAACTGATGACGAAGACCCAAATGTTGAGATGCGGGGTAGCGAAATTCATGATGATCGCCAGTAAGCAAAACGGCCAGAGAAAATTGACTGCCATTGACACTTGGTTTGAGCTTCGCCAGAGGACGCTGAAGAAGTGCCCAGGATTGAAGCCCCGCCTGCCGCTCTCACCGTCGGGATGAATGGTTTGAGGGAGGAAGCTGGGGAGCAGTGCATGTGTTTCTGATGGTGATCCAGGATCCTCGCGATTGCGAGCATGGTGGTGGTCTGAAGGGCTCATGCTGGACTGGTGCTATGTGCAATGCAAGTGCTGGGAACGTAAGAGGGAGAGAATTCAACAGCGACGGCTCTTAGTAGAGGAGAAAAGAACTCAATTGAACTTCATCGTTCACAGGTGGTGAAAGAAGAAGAAAGTCTAAAGTCACACCTTGCTTTAAGCGTGGTCTTGGGGGCCAATGAAATCATGGAGTGTTTCATTTGATGGCTTGGCTGGCTGACCTTGGAATATCCATCTGCATCATGGAAGTGTAACGCGACAAAGCACAATGGGACGTAGATACTGGGCAGGGATAATGAAAGAGATAGAGACAAAGGGTAACGAATGAGAGGAATTCCAACAAAGCAGCCTCCAGTAAAGAATACAAAGGTTTTGGTTTTGGACAAAGAGCCGCTGAACAAAGGCGCTTCAGTGACGCTAGACTAGAAGAAGTAAGAGTGGGACTTTTTTTTCGAAAATTTGGCCGCTTTGTAATTCAAACATATTTTGAAATAAGAAAATTTCACGGACTCAGTATCTTTCTGAAACTTCTTGGTCGCCTGGTGTAGTGGTTATCACGTCTGCTTTACACGCTTCTTCAGCTCAATATCGCAGCAGGTCGCCGGTTCGATCCCGGCGGTGACCTTTTTGTATTTTTGAAAATTCTTGCTTCTTTGTCCCTTTCACAGGAGCAATTGACTTATTCGGGACGGGAGAGAATCTTTTTCCGTGTTATGGCGGCCGAGTCCCGACCGAGGCAGACGCAAGAACCCCGCATTTGGCGTGCCTTAACCGAGCCGTCCTCCTCTTACTCAATCCAAGCAAATCATTTTAAGTTCTCTTTTCAGTCTCAAAGGACTATGCTTAGTACATTATTAGTATAATAGTTTTTGCCTCACCTTGATCTACGTACAATTCCAACTTGCCCAAATACCTCCCTGAATACAAGACAATGTCTCCGAATCCCTTACATGGTGCTATGAACTTCTCCCTCCCGGAAGACCTCCAAAACTACCTTACTGAAATCGACAAGTTTATTGCCACCAAGATTGCCCCTTTGCAGGCATCCAATGATAATGAACGCTTCTTTGATCATCGTCGAGAACATGCTCGGACGAATTGGGACAACCAAGGCTTGCCCCGCGATGAATGGGAGGATCTTCTAGCAGAAGCACGCAGACTAGCTGATGAAGCGGGCTTCTACCGGTTCTGTTTGCCTGAGGAGTTCGGTGGTAAAAATGGCGGAAATCTTTGGATGGCTGCCATAAGGATGCATTTGGCGAAGAAGGGACTTGGACTGTTCAATGATCTGCAGAACGAGCATAGTATCGTTGGAAACTTTCCTGATGTGCTTATGGTGAAGGAATTTGGAACTCAAGGTTTGACTTCGAGCTGCAAACCGCGCCACATGCTTACTCCGGCATAGCACAGAAGGAAAAGTTCATCACTGGAAGGTTGGAAGGTAAGGTTGGCTTTGCATTTGGCCTGACAGAGCCGGACCATGGAAGTGATGCAACACACATGTCTACACGAGCCGAGAGGTTCAGAAAGGACGGCTTTGATGGGTGGAAAATCAATGGAAGGAAGATGTGGATCAGTGGAATCCATAAAGCCACCCATTGTATCACGTTTGTGAGGACTCATGGGAAAGCCGGAGATGCGCTTGGAATTACTGCTTTGATTGTGCCCAAGGCCACTCCAGGATTCGAAATTGAATCCTATGAGTGGACGTTCAATATGCCGACGGATCATGCCAGTAAGTGCGAAGCCCACACCGCCTTCCAGACGGGAGATAACAAAACATGTAGCTTTGAAATTGACGGACGTTTTCGTACCCGATTCTGCAATTCTCGGCAAGGTTGGACATGGTCTTCCAATTGCTCAGACTTTTGTCCATGAGAATCGATTGCGTCAAGCAGCTAGCTCTCTTGGCGCGGCTGAATACTGCATAGAAGAAAGCATTAAGTATGCAAGGAAGAGGAAACCTTTCGGGAAGGAGCTATCTACTAATCAAAGCATTCAATTTCCATTGGTCGAGCTATCAACGCAGGCTGCGATGCTGAACTTGCTGATTCTGAAGACAGCGACGGAGATGGATGGCATGACGCAAAAGGAGATTGAGCGAGACTTGGGTGATAGGGTATCAATGTGCAATGTAAGAGAGGGCTGCATACGAATGATTCCTACTGACTGATGACAGTACTGGGGCAATCGTCTTTGTACACAATCAGCCGATCGAGCAATGCAGATTCATGGTGAGTAAGATCGCACTACTGACGATCGTGTACTGACTTCCTAGGTGGGATCGGATATTCCAGGCACAAGGCGTAGGTTCAAAACTCCGTTATACTGTGTAGGCATGGTACTAACACGAACAAAGATTCGAGCACATATACCGCCATCACCGTGAGTCTGAGATCTCCCCCATCTGAGGCTACTCACGCTAAATTATCCAGGTCGGTACCGAATCACCGAAGGCAGTGAAGAAATTCAGATGAGGAAGGTAGCAGCATACCTGTTTGGATACGTGGGACGTAGAAAGGCGGAGCTGTCGAAATTGTGAAATAGTGAGCCTGAAAACGTGGTGCACTCCATCGTGTTGTATCCAGGCATCACCTGTGAATGGAGACGGAGAAGGCATCTGAAAGATGTCGAGACAGCACAAACAAGATGGGGAGCGAGAACCTCGCATGAGGGGATTGTGCCTGCACTGACCTCAGACCAAGACATACTTTAGACAAGCATCGAAAATGGTTGCACAGGAAATAATTGAATTCAGTATATTCGAACGTTAACATCGATACGGGTGTCAATGTTACTTCTTAAGATCTCAGCCGTGACTAAGCCGGACCGCCTTGCGTGACACTCATGATGGACTTCAACATAATTGCTTGTCATGCCCGATACAGCTCCTCCTCAATCTCCGCCAATTGCGACTTGGTAGCCTTCTTTGGAGCCAGTCCATAGAGCTCCTGGAAGCTCATGACCATCGGACGCCATTTATCTGCATTGATTCGATTGGGATGCCCAGGCAACCTCAAGCTGTCGTCAACATGAACCCTCAATATCTTTAGCTCAAGTGCAACGGAGCTGCCTGCACGGTCAGGCACATCCTTCGACATCTCGTGGACATCCACGAGCTCCGCTTCCATTTGTACTGGCGATTCCTTGATACATGGTGGGTTGACAAGATCTGAAGGAACCGGGGTCAGGCTGGAGATGCCAAACTTGTCTTTGACATGGCGGTACCCAAGGGTAATTTTGCGAGCGGGGACTTCTTTCGTCCCGGTCGTACGAGCTAGGGAATTGATTTGGTCACCCATTGTGTCCGATGCGAGATTCAGGACACATTGTTTGGTGCGCCGGAGGTTGATGGTGGTCTGGGAGTAGGAGGCGAGACCTAGCATACATCGATGGCCAAGCCACCAAGCTGAAGACATAGGTGCAATGTTTGGACTTCCATCTTCGTTCTCGGTCGTAATAAGCACGACGATGTTACCAGCATACAAGATGGCTGGTGATATTTCGGTACGCATGGGGAGGAGCTGGTGTACTGTCGGTGGGGTTTCTGGCGAAGTAGAAGATTCGACAGACAATTGTGTACTTGTACTTGTAAACGTGAAGAGAATCCCTCTGAGCTCGCAATCTTTGAACTTATATAGGGACTGCGATGTCAGGGCCGAGCGTTTTCTCGATGCATACACCTTGGGTGGACCACTGTGCTCAAATTGACCAGCAGTATTCGCGATGCTGAATGGGGTATATGAGCTACGCTCAGCAAGCCAGGGGTCAGCGACAGTCTATCGTTACGAGCTCCATCATTCAGACCAGAGCGTCGGACATGATTGACCACAATGAAAGCAATCAATGTACTGAAGTGCACGTCTGAGAAATGTTGGGACTTAGTACCAGTAAGCCGATGATTTTGGCTGGGACTCTGGTCTGATTGGCTACTTCAAAAGCATTGCCGCCAGGGAAACTTCCCAGGGGCTGAAAAAACACCACCTCAGAGATAGATCAAATACCACACCTAAGTATCTATGCTCCAGCCAGTGAACACAAAGGTAGCCAGAAGGACGAAAATAAAGCAGGAGAAGATCAAGCTCCAGCGTTGAGCGACAAGAACATTTATTCTTTGATGTATTGCTAGCGATTTGTTAGACATGTATGTATTTGCCTAGGCGTAATTTCTCTATTCCCATTCATGCTCCTGAGTTTCCTGCAGTCGCTTCGGATTTTGAGTCTTTCTGAGGCTTCGTGTCCATTTGTTGCCACTGGTGCCAACTATTCGGAGCTGTGTTCAGTATTAGCATCGTATTCCTTTCGAGAGGCAAAAGGATATTACCCTGTAGGATATATCTATTCATAGCTTCCCGGAAGCGACTTTTGTACTCCTAGATTTGTTCAATGACGAAGATCTAGATAATTGGTTTGGATTACCATACCTTTGGCGACGTGACGGTTGGACGGTTACGACCACCACCTGCAAAGCCGCGATCTTTGATCCATGATTCTAGTTTTTTGTCCTTTTCAAAGATTAGATGACGCCGACTGCTAAGTCACATCTGCACGTACCCAAGTGTAGGTTCTCACGACATCAATGATCCCAACAACGAGCTCCTTCCTTGCCTGTGACGTGTCAGCTTATGAGCATTAGTCGAGGAGGGTACGAACCTCGTCGACCGCGACCATTAGTGAATAATCCATAACATCGTTTCTCTGTAAGAACAAAGTATCATTGAAGATAGCGGCACGAAGAAGCTTTTTAGAATGCTACCCCAAGTTAGCAGTTGCATTGAAGAGAAACATAGGTAGATAACGAACTTCTCGCGCAAAAAGTGGCGACTCATAGATGAACTCAACCATATTCTCGTCCAGAAGTACTTCATTTTGCTCGCCGGTTGACTGAATTTTGCGGTTTCGCATCGATCCCTTGAGGTCAAAAATACGGGTTGGTGACCGATCGTAGAACAGATTCTCCATGACCAGAACATCCCATTTGATCTCCGTACCAGTGATGGGATTCTTGATTATGATCTGATAAAATCCGAGCATCTTTGCAATGACCGTAGGAAGATCGTGGAAGAGGGCCTCCGCCATGATATTGAAGTACGCTGGTGCAAATTTGAGGAAGGCCGCTGTTTCAATGGGCGAAAGCGATTTCAGGACGAGTCTGTCGTCCAGGGTCTTTAAGAAGACGGATTTAGTCTTTCCACCCTTGGAATCCCACTTCAGGCATCGTGAAAGCGACTCGACAATTCTGTCTGAGACGCCACATTTTCGGCGAACTGCATCGAACTGCTCAGCAAAGAAGATCTTACATTGCATTTTGGCGGATCCATCGGTGAAAGAATATGCCAGATGAGTGCCGGTGGCTCGAAGCAACGAAGTTTCGACCTCGGCCTGGTCGAGCCCATCCTCACATATATCCGGTGTGCCGTCCTGTTCCGGCGTAATTCGATCGTCCATTTTCGTGTTGGCCTCGCCTTGACAACGAATATTTGCAAGTTTGTCCTTATAATCTTGGGTTTGGAGGGCGAATGCAATCAAAGAGCTAGGCTCGTCTTCGCGCACGATGACATCCACGTCAGCAAAGATGTGGTCACCAGCGTTAAGGGGATAATCGAGAGGAGTCCATCCACTTGCAGATCTCTCGGCCCAGAAGTTTGTCAGCATCTTCATCAAAGTCGATTTCTCATGCTTCGGAATTTCCAGAGGAATATCGACATTCTGCTTCCCTGCACCCAAAGACTCCGCGATTTCCGCGGCACCAGGAATAATGTCGTCGAGCAGAGAATGGTCTACATCGCTGCCTGCACCGTCATCGTCAGAGCCTGCTTGGCTGACATTCTGCTGGTTGTCATCTGTTTCAGTTGCAGTTTCATCTACGGTCGCAGCAGTGCCTGTTGGGGAATCTGGTGCTTGTTCTTGGGAGACAGCCTCATCTGTGTTGAGGCTAGCGAGCCCGCCGATGACACTGGTGGGTTCAGCGTCTTGATGTGATGGTTGTACAGTCTCCAGAGCATCATCGCTAGGACCTCTTTCCTCCACAGCCTCATTCACGTCCTTGTAAACTTCCACAATCGGCTTAGATGAGGCCTTGGGAAAGGCCCGTGACTGCGTAACTTTTGCTGCTCGTTGCTTTCTATCCCGTAGCCGCTCCTTTTCGAATTCTCGACTCAATTGCTCGAAGTGTTTGGCCAAAGTTGAGACTTTGGATTCTTTTCGTTTGCTATTCACAGAGCGCGGGATCAGAGAGTGGCCAGCTTTCCGATGCGTCTTGATCGAGCCTAATCCTAATCTTTCAGAGAGCTTTTTGTCTGGTTTTAAGGGCTCAGTCGCCGATATCTTCAGCGATTCGAAGGAGGGGGTTAGGGTTAGGCTGTCGCTTGCACCTCTGCTATCGCTGTTTTTCAGTTGTCCTCTGACGCTTGGCTGTAAACGGCGAAGTGTACCAGCAGGTTGCGATTGAGTTCGATTCATGGGTGGAGATGCAGCTGTACCACTTCGCCTTGCTGCACTTCTCTCGGCGGGACGCGGTATTCCAGACACTGCAGAGATATCGGAGTGCGCGGGTGGGTCTCCTGATCCTGGCTGGTGTGCCTTTCGAAGCTTTTCGACCTTTTCTGATAGTGTTGATTCTAGGGGAGCTCCAGAGAACTCCGTTAGATGATCCTCGTGAGTTGAAGGACTTATGGGAAACGAAATATCCGGGAGAGTTTCTGGGATATGTTGCTCGGGAATACTGCTTTGCTTTGGAACAGCTAGATCCAGGTGATCGATCCCCTCGCGGTCCAAGTCCAAAGCTTCTGGTTGGACGGCAGAGGTGGGAAGGGTTTCTTGGCTATCGGTGACCTCAGGATTGTCGGCGGTATTGTTTTCCTCAACCACAGACGACAGAACTTCTTTTGCCTCTTCGGCGGAGACATTTGAGGGGTTCCGAGTCAGCTCCAGGGATGGATGTGGGGACTTTTCGTCGATGTCAGAAGCCACATCTTGTGCCTCCGTCGCGATGGAGGTCGAGGACTCATCTCTATCAATGAACATTTTCTTCAATTGAAGTGCGGCAAGCCTCCTAATATCTTTCTCGGAGGGGAAAAAGTTGGAGTCAAAGTCGGCAAAAGCATCGTCCCATTCTGCAACCTTCTCTTGCATAGCTCGCACTGCTCTGTTCAGTGGAATGATCTCGTAGTATTTCGACTCCATGTATTTCTCCTGGAGCTTGCGAATGAGCGCCGAGTGTTCTTCCTGCGCAAGTTTCGTGAGTCTGTCGACTTCCGCTTTGCAAGCTTCGGTCTTCTCGGGCGACACGCTATCTATGTTGATGCCTTTGATTCTGGAGTGCACAGATGCCATGAATCGGTTCCATCGGTCTTCGTGCTTAGTAAACAAGTCGTTCTTCAGCCTCAGGTCGTTGTCGACTTTCCACGTGATCCTTGTTCGAGGCACGATGATCTCAAGAAGGTCAATAGGGTCGTAATGAATACGAACGGCTACATTGCGGAAACCGAAGTACCGCAAATGATCTCGATGTATGTCATGAGGACAGAAGCCGGCTCGCAGTCGTAATTCGCTGCTCCAAAATGACAGCTCCAGGTATTTCCCAAGCGAGTACTTCCAAGTGCTTTCAGACATGGGCATGACTTGTGTCTCTTTCTGACAGATTTTGCAGTAGCTCCACATGAGAATAGAGTCCTCAAGACCCTTGAGCTTACAGGGCGACTTCTCGACGAAGACGGTAATACGTGCTTCGCCATGGACATATGTCCTGTGATGCTCTGACATCTTGCGCTCACATCCATTAGAGGTACATATAGTATTGACACTCAGGCAAAGATCTTCAACATACTGTCCTAGCGTGCAATCCGGGTCGAATTCTGCGTGCTCGTTATAGAAAGCTAGCGCAAGTAGCTCTGGCCCAGCACAGGGAATCGTAGTGGCAGTACACACCACTGTGTACAAGACTGTTATGTTTTGGTGGGCATACGGATCGAACAGGTTCAGGTTCCCCTGGATGTAATTTTCCCATTGCCGCTTCTGTGTTTGATAGTTATGTAAAGCCTTATCATATTCTGCGTCATGGACTGCATGTAGGACCTCCATAATCTGGCGAGGCGCTCGCTTGATTGTCTCGTGGACCATTTCTGGTCTGATAAGCTGGAACTTCTGAGGCTTTGACTTTTCGGTATCAGTCTGTTCCTCGAAGGTATCTTGGTCCCGTAGCCTCTTGAGGTACGAGAGCCTCCGCTCCTGCTCGCGAGATCTCATGAGCAAGTATGGCTGAACGAATTTGACAAATGGCGAGGCAGACAAAATCTTGGTTCGGTGCTTTGCCACCATGTCACTGTAAAATGTTGGCATGGGAATATCTTCCGGGAGTTGATCTTCATGAGAACCATGCGCGTGCGATTCATGGGCAGACACGAGTCTGGAAGGCTCGATCGCGATGTCAGACTTATTGCTCGGTGGGATTTGATGGTCATCTATGCTACCGTCACTATTGCCCGATGCGTACTGGACAACTGGATCGCCTGTCGAGTCAGTGAGCTCTTTGCGTATTCCCTTAGCATCAGCAACAGCTTGCAACCTGTTGCTAGCCTGGACGAGAAGTTCGCATTGTTGGGTAGGATCAGAAGCGCCAGTCTGCAGTATTTGTGCGGCTTGATGGCGACTTGGGGACAAGCTCCCGCTATTTTCTGCCACTGATGGGATGAGTACAAACTCATCGCGCATCAGACACGTCTCCAGCTTGAGATTGTAAACGACGTAGACCATGAATTCAGTAATGCGTTTCATCTTGGAGAGGATGGCCATGTTGGCACCTCGTAAAGCAATGGTGCAGCCAAGCTCTTTGGGACAGCCAGATAGGTAGATGTAGGTCTTCTTCCGCCCAGGAATATCGTTGTGAACGTATGTTTTGACATCGAACCCGGCACTCTTACCGATATGAACTGGCTTCAGTGCTACCATGTCGATCGATGATATTATCTCTGTTTGGGCACAGCGCGATACAGCTTCTATGACTGATTGCTTCACATTGTATGCCACCGTAATGTTCGCCTCCGCGAGATATTGCAGTGCCAACCCGGAAATGTGCTTCTGGACAAGGAGTAACTGAGGGCGGAGTGACGCGATACGGTTGACCATGTTCCTGAGGAATTCTTTTTCTTGAGCTATGACTGGCTCGAGACTCATAAAATGGTGCTGGTGCCTTTGGTACTCTATTGGAAACGAGACAATGACGATCCTTGGATTGGCAATGCTCCGAGGCATGCTTTTAAGAGCGACGTTCTTCGTGAAAACGACGCCTGAAACATATGATGTGTCCCCGGGCTTTCCACCAGGAATTTTCTTCAGCTTTACATAGTGGCGAATGTCAATATCATCACCGAGTCGTACGTTGGGATTCACGTCATCTGTACACTGTAGCAGGATCGGAATTAGAGCATTCTGCCACGACGCGACGTTGGGTATGTTTGCGTCTTCCAGCAACTGATGCAATAGCCGCCGGACATGATGTAAGCTAGCGTTATTCAGCTCGACCGCGGGTGCTTTGCTATCTCTCATGGACGCGCTACGAGTCATCCTTGAAGGTCCAAGGCCAGCAGATATTGACGGGTTCTCAGCCGTGGCTGTTTCCTCGTTCAGATTCCCGAAAGCTTGGAGAGGCTGCCGAGGAGAGGTACGGGAGAGGTGTAAGTTATTGCTTGCTGCACTCAAGTTTCGACGTCGATTTGGTCTGGTGAAGCCGCCAATAGACATACCACCAGATGTATCGTCAAGCCCGCGGCTGGTAAAGCTGATTCCACTGACACTTTTGTCACCAGTACGTGCCCTATGCTTCTTCCCCGCGCTCAACAGGGATCCAAAGCCAGACCTATCGTTCTCGAAGCTTGGGCTCGCGATGGCAGCACTGTTCAGGGTCGCAAAGATGCTCATTTGCTCATCACCACTAGATTCCTCGTCAGACATATAAGGTGCTAGATCCGGATCAATGATGTTGTCGTCGTGGAAAGCTGGCAATCGTGATTTCTTGCCCAGGTCCTCTGTCACGCCTCGTTGAAAAGGCGCCCTCTCTTCTACGGTGGGCTTAAACCGGCCAAGAAAATTATGTTTCGAGTGGTGCCTTTTGTGACCTGATGATGGAGGACGTCCGGCAGCTGACAAAGCCTTCAAGGACCTCGACGAGCTAGGTCGACTGAGCTGTGGTGCATCTATTTCGAGAACAGCAGATCTGCGATTTGTGGAGTCCCCAATTCTTCGAGTCGCTGGTATCGCCATCATAGGAGTTGCGAGTGGCCTCGACTTGTCTTCAGATATCTGTGCACCGTCATGCGTGTTCCCTTCAGGCGTTTCAGTGCGCGTTGACGAGTCGTACTTTGCTTGTTGAGTTTGAAAGAATGTAGGCAAAGCAGAGTCGTCAGCTGAGTCGTCAGAGCCGCTGCTATCGTGCCTTCTGTTGATGATATCTAGACAGGTCTTACAGACTCGTAGCGAGCCCTGCACGCCGAATCGTTGACCGGAGATAATGCAAGTACATTTAGAGTCAAATATACACCCACAGGTACGGCAGTGATGCTTACGCCGAAAAGCAGAGAATGCATCTCCACACAGGAAACACTCCTTACAAATCTCATCTGCCATCCAGAATTCCTTACTTAAAACCTGCTTTCTCATTTGTTCCAGCTTTGTATTGACAGCTTCTGGGGCGCCTTCGTTGGTTGTGGTACCTGGAATTCGGAGGCGGCCCAAATAACTATGCTGCGGGGTTTCATCAACAGAGAATGATTCATGCCGTACACTGTTGTGTGCTGATGTATTAATAGGACTTGTCTCAGCAGTACTGCGGTCCGTTGAAGATGCTCGTGAAGCTTGATAGCCGGGGAGATGGGATTGGGCAATGCGTTCAATAGCGGCTGGCCTTTTAGGACCGTCTGGAAAGCGAGAAGAAGTGTTTTTGCGAGATGAATCAGTGGCGCGTAACGATGACAATGCCGATGACGCGGTTTTGGAAGCCTCAAGTGGTTTTCTTCCCATCTCAAGACTGCCATCTCCGCCCACAAATTCGTGCGATGGAAGACTTTCCCCTGTCTCGACGCCGTTTGTTTCGTCAAGCTCATCTTCTGAGACCACAGAGCCGTCCAAAGCACCCCTAACTGGTCGGTTCATCGGATCGAAGCTAAAATTGGCCAAGTTTTCGTGTTTGCCAGTAGACTTTGAAGATAGACCATCCATGCTTTGAGGTTCTATGCTCTTGCGACCTTTCTCACCATCTTTGAATGCACTTACATTCACCGGGGCCACTGTCGGAACGACAGCAGAAGGAGCAGTTGCCTTCGTCATGGGTGTTATGGATGGTCTGCTTGAAGGGCCTGATTTTGTTGTCGTAGGTGTAGTGGCAGGAGTTGATCCTAGGGAAGCCCTCGACGATTTCATAGCTTGAGACTGAGCTTCAGACGAAAGCCCGGCAAACGAGGAAGTCGTAGGAGACTGGAGACGAGATGATGCTGTAGAAAGCTGGACAGGGGAGGCACTAGCTGCGCTGTCTTCTCGTGTGGGAGCAATCGATCCCTTGGATGTACTGCCTCCAGCATTCTGGCTATGAATTGACAAGCTGTCTATGCTTTCTTGATCTCCCTTATTCACCGGAACCGCCCCTGCCCTCTCTTTACCGCCACTCACGGCACCACGAAATCGACTATAGAGTCCGCTGAGACCATTTTGCATGATATCCCCCGCAATGCCTTTGCTCTCTGTATGCGTAGATGAAGGAGGCGGTGATGCAAACTCGTTGAAAGTAGTTAGAGTCTCCGAATGACTGGCGGTACTGTGGATCTTATCTAGAGCCTGAGCAAGCTGTTCCTTGTCTACAGCGGTCGACCCCGAGGCAGAGGCAAGGGAGCCACGCCGGGATCGAAGGCCAAGGGGAAGTATCGAAGGAGGTCCGATCGAGGTTCTGGGAGAGTCGTGGGAAGACATGGCGCCGCTTCGTGATGGCTAGACTCAAAATATAACAGTATACAAAGGCAGAGCCCTAGGATGTCCTTTTCGATGTACTTCTGCCGCCAGGCCGGCTGTCGTCGTGGTAGAGGATCATGTCACCGAGTAGAAAATCGGTGGGCGATATTTAGTGGCGTACAGAAGTTGCCTTGCATGGTCTTCGAAGGGTCAGTGACTTGCTGCGAGAGATTCACAAAGGAGAAAATGCGAATAGTTTGAGGCAAAGTAGTGTAGTATCTTCATAACTAACCTCATAGTCGTGGCAATGACTCTAGTAAATGTACATATTGACCTATGGGCTAGCTTTGGCGACTTGGGATGTAACAAGGCCGCGAGGAAGGGACGCGGGCTGGGTACAAGGCAAGCTGGTAGTACACTAGGTGTAGGTGTCTCCAGTCAGTTATCAAGTTAGTTGCGAGTCGAGTGGATGATTGGGGCAATGGCGAATTTGGAGTGCAGTGAAGGCAGATAGAAGTCAAGCCGAAGAGCTGTATGTTGAAGTTGAAGCTGGCCGAGCAGATGACCGATGACCGTGTGCCCGCCTGCCTTGCGGCCGTACACCGGCATTTATTAGCAACGCCAGGGGTGAATTTAGCGGATGACATGAGGGGCCAGCAGCGCCTCAATACCGTAGGTTAGGCCGGGCCATCTCGCCCTTCCTCTACTCTTCCCTAACCTTAGCTGCCTTTTGATATTCATATTGAGATGGCAAGGTAATTTTTCCTTTTATGCAAAGCGCACAGGATGAAGTGACTTTGAAAGACCTCACGAACTTGAAAATTACCTGGGTAACCTGCGTACCTAGCCTAGATACCTGGGTCGCCGGATTCTCAAGTGGCTGAATACGCACACCCCTGCTGATTTCTGCTTTCACATTCTCATCTTTATCTTTATCACAACTTAGAACCTCAGCCTTGCCAAGGAACCTCGGGAGAGACCCCGGCTGCCTAGCATGGCGCGTCTCCTTGAGCTCTAGTCGCGTCAGGTCTTCAACATTGACCACTAATAGGAGTAAATACTCAACTATGCCACGAGAGAAGCACACTTAGGATCGCCTTCACCACCAACACCGATATCAATATCAATACCAACATCCAAACGCTCTCAGTCTCGATCAGACCTCTCAATCGGATCCGGACTCATAGTTCTTCTCAACCTTCAGCATCAGGCTATCGAGCCTGTATGCCCACACACACTCCCATCCCCCTTTGTCCACTTTCATCTGCTGCGTCAGCTAAATCTAAGCTGGTGACCTGAAAGTGCGATGGTATTTAATTGCACCAAGCACTCTCAACGGGGTTGACCATGGCCGCAGTGTTGCGGGATCCGTGGATTAGTACCGTAGCGGAGAGCGAACTCAAATCTGCTTTCCAAAGCTTTCAACGTTCCTACCTTGGCCAGCCCGAGCTTCAGAAAGGCAACCGATATTGTCGGCCGAGCGGTGTAGAGATCCGTCTGAAGAAGAATAAACAGGCTCAGGTCGTAGACGTAAGTACAAACGGCTCCTCCTGCATGAAAATTGGACTGATCAACTAGTTTGACGGAGGAGTCACAAGGCCTTATGATGCTATCCTCTCAGATGGCATTCATCGTATCCACGCAGTCTTCGAACAGGATGCGGCCAAAAAATTCACCCGTGACACAGCCCGAGACCTTCGCGACATCAGAGGTGGCATTGTTGTCCTCCAAAGTTACCATCTGGTAGGGCCTTCCAGTCTGATTGTGCTATTGCTTCTCATCTAACCTGAATTCAGGTTGTCAACCCTCTTTCATCGTCGATAAGACTAAGCCTTCACGTTCTCAGCTTCAAGCTTTACGGCTCTGAGGGTTCCCCTGTAATGGGCCGACCAGTGGATGTCCTAAAGCTTCGAACCGTAGACACGCTTGTGGAAAGGCTGGAATCTCTCCTGGCAGATGCACAGGATACCATGCAAGCTCAAACATCATCGCCTATCACCACCCACAGCAAAAATTCACAGGCATCCGCTGGCTTTGCAACCCAGGTGAATCAAAGGAACGAGACACGAGTATCAAGCCCGGTCCCGGCTCAAGAGTCAGTCACAAGAGACCAGGCCAAACTCGCCGCGCTTCTGGGACAGCCTTACAAAACACCCGAACCTCCCGTGCCAATACCCGCCACTAGAGTCACGCAGAAATCTGCCCTGAGGCCAGTTCCAGAACGGGAGGTCGTTGTGATGAACTCCAAACTCGATGCTAAGGCAAATGTGCAACGCAGTCAATCCTTGATATCTCTGGATTCTAATGGCAGTGTCGACACTGGTAGTGGCATAAAACTTGCGGGCAGCGACATGGCGACCCAGAGCTCTGTGGCGGACGACAACGAAAAAGAAAATAGCCAACAGCGTGCTGAACATCGGGACATTTCCATGTCCCATCCAGAAGCGGCAGTGGTTGCCCAGCAATTCACGCACGATTTTGTTGACCACCTACAGCGCGATGATGCGTTTCTTGGCCTTAAGCGAGTGCCGCGGTGGTACGTACGCATTCCGGAAGATCAGAGAGCCATTCTTGAACGCAGCGACTGTTGGTACGGTTCGCGAGCGGGTGACCAATCTTACTACGCCAACATCCCTGCAACAGTCATGCAAGACTTGACAGAATTCAGAAATCGAAAACCTACTGAACATAAACTTCCAAAGGAAGATCTAGATGATAGTTCATCTGATTCCGAAGAGGGTTCTGGGCCCGATTCGACAGCCGAGAGCGTGAATGATGATTCGAGAAGTGTCGTGTCTCGCCGAAGCTATGGTCATCAACATAGTGTCGGTCAAGGAGTACAGGAAGACAAGCCCCCACGCCTTACCATGTCAAGTGCTAAGGGCCCTTTCCCATCGAGCGCCCCCGAGATTGTGCATGTAGTGGATGAAATCGATGATGATACGGACGAGGGTGAAGCGCCTTCATGGGAGCCGACTCCCGAGCCCGAGGAAGAGGTGTCCGACTTCAAGTCTGATGATTGTGCACGAAGTCAGCCTACAGCAAGAATCCATGGTGGTTCAGCCTCATCCTGGAAGCCTCGAAGAATCCTTTATGCTCGTCCTCCAGTCAATATACCCCCAAGCAGCCCTACGATAGAAGAAGAGCTAGAGTTGGCTGTGCCATATGCTATTGGGGACATAGTGGACCCAGAAGATGCCCCGGTAGACGAGGCGGTTGTGCACTCCCGGGAATTACCTTCAACAGCGCCCCCAACCTCGACGTTTATACAGGTAAAACAGACACCATATGTCAAGTCTCGCAGTTTTGATGGAGCATCTCTACATCGCTCAGCCACAGGCTCCAAGAGGGCCCCAGACGAGGTATCGTCCGACCCAGTAATTCCTGCCACTTTTCATGATGCTAGCAGCTCGGGAAAGCAGGCTTCAAGCTCGACAGATCAAGTCTCAGCCAGCGCAGAAATCATTACCGGATCCCAGCTCTTTCACACAGGTACCTCAATGCCTCACAGCCACCCCACCCACGCCCAAGACGTAATGGTCGCCAGCAGCTTACATCGCACGGATAATACTACGGATGAAGTAACGACGCGTAAACAAAGTACTTCTCATGGGAATGAGGCCAACGAGCAGCGATTTAAATCAGCCCAGTCGGCCGAGGCTAGCAACTGTCTTGGTGAACGAACTATGGCACAGGAAAATAAGGCTATCTCGGGCTATGGCTCGCCCCCTCATGCTGCTGACTCACCAAATCATGTTGAGCGGCATCATCGGTATGAAGGAAAAGTTCCGAAAAGCAATACCACACACCGTGAGCATGTTGTATCGCCAAGAACTCGTCTTACCGAGGGACAACGCAAGATGTTCTTTTTTGATCTAGAAGCAGAGGAAGATCTGGATGACAGACCAAAGGATGAATTACTGTTAGAAGAGAGAAGCAGGGCCCGAGCTGCCAAGCGCAACTTCAAAGCGAAAGAGAAGCTCACTCGGCAAGCTTCTGAGATAGAAACTGGATCGCCCCAGCGGCCTCCTTCGCCAACATTTGAACCAGCGCGTTTAAATCATACACAACGCAAGGAAACTGAAGCATATCCGCAATCTGCTATCAGAATTCTCCTCTCGCCTACACCAGACTCAATGGTGGAGGTCGCCGAGTTGGAAGATTTAACGAAGCCTGACCATCTTCAATTGAGCCCGGTAGTAGCAATTGACCAGGTTCAGGACCAAATCGCTTCAATGGAAGACTTATCTCGAGAGAATTTCGAGCCGAATTATTCGTTACCTCTCGAGCCTCCAGCAACGGAGTTCAACCAACAGCCTTCTCTTGAGGCCATGCTCGAAAGGGAAAGTGTAGCACTCGTCACCCCTCGAAGGAAATCATATTCGCAGCATTCTCCTCGAGATTCCTTTGGGCCAGAAAGCCCGTCATCCGCCCAGCCTATGGCTCATGAAACAGACCAACTTTCACCTCAAAAATCCCTTGGGCCAGGCACTCCGTCGCCCGCACAACCACATGCCGACGATTCTTTTGGCCTGAAAACCAATAAAAAAGATCTTGAACCGAGGAGTCAATTTGCCCAGTCTCAATCAGAGGAGGACACCCAATCACAATCGCCTCAGGAAAGCATGAAGGTTCCAGGTTCACCCTCCGAAAGGTATCAACGTAGAGAAAATGATGAGCAATTATCAGCTCGGCCAGCAGGATATCCACCTCGTGTCTCTCCCTTGGATGGCCGAGCGATCGATGATGAGCCAAGTTCACCGTGCGAAGACATACCAGCAGAATACTTGATGCCTACAAATCGATCCGGAAGCGAAGTTCGTTCGCAGCCTTCTCATCAAACGTCCGAAGCGAAGACACTGTCACCCTCCAACTCCACAAAGGCCGAGCCTTATGATAGTAATAAGCCAGATGAAAAGGGACGTCCTTCGAGAAATCTTACATTCGATGGATTCATCTCCACCTATCCAGAATATGCAGGCGACAAAAAATGTTTCACACGGGCTTTAGTATGCCTGGAGTGGTTGAGAAAGAAACGAATACCACCTTGGAGCATGTGCGATGACTTTATTCGAGCATACGTGAATTGGGAGCCGTATGTCAGGAACCTCAAGAGAACTAATCCCGAGAAGGTGATGACTGCTTGGGATTATTATGACAGCAATGTTAAGAATGCTCTCTTCAAACGGAGGTTCGTGGATGACAATGAGAAGCTTGCAGCTGTATTGTCCTCACTGAATCCTCTTTATGTTCAAACCATTCGGTATGCGTACAATACGCCAGCTGCAGATCCAAGCACGGAAGTGCGCTATAAGAAAGGTCCAATACCTGCGCTGAAAAAGGTGAGGCCAGCATCCATACCTTCAGAGGCTGAGGTCCATATGGACGGAAGAGGTGTAAGTCCTGAATTGGGGTCTGTAGAAAGCCTTCCACGTCGACGCGCTAGAGGTCCATTCTTTGAAACGCCCAGTCAATTGCAGACAATGCAGCGAATGAAAGAGCCTAACGGACATGCTCGTTCGACGCCAATCATCGAAGGTAGCGACAAAAGGAGACGTACACTCCCGTGGCAGCAGAGCCGTGCACCTAACATCTCTGCTTCGCAACCAAAAGGGGACCCTGTTCGAAGCGAGCCGAGAACTGTGTCCACAGAGTTCAAAAAGAGGCGTCAGTCCAACGAACATAAGCGTGCAACACTCCCACCTGCATTGCGGGCTTCCTCGTCCAGATCCCCAGTCATTGCCAGAGAGGAGCCAACTCGACCTGCATCACGAGACAGCGAGGTGTTCGAGACGGGTACAGCTTCAGAGAGCCCTTTTTCAGCAGCCAGACTGTCACCAGAGCTTCCTGATCTCACCGAAAACTGGGTGGCTCAGCAGAGACTTGTGGATGATCAAGTGGTAGAAGAGCCAGGAATTGCAGAAATGACGAGCATGCCAAGGAATCGGACTGCGGAGCAATCTGTAGCTGCTCGAAGAGAGAGTGTAATTTCTGCAAACACAGATTCCTCAAAGCCAGCGAAGAAGAGGCGCTTCAGAGATCTGACAGAGTATGCGAAGGACTTGGGAAAACGTAGGAGAAGTGGTGAGATGTCGTCAAAAGCCTCTACGCCCTACTCGACACCTGCGAAGAGGTTTTGCACCAAGCCAAAGGGAGAAACTCCAGCGAAGCGAGTGGAGCCAGATACTCAGGCGTGGCAGTATTGAGGAGACGAAGTGAGCACTATTATGACTAGATATCCCGCATAGCCAGGCGTTGAGAGCAATCTTTAGATTTGGTGCGCCCGGTGTGCGGGTATAATACAATGATACTTACAGCAATTGACGATGTTGCTTCATCAACCATTCTACCATCATACTTGGTTATGTGATCTCGTGCATCCGATCCTTGATTGCCATAGATCTGACCTGGTCTTGAATTTTGACTCCATATCGACGAGGTCGTAGAGTTCTTCAGCGCCTTCCTACCGCCTTCCACAGTACAGCTTAGTTTACGCCGTATTGACTTCCGCGCTCGCAATCGGCTCACCCTTCTCCTCCTTCTCCCTCTCCAATTGTCTCTGTTCCTCCTCCAGCGTCCTCGTCCGCAGCTGCAGCGCGTGAATACCACCCTCCTGTGCCATCTCCTCTTTCAGCAGCGCATACACCATTCTATGCCTCGCAGGCTGCATCTTGGACTTGAATGCCTCGGATGTGATCACAACCCTGAAATGCGTCTCTTGCGAGGTGCTTCCGGCCATGGCTTTGTGGTGTGAGTGTAGATGCGAGTCGTTGTGGATCTCGAGTGTTGTCGGTTTGAGAGCTTCAGTGATCTAGGACTTGGTTAGCCGGGGCATTCCAGTGGAATAGCGTAGCATAGCAGAATAGAAATAAATGGATGAGTGTACCTTGGAGCGCATTGCGTCTTCCATAGGCGTTGTTGAAGCCATCGTGGAAAGTGGTCGCCGTGCGAAAGCCACCAGAGATCTGCGCAGCATCAAGACTGCCTATTCTTCTTCTTTCTTTTATGCTCGTTTCCAGCTGTTGATCTGTCCTCAGATGCGAACAAGCTGGTTTCAGTCTTCAATAGGAAGTCCAATTTGTGTTTGTATCTCTGTTCCTGTTCTCTCGCGATGTTCCTGCAACTGCCGATAATGCGATGCAATCTGATCTGATATGCAGCTCCAGTGATTTGTTGACTGATTACCGGATCATCGTCGGCAAAACTTCGAAAATGACACCTGCACCTGCATGCAGGTCTTGGCCTTTCCAGGGCATCTCAGCTCCAGCATCCAGCATCCCTCCCCTCCCCTCTGCCCCTCCCAATGCATCGCATCTATCCCGTCATCTCTCGGCGTCTAAATTTACCGCCGAAATTCCAGCCCATAAATTGGATACAGCCATCCAAGCCGCCCCGACACTCCATGTACCGGCGTGAAATACGATGACCCTGGTCGCCGATCCACGACGACCTCCCACCTCTCATGCGCCATGCTGTGCCTGAGAAGTACACCTTCTTTCGTCTGTCGCAAACTTGCTATATATCGTCAATTGCACTCCTCTCTCCGTTTTGCCTCTCAATCGCTCAGAATGGCTTCGACTCTACCTCGATTACCCATTTTCGAAGCTATCGCAAAACATGACCCGCAGTCAACAGCAGTCATACACTCGGCGTCTGGCAGAAGATTCAAGTATGGAGAGCTTTTGAAAGATGTCGCAGATGGGAAAGACAGACTGGTCAGGGAAGCAGGAGGAGGCTCTGCTGAGGGCCAGAGGATAGCATTTCTTGTGGAAAATAGCTACGACTATGTAGGTGCGCAGAGTGTTTTGCTCCGAAATTGTAGATGTAAAATTGATGGATGATCTAGTAACCTTACTTTCTATCCTCGGCGCGCATTCAATTGCACTCCCACTGTCGCCTGCATTTCCGGCGCACGAATTGCAGTATATTCTGGACCAGAGCCAAGCTTCGTTGCTGCTGTCGTCGGCTAAGTTCGAGAATAAGGCCGAGGAGGTTCTGAAGCAGGATCTGGAAGCAATGCCAAAGCATGTCAAGCTTGAGAAGAAGCTTGGTGGAGCTACCCAGAGTAAGATCACGCTTGAGGGATCTACAGACGGTAATGGGGGAATGATGTTATACACTTCTGGAACGACGAACAGACCTGTAAGTCTTGGGCTTGAGGGGAATTGAAGTTCGAGAGCTAATAGTGCACAGAAAGGTGTACTACTCCCAATATCAGTCCTAACGGCCCAAGCAAATTCTCTCGTCACAGCATGGAACTACTCTCCCAATGACCACCTCCTGCATGTCCTGCCCCTTCACCACATCCACGGCACTGTCAATGCCATACTGGCACCTCTCTTTGCCGGTTCTACAATTGAGTTCCTCTTCCCTTTCAACGCAACCGCAGCATGGACTCGCTTCGCCGCCCCGTTCCTCACCTCCCCCAAAACAACTGAACCCATCACATTCTTCACCGTCGTGCCAACGGTCTACAACCGCCTTCTAAGCACCTTCAAAGACCTTTCACCAGAAGTCCAAGCCGCTGCCAAGCAAGGCATCTCCCCAGAAAGCCTCCGCCTGAACATCTCTGGCTCCGCAGCTCTCCCAACGCCTACGAAGAAAGCCTGGTCCGACCTCAGCAGTGGCAATGTCCTCCTAGAACGCTATGGTATGACAGAAGTAGGCATGGCGCTTTCCTGCGGCCTTTCGAATGCCGACCGTGTGGACGGCTCTGTTGGCTGGGCACTTCCAGGCGTCGAAGTGCGTCTCGTCGACACCGAAACGAACGAGGTGATCCAGCCAGGTGAAGAGCTTGACAAGAACGGCAAAGAGCGCGACGGCGAGATCCAGTTACGTGGTCCCACTATATTCAAAGAGTACTGGCGGAACGAGAAGGCTACCGTAGCCGAGCATGTTGACGGTGAGGACGGAAAAGGGCGTTGGTTCAAGACGGGCGATGTAGCTGTCCGACGAGAAGTCCCGAGTGCAGGACACAGCGAGCAGGAATGGGCTCATGGATCTATGTATTTCATCCGTGGACGGAAAAGTGCTGATATCATCAAATCCGGCGGAGAGAAAGTCAGTGCACTGGAAGTCGAGCGTGAATTGCTCTCCCTACCACAAGTAGCCGAGGCTGCAGTCGTCGCTGTACCATCGGGAAAATGGGGCCAGAAAGTCGGTGCAGTCATAATTCTAAACGAAGATGCTAAAGGTAAGAGAGGGAAATGGGGCCCTATGGATATGCGTCGAGCACTGAAGGAGCGCTTAGCGAATTACAAGATCCCGCAGGTGATGAAGGTGGTCGATGACATTCCAAGGAATGCCATGGGAAAGAGTAAGTTCATAATTTCTCTTGCTCTTTGAATCAACCAATACTGACTCGTGGCCTAGTTAATAAGAAACAACTCGTCAAGCAAGTATTTGCTGAAGAGGCGAGTGGTGATGAGATGTAAGATACCTAGCTGGAAAGACAAAATGGAGATATTAGAACGGGGTAGAACATACGGGCGACCAAGATTTTGTACATGAACAGATAATCTAGACACTCATCTCTTTGTGTTTCTACCCGCTCGCAATTTATCGCCATAGTTTTGTGCCATGTTGAGCTCGAAGAACTCCAAAGTCCAGAATGACTCTGCTCGCAGGCCTGTTTCCTTGACTCATCGCCAACGCTTCGAAGTGCGTGCTTGCGAATTGTAGAACGTCATTCACAACCTTGGAGGACAATACCCAACTCACAGGTCTCGAAGGATTTTCGCAAAATCCGAACACATTTGGTTGTAAGTCTTTGTCACTTTTATTTGCCCGATCTATAAGCACATCCGAGGCCAGTCTCGCTCAGCAGGAATAACGCCATGAAATGTGCCTCCTGGAAGCAAGTAAACAATGTAGCCGAAATGATGCAGCAGACATAGCTGGCTGCTACCCCTTATGCATATTTCAGAAAACCATGCTGACCCATCCGCAAACGCAACGCAAATAAGGGAAAATCAAACGCAGCTCAGATCAGGTCACCTAGACGGTGAACTTGGCCTTCGCACGGGTGCTACCACTGTGAGCACTATCGGTGTGACCAGAGAACTCAACAGCCTCTGTTGTTGGGACTTTCAAGACCTCCTTGAACTTGCGGCCAATGTTCATCAAAACCTCCTTGCCCTTCTCTGGCGAACGGCCCTTGCCACCAGCAACATCTCCATCTCCCCCGCCGGGAATGCTCTTGCCAATTGTGCGGGTCCAGACACCGATACGGTAGAAGCCTTTTCGTACATTGACGACGACTCCCATAAGCTCTCCATCATCCTCATCCTCAAGAGTCTCGCCGATGGCAGATAGCATAACGTGGAGCCACAAGTCATCGATGGGAACATTTCTCTTCTCCTTGAATTGGTATGACCACTTTCCACCATGCTTGTTTTGGGGATCCTCCCATTCTGGGCGAACGTTCTCCTTGAAGAGATGGTAGTCGGACTTGAGGGCGAGCTCGGAAACGGGAGCGATGTTGTTCTAGCAGCTGGTTAGGTAGGCCAGAGAATGGTGGTATACAAACATACATAGACACCCCAGAATTCCTCAACAGAGTTGAAGGTGATGACCTCCTTCAATAAATCGTTCCAGTTGTCACCCTGTGCAAATGCAGTCAGCAGATGTAATGCAAGAGGCCCAGGCGCAAACTTGCCTTTCCACTAGGTGGCTTGGTGAACCAAAGAGTCCACTTGTGCATCAATGGGTGCTTGACATTGAAGTTGTCCTTGTCGTGGAAGACAGTGATCTGCTCATCCTCTCCGCTAGGTGTTGGCTTCTTGTTCTCGTCACGGTTGGCACCCTCTGGAGAAATGGGGATGGTGGTCAAATCAACTGGGGTCGAGGCATCGATAGGCGTCTGTGGGGCGACTGCTGCCATGATTGCGAGTATGTAGGAGTATGTTGGAGGAGAGAAGAGTCGACAATGCCGTAAGGTATTCGCAGGAGGTCTGGCGATTTTGAAGGTGTTCCTGCCGTAGAAATGACTGCGGTAGGTGAATTTGAGAATCCGTGGTGAAGCTAATCTGGGCGCAGAAAAGGAAAGTCAGGTCAGGCACAGAGATCGTCGTGGTACGAAGGTCCGGGTTTGGCGACTATTGCTCCGGGCAAATCGTCAAAAGCGAATTAAATTGGTGGTAGTTTTGTGAGGTGGTGTTGGTTTGTTTGCGATTTCCGGTTGCGACTGTCTCTAAATTTTGAACATCTCGCATGGCTCGAACTCTGGCGCGCCTGCAGTGGCGCTTGCCCAAACAGGAGCAGATGCAGGTGGCTTGCACATTGTTGGTCACGTGCTGATATCCGACTCAAATCGACCCTTTTTGGCAAGTCAATCTTTCATCTACGTTAGAGATGTGTACAAGAATATGCATGTCTATGGATTAGATCTGCTGAGAGTATGTTGTGACGTAGCTTTGCACTGTAATGCATATATGACGAACAAGTTGTATTCAGGTGAACTCCAAGCCAGGAAAAAGGATATCAATGTGTAGCGTACATCTCAACGGAACAACAGAAACTGATGATGAGCCTCACAGGGCCTCTGCATGTATTTGAGAAAACCAATGTTCGTAATGAAAGGTTTTGATCAGAGATATCAAAAATCCCAGTGGTGGCAAGCATCTAAATGCAACACCTGAACGCCAAACTGTCTAAATGCAAATCCTTATGCAGCATTTCAGTAAGAAAATACCCAAACGAAAGTATGAGAGCACCAATGCCCCAGCTCCGACCCTTCCCTAACACAACGCACCTACTTCGCACTCGATTGACTGTTCAGGAAGCTGAGATAGCAATTCCATCCCAATGAGATGACATTGACGACCAAAACTCTGTGGTGGAGCGGCACCAGCTTGAAGTTGACGCACTGAATGAAAGGCCATACCATCCAGTTCGACTTCAATGCCGTCCAGTAGCTCTGATCCAGTTTATCCTTCGGACTAGAGCCCTCCATGATAGCCATACTGCTGAGGAAGACGAACAGATTGGTGCTGGCAAAGATTGTTTGGTCGCATGCCACCCGGGCGATGATCTCGGCATTCTTGTTCTTCAACACCACTTTGTTTTGCAGGAATTTGAACCAGGTCGTGGCAGCGGGACCGAAGACAGCTGTGCGACAGTATTGTCAGCTCCTGCAATGGTCGGTGAAGAACCGAATAACTTACCTCCACCATACAATGCCATTCGGCCTGTTCTTGCCAAATCATGCTTCTCCAATCCCTTCTTCTCAACCAGCTGTTGTGCCATGGTATCTCCCGTTGCGAACAATACTGCCGTAGTGACGCTCTGCGTCAGGATTGGGCGCGAGGCCAGCTTCATTTGGTACCTGCAATTTCAATTAGTACATGTCTCATTGTCTCTTCACTTGCATAAAATTGAAATCAAGAAGAAATTGAAGCTTCTCGAATCTAACATACCATCTGAACATCTTTGCGGTTTGATGTGGTTATGGTACCAAATGTTGCTGTTGATGGTTTGGAAATTTATCGGATTTCGAGAGGCTTGAAACCCCAAATTCCGCCAAAAGCAAGGCGGCGACAAGGATTGACGTCGGTCGGACAGCTCCATTAGAGTTTAGCGCCGGATGGCTGTGGAAGGTCTGCCGACACAACGAGGGCTTGAGGCTTGAGCTTCACTCACGTGTCTATCAAAACTTGGACATTTTGAGACATGCAGGTACGGGTTCATTTCGCTACACATATGTTGGGAATTTTCAGGGTCAGACGAGCAAAGACGTGGGATTTTGGAGGACATGGACAAATAAATTTCATTGGTACCCCATAATTTCAGCCTCCGACAGGACGACCTCTCTTTTGACACTTCACCAGCTCTGAAATTGAAAGCTCAGAGAATTTACATCTCAAACAAATGTGTTCCCATACAAGTTTCGATTTTCTTAACCATTGCACAAAATCCATGAAGCCATCCAACAATAACAGCTTACCGACTTGATTCCCCCACGTACTTTCAGCAATTCAATAACTCTCAACAGCACCACTTCGATCCTCAGCCAAATCTGGAACCCAGCCCTTTGGTCTCTCTCTTCCCCTGACGATCATCCCATAAACAGCAGTCTCAACCTTCTCCACACAAGTCTTCATAACCTCCATCTTCTTCTCCACGTCCTTACCCAGTCCCGTACCCCCGCACGAAGTGGTATCAAGTCCCTGGAAGCTCGTTCGTAAAGACCTCAAGTCAATCAGGATGTCCCGGTCATCTGCTGTCGTCTCTGCGCCTTTTGATCCTGGGAGCGTTCCTGTCGTAGCCATCGTTGTGATTGCAAATCGCATCAATTCACCTACTAAATCGAAAATACCTAAAATATAATCATCTCCCGTCAAAGTGATCGTCTCTGGCAGTGATCGAGCTGCCTCCTCGAGGGTGATCAGAGTCTGGTTGACGAGATAGTGCTGGAAGGATATAGCTTCCATGTACTCTTGGATTCCGCCAGATATCTGTCGTTGGTACCGCCAGGCATTGATACCAGTCAGATCGGGTGCGATCAACGTGAATTGCTCCTGCATGGCCGACGCCTTTGTTTGAACCTCCGAAGCTATCTTCGGAGGTATTGTGCTCTTCAACGACCGTACTCTGCTCGTGTTAGTCTTGATTATTGCAAGAGATACACGTGATATACCTCTGGAGCGCGAAAATGCTACTCGAAGTCAGTTTCAATTGCGTCTTAGATAAGGGACTCATAGACTCACATCTTCTTACTCGCTGCCGTGATGTCTCTCGAGGCCTTGATGATACGCTCTCGCCTGTCATGGTGCTCATCTAATTCGTCGCGGAAACTCTCAAACATAGGCATAAAAGGTGAGGTCTTCGCATCCTGCTCCTGCGGCTTCTCAGCTCCATCGTGGTGTCTCTTGACTCCTGGCATCTCCCGTGTTGGAATAGACATTGGTCTTTCGAGGTACAATTTCGTAGGAGACTCGAACCAACAGAGTCTGGCTTGTGGCGCATGGAGGGATGAAAAGCGGGTAGGAGACTCGAGCTTAAATTCTCAGCCACAGCCGAATCGAGAAATCTAATGTACAGAACATCAGGGGAGCTTGACAGACTCACTCCCATCCTCGGCTCACAACATTCATCGAACTTTGTAATTTCTTTTCCTTCTTTCCTTGCTTACAGACCAAGTCGATGTACATGTCTGCACGATGACGACCTTCTTTTCCAAGCCACTTCTTATTTTCTCTGCTGCGGTCGCGCTTCGTGTCATCTTGTTCTTCTACGGCCTCTGGCAAGATGCCAACTCACCCCTGAAGTACACCGACATCGACTACTATGTTTTCACCGATGCAGCTCGCTTCACAGCCCATGGACACTCGCCTTATGACCGCGAGACCTACCGATACACTCCTTTACTGGCGTGGATGTTGTTACCAACGTCATGGTCAAGCACGTGGTTCTCCTTCGGCAAGGTGTTGTTTGCTGTCGGGGACATAATAGCTGGATGGCTTATTGTTCTGGTTTTGAGGAGCTCGAACAAGATGTCCATGGAGAGAGCTCTGAAATTTGCCAGTATTTGGCTGTTGAATCCAATGGTTGCGACAATCAGTACCAGGGGAAGCTCAGAAGGATTACTAGGCGTGATGGTTATTGCTCTACTATGGGCCATTACTCAGAAGCGGATTTTGATCGCCGGATTACTACTGGGTCTTGGGGTCCATTTCAAGATCTACCCATTTATATATGCTCCTTCCATCATTTGGTGGATGGACGATGAGCATATTGGTCGTAGCAAGAAGTCGAAGACAGGTCAGGAATCAGACCTCACTAGCCTGGCAAAGGAGTTCTGCAATGGCCCTCGGATTACCCTCACAATTGCCAGTCTTCTCACATTCATGAGTCTGAATGTGTTGATGTACTCAATGTAAGTCGAATATCACTCTACCAACACATTTCTAACGACCACACAGCTACGGCTGGCCATTCCTCCAGCATACATACTTCCATCACGTTACACGCATAGACCACCGCCACAACTTCTCACCCTACAACACACTTCTCTACCTCTCTTCGTCAGCTCTAGGAACGTCATCTATCCGCCTCGAATCCCTGGCCTTTGTCCCGCAGCTATTCTTGTCAGCAATCGCCCTTCCACTCTTACTCGCCAAGAAAGATCTTCCGTCGACCATGCTCGCCCAAACATTTGCATTCGTGACATTCAACAAAGTCTGCACCAGCCAGGTACGAAACTCCTTATGGACCATATCTTGTCATTCCTAAAACTGCGCAGTATTTCCTCTGGTACATGGTCTTCCTGCCATTTTACCTGCCGAACTCCTCCCTACTAGCACAGAAATCTCTAGGGATAAGCGCAGCTGTGCTCTGGGTACTAGCACAGGCATTATGGCTACAGCAGGGGTTCCAGCTAGAATTCCTCGGCCAGAGCACTTTCGTGCCGGGTCTTTGGGTAGCCAGTATATTGTTCTTTTTGACCAATTCGTGGTTATTAGGCATCATTGTGGGAGACATCGGGTCGGCACCAAATTCACTACAGAGAACGCATGTCAAAGTGCAATAGTCAAATGCGGAATCTGACATTTGGTCTCATCCATGCTCCGAATGTAGCACAAAAATTGCTCCGTGGTACTATTCATCGTTTGCGATACATGCATGACCATTTCTCCGGAACCCAGCGCAAATCAGATTGCAAATTGACTCATCCGTAATGCTCCATTCCATGATTTCCTGGCTAATCGACAGGCGCCTGCCACGGCCTTTTCAATGAGCATTAACGCCAGATCATATGCCAGCAACTCCATCGCTCATCCCATCCCAAATGCAACCTTTCAATATACCTACAAGGCAGAGCGCCGATGATCCAGACATGCAAGCAAAGCAAATCGCAATTTTTTATAGCTCCTGGACAAATCAGAGCAAATATCGCGCAAATGATGAAGACAGTGACCGAAACGTATCAGTGGATAGTAATCCCGTCATTGCGGGAGAGAACAATGTAACTCGAGACCTTGATAGACAAAGGCTTCGTTTTAGAGAATGTTGGTGGGGGTCGTAATTGACCATCCTTGAAATCGAATTCACAGAGATCGTCAGGCTTCTCAATAAACGAGATGGAAGGGCGCGTTCGAGCGAGCGCCTCGACAATGGCATCACTCCATATCCCTGTGCATTGCTTATTGAGTAGCTGAAAATATGGATTGAGGGCGGGCACTTGAGAATCTACTCAAATTAGCATGGCCATACGTAGTCTCAGATATGGATTCTGCTGCTTACCCAGATCTAAAAATCGAATCCTCAAGAATTCCAATGCAGCCAACTTGTCCAGAGCCTTAGCCCCGGATATCACGAGACGTTCAAAAGCGTTGATAAAGGCTGCGTCCGTGATACCAGAGCCATCATTCCATACTCCGAGGGGTCTGCATACATTTTTGACGACAATGTCAACACTCTTCAGACGTGAGGTTCGAGGATTTGAAACCTTCGCGGCTTGATCGAAGAACGACCAGCAGATTCTACCTGTATATGATAAATGCTCCAACGTGGGTATCCCCTTGGCCATCTCCGCGCATAGATGCGTCACGCTAGCGACTTTCTTGAAGAACATAGGAGATACCGCCTCGCGACGGTAATCAGCCTCCAGACACACGTTCAAATGTGTAAGGTTTTGCGGCAGCTTGGGTAGAATAGTAGCCATGGAGATATAGCTCTTCGACTTGGGCTTTGCGTAAGATGCGTGCCATTCGGTGAGATTGGGCAAGGCAGTGGCAATGTTTTGGAAGTCGTCATCTGATCGAATTAGATTCCATTGTCCCTTACAGACCAAGGTTCGGATAGAGTCGATGACTGGCAAGGCATTCGCTGTAGGGTCTTGGTAATGCTGAACCATCGGAGGCTTTTTTCTTTCCCCGCCCTCCAAGGTCAAAATGCAGGCCTCTGCAAAGGTCATCCTCACAAATCGGAACACTTCTTCCAACGTGCAATTATTTGCGGGTGACTGATATGTGATGGTCGTGCCGGTATCTGCTAGATTCCCAAGTGCTCGAATTACCAGGGATCTGTCAGGAGTCGTGGAAGGAATCCGAAGTGTACGGTCGAAGGCTGGGTTTTTCTGTTGGAATACAGGGAACCAAAATTCGATATGCTTGACGTAGGAACAGAGGTGGCTGTGTCGGAAAAACCAGAGCATCGCTTGATTCACAGAGTCCCTCGTTCCCTTAATCTTCAAGTGCCGGTAGAGACGGTCCTGAACGAGCTCTCTCCATCGCTTGCTCACCAAAGCCAGTTCTGAGACTTCACGCCGCCTTGAATGCCGCAATGCTGTTCCCCAGCCTCGTAGTATCTTTGTATTGCCGGCGGCCGCTGTTCTGGAAGATGCTGAAGCCCTTACACCAAACAGGTGGTCCAGTATGCACTCGTGGATCTCAATTGGTAGATCGATGAGAGGGGATATCAACGACGTCCGCTGGGAAGATTCGGATACATGCAGTGCCTGGGCATGTTGTGAGGCCATATCATCTAGGGGGTCGATGTCGAGTAGCCGCTGCGAGCACTGTATGTTTCCATCCAGCAATTCTTGGTGAGGAAAAGGCGTGCTCTTCGGTCTTGCTGGAGGTACGATATCCTCTTCGAATCCTTCCGACTTCAGTTGGTCCAGAGGTATCGATCGCACATTTGTCGGGGTCGAAGGTCCAGGAGTTGCAGGCGTGGAAGCAGTCGTCATTATTGGAGTTAACAGGAGCGGGTGGCCTGCTTCGTCGACTCGAGACATAGAATCTGTATGCATGGTCTCTACTAGTCCTCTCCGATATCTCCTACTTCAATACAGGTCGACAATTTTGGTGCGCTTCATGGAATGGAATGTCGCAAAGTGGACAGAAGAGAACGTATGATGGCCGGCACCTGAGAATTGAATGCGAAGAAAGAGGCGCTTCGAGGTGAATGTGTAATCGGTTCAACGAATTCAAGGTCTGCAGGATGCCATGAATATCGAGTAGGATAGGTACACTCAGTATCGCAGAGAGAGGCAGAATCTGTCAAGTTGTCACAAACGGGGAGGCTGATCCGTGGCAGTGCTTGGGGCGCGGGCGCGGGCACCCAATAAACCTAATGAGTGATGGATGATCGAAATGGGGTGACGACGTCGTGCGCTGGACTGCGTGAATCTAAGTGTTGTTTCTAGCTCGTTCCGGTGATGGTCTTGTATAGTTGTCCCCGTTGCGCATGCAGATGTTGTGGTTCGTGGTCGCGTGAAGATATTTTGTCACTCCAGATCAATGGAGCGATGGATGGTAATAGAGGTGGAGTGAAGTCAAGTCGGTTTCCATTATTGAGGAGCCGGAGGGAGGGACTTGGGTGGGGTCGCTTCAATTTCTTGGCAACCTCCCTGCCCTGCAGCCGAGCGATGGACCAAACCAGGCCAGGATAGGAGAGGAGAGGAGTAAGCCAGTGCCCAGTGGGTAGATTAAAGTGCCGTACTGTAAGAAAGAAGACAGAAATAGTAACAGTAACAACAAAATATGAAACGAAACGAAACAACCCCTACCTACAAACAACAAAGCACATCGCTAAATTCAGCTCCTCTCGTTCGTATGAGAGACACAAGTTTAGCATTGACAGGTGTCTTTGCAGATGACTGGATTCGATACACATACTATGATTTCCTCTTCTGATTGAAGCCACACCGCACTTCGCCCAGCGGCACTTGTCATCTCGCCAGCCTACCTATGTGACTACGCACAAGCTTCAGCCCTTGGAGAACCGGCACTATGGCATCTGCAAGAAGTCACTCGGGGTGTTGGACATGTAGAATTCGGTTAGTGCACCCTCGCTTGTCTTGTTGTCCATTTGTTCTCTCCGTCTCTGGACGGCGATAGCCAGATCCGGATTCTATCAGTTCCTTTTGACATATGACCATCCCACTGACTGTGTATGCTAGGAGGAAGAAGTGCGATGGTATTAATCTGATTTCGAAAATATTCTTGTCCCATTTCCCCACTATTACCTTGCTCTTGAAAGCCCAACCCTCTCTAAGCAGTCGTCTTTATAGATTTGAAGCCAAGCTGTGGCCCATGCTCATTCCGAAATATCACCTGTCATGGATATGGCGAGCGCCCCCAATTCGTGAGTTTTCTTCAATGTTGTGAGGTTGTGTTGTGATCTTTGTCATCCTTTTTGAGAAGACTGAGAGCTCAGTGCACTTTTCGGTATTGAAGTGCCAGCCTAGGGTGTGTATTTGTGGCACTTCACTGACTTCCAAAAGATGCACGATATGGAGGAACAAAAGTCAGAACTTGAAAAGATACAGGTAAGAAATCTTCAATTCCGCGCTCAATTTTGTTAGGCTACATCCTCAAAATCGATGTCATAGCACCAACTCGAAGATATCTCTCCTCGGCTAGACGACAATATGTTAAAGGAATGCTGATATTGGCGTAGCGAGCAGTCAGCGAAAGCCTGAAAGCTAGGAGATCATTCCGAGTTTCCAAAAGGACGGCAAGAGGCTTCAAATCCCAGTCCCTTGCACCCAGTAGTCCTGAAGATCCAGCATCGAAGTTAACAGAGGCGTACCAAAGCCAGCTTTCTGTGGAAGCCAGACCCGAGCGGCAGACATTTAGCAACAAGGTCGATGGCAAGACTACGCTTCCTGTGCGCGATCCCTGGCCTTCTACCTTCACTGCTTATCGACAGCCCACTGGTGAACAGACATTGGCAAAGCCAATTAGAGGTTCTGTCCCCCAAGCTAGCGACAAGAAGGAGAAGGGCCCTGGGCTTTCATCTTCGTCTCTTATACCTATCCTTCCATCTGTCCAGCAGAAGCCAGTAACGAGCGAGAAGGACTTTTCTGTAATCATGAATTACCTTGATAATATTTTCCCGCTACAATTCTACTTCTACCAGCCTTCTGTATCCAGTCAGGATCTAGGTTGGCTACTAGCCCTGATCCTTCGATCGAAGGCTGCATAGTAAGCTGTCCGAACCGCTTGTTGCATCATAGGCTTCCAAGTTGCTCCATGAAGTCGTGATTTGCTGACATCTAAATCATACAGCTACTCAACTTTAGCCTTCGGTTCTTTGACTCAAATTATATTTCATCACGGCGGAGACAGTAGTGCGGAACCAGAGCTTTCGAAGAACCTAGACGAATACCATACTCTAGCAATAGTAGAGCTTCGACAGCAAATCGAATGCCTCTCCAAACTCTCGGGTAGCCTTGAGCTTCTGAGAACTGGTGTTGAGATACTTGCCTGTACTGTACAGCTTCTGTCCATCGAGGTCTTCAGAGAGACAAAGTATTTCAGGGGTTACAAACATGATTGGGAGTTCCATCTTGACGCCGCCGGAACCGTACTCTGGGTAATTGGAAATGGCCTCGCGCAGGCATCAACGTCGCTAGCCCTACCCATCGTGAGCAGGGACGATATCTCCCAACTCCCAGAAACCTCCCACGGAGACGTTTTTGGCGTAAATTTCTACATGACTACTTATGTCTGGGCTGATATTATACGATGTGCCTGTTTTGGTCTGAGGCCTTCCGCTACTCAATCAATTGAATACTTGACATATCTTGAGGATGACAAAATCCGGCTAGATAAACTCATGGGATGCAAGAACTGGGCAATGATTGCGATGCGAGAAACTACCAATTTGGAAGCATGGAAAATTGGTATGCAGAAAGTGGGGACCTTGGACATCCCAATGCTTTACCGGAAAGGTGCAACCATCGAGAATAGTCTGACCAATGGCTTGAGCAGTCTTAAGCAGTCAGCGGATTGCCCGGTATATATCAACCATATCTCTGATCAGGTAACAGAGATCTATGCGCTATCTGCACAACTTTATCTATCTGTTGTTCTGTGGGGCAATTCTTCTCGGAATCCTGCAGTACGACTGAATGTGGCGAAATGCCTTACTGCCATCAAAGCCCTTCCCCAGCATCTGATCGTCCGCATTGCATTCCCATTCTGCGTTGCTGGCTGTATGGTTCCAGATGAGGAGAAGGATAGTTTCCGGACAGTGCTTGAAGGCGCCGAAGCTGCGGGGCATCCTCTGGGCATGCTCTGGAACTCCTTAGATGTCATGGAAGAATTCTGGAAAATGCAAGAGGAGACAGGTCCCGAGACGAAACCACTCACTGGAAATAGTGGGTGTCCTTGGACAGTCGCAATGGAGCGGATGGGAACAAAGTCTCTTCTTATTTAGAATCGCCCTTCAAATTGTTCCCCACCCAGAAGAGATAGACCATTCTAAGTCCCGACAATTGCGCGCCATCGACAACCACTATACTTCGATGATACCGATGAACCACCTTATCTTGTCGTATCGCAATGAAATGCCATTGGATTCTGCTGAACCACTGAAGTCGTGATACATCAGCAAAACACAGAGGATCTTCGGAACGAGACTTCATGATCATCGGACCTCTACTGCGATATATACCTAGAACTGGGACTTCCCAAAAGACCCTTGCAGTTCCATAAGGAGCTCTCCTTTGGCAACGATCTCATCCTGGCGCTCAATAAGTTCATCTACAGACCAGTTCACGCCCATATACCTTCCATTCATGAACTTCGCTTGTTCTGAAGCGAGCCACACAGCCACTCCTCCAGCCAGCGCAAAAGTATCCTTTGAGAACTTCACAAATGCAGGCTTCGTGATAGCCGTATGGACCGTACCAGGATGGAGCGCTACCGCGACGACGTTTGGATTCTCAGCTGCGACGAATCGCTGGATCTGTACTTGGACTAGCTTCGAGAGCGAGTAGCTCGATGTACTGGGTAGAATTGCGATGGCGGCAGCGCTGGTGATGTTGATGATTGTAGCTGGCTTGGTGTCTCCTACAAGCTTCAAGAACTCCTGGGTCATGAGGAGTGTGCCTTTCACGTTGACCTCCTTCGCCTGGCGTTAGTAGATTCTCCACATAGGAGACATATGTTAGACTCACGAAGTCATACCAGAAGTCAGTAACATCGACGTCTTTGATTGGAAGCGCCGATTTGCCAGAGCCAGCGTTGTTGATCAAAACATCTGCTGTACCGAACTCCGACTCGATGTCTGCGAATAGGCTACGGACAGTGATTTCGTTGCGTATATCTACGGATCGAGCTATGACAGAAACATTTGGGTTGATCTTCTTGAGATCCTGCGTCGTTGCTTCGAGTTCTGTGCCGTTTCGTGCAACGAGAAAAATTGCTTTCGCCCCTGCTCTGGCGAACGAAGCAGCGAACGCCTGTATTTGAGATCAGATATAATCGGACGACACGCTTGGGAAGAGGCAGACCTTTCGTCCGAGCCCCTGACTTGCTCCGGTGATTACAACCACCTTTCCCTTCTGAGAAAAGGATCTTTGAGTGACATCCAACTTTGGATAGTCATCACGATATACCGTTTTTGTGAACTGAGAGCTAGTCACAAAGAAGTCATCTGGAAGTTGCGCGAGCTGATCCATTACAGGAACGTTCAAATGAGTTCAGTGAATTACGTCGTGAGGCCGAGCTGTGAATCAAATTTATAGATGAAGAATTTCTGCGATGGACGAGTCTGCTAGAAGAAAGTGCCTCTGAAGAGGTATGCTTGACATTATATACAACAGCGGATCTAAAATATCTGACAGCCTACTTCATACCCTGGCGATGATTCCAAACCCCTTATGTCCCCTAAATACGTCGTGACATTGACATAGTCCACAAATCAGTCAGGCATCCATGCCAGAGCTGGTGGTGGCCGTCAATTATCAGCGGCCGACAAAATAAGCGCAGTGCGGTTACGCTATACGTCTGCATGCTGATGACCCGTTACCCGGATATCTTGTAATCAAACTTTTCGCCATACTATTTGTCGGCAGTAACACGGAAATGAATCAGAACTGCGGCGCGCGACCCTTATCCGATAGAAGGTTGAGGCGACTTCCAGGAAGTGACTCTACCGCATAATGAGCCAACAAAGTCTGATTGCCAAATCAAATAAGCTATGGCTATCAACACCAGCATAAAATAAGTAGATTATTAATTCATCCAGAACTAGACAACCTACTTCACTGCCATTTCTCATCCAGTCCACGCTTGCCTGCCTTTCAAATGTCAAAGTTTGAGTGCGAAGAGCCATGACCTGGAAATTTAGAATGCCTTCCTCGCTTAGACAGGGTCCTCACCAGACAACATCTCAGCGCAGATCAGTGGTCGGCCAGGTCTGAGTAACTCGTCAACAGTTCCGGGGAGGTAGCTGAGGTCACTGCGAGTAGTTTCTATTGTATTAAAACATTAAATAAGAATGATATGAGGCCTCTTGGGATTTTCTCTCCAACATCCACCCAGCGTTTCTCCAGTTGGTGCCCCGATAGACTTGCACTACAAAGCAGCTCTATCCAGTTGTGTATGGCCCGATCTCTTCCAAGCTCGAGATCCTTCCTAAGAGGAACTCCAGCTGTCTGTAAGCAGCTTCTGGCGTGTATTGCGCCAGGAAATGACCGGCGAGGTTGGTCTTTACGAAAGTTAAACCACGTTCGGAGTGTGTGATACCTTGGTATCCGATACCAGCGGTCTCGTACTGGGGTGGCGGATATGTAATAGGGTTGTTGAGAAAATCGCCAATAGTTGCGATACTGTTGTGGAAAGGGACGAAGAAGTTCAATGATGAACTCGGAGGCATACGGAAGCCTTGGAGGCCACCCCAGGTCTGAAGCAGTTAGCTTGTGCCCAACCTGAGTTTTATCATGCAGGAGCCGTGACTGGAGGCTGCAGAGTAAGTCTAACCATGTTCTGTATGGTGATTAGAGATCCATCAGCGAAAAGCAAGAAGTCAAGGAGGCCGTGTGCAATGATGACGTTTTGAGTGCGGTCAACCACGGATGGAAGGGGCCCAAGCCCAGAAGGGAGCGATCCATCGCCTATAGCGCTACCCTCAAAGGTAATGGGCTTGGGCTCACAGACCCAGAGCTTTGTACGTGGTGCATTGATGGCTTTCTGAACGTCAGTACGGCTGAAGTAGTTTCTTGGGCCACCTCCAAACCCGGGATATCCGAGTTCAGACCAGAGGTAGGGACAGTAGTCTGTAAGGTGATACACGTTGAAGCACGGGTTCGCTTGGATTGCTTTGTTGATTATCTCAGCCCAAAGAGCGCAGTTTGGCAGGGTTGGAGGGGCTGGAATTGGACCCGGTGGAGGAAAAGTGGAGGTGTGCTAGTTATAATAGTTTGTGTAGCCACATGAGTCTGCTCGAGCTCTGAATCCGGTCACAATGCTTTCATCCAGGCCGAGGACACTTTTGTACCTAGACGCTAGTCAGACATATTCTTCGGAATCTGGAAAGACAGGATCGTGGTTGCCTACTTCTCAAGTATGGGTACAACGGGAACTGGATCAATTAGCTCTGGTGGTAATTCGGCAACCAGACGAATTCTCTCATACCTTCTCGCAAAGTCTCTGGGTAGTTGATCGCGGGATCACTGATGTAAACACCTGAGACATTGAAATATGTTTTGTTGCCATTATCTAGCATTGAATTCGATATGTATGGAATGAACTGCGCCGAAACCGGCGAAGTATATCTTGTAACCCTGGATAGAAAAAGTATCGACGAAGTTTTTCCACTTTACGAAAGTCAGCACGGGAAATCCTTCGCGAAAGTACGTCTTCTGTCTCCACCATTCAGCCCAAGGAAAACACGGGCCTGTACTCACGAATCCCATATAGTGATTAGCGACATCGATCTCATCACTGACTGAGATGTTTCCTTTTGAAAACCCAGTTCCAACAGGCTGGTCGATGTAGACCACATGCGTGAGCTTGTTCCAGCTGTAAGCTGTCCTAGCTGTCAGCTCTTTGTTCGAAGTTGGGGAGCGCCATGGAGCGTTTCGGCTATGAAAGGGGCTCTTGGAGCAGGGTGAAGTTATTAAACCATAACTTACGATTGGGAATGGGCTCGTATGTTCCGGGTTGCCAGATAAAGGGCCCTGTTAGATGTTAGAAGGGCTTTGCATTAGCAGGACAGATGAGTTACCGCTCTCTTGGAATACTCCTGAAAGGGAGCTACAGCCAGGTCCACCACTGAGCCAAATAACAATTTCCCTGTTTGCCGCAGGATTTTTTGATGGAAAGAACCAGAACAAGAGACTATTTGCACTTGCATTCGCTGCAGTAGGAGGACCAATTGGTAAGGAACCCGCATAAGATTCACCGATGTTGAACTACGACAAGATGTGAGTTAGTGGAACCAGTCGTAGATAGCTACTTAGATTATGAACCATCTTCCGAACATTTGACACTATCATTCAAGGATTCGAATATATCATCTGCGGATACGAAAGTATCGTAGTATTATGTCGCAACAGTGAGAGAGGTAGGGATGCAGCATCAGCACGCGAAAGTAAACATACATCAACTTCTGGCAATTTATTACCCTTGACGGTAAATTCTAGTATGAATCAGCTTGGATTTAGCTCAAAGGTATATCAATTGACTCACTGGAAGTTTTTTTTATTCAGAAAAAGTCCTCCACTTGTGCGAGGAGAGTTCTTGGCAGACTCGGGTGGCGTGGATCGCTTGGAGTTTGCAGCCTCGTCATGTGGGATTAGAGCTCCTACCAAAGTCACAATAGCCAAAAGGAGAAAGTATGTGATTGACTGCATCTTAAAGTAATCCGAGGTCTCTGTGCTTGAAAAAGAAAAGAGGAGACATCTCGAGCAATACACGCGCTTTATGGGTCTTCGAAAGCTCGCCAGCCGAAGTAACAAAACAATGCAGCGTTGGCGTTTCTATTCAGAACCTCTTCTGGAGTCGCAAAGCGATGAATGCCCTTGTCTACTTGCGAGACCATATCTTGTCGTGCATCTGACAGGGGAGATTAATTGGCACCAACTCGGTTGCTCCAGTCCGACCGGTTACCTCGACCAGTACAAACACTTCGCTTGTCTGAAAGTACATGGCTGATATCTACCCCTTTTGTCTGCGGCGCCTGACACGGGAGCTCGACCTCTGATCCACCAACCGGAAGACGGGAAGCTGCAGCAATGCTACGACACCTGCAGCAGCAATTTCGAATTCAAGAATGATGATCGAAATATGTAAGGGCCAATAGAAACATCACCATTGAGCACCTCGTTGGGAAGACGGTTTCGTACCTCGCTGGCAGAACGTCCAGTAAGGAGCGGCTCCACAATCATAACCAATATATTCTTCGGCCGTTCCAGTGATGTTCTAGAAGCCACCAGCTCGATCCTATAGGCCAGGTTCGTTGCCGCGGAAGGTTCCAAAGCCTTTGCTTGCGCCATTCCTGCACGAAGTGTTCGAATTTCTGATGAACTGCATGCAGTGATGCAAGGGAGGCCGTTCGGCGCGACAACCTGTGGCCACATCTTCAGCCATTGCCAGACAGCCACTGCCAAGCATTCCCACCGATGACTTTGAAACACGTTGATTCATAGCGTTCATGCGACTAGCAGAACTGGTAGACCTATCAATCATATTCCAGCCTAGAAAGATAACATCCTTACGAATGTGATAGATGCGGATTGATAGGTAGAGAGTCTTCAAATTAGGCTTTCGCGGAATACATCGCATCCATTACATGTATAGACCGAATTGACAGCGGCAGAGAAAGATAAGGGAATTAGTTAGGAGAGAATGAGTATAAGTATGAGGAAACGTAGAAAAGGGGAGATGGTTGTCTTGGCGTGGCTTATTTAAGCGGCCACAACTTCCTGCCCATCTTGCCTGCTCAACAAGTCCGGTCCGAGTACGAAACGGGGACATTCCCATGTTTCTTAAGTTATCGCACCTGCTGAGCTGGTGAGATACATCAAATGTCCTGACCATGTACCACGACATGTATAGGAGGCAAATAAGCCAGGTTTCAGGGTCCAACATTGAGTGGTCCGGAACGCCTTCGATCTCGAGAATTTCAGATTGAACTATATTTGGTGTATCTTTGGTATCATTTGACGCCTTGAATTCTCCCCCATGGTTCTTGTGCTGAGCTAGTAAACAGTGTGAATTGAGGTTGGACCAGAAAATTCCTTGGCTTAAGACCCCATAGGCACCTAGATAAACATCTATACTGCACCGAAAGAGTCAAAAAATGGCGAAACAAAGCCCTGTTATTCCTGCATTACAATGCAAAGTGGGAATTGCGATTGGGCGGTGCCTAAATTCTGAAGTTGCCGCTACGACTCCGCTGCTTCGCTTAATGCCCATGTCAACAAACACCTAAAAATCAATGAATCGAGAGGGTTGAAGACCTGCACGAGAGAACCCCAACCCCATGGAAATTAATTCACGTTCTAGACTGCATAGATGAGAGGTATCACTGAATTGATGGGTAAGCATATTAGATTGCACTTCCGGACATTGCTGCTACTTCTTCTATGGTTTTGGCAATCTTTTGTTTGAGAGAATTAAATACGAAGACCAGCTAGTGTTCTTTCTTCTGGCAGCGAAGCAATCAAATGTCAATTGCGTTTTATTTCAGCTAGGTGTTGGCATTGTAAGTGCGGAAAGGACCTTGTAGAAAAAAAAAAGTGAATGCTTTGGGTGAAATGGGTCCACAGAACCCGGATTCGGTTACGCAGGAATATTTCCATTGATGTTCAAGGTCTGTAATCGAACACAGGCAGATAATTATGTTCACAATAGTAATCGATAGTAGTGATCAGACTCATGCGCTTCCTCAATTCTGATTGCGAGTTCCGTCACCGGTTCCGCCCATTTGTTTCCTCCAAGCTGGCCTCGCTTAATCGTGACCCTATTGTGTTCCACCTTACAATAGCAAGCGAGCAACAAGTCGAAACTCAATCGGAACTGAAAACAATACGAAATACTATCCATAGCGACGATGGCTTCAGCTGTAGAGAACTACAAATTATCCCCCTCCCTCAGGACCTCAAACTTTCTCTTTCTTTCCTCTTCAGCAACGACAGCTCTGACGATTCTTCTTCCCAAGGTCCACTGCAACTTCAATCGCAGAGACAACTCTCTCTCATCAACAGTCAAGCACTTCGTTCTTCACCACAACATAAATCGAATACCAGACCCTTCTTCCGATCTACAACACACACTCTCACTCCTCTCACCCCAACCACCCGATCTCATCTCTCCATCTCAACAACAACCAGCAACAGCAACAATGGTCCGAACCAGAAGACAGAACCCGAATGGAGCTCAGAGCCCACTCCGAAGCATGAGCAACCAGCGTGTCGCTCGTCCTCAACTAGCCCCATCACCACCGAGAGGAGCCGTCTTCCCTCCTGGGATGAAGTTCTTCTACAACGAGAACTTCGGTCTTTACGACGACGATGTCTCAACTTTGGATTTGGAGGGATCAGTCCGTGCTCCATCTCCATCCGGTGCAATGGCGGTGATTCGTTCGCCGTCCGTTGTATCGGATGGGATGGTTCACATTGGCGATGACGACGACGGCGATGATGAGAGTGAAATCTCGGAGCCAGCTGTTGAGATCAGATTGTGGGATGACGAGGAAGAAGAGGATGACAACCCCGTCATCATCATCGCAGATGATGTACGCTCGGTTATCGGAGAAGACGAGGACGAGGACGCAGAAGCGGGCGCCTTCAGAACCCCTTCCCCTCCCATCTCCTTCCCCTCCTACTCCTACTCTCCAAACCGCACCATCACCGACTCCCCTTCTCCTATCCGCAACTTCTTTCCCGACCATACCATCTTTTCCACCCCCTCTCCTCCAAACGACTACGACCCAGACCGAACCATCTCAGTTCCTCCCTCTCCCCACCGTACCATCTCCGACCCATCCACTCCAGACCACCAGGACGATGGACCAGCCGCTGACCCCGATCAGACGGAAGACGAGGACGAGGACGAGGAGATGAGCGACGACGACGGAATCGTGGACTACCAAGGCCCAGATTTCCCTCCCTACGTCAACCAAGCACCATCGCACTTCGTCCGAACCTACAGAGGTATTATCACCATCTGGAGCGTTGAGGAGTGGGAGAGAGACGGACCAGCCATTCTGGCAGAGGAGGCAGCGGAGCGAGAGCGAGAGAGACAGCGCCGAAGACGTCGCGCCAACAACGGCGGACAGAGCAGATTGGCGAGACAACGGGCCTGGAGACAGCACCACCGTGGTCGGGAGCCTCGTGCTCGTATCAAGGGAAGATTGGCGTAGGGTGGTGGTGTTGCCTGTCTGGTGCGTGTTTTCGTGGCCTTCGGGCTTCAGATTTGAGACTGGTGGCTTGTTTGTCTGTGGAGTGTGCTGTTGGTGGCGATTGTGTGATTTAGAAGCGGGAAGTTGGTGCTGGTCCACCACTTCGGTCTTTGCGTGTATTCGTGCCTTCGGGCGATATTTGAATGGAACTCCACTTCTTCTCTTTCTGATGACAGATGACATCAATTGACTTCTTTGCAATCGTGACTCTAGAACATAAAAGCCAGAAAAGTTCAAGTTCCAGTTTCTGATAGGCATCCAGCAGGACGAGCTTGACAGTGTACTCGATCCTCGAAGATGAAGTCCAGTAACACGGACTCGAAGAACCTGAAAAAATTGGACAGAAAGGAACAAATACTTTCGGACTTCAAAGCTGGCCCTGGATATTCACCCATACCGAGCAAGTTGCCATTAGGATGAGCGAATGAGGTTGCAGCGAGATAAGCTGAGCTAATTAGAAGCACACTTCACACTGACTGCGAGTGTCGCATTACCTGGCGTAGCTTGGCAAATTTTGCTGGACTGTACGGTATTTAACTCTCAAGCTGAACAGAGCAGACAAGATCTCGGAGAGCCTTCAGTGCCAACTTGAAGCTAGAACTCCACATCGGTATGATTGACTGATTCACTATGGGAAACGGCGACGGAAGCTATGCGGTTCAAGCGCGAGGGCTATCCAGGTAAGTTCACAGTAGGGTGAGAGAACTGACTTATGTTTTGGAGACTGAAGAGAAGATTGATGATGAATAGCCAAGAAACTCTTGCAAACTCTTGACATATCTTAATCTTAAGCTCCCACTCAGAGCCGCGCACCCTCAGACATCACTCCGCTGTCTCGCATGCCAAGACTCGGAATACCCTCCTCGCTAACGCGTCACGTCGCGCCGGCGTCAACAAAAGTGCCAAAAAGATCCACTCACAACCCGCAGTCCGAAAAAGAAGCAAAAAGTGATCTCATCCACGCCCCAAAGAAAGCCAAAACCCCGGCCCGGCATCCGTACGGAAACAGATGACGGGTTGACTGAGCCAAAGGGCGAACCATTTTCCGGAATCGAAATCGAATCTTAACCTCCATGAGTGCTGATACTGCTTCTCACTCGGGAACGTAATCTGTTAGGGACGGGTTGGGATGCATCTTGCGATGATCACGGTTTGTCCTAAGTTTCTTACGTTGATGGTGGAAATGTGCTTATTTGCATAGATGGACGATGTGAAACTTTCGGTGCTGTACGGATGCCAGAAGCGACGTGCGCGCGGGTGCCGTTGGCTTCTGAGGCAGATCGAAGATAGCTGCTATTCAGATCGTGTGCTGTGATTTTGCGACGTGGGTGACTGATACATAAGATGAGCAAGCCTTGTAGAAATACTGTATCAACCAAAAGTTGTTACTTCGTAGATGGAGGACTTCTATCCGCAAGCTGCAGACCTGGTTTGGGTTATAGATCATTCAGTACATGCCGATCTGGTGCATTCTGACACAATGAGGTCGAAGAAAACATGGCAGCAGGAACTCGAGAGGGCGATTGTTTCAAGAGAACATGGCCATGATATAATTTTTCGCGGTTGCCAAGGCCGACATTGAGTGTTCGCTTTCGAGACGCAGCAACCACTTTCTCCGACACTTAAAGGCAAACAGAGGAGGCATTGGATGTCGCCATTGCCAGCAACCAAATGGAGATCGAAGAGCGTATTCAGTCAAGACAAGACACACGTCTTGATTCTTGGAAGTGTCTCGTCACAACGGAGTAGGAAGGCACGGAGAAACAGCAAGTAAAAGCGGGATACAGCGATATTTATTGCAGAAATACGACGCTGAATAACACAAGCAAGCAGGACTCCTTTCCCCATTTAATCCTCGACTAAATTCCAGCAAGACCGCAACTTCACATCAGCCTTATTCCATTTACGACTCACAAGTATCACTCGCCTTGAGTATGTATGCAATCCGCCAACTGCCCCTCTCTACTGAGAAGAGAGGTCTGCAGAAGTCGTTCCCATCACAGGATAATCGCAGCATGAATTTCAGCACATCTTCGGCACAACCAACAGTCATTGAAAAGACCGAATTGCAATTTGACATCCGTGCTATATCTGATTGGCCCACAGTCCATCGAGGAGAACCCCGAAATGGCAAACGAAATGCAAGCTAGGAGTCGGCAGGTTAGGATATCACAAATTGCATCTTCATTGCAATGATTATTAGGTTAGACTTATGGTACAGAGTACATCGCTCCCAGCCCCAGAGAACGCCGTGGAATATGGACAGTCGTGATATATAAAACAGGCGAGAAGAGCAATCATAGCTCTCCATGCATGGGTGATGGTACTGCTTTCTCACCAGCCTTGGGGAAGACGTTGCCTTTAGTAAGCTCCTTTAGAGCAATGTCAAAGCGTGCACCTGCCAAATATGCAGCGCCGATCTGTTTTCTGTTAGCAAAGCCCAGCTGAGTCTGTGCAATACTTACCATCAACCCCGAGATGACGGCCAAAGTTCCCAAAACTGCGAGCAAGAGGAAGAAGACATCCTTCTTTGCCTCAGAGTCCTCCGCAGCCTTCTTCGCATCCGACGGTGCAATCTCGCCCTTGTGGATAAGAGACAGGGCCTTGGGATCTTGAGTGGGGAAGATCGACTCGATAAATTGTTCGACCTGATTCGTTAGCAATGAACTCCGGACCAAACTGAATTTTCTTACTTTGGCGCAGGCAATGCTGATCTCGAGATAGTTGGGATCCTTGGGAGTATTCTTCTTGTGGATCTTCGCAATATACCTCTTGAAGATCTCACAAACCGACCTCAGGTTCTGTGATGACTCCATCATCAGCTGGCAAGCATCACCCTTTGTGATCTTGACATTCTTCTTGAAGATGTCTGGATTGTGGAACACAAGCTCCAAGGTGGCAATGGCCATTGATTGTGGGATTGCGACGAAGTTGAACACACTCTGATCCTTGATACCGGCCATGTAAAATAAACACTCATCAGCATGGCGGAGAGAGTTGAGAACCATTTCTGAACTGCAGTTGATGGCAATGCCGATATTCTTGGGATCAAATAGGTCCTCAAACTTGGTGACATGCTTGGACCAGATCTCCTTGGGCCAGAACCGTCTCTTGTCATCGAAATCCTCTCTGATATCACGGATGATGTTTGTCTTCTGTAGAAACTGGCCCATCGACTCGGAAAGTTCTGGTCGTTTGAGGAGTGCAGGGTTTGCAAGCTTGCTCTCCACGAATAATCTTGTGAGACCGTCTCCAACCAGACCAGCGACGTAATGACAGTACAGCTCGTAGTCCTTTATGGTATTTACGCCATGAATATTGTGCTCCGCGTTGTTTGCATAGTCGGCCATACCATTGCCCATCTTCTCGGTGATATCCTTGATGATATCTCTGTATGCTGGCTTGACCAATTTGAACTCTGCGATCACCACATCGAAATGCACCAATAGCTCTCGGTCCTTCTCGTTGGGTCCATTCTCGTTGAATGTCCAGCCATCCTCCTCGAGTATGTCCTGGAAATTCCTCAACTTTGGCTCTTTCGTCTCCAGGGGAATTGTCATGTCATCTTCGATCGTATCCAGACCCCGCAGAATAAGGTAGAAGAGCGCAACTGGGACGAGCAGTTCTGGGTTGAGCTCTTGAATGACGGAGCTGAAACTTCGACTGGTCATCTCAAGGTATTTGAAGCATTCTCGCAGGTTCGCAGATTCCTTCTCGGGATTCCGCGTGTGTACAGGGTCGTGCCATATTTTCCTAGGGGGCAATTGGTCAGTTGAAGAACAGATGACATGCAGATGAAGGTGCGGACTTACCATTGTAGAATTGCCCTCAATTGATTTGGGTGAATGGAAAGATACAACAGCTGGCCTAGGACACCCATTGTAGCGGTGGCTGGGAGAGAAGAGTGGGGAGGGTGAAAGTTTGCAGGAACTGCAGGTGGTGGTCGTCCTTTTTTTTTGCTGACTGTGGAGATGATACGGACGGGCAGCGTGCTGTAATAAGCTCTCCTTACTAACTTCGTAATGCAGGGTTCGCGTAACCGAGCTCAGCAAACCGATGAGATGACGGGATAGACGGGATGAGATGAGTTATCTTTAAGCTGGGGAAACGCTGAAGGAAAGAGGGTTGGAGCTGCTACTCAGATATGCGAAATAAGCTGGAGGAGAGGTCTTTTATGTGCACAAGTCGGATTGTACCTTTGCACTGAGTGGTGGAAACTGGATGATTGAAGCCAGGAGATTATCAGAAAAGTCCGGCTCGCCGTTTCTTCTTCGGGTACATTATTGGACCAGGCGGCGCTCTCGCGGAGTCTGGCAGTCTGGCGTGGTGCTTGCTTGGGTGCTTGATTGCTTGGTACGGGCCCAATGAGAGGCTGCAGTAGCTAAGCTCAGCCTCGCGCAGGCCCCTGAATTCTGTGCCGCCAGAATGCTACGTCAAATATAGCCATAGCCATCCAACTTGGGTAGCTTACGGTGCGGAGGTACACGAAGAAAAGTGTTCTCTCTTTTCACGCCCAAACGAAACGACTCCATCTTTGCTCCCAACTGCATTTTCTGGTCGACAAGGCATGTTTTGAATCGAATACTCGTTGTGCGACGTCTGGCCGTATTGCCTCACCACGTTCATTAAACACATTCTTGCGACTGACTCGAATCTGACCACCGCTGGGAGCCCCTGAGAAATAATACGAGCGCCTTCAATTCTTCACTGGTCTGCGACCTCACGCCCATTTTGCAACCATGAACAAAAAGCACGAAGATGAGGATTTGGAGATGAGCAAGATGGGCCTGGTGGATGGGGAGATCCACCAGGACAAGGACAAAGTGACTGGAGATCCCCCCAAACCGCAGACCACCGCGAGCCGTATCATTGATATGGCATGTATTCTTCTCAATATTGCCAGTACTGTAACGCTGGTGTTTCTAAACAAATGGTATGACTGCCGACAGTTCGCACATCCCTATCTAGGTCTCGAAGTTCCGGCTGGTGGACAATGGCTGACAGTATTTCATTCAGGATCTTCCGAGACCCTCAATTGAAGAATATGCAAATCTCCTTCGCAATGTGGCATTTCACATGTACAACAATCGTCCTCTGGATCGCCAGTCGATCACCGTTCAATTTATTCGTGCCCGTACGGCTGCCGTTCATGCAGATGATCCCGCTTTGCAGTTTCTTTGCCGGCTTCTTGATTTTGGGAAACTTGTCTTTGGCATATAATTCTGTTGGATTTTATCAGTATGGCATTCTCTACATCTACGGAACTTCCAGACTAATTGGAGTTTAGGTTGGCTAAAATCATGACCACACCCTGCGTTGCGGTCCTCCAATACTTCTTCCTAGGCAAGACTGTCGCGGGCCTCACAATTGTCGCTCTAGCAGCAGTATGCATAGGCGTCTCACTCACAAATTCCAACGCAGCAGGGACGACAACTTTGGGCGCATCAATCGCAGTGGCCGCCTTCACAGTGACAGCTTTCTATCAAGTTTGGATCGGGAAGAAGATGAAGGATTTCGCAGTTTCGAGCCCACAGCTGCTCCTAAACCAAGCACCCATCTCAGTGCTGCTTTTAGTTTTCGTCGCGCCGTTTTTCGATACTGTTCCGAATATTCAGATAATTCCGAATGATACGCTTATTGCGTTGTTTTTGTCTGGTATTGCTGCCGCTGCGCTAGTAAGAACTACTCCTCGGTCCCGGCATAGAGATTCTGGCTAACCTGGCTGTAGAACCTGAGTCAATTTCTTATCATTGGACGAATGAGTGCTTTAACATTCAACGTTGCATCAAAGTAAGCATATACTCTCGACGAAAACCCCCTCAGCAAGTCTTAACATTGCACAGTGTGAAAACAATTCTTATCCTCACATACGGCTGGGTTAGCGAAGGGCGAGAAATGACCATCAAGGATGCTCTAGGTATCATACTTGCGCTCGGAGGCGCTACATTATACAGCCAACTCTCCCAGAAGTGAATTAGGCTGGGCTAGTCGAGCGAGCGGACGTACTACAAGAATGTCTATTTACATGGAAAATAATAGAAAAACATAATACATTTGACCAAGGAAAATAATGATGACTCCCATTCCAAGTGATAGTACAATACTATCAATGCTGCTAAACCTATCGTGACAAACAAAGTAAATAACACAGTGGCCCTCGATGGGCTAGAACACTACCAGGACCTGACCTGAACATTTTGTTACAATGGTGAGAAAACCTGTACTTCTGACGACACGATATGAATCTCCCGATTCTCGAATCCATCATTTCACGGATCACTTCTTTGATCTGCTCAACATAATGTTGGAGTATCTAAATCCATTAGTCGCCATAATTCAATTCGTCTTCGGAGTACTCACATGACGATACCCGCAACAGTCATCACAATGCCCAAGGCACTCTTATCCGTCAAACCCCTACCAGACAGGGCCCACCCAATACTAACAATACTGACCGTCTTCAAATGACCGACAACTGTAGAGCTGACCGGTCCACTTCCAGCAATGATGAAGAACTGACTGATATTGATTAGCGCGGCAAAGCCACCGCTCATCAAAATCATCATCCAGCGATACTGCGGTACATCGCCTAGCACGGGGATCTTATCCACGATAGGCACAGCGAACATGAGCATAACGGACGAGATGGGCGCTTGGTTGAGCAAGAGTTGCGAAGAAGACATCTGGAGCTTCTTGTGATAGGCACCAATGAGGACCGTGTATGCTGATGAAGCCAGCACACCGGAGAGCGCGAACATAATTCCGATGGTGCTGGTAGTTTGCACTGCGTCTGAGGTAGCGGGCTTGGTGTCATAATAGGACGTCACGCCTACGCCGATACAGACGGGAATCAAAGCCAGAGCGGCGTTCCGGGGGATGGTGGCGCCGTAGAAAGTGTAGTTGATGATGGCGGTCATGGGAGTCAAGAGGACTCGGCAGAGTTGGTACACTGTGACGGTGGAGAAAGCCAGTGAGAGATTGGGAAGAACGACGTTCAGACACATTGAAAAAGCAAGCTAAGCCTGAGCGTCAATACAGATCCCGAATTATTTTTGTGTGGAAAAGGTAGGTAGGTTGGGAAACATACAGGAAGCATCTCTACGATTCCAGCTCGTTTAGGTACGAAAGCCCCAATGCTCTTCCTCGACACCACCCACAGCGTCAAACCCGTACATACGAAATGAAAAGATGCAAAGGACGTCTGCATCAGCTTGAAGTTCGGATCATCAAAAATAGCCTTGTTGGTGAAGACTATGCCAATAGTGGCCAGCATGTTAATGGCGGTCCATGTCAAGAACTTCTTCCGGGCACCGGCTGTGACGACAGGTGTGGCAGGCACCGGCGTCTCCACGTCGAACTGTTTGTCGCCGGCATTCTTCTGGGCTTCAACATCCAGTAGAGGGATGCTATTCTCTTGTGTAGATTCAGAAGGCATGGTTGTGGTTGGAAAGGGTCATGTGATGAGGAGGAAGCCCCTTCTTTCGTTCCTCTGAGGTGCTTCGGCGTTTGAAGGGAGGTCCAGGTGGAAAGGAGGCTTGGAATGAAGTTATTGCGCGGTACAGAGTGTCGAAGAGAAATGGCTCATTGGATGGAGAGCCAAGGCCTGGAAGGATCCTGTAGGATACAGTACGTCGAGTTGTCGTGTATTTGTCCTGGCAAGGCTGAGGACAGGAGGGATAAAAATTTGGTAGAGGCGCGTCGCTTCACTTCACAAGTGTCCGGAAGGGAAGAAGCGAGGTTTCAGAAACGGGATGTGGACGCGAAGGTCATGAACCCGAGCCAAGACTTCTCTGTCAGCTAGAACAAATACGAGGAGAACTAGGAGCTTTCTAATCCGCTGCTCATGGATATCGTTGGCATGTGTAGGCAAATAAAGATGGGAAGGGTTTTGAACCGACGGACATGGACGAGAGTTCGCGAGAGAGTTCTTGCTCAAGTACTAATCATTATGATCTTTTCTCTCGTCTCATACATTGGACGATGATCCACTTGTACACGAGGCATGGAGACCAGAGTTTAGTCCATTCCACGATGAGATGAGAATCTGGTAAGTGATCGCCCTCGTAAAGATGACAATTGCCAAAGTATCGAATTCTTCGGGTTCTTGAATATCTGATCTGGTATCCGTGGTAATAGTGACAAGAAGTGGCCTAAGTTGAAGTCCAATAGCGTTGCCAGCTGTCAACCAGTCGTTTTGGTCTTGCCCCTTTTTCTTGACCCCTGCAACATCAATTCCGTGGTGGAAGTGGAAGTGGAAGTGGCGTGAAGGGCGGTCAGGACCAGGGACATTCAACACAGGCCATCTCGACCCCGCCATTCTACAATCGATAAAGAAAGTAATGGGCGGGGGGCGAACACAACTCCCCTGAAAACTGTTGCCGTGTAATATGTACTGCTGTAGGATCTCAAAGTTCCTATGACTGATGTTGTGTAATTCTTGTAAATCTAGAAGGCGTTTGTGGCTGTACTAAAATGTTGTGTACGAAAGGTCGTATCTAGCTAGTTCGAGCCCTTGCAGCCTTTACAAATCCCAGGGTTGTCTCGCCCCTCCAAACAAACGTATTCCTTCCCTCCTCACCGACATCCATCTACCTTCCTTTGACTTGAATCTCCATACCAACACAAGCAAAAGAGAAATAAATTCCGATCTTTACACAATCACAATCATGTCTTCTGAGAACGTTTTCTTGATCTGGGGTGGTGAGGGATGGGTTGCAGGCCACTTGAAGACTCTCCTCGAGAGCCAAGGTAAGCAAGCTCTCCCAGCTGCTGCAATTGATTCGCACAAGCTCACGAGTGTACAGGAAAGAAGGTCTTCACAACTACCGTCCGCATGCAAAACAGAGAAGCTGTCATTGCCGAGATCGAGAAATACAAGCCAACCCACATCCTCAACGCTGCGGGGTCAACTGGCCGTCCTAACGTCGATTGGTGTGAGGACCACAAGGAGGAGACCATCAGAAACAACGTTATCGGTACCATCAACTTGGCTGATGTTGCCTACGAGAAGGGAGTCCACGTTACTGTTTTTGCAACTGGCTGCATCTACGCCTACGATGAGACTCACCCAATTGGCGGCCCAGGGTACAAGGAGACCGACAAGGCCAATTTCGCTGGATCTTTCTATTCCGAGACTAAGGCACACGTTGAGGAGGTCAGTACAGCATATTCCAGATGAAATATGAAGCTAACAGGACTATAGATCATGAAGCACTACTCCAACGTTCTCATTCTCAGACTTCGTATGCCAGTCAGCGACGACCTCCACTCCCGGAACTTTGTCACCAAGATTGCCAAGTACGATCGTGTCGTCGATATCCCTAACTCCAACACTATTCTCCACGATCTCCTTCCAGCCGCTATCCTGATGGCCGAGCACAAGGATCTTGGAATTTACAACTTCACCAACCCAGGTGCGATCTCCCACAACGAAGTCCTCTCCCTCTTCAAGGAGTACGTCCGCCCAGACTTCACCTGGAAGAACTTCACATTGGATGAGCAAGCAAAGGTTATCAAAGCTGGACGAAGCAACTGCGAGTTGGATACCACCAAATTGGTCAACAAGCTCGCAGAGTACAATTTCAAGGTGCCAGAGATCCACGAGGCTTACAAGGGCTGCTTCCAGCGTATGGCTAAGGCTGGTGTCAAATAAATTTGCGAAGATTCCCCTGTTTCTAAAAGTCTGGAAGCTGCTTAGATTTTAAACCAAGCATGTTTGCATCTGCCTATATTTCCACAGAATACAAATTTCCATCCTTGAACCTTGCCTTACGAGGCAGAGGTGGCAATAAAGTCCCACTTGCTGCGGCGAGACGCATGACGAAATGTGGTGATACTGACCCATAGAGCATCATAATTGTATACCAAGTGAACAACGCTTCTCGAATCTTCAAAAAAGTAGAATCTTCCATTATTTTTGCTGTACTTTCAGAAGCGGTGAATTAATCTGCATATCGGACTGCCCCTCTTATCAAAATCCTGATTGCAAACTAGAGCCTCGCCTCGTCATTTCCGGACCATCAACACGAAAATCTCTCAGCCTCACAGCCAAGTTCCAGCAGATCGCACGACATACGACTGCAATAACAAGCCGCACACCAGTCGAAGACTGCACAAATCTCACGGCCGCTGAGCTTTTCTGCGAACAATATAAGCATCATGGTCGTCGATACAACATATTACGATGCGCTAGGCGTCAAGACCGATGCCACCGAGTTGGAGATTAAGAAGGCATACCGCAAGCTTGCGATCATAACACATCCAGGTAGGCGATTCTATGCTCTTCTTCATGCAGATTCTAACACATACAGACAAGAATCCAGGCGACGATACGGCTCACGAGAAGTTCCAGGCTATCGGCGAGGCATACCAAGTACTCAGCAACACAGATCTGCGCAAGCAATATGACAAGTTTGGCAAAGACCATGCGCAGCCCTCGGAGGGATTTGCGGACCCTGCTGAGTTCTTTGGTACTATATTCGGTGGTGAGGCATTCGTGGATCTGATCGGTGAGATCTCTCTAATGAAGGATCTCACCAAGACGATGGATATCACAATGCAGGAGGGTGCTGAGGAGGAAGAAGAGGAGTTTCCCGGCGAGGCAGAGGCTAAAAAGCAGAGTATTGCGGACGAGAAGGTCAGAGCTGCTGCGTCAGGTGGTGAGAGTTCAAAGCCATTTGTTCCCGCACCAAGCGTTGCGGAGTCTACGGATACAGCGTTCTCAACAGCCAGTACTGCGGTACCATCTGAGAAGCCAAGTGTTAGCCCAGCTGCGTCCGGAACCTCGACGCCTCGAAGACAGCAGGGTATTCCCGTGAGACAGGCTATTATGGACAAGACCGAGGAGGATGCGCAGATGAATGCTGCGGGGTTGACGGAAGAAGAGAAGGAGCTGCGAAAGAAGGAGAAGAAGAAGGCTGGTCTTTCCAAGGCACAGCGTGAGGAATTGGCAGCATACGAGAAGGAGCGAGCTCGTGTGCGACAGGAGCGCGTTGATACCCTGGCCAAGAAGCTCATTGACCGAATCAGTATATGGACAGAGACAGACAAAGGCCCAGACGTGACCAAAGCTTTCCAAGAGAAGACGCGCCTGGAAGTCGAGAATTTGAAGATGGAATCTTTCGGTTTGGACATCCTCCACGCTATCGGTACAACCTACCTCCAGAAATCAACCGCCCTCTTGAAATCGCAGAAGTTCTTAGGTATCGGTGGTTTCTTCTCGAGGCTAAAGGATAAGGGAACACTCGCTAAGGAGACATGGAACACGATCTCTAGTGCTATCGATGCTCAGATGACTATGGAGGAGATGGCCAAGATGGAGGAGAAGGGAGGTGAGGACTGGACGGATGAGAAGAAGAGCGAGTACGAGCGTCGTGTCACAGGCAAAATTCTCAATGCCGCGTGGAGAGGTAGCAAGTTCGAGATTCAGAGTGTCCTACGGGATGTCTGTGACGAGGTTCTGAACGACAAGAAGGTGTCTATGGCCAAGAGGTTGGAGCGTGCTCAAGCTCTTGTCATTGCTGGAGAAATCTATCAAAAGGTATATTCCCCCTTCTATTTCAGTTTCGCAGATGTCGAAATAAGTACTGACAATAAATCCAGGCCAAGCGCAACCCAGAAGAAGAGGGTGATTATATGGCTTTCGAACAACTCGTTGCCGAAGCAGCCGCCAAGAAGGAACACAAGAAGAAGACCAAGGAGAAGAAGCCTGACGCTAAAGATGGCCACAACCACGCCGCAGCTGAGAGCGTCGCCGCTGATGCACCGAATGTTCCCAAGCCAGCAAAGGAATAAATGCAGATTGCTGAAGAGATGTCTTGATTTCTTGCTAGATTTGTGGATAGGTGACAAGACATTGGGACTTGGAAGTAATCGTGGGAGTAGATCAGAGCAAGGGAGTCAAGATACCTTACCTGCTATGATTCCATTCCATGCATCTATGTTGGTCAAGCGATCTGTTGTTTGACCTTGGGTTGGTCTGCGTTGTTGTCTCTCTTGCATGGTATTAGAATGCGGATTGCTGTTAGGAGAGTGAGGGCAAGAACTCGGCTACTTCGTTCTAGGTAGATAGATAGGTAATTGTGCGAATCAGACGATATCCATTTTACTTACTCATTTTCCATTGCTCTTGAGCCTTGAAATCAGGGACCTGAACATCATCAAATCAAGTGCTTGCCCGCAACTCCATGCTCCTGACAACAAGTCTCGCTTAACCCGCATCCTCGCATCACCACTAAGGGTGTGCCGTTGCCTAATTGTCCTCTGCAGTGAGGCTGAACTTCACTCTCCATTGAACAACCTCACAAGATGCCACTTTGCTCCATCTGCGAAAGCCTCTTGTTTCTTATCTTCTCGGGAAAGTACTCTTCCAATCTCGAAAAACACGAAGTAGAACGATGGTACCAATTTCCAGCTCCGAGTGACTGCCAGCTCTGCCGCATAATGGAGGCTGAGATAAGCAAAGATCTGATCGAGAATGGATTTGCTAGAATCAGTCTGGAGGGAACTTGTGATGTGATTCGAGGGTTTGTTAATGATGTGGAAGTGTTTACTTTCCCGGTGGAGATGAAGAGGCTGGATAGGCAGCAGAACTTCCTCCTTGACCCTCAAGACCCGCATTCTGACCGTTTTGATTGGTTGACTGCGCATGTTTCGGCGGAATCGTCCATGCCGGAGTCTTCTGCACCGGTCGAGGAAAACGGTGGCTCACAGGAAAAGTACGACGATGGTATAACCTGACCTCTCCTATGTAATCCGAAATACTTACTCTGAGTAGGACTCTCGATGACTATATACAAGGAGAGTAAAGGACGAAAGCGAGTACGTCGAGCACGGTCTTGGATCCAGCAGTGTCACGACGATCACTATTTATGCAAACCACATCGATGGCTTCAATTTTCTCCTACACGACTGATAGATATCAAGGCGAGCAGACTCATCGAAACCCGTCAACTAGATGGCTCTGCTGTAAATTATGTAGCCTTCACGCATTGCTGGGGTCCTACAATGCCAGAAGCAGGAATGACCAGATTGGAGAACCTGGACAATCACAAGCACAGTCTCAGTTTGTCTATGCTCCCTAAATCTTACAGAGATGCAATTCTCGTTGCCAAGGGCCTCTCTATACAGTATATCTGGATCGATTCTCTTTGCATCATCCAGAACTCACTCGAAGATTGGGAGTTTGAATCTGCGCAGATGGGTCTGGTATACAGCCACGCATGGTGCACTATTGCATCTTCCAGCGCGAGAAGCTGCCACGAAGGTATGCATCTCAAACGTAAAGAGAAAGAAGCATCTTGTGGCTTCATGGCACAAGACTCTCAGCATCGTCAAATGCAAGTTCGCTTATTCGAAACGCAAACCACGTGGGAGTCATTCTACCAGAGTAATCCACTCAACAAGCGAGGCTGGACGTTCCAAGAGCGAGAACTCTCGCCTCGGGTTCTACACTTCTCAGAGGACCAGATGTGGTGGGAATGTAGGACAGTCCGGAAGCAGGAGGACAAGCCTCCAGAGCCCATTCCTCGCTCTCGAAGACGCCAACGCCGCATCGAAAAAGCTGCGGCGAGAGAAAACGTTCGCAACGCAGTGGTATACACCAATGGCTCTGCTGCTCACATCAACCAAGCTATGCAATTACGCTGTCTGGATAATATGCTCCAGCTACCGATTCCTACAGCCAACATATCTATCCTCCAAAAACTCATCCTCACAGAAGCGCGATACAACACCTGGCACAGCGTCATCGAGGACTACTCCACCAGAACATTTAGTAGGATAACAGATCGGTTTCCAGCACTCTCCGGCCTGGCAAGCGAGATCCAGGCAACCCATGGCGGCGAGTATGTAGCGGGTATGTGGCAGGATGATCTACTCCGCAGTCTGCTCTGGCGACGGGTTCCACAGTCAGCAGGCTCGCACACAGATACTCGAAGACCACCTGACTATCGAGCACCGTCTTGGTCCTGGGCTTCAATTGACATTGCCGCCAACTACGATCTCGTCACCCTGCACCGCTCGCAAATTGACAAAACAGCACCAACGACGGCACACATTTCAGATGTCAACCTCGTCCCCAAGGGATCTGATCCCAAGGGTCAATTGAGAGACGGTTCCATTCGTATGCGTGGCAAATTGAAAATGTACTCCTGTCGAACTTGACGAGGGACATCCAATTCCATATGGATTTCGACATGAACTCGGATACTACATCGTGGTCTGACGACATCGATGATGATCCGTCGCTGTCAATAGCACCGTTGTTTCTTCTGAGCATGTTTGCGAGGGTCGCCATGACAGAGATGCAGCAGCCGCTGTTCTCGCTGAATGTCACCGGATGGGCGCTAGTGCTTGTGATGGTTGTTGAAGAGCCGGAGCCTGTTTTTAAGAGAGTCGGCGTTGCATCTGATGTGTCTTGTGAGTGGTTTGAAGGTGTTCAAGATGTGAAGATAAGATCATATGACACGGAATCGGGTACGGTCCCACTCGAACTTCAGGAACAGAGCAATCGGCAGAGGAATTGGCTCTTATTGTAAACAACGGCTCGCTAAGCGAATCGCGGCAGCCACCACCTGTTCCATGGATTTCCCTTTATTGTGTACACAAAGCCAGTTTTTAGGCTTGACCATTATGTTCTTTTGAGATGGTGCAGAGTATATATAGTGCGCTGCCACTCTTTGGTCGACGTTACTCTTTGTCGCTATTACTCGTTGATCTTTGACACTTCGCATTTGTGCCTTGTTTCAGGTTTGGGAAATTTTGCCATTGTTCACCGCTTGACTTGAGCTGTACTTGAGCTAGGCCAGTCGAAATTTTATTGTTATCCAAATGTGTATAATTATGACTATGGCTAAGGCGATTTGTGCGTGGAACGGTATTCCACTTTGTGAATATTTCGCTACCTTTCGAAGTATTTCCTAAACATTGTTACTTTACCAAGAAACACTATCATTCAAGTCCAAGCACGCAACCAAGCCATCGTCCAGCATGACTTCAGCTGACGTTGAAATGCCCCAGGTCAGTACGCAGGCAGGCTTCAACGAGCAGCCATTGACCACATTCCCAATCTTTAGCCAACTCCCCATCGAGCTCAGACTCGATAGCTGGAAACTATCCTTCAGAGGTCGCCGAGTCCTCCTTTGGGGGCTAGACACCGCCCACAGGTTGATGAGTACACTTGACGCCTCCTCTACGTCAACCGTGAAGCAGTGTAGGTCTACAGAGAAAATTATACACCTTGCATCTACCAACCTGGAGGTAAAATTCCTGTTAGATCATTGTTCTTGAACTTCGAGCTAGATACACTCTGGCTTGAGGCCGGAGTCATGTCTCTGAGAAGGCTGTTAAGACAATATCCAGAGGATATGAGTAAGATCCAGAGAATAGATGTGATCGCCACTGAACGCGAGACAGAACATTGGTCTCGCAGTGTTGCCCAGATTGATCCACTTGTAGGAATCTGAGCCTTGAAGTGCCTGACTATACGTGTTGAGTGTCTCGGCGAAGACATCACATTACCTATAGACCACATAAAGCTTCCAGGTAGGAGGTGGCAGCCATGCGGGTAAGGGACTGCCTCCTGAGATCGACGCCATCGGACGAGGTGTATGTCGGACGCAAACTCGCAGTCATCTTTCCCAGTACTGAGGACTGGGCAGAGGACATGTACTTCACGACTGGGAAGGACCGAAACCACGGAAGCTTTGGTACTACTACCTAGATTGGACCATCACCCCGAGAACAAAGAGCTGTCTTGCTCCAAGAACACTTCGGGCGTATGTTGAAAGGGCATGACGCTAACAAAAAGGTGATGAGCGACCAAAGCAATTCAGAGAAGGAAGACTCCAATGGTTCTGAGACCTCCGAAGCACTTGATGATTACCAGACGCCTATTGTACGGACTCCATTAGATGATATCACGTACCTGGAGGCAGATAATTTCGATGTCACTTGGAAAGAACGCGATGAACCATGGTACCATGTAAGATGTCGACGAAATTCGGGGAGAGTCCACGATTTCCGACACACTGGTACACTCTTCCCTTCGTGATCCAGTCTTTGACATGTTTCGACGGTATTGAGGATCGTTGGCAACATTGTCGCCACTCACTGGTATATACGATCTGCTTGCATCATAGAGACTTCCCATGGGTTCGCGAAGAGGAAAGCGTCCGTCGAATACTTGGAATCTCGAAGTTAACCACACCAAAGAAAGCACTCCCACACTACGTTGCTTTAGTTTGAGGTGGGAACTTTTACTAGTAGTTCAGGTTGTTCTCATTGACTACTTAAGGAATTTCCATCCCCATGCATAGCGAGGTCATTCCGTTGAGAGACAGGAACCAACTCCTGCAGGAATAGTAGCCCCAGAATACCAAGCATTTTAGATAAGACCATTCTCATTTTCTCCAACACATACAACAATATCAGCCAAGGTTATAGAAGGTGTTTTTCCACCTCTTGCCAAGCGAGATGAGCTTCTGCCTATATGTTTTCCTTTCCATATTCTTCCAACCTCATTTCTGCTGTAGCGCTATCTCTACCACATATCAAAATTACCATTCTTTACTCTAGAAGTTGCTCTTCCCAAGTGACCTGTTAATTAGATCTTAGATATCCTACATTGCCTCTCTCAAGTACCCTAAATATACTCAACACCATCAAGTACCTCCTCATCCCACCCCTCACCCTCCCAAAACGCCTTCAACGCATCGCCAAACACCTGACCCACTTTCTTCAACTCACTCGTCTCAACACCAATGAACGACAACCTCAAATGCCCTACTCCAGCAGCATCAATCTCTTCCTGTACCTCTGGCCTCGCAGCGAATATGTCACCAGTGATAGTGAGCAAGTTGTAAGGCGGCCCATGTAGATGCTTCCAAAGAAGTTGAATGATCTCAGAAGGAGTCAACCTGGATTTACCTCGTGACGCGTGCGAAAGTGGATGAGAAGCCGTGTTTATCTGCACCCATATCAAGAAGCCTGCTGCTGGGGCTTCGAACTCGTACATGCGGATCTTGGTCTTTTGGTTGTGGTGGTGCTCGCTGTCTTCGTCTGAGTGGCGTTTTCGCTTACTAATCTTGTTATGGGCTTTATCAGATGCCTCCACAATGGCTGTCTGATAATGATGGTGATGGTGATGGTGAGTATGAACCACCAGATCTCGACCCTCAGCCAGAGCTTCACACAGCACATCTCTCTTCTGCAGGTAATCAGCCCTCAGCCCCTCGATCCAACGAATAAAGCCATGCACGCTCCATTGTCTGAACAGCTGAGCCAAAACAGCTTCCACGAATCCGCTTGGATTGGATGTCGAGTTGTCAGTCAGAAACCCCAACTTCTCGATGAAAGCTGGCTGAGCAACGATCCACCCCACTCGGCAGCCAGGAGCAATGAGTTTGGTGAATGTGTTGATTCCCAGGACTCGACCGTCGGTGTCGATCTGGAGGTAAGATGGTGCGAGGGTAGCGATGAAGGTCTCGGTGGAAGATTCTGGGATGTTGTACTGGAAAGGCCAGAAGGGCTCGTCTTCGAAAATCAGGATATCGTGTTTCTGACAAACCTCATATATCTTCTTCTTTCTTTTCAGTGGTGTGATGGTTCCTTTGGGGTTCTGTCCCAGACTGGATAAGGCTCAGTATCAACTTAAGTTCAAGTGAGAATAGACTTACGAGACAGTGTACATCATGTGTGGCTTCCTGCCTCTTTTCTTCTCACTCCATGTGTCCAACACGCGATTGAGAGCTATTGCGTCAATTCCCTCGTCATCTAGCGTCATTGGAACAATTCCGAGTCCAAAGGGTAACACTGCATCCCGAGCCGTAAAATATGTGACCTCTTCCATCACTATAGAATCACCGGGATTTGCAAACGTGCTTAGACATTTCGAAAAAGCATCCACTGCACCACCTGTAATCAAAGTCTCCGGCTTCGAGTAAGGTATCTTCCCTTGGTTCTGGTAGTTCAGGGAGAAGTCATTGATGAAGTCGGCTAAAGAGGGCAGACCAGTCGAGTCCTGGTACTGTAGAGAAGTCGCCAAATCGACCCTGTCATCTGTAGCTATTATGGCTGGCATCGACGACGAGTACTTCGGAATGGCAAAATGAGTTATGTCGGGTGATGGGAAAGAGTTTGGAGACATTGGATGCAGAGGAAAGCGATTCATTTTTGCTATTGCTCCTTCGAGGGATTCTGCGGGAAAGGTTGCAGCAAGTGGGAACCCTGCTCCGAGATTGGTAACTGATGGTGTGAGAGCTTTTAGGAAAGGAGCGACGGATGACTGGACTCTCAATTTTGCCATTGCTGAGAAGTGATGCGAAAGATCTTTTGGTTGTTGTTTCGGCGAGGCATCTCCCTTGGGCATAAGGGTTGTCATACTAGCCATGATAAACCTGTCGAGTTCAAAGAGAAGTTGAGGTAAGCGGAAAAATGTTGAGAGTACGACTAAGTGGCTACTTTCCTAGAGATTGAGCAGCCTTCTGATCTTATGTATTTGATTCGCATCCATCGGCTGGTTTTAAAGCTATGAGAACTATTCTATTCCCGAGTGACCGTGGCTTCTTTGATAGCCATCTCACCCTTATTATGGAATCAATGCGTAGTATGTAAGCTTTCTTGAGGTGTCTTCAATTCCTCGATACCTGTGTCTCGTTGACCTGAAGCTCTCATTGGGTGCTAGATGTCAACAAATCTTGCAATCTGACTGTAGCACATTCTCAGCTGATGGTCCATTCACATCACACCATCTTTGTAATACGAGCAAGCAGCCTGGTTAGTTATTGCAAGCGATGTCAACATGTCTTATTATCTGACCGTGGCGCAGTCACAGCTGATAGTCCATTATTTTCGCATCCGGTTTCAACAGACGCGCAGTCTGATTGGTCGAAACACCCGAAGTCAATACTGCCTCCGATCGTCACAACCCGCATCATCGGCCCCTAGTCAATAGTTAACTGGATCATAGATATGAGACTAAACACCATGTGCTCTTCTCATGGGGATAAAGGGACACAGATTCCGACGGAATGAGCTGCCCCCTTAACGCTACCTAAAGCGCGGATGTATATATGGGTTTAGAGGAAGCCCAAATGGAAAACACGACTGCTGGACATGAAGTAGGATAAGGAAATCACGATTCTCGTTTGAGAGCAGGAAGATCATCTCATGTATATATCTTTTTTTTATTTATACTTTCTTCCTACTTCTATTTCATTGATTGCATGCTGCTTCACCCTCGTGTTCTACTTAGACACAGTATACTGCTTGTTTGCTTGCTAGTATCCAACATATCTTCCCCACTTATCCGCTCCCCATCAAGATACGATCATGTCTCTCTCCACGCTGGGTACTTTCACTCTCCATTCCGCCAACAGCTCGTCAACCAATATCGGATTCTGGTCTGTCGACATAGAACGACAAACGAGCGCCTCTTCTCCCACGCATGCACTCGACGCCTGGTATATCTGCAGTAAGGGGGTATCGTGAAGTGTACAAACAAAAGAAAAGTAAAAGTAGGGTATGCTTCCTTCAGCGTCCAATAGACAATATGAATCGATCGAAGGATCAATCTCTCTTTCCCACCAAATTCCCAACCAGTGTAATTCCACCCTAAAATATCACTCAAAGCCTCCAGCGCCTGTTTCCATGCAGGGGATTCCGAAACTCCAATCCCGTAGGATTACCCAAATAAGACAACGCGGAACGAAGAAAAAGTCGACCCTCGTAGAAAGGTGTGTAAGACATAGGAAATGGTATCGTTCTGTTGAGTGGTGTGTGATGTGAGGGATCGCTCGTTCCGGTTCGTAATCGTACAAGTACAACCATCCTCTCCCTTCCCTTATCACGGCTCTAAGCCTAAAGTGGCAAAAGAACTTGAGATATGCTCTCTCTGAGCGCCATCGAGTTCGATCCCACTGTCTCTATCATCTCTCCCCTGACTGGCCCAGGTCGAGGCCATGCCATTAGCAGCGGCTTTTCTTGCTTCGCGAAGCATTCTTGCGCCAATGTCGCTCATGCCTTCATTGTCGGCATCTTCGGCACCCTCAACTTCATCTGGGGCCAGGACTCGACCACCGAGCTCGACATCACTGACCCGCACATGATACTCCAGAGCTTTCCTGCCTTCGTTAATGAGCTCTTCCGTCCAGCCGAGACAGCGCTTGAGACTCTGATTCATCTTCTGACTGTCAATTAGCAGTTGTTGATGCTTGGATAAGTCCAATTGGAGGCGCTTCTCGTCTCGCTTCCTGTGCCGGAGATCACTCTCCTCCATCGCACTTGGGCTCAATGAGCCCTCGTCTGATGTCTCTTCCTCCGATTCAGTGTCCTCAATTTCTTCTTCTTCACTCATATCCGATAGATCAAATCCATCAGGACCATCCAAGCCAGATATACTATCTGTCGATGTGCGTATAGAAGTCGATGTCGCTATAGATAGTCGTCCAGAGCGACTCAGCCGTCTGTACCGTCGTAATTCCGCCGTCTGTTTCCTCATTTCCCTCTCCAAGGTCCGGTTGATAGCCTCCAGTGATGAATTCGTGATCTCAAGATCCATGACTTTCCGTTCCCGCCGAGCATTGGCAGCCAGCTCATTCAATTCGTCGATAGAGTGACCTGTTTTGACCGGGCTTAGTACCGGGCTTTTGAAACCTGCGGCTAAACCACCATCCTTGGGTGTTTCTTCAGAAACCTCTTCAGGCGTAGAGAGTGGAACAGAAGTAGTGATCAAGTTTAATGGTGATCCAGGTGCTGAGGATTCGTACGAGCTGCCTGAAATCTTCCGTACAGGGGGAGGCAGTTTCCCATCTGCTGAGCTCACACTTGACGACCTTCCATGGCTCAATCTCTGACCTGCCTCAATGCTCGCCCTCCGTACCGAAACAATACTATTTGTCGTTTGTCCTCGTCCTAGTGTTTGCGGCCTGGGCGTTACCGGTGACGGCAATGGGGGAGTGCCTCGAATTGATGATAGGGAAGCATATTGGTTGAGCTTCGACGGGGACGATGGCCGCTGGGGAGGAGAGGTTGTACTTAAAGCCGGCGTCCCTAATCGAGGGGATGCTCGAGATGTAGAGGAAACAGCAGAACTCGGCCGTGGTGGTGGAAGATGAGGTGGTGACTGAAGATCCGGAATGCCATTTGCATGAAAGAACTTTGGTTGTGACCTTTCCTCCCCAACTGCTGAGCCTACTGCAGATGTACTTGAGCTCTGCGGTCTATTTGGAATTGTTTCCCCATTTGCGTAGAAGAAATTCGATGAACCCTTGGTCTGTAGTGGCGGTCTGGTTGGTTGAGCAGCAGTCTTTGCTTCACTCGCAAAGAAGAACTTGGAATCTCCTGCTGCTTTCTGAGTCTGCACATTGGCATGACCTAAATCCGATGGGGAAGGACTGAACGATACTGTTGGGCGCTTGGGCACATCTTTATCAATTCCCGTAATCCCAAGTCCCGATCCGTATATCGGTGGGGTGTCTGCCCCTCGAGTCGAGTCGTTCGAGGCAACTTGTGTGCCGCTAGGGGTTCCTGTAGGCGTTGAATTGGGACTTTCCACTCGTACCCTTCGTGATCCAGATCTTGGGGTGATGTTATGGTTGAGGAATGTCGAGACTGGAGTTGAGACATCCTCCTTTCCCACCGGTGTTGTGTTGTTATCTGGTCGCGCAGATCTACGCGACGAGGAAGTTCCGGTATTCGATGGAGTTGAGCCTGCGACTCTTGGAGTCAATGGCATTCGATTGACGGTCTTAGTCGAGGCACTGAGGGTCGGCATGAGCGGTCTCGAGGCATTGTGTTTATCGTATGGGGGCATAGTATTCGGGTTGCCTTTCGTCAAGGGGGGAACTCGCATTATGGCATTGCCGTCCTTGGATTGGAGAGGCGGACGAAGAGATTGTCTCGATGGTCGGAGCCGAGTCGGGGTGGCATTTGTAGATGTGTTGGTGGAGTTGAAGTTGTTTGCATTTGTATTTGTATTGTTGGAGTTTGAGTCGGGACTGCTTGTTTGGAGGTTCTTGGAGCGAGCGGCCACGCCTAACAAAGTAGCCCGCATGCTGCTGAGCGAGTACAGCACAACACAGCACAAAGCACACCAAAACGTCAGGAAAAGGTCACTGACTCATGCCACGCCGAATAGGAATAATGAAATTAAGATATCCAGATACAGATACAGGACATTGAGACTGGATGAATATACAAATTGATCTGGGACATTCGACCAGAACAGGCACCGGCAGAGGGGATTGTTATCTTCACTACCATATCCACCATAAAACTGGTCATAATCGTCTATTATTGTTTACTTTCCATGGCCCCGCGTGCTTTTTTCTCGTGTCTTGTCAATAGCAGGCCCGGAGTATTAAATGTTTGCACCTCAGCGCTCGGTATTGGATGAAGGAAGCCCCTCTGACGGAGGACTGCCCCTCATCGACCTGCACGGTTTTGATGAGATTCATGCGAAACAGCAGCCTCAACCACACAGACAGCCCTGACAGTTCCCAGCGCGTCATCCTCGTCCTCGGTCCCCTGTTTGGAAAGTCAAAACAGACGAGAATATCCTAGGGGATCCCAGTCCTTGCGGAGGCGGAAGACGGCTGCAGGTGCAAGTGCAGTCTGCGGGTAGTGGTGTTGTGTCACGACCCAGCCGAGGACCAGCAAAATGGCGCGTTCTCGTAATGTTATTTTTTGACAGCAAGTCACCATCATCCCACTAATACTCGACTCGACCCAGCAACAACACTCAACAACCTCGTCGGCGGTCCACTATGGTCCTACTAGGACTCTCCATCCTCATAGCCTCAGTCTCATTTCTCTGCTATCGTCACCCGCCGAAATCATGGGCCTGTTTCCAATGGCTTCGCCCCTCCATCGAGTCCGGCGCAAAGAAGCACAGTGGCGGCTCTCTTTCAACAGCGCCCGAGAAGCCCTCGATAGAGCACAAAGAACTGGAGATTGAGCCATCAATACCAGAAAATACACCCTCAATACCAAAGACAGAAATCCAACTTCCCATAATCACCAAAGCGGATCCCCCACTTAGCAGCCACAATGCCAAAGCCGACCTCGACCGCAAAGCCATGCCTCCCCCACCACCCCCCTTCCAGAAGCAACTCCCTTTGCGCAACCCGCAAGCACCCGTACCAACCTTCACAGTCGGCAACGGAAGCGCCAATAATGACGGACAAGAAGAGGACGACGAAGAGCCCTCCGCACCCTCCTTCCCCGCCATGAACTCAGCACAAAGAGCATCAGGAGGCGTCTCCGGCCCTCCAAGACTGAACGCCTACCCGCAGTCCTCCCCAGGCCTCATGGCACCACCTACAAGATCTCCTCTCCCGAATAGAGGACCGCCAGGCGGTTCATCTTCTCTCTCCTCGTCCCTCGCGCCTCCACCAACACATACATCCATCCCCGCCAAACCCCGCCGCAAAGTCCTCCTAACACCCGGGCACTCCCCTTTAGACTGGGCGCGGCTGTCATCTTCTCCTACGGCGAATCTGAGGGGTTTACCGGCAGATACGCCGTATATCCGCGTCCCTCCTAGCTTGTTGAAGCAGTATACTGGGCGGAAAGGCAAGGATGCGTGGACGGTGCTGGGAGGCAAGGTGTATAACATTTCGCCTTATGTGCCGTATCATCCTGGGGGTGGGCCAGAACTGCTGAAGGCTGCGGGGAGGGACGGGACGAAGTTATTTGGGGAGGTGCATCCGTGGGTTAACTGGGAAGGGATGTTGGAGCCTTGTCTGGTGGGCATTGCGGTTGAGGAGGGGGATAAGAGGGGAGAGAGCACGTTAGATGATATGGATTAGATTCTGGCTTTCATATGGGCATGGTCAATCTGGGCGTCATCACGAAGGAGGTTTGCATATGGCGTTGGCGTTGTGGTCATTTTCGGTTGTGATATGGCATTGCATTGGATTCCATGGTATGGAATAGACATGAGCTACCTATAGAGTCGGGTCTACACTATAGACGAAGAACAAATAGAAGATACCCTTTTCCTACCAACCGTTCAGATACACGCGAAAAGAGACTCCCGCTACCAAATTCCGTAACGCTCAGATCTCGAGAACCGAACTCATTCCTTTTCCACACGCTGAAATCAACAAAACCATTCTCAGGCCTTCTTCTTGAACCTGAACTTAAGCCCCTCGTCACTATCATCGTCGCTATCCGGCTCTGGAGTCGGCTGCTTCCGAACTGGTGCTTGTTTTGCCTTCTTCGCAGGTGCAGGCTTCGTCAACGTCGTAGCTGCAGCTCTCTTGTTAGTCGGCAAGTTCTGAGATGTACTCGTCTTATCCGCCAACTTTTGAGATCGTCCAGCTCTCGCCTTGGGAGCTGGCGCGACAATTTCTAGATCCGAATCCGACTCATCGTTTGCTCCAGCGCCAGCATACTCTTCTTCGGCCTCACTCGCCAAGATCCGAGAAGCCGCTTCGGCAGCTCCAGTCCTAGGTCTTGGTTGAGTGTCCATCTGGCTGATTTCTTGAGTCTCCTTGCCTTTTCCCTTGCCTTTCTTCTTGCGTTGGGTATCATCCTCCCAGTACATATCGCCAATACCATAGTCTTTCTTCTTGGCTTCTTCCAAAGGCACAATGACTCTGTGGAGGCCTCTAGCATCAGTAGCACCTGCACGTCGTCGGAATTTCTTGAAGTTGGCCCGCGCATTCCACTTCTCGTCCCAGCGATCGCTATCTTCTGGCCTTTCAGTGCGTTGGACTCGCGGATTGGGACGTCGAATCGGCATTTCCTCAATTATGGCAAGTTTGCGAATCTGCTCGATGTCCATGCCATCGAAGTCCTCTTGCAGCGATTCACGCTCGGCTCTTGCTGCAGCTTCATCCCTTTCACGCTGTTGACGTCTGATTTCGATCAAGTCGATCTCTTTCTCCTTCTTGACCTTTCTGTCTCTACCTTTGGTGGCTGGTTCGTTCTTGATGATTGGTTTAGGGGCGGGCATACGTACAGGCGAGACCCGACGTGGAGGTGTTGATCCTTTCCTGAGTTTTTGCTCCGCCTCATTTGCAAGTCGACGTCTTTTCAGAGCAGCCGCTCTTGGTGCAGCCTCCTCCATGACATCCTCCTCTTCGAAAGCAGGGCTCAGAGCTCTCTTTCGACTTGATCTATCACTGGCTTCTGGCGATCGAGGAACTTGGAGAACGTTGTTTGGGTCTTGGGTGAGAAAAAGACCCTGGGACTGTTGTGATTCGGCGGCGGCAGGCTGATCAATTTGCATGGAATCCGGTTCTGGCACACTGGAATTGATAGGACCGGAGAATTCGTCCTCGAATCCTACAAATGCTTTTGCAGGTCGTCTTCTACCACGTCTCGGGGGTTCAGGTGGTGCCATTGGTGCGGCTGCGGACTCAGAAGCCTGGTCACGTTGGGATACAGCAACAGTAGCTATCATTTGTTAGAAACTTGTTCCCCAGAAAGTACGTGTAAGACATACCTGCAGTTGGCGGTGGAGCTATTAGACCGGATTCCTCTCTCAAAAGAGGCCGTCTCAGCACACTAGCGTCATTGCCGAGTATAGCATCAAGAAATTCATTCTGTTCGATCAATCGATGATCTAGAACTTGAGCAATCTGCCTGCTGAATTCGGCATACCACTCTGTGCCTGCGCCTTTCGAAGGATTGAATTTGACAACCACCACCCCTTTTCCCTCACTTCCATCCTCAAATTCTCCTAGACCTTTCTCCCCAGCAACCCCCTTGACATAGATCACAAAATCATCAACAGTCGTTTCATTGGGGATTACTTCTCGAATGAGGGCTTTGCCGCGGCCTTCAGTAATAGGAGCAAGGAGGGTCTCGAATTGACGCTTTTCGTAGAAGACAAAAGTGTATCCATCGAACATGTCCAGCCGGCCTGGATTCGGGCTATATGCATCAGCTCCACGTTCTGTGGGCTCTTCTCCTCTTGGAGGCAAGTATTTGAGAGGGTCCGGAAAATTGGTATCAAAATCCAACTGTAGGGCCGCCGGTCCGCCCTCTTCCTTTGGTGTAGCAGCAGCAACCAGAGCTTCGATAAATGAATCACTTACGATGTATTTGCCATTGATCAGAGCTTGAAGTCCTTTAGATGTGTTGCGTTTCTTTGCGACAAGATGTGTGGTCAACTTCCGTTCGTAATCGACAAGTACTCTGATATCGAATGGGCTAAGGCGGTCGTAGAGGGCTGGATACGGATTGGCCTTTTGTTCTTTCGTGGGAAAGGAAAATGTGAGATTGATCGGGATCCAAGTGAAACTATAACTCGTCAGACAAATAACAAATGTGCGATCTCTTGTCTTTACCGGAAAAAGTGCTTATATTTCCCCAACGAAACGACATTCTCATCCCGATCAAGTGGTACTGTTTGGGCTCTGATCTGCTCTCCATTCAATAATGTGCCTATCTTGGTTCCCTTAGGATCGCCACAGCCGTCTTGTATCGTGATTTTGGTTCGGTAGTTCGCATTCGCCTGCTGCATATTAGCATAGGACGGGAATTGGCAGATGAGACATACACAGTCGGAAGCAGTAACCTCTGCTACCTTGACGGTAAGATGCTTTCTCGAGATAGTCTTGTCCGACACAACAAACTGGCCCTCTGTTACCGTTAGCGGGGTCCCTGGGGGCTTATTTACATCGCGTACCCTCTGCTGCTGTGCGGCCAATAAGGAATTCTTTTCCCGGCGGAATCCAGAGTCTCTTGCCTGAAATGAGGTCAGTTGTGTATCGAGAGATGCAGGACAAAGATTTACCCTTCAGGACATCACCATCGCATGAGAATATCCACATCTTCGAAATGTTGAAGTGCAGGTAATATTCGAGGCTAAGTTGGGTTGCGAGACTCTTATATTGTGGTTGAAGAGGGAGTAGATGTCATTGAACGGAATCGCGACTCAAGGGCTCGGGACGAACACGCTATCACGTGATACCACTTTGTCAACCTGAACCATTCTCAGCTGAACCTCAGCCTCCTCGAGGCCAGGCTTGATAGCTGTTGGGGGAGGCCCAAGGGCGGCTGAAGCGGTCAGAGAATCTCTCTTTTCACCATTTCGATGTGCATTTATTTCTTCTGGAGTTTTCCCCATTCTTACAAATACCACTTTCTCCATCGACTTCCTCGTGTGAAACTCTAGCTCCAATCAGCCTTGCACAAAACCACATTGATAGAGCCTGTTTTAGCCATTATAACCCTTGGTCTGCCTTTCGCCATGAACTCATCTACGATTGCGGCTCCGATCCATCAGGCTAACAGTGTCGGCGTTCTCTGGCAGATCATTTTCTGGACTCTGGTGCCCCTTGCGATTAGCTCTATGTCTCAACCTAGTGGTCAGATATGTGGGCTGCCAAGTAGATATAGAACATACTTGCGATGTTCACCTATCCTCTGTGCGGCAGACAATCTCTCGATTGTTACCAATCTTGGCGTATTGTGCTTCTAAAACAAACATCCATTTACCAAGGCTGTTGCAATCATTCTTCAAGCACGTCTCAACAACGATACTCGGGAAGATCCAGATGAACATGGTACCGAGGGAGTTCAGAACTTGGAGAACATGACTTGGCTACGGTGGCTATGGTTTATTCTTGGGACACTGCCTCCTGCTGTCAAGCTTTTGGCTATGGGTGGCATTCCATGGGAACAAGCCTGGGGGTTGATGTTTCTCACATCTTGGACTGTCAATGAAGGCTTGATGATGTTCGCTTCCATTGACTAGTCCTTCTTCACAATATTCTATACTGGCAGGATCTCTTGGCCAGGCTATGAACAAGCAAGATCATCACTCAGCTTCGTGGTGATTCGGAATAGACTCGCGACTTTGAGCATCAGCCTCGCAATCACTGCGCTGACAGTTCATGCTGTGATATTGAACGGTGCTCTCAGAGTCGTGTATCGGACCTGGGAATCGCCAGCGACACCGCAAACAAAGCTTTATCTACTGGCCGATGAGCGAACATATCCTACAGCAACTTCAGCAGGCTACGTAACGACTATATCCATCGCCATGATTACGTATGTCAGGCTACTCATCGCTGTCACCCGAAGAATGAGACTACAGATCACCAGCGTCCTCTTTCTGCTGCTCTTCACAACTTCACTCACGGTAGTCAATATGTCCGCAAACACGGCGATGTTCGCCCGGGCGGTGTTGAACAGTGGTGCTTATACAGACAATTTGAAGTCCTCGGCGTATGTCTACATATGGTCGACTACCTTGATGCTAGTATTCCTACTCCTCATACAATACTTTGGTCAGCGCTTCAAAGCACTGGCGGACAACCTTTTGATCACACATTCCGACGGGACTGAAAATGGCACGTACGTCAATATTGTAGCTTGCTTTTCGCTTGTTTTCGTCCTTGTGACAATCATTAATTGTTTACTTTGGCACGGGTTTATCTATGACGCGACTGATACTTCTAGTCCTAGTTGGACAGGCGTCTTTGGGCAAGATGGATATGGATATGAGAACCGGCGAGAGCCCTTCACGTTAGCCTGCCGGGCAGGCGGTGCAAGAGGTGAATTTGGACGGCGCAAGGAAGGAAGCCATGGTCGTTCCTGCCGGATTCGGCATTCTCGCTTCGCTTCCGCACCCTAAATGTTCACCTCCTCGTCCTTCGTCTTTACAATCTCTTCAACCTTCTTCGTCATTCGTCACCATCACGTCTCATATGCCGAAATCAAATCTCCAATGATCCATCAAACCTCGAGTTTCTCACTCCGCTCGACACAAGACCACAAGTCATCCTCAATATGAGACTCACGCGCTCAGCCAGCAAGTGTGCCAAAGCGGCTATAGGACTGTCCACAACCTCCGCAACGGCAACTTCTCCAGAAGACACCAACCATGCCGATGCTGTTCTCGCCAAATTCACAGTCTTCCCAAAGCTTCCCCCCGAGATCCGTCGAATGATCTGGAACCTTAACCTGGAGTCACGTATCGTCGAGATCTGTCTCAACGACGCGTCTGGTTTCTACTCCCGGGCGAAGCTACCATCTGCTCTCCAAGTCTCAAAAGAGTCACGCGACACTGTAATTGCCCAGTACAGCTTGTGCTTCGGCTTGAATTGGTATCCTGCCCAGACCCGTTTCAATTTCGACCTTGATACACTCTACTTCGATCGCAAGATGGCCGAGCAAGCTCGACTTTTCTTTTCCTCTCTCCAAACATTGAGCTTGCTAAGCTGCAATCTGTGGCTATCGACATGGCTATGAAGATTCTCTTCGACTTGGAACTGATCCCTTACGATGTGATCGACGGCATCTGTAAAGTCCTTCGCGCTATGCCAAATTTGACCACTTTACTCGCGGTCCAAGACATGCAGTGGTGGACTATTATGGAGCTGGGCGTTGATGGAGTTCACGTGGACTTCTCGTGGTTGCACAGTGAAGAGGACAAGAGTTCGATTCAGTTCTACGATGATGTGCCTACTGCTCTTGACACATACCTTCGTCGCAACGAGGAACAATACAAGGGTTCTGATCCAACTGACCCAGAGATGGTTTTCTGCACCGATCTCGAGGATTTGCCGTTCAAACCTGTTTTTAGCATGCGAGAACACACCGTAGAGCAAATTGTCCAGAGGAAGCTGGCCGAGACAAGCGGAGCCAAGAAGACTCCCAGACGTGGAGGTCCTGGTCGACGAAAGCGTGCTTAAAGTTGTTACGGAGCAGGCACATGGATGATGAAGGACTGATAGTATATTGAGGGAGACATTCTCCTGGCTGTCATCATTGTGTTCCGAACCGATCTTGAAGTCGAACGAGGAAGTGCTATGTTGAGGACGGACTTCACTCCACAATCACAAGTTGTGAGCATCTTGCTAAAAGATCTCAATGTTGTGGGGAAAACTTATGTGAACAGAGTATTCCCACTTTCACACATGCTGTATTGCTCTGTATAGCTTTACTGGAAAATACAAACAGAAAAGCCCCCAATATATTCCAACTCCAAACACCGTGACATCAAGTCCCATGCAATAAATGTCACAACAAAGAGAATATATGCTATGTTTCCCAATCCAATATCCTCACTCATCTATCGTCTCTCTACTAACAAGACATGCATGGCAACATAAGCCAAGATAATAAAGGCACCCGCGAAAATCGCCAACTTCGTAACGTCAGGCCACAGCGCCTGGGTGTTGAATCCAAAAGAACTTAAGATCGTCGCACCAGGTACATCGATGGTCAAGCCAAGCTTCTTATCCTTGAGAGACAGGAACGTGACTTCATTGACGATCAGCGATTCGAAGCCGTAGTGGAAGATCGAGATATCTTGTAGCCAAAGCGCGGATTTGGGAATGGCGTCGTGGTTGAGAAGGAGACCGGCGAAGAGGAGACTGAAGAGCATTACGAGACTGCCGATTAAGCTTGCGACGCCGTTGTCTTTGCAGACGATGCCGATGAAGAGACAGATTCCTGCAGCAGCAAGGTTGAAGAGGACAAGGACTAGGATGAACTTCAGGAAGTGTGACCAGTCTGGTACTAAGCCTGTCATAGGATAGATGATCGAGCCCATGATTATCGGTGGGATGATTCGTAGGGGAACAACGTCGAATAGTACTTTGGCGGCAAAGTATGTGATCGGGGAGTAGTAACCATTTGCTCTTTCTCGGACGAACAGCATCCTCTCGGCTGCAAAGACTGTCAAGCTGGACAGAGTGCTGAAACCAAACAGTGCAAGGATGAAGAAAAACAACCCCAGTCTGTTCTGGAAACCAGGAATGTCGTCCGTGAGACCGTAGAAGAGGAAGCCGGATAGGACGGCCAATAGAATCGCGATGGCATAATGGGTCAACATCAACATCGGGTTCCTGTACAGATTTCTCCAAGTTCTTTGCGACAAGATCAGGAATTGACGAGCGTAGCCTACCCTGGCATAACCTCGTCCCATTGCACCGCCATTCGCTGATCCGTTGCCGTTGCCGTGCGCGTGGCCGTTCGCAGTTCCATTGGCCGTTGAAGCACTATCTATGGCAGCATGAATGTCGTCATGGATGTTCCCTGCGATTTCAGATTGCTGGTAGGCTGCAACAAGAATATCAAGATCAGTCATGCCCGTGGCCGAAGGAGGGAGATTGTCTGGGTCGTCGATGATTTGATGAGGAACATTGCCTGACTTTTGCTTCTGAAGTCGAAGCCAGAGTTGTGAAGCTGTTGCCTTGGGGTCGAAAGGAGCCTCATCGGGAGGTGATCCGGGTGTCTCAATACTGGTTCGCTTCCGTGTATACAATTCTCTTTCTTGTTTGGCCTTGACGGAATCACGGCGCTTTCCCTTCGGTCTTAATAGCGAAGTCTCGTCCATGCTGTCACGCTCAGCTCCTGGCTCATCAAGACTCATGCCAGAGATACTGGCGATAGACTTGACAGCTCGGGTACTACTGGGCCCTGCGCTACCAGCGCCATCTAGATCGGAGAAGTTCTCGTTCATGGGAGTCCGGGGACCACCGACGTGCATTGTCAGATCCACAAGGTAATCTGCAATATTGAAGCCTGGAGGGCAAGAGTATCCGATATGGTCGAAGAAGTCTTGGCACTGCGAAAAGGCACCAGAGTAAACAGTCTTTCCCTTCGCGAGAAGCAGTAGCCTGTCGAAGAGTGCGACGATATTAGATCTTGGTTGATGAATTGTGAAAATGACCGTCCGTTTGTAGGTCTTGGCTAGGGTAACCAAGCACTCAATGACATTGAATGCGTTGAATGCGTCGAGGCCACTAGTTGGTTCGTCGAGGAACAATATGCTTGGACTTGTGACAAGCTCACATGCAATTCCGACACGTCTCTTCTCACCACCAGAAATTCCGCGTCCCTTACCATCTTCGGATCCAATCAAAGAGTCCTTGATAGCGAAGATACCAAGCTGCTTTTCAACTTCGTAGACTCTCTGCTCTTTGGCCGATTTTCCCATATCTCTCGGTAACCTAAGGAGGGCGCTGGTCATAATCGTTTCATGGACAGTGAGAGTTGGTAACATAGTATCTTCCTGGTCAACGAACCCAACGACATTCTTGTACTCTGTATCAGTCACTTTCTCTCCATTGACATAGAAATCTCCTGATACGGCTCCACGTTTGTTCTTCCGGGCCAGGATATCAAGAAATGAGGTCTTGCCAGCGCCGGAAGCTCCCATAATGGCCATAATCTCTCCTGGATGCGCAACACCTTGGACACCGGATAGAATTTGCTTTCCATTGATGTGGTAGGAAACGTTCTCGAAATACAGCGAAGCAGGCTTATGATCAGTCATGAGTTTCATGGCTTCATCATCAGACTCGTCAAGGTGTATCGGAGCATAGTTGAACTTTCTCCGGGAAAGATACCATACGGTTAGGATGACCGCAACCACGAAAAGAGAGCTTCCGGCAATAACTCCTGCTATCAAAGGGGTGTTGATTCGCTTGACGGGAGTCACAAATCCAGGAACATCGGTGCGATAAAGACATTCTCCAGCCTGACATGTCAACGTGATGCTGTCGTCTCCGAACATGGTCTGGATGAGATCGTCCATTGCCTTTTCTTTGAACTTGCAATTATTGACTCCGCCGTTCTCTTGCTTGCAGCTGAAAGTCGCTGGCCCTTTTATCTCCTCGGTCAGAAAGTCCGAAATGTCAACGGATCCATTTTCGCCACAAAGCATCCTGTCCGGGATACAACTGCACTCAATGTGCTCGCACTTGTAGTTCGTGGCATTTTGCTCGTAGGTATTGTCGGCGCTTGATACACAAGTATTTAACGAGCAATAGAAGGATTCCTTCGCATCGACCCAGACTGGAATCTATTAGCATTTAAGGGCGCATAACCTTACGACTGAACCTACATTGGAAATCGCAAGTCGTGTCATTTTTGTTGCAGTTGAAAGTGACCTGCGGCTTCTTCCCATCCAAAATCTGCACGATCTTCTTGTTCGTGACATCACACTGCTGATAGTTCTCATGTACCACCTCCCCGTTTTGGTAACAGACTCCCCCATCATTCGTTGGCATCAGAGCATTACAAGCCTTGTTTTCGGTGCAAACATTGCAGTTTATGCCGGTCCAGCCCTCTTTGCATTCGCAGTAGTCCCCTTGTCGCATCGGCCGATCGTCTCCATCTGCCAGGGCGCCACAGACCGGCTGTAGACAGTCATCGCCTCCGAAACCTGCTGGACAATTACATTTCCCATTAAATTGATTACACTCGGAAAATTGGCCGCAGGTAAAGGCTGGTAGGAGACAGTTGAAACTATGCGACGTTAGAAAACTCCAAGTCCATAAATGGGATGAGGGCATCGTACCATGGAGGGCAGTCTGCCCCGCGACTATCCAACAATGCCAGTTCTGCGCGCAGCATGTCCACCGTCGAGTATGATGAGTAATTCCGAGAGGCATATGTTGTCCATGATAGTGACAGTGCCGCGATGGCGACTGTCCTCAATGATCGTCCCATCTTCAATTGATCAGTGGATGTGTCGTCGTGTTGCAATGATTACCTAGTGTCGTTGGAGCTCAGCCGGCTAAATGAGCGACGTCGTCTTGATCCAGTGGGAGCTTCGAGCTTAGTCCATACTTCGATTCCGTCAAGCTGGACGATGCGAAGAAGATGAAAATATCGCGAACTGGCAAAAGGGGCAAAAGGTCTGGCTGCTGTCCCTCGAATAGTTGATGTCTGTAGTTCCTTCGATAGATCCAAGTCGATTCGAGATCAGGTTAGGCAGGTGGACTTGGCAGAGTTACTTGACTGCTCAAGGGTGTCTGATTGGAAAGGCGGGTCGGGATGGCGTAGCGTATTTCCGACTCTGTGCCGCGAGCTTCTGGCCGTTGCTGGTGACAGCGACCCCAGATTGATCACCCCGCACCAAGATATCGCGGGACAATATTGGACTTTTCATCACTCCTTGAGATACTACTCAGAACAACAGGTCCGTCAAGAAATCGTCCAAAATGACACAAAGAAGGAGACCAACCATGGTTGTAGGAGTCAGCCCACCATTTTTCAGCCTCGTTTGCCGAGGTAACTTTCGAGATGGTGAAAATCGACCCTTTTGAGGTCGAGCAGGTATATTTTCTACTCCCTGGTCGTCGGCCTTTGCTAATATTAAGTAGTGGATGGACAAGTATGAAGTCACCCCAGGAGTCCTAAATATTGCAGAAACTTGTGCTGCTTCTATATCAATCGATGATCTCGTTGGCTTATGCGAAGACCGGAACATCCCACATCCTCTAGATACATCCACGAAACTTACCTATGGTGCGATACGGGGTTCGCAAGCTCTCCGAGAGCGCCTTGCAAGTTTGTACTCTGCGAGAGTCTCCACACCTCTGCCTACTGAGAATATCCTCATCACACCGGGTGCAATTGCTGCTAATTTCCTCCTCTTCTACGCTCTTATAGGACCTGGAGATCATGTAGTGTGCATGCACCCAACATACCAGCAGTTATACGATGTGCCGAAGAGTTTGGGAGCAGAGGTGTCATTGTGGAAGCTTCGAAAGGGCAAGAAATACGTGCCGGATCTGGAGGATTTGAAGGAGCTGGTGAAGGAGAATACAAAGATGATCATCATAAACAACCCTAACAACCCGACTGGATCGACGACGCCGAAGTCCGTACTCCAAGGTCTGGTTGATTTTGCCCAGGAGAAGGGAATTATTATTCTCTCAGATGAAGTGTACAGACCTTTGTTTCACGGCATCTCGCCCGGTGACCCGGATTTCCCACCCAGCATCGTATCATTTGGCTATGCGAAGACAATCAGCACAGGATCCATGTCCAAGGCATATAGTCTAGCAGGTATTCGTCTAGGCTGGATTGCATGTCGAGATTCGTCCATCATCGAAGCCGTTGCTTCCGCCAGGGATTACACCACAATATCGGTCTCTCAGCTCGATGACCGGGTAGCTTCATACGCTCTCTCTGGATCCGTACTCCATGCTTTACTAGGGCGCAACATCAAGCTCGCGAAGACAAATGTTGCAATACTGGAGAAGTTCATTGATCGATGGAGCGACGTCTGCTCGTGGGTTAAACCAACCAGCGGAACAACGGCTCTAGTCAGGTTCGAGAAGGACGGGAAGCCAGTCGACGATGTGCAGTTCTGCATTGATGTGATTGAGAAGACAAAAGTCATGTTCCTGCCGGCTTCAAAGTGCTTTGGTGAGGAGTTCAAGGGATCTGTGCGCATTGGATTTGTTTGTGAGACAAGCGTGCTGGAAGAAGCTTTGAAGCAATTGAGTTTGTATGTTCGTAGCAACTTACTGTAATTGCAAAGTATAAGACTCGGTTGACACCACTTGAGGTTGCTGTAAAAAAGCATGTGTGGAAAGCACATCGTGAGACCACTGTTTGTATTCGTCCCAGGTTGAGCTACTGCAGTAGAGCCATAGCAGAGCCTGGTGAGGAGAGGTCTCCTAGCCATAATCCCCGCCTGGACACCTCCATTCCCATCCTATACCCAATCGACCTCAAGGTCCTAGCCGCACTTTATAAGTGCTGGAAGCTCCCGGTGAAAAGTCCCTCCTTGGTAGATGCAACCACCTACGTTTCACGCAACTCAATCTCCTGAAACATCCTTTCCAACACACCCAGCAACCTTCATAGTCGTGATCAAAGTGTTCATTCCCGCCGCTTCACAATTTTGGACATGCCCTTTCCCGTATCATTGTCCAACTCACTCCGCGCCCGCCTTCCTAGCCCCTCACAGCCTCCTTTCCCATCGATTCCAAGATCCGTGCGTGTACCGTGTGGAACTATCGTCTGATTTCGGAAGTTGGCATTTGTAGCGGCACTTAGAAATGCGAAAGTAAGGGCGTATAGGAGTAAGATGTGGAAGGTGACGATAACGGCCAAGGTTAGAGTACGGCTGAGGGAAGGTGACAGTTTCGTGTGTGGCTTCCGGCAGTGAGCCATGTTTGTTGATGGGTTTTGTTTGGCGTAATTTGCTTGTGATGCGAACTGAGGTGAGGTAGGGAGCTGGTGCTGCTGAAGGCGAGTTGAGTGGATTCGATGAAGGGGAAGAGGACTCTGGGTAGAGAGAGGGGGAAATGGTAAGGATGCTGACGTGAAAATTACTGCGGTGAATCGAATATGTCCGTTTGCCAGAGCAAGTCATTCTTCGCTTATCTGCATTCAACAAGCTTGAGACTAACAAGGAAGGAACGAGGGACCTTTGTCTCCTCGGGCTCAGGGCCCTAACCTTTATTCGACCTTGGCTGGAGCTTCAAAATTCTGAATTGAAGCATCTTAGCTACAGCGGCAGGATGGATATCTTGTTCTTCAATTGTTGTTTGCAAAGTGCTAAGCGAGGAAGGAGACTTGTCTAAACTGCAAGGACGCGAGAGATGACTGGGGAATTGGGACATCATCACTTCTATGACTGTGTGAGATTCAATACACATTCCGACTCAAATTCCGTATCTGCCAGCATCCAATGACTTCGGCGATCTCTCGCTGCCGGTAGGCTGCTTTCCGTCCTTGACTGCTCTAGATCTGTCCCTGCCTCTGCAGCCACGAGTCGATGTGGTGTGCGGTATCATACTTGGAGCTTCGAAGTCGCTTTCACTCAGCTCTGACTCAAATGTTGTGTGGTCGTTATTTTCGTCAAAGGTGTCGATATCTGCTCCGAGCCATCTGGTATGGACGACTTTACCTGGGACGGCCACCTCGAGATTGTCAAGTTCCAATATCCATTGGTGTACCGTAACTGTTGTGAGAGCTTAGCTAGATCTACTGCAACATAGAATGAGGGTACTGACCTTGATGTGGGAAAACCACCCTCACTAGAAATTCCTAGCTGCTGCATCGGCCACTGTATCCAGGACAGGTGCTCTTCATCAATTAAGGGGTACAACTTGGCCAATAATCTTCTCCCAAAGCCCTCTAACCACCACTTGGAGCTCAAGAACTCTGGTATAATTGCGAAATGCGCAATAACAGCCAAGCACTCCTGTGTCGGTGTCTGCAAGAGGTCCATAAACCCCACACTCAGCTGAAATGGCCACCGGAAAACGTCAGATAATTCTCGGCCCTCCTCAGGCAAGCTGTACATGACTTTGAGGATCCTGAGCATGTCACCTTGGTGTGAAGTCAGAAAACAGCTCTCGTGTAAATACCTGGGGAAAGCGAGTGGTCTGCGAAGTGGGATACGCACTGATCGCAGCATTGTATGCCTCCTTCGCTTCTGGATCAGACACACTCTCATCAATACGTGCAGACAGTTCTTCTAGTCGATCTGCCTCTACAAAGCAAGCAGGTGATTCTGCCACCATATCCCTTAGCCGAGTTCTACGCTCCCCAGCTGCGAGCAGCGGTCCCAATGGTCCTTTACGCAGGGTCTTGTCAGCCATTCGGATCAGAGAGTAGCTCTGCCGTGACAGGAAGATCCAGCTGGATTCGCCGCCAAGGACCGAGTCGTCTGTTTGACCTATTGTCGTGTATGTGTAGAGACATGTCAGTGCCGAGAACAAATACATGGCTGTAGCATTTTCCTCTGAAAATGCACTGAGGGCAGGTGTTGCTTTTTCTAGGCCAAGCTTGTGATGGAGTGTTGCTTGTCGTGTGCAGAATTCTTTCCGTTCTGGATGGCACTATGTATTGCACTCAGCAAGGGCTCTAAGCGACATAATGGATGTGCAAATCATGGGCGACTGTTCGTTATGGAGATGTTTGACATTCGGTAAATAAGTGGATTGGAAGACTCACATATCCCAGGTGAAGCGCAGATAGAGCGAGAACCCCATGCATCACATAGTCATGAATAAAACCAAATTCGGGTACAGTGATGCTCCACAGCCTGATTGTCGGAGGATCGCGATGAAGAGTTAGAGCTGTAGATGTGCAATAATTGTGAAGAAACTCCAGATCAACGAGGTTCAGATCGTGAGCTCCATCAGAGAGCTTAAGGCTGTTAGATTGTGCATCAATCAGGAGGCGAGTGCGAAACACTTACAGTTGTTGACGTGACTTGTACTTTTGAAAGCGCGTATACGCATTCTAGAGTATGCTTGATACAGTTTCCACATTCTGGTCTCGTCTCATCACACTATCGAATGACTCGTTCGTTAGCATACATCAAATTTACGACGGCTTTTGGAATGAATCCAAATGATTTCTCGAGAAGTTCAGCAACCCGACCGGGTGGCATCTAAACACCGAGGAGATGGACCTGCTAAGGCTCAAGGATCTAGGTAAAGCTTAAACCCACCTTAATTTTCCGCTTCTTGCAGGTCAAACATCCTGTTTTGGTCTTCCGATGCGGCCGTCTCGTGTGCGTCTTTTTACGCGGATTGTCGTAAGAAGACGCTCTTGAAGAAGCGTAGGAAGTCTTCTCGCTCGAATTCATGCCTTCAGATTATGCTAGAAGAATTGAAGGGATGAGAGCGGCCGATTCGACGAGAACTTCATCCAGTAGGGGACGCGTATGCTGTTGAGGCTGTTCAAGGGGGTTCGATTGCAGTTGTGCTGGTTGGGCGAAGTCTGGAGACTCGGTCCGAGGTCATACGAGATACGACGGGAATGTACGACTAATCAGGACTACTCACTCAGACGGTGAAGATAGATGGACAAACACCATCTCTCTGAGTGTTTGGAGAGTGCTTCGCGACTTGTAATGAAGTTGAAGAGATTATATCCTCTATTTTGACAGGAAACTTTAAAATCGATACAAGCATTCCAAATGTGCAGCTTGATCTAGATATCCGATCTCGTACCCGGGTTCTGTAATCCACCCTGATCCGAATCAGGGGTTCTTAGCCGAGATGCGTCTTCCCAACCAGCCAACTCCGAAAACGTGGTGGAAACTCCGAGCAAGTAAACACCGTTAAAGTTTAGGGTGACATGATGGAAATGAGCAAGGTATAGTCAGAACTTAATGTTCCGAATAGCATCAACAATACGACATCACGTGGATTCACTCAGGAAAGGTGGTGCGTGCAGTAGTCATGACGTATATGTTTCGCCCTAGAACGAGAAGCAATGTCTACAATGCTGGGCAACTACTGCGGAGCCTGAGCACAACCGTACCACGTTCTACCCAAATGTCGAATTGCTATCATCCAGATACTCCTTCAGAGGTTCGAGATGCCAAGGTATGAAGAATGACGGAGCAAGTGGAATTCGTTGATCTGATGCCGGATGACAGGGACTTCACTTAATCACCACTTCAACTCCAAATGGCAAAAAGGTCCAGATTATGCTCGAGGAACTTCGAGTGGCTTATGGAACCGAGTGTAAATCTCTCGTCGCTCTGTTTTTGAGTTCCAACTGACTTTCAATCTTTGTTTGTGAACAGTCACACACACCTTGATCTCTATCCCCACCAACGAGCAGAAGAAAGATTGGTTCCTCAAGCTAAATCCCAATGGTATGTTGACATCGTAAAAGATATTCACCAGACCTGAACTCGTGTATAGGCCGCATTCCCGTTCTCATGGACAACATGAAATCCCCGCCTTTCCCAGTGATGGAGACATCCGCAATCATGCTCTACCTCCTCAAGGAATACGACTCAAAAGACACATTCGGCTTCAAGGATGATCTCGAGCGATCGCAGTGTTTACAGTGGCTGTTCTTCTGGCATGGAAGTGTAAGTTTACCTTTCTTTGGAGTTGGTAATTAGCTCTCATGCGATTCCTAGGGACAACCTATCGAGGGCCAATTGAATTGGTTTGGGAAATTGGCTCCAGAGAAGGATGAGTGTACGTGTCAATCTTTCCGAAATTTTCCTCAACTACTGATGTCCGAGCAGTTGCTATCAATCGCTTCAAGAAGGAAACCTTCGTGTATTTGGAGTTCTGGAGATTCACCTCTCAGGCAAATTCACAGGCGAGCCTCGAGACTATCTAGCTGGGAATGGCAAGGGAAAATACTCAGTCGCAGACATGGGAACATGGCGTGAGTGATTCCTATGCAATCGATCCTTCAGCTCACATGTGTCCAGCTTGGGTTTCTGGTTACGATTTCTCTGGCCAGATCAGCGAAGCTGAAATGAAGGACTTTCCCCACCTGTTGAAGTGGATTGATAGGATTGCGGAGGTATGTAACTCTAGCCAGAGCGAGCTTGTGTACTGACTTTGGCAGCGACCTGGTGTCCAGAAAGGCATTTCAAAGTCATACCAAAATTGGTGAAACAAGAGTTTGCGGAATGCTATCTTGCTGCAATTGATCTAGGCTTTGGTTGCTCGAACTGTCTGTTTTGCAAAGTGCCTTAGTGATTTTGGAACATTTTCATTGGGAACCATAGGACAGCTCTAGACCAGATGTCAACCTATCAACCTACTAGTGCGATCAATTGTGAATGGCCTCACGAGGCTGTCAAGAAATGTGGGCCTATGGTCTCGCTTCGGCTCCCCTATTAAACTTCGAGCCGTCGTCCCACTCGAGCTTTCTTCTGTATAAACGACTTTCGTAGCTGCTATATTTCATGCTGTGCCTCTTGGGGCGTAGGGTGCGCAACAAATGGTCTCGCGACTAAGGCTCCTTCCCACTGGGGGAAGCCGCTCCTTCTACCTTTGTTTGTCTTTGTTCTGGCTTGATTTCGTTCGCTTTGATTGCTGCTGTCGCTTGCTCTTCTGCTGTCAACGTTCTGACACTCCGAGATTGACCTTAATCCCGCAGCCAGATAGTAGTGGTCGTGCGGATCCAATCTTCAGACCAGACGATATCGGACGTTGAACAGACGGCGATCTCATAGACCATCGGGTCTGTTAAATAGGAAACGACAAGTTAAGATGGCCGGGTATAATTTTGGAACTCCTGGTGGGACCCCTATCTGTAAGCAATCACCAGCCATCTTTTACACAATCATCACAGCCTCAAGACACTCTTGGTCCAATCCTGTCCGTTGTTTCTGCAGCCCTCATCATACTCTGCCTTGTCAGAAGGGCAAAGACTACAGAGCAATTAACTTGTTTTTGCGAAATTGCTTTTCAGATACTACAAACAGACATTGAATCCATTAAACTACATCCCATCAACAACGAACGAATACAGGACGATAATTCACTTCCAACAAACGGATCAGCCTACGAGTACATACTTGAGTCCGCTCTCCAGCGTCTCCACTCTACAAATACTCAAATTTCCAAATGTCAAAAATGGCTGATTATACAACGAGTTCAACAGATACCACTGCGCACCAAAGACCCAAGAACATTTTTCCATCGCTCACCGCGGGGCCAGGCTCGCCGGAGCATCCAGTGGCTTTGGCAGATGACTTTGAAAAATGGATGGAGATGAGAAGACTGTGGAGCTGGTATCAGGTATGCCATTCCAAGATCCCTGAAGTTTGTCTGCTGATAAGTATAGAAGTCGTCTCGAGGAACGAAGTTCACGACCAAGGTCAAAACGGCAGGAGGGGAAGGTAGCCCTGAAAAGCTATATGAACCTCCTGCTCCGCGAATATCGGAAGAGCGGCGTCAATACCTCCACAATTACACTCCTCCATCGCTCACTCCCTCCTCTTCCAACTCCTCAATTCTCTCCGAAAACTCTGACACCACGCCACTTACCTCCGCCTCGACATCTCCTGCGACCTCGTTCTCCGCCACTTTCTGCACATCGATAGAGCCACCTCTCTCTTCCGATCCCTCACCATACTCCTCTTCCGACATCACACCAACAATCATCCAACCTCCTTCTAGTGCCCAGGCCCTCTTCTGCACTGAATATTTCGAGGTTCGACGATCGGAAAAAGGGGGTTACGGCGCGTTCGCAACAAAAAACGTCGAAACGGAGACAATCATCATGGTGGAGAAGCCACTCTTTCGGGCGAAGTTTATGGAGGTGTTTGTTGAGCTAGAAAAATTGACCCGGGAGCAAAGAAGTGAATACAGAACACTCCATGGATACTCAGGCTTATCTCCAACAAAAGATCTTGCCATTTACAAGACGAATCGGTAAGTTTACCACTCTCTGAGTAGCTCGGTAGAAGTGGACTGAATCTTGACAAATGGTTGGCTACACATAATTAACACATTCCGGATCAGATTCGAGACTTCTGGCGGAAAAGGAGGCATATTCATCAAATCGTCACGATTCAACCATGCTTGTCACCCACACGCCACTTGCAGTTACCGATACGATGAAGCAACTGAGATGATCGTGTTCACTGCCTGTAATCCCATCAAAAAGGATCAGGAAATCACGATCTCCTATACTACGAATCCTTGTCAGCTGATGGACAACTACGGCTTTTATTGTGACTGTCCCAAGTGCCCTCCTCCAAAACTTGCCAAGAAACAAGCAAAAGTACTTCGAGGACCACGTTGAAGAGTGTATGAGTTATGTTCAATAGATATCTCAATCAAACGGGGAAGCGGGTGGCGATGAACGGAGAGTGTCTCACAGTCATGTATAATACTCATAACCTTATTGCAGCGATGGAAGTCGGCGGCGGAGTTAACAACTGGGGGAGGTGTGTCCAAGGCCGATTCGAATTGAGTTAGTGCAGCATTGCTTTACTTTTCTCTATTTGCTCTACGGTATTGCAATGCGAGTTCTTTACATCAAAGTATGGATCCGTGATTGAGTGACGAATTGTTCTCTTTCGTCAGTGAATCTTGACATGGCAATTCAGTGACTGTGGTACTCTGTGCGTGCAGATGCCTCACTTAGATCTCGGAAAGTCCTCAAACCTCTTCAGGACTTTGGCTGAGGGAGAACCGCCATCAACTCGCCATATACCTTATCCTTTCGATTCCTACTGAAAGCAAGCCATGACGAGTAAGAAGTCTCGCCTTGGGAGTATCTTCCGCTTCCTTTCCCCAGGTCCGCCTTCGCGTCCCTCTTCCCCTGTCGGTCAATACCAGAATCTGGACGGGTATGAGAGCCAACATCAACTGGTACGGGAACACGAACAACAAGAAGTAATAGCACGTCAGCCTGAACCACCTTCTACCTTTTTCCCGGCACGTCCTCAAGCACTTCTTCCATTTTCTCCTCAGCAAGCATATCAGGAGCAAGTGTCATATTATCAGCAACAAGCATATACATCACAGCAAAGACACCCACTTCAGCATCAGTTTCCTCTCGAAAAACCATATAACTATCAGCCGCAAATCCCACAATATGCTCCTCAGCAAACATTCCGATCCCTTCCACCACACACTAATTACCAGCCTTCCATGCCAACATCAAGCGGTCATGTTTGCCAGCTCTGCGTCGCCACAGACCGCTTTCCCATTCGACCAACACACTACCCTTTCACAGGCGAATATCGGGGGCTGCCACACTCGCAGCAGTGTCCCCCAATCGTGACTACATTTTCTATGCATCGAACTCAAGTCATACACCGCAGCCGATTCGAGCGAGTGGACTTTGTGAAGGTACAGGCAGAAGAAGAAGGGGATGGCGATGACGAGATGATGGAACGTGCGTTCAACAGGGGAGATTGGACACGGGATACTTCGAGGGAGGAGCATGTGGAGTATTTTAGTGATCGGAGAAGGGGGATTATTGAGGAGTGGATGGAGAGATGTATTGACGAGGGGTGTCCGGGATGGCAGAGTGTGAGGGAGCTTGAAATCTGGGCACGGACGGGGTGGGGAGATAGCCAGAGGGCCGAAGCATCTGACGAGGTTCTCGATGAGCCTAAAGAACATGCATGGAGAATGTTAGATGAGGTGTGGAGAGTGTGATTTGACCTGTGGGGAGTTTCGCATCTGTGACTGGATTACCCATGTACAAACAATGAGTCTTGTATGGCCAATGCCACCACATACCGAAGACGTTCTTAACGATGATTCCCAATGTATTGATTCTTGGGAATACATGATTGTACACTTCTGTATGAATGCCTTGGAAAATAGGATTGTGATTCCCATTGTCGTGTACACGGTATTCCACTGCCTTTATATTCAGGAGAATTTTACACAACCAAATGCTGTCCAACTGAAACACCAAGCTCAATCATTGTCTCCATCAATACACACAACCTTTCCCCCAAACCTACTCATAGGCAGCCAAAGTCTTCCTTGATTTCGCCATGTCTCTTCTAATCAACACCAGCTCCTCCAAGACTCCCAGGAAGCCATGTCCCCGTTGCCCCCACCGACTTTCCCATCTCTGGTCCCATGTTAACGTTCCAGAAGCCCCACAACCCGGGATTCAAGACAGCACAACCGAGTCCTCAAGCTCCATCAATGCAGTTAAACTTAAGACCACGGTGGAAAAAGAAGATCTGATTGACAACGCGATCCCCAGCTATGGTTGTGAGTCAAGCTCGACCCACGGCGAGACGAACACTTCGTCCGAGACACTCGTGGGCGACACTGTTCCCGATGTCCATGTTGAGAGCAAGTCGGAAGATGAGTCAAAGCCCAACGCCTCGAGGAAATGCGATGAGGCTACCGAGAGCTACGACAAAGTTTGCACTATGTCAAAGATTCGCGGAGCACCCACCCCATTCAACTCGCCTACATTCGGGACAAGCAAAACCAGCGAGACGAACATGGAGGACGTAATAAACAATCTTAACATATAGGTGCAACAATTCTGAAGGAGCAGTCGGGACCTTTGAGAATCTTGGAGGCGGACGAAACGTCCGATTGAAGGAGAGTGGCGTTGAGATATGTTCCATCGGCTGGCCTGGAAATCGTCAACGATGATGATGTAGTCGGGGGAGCAGAGTGATGGATATTTGAGACGCCAAGCTTTCTGGTAAAATGCCTGGGTTGATCAATAGCATCTCATATGCAGCGTAACGGAAGCAATCAAAAAGTTTTGCCAATGTTTCTTGAATCGAGCAAGTGAATGTGCCCGGTCCGATCGAGAGCATAAGGAGAGAGCGCTTGATGATATAATATTTTCTCCTACATTACTCGATAATTTGGGAGTCATAAGAAACAGAATGAGGGAATCAGCTGTCAATATTCGGCGGGAATGCCCTTTTCCAAAATTCGGGCTAAGCGAGCTAAACAAACATGAGTTTCAGGGGCTCATCGCTAAATCGTAGCGTAGTCGGCACTTTTCCGGGGCCTCAAAGCACTGTAATCATGGGTGGCCTAGCCTTCCAATTGGAGCATCTGAAGAGCAAGTTAGAGATGAATTCGGTCGAGCTGTTTGGTTTATCAAGACAAGGAAAGTTGCCATCAGCCCTAAGAGCTACCTAGATGTACTTGGCAGTGGAACTTCTACGTCCTCCAGAACTTGAATAGTCCAGCATTTGGGGATTTCTTCTACACGATCTTTGGCCTTGGCTGACGTTTCTTTGCATGATTAAGGCGTATCATATCTCTACTTATCGTCCAAACGATCAAGCCGACTTCCCGTTCTTGATATGAATTTGGCCAGTAAATATGATCGCATGGCAAGGCTATCTTGGCTTTCACTTCTAGGCCGGGGTCGCCGTGGCGAGAAGTGGACCGAACGGAAGCATCACGGATGAGGCTCGGGACTCGGCTCACATCCCAGTCTGCGCCATGTGAAGTCTTAAACTTTCAACCAATCAGCACTTCCAACTGAGTTCTCGTCGTTGGCTGACGTGGCTGGTAGGGCTGGACATCGTGCCAAGGAGATGTTAGTCCCTGTGGCGCAACTCTAAACTTGGTCGGAAATGACGTAGATATGGGATGTCTATTTCGAGGTTTGCATAGGGGTTTTGGTATATTAAGTTCAGGAGATCCCCCATTCTTTGACTTCAGATTAAGCAACAAGCCTCAAAAAAACACAAAACCATAAACAAATAGCCAAATTTCTCACCGAATCGAAACCAACCAACAACTGCAAAAATGGCAGCATCCTCAACCGTATGTCCCCCTCACAATTTTCACTTCGATCGAGTTTCCGCTCACCCATTTACTTCTAGTCTGAAATGTGCTTGTACTTCCTGGCAGTACTTGTGCCATTCGTCCCAGTATTCATAAAAACTGGATGCAGCTGCGATCTTCTCATCAACATCCTACTTTGCTGTCTCGGGTGGATTCCAGGTGTTATCCGTAAGTTCCCGTCACCAATTGCACTCAAGCTTTTCTAACAAACATATAGATGCCTGGTATGTCATCGGAAAACACGATCCGGCTGCGTACCGTTAGAGAGAGTCTGAGCTTGTTGATTTGAACGAGGGTCAAAAACTCGATGCAAATTTACTTTCATGAAGTTTTGACAGATTCAGGGATTGAGGAAGGTTGGAGACCGAGATGATACCCCGGCGTACCTGTACAATAGTCGATGTGCGGCGTTCAGCAATCTGAATAATTGGAGTTAATTGATACCATGTTATTCGGAGACCAAGCCCCAAACTCTGGTAAAAATGTGACATTGTAACAAGTCAGAGAAACATGAACCCGTGTTGAACGAAAGCGCAGACGCAATTTATGATAAGTAACTCCATTCTGCACATGATTCTCTCTACTCGAATATGCCTGCGTACTAATGTTCACCGATAACCTCTCCTGCGTGAACCTCCGGTTTGACGTTGCAGTAGTTCGGGATATCACCAAGAATCTTCTTTCCATCTTCGCTAGCAAAAGCCGCATCGACTTTATCCTTGCTGTCCCAGGTCAAAACAGCCTTGGTGACATATCCGGAAGAAGGGTCGAGCTTGACAATCTGCCACTTTTGCAAGCCAGCAGACGAGTTTTGCCAGGCCTTTTGAACCATTTGCATGTGTTTGTTGAGATAGCTGGAAATGCGATGATTAGTAAGTGCTTGCGGCAGGGTAATAAAGCCTGGTGGTAAGAATAATCTTCGAAATCCGTGCAGAGGTCGGATTTCATGGCAGATGTATTACTTACTAGTCCATGTCAAAGTCCTGAGAGCCCTTTGGGTAGAGAAGAGTCTGGATGACGGTCATTTTGAAGTTGGTTGAACCTATGATTGTTAGTCTAGATATCTCAGCGGACAGATGGTGACGGACAGTTATGCTTGCGATGTGTAAAAGCTTGCAATGTTGAAGACGTTTGTACTTCTGAATACGTTGGAGATGAGAACCTACCTTATAATGAGGGGTTCCAAGAGCTTTATACAAATTCAAGGCGACCCCGCCTGAGTTGAGAGATCGGTCCTGACGACCCCGCACACCCGGAAGTGGGTAGCTCTTCGGCGTTTCCAGCCGAACTCTATTGATTATGAAATATCTTATGTCCCAGAACTCATGCCGACATATGGAACTCCATGTTCTCTTGAACCTCTTTTCTTTCCACTGTTCCATTTTCCATTCTGTAAGACCAGTACCAAGAAAAAACCCCATGTTGTGTCCTGTCAAGAGGCCGGTTTCGGCCTTAACAACGGTCCGTACCGCCGAAACGGTAACACAAGCTTCTGGAACAGAGGAAGAATCCTTCGCGGCCAAGCTCCAACGGTGAAGCTGTCAGCATAGCGATATGCATTGTCATCGCGAAGTATGCGTCGACTCGGGTATTGCTTTGTTGACATTCGGATGCTTACACCACGTGAGAATAACGTGACGAAGTCAGGTATCAAGAAATACCTCTCTGCCTTCCCTCGGGACTGGTGGGTTCAACCAACAAAACTAGAAAGCGGCAGTGCCTAGGACGGGGTTATTCTATCAAGGCTCAGCAACTGTTCCCCTCGCAAAGCATTTTACTGAGTGTAATCTTCATTTCAAAAGTCTTCCAAGATTAGTCTCATGGATAATTTCCGATATCTAGTAGCGGATCTTGGAGAATTGTCGCTACAACCTTCCCCTGCTGCGGACCCGAGCTCATCTGCTGAAAAGCCTCAGTAGCAGCATCACACCAGCCTTTGAGAATTGGTTTCCAGTGAGGTGGCTGTCCATCAGCCTCATGCAAGCGGAACAGACGGTTGGCTATGATCTCCAACTTCGAGAGCGCCTCTTTGAACCTGCTTCCTTCATTGAAGAACGCTACGCTGTGAGCGTAGAAGATGGACAGCGCTACGAAGTAGTAGAGAGAGCTTCCTGGATCTCGAGTTTTGAGAAGCTCCAAACACTTATCGAGAACAGGGGTAATGCGCTTCCCCTCGTTTCGAAGCTTCAGTCTCAGGTCCCCAAGCCCCCTGAGATTCGATATCTCGCGATTGTCACTGAAGTTTATTGCCGATGGTTCCAAATAATGCCAGGTCCGAACGCGTGTGACTTCAAGACGGATCTGCAATGTATGGATCTGGTTTTTTGTTGCAGTGTCACCTTTTGAGGAGATTTCCAATAGATCGGAGGAATATTCTTGTATCATAGTTCCAAGCCCGAAGCACTGCACGACGCTCCTCGTCTAGACATAATCGAGTTGCTGCTACTCTTTCGAGAGCTTGGACCTGGCCCTCATGTTCTCTAATAGCTTTTTCCACGATATTGACCTGGTCTAGAAGGAGCCGAAACCAAGTTCTCGTGTCTTGCTCTGTTGGCTTTGCTCTCAATGATGCCTCTAGCCGAGCGATCTGTTCACCATTCGCAGCAAAGGTCTCAGCCAGCGTTGAGAGCTGCTGACAATTGTCCCAATACTGATCAACTGCTTCCAGACTCTGCTTGACGGCGAACGCAACTTCCCCTGTTCGCCTCTGGGCAGGATCCATAGCAGCAGCTTCTCGAACCAATTTGCCAAAGCTTTTGTTAAAATCACCACGTCCGGTAAGGCGTGTATCTGGGATGCTGGAAATGTCGTCTAGAGTGGTCCGCTCAAATGCCGTCACTTGGCCCACCGAAGCTATTCCTCGCTTTGTCTGTGTCGCTTCTGACACTTGGTTCACCAGCCTCAGTTTGAACAGTGGGACCTGGAAGGGTAGCATTATGCGGTCCAGAAATCTTCTGAATGTGTCTTCAAAGAGGCTGAGTGGAATTGGGATTGCAAGCACTTGGCGTTGTATCCTCGGGGTTTTCAGAACTGCGGAACTTGGATGTCTCCGACGCATATCAAAGGTTTTGGGAAATCCATGTTATACCCAAAAAACTAGATTTGGTGGAACCGGCCCAGGTCGTGGATTCCTATGACAGGTCAGAAATGATCATGACCTCCCAACACTTGCCGCTTCGAACACCTGGACCTTCCGAAGTGTTGTGCTGCTAACACAATATCGGCGGAGATTCACCACATTGGCTTCATAAAGCCCCAAAAGGCTCGTACCTCCATCGCTGCACCAATTTCCATGAGTTGGTCTTCTTCGATATATATGGCTAGGGGCGTCAGTTCCTCATTTTCGAGAGAATCTCGAAGTGCTCACCTCGATGTGAGCGTATCTTTGATCTCCTTTGAGTATATCAAATGCCACATTGCATGGATACTGTACCTGTGAGCTGGAGAACTAAGCATTGCCGTGTAGGCTTACCTCTCGTGTACCAGAGTCATTGAAACCCACAGTGTCAACCTATACCTCTCTGCATCGTTCACCTGTGTGCCAAGCAGTGGAACGAGCATTTCACGATCCAAAAAAGTGAAGATATGTCGCAATCGCTTCGTACCTTCCTCGTAGTCCCCTTCTGTAGCTGCTTCAAGTATATCTCTATTCTGGGGATATAGCTCACCGGAAATAGTGTCTTCCGGGTCGATCTAGAAAGCTATCGTCAGACAGCCTGCTAGCTCCTTGAACAGGGCGAGTCGTTTAGCTGCCATATGGATTCTTCTTGGAGGCCAACAAAAGCTCTGAGTTTTACTGAGGTCAACTCATTGAAATCTTCACTATCTGGTCTCATGGGATCCCACTTCGGGATTCGATCAGGGTCAATCAACGTCTCATTTCTCTCAATAAGGTTGTTGATCTGTGACTGGGTTAGATTTCTTTTCCGTGCCTCCACCGAGGATAATGACGTACGAAATTTGTGACTTTGGGATTTTCAACCAACATCATTGAAGCCAGCGTAAGGATAGGCTGCAGAAGCCCCCAGACAGCATCATCCGTGCCCACCCACGTCGAATTGAAGTACGGTGCTGGCAAAGGATATGTTCGTAAAGGCGCACCATTAGCGGAAAGGTTCCCATCATACCAATTTCCTCGTGACCAGAAAGGGACTATGTGCGCTTGAATAGTGCTGGGAGCGAATCTCCGCTCGCTGATGATATCCAGGTCCTTAAGCTCCTGTGTGGTGAACTGCAAGAGATGGTGCCTCTGAAATACTTCATTCTCCTCTGCTAGCTTCTTTTCTTCTTCACTCAATATAAATCGACCTAGGCCTATCCGTGAGATGGGTGCGAGGCCACTCCTTAGCCCAGGAGGGATGCTGGGGATTTCTGTACCGGGGCCATACTTCTTCGCCCATTCGCTAAGTCCTGCACGCATCGCGAAATTCGGTCGTCGAAAGCTATTGTTGCAACACTGTGAGAATAATGGGGAATAGTGCCTTTGTGGGCGATCCCCAGAACAAACATAGTCATCGTGAACAAAACAAGAGACAAAGACACTAAGCGAGCACAATGCTGGGAGCGTTCGTCTAGAGACTGTTTCTTTGTCTCATCCACGCAGAGATGCTGCAACTCAACACTGCAGTAAGACGCGCAGGAGAGAAATACGAGTAGCTGGTGAACTACACCGGGCGATACCACAATTCCTGCCGGAGACGTAGCAACCCGAAAGAACACGAGTTGAGATCCTTCTCTTGTATTCTACAATCATACATATGCTACACGGACTCCGATTTTCCAAACCAACCATGCCATGCAATACAAATGTACACTCTATGCAGCTCTTGCATCTGATAGCCAAAATACAAGAACTAATTTCTATAACACAAAAACGAAGGGAAGTCATTAGTCTACTTCTTGTGTCTATCGGCTTGCGCTTTGTCATGCGCGGCAATCAACTCTTTCCTGGGAACTGTTAGTGCTGAAGCTATTGATGAGTGTAGCAACTTACTGTAATTGACCAGGTGCTGGTGCATAATGACTAAACTCCATGCCGAACTCTCCCTTGCCTTGAGTGGCAGCTCTCAGTTGAGAGCTGAAGCCAAACATAGCATTCAAACTGCAGTCTGCCAATAAAGTGAAGTCCTCTGGACCAATCTCCGTATCGTTGATGATGGCATTTCGCTTGTTCAACAAACCAACGATGTTTCCTTGGAACTCGTTGGGTGCTGTGATTGTGGTCTTCATAAGAGGTTCAAGAACTTGGGGCTTAGCTTCTTTGAAAGCTTTGCGGAAAGCTTGTTGCGTAGCGTTCTTGAAGGCCATTTCCGAGGAATCAGTCATATGGGTAGCACCATCGTTGACGACCATTGAGGTTCCTAAGACAGGGTGTCCGATGAGAGGACCCTTTTCACAAGAAGCAAGGAATCCCTTTTCGCAAGCGAACAAGAACTTCTCGGAAATGGAACCACCAGTGACTTCTTCTCGGAACTTCGATGGCATGTAGCCATTCTCGCCGATTTCGATTGGCTCCATATATCCAACCACGCGTGCGAAATCTCCAGCACCTCCAGTTTGTTTCTTCAACGTGTGATCGAACTTGACTGGCTCTGTGATAGTTTCTCGGTAGGCGACTTGAGGCTTTCCGGTCTCAACTTCGACCTTGTACTCTCGGCGCATACGCTCGACGTAGATGTCAAGGTGTAATTCTCCCATTCCTGAGATGATAGTCTCTTGACTTTCCGCATCAACGTGAACTCTGAAGGTAGGATCTTCGCGCTGGAATCGACTCATCGCTTTGCTGAAGTTGGCAGTATCTTTCGTAGTTTTGGGTTTGATGGACAGAGAAATGACGGGGTCCGGGACGAACATAGATGTCATTGAATATGGCAGCGTGCCATCAGTGAAGGTATCACCAGAGGCACAGTCAACACCAAACACGGCGCAGATCTCTCCAGCACCGATTTCTGGAACTTCCTCCATGTCATTGGAGTGCATTCGGACAATTCTGGGGACTTTTACTCGCTTGTCCGTCCTGGCATTGAAGACGTTCATTCCCTTCTTCAAAGTTCCCTGATAGACTCGGATATATGTCAGCTGTCCATAGTTGCTCTCCTCGAGCTTGAAAGCTAGGCCAACAAATGGCAACGAGTTGTAAGAGACCAATTTGACGGAAGCTTCCTCTCTCCGCTTGTCTAAAGCAAGATTTTCAACTTCAGCTGGATTTGGCAAATAGTCGCAGACTGCATCCAACATAGGCTGAACGGATTTATCAGCCAAAGCACTTCCCATCAGTACCGGAGTGAACTTGAGGGCAATTGTCGCTCTTCGGATTGCAGCCTTTAGTTGTTCCTGAGTTGGGGTCTTCTCATCTAAGAAGATCTCGGCAATCTCATCATCAACATCAGCCAGCGTTTCGATAAGTACCAGTCGCTTCTCCTTTGCTAAGGCCTGGACGCTCTCGGGGATCTCGTCGCTCTCTCGGATGATTTCTCCCTTGGGTCCGTCGTTATATATGGCCTTCATTCTAATCAAGTCCACCACGCCCTCGAAAGTATCTTCGCCTCCAATAGGAACCTGTAATGCCGCAGCTGGAATGCGAAGCTTCTGGTTGATCTGCTCGACGGCTTTGAAAGGATTCGCACCCATTCTGTCCATCTTGTTGATAAAACTGACTCGAGGAACGTTGTATCGTCGCATTTGTCTGTCCACCGTGATCGTCTGACTCTGAACTCCGCTCACCGCGCAAAGAATCATGACTGCTCCATCCAAGACTCTCAGGGCCCGCTCTACCTCAATTGTGAAATCAATGTGTCCTGGGGTGTCGATCAAGTTGATATGGTATTTCTCCTCTTTTCCGTTCTCGACCTTCAGCCAGTCGCAAAATGTCGCAGCAGATTGGATGGTGATCCCCTTTTCCCTTTCGAGTTCCATGGAGTCCATCTTTGCCCCAACAGCATCCTTACCTCGAACCTCGTGGATAGCATTAATTCGGCCGGTATAGAAAAGTACTCGCTCGGTAGCAGTCGTTTTGCCACTGTCAATATGCGCCTAAATCTCCCGTAAGTTCGTTGTCTTTGTCTAGCACCTCTAGACATACAGCAATACCAATGTTCCTGATCCTTGCGAGTCTGCCCTTCTCTACTTGGTCCAGATTATCTATGATTGTCTCTTGGGTAAGAGCTGACGGATCTGCGGCGGCTTGCTTCAACCTATTTTACGTCAGTACTGGTTCATGGCTCTTCGAACACTTCGTGGACTTCTTGCTATCCATCCTCACATTTTCCTTGGACGCTTCGGAGGCATTAAAGGAACATCGAAGAACTTACACTGCTTCTGCCGCACCTGCTCGAGCAATCCTTGACTCGGAGAACAATCTCTGCCCATTTCCCTTTCCAACTGCTGGCCCTGCACCCAGACTTCTACTCGATGCATTTAAGCATAGAAACCTAGGCCTGGACGTACAGCTTCTCACAGATGCAATGGAAGATTCTGCCACAGCCGCAGCTCGGACAGCTCTATGCGCCCTCATATTTGCTTAATTGTTTGACGAGTATTGACAATCGGACCATCCTTCAACACTTTCGCGATGCTCCTGAACTTTTTTGATGGAACTTCCCGGGGTCGGGAGCTAGTCTGGATAGGGACTGGACATTTCATCGAAAGTAAAGTAGTTTTCGGAATTTCATTCTGAATTACTGAAGCCCTTACAAAAAGAAAATGCTCCGCGGTCTTCTAAATGATACAGTCTATGATTTGCACCATGAATCATAATCATTGTGTGAATTGTTGAGGGAACACAAACGCTGCTGATATTCAGACTTTAGCGCTATCATGTGATTACCTGTCAGTCAAACGCGTCGGCCGCCTTCACGCAATTCGAGTACGCAGAAACACAACAGCATTGCGCAGATGGCTAGATCAGTCATGCAACATCCGCTCGAAAGGGATCTTTGTTGTTCTATTGCAAGATGACAGCGGAACCTCCGCTTGACCCGAAGCTTGTCAAAGAACATGATACCCTGAAGTATTCCCTCCTGGGGCCATCTCTAACAAAGTCAGGCCAGGACAATGTAGACCAACAGAAGGTAGGTTGCGCTCTCATAGCATACATGCATATATGCTGACCATATCATAGGTTTCCGAAGTCATCTACAACGCGTCGAGAGGCTCGAAATACTTCAACAATGAAGAGGCGCGAGATAAGAATCTTACGCAGAAGATCGAGCGCATTCTGGAAAAAAAGAAGCAGCTAGAGAAGCTAGATCTAGCATCCGATCGCAGGAAGGCAGATGACTATATTGCAGAGCTCGAGCTTACAAGGGACTTGTCGCAAGTGGTGGTACATATGGATTGTGATGCATTCTATGCGGCTGTAGAGGAACTCGATCGCCCCGAACTCAAGGATCTCCCATTTTCTGTTGGGAAAGGCGTTCTTACAACATGCAATTATCATGCAAGAAAGTTCGGATGCAGGAGTGGTATGGCTGGATTCGTGGCGAAGAAGTTGTGCCCACAGCTCATTCAGATACCTTTAAATTTCGACAAGTACACGGCCAAGGCGCAAGAGGTCCGCGAGATTATTGTCGACTACGATCCACGATTCGAAAGCGCTAGTATTGATGAAGCGTATTTGAATATCACGGAGTACTGCGAGAAGAACGACATAAGTCCAGAAGATGCGGTTGAGCAAATGCGGAGGGAGGTCCACGAAAAGACCAAGATCACAGTGTCCGCAGGCATTGCAGCAAATGCCAAGCTGGCCAAAATCTGTTCGAACATGAACAAGCCGAATGGCCAATTCCAGCTGCCAATTGACCGCAATTCAATTATGGCTTTCATGCGAGATCTTCCAACTCGAAAAGTCAACGGCATTGGTCGGGTGTTTGAACGAGAACTAGATGCAATTGGAGTGAAAACTTGTGGAGATATCTATGCATATCGGCAATACCTGTCAAAGCTGTTTGGCGAAAAGGCATTTGCATTTTTGATGCAATGTTACTTGGGCCTAGGACGGACCAAAATACAACCTGCGGAGGAGTATGAGAGGAAGAGTGTTGGCACCGAAAGTACCTTCGGGGAGATGGGAAGTCCAGTCGATCTTCGGAACAAACTTCGAGCAACTGCTGAAGAACTTGAGAAAGATATGCTACGAACTCAGTTCAAGGGTCGAACTCTTTGCTTAAAAGTCAAACTGCATACTTTCGAGGTCTTTACGAGACAAGTGATACCTCCGAAGGCGATATTCCTGGCAGAGGATCTTTACAAGTACTCTGTTCCGATGTTGACGAAGCTGGAACAAGAGTTCCCTGGTATGAAGCTGCGTCTCATGGGTCTCAGATGTACACATTTGGTCAGTATGAAGAAACCAGATACAATGGCATTCTTTGGCTTCAAGAAACGAGCAAGCGATGGTGACTTGGGAGATAGCCCAGCAAAGAGAAAAGCCGACGCTGTCGAGGAAGAGACAGAGCAATGGGAAGCTTGGCCGGATGAACTGCTCTTTGAAGATGCAGAACGACAAGAACGTGAGGACGAGTTACAGGAACTTGAAACATTGAGCCAGGAGATAGACAAGCGGCGACACCATGGAAAGGAAATCGTTCCAAATCCAAAGAAGGAAGACACACCGGAGGAAAATTGGTGGGATTGTCCTATCTGCATGCGGCCCCAAGCTGCTAGCGAGAAAGAATTCAACGAGCACATAGATCTCTGTCTGTCGAGGCAGACTATCCGAGATGCTGTACAGGAGACATCTGAAAGCCATTCCAGGGAGACTACACCGGCTCCAAAGAAGATCAAACTCAGTAATGAAAAGGGTAGAGCTGGCAAGCAGGGAGATCCCAAGCAGCAGCGTCTGAAATTTGGATAAACAGGCATGGATGGCGTTCAAGTGGAAATGACACAGCCAATTTGGGAGCATAGCGATAGGATATGAGAAATCAAGAATCAAAATTGTCCTTCCTTCCATCCATAACATGCCGTCCCTAGAGGTATCGTATCATCGCATCATCCCAAACATCAAAATGGAGAAGAGCATCCATCCCAGTCCATTCATACACACCCCATTTTCCATTCCCAAAGTAGTATTTGTACGCCAAATCAGACCCAAGTTTAAGCTCCACCCTCACGCTTAGCATATTCGTCCTCAATATTCTCCTCGTATAACTTATCCGCAGCAGCCGAATCAATCGCGGTCGGATCCTCGGTCAAGATACCCTCCTTCAGTAGCTGTTCTGGCTTTGGACGGTGCAGGATCTTCTCGTTCAGGCTATCTGCCCGCATGTGTTTCTCGAGTTCGCGCTGTTGGCCGACAATTGCGGGAGCAGCCGTAGAGTCAGGGAGAATGTTGCCTGCGATTTCTGTTAGTGAAATGTTGCATGCATAGCACAGCATTTTGGAGGATGGAAGTGGCATACGCTCAACTAGATCCTCACGCTGTGGACGCTTCTCGAGACCCTTCTTCAAGCTATCCGTAGCACGTTGGCGTTCGAGATCGTGGGCGGCGGACTGGAGAGCTCTGTTTACCCCGCATTGTCAGCTTGGCCAGTTCAAGGTCCTAGAGCAATCTCGGAAGTTTGGAGTCTGCAAGACGCATTCGTGGGTATCTGGAGATGCACTCACGGAGCGGCAGTAGTATCTAATAGAATATGCCTGTCCTTGAGCTCCTGCGGATCAGGGCGGTGCTGGAGGTGCTTCTCGAGGGAGTTCTGGCGGACATGGGAAGCTGGTCTGACGGGAGAGATGGGAGTCTCGTCGATGACTGCGTTGCGGTCGGTTTCAGCCATGATTGTGGTAGTGTAGTATTTGTTCGACTTTTGTGATTCTTTGAAAGCTTCAGAAAATGGTTTGGAATTGAGTGGAAGAAGGAAAGTTGTTTGGAACTGGGCAATGCAAGGTCAGGTTATGAGCTCGCAAGCTCTCCCCACAGCAACCAGACCCCCTGCAGCTTCAGCGTCATAGGCTTCGCTTAATAGGCTTCCCCTCCCCCTTTCTTTGACAGGGGTTCACCGAACCAAAACAAAGGGTCTAATGCGGTGATCTTTTATTTGTCTGAGGTCAAATGTTGTAGCGAAACATCTGATTTCAGGATCTTGGCGTACGCTTAGAATCCTAACATTCCTTTATGACTTGCGGCTATTGCTTACAGCGCCAATATGGAAGAGACTGAACGACCAGACTTGTTTCTGAAGTCCAAAAGGAGGACAGCTTGCTTCGATCATGCTATCTAGCCAGTCCCATATCGTTCGATCGCTTCTGTTCGTCACCCCTAAAACAGTCCCAATTTGCCGAGGATCTGTATCGTTGAGGTCAAGCGAGGATGTAGTGGGATAGTCTAGATGTATGAGGTGCCCTCAGTGTGGCGGTAGTAGAGGATATCATGGTTGCATTAGAAAGACTGGGAAGACTTTCCGCGAAACGAATTGTTGTCTAGGCTGCCTTTTGTGTGGCGGAAGGAAGATCATGGGTCTATGTGGTTCGCTTCGTGTGTGTGAAGCTGATGAATGGTACATTTTGAAGAAGCCTGTGTTGACGCCAGAATTCCGAGAACGAAAAGCAAGTTGTATGTAACGCGAAGAAAAAGCCGTTTATGTTATAAATGAGAAACCTGCTCGAGCATAAGGTTTGAGGATCCAAGCCCATGAATCGCGGACATTTTCCTGGCGGGTAAGGTGAATCAGAGGTCTCATGAGCAACTCTAGTCAAGCCGTGAATATATACAACGCAAACGCTATTTCACAGCAGTCAAAAATAAGGAAGAATTTAATCTTAAAAAAGAAGAAAAAAAATTGCTTATACTCAAGCTGCCGAGGATTTTCAGAACAGGGAAGGAGGGATTGCTTACAAGATTTCATTTGAACCGCTCGTTGGAGGGTTTATGTGATAGGGAAGCTGCTGGCTCCGAGTTAGAGGCCGCGCTGAAGTGATAGCGGAGCCTCTGAGATTCGAAATGCGCTTGATAGCTGTCATTCCGCGCAGATGCAATTATGCATGGCATTGTAATGGCAGAGATCGTTTGACCCCACCGCACTGTAATTGTGAGAAGAAGCTTGACATCGGTAGGTTGTTGTTTTGTGATGACTAATGCAAACCACTGGCTTGCCTGGAGGCTGTTAGTACACATCTCAAGAATTGATACGGAGGTCAATCCTCGACAGCTGAGCTAAAGCAATTTGGATGTTCTCGATATTCGTATTTCGCTATAGGTATCCACGATCTTTGTCGACATTTTGGAGAGTGGAGCTCGGCTGTCCCAAAGTGGATTAATGTAAACAATGCACAAAGCAGCAGTGGGGAGTCTTCCGACGACTACTTCATTACGTAAATGATGGAGAGCAATGAATAGCTCTGGGACGAAGCCAAATGCTTTGCAGAATGCTGATAGAGAGATGAGGAAACTGCTCATCAATCACGTCCTGGATGATGATATCTCGCGTGACGGATCCATAGAAGTGGGGAAAAGCTGGGAGATAAACATAGAAGTGAACGATCCTCAAGTTCCGAGACGGGGCCAAGACTTTGAACTTTTCCTATGAATCATTCAATACGCTGTTCTAGGAACCGCTACAAGTCCCACGATGGAACACAGTCCGCTAATACTATACAAGTGACGCTTGCGTCAAAGACAAACAATTAGCACTCAGCACGCAATTGCGAGATCCTCCGATGCTGCGGTCTCGGAAGTTCAGCATCACAGATAGAGCATAGAAAGTCAGACGTGATAGTAGGCAGAAGGTCCTGCCACATCTGATCGAAGTCTTCCCAGTCCGCATCTTCACACACCGTCAAAACCCAATGCCAATCCTCTGGGGTCATTTTGGTTCTGTTGTGCCATTGTGAGCTTTTGAGACCTTTCCGGTCCGATGGCAAGCATGGATGTGGCTCTGTCAGAGCACTGTCCTTATTGTGGCCAGTGAAGGTGATGCAGTCGAGTGGTACCTTTTCTGTGAGCTTGCGGACGATAATTGCTAGACCAGTAGTCAGTTTTGTTGTTGCACGAGAGTCAGATATACTTACTTTTCAGCTGCTTCATATCGATTGACCCAAATGGCGGGTGGACGATAGGGCTGCATTGGCTAGGTTTGTACGCAGTGAGATGGTGCATACCAGTTGCAAAGAACCTACTGCCATCAGGCTTTGTAATCAATTCTCTGGACGGTTCAAGTACAAATGTTGACTGTTCGGTAGGTAAGTCCTGTTCGAAAGATCCGAGGTCGAGGACTGACTCATAATCTGGTAATTGGTTACCAGAGCAAAGCGGTTCCGCTGTGTATATGACTTCAGTTTCATCTGAGGAGGGCGATGTTGTGGGCGATGTTGTCTCCCACTCCGAGGACGTGGTGCTTTGTGAAGCCTGATCGGCAAGTACAATTGACTCGTCCAGCCCTGGAAACTCTTCCGTAGCAAGAAGATCGCCTGTCGCATGGTTCATCACCTCAATAGGATCATCAAAAGCTGCTTTGTCTGCATCCCAGATGGCGACATGAATCGTAGAAGATTCCGCTCTTCGAACTTGTTCATCAACTTCCCACCACGGCACAAGATCCGACCCAATCTGATACGTTGTGCATGATTCGTCGGCAATGGTCCACTCGGAAGACTGATCTCGATTTGTCTGATGCTCGATGATAGGCTTTGGAGATTCGAGCTGAAGCTTTCCAAAATCGCTAAGCATATCTTCGAAGCTCTCGTGTACGTCGATGACTGCTTCGATCGGGCTTGGGGTAATGCCTGTTTCTGGGTCTTGCCCTTGGCCGCCCTTCTTTGATGTACGGACCATGAGCTGCGAATTGGTTATCGACGACCAGAGCCTTCCGATACGATGCAATATTGCTGGTTGGCAAACGTGAGGTGAAATTTGCTTAAGATGTATTAAGCAAAATAGCGAGCGTTGGGTAACGAGTGTTGGGATAACGAATGCTGATGTTTGTTGATAGAAGGCTCTTCAATTTGCAACAAATGTAGGTGTCCACTGGAATTGGACAGCTCCTTCTATAAGAGGAAATTGACCATATGGCTCCCCTTCCTCTTTTCAACTAATAGAGAAAGCACCACCCAAACAGACTGAAGTCCGCGTTATTATTTTAGTATATGATTATTGTATGTACAGAAAGATCGGAGTCGAATGCAAACAAATGCCCAGAAATATCTTGAGACTTGCGGCAAATCAAGGCTCTTCTCATAAATTCTTGATCTCAAACTTTTTCCGCAACCAGGATCCGTATTTCATCAACGCCCACGCTACAGGTATCAATGCAAGAGCGACAAATGCAAGTAAACTATTTCCCCAGCCGAGCCCCAGCCTGTTGTACATCGACTGCCCAGCTAGGGGAAGTACAGCGCCCATAATACTTCGAACGACTGTGTTTGCCGCCAGAGCAGAAGCAGCGTAGATGCTGAATGCATCGATGAGGTAAAGCGAGATTCCCATAAACACGGCCATGTTCCCAATACCGATAAGAACAGTAGCTAAAATTGGGACCATCCAATGGACATGGTAATGAGTCGTCCAGCCATAAATGAATAGACCGACAGGTATGAGTGCATAGGTCGGGATGACCATCTGCAGGCGTATCTCGGGTTCCGGAGCTGTGGCTTGCGCAATGTTATGTTCATCACCAGTAGCGGCAGCTGCTTCTTGCGCAGCTTTGCGTCTCTTGAACATACGGTCTGTTGACCAAGCGAAGAAAGCGACACCGATCACAGACCCGATGCCCAACCCCATGAACGTAAGACCCACAGAACCGGTGGAGAAGCCATAGACCTCTTCAAAAACGGGAGTGAACGTTGTGAAGAGTAAATAGAGGTACCCGTAGACTACACCAACGTAGACGGCAGCGATGAGGACCACGGGAGAATAAACGAGCATTTTGGTGGGGCGAATAATGGAGTGAAGAAAGAAATCCTTAGGTGATAGCCCGACATCTAGCCTGGAGCGCAGTTCCTTGTTGCCGGTAGATTTTCGAAGTCGATTGGTCTTCTTTCGTATGATAATTGGAGCGTATGTTTCTCGAAGGAATATTAGGCTTAGGACTCCGAAAACTCCACTGAGCATGCTGAGTACCCAGAACACCCAACGCCAGCCTTTTGCTTGACTTAGGTATCCTCCTGCCACTGGACCAACTGAAGGGACTGTTAGATCATGCGAGGAGTTTGGGTGGTACATGACTTACTGATAGGGCCTATAATTGGACCCATCACAAATCCTGACATGGCTCTCCCTCTCTTCTCAGCAGTGACTAGATCTGCGATCGTTCCCCCACCATTTGTCAATGGAGCACTTCCAAACACACCGGCCATAAATCGAAATCCAATGAGCATGGGCAGACTTGTTGCAACCGCGCAAGCAATGTTGAAAACCAGGAAAAGTAGATTGCAGGCGTGATAAATCGGTAATCGTCCATAAACCTCACTCAAAGGCGCGAAGAAGAGTGGCCCAACCGCGAATCCAAGAACGTAAACAGACACCACAAAACTAGCCAAGACAACATTCTTGCTGTCGAACTCCATCATCAACTCCGGTACACCAGGGGCAAACATCGACGAGGCAAGAGGCGTGACGAAACATATCGCAGATATCAGAGCGATGTTAAAGATCTTTGACCACTTCCCGAAATTTTGCGGATTCAAAGGATCGTCAGGACCAGACCACCATATGATGTTGGGATCCTGCGCTGTTGCTGATGACTTCCTCTTGCCGGTCCTCCCACCCTTTTCTAGATCTCTGTTTGTGCCATCGTTACTCCTGTTCTCCTTGCTTCTGTTCGTACGGACCGACGCTTTGCGGTTTGACGCTGCAGCGGACTGTTTGCGCTTCAACTCCTTCCGCTCATCAGGCACGTAACCTTCGTTCGATGGTGTTTCCGCATCGTGACCTTCGTACGCAGCGAGTGTTTCCTTCTCAAGGTCAGACGGTTCGTGGGGTGTCTTAGACTTGGATGGTTTGTGATGCGCTTCGTGACCGGTTGTAACCTCATCGTCGTGTCTCGACTCGACTTCGGTCGTCGACGAAGCGGCCATCCGAACAACTACCGGCTACCTGCAGCCATCCTAGAGTTAGCAAGTATTACTATCATATCAAACTTGTCCCGTATGGCATGTGCCAGGTTGTGCTGCATCCGAGAGGTTTCGCATAGACTGGTGAAGGGCCAGACGTCGTGGATACAGGTAGGGTCAGCTTACAGATCTTGCGTGATTGACCCGCGCAACCGGTAACCGCTAAGATACTGTTTGTTTAAGGGATAAAGAGCCGGTCAAGGCTGTCAAACAGACTTGCAAGCAACTTAGCAATGCAATGGAATGCGGACCGAGAAGCATAGGGCGTGTAATTGGAGCTTCAGCCCCAGGAATGGGGAATGGAAATGGTAGCCTTCATTCATGGTTTCTTCGCGCGAGGGCTTCGGGAATATGGTGAGAAGAAATACCTCCCAAGGCTCTGGCTCTGGACTCCGCCTCGATAGGTATGGAGCCCAATCCCAATTGGAAAGCATAATTCGTCCACAACTTGCGCAGTCTTGGCGGACTGTGCATAAAATTATGCATGAGAAGCATGCTGTTTGCAGAGTGGTGTCGACCTGGGGTATGTTTCCACCAATCAAGGAGAAAAGGGGCGTTTGGGGGAAGGGCGGTTCAAGGGCCAGAGGCCATGTGGGGGATATCATTTGACATCAAAAGCCCATGGTGGTCTCGATCTCGATGACTTGCTCCTCGGTACCAAGTATGAGCCGGCCCTTCACGATGAAGATATATTGATTGATTTCCAGAGTTTTTACTCTTCGGCAATTCTACAACATGTTGCAAGAGCTTTGATTTCGAACCCAGCCTTGCATTCTCATTGCTGATTCAAGAGCCTGGCAATGCGAGCCGGAGCCTGACTGACATTGGCACATTGCGAACCTTAGTGGGCTGAAGAATGCCAATGCCGTCGCGCAGGAGGAGTGTTACGACGGGTTTGAAGTGCAAATTAGTATTCCAGTACTATTCGCTCGTTGCTCCGTTACCAAGCATCCAAGCAACTGTGTTCTTTCCCTTGCAACTTTTGTGTCGTTGCTTTCTCATCATGGAAGTTGTTCGAAAAAATGATATCGCGTGTCTGCTCGTTGCTCAATGCTTACTGCTTACCACCCCACTCTCGATTATCGTCAGGCAACTTTTGACCGTGATACACACTAGAAGAAGTCCACTCCGACGTTTTCGTAATAGAAATCAGTATCCTGTGGGCAGCAAAGGGCATACATACGAGATGTGGTGCTTGGCAAGCGCCATCTGCATCGAAATGCTCGCATCGATCATCCAATCAGGTTGATGGGATCTTGTGCCGCCTTAATTTTTATATCTTCATTTCTAATATGCATCTCACTTCACCGACGTATAAAGAGCAATGATTTTCTCCTTGGAGGAGCTATCAGCATGTCATTATCGAGTCTCGAGATGTCGGACCCTCTACATGTACTCATAATCGGAGCCGGCATCACAGGTCTCCTCATTGCTCAAGGTCTGAAGGCGGTAATTCCACTCAAGGCGCCGACTCCTCGTGAAATCACATACGCTGAGATCTGCTTAGGCTGGTATTAAATACAGTATCTTCGACGAAGAAGCTTCGCCCGATGTTCGTAAACGGGAATGGACCCTAAATCTTCATTCCGCTAGCTCAGATCTCAAGAAACTTCTCACTCCCAACTTATATTCCCGTCTCAGAGAAGCATACACGGACCCCAATCACATCTGGAAAGAACTAGAGTACACTCCATGGTACAACTCCAAAACAGGAGAAGTCATCCACCAAGTTCCACGGACGGACACCATCAATATCTCGCGCCGACGAATGAGGAAGCTGTGTGGCGAAGGCATTGAAGTCAGCTTCGGGAAGAGTTTCTCCGGAATCTCGTATGAAGATGATAAAGTCATAGCTCACTTTTCTGATGGATCGATTGTGCAGGGCGATTTACTGATCGGGGCTGATGGAGTTAGGTCTGCTGTGAGAGAGAAGCTGTTAGGGGCGGAGAAAGCAGAGGCAACACCTTGTCGTGGAAACTTCACAACTGCCATTGCAAGGTACGCGGATGCTGAGACAGCGTTGAGAGTCAGAAGTGGGGATTGGGAGGCATGTATTGGGTATCATCCAGATGGGATGTGTAACATGGTAGCCAGTAAGTTTCACTCCACAATCCTCCAGAGTTTGCTCACATCTCTTATAGTCTCCAGCGTTCCCGACCCAAAGGATGCAACAACCTGGGAATTCAACATTGCCAATTCAGTGTTAAGCGAGGCACCCCAAGATATGGATAACACAGCTCGGCTACAAAGTGCCAGGCAGCGATGTGAAAACATGGCAGAACCATTCCGAAGTTCATTCATGGACCTTCCCGACTCTACGAGGATATTCAATGACAAGCTGTACTATTGGATTCCCGTACCTTGGGACAATCATGAAGGGAGGATCACACTTGCTGGAGATGCTGCTCATCCCATGCCACCATGTATGGTATTCTCATGCCGAATTCATCGCCGATTCTAACACAAAATAGTCCGCGGTCAGGGACTTGGCCAGAGCATACGAGATGCAGCTAACTTGGTCGAATTGCTCAAAAATTTTGCTTCATCATCAGAAGCCAGCCTCTCCGCAATTGTTGACGAGTACGAGAAAGAGATGATCCAACGCGGAAAGCAGGAAGTGGAACTATCTCTGACAGCGATGAGTCTTGGTCACAACTGGGATAATCTGATGGAACATCCGACCATCAAATTAGCAGGCAAGAAGATATCGGATGTCAAAGAAGAGGTTCTTTCCAAGTAGCTCGATCTCGGAAAGCATAATAATCATCAAACGTCAACGAACGTTTATTCTATATGTGCAAGATTAGAGATCCCGAACCTATCGTAGGTGCGTTTCTCGTCCGGAATTTCCAACCAGGATTTACCATCTTCATGTTTCCATCTATCAACGCCTCCCAGAATCTCAACTCGCTATGCAAATTACCCAGTCTATGATTTGCTCTTCGTATCAGCATATAGCTTCCTGATCATCTCCACAAACTTTAGCACATCAGCTCGATACCACGGCATAGCATGATGATAAGCAATGTCCCATACCATCGCCGTACTCTGATCATAATAAGCCTTCAGCTGCTTCTTCCCATTCTCATAATTCACATCCTTCGTCCCATGCAAATGTAACGTGGGAATAGTAATCAACTCCTCCTCCGATAACGAAGCTACCAGTCTCAACATCAGCCAAACGTTGCCCTTCCGCAATGGGATCAGATATCACGTGTAAAAAACCACCTACCATTCATCAAATCCGACACCATCGGCGCCATCGCACCCATACACAAAATCCCAAACCTAAAATCCAACTCCCCCTCCGCCCTCGGCACACCCATCTCCCTCCTCCTCATCTGATCCGCCAAAATCCCCCCCACAACCCTCGTCCCCTGACTAAACCCCATCAATCCCACCCACTCTCCTTCACCCCCCTCATCAGCAATCAGTCTCAGCGCTCTCTCCACCCCTCCCTCACCCCTCCCATCCTCGCCTCTCCCATCGGGCCGTTCAGTACCGTCAGGGGAGCGAGAGAACCAAGTTCGGTACGGCCCGTACTTGTCGTATGTGAAGATCGGGAGGACGCCGGGTCCGGCGTCTCGCTCGAATGGCGCGTCGAAGAAGACGAATTGGAAGGTGTTGGAGAGGAGTTTGATGAGCTGTTCGCTTTGGACGGTGAAGATTGAGGCGGTGCTACCGCCACCGTGGAAACAGGCGATTCGTGGGAGGGGTTCTTCAGGGAAGGACATTAGGGCAGAATAGCTGGGTGGTGAGTTACATGCAGCGTGATCTGGACCAAGCCTAGGTCGATAAGGTAATCGGGCTGGTGATGGGGGACACTGGAGACAGGGTCTGACAAAATAATGATGATTGATTAAGCGATCGTGATACAGTGTTGCAAAATGAATGGTATATGGAAAGTCTTGATGCATGAAAAGAATGAGGAATGAACAAAGAGCGTGAGATCTGTTCGCATAATATGCACGCTTTCACGTGATGGAGGTGGGGGAACCCGACTCGGGGTCCGAAAGCTGACGCTTGGTGGTTGAAACGGCACAGCCTTCTGGAAAATTATCTTAAGGCTCTTGGAGAATATTATTGGGTTTGATTACTGGACTTGGTCCTGTAGACTCTAAGAGACTGCCTGCGGGTACGAAAGCGAGACAGGAAGCTACCTCGGATGCCTCTGTCTGCGGAAAACAACGGTCCGCCTTTGATGTTCAGGAGGCAGACAGTGGAAGCAGAAATTTGATGACGACTTATAAAAGAGGCCCGACAATGGGTAGCCTTCTTCACCTTGAAATATTCTGGTAAAGCGCTCCTAGCAGAGTCACACGTCAGTTGTGATCTCCATGGATGGAGATCTCGCCTACTCAACGAACCATGCAGAACAAAAACAAAACCATTTTTGGCGTACTACAGTCATCGTGTGCCATTTGCTGCAATATTATGTCAGTCTAATGCCTTGACATTAAATAGCTTTGATAAAAACAAGGATAAATACCCACAGCTTCCAATACATTTATTTGTCTCTTCACCAAAGCACAAAATTCAAGCTAGGCCATGTATAATTACATCGCTACTCTGCTCGCCATGAACTGGCAGCCGAAAACTAGCGCATCCCTTTGACCTTCGCGCTTACTTTGTGAGGATCGATGCTCAGGTCACAATTCAACCAGGCGAAGTAAACAAACCCCAACTATGAGCCGAAATCAATCTTTACGCAGCCTGACTCACGCTGAGGAAAACGAACCAGATATTCAAGTATGAAATAGAATAATAACTTATCTCGCGACTCAAGCCGCTCTAGCTCAGCTGTCTGGATCTCGCATTTCCAGGACCTTCATTGCATAGAACTAATGTGTAACACAGACTTCCAGCTTGGCCCCGTGGCTCGTTGGTTAATGTTCTGCTGACAAAATTCCCATACCTCATCGAACCCCCTCCTTCGATACGCCAAGCTGTGTCCTCATATTTCTATATAACGTCCTACTAATGTTCGCCATGCAAAGTATTTGCGAAATCAGCAATTCCAACGTGAATCAGACCCCCATATGTGCTGTCCAACAAGTGCTTTTCGTAGCATTTTCGTGTAAGTTCTCCACCTTACTTTATGAATGAGAGATCCAGAACGGTTTTGGCTTGAGTGGCAATTTTATTTTTGTATTAGGAATATTCCATATGTCTCTTGCCAAATCGGACACCTGAGATAGACTACAAAAGTAGAACATCTCAGCAAAGCAGGTATGTCAAAACACTCGCACATCTGAAAACTTTCGCGTCACTTCCACTACCCAGATCTGAAACCGGTATATAAACCAAAATAACATCTCCCTTCCACTAAAATGCCGCTCTAGCCCAGCCGTCGCACCTCTCATCACACACATCCGCATCACAAACTAACACCTCCCAGTCTCAACCCACCATAAGCCCGCCATTGGCCCGCTTACTTCAACCCCATCTCTTGTACCACCAACTGCACACCAAAAATCTCTCTCCACAACAACGATTGTCAACACCTCAACCTCACCGTCAAAACTCACAATCCTCCGCATTGACTCCTGTGCACCACCCACCTGTCCCACCTATCACCTTCACTTCAAAAATCGAATCAAGGACCTCAGCACCCATCGACAAGTAGAATAGCCATGCAGAATTGCATTTGCCACGAGTTCAGTCAGCCATTTGCTGAAAAGCAAGCTACAAGCGTGATTTCAGAAACTCTCGGGGAGGAGAGAGGTGTGTGTTCTTCGTACGTAGGGTGTTGTGCGAGATTTGATTTGAATTGTGAGTACGATCCTTGATCCTGAGATTGAGTGGAGTTGAGTGTGCGGCTCGGGCTGAGCGAATCTTCTTTTGTTCTTCATTTTGTTCTGGGGGCTTAAAAAAACGTGGAGTGGTGTTTGTTTACATGAGTGGGTCCGCGGACCTCGCTTGTTCATCACCTCCGATGAGCCTCTCATTTTGCGACTGGGTGAAGAGACTCTATGAAATTAGAGGCCAGTGAGCTTCTGCCCTACATTATCCTAGTTCAAATATCATCCATCGTTACACTCTTGTCTCACGCTCAAACATTACTCATTAATCGATACAAATCAACGGTTCTAAGAAGCAGATATTTGAGAGGCGCTGCCTGGTATCACTAAAACTTGTACTCAGCTACCTCCTTGCTCAATTGCTCCCCGATAAACTTCCTAACAAACATGCTAATACAAATTCTCTAGTACACTAGTCTCACTTTCTTTCCACATCCACCTCAAATCCATGCGAACAGCTGCATCTTCTATAAGCCTGGAGTACAATTTACTTCGATAGACCAGCAGCCTTCAGAAACTCGGCATTCATCCGTGCCATTTCCTCTCGTGCTGCTACATCTGCTGGGTCTTCTGCCGGGGCAGGCTTGTCTTCCTTCGGTGATGGGAGGGATTCCGTATTGGCTGGCTCAGGTTCTTCAACCTTGACAGGCTCCTCGATCTTGTCAGGCTCCTCGACCTTGGTCTCGACTTCTGGGGATGCAGCGGCGACCTCTGCGGACTCCCCTTCGGCGCGTTCTGGCTCCTCAACAACCGGTGAAGCTGGCTCTTCGACTGCTGGAGTTGGCTCTTCCACAACTGGGGTATCATTCTTTTCGACAACAGGTTCTGAGGTAGCCTCCTCCTTCACTGGCTCAGGTTCAACTTTCTCCTCCTCAACTGGAGCTGCTCCCTCTTCTTCAACTGTGGCCTGCTCTTTAGCAACAGGTTCCTCCACGACAGTCTCCGGAATGACCTCTTCTATTTCCTTCACGACCACTTCCTCCACATGAGCTGGTTCCGCTTCAGCTGGCTTTTCCTCGACCTCGGACTTAACACTATCCACAGCTGCTGTCTCCGCTGGAACTGCCGGCTTCTCTACTGTAGCGTCCTTTGTCTCTGACTTCGCTTCCTTCTTGGCTGGAGCAACCTTGGCAACGACCTTTTCCACCTTCGCCGCTACCTTCGAGACAGGTCTAGGCGCATGTCTGGCTGGTGAGACATCCTTGTGTTTTCGAGTAGCTGGACTTCCGAGAGAAGTGGCATGCTTTGGTAGTCCGTCTCTTGTAGCAGGTCGCTTTACTGACTGCGATCTCTTTGGTGGTGTTAATGGCTTGTCTGCAGTCTTTGATGCTGAGGATGTCGTAGGACGCATCATCCGGGCAAGGAAAGAATCGTCGGCTGGCGCACTAGACGGCAGACTTTGTCGTGAGGGCTGCTTCTTCAATGCTCCTGGTGGGGGACCAAGAGAAGGTCTGCTGCTTCCGCTCTTCAGTGTCGAAGGTTTGCGAGTCAATGTTGACTTCGTGGTGGTGGTGCTTGCACGACTTGGTGAACGAGTTGAGGTGTGATGTGCTTGTAAAGAATTGGTAGATTGCACATTTCCAGATGCGCGGCTGAGAGATTGCCTTGGAGGAGGTACGGCCCCGGTGGCTGTCTTTGAACCAGATGAAGCAGTATGTGCAGTCAAGGAAGCTGGGAGTTTGACTGGTCTGGTGGGGGATTTGGGTCTCGGCTTGTGGAATCCGGTCTGTGGAGGAGATGCAGGAATTCTGGTCTTTGCAGCAGCACCTTGCGCTGCTGCCGTGGGAGGCTTGCTCGCAGGCTTGGAAGTATGACTTGGAGCCAGAGATGCTCTGCTAGACTTCTTCTCCACTTTCTTCTCGGACTTCTTGTCTGGGGTCTTGGTAGGCAGCTCTTTCGATCGGCTCATGCCAGGTGTGGTTGGCGTTCTTGGAACCGGCTCTTTAGTCTTCTTCGGAGACAACTTCGGCGCAGCAGCACTTTTTGCGGTAGATATCGGTGGTGGCCTCGACATCTGCTTCTTCTCTACCGGCTTACTCTTCTCTACAGGCTTGGCTGCTGGTTTGCTTGTTCCATTCGCATGGCCATTCGTCCCAGTAGTAGGCTTCTTCTCCTCCACCTTGGCCGTTGGCTTGATATGATCCTTCCGCTGATCACTCCCACTTGACAGCTTTGTATCAGACTCTTGTAGTGCATTCTCGGGTATCGTCTCTTCAATCGCGGAACTGTTCTTCCTAGCCTCCTTCTCCGTGGCAATCGATGTCTTCCTTTCCAGCGTTGCCATTGGATTATCCTCCTCGTCGATACTGAAACTGGCCCTCCGTTTCTGCATACTCGGTTCACCGCTCATATCCCTCTTCAAGCCCAGTCCTTGTTGTCCGCCAGTTCCAACCACTGTAACGAAACTTGTCCGTACCTTCGAGAGTGGTCGTGGTGATGTTCCGGTACTTGCACCCCCTAGAATTCTCAGCAGATGTCCCCAGCAGCAATGCAGTGTGCAAAGGCTCACCTGTTGTTGATTCTCCAGGAGAACGTCCTCGGTCTGGTGGACTCGAGTCCTTGTTCTCGAACATGGCTCTGAGATTCCGCACGCCGCCCGACATTTGTGCTAAGGTAATGCGGGACGTGGATGGACTAAGGGATGGTGGTTGTTTTTTCCTTTCCAGGCAGGTTGATGGCGCCAGACCAAGTCAGTCACATCTGCCTCAAATACCGAACACCAAGTCTTGCTTGCTTTGTTGTCAAATTGAGACTTCGAGTCGGGTTGGAATGAAGATGTCCAAAGTGTCCTGTATGCGACTGACTGACTAGTTGTCTGAGATTAACACCAGGATAGTAGTTATGAAATAACAAGCGGGACAAGGTACGGGAAGGCGAGAAAACACGCTGTTCAAACAGCGCCAGTGGTACGCGACACGGTACGGGCTTCGTAAACAACAAAGAACGCGGTCTGGTGTGTTGAGCAGCTGGCGAGAAGACAACTTTGCAGTTATGCAGTGCAGACAGAGGGCAAAGGAAGAGTTCGTCCTGGTGAAGCGACGGTTGGGTAGATCGTTCGTACACTCCACGTCTCAACTTTATAAGACAGCTTTTATAATGCAGGGGCTTTGTGGATTTAAAGCTTTATCTGGAGGTCACTGGTCACGGATTTGGTGGGGAAGCTCCCCTTGAGGACACAAAATAGGGGCTGCAGCGCCGTTTGGACCAGGGGGTGACCAAATTGCCGAGATCAGACCTGGATAGAGGAGGGAGGGCCCGAGAAAAATATAGACCGACATCGCAGTGCAGCTCAAGAACTGAGCAACAACCAAAACATACACAATGGCAGCAAGAACTCTCCGCATAGGTACAATGACCTCCAATTGATTTTATACATGTATCTAACATACAAATAGGCCTTATTCCTGGCGATGGAATTGGCAGAGAAGTTATTCCTGCTGGACGACGAATCCTCGAAGCCCTGCCCGCATCCCTTAAGCTGAAATTCGAATTCGTCGATCTCGAGGCCGGATTCGAGACATTCGAGAAGACCGGAGCAGCTCTACCAGACAAGACCGTCGAGATCCTCAAGAAAGAATGCGATGGTGCGCTCTTCGGTGCTGTCAGTTCGCCCTCCAAGGCTGTCAAAGGCTATTCCTCGCCCATCGTCGCATTGCGCAAACGCCTTGACCTGTACGCAAACGTCCGACCGGTCAAGAGCGTCATGACGGCCAAGAACCCAATCGATATGGTCATTGTGCGCGAGAATACGGAGGATCTCTATGTCAAGGAGGAGAAAACTTTCGATGCAGCAGATGGAAGTGGAAAGGTTGCGGAAGCTATTAAGAGAATCTCGGAGAAAGCTTCATACCGGATTGCTACAATGGCTGGAGAGATCGCTCAACGGAGACAGAAGATTAGGGATTCCGGTGTTCCAAGTATACACAAGGGACCTCTGGTCACCATCACCCACAAGTCGAACGTCCTGAGTCAGACTGATGGCCTGTTCAGATCAACTGCTCGCGAGGCATTGGCTAAGTTCCCAAGTGTTGGCGTGGAGGAGCAGATTGTTGATTCTATGGTCTATAAGCTGTTCCGTCAACCAGAGACCTACGATGTAATTGTTGCGCCAAACTTGTATGGAGACATCCTGTCGGACGGTGCTGCTGCCCTGGTCGGATCTCTAGGTTTGGTTCCAAGTGCCAACGTTGGAGAGGGATTTGCTATTGGTGAGCCATGCCACGGAAGTGCTCCCGATATCATGGGTCAGAACATTGCCAACCCAATTGCTACATTGAGAAGTGTTGCCTTGATGTTGGAGTTCTTGAACGAGGAGACGGCCGCTGCTAAGATCTACGCTGCTGTTGATGCCAACTTGGAGGAGGGCAAGTTCTTGAGTCCAGATCTGGGAGGAAAGGCGTTGACGACTGAGGTGGTGGAGGATATCCTGAGACGATTATAGATGTGATGTGTATTTAGGATACCAAGGCGTCCAAAATTGACATGATCGTACAAAGTCTTAGCTTGCTTTCTTCTATCTTGTACACTGTCCTGTGCCATGCCATGCTCTCCCACCACAGCTTCCAAAGCAGAGTATCATCATATCGGACGCCATCCATGCATTCACCCATAATATACACACACATATCCTCACACACAGAGTCCTTCAACACGTAGCCCTTCCGCAAATACGCCTTCCACAATATGAATCCACACCATCTCCTCACAACACCCTACACAACAACATTCCCCCAACCTTCCTCTCTACACATTCCCTCGCCTCCAACACCCCCTTATCAGTACTAACAAACAAACACTCCCCGGGCTTCGTCAACCCCTTCACAAACCCGGCCTCCCTCCCCCTAACAATCCTCCCCAAGCCCTCAACATCCATCCACACCCTCTTCGTCGGCTTACTAACCATACTCATACGACTCAACACCGGCTCATTATTCCAATACTTCATGCCCAGCCACAGCCTCCTCGAGCTGATATTCTCCTGCGTGACGGGCTCGGGCACGTACGACGAGAGGTTATCGAGAGGGGGAGGTGCCAATCCGCCCCGGGTCACGGAGGAGAGGAAGCCGGATTGTTGGAGCGCGAGGGTGAGGGTTAGGATCATGTTTGTGGAGGGGACGGAGGTGAGGCCTAGGCGGGCTTTGGAGGCGTTTTGGAGGTGCGAACACACGTTTGAGAGGTGGACGAGGGACATTTTGAGGGTTTGTAGGAGGTAGGTAGGATGTGAAGGGTCCTGATCGTGGAGGATTGGGCCCCGCGTGGGCGCAGTGGTTGATGGGACCAGGAGGTTTTTGAAGCGGTTGATCGATTCTTGAGGCGCTGGTACTCAGCTGCTTGTGGCAGATCTGTGATTGTTTTCGATGTATCGGATTAGATAGTCGAGATATGTGGTGGTCGTATAGTGACAGTGTTGGTGTTCGATTGTCTTGGAAAAGCTGTTTGATGCGAATGTCCACATCGGAAGTTCAAAATAATTTTGCCAAGACAAAGCTCCAAAGCGCGCTAGGAATGGCTGCTTCGTCTGCGAACCTGCAGGCCTTCTCGAATACATATCGCAACGTCAACGACAATGGACTGGTTTTGAAAACTCTAAATTACTTGAAGAATTGTATTGTTTCTTTCTATATCTCAGATCCGGGAGCTGTTTTGTGCATTCAAGTATGTATAGATCCAGCAGCTGCACCTCATGGGATAACAACTTGAATAACAAATCCGGGGACTTGCACGCCCATCCATTTTTCTATCTATTCTGGAATAACTCAGCTCCCGTCAATTTGTACTGACGGTTTCAAGTGGCTTCTGAAATGTTTATTACCGTCGAGTGATGTGGCCTGTTCAAAAAATCCATTTCGCTCCACTCTGCCACACTCCTACATTCAGTGCGTACTATTACAATGATCAATTGCCAATTATACCAATTCTTCATCGAAGGCCAGAAAGTCTGCCTTAGAGGTGTCCATTCTCATCATAGTAATTCGCAATTAGCTCTTGTCGCCGGTAAATCCGCCGATTGAAAGAGCTTCTCGAAGAACCAGAAGACCGAGGTCCTGCATGAGAAGGTTCTGAACTGGTTGATGTGGTGCTAACGAATCAGATGGAAATGTACAGCAGTCAATTTATTGGCATTGTGCTGATAGAACCGCCATTCTGTTGTCAAGTTGACTGAAACGAGGTAGTAAAGGCGGTACCCAGGCATCTTTGCTACCAAATCACCGCTGTAAGTTCTTTTGCTGATGTTTCCCTAGGATGTTCTATTGGTACAATGGAGTCTTGCCTCAATGAAGGCTTCCAAACGGTGAGGAATCTTCGAGGAATTTCAGTCGACCCATGGCGTGTCTCTGCATCTTCCATTCAATGCTCCCGTATGTGTAGACCACATTCTTGTACAACTCCGGCTAGAGTACATGGGCCTGATCAAGAGACTGGCAGAGAGAGTGCCACTCATGCGGATGATGCTCTTGAGGCCCTTCCATGCGGTCGCTCCGATGCGTGTTTCTGTTGGACATGACCCGGCAATTGAAGGGCATTCCGGTGTGAGGTCTCTTTGACTGCCTCTCTGTACTGATCCTCATTCCTTACTGAATGCCTTCAGAAGTAGCACCAACGCATTTCGAACGACATCCGCTCGGCATATACCCTGGACGCAAGCAATTCGGCTTCAGTCGACGATCGTTCAGTGCTGAGAGCAGCAATTTCAATATACAACAAATCTGATATATTGTTGCTTGGACTGTCGCATTCCCAGGCCAATTGTGTGACTCACTGGGTGGTACAGCATAGATGTTAATATACTCACGGAGATAGGACCGCTGTCCCCTATTAGAAACAACTACCGGCGCAGATTTTTCCTCACATTCAAGATGACGAGGTAGCCAATGCTTTTGTTCAAAAGCAATTCCAGGACAAGGTTACTGGCTTATCTTCGATGTCTTATGCTTCTTGTTTCGCATGATGCATAAATAAGCACTGCTCTGCTTTTTACTGCAAGACATTTAGGATTGGATGCCGATGCTGTGTTTTGTCTCAAGAGGCGTATTCGTCTATTCGAACCTCATGTTTGACAAAATCGATGGCCTCGAATTTTCACGGTCACACAGCATTCCATTCAAGATTTCAGATATGTAGCAAAGACGTCTTATGAACTGTAAACAATTCTCAAATAAGGAATCTCAACCACTACCGATGCATGTCTCACATCTCGACATATTTGACAGCTCAAGGCCACGGAGTAGACCCATCCTGTCAAACCTAAATCTACAAATGCAAGTAAGCTTACTTACAGCCTCGATCCCAAAACCAACCAACCTCCGCTGTCACAAGCTGCCACAAGCTGTCACATTCCATCCGCGCTTATGGATTTCCCGAAGAACCTGCCTGTGTACCTGTCCCCTGTAAACTCTAAATATCCAAGACCGGACCAGAAGTTCCACCTAGTCCAGATCGTCACAGGCTCCAATTCGAGTATTCAGAAGCAAATACAGATCTCGATCTCAAAAGACATGGAGAGTGATCCAAGTAGGTCGGGCAAAAGATGTCCCATGCATCTCGCTGAATTATGCTTACCCTAGACCTAGTGACATAATAGATATCAATCCTGATGTTATTCATATATCCATGATCCCTTCATTTCTTCCCCTCCTCTCATACCTTGTAAGACCCTGAATCATACACCCTACCTACCAAAATGAACTACACTGTAGATCTCCATACTCAAGACCCGGGTCTTCGGAATGCTCTCCGAGGCCAGCCAAAAGCACTCTGCTCCCCCAACAGCGGCACCATAACCAAATTCCCACGCCTACAGTAACCCTGCGTAAATCTAGTATCGAACTCACATTACCAGAAAATCAAATACACGGCTCGAATCATACGTTTAAAATACCCAGGAAGCTAATTGCTTACAAGCAAGAATATAGTACTCTGGTCTCGTTACCAAGATTCGCCTTATCCACTCCACTCTCGAGTCTGGATGCACAGCGAAGCGAGCTGGACATGACTCTCATCCCAGCTTTGATGCCGCGCTGATCTTAGGGCGTTTAACTTACTGAGGTAAGATGCAGCGAGGCGTTCGTTTATGCGAGGATGAGAGAGAAGGGGAAGGGTCTAGACTAGACTAGACTAGAGCAGGGACGTTTCCGTGCCGCTGCTAGCTTGGTCCGGGGGTGTTTGATACTTGTTGAAGCAGCTTGATATCGGACTGTAGGAGCAAGAAGGGTTGGTGTAATTTCAATTGCGTCCTTTGGACCTCGTGCCGAGGGCTCTTTTGGCTTTGCATTTACGTGGCGAGTAGGTTGTGCCGAGGGGGAGGAATAGTGATGTAAGGGATGGGAATTTGGTATGGGATTTGCATGTGAGGGGTTTCCTGAACTTGGGCGTAAGTTGTATGGGGTTTCGAGCAGAGGCTCTTCTTGCTGAGAGAAGAGGCTTGTGAATATATAATTGAAATTGACCGTTCCATGTTGTAAGTATGAATGCACGCTGACTTGGTATCCTACATAACCCGCTGTATAAGAAGAATCCCATTTTGATATCCCTTTTGCCTGCAGCCCATAGTAACAGAGAGAGGACTCCTGATCGTGTCACAGACCGAGACATGCCGTCTAAGTTCTCCCATCTCAGACTCCAATACCCCAACTCCATCAGTGACATGCTCTATCCCACTTCTCGCTCAAATGACATTCATCAGGTAGTACGTCCACGTCTGATCGACCTTCATATCCCTATCATAAAATGCCCTCAAAATACCCATGTATTGCTTCTGTAACTTCTTGAATACCTCCTTCTCTTCATCAGTCATGTACCTTCTCCTGGAATCTACCAGTCTCGTCTTGATTCCCAACAATATCCTCTCGCCAACAAGCAAAGTCACTGAATCGATGAATGTCTTTGCGGCGTCGGCAGACATGAGCCGTTCGAGATGTGTTGTGATGCGTGGTAGGTCGAGACGTGCCTGGAATTTCTCCCAACTAGGAGAAGCGTAAACAGAGGTCCACCAGTGGAGGAACCAAGGTGAATAAAAGCGTGTGAGGTTTATACTGGAGAAGGCAACAAGGAGGGCTGACACGAAGGGGACTCGCTCGGCGGGTGGAATGTCGACCTGGATTATGTCGAAGAGGTTGTCGCCACCCACAGGAGAGGGTTCGAATATTGAAATAGCCCATCCATCGCTGGTGATGATGGAATGAGCATATTCCGTGAAGTCGTTGAGGGTCTTCCATTTCCTGACGAGCAAATCAAAGACCTCCCGTGTCGTTGCGATGGGTGCGCACTCAGGGTGTCCGTTGGCCGAAGGAGCGTTGATTGCTGTGTCGGGGCTGGGGTATTGCTCAGCTGCGGCGGCAGCTTGGGCAGGAGTTGATGCTAGAGTTGATTAGAGTGGACAAAGTACATCGTGAAAGGAGCTACCTACCATCAAGAGGAATGTCGACCGGCTGGCCCGCCTTCCTTCTCATAAAAGCGTAATGGTTCATGAGTTGAAGGTACTTGTGGCGATATTCGTCGGCTAGATCAGCACGCTTTCGTAACGACTGTTGAGAATTCTCCAACTCCTCGACCTCGATAATCTGTAGCGAGTGTTTGTAGAAGGCTGGGTCGACGTCGGCGTCCGAGTGTCTGAAGTCTTTCAGGATGCCCAGGTACTTTCGTCTGTTCCAGTGATGAGGATCCTTTTTGCAGACTTCAAGACGTCGTTCTGCTATGACGACGAGAGCACAATCGAGAAAGGCCTGACCAGCGACCTGTGAAATGACACCATCCTCTCGCAAAAGCTCCTTTGCCCGTTCCCAATCCTCAGAACAATAAGTCACCTCACACTCGTCATCGTCTTCCTCAAGGTCATCACAGCGTAATATCAGATTCCAAGCACATCTCCATGCAGTGAACGGGTAGTCAGCATCACTTTGTGACAACAGATCGGCCTCCAGGAAATTTTTAAACAAGAGGAACTGCTCCTCTTGTGGAACTAGGGCCTCGATTAATTTGAACAGAATTGGTCCATGGTCGGCGTTCGACCTCTTCACCCACTCGTCGAAATCCGGATGTTGGAAACATAGTAAAGCCGATTCAGAACGTGGTTGCCATTTCGAGAGCAACATTTCGAATGCAGATATCACATCGAACGGACCTCGTTCCTTACGCACAGGATCTGGCGTTTTCTGTTGCGTTGATGTACCCAAGTCTCCTCGGGGACCGAGTTCCCCAAGAGGCGTTGCGGAATTTGATTGGGAAGTAATATCAGTACTGGCCGAAGCTGAAGGAGATATTCGCCGTGGTGTTTGAGGTCCCTTTGAAGATTTGTTCTGATCCAATCCCCAGTTCTCAATTCTCATACGATACGCCCGCATGCTGTCCAGAAAGTCAGTTATTATACTTTCCCCCGCAATATACCCATATCTTACGATGCATTGAACCCATGTTCCTCACAGAGGATATCCCGAATCTGTTCCAACGGTTTCCCTTCCTTGATGTAAAGTCGTTCCACCTCAGCCTTGTGGTACTTCCAGTCCTTCGGCATCTTTTAGAAGATCAAAATCACTCGAAGGAAAGCGATTAAGAGACATCGAAGCCATCAATCCATTCTTGAGGTGGCCAGTATCAAATGTAAGAAGAGAAGAGGGTCTATCACAACCAAACGGGGGAATTCTCATAGGAAGGGATGTTCAGCCCTGCCTAACTCTTCTTGGTTTTGACTGCATGCTGCAGGTTGGTTCTCTAATCCCAGAAATGCAAGTCGTCCGAGCTAGGCAGGATAACGGGCGCGAATTAATCCTCGTAGATTTTCGGGAGCGCTTCCGCGGAAGCTTTGATGGCCTGCCGTTATGCAAGCCGACGTGGTCCCATCCCAGCAGCTTTCCCGCAACCAGCTCCGCCACCAATTTGAACCCTGCACGCTGCATGGGAGGCATGGCCTTGGCACGCTTGGTGTGGCGGCGATCGAATGTGAAGTGGGCAGATCGCCAGGAGCCATGTTCACTTTCGAAGGCGCGGGCGTGGCCAATTGACCATGGCTGCGGAAACTGGCCAGGAGAAGCCGGTGTCCAGTGCACTGCACTGCAGGTCACTTCACGTTGGGATAGCGGGGTTTTGCATTTGTACAACCCTCGGCTCCAAAACATTCGCATTTCCGTATTAAGCCTCACAAATCCCTTGCATGTTGGCTCCGTCAGTCAGTCGACTCTTGTTGTTTATGCAACACAGACTCCGGATGTCCTGGGAATTTGCCACAAGCCCCAAATGAGTCTTAGGGTACCGGAGTGAAGGAGATGGAGGGCGCGTGTTGGGGAATAGTGCTCCGGGACTGCTTCATCTGGCAATCTTCGACGTCGCCCCGACTCAAAACAGAACAACCCCTCATGCCGAGCCGGTCGGGATGCTGGCTCGCAACACCATCACCACCCCCTTGATGCTCTTGTGAGCTTCCTGAACCGGTGAAAGGGGGCGGGCTGACATGCTCTTTGCACCATTCGGCTCCGCTGGCACATCCGGGGAAGAGTTGAGGGCTGGCCCGAGTCTGGTGAGCCCCCTTCATAAATATATGACAGAAAACCACAAAAATGACAGAATTCAGAATCTTCGATCCCGATCAGCTTCATGGAATTGCTGTGTGTTGGTGTAGTCTTTGGCATTTAGGCAAAGCTCGACACTTCGAGGACAATACAGCCACCACAAACAGGCCTGAAATGAAATCTACAGGCTCGCTCTTTCACGCAGTTGCAGCACTCGTTGACAAAAGGTCGGGCGATATTCTTGCGCCGCCCTTGCTGGGATCTAATGTAAAGAGGATCAAATGGGGAGACGAGAGACAGAACTTGACGAGATGCAATCAATCTGTACGAGTCGAGCGATAAGAGCAGGTACTGTCATCAAGCGAAGACGTGAAAGAGAAAGATGCAAGATAATCTCGAGTTATGAAGCCTGCTTGCCTGCCCACGACCTCGACGTAAGGCTTAGCGAGCCTATTTTTAGCGTTCCCCTAAGACTCGCTGATACTTGCTTTTTCCTCTCGTCATTCCATCTCATCTTTCACTTGGCCCCCAAAACCCCTTTCATCAGTCATCACGAGAGCTTCAACTAGAATAGCATGAACACATCATCGTCAATCCGGAAGAGCGAGAGAGGTTATTGGAGCCTCATCGTCATATCTGTCCCATAATTTCATGTCCGATGGGGGGAGGTCAAGAAGCACCTTTCATTTCATCTAACCAAAGTCAAAGCATTATTTTCGCAGTCTCTCAACATACTTTTCTGTCATCTCTTGTCAGATCTGCGCGCCTTGAGCTGGGTCTATCACGTGGCATTCCACCCTTCTTCACCAACAATGCCATTCGGGGTTGTCTCTTCCGAGTGGGCGTAGGCGTTAAAATGTGTACCAACACCTGAAAGATCCTCTCCCCAATTGGTCATGTCTCGATCATTTCTTCTCGCATACATGTAGCGTTCCCGATCTGGTACCCAGTACGTCAAGCATCCAGGATTCTGTCCTTGAGTGGTGCCGAGTTCGGCTTTCATGGAGTCATTGCGCTCTTGCACACCTTCTGGCGTGGTGCGAGGCGGGGTGTAGCCGGACTGCAGATGAGTGATTGAGTTGTAGTTGCCGAGCTGCTGGTACTGGGACGACGGGTATGCCTCGAACAAGGCCATGGGTGTGGTATCGACATAGCCTTGTGGTGCGTTGGTATGAAGATGTGGCGCCAGTTCGACACGGAGCTCGTCAAGGCTGGCTGAGACTTGACTGGTATGGTGTGCACGAGTTGTGTCAAATTCGATAGAGCTGCGACGGGGACAGCTGTATCGGGTGTTGTGCTGGAGCAGAGCTTGAGTTGTAAGGGCATGGTAGCTCGACGCAATGGCGTGGGACACATGAGATGCGTTGATCAAGTTCGAAAGATCGGAATCATATGTGATGGTTGCATCATAGCTTGGTTCGAAGAGGGTTGAAGAGCTATCTGCGAAAGTGGAAGAGGCCCTGTTCATGAATGGTCAGTTGCGCTCGAGCACTTATTTCAAGGTGCTAGCCACAGTATACATACTGGGTCAAGTGGCCATTGGGTCTGACTTCTCTGGGCTGGCGTTGAGATGGCTTCATGATATTTGTTTGTGGTCGATCTCAGTTGAAGTAGTCTTTCTCATGTGCGTGAGAGAGAATGGAACAAAGCTGGAGATATCCAAATAAGATACCAAGGGAAGTGGTACGGAAGGAAAGGAATGGGAGGGAAAGCCATCATATTATATACACCGACGACGTGGCCTGGTGGTTCGCAATTTTTGCGCCAATATAAAGGTGCAATACAGAAAGTTATGCGAGTGCAACTGACAAGCTTCCATCTGTGCTCAGAAAACCCAGTACCCGAGTCTGTCGTGGAAAATATCAACTCGATATCATCGTGCCTGCGTGGGGGAGAAAGGTGCAAAATAAGGGGCAATGTGCAACGCTCCCGTCACTTTGCGCTGCACTTGCCTGGGCAAGAGGCAAGTCAAGGCTGGAAGTGCATGCCGAAGTCGTCGCGTGGGGAAAGCTGTGGGAAAAGGTGCAGAATGCTGCAACCGATCCAGCCAGCGCTGATCTTTCGGACCGGAACACAGTGGAACTCTGGAGAAAACCCCTGTTGTACGACACCTCTCCCACACGCCTCTTCGATGTGCACAACGTTGTTTTGTATCCCCTCACCCGGCTTTATTTACTATTCTTTTGGTCAGATTGACGCCGGAAAAGACATGCGACTGACGACTCAGGAGGCCCGACCCAGAGGCGCTTACGGCACGGTGCATGGCAGTAACCTTATCTGACGGCATCAGGTCTAGATCTTTGAGCATGGGCAACTGTCTGAGGGATGAAAGTTCCGATGGTCTAGACTGTCACTTGAACGTCGTCCCTGCAGCGGAATGTCTTCAACCCTGGAATTCACCGCGGGGAAATCACGACGTTTGATGTTCGACAACGAAGCTTCATGCAGCCGTGTGACGACATTGGAACGTGGGTTTTTCTGGCGATCGAGGCCTGGAGCTGGCCCCTCTGGAAAACGTAAGGCGCCCAAGGGATGGATTTGTTTTCACGGATGTAAGCTTCAGTCGCTACAAACGAGATATGCGACAAGTCGCTTCAAGTGGTTGCACCTTTTTGCACCTTTCTGCCACTTTTCGGTGTGTCTGGGAAAGGCTCAGCTGCCAAGGATGTCAGGCTGCAGAATTGTGGCTTGGTTCCCCATGCCAAAGCACCAGGTGTAATTGCACCTTTCCAGAGATGCAATCATCCAAGCATCTTTTCACTTGATTTCGAGTCTTCGAACAACAACACTTTCATCGACCAGAAGGAAAATCCGTTGCGTGTCGTCAGAAAAATGCCGAAGAACTGGAGCAATCATGCGGACGAAATCCGGCGGCTCTACCTGAAAGAGGGAAAGCCACTGAAAGAAGTTCGTGCCATCATGGCAGCGGACCATGAATTTGAGGCATCGTGAGCAGCTTGCTGGAAATACCTCATTCTTTTTGCTGATATTCTTGATCAGAACTCGAGCTTATCGAATGTATTTTGAAAGCTTGGGATGGAGGAAGAATACTTCTGCCATTAGTCGACGAGCTCAAAAACACAGTGTTCGATGCATCACGTCTCCGATCTCCACGACTATAGAATCCGCATTTGAAGCTCCGCAGCCGAGCAGACTATCCTTAGGACAGCCGCCTGGCACGTTTCCTTGGCAACCTGTCTCAGATATTGATCTTCCAACCCAGGAAGCTTTTGCTGCCATCTATGGCATCACTTTTCGCACTAGCGGAACCGATGCGAAGGACATTCTCTCGTTGGTTCAATGGGCGCCACCAGCCGTTGCATTGCAGGCGGTACTACTTAAATGGCAATCTGATGGATTGTATCTGAAAGTGTCTCAGGATCTTATCCTGGACAACCATTATCTCTTCGATGTCCAATTCAGAACGTTCTCGGGAGGGACCATCTTCCAACTGATTGAAGAGAAGGTTTGTTCCCAAGAAAAGCTGCAGCTAGGAAGGACGTGTATCGAAGCAGACCTGGAATGTCACGAGTCGCAGCGACAGCAGTACTCCAACGGAACATACCCAAGCCCAGAATTCCAATCTGCTGATGCAGAACCGTTCTGGAAAAGAGCCTATAGGGCTATAGAGTGGGTTGACGCCAAGCGAATTCTTCTCGCGACGGCCACACCGAAGCTGGTGTTGGAAAGCTCTTTCTTCGTGATAGCCGAAAGCTTTTTCAAGAGATATAAAAAGCAACTCGACGGTCTCAAAGCCCGCTACTACCCTCATATCTTGACATCGGCAGATGTGTTCCTCGTAAGGTCTAAATACTTGAGGCTCTTGGAGGATCTCTATGGTTCGATGATGGAGCTCGGGCTGTCTTGGCACAAGCACGCGATGAGCATTATCAAATGAGACAGAGCAGCAGCGATCCATGAGATATTACATATACGATCACTTCTCAAGGCCGCGGAGGAGGATAGAGATAGAGCTCTTGGGGTGAAGAAGTTATATACATCAGTTGGCACGAACACGGACATGTTCCAGTATCAATCTGCAGGCACAAGTATGGATTCACAGACGTTCTTCTCGGTCGACACAAGCATGGATCTCCAACAGTATCAGTCGACAGACATGGGCACGGAGATAGTGATGGATAATGTCGATTGGATTCAAGGTAGGGCGGCATTGAACTTTCTTGAATGCCTGCCAAACATAACGAATACTGAAAGGGTGTTCCACACAGGAAGTAGAGACATCATCGTGGAAGGGGTGTCGTGTGAGTCGATTGAACTTCATGAAAAATCTCAAATGAGTATGGTCCAGCTCCTTCCCACGGGCACATAAGTCAAATGTGAGCCTAACCAGCGAAGGTCGCCACCAGATAACGGAAAGTCCGGGAAGTCCAGTATACTCACTAGAACCTGCAACATACAGTCCAAGCAGCCCAGTATACAGTCCCACGAGTCCGATGTACGGTCCGGAAAATCCAGCCAGCGACCACCGTATTTCAGCTCCATCTCGATCACCATTAATCTCCCTACGGCGTTTTACCGACATTGAATTTAGATGAGATCGGCAATTGCACTCCCGGCGGAGCAGTTCAGCTCTTACACAAATTTTGGGTCTCAGGGAGATCGATTCGTTCCCACGTCCACGCTCTTCGTGAGGACGACGGCTGCGAAACATCCCTTTTCTGTCCCTCCTGCATGGATGCGGAAAACTTTTTCGATCTGATCATTCAAACTTTGTTTCAAGAAGATAGGCTTCCGTTTCTAGCGAAAGTTCTCAATGCTTGCAGGTGGTTGCCTGACGATCAATACCACTGCAAGTCTCCGAGCTATAAGTGGTGGCTCAAACTGTACACATCCATGAGCGTGCCAGATATTCACGAGGCTCTTGAACTCCAGCCAATACACCTACAGGAAGTAATGTCCACCGATGCGATTGATCTTCTGGTCAACTGCACAACCTTCATTGTTGGGACGGATTTACTCGGAGGATTGAGGTCTGAGATTAGTACCGGGCAGTCACTTGCTCTCCAACAGGGTTGTTCTCAAGACGCAGTCTTCCATGAAGCTAAGTTCAACACGCACTGGGAGCAGTTTATTGATATGCTTGAAACACTCATACGCCAAAAGGTCGCTATCCCCGAATCATGGTACGAATCCTTGTTAGACATGTTGAAGTGGGAGGTTCGCGAGCGACGATGGAGGAAGCATAATTCTGGCAAAAGCAATACTCCCTGACGTACGGTACTCATCGGGAGCCGTCGTATTGTGTCAGGCTTGACGAGAATTTCATTTCAATCGATCAGTTCCTGGCCTGTGCCTCGTACGAAACCAAAGAAGTGCAGGCAATGTGAGATTCATCTATGAACATCAATTCATATCGATCACATTTGGAAAATTCAACAGCGAGCATAGAAGTTTATTCCCGAGGTGTCACGGCTGAAGCAGATGCACAATCCAAGAAACATGGTTGGATTGGCTGATGTCGCAAAAATTCGGATCGCAGATTGGTGAGAGCAATACCTTCTCATGACAGGGTCACCCAAATTCGAGTCCGCCCTTTTAACAATGACCTTCCAGCACCGGCGCATTGCGAATATGCCAGTGAGCGCCCATCGTACCAAGGGTATACGGAATCTGGATTGTTTCAGCATCCATCTACCAAAGCCAGTCATCACCAGAGGATTGCGCAACCTGGGAACGCTGCTTTTTCCCAACATGCAAAATCAATACTTCTGAACCATGCCACGGCGTCCTTGCAGCACGCTTCCGCAAATCAGGGGCGGCGGTGAGCCCCTGCGTGGGATGAAAGTGCAGCAGGCCTATCAGCGTGGGGGGTTCTTCGCCCGCCTGATGCTGAGATTTCAGCCACTGAAAACCACAACCTGCAGCTGATGCGAGATCGCTGCCGTACCAAAGATGAGGCCCTCCAGCGGGCAAAAATTTGCATCAGGGGCTGGTCTTACCTGCTTCTTCTCTCCTAGTTCGAGATTTTCCGTTCCATTCTTGTACCCAGGTATTCCCATTGTTCGCTAGGTCTGGAAAGGAGCCAGCTTCCGACTTACTGCTGGAGTGGATCATTCAAAGTCAGCATCATGCCTAAGAATTGGGACTTCTACAAAGATGAGATTGAAAATCTTTACATCAGGCAGGGCTTCACCTTGGGAAAAGTTCGAGATGTTATGACTCGCGAGCACAATTTTACAGCATCGTCAGTTCATCACCTCATTCTATTTTTTTCCTATTAACTTTTGATAGGGCCCGATCCTACAAGATGAAGCTTGATGAGTGGAAAATGTGGAAGTACAGATCAAAAACGGGCGATCAAAGTCACCACTCAGAGTTCAGTTCCAGTACACCAGAGCCAGCACAATCGTCATCACGCAATTCGTCGCCGAACAAATACATCCAAACCTTAAGCGATGGCAATTACAGCAGTAATCTGAGCTCCCCATCAACTCAATCGGAAAGTCTTTCTTTCATGTATCAACTATTCTCGCCTGTCACGACATCCTCCAGCAGCTCATCAGTAACTCACTTCGCTCAAAGCCCAAGTCACCGTTCATCCATGTCACAAGACCTCTCTGGACTTTCAATACAAGAGGATCCTCTGGTCAATTCATCGCTGATGTTCTTCTCAACAAGAACAGACTCCGAAAGTCTTCGCTTATTGTCGATGTCTACAGAGCTAGCCCCTCGCACTCTGGAAATCCTGCTGCGGAACTGGGAACCTGGGGGAGAGTACTTCAAATCAGCAATCCGCTTTCTACAGCAGAGCCACTATTGCCAGACGATTGTGGGAGTAAATTGGACTCGCTGGAACCACCGAGATGAGACTTTGTTTGACCTAGTCGACGAGAATGTTCTCGAGGACGAGCAACCACAAGTATTTGTCGCCCTCCTTACAGCAGACTTAAAATTCGGACATGAGCTAGCTCAATTGAACGCTCCATGGGCACAATCCTGGCGCTCTGCCACTCAGCAACGGGACTGGGGACGGGCGAAAGACTACTTGGCAGCCATGGGAGTCCACCATCTGCTCTGGCAATGCGCCTTTGTTGTCATTGCCAAGAGTTTTCTGGAGCGGAACAACTCTCGGATTCGTGGGTGGGTGAAAGGAACTCCATTCCCCGATGGCTCGCACAGACAAAACTATGCTATACTAGATGACTGCCGAGAGCACAGTTTAGGGACTGATTCTTGGTCGTACGCGCATCTTTGGAGCTGCATGGATGAGGAGCAGTTGCGATATTTGTTTGCTTAGCGACTGGAGCCGGGAGATCAGGGGTGGATTATATCTAATTTTCCAACATCTCCCTGATTCAGGGATGACTTATCATTGTCTTCAATAACCTATCCCATTATAGATCATGCTATAGCAAGAAGTAAAATATGGGCAGTAGAATTTTCGATTCTTTTGGTCATGCCACGGTTGGCCGTGCAAACCTGCTTGACCATGATTGCTGGGATCTCCTTCAGATATTGGAGTACTTTGGGACAGATATATGCAGTAAGACTTTGGTCCAAATAGAAAAGAGCTTCAGAGGCCAAAATTTTGCAGACTAGGGGCCGCGGTAGTACGCCTTGTGAGGAGAGTGTTACAAACCACACATGCATGAGTCGAGGCAGACTATGTCGTATTCAATTCTTGGGCTTTGCGGGGAGCCCACGCTTCGCGAAATGCTTGACCCGTGAGTATGGAGATGGTCTGCCGCCAAGGAGGCTCCCAAGATACGAAGGGCTGTGCCACTCTCACCCTGCTTACGGCATTTGCTATTCATCCATTAGACTATACTTAAGGTGAGGGCACTCGACCACCAAGAATTCAAGGTAGCGCGCGCCATTCTCTACCTCGATTAACAAAATGAATACTTCTAAAAATGGCTTCCAAGGAGGGCATATACCTCCGAACGCCCCACACACTACACTTATCATCACACCCGACCTAGAAAGGAAGAATGGTTCGAGCGTCTCGAAGGCCGACTCTGTCACAGATTCTCAACCGCTTTATACGATCACCTCAAAAAGCAGTAAACCCCACGTCACTGTGACTCAAGGATCTACCACCGGCGAAATCGGCACAGCAACCTTTCACAAATTCACCTCATTCAATACCGATCTACAATATCGTGATCAAAAGATTACAATGTACCCCGGCTTATCGACTGGGTCTCACCAATTTTACTATCCTGGCATGGGCAAGCTGGAGTGGCGAACAGAGGGAGGGAGTGAAGTCGAATTGAGAGATAGTAAGGAGAAGACTCTGGCTAGATTGTGTGATCTGAAGGCTATAGGTAGAATGGAGACGGAACTGATAGTGGAGAGCAAGTGTAGTGAAGAGTTCGAGGGCTTTTTGCTACTATCGGCTGTTGCGCTCGGCGTGAGGAGCCATTTGTTAATCGCAACCCTGGGAGATGCGATTGGGGTTTCTGTTGTGGGAACTGGAGTTGGAGGCTGATAGCTGGTCGAGAGACAAAGGACAGCAGGGAGTGACCCATACCTTCCTAGACTTTTCTTTTGATCGGAGGCTTGGATGTCTTATCCTCGCTAGCTTTCATACTCATTTATGAACATCGGGATTATCAATACTTTTATACCCCTTGATGTCAATAGCTTCACACATCACAAGACAGTCGTGCTGTGCAGGTTGACGGACCTGAGTTCATCAGGAAGGGAGGTCTCCCATACCTCAGGGGCGGAGCGTCGTCGAGACCATCGTTTTCAATGTCAGTATTTAGAAGTGTGCTGAGCGCGCTACAAGACATAACTGTTCCAAAAAGCTTTCAAGGTTTTGAGACGTCCATTCCAGTAGAGCTACCACAAAATGCTTTACTTTGTACGTCTGTCTTGTTTCGTTACGAGGTCGGTACCTAGATGCATATATGGATGTGGTATCACTTGCTAGTCGTTAGCGGAGGTCTAATCACTCTTTAAATATGTCACGGCATGGCTTTAGAATGTTTTGAATTCTTTTGATACATTTTCTATTCCTGTTCCTCTTCCTGTGCTCTCATTCTGCTGGTTGATGTCCACTCGCCTAATGGCCATGTGGCCGACATGCATTTCTCTCTTGGAGGGATTGCTCAACCGCAGGTAGTCGCGGGGATGAGCGAGTCCTAGTTCCCCTTATGTTGAGATATTTTCGCCTCAATCTTGCCGAGCTCTAACTGTGTAGGTACTCGATAGCCGGGACGCTTTTTGGGGCAAGAAGATTTGTCTTGGTCGAGTAGCATCGCGTTACGACTTGACTCGAAAAGAACTTGGACTCGAGCTTTCTCAACCCTGTCCCGGGCTGAATGGGCTTTGGTGGAAGGTTCTTGCTGGGACTTGTCTAAATGGTACTTCAGCTTGAATCTCGTTCTGTAGGCATAAATGGTGTTCTGTTCAGACCGGCATCCCAGTAGTCCTGGTGGTTCCGAACTAAGTTCACTGTGCCAGCACGGGTTCTCTTGAACGTATGAGTGACTGATCGTGCCAAACCTCCAGTCAGTCTTCTCGCTATCTTCGCGCCACAGCCGACTGCCTTCTTGATTGTCTCGGCAGGTTTGATAGGAGGGACATATTCGATCCCCAGCTGCCGAGCTCTCTCACGACCGCGATCTTCTTTTGTACAGGCATCGCACTTGAATGGTAAAACATACGGAGTGGGATCCCAGTAATAGTCAGGGCACTGATCATAAAGTCCTTGTGTACGGCCGTCTCGCTTGACTGCGAGCATTTCTCGCGCGCAGCAGACGCCGTTCGAAATCTTGTCGGGGCGCCCGCACTCGAACAATTGGGGTTGCAATTTACACATGTTGAAGTTAGATTCTGCAGTTCAGAAGTCTGCTGCAATGGTTATCTGTGTTGGTAAGTTCTGATTGATATCAGGGAATAGTTCGAGGTGCAGAGATATTACGGTGGGAGGGCGGTTTCGAAATACCAAGTAGAGGATATATAGCTTTACAAAGCACTTGTTTACATGAGCCTCAAAAGTGTTCCTTGTTCTTGGGTTGTCTCAGTTGATACAGAGCTTACTCTTAGTTTCCATGACCATCACAGCACCCTGTTTCGTGCATGAACAAGTCTCAAACATTGGAACAGTCTTCATCCCGGTGACCCGCTAGAGGACACGAGCCTGGGAGTCTCTAGCCTGTACAAATCAGGCTTTATTAAACATCAAGTAGTTCATAGTCATAAAGGCAATGTGGTTAGTAGTACGAGTAGGCGTTGAAGCGTCGGCTCTGTTGATAGATATATTCCTTTAGGTCTTAAGCGAATTCTTCTGCTGGAGTAGATCCATGTCAGCACTCTAGATTCAAGCATAACTAGTATCTACATAACTCTACACTTCTTGCCATGTTCAATGCGGTGCGCACGACACTCGGGACAATATGAATCGAAATGCTCCGTGGCAATATTTTGGGCAGGGCACTCTTTCGCTGGGCAGCCATCATCAACGATGAAATAGAAGTGACCGCAGCGACGGTAAATGACTTTCAAAATGTTGCGCATGGTGAATATCGATGTTTTGCACGCGATGGAATGCTACATGGATGGTTGAGATTGGACTCCATGCTCTGAGACTGGAAACGTGAGGGGTCTTGTACGGGAATGTTCGGGCTGTTTCTTTCCGCTGTCTTGTTTGAAAGGACCACAAAATGGGCACTTTTATGTTCTCTCAGCCAATAGTCTTCGATTCATGATTGCTTCCATTGTTGTTGTTCTGGCTGACCAGCCACTTTGGAATAGTTTTTCTTTATTCTAATACAAGCAATTGTACGATTGTAGTTTGTTGGGCTGTATCTCTTTCTCTAGCTGGACTTGCGTCAGTTTGGTCCGGGAGCATTTTCAGCGATTTAATTGCTGTGCTAGAAGGAATGGCACAGAATAGGCAAACAATCGTATATAAGCTTTCTTCTACAAGCACGTGCCTTTTGAGCTTCATCTAAGATTCCTCGTGGATTTTGGGCTTGAGTTCAAGTGATCGTCGTTTAGGATTTCTGAAGTGTGCAAGCCGTTATCAGAATAAATATCGATAACCGGAGTAGTTTTGTTTAATTAATAAGCTTTACCAAAATTAATTCATATTAAGAAGTGGATTAGTATTACTGAATTGGCGAATATTATCAAATTAGTTATTTTTTCAAAATTAATTAATATCCCAGAATTACTTAGTTTTACAGAATTAATTAGTTTTACAGAATTAGCTAGATTTACAAAATTAGCTAATATTACAGAATTAGCTAATATTACCGAATTACATAGTTTTACAGAATTAATTAGTTTTACCGAATTACTTAATATTACAGAATTACTTGACTTTACCGAATTACTTAGTGTTACTTAGTTTTACCGAATTACTTAGTTTTACAGAATTAGTTAATATTACAGAATTAGTTAATATTACCGAATTACTTAGTTTTACAGAATTAATTAATATTACAGAATTACTTAGTTTTACAGAATTACTTACTATTACAGAATTAGCTAATATTACAGAATTAGCTAATATTACCGAATTAGCTAATAATACAGAATTAATTAGTTTTACAGAATTACTTAATATTACAGAATTACTTAGTTTTACCGAATCATATAGTTTTACAGAATTAATTAATATTACCGAATCAAATAGTTTTACCGAATTAATTAGTTTTACTGAATTAATTAGTTTTACAGTATTAGTTAATAATACAGAATTACTTAGTTTTACCGAATCACATAGTTTTACAGAATTACTTAGTTTTACAGAATTACTTAGTTTTACCGAATCACATAGTTTTACCGAATTAGTTAATTTTACAGAATTAATTAGTTTTACCGAATAACTTAGTTTTACTGAATTAATTAGTTTTACAGAATTAGCTAATATTACCGAATTAGCTAATACTACAGAATTACTTAGTTTTACCGAATTAATTAATATTACAGAATTAGCTAATATTACCGAATTAGCTAATAATACAGAATTACTTAGTTTTACACAATTAGTTAATATTACAGAATTAATCAATATTACCGAATTATTTAGTTTTATAGAATTGACCAATATTACAGAATTAGCTAATATTACAGAATTACTTAGTTTTACCGAATTACTTAGTTTTACAGAATTAGTTAATATTACCGAATTACTTAGTTTTACAGAATTAATTAATATTACCGAATTAACTAATATTACCGAATTACTTAGTTTTACAGAATTAGCTAATATTACCAAGTTACTTAGTTTTACAGAATTACTTAATATTACAGAATTAGCTAATATTACCGAATTAGCTAATAATACAGAATTAATTAGCTTTACCGAATTAGTTAATATTACCGAATTAGTTAATATTACCGAATTAATTAGCTTTACCGAATTAGTTGGTTTTACAGAATTACTTAGTTGTACAGAATTACTTAGTTTTACCGAATTACTTAATTTTACTGAATTAACCAATATTACAAATTGAATTAATTTTACCGAATTACTTAATGTTGCTGAATTAATTAGTTGTACTGAATCATTTAGTTTTATAAAATAAACTAATATTACGAAATTAGGAAATATACAAATTAATTACTATTACAGAATCGATTGGTTTTATTTAATTAACTACTATTAAGAAATGCATTAGCTTTACTGAAGTATCTAATATTACCGAATTAGTAAGTTTTACTTAATCAGTCAACTTCTCTGAATTAATAAATATTAATTTCTATTTAGGTTTACCGAATTAACTAACATCTTTTAAAGCATCATGTTTCAATAATCTCTTCAATCTCATTTTGAAATCCCCGCTTGAGTTACTCATTGTGAGTTCATATTAAAGTGTGACCTCTTGATGTTTCTCGAAAGTCCGTGTTTCGAGACTTTCGAATTGAAACTCTATGTCACACGTAATATCAGTCACTAATGCTCTTCTCTTATGCCATATATCCCGCTCCTCATGAATATTTTACATGCCGCTTCTTTACATCCTAAGAGCAACCGTGCTTTATCTCGTATCAAAGGTCAGAATTGCAAACTGCAAGGAGTAAGTTCTCTTTCGCTGTAACACATAAAAGTGGATTTAGACTCGATTTGCGCGACAGTCTCTTGATACGCCCACTATATGTCTACGTGAATCCATCTTCCAATACAATTGTCGTCGAACGGTGACTTTCCCGGATAGGCTTTTCCATGTCGGCATCGAACAAACAGAATCCTCAGCAGCAGATGTTGCAGATGATGAAACTAAAACTTGCCCAAAGCAGGGCCATAACGTCAACAATAACCACTCTCCATTTGAAAACTGAAGTATATCTATGACAGGACAAATCTACAATTGCCAACTTCACCATCTGGATACAAAATTGAATCTGGAAGCGCGAACGCGAAGTGGCCCATTCATTGTTTACTTATGACATAAGCGAGGACCCACTCACCAGCACCACCACGAAAGAGTCTTCTAGACACAGCAACATGCGCCTAGCGCTTAAAATTTGCTAGCGTGTGAATCATATACCTTAGCGGGAATTTATCTTCAGCCCCTTTCGCAATCAAAAAGGAGGTTAAATTTCGACAAACAGCAACTCCCTCTCCTCTACCCACCGACATTCCCGCGCAGATCGTCTCCTCAGCCCACATCAACCCACACATCTTTGCTGTTGAATAATCATACGCATTGCTTGCGAGCGGCGATCAAATTGCACAACCACTAAAGACCAGGTTAGTGGATTCTTACTTCTCTTAGGCCAAGACAGATCGACACTAACAGGGAGACATAGCAACGATGGATGACAACCAACCTCCCTCATATGGTCGCTCAGGCAGATACCCCTTGCGCAATAGACTCTCCCGCGATGGAGAAGTAGTAACCTCGAACACTGAGCCCTCAGCTCAGAGACTCCAGGCCGCAACAGCAGCTAACGACATCTATCCTCACTTGACCGGGAAAGCAGACAGCGGCAACAATGCAGCAATCGAGGATGGTATTTCGAAGCGTGTAGCAACAGACAAGAATGCAACTTTGCCGCCTCGTGGCCAATCGCCTTCAGCTCGCAGAAGTAAGAGATCAGCCGACGCGGCAGGTCTTACGGCATCAACTGCTGCCCATTTGAGCAAGAGACCTCATATCGAGGCTTCGACGTCGGACCTTATCGCAATATCACGATCACCGCACGCAGCGACTAATCCGTCTGGTGTTTCCGCGACAGTTGTTAGGGCACGATCAAGTCCGTCAATTCCAAGTTCTCATGAGGGTTCAATCGCCAACTCACAAGATGTTGAAAGATCGATTATGTCACTAGAAGACTTGAAAGAGGAGAATAGCAGTTTGAAGAAGAAGCTGGATCACATCAAGGAGGCTATGAAGGAACAAGTGACTAAAGCTAGCCATAACCAAATCGTTGCAGCCCTGAAACAGCAGCAGCAAGCTTCTCAAGAGCAACATGCCCGAGCCCTTGCAGATATCCTACTGCAGCAAGAGACCGCTGAAGAGGAAAAGGCGTCTATCGCTAGACACTTCGCAAAAGTGATGCAATCTGTTCACACAACTGCCCAGACAGTAACGCAAGTCCAGAAAACTCAGCGACTCATCTCTCAGCAAATCGAGAAGACCGAAGCTGCTACCGAGAAATTCAAAAATGACGCCGAAGATGCCTGGATTGAGGAGGATGCGAAGTATGAAAAGCAAGAGCTTGAGACGGTGCTGCAGCAAGATGTTCCTCGCTTGCTGAGTGGCGTCAAGGAGATGGGTGAAAAGTTCCGAGGCATTATCGACGATTACGAGCAATCACCTGCAGACGTCAGAGATGCCGTCGATGCAGCAGGTATCTCCGAGTCTCTATACGATGCAGACTGATCTCATACCTCTCACGAAAACCCAGCAGCAACACCTGAACGCCCTCTTCCTCTCGAACATCTCCTCAATCCACATCACAGCTCCAGAGACCGCGCAGCAGCAAACACCGACGATCCACCAAAGACCATCATCAGCAGATGAGTCTCCTTCCAACACATCATCCGCACAACCTAAACCTCCGAAGCAGCAATTACCGCACACAATCTACACTTGATGGCCTCGTCATACCGCTGCTACAAGCAACATCTTGAGAAGCAGCAATACTGGTAGCGGTGGTGGCAGAGTCCCATTTCTTTCTCATGTTATTTCGTCTGTCGTTGTTTTCCCTTTGTTATTCCCACAAAATAGGGTGGGAAGGATGGTGGATGTTAAATGAAACGTGTCAATTTCCTATGTTATTTCCTTTGTTATTTCCAGAGACAGGAGAGGAGAAAGTCGTGCAGGGAGAAGAGATGAGAAATGGGCGGGCAGCAATTCAAATTCCAGGACTTCCAACATGATAATTCTCGCGCGTGCTTCGTGATATTTGAAGCTGAGTTTGAAATGATCGACTTCTCTTTGAGAAGATACATCGTGAGACATGATGCAGTACGTGTTCATTTATTCCAGGGAAATAGTCGATGCAAGCAAGTACCGTACAGCAGCTGTCATTTCTACAACATCGGCAGCAGTCAAGAGCTAGCATATAATATTATTTATGAAACCGCTAGAAGACAACTCATCAAGCAATCCCTCAGCGAGGATCGCTATCCTCCCATTCCAATCCAGCCCGCCATCAAAATTACAGCTTCACCCTCCCCCCATTCAACTCCCTCCAATCCTTCTCCCCAAACTGGACATACGTCCTATCCTTCAACCAAAACAACACATCCTCCCCCATCTTCCCGGGATCCACACCCTGACTCCTCACCACATGCTTCTGCTGCTTATTCGTCCCCGTCAACTCCATCTCCTTCGTCAGCCTCAAGAAAACCGGAATCGCATATCTCGGCAGATTCCGATGGACATGTTCCGCCAGATCCCTCAGCACTTTCTCACTCGGCTCCTCCGCCAGCACCAGCGCCACACATCCCGCGCGACCATCATGATGCGGGAGTTCCACGCCATAGACATTCGCTTCTTTGACGACCGGGTGGTTACCTAGTGCTTCAGAAACCTCATTCGTGGATACATTTTCGGATTTCCAGCGGAACGTGTCGCCGATTCGATCGCTGAAGTATGTCCGTCCTTCCTTATCCGAGATGATCATATCGCCAGTCCGGAACCACGCATCGCCTTTCTGCAGGACATCGCGCATGATTTTACCTTCCGTAGACCCCTTGTTTCCGAAATAGCCTTGGAATTTCCGCTCTATGTCCCCGGGGTCTAATTTATATAGGAGTTCACCTGGCTGGCCTTTCTCGACGCGGATGCAGAGCCCGGTTTTGGGGTCGCGTTTGGGCTGTTCGGTGTCCCAGTCTAACTCGACCATTACGGCTGCACCGCCGAAGAGGAGAGATCCGAATGTACCGATCCGACCGACTGCTCCTTTGGAGAAATCGTTGCGGCTGTAGTTCCAGCTTGCGGAGGTGCTTTCCGTGGCGGTGTAGAACTCGGCGATAGCTTCGATGCCGAAGCGTTCTTTGAATCTGTTCCAGATATCTGGACGGAGGCCATTGCCAAATGCGAGACGGACATTGTTTTTCTTGTCGAGGTTTTCGCCTGTTACGGGGTCGATTTGAGGGGGTGCTGAGAGTAGGTAGCGACAGGTTTCGCCGACGTATTGGATGGTTGTCGCGTTTGTGGCGCGGCATTCTTCCCAGAAGACTTTGGTGGAGAATTTCTTGCCGAGGGAGAAGGTTGCGCCTGCTGTTACGGAGGTGCAGAAGCCGAGAACGCTGGCGGAGGAGTGATAGAGTGGCATGCTCTGGGTTGTGTCAGATTTGTTGACAAGTTGGGAGAGGGACTTACGGTGTAGAAGACGTCGTTCTTGGTAAATGACATCCAGCCAGGTACCAAACCACTTCCAACAATGATCTTACTCCAACTGACAATTGCTCCTTTAGGAAGACCAGTCGTCCCACTTGTGAAGATGACAATAGCCATGTTCTGGATTTTATCATCGCTCCTAACAGAGTCCGGTTCCCGCTTTGCTTGCATGGTTGCGATCCTGGCTTCGATTTCTGGAGTGAACACCTCGAAACGAATCCCCGAAAGCTCATCTTGGACTTCTTGTGTCACATTCTCGCTGATTTGAGGATCAACTAGTACCAGATTCGCCTTTGCAACTCGAATGCAATGTGCCAATGCCTTGCCGCTGAGATTGTAATTGATGAAAGCCGGCTTGGCACCGATCGACCACAAACCGAACCACACGAAAATGAACTTATCCGAGTTCATGAAATCCATAGCCACAATCTCCTTCGGTTTGATACCGTGTACGTTTTTGAGCCATTGTCCATATTTTAAAGCGGTATCGTAGACCTCCTTGTATGTCCAGGTCCGGCCTTCAAAGATGAGAAGTGGATGATTGGCCTGCTTGCCCAGGGCATGGGCTTCAAGGAGATAAAATGTGCTCAGTCTGTCTTTCTTCTCTCGGATTGCTCCTCTGATTTGAGCTCCCACGGCACTTCCTAGTAATCTCCAGTCGTAGCTCAACCCGGTCCTGGCGTTGATGTATCCTAGACCTGCTAGAGCAGCTGGAGCTGCGACAGTCAGAGGGACTGGGAATGCTGTTAGCGAGGACCGATGGGACATGGATTAGTTTTCAAACCTGGCATTATGCTGTTTTTTGTCCTCGGACTCTCGAAATATGGGATGTACTTGTTTGTACTGCGTCTCAAGTGTGGCAAAATGAAGCTTTGCTATCTCACTACTCAAATGGTCAGGAATAAGGGAGAGCAGAAGAGAGTATGCTTGGAGAAAGGAGAAAGAGAAGATGGAGAAGGCGACGTGTCGATGCCATAATGAATAACTAAAATACCGGTAGACTTCCCATCCTGCCTCCGTTCATTGGGAAGTTGGGATAAGCTGATGCGTGCCTCGGCTCATCCGCAAGGTCGATCCCCAAAGCAGTCTCAAGAGGCGAAGTGGCACTCTCCCCACAATATCATTCGCTAACCTTTCCGGCGAGCTGGGATTGAGATTCGCGGGGTAAAGAAATACAAGGGGCTTGGTCAATATTGATGTCCGGAAAAGGCTATCTTGAAGTTGCCGACTGCTGTAAGATGAACACCCTTCTCTTTTCTTGCAAATATTTCAAGCACATGTGGTTGTGAAACTTCTCGTCTGATGTGATACTTCCTACTATGATGATGTGGCTTAGTCCGGTCATCCGTGGTCTCGGATCTGATCGACGAGTACGCAGGTCAGAAAGTCAGAACTGTACAAAGCCAGTCAGGAGGACGGGAAAAGGAAGTCTTGCGAAGGGGGATTTGCTGTCCGTTTGAGCTGCAGCCAAGTGGACCAGGCCGTTGAGGACGAGGCTGTACCTTAGCCTTCCCTTGTGCCCCACAGCGTCTCGGTCGCGTCCCGTCGGCCCCTGTAAATTCCGCGTCCCGCTGCTACGACACCGAAATGTTGATTTGATATCTGGCACCAAATGCGACGATCAACAATCCATAATGTCGACATCATCACAACCTCCAGTTCCGATTGGAGCTGAGACCCAGAGTGATGGAAAGACTGGAGGTTCGACATCTGAAGAGGCGCCCGCGAATGCCGTGGGCATCGCGTCGAAGAAGGAGGCGCCCCCTGAATCCGCCGAGAGCATAAGGCTACGAATCTGGGTAATTGCATCGTTTTGGGCTACAATTATATTTGTTGGTCTGCCAATATGGTGGAGGACAACGACAATACACAGGGAGAATCTGCCGCTTTCCCAGATGATGGATTGGGCTGATGGGAGGGTATGATTCAAGCTTCACTTCACTTCAACTACGTTCTAACACAAATAGGCATGTCGACCAGTCTTCCCACTACGGATATCGATAGAAGCAGACTCTTTACAAGATCATGAAGCTCAGCATCTACTGCGAACTACACAACATGCGCTGGACGATCTGAATGATTTCTCGGCGCATCATTTGCGACTTCAGCTCTCCCCGCCTGCAAATAACTCTGCAGAGACGACTGGATTATCCAAGGGCATAGATGAGGAAGTGGCCTTGACTATTCGACTTCTTCCAGGAGCATCTACGGAAGCGGATCTACAATCTTACGCTCCAATCCTCGATATCCAGTATACCCCGAACCAGATACCGTCCAGCTCCTCCTCCTCCTCGACACTGGGAAACTACATTGCGAATACTCTGAGGGGGCTATTCGCTGAGGAGCAGGCAATGATCGCATATCTACTCTCCACAAGCTCTGCTCCACCAGAGCGAAGTCCCAAGGCACTGGCCCCAGAAGTTGCGGATTCTCTGGCGAAATGGACAACCAGATCCATGAAATACTCCCGGACGTACCATCTAACGTTCTCTCTCTTTACACCTACCGCCGTCCCTTCCTCGTGGGAGATCGAAGCAGCCCTCGAAGAACACATGAAGCCATTGTTAGAAAGCTTCTCCGCGATCAGCAACTTCACAATCGATACACAAGTTCAACTCTATGCTACACCTGGCGTAAGTGGAAGCGTCCTCAAGAAGGAAGATCTCAGCGGCTTTATTAATGCAGCCGAATGGCCGCTGAGTCCCAGCATTGGCGGTGCTCCAACAGTAAACTTCATTGTCTACATCGGCGACATGGAAGTCGAAGGCGGAGGCAAGAGTTGGCTGATCCCACAATGGGGAGGCGTGGTGATTCAATCCGACATCTCAGATCTTCGGCCTGCCATGCTGATCTTCTCCAACCAACTCATGTCCCTCCTTGGAGCCCCAGAAACCGGATCTCTGCCTCTCCGGCTCATGACGCTAGTCCGAGTCCGCAGCGCAGGTCTCCTCCTCAAAGCTAGCGGCACAATGGGCAGTCTTGCACGTCTCACGCTCGCACTACCTAGCATCAGTATTCCTCGCAGCGTAGCAGATGGTGTATATACCACTATCGAACATCTTCGCAAAGCGTGTGATGGTCTAGGCGGCAAAGAAGGATTAGAGAATGCCAGGATCGCGGAAGAAGCTGCTGAGAAGGCATTCTTCGAGAAGAGTATGGTCGGACAGGTCTACTTCCCCGACGAGCATAAAGTGGCTGTTTATCTGCCGCTGTTGGGACCGATAGCTGTCCCGCTGGTAATGGGTGCTTTGAAGGAGATCAAGGCGTGGAATAAGCGGAGGAAGGGTGTAAGATGATATCCTGGGAACAATTGAAATCTACGTTGTGTTCATTGCTGCTGTGCCTTTCCCCTTCTCCAGATACTCTTCCTTCAGAGTATGGCCCTGGCAAGTGCCTTGACCAGTTATTCCTTATCAACTACAGATCTGTTGCAGTTTCTTGTTTATTGTTACTTTTGAAATCCGGATTTCCAACTGGAAAACCAGCGAGTCTAACACCGCTGGCAGTGCCGGCCATGCTCTCAGAGGTTCCGACCAATTAGCATAAGACTTATTCGGCTGGCCACTTCTTCGACAATGATATATTCATTCATATTCATGGATCGTGCAGTGCTTCGGCCTCAGAATCCTGTTCGTGCCTGAGTTTAAGTCATTTCCTAAGTCTATTCAGTGTCCTAGATTCCTGGCTATGCCAGCTGGGCGTCCCTACAAGGCTTCTGCTTCTGTTTACAACATCGTGCAATGCACAAAACTTTCCCCATGATCTCTGGATTTCCTCACAATTTATTATAGGCACCCAGCATTCACTCATCCTCCACGCCAAGCACATCTCAAGTCACACTTCACACCCCGTAGCACCGAGGTCGCTCATTCCAAACCACCCTCCCGACATCCTAAGTAGTGTCGCAGCCATCTTCCACCGATCACCACGTCCCTTGCATCAAGTACCAAGCCACCACGCAGATATGCTGAATAACAAAGGCACGACGTCTTCAGCCTACGGCCTTTATCCCCAGCTCTCCAATCAACACCCTCTAACCTGCATCGCCAAGTCCTCAAGCGAGGTTCGGGACTCTGCGAAAATCCGATTACTGATCACTGGCACCACGCAATGCGTATACGGTGGAGAGCAAATTGCTGACAAACGGGCCTCACGATGTCTTCTTTTGGAGGCGGGCATGAGTACGTATTGGATTGTATAGGTACGTAAGGTTTGCGAGGTAAGAGAATGCTTTGTGATGCTTTTGTGGCTTGCTTGGAAGTTGTGCGGAGCGAGAATGGAACGAGAATTACAAGGCTGTGGTGCTGGGGTGAAGAAAGGTATATATTGAAGGAGGACGCTTACGATGGAAAGTTTTGTTATCTGCAAGTCACTTGCTTGAAAGGATTACTCTTCGATACCTCACACTCTCCCAGATTGTTCTCTCGAGCCTGACTCGAATTCTTCCTCGACTGAAAACCACATCGCCAATAGATTTTAACACAAATACAAGATCTCGCAATCATGGCAGGAGAACTCATATTCGTATGTCTTTACCCCTCTCATCAATTTCTGTCTACTCACTTACATGGGAATCTCAGATTACTGGCGCAACTGGCTTCGTTGGTTTCGCTGTCCTAGCCAAAGCTCTTCAAGCTGGCTACAAAGTTCGCATTTCAGTCCGCAAAGCAGCGCAAATCGAGATTATAAAGTCTCATGTCCTGATCGCTCCTTATGTTGAGAAGGGAGTTGTGGAATTTGCTGTTGTCCCGGATATCACTGTGAAGGGAGCTTTTGACGAGGCGCTGAAGGATGTTGTTGGCGTCTTGCATATCGCGAGTCCATTGCCTGCCGCGGTATGTATTCCTGATCAGAACTATTTCAAGCTATGTACCTTCAAACTCATCAGGATTGGTACTGATGAATCCACAGACCGAAGACCCGGAAAAAGATATCATCCTCCCCGCCATAAACGGCACAACCTCCATCCTAAACTCCGCCCTCTCCCACCCCACCATCAAACGCATCGTCATAACCTCTTCCGTCGTAGGCATCATGGACGGTCCAGCCCTCATGGTCGGTGATTCCACAACCACCTACACTCCTCAAACCCGGCGCTCACCCCTTCCCACCGCTCCCTGGGGTGGCCCAGCAGAAGCGTACTTCAATTCCAAAGCGCTCTCCCTGAACGCGACAGACGAATTCCTCGCAACTCAATCCCCACATTTCACAATCGTCAATATCATGCCTGGCTTCGTGATCGGCCGCTCAGAACTTATCACCAAATCCGAGGATATACTAAAAAGCACGAATGCGGTTCCTCTCGCTGCCGTTCTGGGAGTCAAAGGTGACAAGAAGCCTGCTATGATTACACATATTGACGATGTAGCCCGGATTCATGTCGCTGCTCTCGATACAGCCAAAGTCCCTGGTAACAGAGGATTCCTGTTGCAAAGTGGTGACGGAGGAAAGATCGTGTTTGATGATGCATTGGAAGTTGCGAAGGAGAAGTTTGCGGATGCTGTTGAGGAGGGGATTTTACCGATGGGTGGCACGACGGGAGATGCGTATCAGATTGTGGATTCGAGGGAGACGGATGAGGTTTTTGGAGGGTTGAAGAGTTATAAGGAGGCGGTGGAGAGTGTGTTGGGGCAGTTTGTGGAGTTGAAGAGAGCGGAGTTAGCGAAGGCTTGAGTTGAGACACTCGAGCTGTGAGCTATCTGCCTTTGTTCGGTTCCTTCAGTTCCAGATGTGGCATATGTGGGTCTCAGTGATTCGCTCGTTCGTGAGATACATGAAAAGTGCGATATTTTGCTTACTCGCCAAATATCTTCTCTAAGTAAGCAAGCCAATTCTCTCCAAGCACTTTACGCATCTTCTCCTCAGACCACCCTGCCCTCGCCATGGCTTCAGCCAACTTCTCTCGTTCGGCTAATCGGCCAAGTGGCTTGACGACTTTCTGTGCTCCCCAAGGTGTGAGGGTCCTTGCATATCCTTTGTCCATATTACACCATTTCAGGAATTCACTACTTCTCGTCAACATTTGCCCCAAGCATTCCTACGAGGGACTACGTCAAGTAACGGGGAAACTCACCTCGGCCTCTCATGCCCCTCACTGGAATCCGACCCAACACCCACCAAATCCTCCCCAATCAACCCAATTACATAATCCAGCGCCTCCACATAATCATCAATTGTACTCTCATTCCCCCTCCTCATATGCGGTCCAAACTGACTCAATCCCACGAAACCCCCTTCGCACCAATTGCCCTAATAAATTCATCACTCTTATTCCTCTTATGCTCCAGCAGTCCCGCCGGCAGCACATGCGAAAAACAAGGCGGTTTCCCCTCCGGCGCAAACGCAATAACATCCGCACAAGTCCTCGGCCCAACATGGCTCAAATCACACAGAATCCCCAACCTCGCCATCTCACTGACCACCTCCCTACCAAAACCCGTCAACCCAGAATTGTTCAGCTCCGTGTAGCCCGCCCCGGAGTAGTTCTGCGTGTTGTAGGTGAGCTGCATCTTGCGGACACCGAGGTCCGGGAAGACGCGCAGGTAGTCGAGTTGGTCTTCTATGCCGGCGGTGTTTTCCCAGTAGAGGACGGCGGTTTTGTTGAGGGTTCTGGCGAGGCGGGTGGCTGACCTGTAAATGTCGCGAGCCTCGATTCATTCACCATCTTTGCGAAGAGCGGAATGAGAAGTAACAGCCAACTTTCAGAACTTTCTACATTTGGGTTTTGAAAACAGATCAGAGATTTGAAAGACAAACAAAAGTCAAGTAGCACTCCAGCGATGACATGTTATTCTACTAGCTAATTCTGATGTCCTGGATACATCCCTCCCCTCGCTTCCTCAAATCCCATCTTTGAATGGGCCAAACAAAATAGCCGAGCACGCAATATGGGGTCCACTCCACCTAAACACAAACACCCCACTACACTTCGTACCAGAAAGGGAATTCTTGGAATCTTTCAATCCGCATGTTATCTTCGCACTCCCGCTTTTCAGGATCAATCATGATCATCTTTCTGCGCGCGGGATAACATCGGACGAGATATGGAAGGATCACTCCATCGATTTCGTCTCGGTAAAGGTAGTGCAAAACAGACGTCTGCTGGGATTGCGACGAAGAGGAAGCGGGGCGCGCAGGCGAGTGCGTGTGCGAGATGTAGGGGGCTGAGGAGGAAGTGTGTGAGGGTGGAGAGGGGATGTGAGATTTGTGAGAAGGCTGGGTTGAAGTGCTCATTTGGTGAGAGAGTGGGAGAGACGAAGAAGGGAAGCGACCAGGATTTGCCACCTGAAATGACGACCTGGCTTGCGGTTTGCCTGAATGACCGTGTGACAGAAGATGATAATGTCACAGGTCGGATCACATTTTCGAGGGAGGATGCTGCAGATGCAGAAACAGCGGCACGATACTCCATGCTTGATTCAGAGTCAGCAGCCGTACAGTCCAGTCCAGGAACAGATGGACCACCCCCTGGGAGTACGACAGGTCGCCAGCTTGTTGAGGCTTATTTTCGCCATATTCATAGGTCATATCCTTTCATCGACAGAGCAGAAGTTCTGAAGGACGTTGATGTTATGATGGGCCTGTCAGACGGCTTGGAGAAGATGTCAAGGAGACTCTATCTCGTCTTGGCCATTGGCTGCACGACACTTCGACGTATTGGTCAGGTATCCGACGATATATGCGCGAAGTTCCAAGTCTCAGACCATGCCATCATCCAGGATTGTCTATCCCGGAACGATATGGAATCAGTTGAAGAATTGCTACTCTTAGCTCTCTACTCATTCTTTGATCCAAGTCTATCGCCATGGATAATTACTGGCATCCTGACTAGGCATATAACGAAGTTGGGTTTGACTCGAAAACTGTCGAATACGAAAGATGTGCCTTTAGTACAAATTGAGAGACACCGACTCTTCTGGAGTATCTACACATTCGATCTTATTGTCTCCGCCTCGATGGGTCTACCATTTGGCCTGATGGACCCAAACACCAACATACCCCTTCCAGGCATCACACTCGACGAGTATGCTTCTCCGGATCGTGCATACTTCACCATCACTCTACAAATCAACCGCCACATCATCGCATTGCGACAATTGGAATCTGAAATTCTCGAACGCATTCACTTCACCACTCCAATCTCATTGGTAGACTCTGCCAGACGATCCATCATCGCAGATCTTCGCCACAAGATCGAAGACTGGTACACTCAAGGCTGTCTTGTAAGTCCACTTGAGCGAGATCAAATACCATTCCACAATACTATCCCCTGGCTCAACTGCCGCTATCAGAATCTCCTGCTGTTGCTGTATATGCCATCATCGCTAAACCCGGGTATACCAAGCGAGCATCTCCATGTCCTCCGAAATGCCGCGACAAGGTACATCCAGTTGAGTGCCGTGATTTTCCAGCAGAGACACTTGCCTCTGAATTGGGTAACTCTGTGTCTATTCGTGGTACTGTGCCCGATTCTTTTCTATTGTACCGTCACAGGGAACAACGTCGGTCTTGATATCAAAGAAGCAGCACTCTCATGCGCTGAGGCCCCTGAATCATTTAGCGAGACGTGGGTGAATTCTAGGCGAGCTGCAAAGGTATTCTGACAGCTTGCTGGACTGCAGATGTCTGTTCTTGGCGGGAGTAGCTTAGTCCCCGGAACCGATCTCACGGAGATGAATGTGGTTGCAGAGGAAGTCAGAAGGCTTATCGAGCAGACCATGGGATGTGCGAGCATTTATTGGGGACTTGTGGACGCAGCTGTGGAATTTGTATCGAAAGGGAGGGAAGCAGCAACACCAGGGTGGCATCTTGGCAGCATCGTTCCAGATCAGGGACTTTGGATGAACGATGCAGCCATGTGGGAGGATGCGGACATGAGCATGCCTGCATATCATATAACTTTGCTTGCTGCATGTTTACTTCGTGACCTGGAACGCCAGTCACTGTTGGCCATTTGTGGAGATACGGAGTCCAGCTGAATGACAGACACGAAAGCAGCTGAGTCCAGATTCCCAAAAGATCTCCTAAATATCAATCCCGACCCAAGCTTGCTACCAGATCTTGACGTATTCGAGTCCAGTATCACTAAGCTCATGAGAGCAGCTTGAAAATACCACTGTGGTCGGATTCGAGACGCCCCGCCTCAACATCAGACCACTTAAGGACACCCAAGACGGCAGCGGAGCTATCAACTACTCTTCAAATCTAGCCGTCTCCATAGCATTTTGGTCCACAACCGTGGAGCACGCATCAGATGCCGCATGAAACTCAGCCGCGAGACGCGGGTCATTGTCCCAGCCGTCCTGCAGGTCTGCCGAGCACCGAGTATTCGGCTGGTGATTTCGACAGGACTGCCGAGATTCTGTGCTACAGTACTGAATCTCTGAGAAGTACGGCTCAAGATTTGGCAGCGGTTGGGTGAATGTAGAGAGGGGAGGAAAAGATGTGATGATCTGGTTCAGATCATCTGAGACACTCGAGGTTTGTGAAAGCCGTGATGAAGTGCCGCGCAAAATTCTCTTTGTTTTCAGCAGATTACAAGCAAGCCAAAAGATTCGAATCATGCAGTACAGCGAGGATTGAGAGGAATCCTAAAACCGATGGTTTGGACGATGCCAACTTATTAACAGTCAAAGCGTGATGGGCTTGCATGTGCAGGTGGTCTATGCTGGAGCTGCTTGCATGTTTGGGAGCTCTGGCCGAGTCCGTGGGATCGAGATGAGAGCTGGAGTAGAAGCTCCTTGCGATGGTAGGTGCAGTGTCACGCGAATGGTTGGACTTGAGGAGGGGTGAGCGAGAGCTTGAGGGCACCGCCGAGCTGAGGCGAAGTCAAGAAGAGTCAGATCCTGCATCTAAGCGGGTCAACAGCAGTCGCTCGATGTACGAACTTCCAAATATCCATATATTAGAGCAATCAAAATACAAATGAATGTTGAGGAAATGTATCGACTTCAGGGATACCGACTGATCTCATATCTTGATGTAGATATCTATCAATACTTGCGATTAGAAGACGGGGAACATTCTCACGCATAGCTCTTCGCATTCAATACACTCAAAAGCTAGAAACCCAAGACAAGTGCAGCTGGATTGAAAAGTGGTTGCAGGACTCCATGATTCAGAACAGGAAACTTCAGCTCAGAGCCGCGCATTGATCGAGGATAGGTACATATCTCAACTGAACAGCACGACAATCGCCGAGAACACAAATCAGTGATATCACCGATCAGCAATCAGTGAAACAGAAACTCTCACTCCCGCTTTGAATACTTGATCCGAGCGAGAGTTTGAGCACGCAATGCAAATCGAACGCCACCCGTGTCTCGTCTCATCTCGTCCCAACTCGAATCGAATCGACATTTTATGCAAAACCTGCAGCTGTACACATGCAATTTATGCAAAACGTGGAATTTGGGTTAATCATTACATCGAAACCGTGTTCCGGAGGGGAGGGGAGCGCCTGGTACTTATTCCATTCATGTAAGACACGTGGCTGCCACATGAATTTCGACACTAGTTTGCAGGTTGCCCTGAATGTCTCGCTTACGTGGCATATGGCTGTATTTTGAGGGGTAACAATATGACTAGGTCAGATCTTGTGAAAAGCAGGAACTCAAGTCTAAGGTTGTAGTCGTTATTTTAGGTCCCAGGACCACTACTTCGAATACCCAACTCTATTACACATTGCGTACTTTCGCCTCTTGAACTGTTCTTGTCTAACAGACCTACTGAATAAACAGAGCGACAAACGATCATGCTTCAACTTCCTCTTCGTCCTTGTTTCCCACGTTCCAGATCTGCTTGACTGCGAACAGAATTACACCCACCATGCAAATCTCTAAGGAGAAGAACATCGCAGCCAGTTGATACCCATATATGAAATGGGGTGCCTGTCCAGTGTTGTACGCGAACAGTGGTACCCAAGCGTTGAAAGTAAAAGCGAAAGTTTCAACGACTGCAATGACAATAAGACGATGTTCTTGACTGAAAGAGCAAACCTCATTAATCCAGGTAATGAATAAAGCACCCGCACCAGTCTCGCAGAACGTACGGAACTATCCTGCCATCATGGCCGCGATATTGTGTTCGGGGTACACGGAGAGTATGATGCATCCGGTCAAGGCGATAAAGCAAGCGAAGATTATGACAGGCCAGTGCATTCGAAGTGCGTCGCTAGTCCATGCGTACGAAAGCGTGAAGAATATTTGTGTTCCATACGCGGCGGTAGGAATTAAGTTCACTTCTTCCACACTCCATCTCTTGGTAGATTTGAGCCAGACATTGAAGTACGAGTATGTCCTGATACCCAGAACATGGCAAATGAATGCCAGATTGAAAAGGTATACCGGCCAGGCTGTGAAGATTGCTTTGAAAGTTCTCAGAGTGACCAGCTTGCGTCCGACAGCCTTCATGCGAGCGATTTCCATATTCTTCTGAGAGGGTTTGAGCCACCTGCTACGCGATGTCGTTGGCGCGTCGGGAATCGCCCAGAACCCGTAAAATGGCAATTGGGATTCCAATGATTCCGTCGAAGATGAAGAGCCATTTCCAAGCTGGAAGGACAGCTTTACCATTCATGCCGCTGTAGAGCGCAGCTTGAAGGTAACCTGAGAACATCTGCGCCGCGCTTGAAGAAGCTTGGAAGATACAGGCTCGCTTGCCGAGCTCCGAAGGTTGGTACCAATTGCCCAGGAGAGTCATGATCCCAGCATATGCGGACGCTTCGAACAGTCCAATGAAGAAACGGAGTCTATAGAGGTCAGTCCTCGAATCCTGGCATTGTTACTTTGTAAAGTACGCACGCATAGAGAGTGTTGACGTTTTTCGCACTCGCCACAGCAATAGTTAAAACCGACCACTCAATTTCCATTGCTGGAAGCCATATGGACGGTCGAATTCTGGTCATTGCCATTTGAGACGGAAATTGTCCAAGGATATAGTTAATGGTCTAGTATGTTGTAAGAAGATTCAAGTCATTCCCTTTGAGCTCGAGGTCTTCTTTCATTCCGGATACATAAGCATTGGAGACCTGAATGCGTCAGTGATAACATTTCAAAAAGGATATGGTCGTTACTTACATTCGTTTGATCCAGATACTTGACGAAGTAGGCAACGCAGACATTACTTAGGATGAACCAGTCAAGCTTAGCGATCAAAGCTCTCTCTTCCGGTGATTTATCTAGTGAGTCCCAAATTACCGCCAGAATTCGCTTACTCAAAGGCGATTTAGCTGACCTGGGAGATTCAACATGTCGTCCAGATTCTGAGGACTCTGTCGCATCGACATCGATACCCGTTCTTGCCTTGTCATAGCTTGAGATACCCATAATCCAACAGAGGCATGAAGCAAACAAACAATGTGGTGTCAATAACGTACACTTGCAGCATCTTATATCCTGCGGGAAGCTGCTTTGAACAGAGCCCGATAACAATCTTGCAACTTTGCAGGCACATCATTTGGCCCAAGATTTCGCCATTTGCTTTCCAGTTGTTATTGTGGATGAAGAAGTGCTCCATAACTGATAGCTCTGTATTCTAATCCCAATTTTGCGGAGGTTGATGCTTGAATTGAACTTCAAAATTCCCCGATCCGGTCAAGTGTGACTTTGAGAGTGCGCTGCTCTACCTTAGCCATCCCATTTCTCAACCGATTCTTGTAGGTAGAGCTTATCGATTAGGAAACAACACTGGGTCCCAACTCGCTCTATTTCTGGGCATTCGAACAGAATGTTTCTGTTGTCGATTTCTCGTAATTTGACAAGATGCCAGAAAGTGGTGTTATGTGGATTTCTGATGGAGATCCACGGACGGTCCAGTGGTCCACTGGAGGCAAATTGCGGAAGCTACTGTTAATTCCTCCCCGTCGGTAACTTAGTCATAGAACGAGAGTTGTATGGTTCTTGTCTAATGTCCATGGCCCCAGCTCCTTGAAATAATCAGGAGGAGGATGTCTGTCTTGGCTTGCTCTTATTGACATGGGGAAGCCAGACGACATCCTATGTTTCAAGGATGATCCAGAGCATCTTAGAGCACTTGGCCGTACACATCGTACACACCATCGATTGAGAGTTCGTCTGAAAAGTCAACAGTAGCCTTGGAAATTCTCGACAAGAATATCAAGGGGCATCAACCTGGTTCGCGAAGAATGCGATTATGAAACTGATTAGCATTTGCCGTAGACGATTGCCGCCCTCGACGAGGAACACATAGAGGCGATCAATAGCTCGAATTTTGTCACTTCGACTTAGGCCTTAACGTCGGCAGTCCGAAAGGGTCAAAAACATGAAGTTCTTCTGAGACTCTGAATCCAAGAAAGAAGGGCAGCCAGACAGTTCTGGTAAAGAAAGTCACGATCGCCGGCTGAATTGAGGAGACTGAAACATGGACCAGGTCTGAATGGAATGCAAGTCTGACAACGTGGATACCATGACGAATGCTAGACTGGGAGCGCGGTGCAGATCTTAGGCAGATCCGAATATAAACTCCAATGCATATCCCTGACTTGCTTCCTTGAACTGACGCTCCTCTTCTTTGCGCACCACGCAGGTCTCCATAGCTACAAGTGTTTGAAGTTTTCAACTCCGTCACCCTCGTAAATCGCTTGTCTGCTTCAGCTTGTCAAACCTCGTTCGCAATTGGTATTCGCTTACCGGTTAATTGGATGAACACAAACGGAAACTTCGATCCGAGTCCAGCCAACGCCCATATGCAGCTGCAGGGCAGTCCTTGCGGTCCCTGCTCTTGTTTGACAGAAGTCGGTGCAGAAAAAGGGGCTGCAGATGGGGCAGGGCGAATGACAAGTTGAATTGGTGCCTGCTTCTACGCACAGACGGGGCACGAGATTTACCCCTCGTGAATGAATGGGGAAAGCGATCCACCTATGGGCAAGCTTTGCTGATACGCACTATCCCACAACCTGAAGTCTTGGTACTGGGACGACACTTCATTCGACTCTGCGACCCCAAACCCATAAATCGCAGCTCCGCGGGTCGCCAGGATACAGAACACAAGAGTCAAGAGTCCAAGAGACAGGCTGCGGAGAAGTTGGAGAACCCTAGTCATACCCAGCGTGTCAGTATTACCCTGGAACAGCCCAACCAGCCTCTCCCGGCCACAATCCAGTGATCAGGCATAGCTGCAAAATATCACAAGGTTTGAGATTGTCAAGAGTCGGCACTCCCGCTTGTCAGCTACATCGAGAGTTCGAGGCTCCGACGGGCCCGACAGTGCCACAAAACTGGCTGTTGTACCTCTGGGCGTTGTGTAGTTACAGATCCACGGATACGAAAGCCGAGAGGCGTTGCTGTCGCTTGGAGAATTATCCACGAGGCGTGGAGGGCAGCAAACGTTGTGGCAGCCCCTAGTGAGTGACAGGCATGTACGGAAGGCATAGCATGAAGCGAATATTTCCCAATGACGGCGTCTCATCTCAATCATCCTGGGAACCCCCAGATCCAGGAGTTCCTTCCTCTTCAGGATGGATGTCCCCCGTTTCCACAATTTAGCAGACATGACATCCTCAGCTAGTGCAGATCCTGGTACCTGCTTACCCCGGGTCCGAGATGTTAAAGAGAGCCGATCGTCTCGTGAAAGTTTATAAGACGTCTTCCAACTCGAAGTCTCACCCACGGACGCCGAAAGCTCGTTGCCTGCTTTCTCAAAGGCTATCATCCATTCCCTCAAAGTCTATCGCGATTGTTTGCATTTATAGGCCGTGCATTTATTCGGACGGAAGCAGGTCATTCCTCGATCCAGGACTCGAGCAAGGTCACGGTCGTTTTCCATCCATCCGTCGCCTCAGCTATATTCGTCTTATCGTTGATTATCGGCTCTCTGCCCCTCTTTCTATTCCAAAATCACAAGAACATCAAGCTCGGTAATTGTGTCGATGGCAGACATTCATTCGAACCTAGACCCGCTACCTCGAGAGATTCGCGATGGGATGATATCTATGGGGGTGTTTGGGCTTCTGTCCAGCGCCTCCACTCTCAGCTTGATGGTATTCATCACATATCGGATGGTCTTCTGGCGCCGATACTACGATCATCCAATTGCAACGAATCAGATCTTTGTCTTGATCTACAATCTTCTCCTCGCAGACTTCCAACAGGCTCTAAGCTTTGTCTTCTCGTTCTACTGGATATCACAAAACAAATTGGTTGGGCCTTCCCCTGCTTGTTTTGCTCAGGGTTGGCTCATTCAGATTGGAGATGTATCATCGGGTCTCTGGGTGCTTGCTATTGCTGTCCACACGTTCATCAACCTCGTGGGGCAAAGGACGATCAAGCACAGGACATTTGTCATTGCCGTGGTTGCTCTCTGGGTGTTTTGTCTGTTCCTTACTGCAATTGGCCCAATCCTTAGCAAGGACGACTTCTTCATCCCCGCGGGTGCATGGGTATGTTCATATTTTAATGCTTCCCACGACACTGCTGACAACTACTAGTGTTGGATGAATGAGACCCACGAGGCCGACCGACTGTATCTTCACTATCTCTGGATCTTCATATCGCAGCTTGGGTCTTTGGTAATCTACATATCAATATTCTTCTTCCTTCGCGGCCGACTCGCCAATTCTAGCAAGCTTCAAACAGCGGCGTTATCGTCCATATCAGACGAGGGACGGACTGGACCTTACAAAGGCAGCCCAACGACTACGACAACAATTATGAGCAATGGGCACGATACTTTCGCTGTGTCACGGCACCGGATCTTACGGACAGCACGATATATGGTCGTCTATCCATTCGCCTATGTTTTCTTAACGCTGCCACTCGCTACGGGCAGAATCTCATCGATGGCTGGGAAGCGACCTCCGCTGGTTTTCTTCCCGATTGCTGGTACTCTAATGGCAAGTTGTGGGATCATCGATGTCATCCTGTACCTTACAACACGAAAAGCACTCGTACGGAGCAGCGTAGGAGCCAAAGGGCAAGGACATAGCACGGGGCTGACCAGATTCCGAACGAACGAGTCAGCAAGGAGAGGAGCACGAGGGCAGTCCTTCCGATTAGGAGAAATGCGAGACGAAGACGAGGACCAGCTACCAGTAGGGAATGGAGCACCATTAGGCGGGACCATCGTGGTGTCGAAATCCATAGTCATGAGCGCAGATTCATTCGAGGGTTCAGGAAGGTCGCAAAGGTCTGATTCGCTGCAAAGTCTAGTTATCAACAAGGAGGAATTACCTCACAATTCTTGGCTGAAGTAGGGGGATATCCGGGAAAGGGGTCAACTGGATTATTTGGATATTTAGCCGGCGAAGCAATTTTCTCATGTACATATGATACCCAACCAACAAAAATTACGTTAATGCTATTTTCAATGCCCATATTGCTCTCATTTGGTCTGCTTTACGTAGGTGCTATCGAAAGTCTGGGCTGCGTCTTGATTCTGTGCCGCCTCCTGATATCCAGGTACGCACAGGGAGTGAGATCTTAGCCCGGTCTCGCGATCTCACAGATCTCGGGCCAGTCTCCGAGGTTCGAAAACCCCCCTCTTTCGCCATCCGAACGATCAGAACCAATTCTTCCGTGACTAAAAACGGCTTTGAGAAGCGGGATAGATGCGTGCTTTCTAGGATCATGGAATGCGATGATGGGCGTGGACGACGCCAGAAGTGCATGTTTTCATTTATTAAAGTTTTGCCGAGTTTGGAGTCCCCCAGTCCTGGGGCTTCGTGGATTGATCTAGACTCTTGGTGACCTCGCCCAGCTACGTTATAGCCTGGATGTAATATAGGCTCACGTGAAGTACCACTGCAGGTGTTGAAACGTTCTGACAGCTGCACTACGCCTCTGGTGTCTTCTGAATTGGTACTTACGATGTCGACCAACGACTGAACGAGCCAACATACACTTGCAGCCTTCCTTATTAGGGCAGGTCGGTCCGAGCTGTACGAACGTTTCACTCTGGGGATTAGGCTTGACGTTATGGTTTCCATATGCCAACTGGGGCTATGTCACCCGCAGCATTCGCTACGCAATAACTTTTTTGGATGGAGGAGGGTGGGCATCATTGTTTGTACAGCCTAGTAATGTTGGTTTCTGGTGTACAACCGAAATAGCAGCAAAGTCAGAAAAGCGACAAATGCAAGAAGGGGTAAAGCTTGCGAATCTTTGACAAATGCGACATGATGTAATTTGACCAAAATTCACGAGCAGGAAAATTCTCTTTGTGCTGAAGACATGGCTCATTTAAATTCTCTGACCCTCGCAACCAGGGGTGTTTTGAGCTCTTCTTACCGAGTTCTTGGACAGCAAGTCTAGATCCGATGTGTGACCAGCCTTGAATTGGTGGAAATGTCCCAAAGTTTCGCTAACTTCCTGACAGCTCCTTGGACTGTCCTTGGGCTCTTGGCTATATAGACATGGGACGTCCTACGCAGGCTTGGTGACTACAGTTCGTTATGCATCATGTTGTTCGACGCCATGGCAGGTGAACGGAATCACGGAGGCTGTCCGCTAGCCACATCTCGTCTAGAGCGACTCTTCGTACACACCGAGCAAGTATCCGCCTGAATCCTCCCAGAAGGCTCTACATGGAACATCACAAAGATGTTCTACCCAAGCGAATTCTGTCACGACGGCTTTCGCGTCCTCCCACTTGTCAAGTTGGCGAGTCAGTCCAAAGTCAAGATAGATGGGCAAAGTTAAATCCGGGAGCCCGGATCACAACTTACAGTGTTCAGACCCATAATACCTCTCAACTTCCCCAGGATCTGCAGTAACCATATTGTATCTCCCGGAGTATCTCCACTATACATCGGTATTTGTCCAAGTCCGCTTTCCGCAGCCCCCACTATGCATAGTACCCACAGCAGGAACGGCTTGGGGAACGATACCCACAGTTCAGTTTCGCTTAATATCTTGAGCGAGTACTTCACTCTTGTGGCTACTTTGGAGATGATAATGCTCTTGGGTCCTGGCTGGGCTCGACGAAGGAAGAGATGGATGTAGAGAAGGCATGTGGCATGCCATGTTCGTGTACACGCCCTCACGGAGTCATCTGCTCGAGGCTGAAATGCGGATCCATGCTGTCTAACGTTGTTTCTAGCGAGAGACCAAATTGATGTGTTGACTTGACCTTCTAGCAACAACATTCCTTGCGTGTACTGCCTTCTCAATTCTTCTTCTGATTCGCTGCTGGGGCTGCACGCGTGTATTCGGGATGCAAGGGATGAAAGCTGGCGGACCCGGTGGAAGATATGGGCAGTTATGTCATCCATGCCTTCGTAGACTGTGATCGGAGGAGAAGGTAACGTATGTGGCCATTGAGAATTGAGATCGCTGAAGAGTAGGAGTTCGTCGTCGAGTGTTGGACTTGGAGGAGTGGGCGTCCTGGCTTGGAGGGAAAGGAAGCGGGGCGGTGCTAAGTTTGCTGAAGCATGTGAGACGTCAACCCTGACGGCGTAAGCATTCTTACTTGAAGGGTGTTGATTTGTCCAGAGTCTGAACTGTACAAAGCAGTGCCAAAAGAACACACAACTAACCACTGTATGAGTTTCTGCAAATAACCATCAAGATGGTCCTTGTTCTGCGCCTTCCTCACGTTCACCAATCGTTCTAAGCCATTGAGATGTATAGAATGGTTGCAACCATGGTTGACAGCCGTCTGAATGAAGTTGCGATCAGTCAAGGAATTGATTTCTGTCGCGAGCCAACATGCTTGGGCAATGTGCGACAAGTGACTGAATCACGCACCTCAAAAGCGGCCAGACAGGCAACGGCAGCAACATTACCTTCTTGGAGCTGTGTCTCCTGTCTCTCAAAACTGGTAATGATGTGGCGGATAGCTTCTGTCTGATGTGTGTAGCACTCTGTTGAGAAGAGCGACGTTCCACCGGAGGTAAGTGCGCGATATGTGGCTCCCAGTAGCAGAGTGCCGTGGAAGAATGCAGGGCTGGTAGTTGCTCTTGAAAACCATGAAATTTCGGCTTCTATGCCCATGGGTATGCTTAAACGAGCTACGTCATGGACGCCTGGAAAGTGAGATACATATATTAGTGAGGGCTATATGTTCCCGTGCAGTTTCGAGTGATCGCACTTGTCAAGCTAAACAGAGGATCGATCGTGACAGGAGCAATTCTGGACCTTAACTTACTGAATCGCAGAAGCTGAAGAGAACAATGACCGATTGGAAATACGCCTTGGAAGACTGGTCCTAGTCCAGGATGAGGTTGAACCTGCATACAAGTGCACTCGGACGTGGAGGAGGCTTGTTTACCATTAGCGGAACGACACAAGCATCGAGGGTCTAGCTCGGTGGCTCTTGGTCGCCTCTTCGAGAGAATTAATGCCTTGGCTGAGTAATGGTCGGAATCAGGCGCTTTCAAAGGTGTGCCGGAACCACGAAAAGAGGAAGCCGGCGCACGCCATTTAAGCACACTTGTGTGACCGGGCTGGGGGGGTCTCCGGATAGACCCGTTTGGCTCCCTAGTAGCTTGATTTCGTTTCTCAGTATGGTATCTACGCATTACATGAGAGCGTGCTGCTGTTCTATTGGATGATCTAGGTATACTGGCATCTATGAATTCGAAAGCTGTAGCAGTATTTTCCATCATCTCCTGCGAACTGATACACAGTTAGATGTGAGTCGAAGTAGATGAGAATCGTGAAACTTGCTTATAGAATTCTATTATTTGTCAGCACCAACAAGGAAGGACAGTTCCTCCTGAGATAAGCGAGACTCACTCTTTGTCAACGGTTGAAACCTTTTGAAAATCGTTTCTGATTCCCGTTTCTTTTCCGGAGGATGATCACCTTCCATGTTGACTCCTCCACGCGTAGCCGAGCATATGAAGACGGTGATAACGGAACCTTGCGTATGCTTCCGTAGCAAAGCGAGCCTATTTGTGTTTTGGGCGGTACCAACGAGACAAAGTTATCTGCAGACTCATGAGAAAATACGGAGTCAGGTCCATGAAGTAGGTGGAACCAAGCTCATCCAGCCGCTGGATGGGATTACTGGGCAAGCAGCCAAGCCCAAGCAAAATTCCTAATGATCTGTCTGCCGTGAAGGCTTGTCGGCAGAGAACGATTAAGCCACGTACACGATTGGTCGTCCGTATCTGAAGGTATAACACGGCGAATGGTGGTCAAATTAGCGCTCGACATATCTGCAATGTTGCTGACAAACGCGGGAACCGGGTGCCAGAGAGCGGGGATAGGAACGATTGCGGTTGATGCACCCATGTGAATTTCCTTTTCGGGTGAATATTCTACAGAACGCCACAAGATAGGGGTCCAATTGAGGAGAATAAGCTCAAGGCTTATCTAAGCCCATAGGCAAATGCCTAGACAACATGGCGAGTGACTCAAGCAATCCAGAAGATTGTGGAGAATGGCCATGCGTTGAAGTGAGTAAGTTGGAGATCCAGGATGCTTGAATCTGTTTTCTCAGGGAAATGAGATCGACTGTCAAGGAACGTAGAGACGGTATGGGAACACATTTAAGGGGCTCCCCTTCCTCGAGTTGTAAGAGTAGAGCGAAAGCAGCACTTCCATCCTCTAGCACCTCATGTCTCACGAAATGGACTTCTTTGATTGGCCTCAACTTGACGAGTATTATACGGGAAATGATATCTCTGCTAATCCTGAGAATTTCCCATTTCCTGAGTCGAACGACAACGCCTCATTAGCATGGACAGATTACTTCCCGCCGCCAAATGTAAGCTTGAAGATCTATACCAAGGCAAGGCGAAACTGAAAGTGAGCGACAGCAATCACTCAATCAAACTCCAGCACTCACCCAACGGACCGGTTCGTCTTTCAGCAGTACTCAGGACTCATGTCCTTGTCAAGACGGAGGAACCGGCTCTCAGAATGATGTGGCCGAGGAAGACGAGGAGGTAGCCGGGTCCTCAAGGGCTACTGGCCGACCTCAAAATCCACATCATAGTGCTAGAGACCCTGCCTTGAATCGAATACAGGTATGATAGCGTCTTGATGATAAAAAAAAAGTAGACTAGTGTTGACGGCATCACAGAGACGCCGCACTCAGAACAGAAATTCACAGCGCATATATCGGCAGCGGAGAATGGAGGAACGGCAAAGATTCGAGGAGAGGGCCATCGCTGCCGAGGAAGCAGCAAAAGAACTCCGACAGCATCTCACAGAACTACAGTCTGTCATTGCCTGCTTGAGGTACCAGGTCCAGCAGCTTGAAGCAGAGAAGGCTATGCTACAAGGCACTTGTGGTGGGACCTCTGCTAGGCACCACAAAGACGCGATTGAGTATATTGATAGGCTTGCTCTTTGAAGAGCCTCGCCTGGTTGTACGATGGTCTTGCACTGGATGAAGCCAATACCTTGCCAGCTTCCAGGTATTCACATGCTGCTTTGTGTTGAGCGATCAACCTAATACAGATGGCTCAAGGTCCCAGCAGGTGAGGTTGAACCTCTCGGATCCTTCTTACTACCGAGTGACCGTAGAAAGATGTTTAGAAGCAATCCTCATACCAGTCTTACCATCGCACCATAGTGAGTAGAGAATACTACGAGCATACAAGCCAAGGACAATATCTCGGTCGAAAATTCTTTCGTGAGTCGGGAATATGGTAGCTGAGGGTATTTACAGCAGTAGCATAGCCAATTAGATAGGAAACAACAGAATTGGCGGATGGGATCAATGTAACATTGTGTATAACGCTGGGTATCTTGGCATCTGAAAGCTGCTCTTGAAAACCGGAAATGAGATTGCAATCTTTATGTTCTGTGTGGGCAAATAGCAATAGTAATCGACCTCGTAAAGTTCAAAGAAAGAGATGCTATGTGAAGACATGTCAAATGCGCAACTGCAATGTATCAACAACAGTCAGATAGGATTTATAAAAGACGGCGGGAGCTGTTCCAAGTTCATCCCATTCACGCGTCCTGATTAGCGCGACGCGTAAATTGCCCCACCTATTTTCCCAATCTCACATGGAAATAGGTACTTCGGTCTCTCCACATCCACCGAACAGCGCAACCCCACCTCTGGTCCGTCGAAAGATGCGCATATCTGTCTGCTAGGTACTCCGAGTCTTTCGAAGTTCGACTGCTTGTATTTGTGCAGTATTTGCTCCCTTTACATTAGCAGACCATGGCGACAAAGCAATGCCCGTCCTTGCCCAACGAACTCTGGACCCAGATTCTTGAGAATCTGCGCGCCGACGAAGACTTACCTACACTTTGGAAAAGCTGCCGAAACGTTAACACAGCCTTCAGAGATGCTGCAGAGACAATTTTTCGAGAACAGCATTTACCAAAGACCAAGTTCTATTTCTTTTTAGGTACGAGTAGTCTCAATATCGATAAGACGTAAGCTAAGTTCGGACAGGAGAGTTTCTGGCAGATAATAGTGATGAGGAAGACCACGAAGAGCGGCACGAGATTCGACACCTCCTAGCAGAGTTCAACTTCTCATCTCTGTCCGAAGACAGAAGCACCGCTACTTTTACCGTCGATGCCGACGAGCTTCCCGAGAATCTACATCCAAGAGCGCGAAAGCGGCTACGAGAATATGTAAATGATATGAATATCGAGATACCTCGGCATACTGTACAAATCCGGCGAGACGTTAACGATGGACCAATACCGGGGTTGACGGTCAACTACGATAAGCTGGAACTGAGCTGCGACTGGCGAGGATTATTTGGGGCGTTTTATAGTGAGGAATATCTATACCATAAGTTCACAGCAAAGGCACTTGAGGACAGGACGTCATGGCTATCAGAACTCAAATCGAAGGTCGACAGAGGAGAGCTGGACCCCATGAAAGTAATGACAAGAGCTCTCACGGCCTTTGCAGACGATTCCAAAGATTGCAGGAAACTGGCACGCAGAGCTCGGATATGTTGGCAATTCAAGAACCATGATGGTACAGAGTGGGACTTTGGCCGAGATGGTGATGAAGCTGAAGAGAGAAAGTGCCTGGCGGAGCTTCAGAAAATCAGGCATTTTACCTCGTTGGAAGATTTCAGTGACGAGGAGAGTGAGGAGGGTGATGATGACGACGAAGAGGGCGATTCAGAGGAAGACGAGGAAGATGAATGGGAAGATACCGACAGCGACGAGGACAGTTGAGCTAACGATCAATGCCACTTACGCCCGATATGATTGAGTTTCTATTCAGCGAAGGATACCAAGGATAGATTTATTGTCTGATAGAAAAGAGGGAGTTTCGGGGTCGATTTGATGCAGGCGAGCATTTCGGCTTGAATGCCTATGTTGCCGACATTCGAACGTCGTCGGTGCTGAGAGACCGATGGCACAGCTACACAATACCAACTTCAAGAGAACTTACATGGAGCAGATCCTTGATATCGTCCGATTACTTTCATTGAGGGTTTCCAAAGTCGGCTAGGCCGAACCGATATCTCCTTGACTCCTCTCGGCGATACAGAAGCGTTGCTCGACGGTCTGGTTATATCGGCTGTATGCTGCTGATTAACGTTGACTTGGGCCACAGCGAGCGCTGGTTGGTCGAAACATGCCGTTTCTTTGATGGTTACCGCAGATGGGCAAACGTTCATGCAGCAGGGGGTACATAATCCGTCGCTAAGTCATTACTGCCGTAAGCGTTCGGCGGGAAGAGTTGAGGCTTTTGAATAGTAATCAGAGTTGTTGCTGCACAATTAGGGCAGGCTTCAATGGTCAATTGCTCTGCCAAGCAATGGCCAATCAGAAGCTTCCTTGCCTGCAGCTGCTCTCAGCTTCATATCAAGGGGCGAAGCCAAAGCGTGGGGCTATCTATTATGGTCCATAGGTGAGTGAGTAGTATTTAATAGTTCTCTATTTCACTCAGCAAGATCACAAAATCAATTTCTTCTTGTCATAGTGTTCACATCAGATCCTCATCAATTCCAGTCAGACCAGCCACAATGTCCATCTCAAATACAGTCTACCGTGGCGTAGCAGGTGATGCAGCAGGAGCTGTAGTGAAGAGCTCAGTCGACATCTCATCCGATCTGGGCCCCAAGGAAGTCCTTATCAAGATCACACACTCCTCGCTTTGTTACACAGACATCCATATGATGCCTTTCGGTTGTGCTCTTGGTCATGAGGGTGTAGGCATCATCGAGAAAGTCGGAAGTGAAGTCACCACGTTGAAGATTGGGGATCGTGCTGGTGGCGGATATCTCAGAAACGTGATCCCTTCCTGACCTGGCTTCGTGAGCTTCGCTGATTAGATATTGATAGAGCTGTGGACATTGCAACTACTGTACAAAGGGAAGAGACATTTATTGCTATGAGCGTAACATTTTCGGAGAGCAAGACTTCAACGCCGGTACTTTCGCGGAATACTGTATGTGCTCGACCCCCCCTACCAGCTACTAGCTAACATACCAGACATCGGCGTAGAATCCTACGTCCATAAAATCCCCGACAACCTGCCATCAGAATACGCAGCGCCACTTCAATGTGCAGGTAGCACAGTCTACAACGCCATCACATCCTCCGCCAAGACAGGCGACAGAGTCGGTATTCTCGGTATTGGCGGTCTCGGTCATCTCGCTATCCAGTTCTCAGCTAAGCTCGGCTTTGACACTATCGTGTTCTCGACTACTGCTGAGAAAGAAGCTGAGGCTAAGAGCTTTGGTGCTTCGGAATTCTATCTCTTGAGCGAGCCGGAGAAGATCGTCAAGCCAGTGGACATCTTGATTGTTACGGCAGGCAAGTATCCTGATTGGACGAAGTGAGTACATTGAAGTCTTAAAGTGCACGGATAGAATGCTAAACCTTCCCGCCAGATTCATGAACAAGAACATCCTCGCTCGAGGCGGCGATATTCTTGCACTCTCCGCACCCATCGTCCCCATCGAGCTCCCGTACGTACCTCCCTCCCGCCCCATTCCTTGAACACTCCGATCCAGACCACTTACACACAATTTCATAGGAGTTTCCCATTCTTCTTCGAAACCTACAACTTCAAGTCCTCCCTCGTCGCCTCCCGTGGCATCCATGAAGACATGCTCAACTTCGCAGCTCGAACAGGCGTCAGGCCCGTGATTGAGAAGTTCGAGTTCACGCAGAAGGGCTTCGAGGAGGCGATGGAAAAGATGAAGAATGGGAAGATGAGGTATAGAGGTGTGCTTGTTGCTGATGGTGCTTAGCTTCTGGCTAGTGGGGATCGGAGTGGGCTCCATAAGTAACTACTTTAGTGGCCCATCACTAGGTACTTTAGTGAGCGGGTGAGTGGAGAGTGGAGTGGGTTGTCGTTTCGGGTCGGCTCGTGAGTTAGTGAAGTGGAGATATCCAGGGGGCTTCGGGTGGGATTAAGCGAGGTGTCGATAGAATAAACAAATGTCACAATGTAATATTGGAAGGTGTCCCATCTCAATTTCTGCACTCGTACTCTCTTCCCTTTTGACTTTGCACGAGATATAAGCGTGATCTGTCGTTGCCCCATCCATTATATGTCCTGTAGCTAACATTCAGCAAGTCCGCCTCTCAAGAGTCAAAATTCCTTGCTTTTTGGGAGGTGCGTTCAAAGACCTTCCCATCGCTTTTCAGCCCGCCCGCGTTAAAGTTGATGAATCCCTCTGAATGCGCCATAGACAGACAGCAGTTGGTGTGTAGCTTGCATTACTCGATACCTAAAACTCTTGTCACAAATTCACCACCTAGCTAAAATTCTTTTCTCAAAGCAAAAATCAATGGTATCAATCTTCCCGCCAATCACTTAGCACCAAAAAGCTTCCATGCGTTTGCTAAACCAAGACAGACAGAACCATTGCACAAGGAAAAAGGAAGAATTAGTCCGTATTCCAGACTGCCTTGACGCAAAAAACTCAGTTTTTTGATCAGTATATAAGCCAAGCAGCATTGCAAACACAAGGCGAGACGAGACAAAGGAAAGAAATAACAAGTCCAGTGAGTTAGTGAGTGAGCCATTGAATGAGACAAGCGAATGAGCCAGCAACGCCAATAAATAACAACAAGCTCAAGTGGAGTAAGCTATAATAATCCAGTGCCACATGAGATGATCTGAATGTTCGACGATCAACAATAAAGTAGAGCAGTAAAATACTATCCACAATCAACGGATTCACAAATAAATAGACAGGAACACCACTCCACACCATGATCATCCATTATCAATGGCAACAATAACCCATCCCTTGGTGCAGGCCAGCAAGCAGAAAGCGGAAAGCAAAAGCTGACGTCAATTCCTCCACCTCCACCTAACATAACACGACTCAATTCAGATACCAGAATCTCGCCAATACCAATACCGCAAAGGCAAGAAGAATCTGTCGCGCGCCGCTCTCGCCCCCAACCTTCTCAAGCAGGACATCCCACCATACCCATGCACCACTGACGCCCTTGCTATAAAGCTCCTCACCATCGATGAACTCTCCCATCTTACCAATACGTCTACCACTTCCATTCTTGCCAATCGACAAAGCGGAGTTGGAACTAGGAAGAGGCTTGGGAGAGCCATGGATATTGGATGGTGCGAATGCCCAGGCCGAGCTGTGGCGTGCATAGAAGATGAGGGAAATGATGTAGGGAATGATGGGGCGAGTTAGTGGATTCAAAGGCGGATAGGCTGAAGAGCCGGTGGATGGAAGGGAGTCTAGTTGGAACGAAGTGTCTTGGGTGGTGAATACGAATGGAGCAGCTCTGTTGAGATGTCAGTCCTAGGAATCTAGAGGAAGACTTGGGATGAGAACATATTGGGTGACTCACTTGAAAACATCACTTTGTCTCTCAGCCTCCTCTCTCATCTTCATGTCAATACTCTTCAACACCTTGCTATCGATGACCTTGCCCAGACTGAGAATTGTCCCAATCTCCTCATGCTGATGCTTCTCATACGGCGCCTGAAATTCATCAATCACCGCTCTCAAGTTCGCGCCATCAAAGTCCTCTTTTCTCGTTGTCTCAGCATACCGACGGAACGCTTCCATGCCTTTCTCCATGGCTTTGTGCTGAAACAAGTTCTCGGACATGAGCTCCTTGATACCAGTCACGCGCTCGATTTCGGGGAAGTAGTGCGATTCTTCAATGAGCTGGTGGTGGTGCATGAAATCGTAGGTGATGCTACAGTATGAGAGGAGATGGGTTGCAGAGTCGGTAGATGTGCGAACATGGTAGGAATGGGCGTAGATGCTGTTGAGGGCGCGGAATATGGTGTTGTGAGTTTGGGCCATGAAACGGGCATTGGCGACGCAGTGATGGTTTGGAGGGATGTTGGGGGTAGAAAGGGCACCGGTTGTGGAGATCAACTTGAATGGAGTTTCGGGCCTGCAGAAGTTAGTGAGAAATCTGTTCAAAAGTACAGGGACAAAGGGAGGCTCACCATGATGGCATAGTGCCAGTTTTGACAGGACCATGGTTCTCAGGCAGAAGGTACCATTCAACTGAGCCCTTGAGAGCCTCTTCCTGGTTTGGATATGGCTGATCCTCCCAGGGCACAAAACCAAGACGCTCACGTGCCTTCTTGATGGAGTATGTGCGAGTATAGAGGATGAATTCCATACGCTCCAGGATCAGATTTTGGGGTCGCAGCTTTCCCCATGTGGTAGCCCAGACGATATACTCCGCAATGTGAGCCATGATCAGAACCAACATTGGAGGAATGTACCAAACGCTGCTGAGAGGAGTGTGATCACCAGCGAGCGCCCAGTACTTGCGGAAGAAAGTTAGAGGAGGAGATGGCTGGTCGTCCGTGATGTTGAAAGCTTCGCCTGCGACTTTTGGTGCTTTAGGATCGCTCATCTCGACCAAAAGACCCTTCGCAGCGAGGACTTCAGCGATAGCGACATGACCGACGTAGACGACATCCATGTCAATATCGTTGTAACCCATCCAGATACCGGTCTGACCTGCCTCGAGAGCATCGATGACTGGACCGATCATTTGACCGTCTCCTTCGCCATACAAGGCTGTGGGACGGATACAGCAAGTTCGGATTCCATGCTTGCCGTTTGCTTCAAGGACGATCTTGTCTCCGAGAGCTTTGGCAACGTGGTAAGGATCTCCTTTTCTGATGGCTGGGACAGCGAGTGTTGGGAACGTCTCGTCAGCATGATCATAACCCCCTCCCGAGCCGGCGATGATGGGACCTGAGGATGTGTAGATGTATGCTTGGATGGTACCGGTCTCAACAGCTGCTTCAAGAAGGTTCTGGTTGCCGTTGATATTGACTTTGAAGATGTCTGGAACATGCTCGTGGTCTTTGTAGGCGTGTGGCGAGGCTGTGTTGAAGATGACCTTTGGTCGAACTTGGCTCATGACATGGCGACAGTGCTCAAGGTTCGTGACGTCTCCAATGTAGTAGGTGACACCTTCATGACGATTCTTGAAGGGAGAACGACACATCACAGAGATGGAAGTGCATGTGGGCTCTTTTAGGAGGAACTTAACGACGTGATGGCCGAGGAAGCCACAGCCACCAACGACGAGAACATCGCCTAGCTGAGGGCCAGTGGCAGGAGGATGAAGCTCGAAGGATGACATTCTTGTGAGAGTACCTGAAGGAGCGCTGGATGTAACTGGTGATGGTGTTCCACTCGAACTTTCTTCCTCATGAAGAGTTGCCATCCTGCCTTGAGCTTGTGATGGGGTAGACAGGTTGTGGAAACAGGAGGTCAACAATATGTGGATTATGAAGGAGTGACTCCAATGAAGTAGAGTTATTTAGTTAAGACGAGGACGTCGAGGAGTTTGGGTAGAGTTTTGAAAGGTTTATGCAAGAGTCTGAGGGAGGGGCAAGCTTTAAACGGAGGTCAAGTGAGAGCGCAGCCTTACGTATTGATTGACCATGCGAGTGATCCGTGAATCATACGGCAGGAGTCAAGTGCGATTATCGGGAGAGCTAGAAACTACGCCTCACTCAAGGAAGGTATCAGTCAATGGAAGGTGGGTGAATGAACCTTACACTTCATTCCACAATCCACATTCCACACTCCACACTTCTTACTCGCACCTGCCATCGCAAACACACTCGTACATATTTCTTGGACTTGCACCTACTTGAACAAGTCCAGTCATATTGAGCTACCCGACGCATCATCCGACAATCGGTCGGACACTAGCTGCAGTGGTCGCCGTCCTTGCGTAACCTGCACACCCGTTGGCAACGTACATAGAAGGCAGGAGAAAAGAAACGACTTGCGAGATCGAGTCTCACGGATGGCGAACCCAGATTGAATCCCCACAGAAATCAGATCTGGTACGAGGGAACATACGTGGATCCGCTTCCCAGTCTGATAATTTTAAGCCCCCAAGAAGCCACAATAGATCTTGTACGCTATTGAAGTTGTGCAGATCTGCGAGACTAGGAAATAGTTGGCAGAATATTGACCGAGATGCTTGATCGTATGGAAGTTGTGAACTTTCGACCCATGACTTTGCACGGGCCGAAGCCGGGTGTAGCAAGCCTAGAAGGTCTGAGGTCAAGTCTTTTCGTCTAAAACTTCCCCTTTCTATGTGTCAAGCTCAGCTGGAGAGAGACAATTTTGATATAGAGCTGCTTCCGTTGTCCGAATGTGGTGATGCTTGAGGCCATGATACCGCGCTACTTGATGGTCGCGGCAAAGCAAGGATGGTAAGCGGTAGACAGGTGCCCTGGCGGCTATACAGACTAGGATGGAGCGGGATAGATTCCTGGAAGAGAAGGTCTTATCGTGGGCGTCGAAAAAAGTCGGCTCGAGAACACAAATAATGAATAGGTGTGGGATATCCTTGTCCCTGCAACCCGGATGATGGATACCGCGAGCAGAAATCCTGCAAGTGTAAGCGTGTGAGTATGATTGGCGTAGCAAGTATGACTCGAGTGCAATAGAAACTTGACCTTGTTCAAGTTCGATTGGACGGATTCGAAGGCGGGAAGTAGCTCTCCAGAGCTCAAGAGTACACTGGCTGGGCGGGGTAAGTCGACCACGAGCAGGATGAGGCTTTCTGGTAATACAGCCTCTATCCATAATCGACTTATACGATTGAGGGCATATTCAACCTATGATCTTCCCTCAGACCTCTTTTGCACTTCCAACCTGTCCACGTACGAGATCGAATGTCGACTGTAGTGCAACTGCATGCAGGCCAGGGAGCAGACGAACAAACCAATCAGAATCCTCGCCACCATTAAGGACTTGCTCCAGCCACTGGTCCCCAAGCAGAGTTGCAGAGTGATATTGCTGTCGTGAACTAGCTCTCGATATCAGATGCACGTACTTGCAGAAACAGGGTCTTGATCCCTATTCCATGGTCGATGAATTCGCATCAGCAAATCCCAGATAGCGATGTTCAAATTCCATGTGGCAGAGCATGCAGGGCTGATACTTACTGGCATCTCCACTCCATTCCACCTTATCCAGATCTAGATCTAAGCTGACTTCCCCAGACGGGTTGGGGTGAGACGGGCCAGCTTGAACACTGTGCCTCTTCCTTCTCGCTATCGACGGGCCAGGGCCCATGTGCATGGTATTGGTATTTGATGCTTGGGACTGTATGTAATTGGCAGTGTAGGCCTCCGATGTACATGCTGGGTGGGGGCGGAGGTGGACTGGATTGGGTTGGATAGGAATGGGATGTATGATGTGAGCCCATCTATCGATCGAACATTGTCGTCCCATCCCAGTCTTCGGCGGGATTGGATGGATAGAACGAAAGCAGAGCATGATCCAAATGGCGATAGCACGACCGATACCAAGATAAGGTACCTACTACTGTTGACCTACGCCGTGGAGATGCATCTCGCAGCTTCTTCCTCATGCACCTGTGGCTCGTAGCGACACACTCATCCAAACCGGGAAACAACTGGAGCAGGATTCCTGCCATTCCCAGCATCCACACCACCAGAACACACTCAGATGCAAGTGCAAAAGACGATAGAGACAAAGATAGAGACATACCAGGAATTGTATGTCAATCCGCGTCAACAGATTGATCAAGAGATAAGCAGCTGCAGAACCCAATAAAGAGGGTGTGTAGTCCGAATAGCCTGAAGTCCGCGCCGCACCGTCTTTGCAGTAGGGCATCCCTAGCTTATTTGTTTTAGCGAGTAGGCAGTCGGGTTCAGGGTCCAGTGCGCTGTGGCCAGGGGCTGGCCCGCGTGAAAACCTCCGACCAGCCGTTTGGATCAGGGCTGTCAGCCAAAATCTGCCAGGGTCAGGGACATGGATGTCGGCGGTTACTGTAGGTATGCGGTCTTCTAGCGCGGAGGGGCTGATTTCTAGGACTGCGGTTCGTGGCCTAACGGCATCCTTCTTTTTCTGCAACAGACTAAAATTCGCAACATGTAAGAAAGACCGTGATGTGAAAGGGATTAGATGGCAAGGATCAAGATACCTACCCGCAATGTCTTAGCTTTCTTTCTTTCCATCCTCGCTTCCATTGTTGTTCCCCACTTCCAGGGCTGCTGGATATCAAATCCACTTTCTTCCTTCGTCTTCAACTCGATCTCAGCAGTATCCTGGTAGGCTCGCTCCCTGACCTCTTTCAGCTTACCACCCATCGAGCAAAGCGCCACATAGATCTTCCTTAGTTTACTCCATCGACTGATCCACTACATACTTTCTTCAAATCCCAGGACTGGGGGCCGGATCAAACTCAATCGTTCCTCCCGCCTGCCACAAAGTGACAGACACGGGAAATTTCTGCCGATGCCTGAGTACGGATCCATACCCATCTTCCGTCTACATTCTATTTCCGATTGTGAAGCAGATTTAGTGAAAGTAGTACCCTCGTACAGTTCATGCAATCAGGCTTCTTGCTACAGAGTTAAGTGGATACCTAGGTATACTAATACCTATTGAACTCGGTTGGATGCAGTATCTCCGAACACTCGTTTATCTTGTGTTTGGATCAGTCTGGAAGAGCTGTTCTACCTATTTTCGTTCAGACTGCTGTATCGGAATCTTGTTTTCCTCTTTCGTCTAGGATTCTTCAGCAAAAGCGAGGCTTGCAGAGTTGCAGACTCGCGTGAACCATGTATGCATGCAGCAGTGCCGCGGAATATATTACTCTGCATAGCTCACCCGCTACTGCAGAAATGTGCATGTAGACATGTATCTAAGCGCCGACAGATCAGCTAGCTGTTCGTAATCAGTTGACGTGTATCTGGCACTTTCGTGGAAGTGGAAAATTAGGATTCCGTTGGCCGATCTTTGGTAAAGATTTGGTACTAGGAATATAAAGGTACGTCTGAGGCACATGGACTTTGTGTATATTTGATGGTGTGGAAGACTTAGGATTGGAAGTACGAGGTGGCCAATCGAGTTAGAGAGTGGACTTGATGTTTCCGTGGCATGTGAAGGCAAGGCCGGGTTCAAGATGGAATGGCTGCATTGGGTTTTTACGTGACTTTTAGGAAATTAGGGAATCCTTACATGGTTGGAATATATTGGACCTGTCAATTTAGTGGCGTTGCTTGCCTTGCCTGCCTTGCGTCTGCTTTCAGGGTCTTAAGTCGATTATGCAATGCACGTTGTCTTCATCATGGCAGCAAAACATCAAAAATTCATTGAAGAGGCCCATTTGATATGGATAAGCACTTGATACTTCACTAAGCAATCAAGCAAGCATTCATTATTACCATCACCACAAAATTTATCAACCACCACATCCAGTGTGATGGTCATACCACGTAGCAAATAGCAGAAGCAAATTTCATTTTGTAATATAAACCCATTACATGCATTCAATGCCAGGCCCAGTAACCCATCAATCCACCAATTGATTTCAATTACTGTATTGATCTGCTCGGTCTTTGTGCTTGATGCCCACCCATGAAACATGACGACTCCGATGCATGCAACTCCTAGAATGCAATTGAAGCCCTTTCGTGAAATGAAAGACAAGTAAAAAGGCAAACTTTGAAACAGAGGGGAGAATCAAAAGCCCGACCATGAGTGAGACTTTCCATGAAGCATGCTTTCCGTGAGTGATCCGTCTCAAGCACCAACATCAAAGAATCTCTCATCCCCCTTCCTAACAAACCTCAAAGGCACCCTACCCTCCTCAGAAAGCTGCACCGTAATAGCACACTTCAACTTGCCCTGCCAGCTCTCTCTCGCCTTCTCCGCGGCCTTCTCCCAAACACCGTGCTTAGCCTCCTCACTCATAGCTTGTACTTCCTCATCGCTGGCGTAAGCATCAACGGCGAGCTCGACGGAGTATTGAGTGAAGATCACAGCGAGGGCGGCTAGGATCTCGATTTGAGCGAAGCGTCGACCGAGGCATGCGCGTTGGCCTTCGCTGAAAGGGATGAATGCGCCTTTTGGTGGAGTGAAGAGTTTGTTATGAGTGGAAGGAATTTCGGTGATGGGTGTGCTGGGCTTGGAGACGTAACCTTCGTCAATGATGTGTTGATAGAGATGGTTGGTGTGGGTGGAAGAAGACTTGAGGAGCCACCGTGAAGGCTTGAATTCTTCGAGGTCGTTGGCTTGGTTGTCGAGGGGAAAGATGGGGTTTGAAGGATTGGTTGGGGGTCCACATGGCCAGAATTTGGGGTTCTGAGAGGAGTCAGTACCTTCTTGGAGTTCAGAAGACTTGTAGTTTGACTTACTACGTGGACGGAAGGAATGCAAAGCCGCATCATCATGTAGGCAGGCAAATCCGTTTGTCTTCCTTCAATGATGACTCGCTGAGGCCGAGCACATACCATCTTTGGGACTGTCAAGATTGGAGATATCAGACGCAACTCCTCGTTCCAAACGGCTCCCAGCATGGAGTTCAACAACCGAGGGAAATCCTTCTCATAGTCCCATTCCGAAGGTGGTCTTCCATTCAAAATTTGTGCCAAGTCCTTTTGCAGCTCCTTCTGTACGGATGGGTGTAGAGCCAGAAGAGTAATTGCCATATGCAGACTGCTTGCCGAAGTTTCGTGACCAGCGACTATGAAGACAAAAAGGTTACCCTTAATCTCACTATCAGTCAATGGTGTCATTTTCTTCTCTACATCTGATTGTAGTAGCTGCCCAATAAGATCGCCTGCAGAACGTTGTGTTGAGTCTCGAATACCCCGCTTCTTGGATTCGATCATCTCTTCCATGTATCTACCCCAGTTGTCGTAAGCTTGGTATGCCTTCTGTACGAATTTGAGAGGCAGCATTCCTTGGAAACTGTCAGCAGTGCTACAATGTTTGAGCTCGAGTACTTACTAGCAAACCAAGAAGGGAGAGCCATGATGGTGACAAGCGCAAGGATGTTGTGAGCAATGAACTGAAACGATGACGAGAAGCTCATGGTGTGACCCATTGGCAGAGCTTGAGAATCGTTACCATCGTCCCAGTCCATCTGCTGACCGAGGCCAGCCCGACCGATAATTTCGAGAGACAATCGCATCGTGTCCGGTGCTACTTGAGTAGTCATTCTCGAGGTACCTGTACCGAACCATGATGAAACCATTGCTTGACTCAAATCCAAGGTCTCCTTCCACACGAGCTGATTGTTCTTCTCCGAGAAGGCTGGGCTGGTCAACTTCCGATGGTATCTCCATGTTGCACCTTCAGAGGAAACAATGTTTGTGCCGTAGATACTGATGGGACGGTAGATGTGCGTTGGCTTTGGGAAGTCAGTTCCTCTGGAAGTAACCTGGGAAATGAGATCGGCATCTGCTGTATTGAGGATGATTCCACCAGGAGAGACAGTGAGGAAGGTATCAGTGCCTAGACGTGTAAATGGTGCATGTCTAAGTCGCAGTGGCCAAGTTGCTGTGACCAATTGTCGCCAGGAGTCCACACTTGATGCAGGTAGAACATGGTTGAGGAAGCGTAGGACAGTTCTGCCAAGCAGCATCGACGTGAGGGAGTTGTAGTTGAACCAAGGGACGACAACATAACGAATTCCTGTAGCTTGAGCAGCGCGGACATTCTTCAACAACGAGTAGCAGTTGTTCAGGAAGATAAAGAGCAACAAAGGAGGAACAACGTAGAGGAGCAGCATGATAGCTGTGTGACCTTAATCTCTGGAGATCGAGACTGGTGGTACATGGGTTGTTGATGTTTTCTCCCCAACGAGACGGCTCGAAGGGGACCGGACCGTGTGGGAGCCGGCTCGGTAGAATAATTTTCAAGTGGAGATAACGAGAGGACGGCGGCAGCGAGGTCGAAACGCAGAGAGGGGAGAAAATTCATAGGGAATGCAAAGACGGTCAAGCAAAACAAGCAAAAGGGGAAACGTTTAAGACAAGCAAGTACAACCTTAGACATAGAGTGACCATTGTGTGACTTTGTGCCACGGCATTAATCAGAAGGCAGAGGAGCACTGGGCCTGGTCATTGGGGGAGGGGAACAGCCAGAGGGGAAGAGAGGGACATTTCGATTACCAAGCAATAGTATCCTACCTGAATTCGAGGTATTAAGATAATAATTTACAGAAAGTGTCGGGTAGCGTCAAATCTGTCTGTAAAATAGAACTTCAGCTCGTAAACATGCAAGGACGTCGTTGGTCAGATGAGTCAGCTCGAGCCAAGCCACCGCGCCACATTGTACAACAACAACAGATTCGAGCAAGGAATCTTCCCCGCGCACCCTCTTCCTCTCCTTGTCACTCTTTGCCTGTCCCTGTCGATGTTCAGCCAGATCCATCTACATCTACAAGGAATAGGCTGACTCGTTAATCGTTCATTAAACAAGCGATGTCTGCTTTCCTGTGGCGTTCATCCCGTCTTTCTGCAGGCTTGCAGTGGAGGGAGGGCAGAAGCGCCTAGACGCCCTGCCCTTGTCCATGCAGAAAAAGCCACGCCGCACCCGGACTCTTATCCTGCCAACCTCACTTGTCAAATGGGAATCCTACTTCTGCATCTTTATGCTGGCTGGAGGCGCAGGCTGAGCGAAATCATGAATTCTGCATGGACTAGACTATCGATAAGTGCATTGCATCTATCTTTGTCTTTGCCTTCACGGTCCTTTCGTTTGGCCCCTGCAGCTATACACGTACACATCATACCTGTTGCACGGGAGACTGAGGTACAATGATGAGACGAATCCTATCACGCGCCGCAGCGACTGCCTTTGATTTCCTCTCTCCAATAATGCCTCGCCTCGGATTGGAGCAGGACACGGAGGCCACAGCATGTTAGTGCAACAAACGGATCGAGATGAAGCAACGGGTTGGTGCAACATCGTTACCAATTCCAGGGTAGATATTGGCTACGTCTTATCAAAGCATCTATCCCAGGTCCTCGAGGCTCAAGCCCCTGTACTTCTCTTCTCTGGGCCTGGTGAAGTCAAAGGCAAAGCAAGTCCAACTATCCGGCTAGGTGCTTGCTTGACGGATTCTGACATCCAGCCCAGCTGCAGGTCCATGTGTCCGTCCCATGTCCGCTTTTTATCTCCTCTCAGCAGCTCCTTTGATTGACGTCCGTAGTGCTGATGTCTTTCTCTCCTTCTGACTCCGCTTTCCATTCTTTGCAGCCATGTGAAAGTGATGTTCCTCAGCCTCGCTTTCCGCCTTGCCTAGTCCTGACTTTTACCTTAGATTGCTTCGAATGTCTTGGCTGACTGTAGGAAATTGCATCCAATTACTCGGAAGGTGAAAAGAAGTGAATAAAGTAGGAGACGTCGTGGTGACTCCACTTTGTCTCTTTCCACCTTCGGCTGCTGCTTGCCCTCCTCCCGCACCAGCTCGATATAGGCTAACCCAACCTAATCTGAGCCTCGCCAACCTCGTCTTTCCACCTCGAATCTCAGACGCGTTGTTGTTCTCTCAGCTCAACACCAAACGACCTTTCACCCAACTCCCAAGACGCAGCAATCGTAGACAACGCGATGAGATTGTCTTCAATTGCTGCCATCGAGGCAGAACCAGGCGGTTTCCACCACCCCTTCTTGAATGTCTCTCACGACTCACCTTTGAACCCTCTTGGTCCAAACTTCAGTGCTCATGCTTTCTTCTCGAACCTGGCAGGCTACATATCCAACGATCCAGAGAATCTGTTGCATAGAAGCGCTGGTGTCTCCTTCACCGAACTCAATGTGTCTGGTTTTGGTAGCCCTACTGACTATCAAAAGAGCGTCGGCAATGTTGTTCTTGGAGTGGCCAGCTTGTTTCGTCGTATGGCAGGTGAGCAGAAGCAGCAAATCAATATTCTGCGAGATTTCGACGGTCTCGTTGAAGCTGGGGAGATGTTACTTGTCCTAGGTCGCCCCGGAAGTGGCTGTTCCACCCTGCTCAAGACGATCTCTGGTGACACCCATGGCTTGCTTGTCAGTCCTGACTCGAAAGTCAACTACCAGGGTATCCCACCACACCAGATGCACACGCAATTCCGTGGAGAGGCTATCTACATGGCTGAGAACGATGTCCACTTCCCTCAGCTCACTGTTGGTCAGACCTTGTTGTTTGCTGCAAAGGCGCGTGCTCCACGTGATTATACCTTCCCCGGTCTCACTCGAGACTTGTACGCAGAGATTATGCGAGATGTCTTCATGGCAACTTACGGTATCATGCATACGATGAACACTAATGTTGGTGGCGTTATCATTCCTGGTGTCAGTGGAGGAGAGCGAAAGAGAGTCAGCATCGCCGAGGCAGCTCTCAGTGGCAGTCCTTTGCAGTGTTGGGACAACAGCACTCGAGGCCTTGATAGTGCGAATGCTCTCGAATTTTGCCGAACTATCAAGCTATCAACAGATCTGACTGGTGCTACCGCACTCATCTCCCTGTACCAAGGCTCCCAGGATGCATACGAGGCAAGTCTCCTCCTCCACCCCGCACGTCACGTTCTAACTGTTTGCAGGTATTTGACAAGGTCACTGTTCTCTACGAAGGTCGTCAAATCTACTTTGGTGCCTGTGGCGATGCCAAAGCTTACTTTACAAATATGGGTTTTGACTGTGCCCCTCGCCAAACCACAGCAGATTTCCTCACATCCTTGACGAGTCCTGCTGAACGTCTGATTCGACCTGGCTATGAGAATCGCGTTCCTCGAACCTCTGAGGAGTTCTCTTTGGCTTGGAAGAACAGTGATCAGTATATGAAGTTGATTCGTGATATCGATCTCTACAATAAGAAGTTTCCAATTGGTGGTCCATCGGTTGCTGCGTTTGCTGCCTCACGGAGAGCTCAACAAGCAGTCACCCAGTAAGTTAACGCAACGTCTCGAAGTTGGTCCCGCAGCTGACATTACTTTAGACGTGTTCAGTCACCATATACACTTTCTTTATACCAACAAGTTATGTTATGTGTTGAGCGAGGTTTCCAGCGCCTGCGTGGAGATGCTAATATTACTGTAACTCGGGTTATTGCAAACAGTATCCTGGCTTTAGTAGTTGGTAAGTAACATACACTTCAGTGACTGAGCACTCACTAACTATTTTCAGGGAGCATGTTCTACAACTTGGACCAAACCACATCAAGTTTCTATGGCAGATCTGTTCTGATCTTCCTCGCGATCTTGCTGAATGCTTTTGCCAGCGCTCTGGAGGTAAGACCCCATATGGCCTCACATATACTCTGCAACTGCTGACCATGTTAGATTCTCATCCTATACGATCAACGTCCTATGGTTGAAAAGCACGATAGATATGGCCTATATCACCCTTTCACAGAAGCTATCGCCTCCTCCATTTGCGACCTGCCATTCAAGGTTGGAAACTCCATCGCATTCAATCTGGTCCTCTACTTTATGTCCAATCTGCGACGAGAGCCATCAGCATTCTTTACATTCTTCCTGTTCTCCTTCTCTATTACGGTGTCTCTATCGATGGTGTTCAGATCGATTGGAGCAAGCTCTCGTAGTCTCGTTCAGTCCCTGTTTCCATCTTCGATTCTGATCCTAGCTCTCATGACATATACTGGATTTGTGGTTCCTATCAAGAGCATGCATCCCTGGTTCCGTTGGATCAATTACATCGACCCCATCTCGTACGCTTTCGAGAGTCTAATGATCAACGAATTCCATGGTCGCGAGTTTGAGTGCGGTACTTTCGTCCCTGCAGGCCCTCAATATGACACAGTCGGTTCTCTTAACCATGTCTGTGGAGTTGTCGGTGCTGTTCCTGGATCGACCTTGGTTTCTGGCACCGAGTATATCAAATTGACCTTCAATTACGAGCCAAGCCATCTCTGGAGGTATGTGTCCCCTTATCTGTAGCAACTCATGACTAACTGCCCTAGGAACTTCGGTATCATCATTGCACTCACTGTCTTCTTCACTTCTACCTATCTGGCAGCTTCCGAGATTGTTACCGCCAAGAAGTCCAAGGGAGAAATTCTACTCTTCCAGCGCGGTCATCAACACGCACGAGACTACCATAGTGATGTTGAGAAGCCAGCTCAAGAGGCCGGCTCGGTTTCAGGTCCATCTCGACCTGTCTCCGGTACGATTCAAAAGCAAACATCGATCTTCCAATGGAAGGACATCTGCTTTGACATCAAGATCAAGAAGGAGGATCGTCGTATCTTGAACCATGTTGATGGCTGGGTCAAGCCAGGTACTTTGACAGCTCTGATGGTAAGTATATAACTTTGCAATCAAGTTCTGAACAATGTTACTGACACGGTCTCTGCAGGGTCCTTCGGGTGCAGGAAAGACTTCTCTTCTCGATGTACTTGCTACTCGGGATACCTTCGGTGTTGTTTCCGGCGAAGCCTTGGTTGATGGTCATCCTCGTGATATCTCATTCCAACGCAAGACAGGTTATGCCCAGCAAGCCGATATTCACTTGGAGACCATGAGCGTTCGTGAGGCCCTACGATTCAATGCAGTTATGTGCCAGGCAGCCGGTTTAGATAAGAGCGAGAAGCTTGCATATGTTGAGGAGGTCATCCATTTGCTGGATATGGAGAGCTACGCTGATGCTATTATTGGAGTTCCTGGTGAAGGTATGTTGTCTTGTCCCATTGCTGGTTAAAAATTATTCACTTCGACAGGTTTGAATGTCGAGCAACGCAAGAAGTTGACAATCGCTGTCGAACTCGCGGCTAGACCTCAACTTTTGCTCTTCTTGGACGAGCCAAGTTCTGGCCTGGACAGTCAAACTTCCTGGGCTGTGCTTGATTTGCTTCAGAAACTTACTGCTCATGGTCAGGCTATTCTCTGCACTATTCATCAGCCTTCAGCCATGCTCTTCGAGAGATTCGATCGCCTGTTGTTCCTAGCACCTGAAGGCAAGCCCGTTTACTTTGGTGAGATTGGCCCAAACTCCTCGACCGTTGTAGGCTACTTCGAACGTAATGGTGCGAAGCCATGTCCAGAGGACGCCAACCCTGCTGAGTGGATTATGGAGATCATTGGTTGCACTCCTGGCTCTCACAGCGATATCGACTGGCCCGCGGTCTGGCGATCAAGCCCTGAATACGTCCAAGTTCACCGTGAGCTTGACGACATGGAGAAGGGATTGAGCCAGGGTGTAGCTGTTCAAAAAGTAGTCTCTGATGATGATTACAAGGAGTTTGCAGCACCTTTCTCGGTTCAGCTATGGGAGTGTGTCAAGCGAGTCAATCAACAGTAAGTGCCTTTTCCACGGTCTTACAAGTTTCAACTGACGCGAAACAGGTACTGGAGAACTCCTTCCTACATCTATTCGAAGGCCGCCATGTGCCTGGGAACAGTGAGTTGCTCTCCTTTGTCTTTCTTCCGAATTACGCTGACTAGATAGGCACTCTTCCTTGGCTTCACTTTCTTCAAGGCTGACAAGAGTCTCCAAGGACTTCAAAACCAGGTTTTCAGTATCTTCATGCTGCTGTAAGTCTATTCACTCCTATGCTGGAGCCAATTTGACCTTTTCCATAGCACCCAGTCCTCCAATTTGGTACCTCAGATGCTTCCAAGCTTTGTCACTCAGCGTGACCTGTACGAGGCTCGTGAGCGTCCCGCCAAGACTTACTCCTGGAAGGTATTCATGCTTGCCAACATTTTTGTCGAGCTTCCATGGAACACACTGTGCGCAATATTGATCTTCGTTGGTTGGTACTACCCTATCGGCTTAGATCGAAATGCAGTGAGGAATGGTATTGGCTCACAGAGCGCTGTAACCGTTCTTCTCTTCATGGTGGTCTACATGGTCTTCACTAGCACTTTTGGCCACATGGTTCAAGCCGGTGTCGATCTCGCTGAGATGGGAGGAAACTACGCAAACTTACTCTTTATGATGTCTCTAATATTCTGCGGGTATGTTTTTCCTTCTCTAAAATACTTCAATAGCTAATTTCTCTGAAGAGTCATCGTTGGCCCCGACGCACTTCCCGGATTCTGGATCTTCATGTACAGAGTCTCTCCGTTCACCTATCTAGTCAGCGGTATCCTATCAACCTCCCTCACCAACGTCCCAGTCGAATGTTCCGAAGTCGAGCTCCTCCGCTTCGAACCCCTCCCAGAGCAAACCTGCGACACCTATATGAGCGAGTACATCCAGACAGCTGGCGGCTACGTTGCCAACCCCGAGGCTACATCCAGCTGTGAATACTGCCCACTCAGCAACACCGACGCATTCCTCAAGCTGGTTCACAACGAGTACAGCGAGCGATGGCGCAACTTCGGTATCCTCTGGGTCTACGTCCTGGTCAACATCATCGGCGCTCTGCTCTTCTACTGGCTCGTTCGGATTCCTAAGAAGACTAAGAAGAGCCAGATCAAGTCTGGTGAGGTCGTTGCGCCCGTTCAGGAGTCTGGTGAAGTCGAGGATAAGGAGCCTGAGGTTACTGTCAATACCCGTGAGAATCGCGAGCCTTCGCCTTCTGGTGAGAAGTCTAGCAGTCGTCACGATCACAGTCAGGCCTAATTAGTTGATTGCTGCATCTATTGACTTCGAGCTTGGCGTTCTGGTGGTGGGCAATTACTGGTGGCTGACTGGCTTGTTTCGAAGCACGTTACATCACATATGCTTGCCTTTGCTCATAGGATCTGTTTTCAGTACAGATATTTGAGCTTCATCTGCATGGGAGGTTATCAGAATGAGGATTTGTTTGGAGTATGGATGAATGGACGGACTATGATGCGACTTGTTTTCTTCTTCTGCATTTTCGTTTTCTGTTATCTGCGTTGCTGGTCTTTGCTTGTTTACAATCCGTAACAAAGAAATGGAATACTGGGATCTGGATGGTGTCTTGCCATGGCGGGATGGTGGGACGAATGATTGGTTGGTTTGTTGCCTTTAATGGATGGATGAATGGATCATGGGTTGGTGGAATCATGGATATTGCTTCGGATCAGAGACAGTACCGTGTGGCTTCTGTGTCGTGGACGTTAACCATCAAATGGGCTTACGTGCTTGTGCGATGAGTCCTGTTGCTTGCTTTGTTTCTTTGTATGCTTTGCATTGAATTGCGAGCTACTGGTCAAGAGCTATGCTTGCAATGCAAGAGAGGTTGAGACTGAAAATGAGAATGCTAGGTTTGTATGTAGCCTAGAACGAATGAATAAATACAAAAGTGCTTTTGAGCAAACGATAGTTTGGTTTGGTTGTTCTGACCAGAGAGCCCATTGAGATAAGATCGCTGGGAGTTTGATTTTGTGACATTTCATGTTTCGCGATTTCTCATTGTTGTGCGGAAAGACTGATATCCTACATAAAACATGCTTGAACATGTCATGCGTATCTCATGTCCTTTCAACTCTTTCATTTTTACCTATTTCATATTTCGCATCTCGCAATTCTTCAGATTCGAGCTTAATGTTCTTACATCATGCTTCCAGAAATGCTGCCAGGAGGCGCAGTGGAGATTGGAGTAACGACAACCCATTCTTTGGAGTCAGTCTCGCTGTCGCTCTCAAAATCTTTGTTGACAAGCGATGGGGATTGAACCAGAGTAGAGGTAGCGGGAAACGGTGTCGAGACCGAGATGCTAGGTGGTGCCAGAATCCCAATCGGTCGGACATTGTAGGCATCTGTCCACCAATCACCCTCAGCTATTTCGAGTATTCATTAGCATACTTCACCATATGCAATCGAGACAGAAAGTATTATAGAGAAAATATTGGACCGGGAATCAGAACAAGAAATATCCAGGCAAATGAAACATTCAAACAAGATGTGGAGGAAGAGGAGGACTTGGCAGAAATGAAAGAACACTTACTCCTCCAAATATCCGGCCAGCACTGATTCGTCCTCCCGTCCGCGAGATGGAAATGCCCAAATGCATTATACCGATTTCCGTACGCCGTAATCGAGATCCGATGTGTCCCTGCCGCGAATTTGCCTAGGTGAAGTGTATGTGGTTGGAATGCAATTCGGCCTAGTTTCTTCGCCTGACTCCCCGCTCCAGCTCCGGCATTACGCTCTGTCAAGCTGGGCAGAGAATGCACAACTAATACAGGAGATGAGAATTGCGGCACAGTAAGCGTGAGATCGTGTGTTATACTAGGTGAATTAGGGAGAGAGAACGTGTAGTTGTATACTACATTCCCGACGTAGAATGGGAGCCCTCGAGTTGTTACGTCGCCCCAAGAGAGGGAAGCGATGTCGAGGGGTGAGATGAGTGTTTGTCCCGGGGTAGGGAATGTGACTGCGAAGGAGCCGAGGATGTAGATCCTTTCGATATTCGTTAAGACACCAAAGGCGAATGTAAGGGTCAGTGTGTTCTCCCCGGCTTGGATTGTATTCGGTGGGATAGGGAGGGTGCGAATCGCTTCGTCGACCCACCATCCTGACTTCCCTTTTGCGTGTCCAGTTCGTGAAGAAGAGGATGGGATTGCGGTATTGTTGAGACGGATGGAAGTCATTGTTTCGGGGGCTTCGAGGGCGAGGAGGGTGGGCTTTGTGATAGTGAAGGTGGATGTAAATTTGAAGAGGAGGGTTACGGTTGTGAGGGGCTTGCGCTCAGAGGAGGGAATTGTCCAGGGCTGTCGCCAGGCCATGCCTTTCCGGGGGAGTTTGAGTTGTGAGCGAATGATATTGTCGATTCGAAGGACTTCGGTGGGTGAGGAGAAGGTATCGTCTGGAGACGTGCTGAGTTTGTATGATGCATAGTCGAGGGTTAGGACGTTGGGCTCGGTGAGCGTTATGCCTTTGAATGTGAGGTCTGGTGGTGGGAGGCTGATGTTGGTTAATGATTTCAGTATTTGGAGAGGAGATGATGTAGTAGAGGGGAAGAGGCGTAATAGGAGACTGGCGCAACCCTCGAAGCGGTATGAAAATGATGTCCAGCTATGCTTTTGGTGACTGGATATCACACTCTCTTCTCCAGTAAAGGTATCCAATTTCTCAACTTTCCAATTTCCTTTCAAAGATACAGTAGTATCGAACGGGTTCTGTCGGTCGGTATTGCAGATGAAGACGAATCGCTCGTCGCCGTCCTGTCGCATTTGATACAACAGTTTGTCTGCAAGTACGTTCTGACCTATAGTCACTCGCACTTCGCGATACGGCTCTAGCGCAGAGAGAATGCTCTGCTCGCTCCAGAATATGTTCTTACTCTGTTCAATGCTTTGACCCCGTAGTGGTACTTTGGCATCCACGAATTCTGGGGCACTTCCTGCTATAATGACTTTTCCTCCTCGGATGGTGAAGTTCTGGAGGATCTTCAAGGTGGAAGAGCGAATTGTTCGAAGGTTCGGAACGATCACCGCATCGTACTCGCATTTGCCCACCTGGAGCGTGCTTCCGCGAGGTTTGTTGGAAACTTGACCGGGCAAGAGGCTTTCGGCTATGAAGTCGAAGTCGATGAGACCGTGGAGAAGCCATCTTGTGAGATCAGCGAAAGCTTGATCTCGGCTGGAGAGTTCATCACCGCTGCCATTTGGTCCGAATGCGAGCCAGTAGCTCTCAATGGGATGAATGACAGCAACTCTCGTGACTGCTTTGCCTCTCGTCATTGCGACACCCACTCGCGCAAAGTGATCCTCGACATGTCCATACTCCTTGTACCATGGACTCTGGTATCCGATGCATGCAGGATAGTCCCGTTTACCCTCACCAGCCATACTTACCCATGTGAGATGGTGGACACGGAATGTTATTCCCAGGGCTGCTTGCCAGTCTCCACAGCCTTTATGGCCCTCGAACGTAAAAGTCCAATGCGTGACTCCATAAATCTCGCACATTGTCCCTCTGGTTCCATTTTGACGTGAGACACTGGAGGCTTGCTTTGCAGTGTTATACTCCACCCAATCTACCAGCAAGTCCATACCAGGCATCTCCTGATTTCTGTAACAACGCATGGCTTCTCCTAGAGCTGTTGTCTGAGAGTATAGTGTAGGCTCTTCCATCATGTGGCCGTTGAGCATCAAGTTGTTTTTTCTGCACCACGAGGAGAGTTGATCCATGAAAGCCGTGACAAATCTCTCTGCAACGTGATCGTGGAACTGATGCCGAATTCTGCTTGGGCTACCATGCGGGAGATTCCAGAATATTTGAGGCAGATTGGCGACGATGTCTTCGTCGTAGGCTTTCTTGAAAGAGACTGGAAGATCTGCTGTCCAGGGTAGGAAGACATCATTTTCTGCTAATGGATTTGAAAGTTGGGTCTTAGTCGCGAATTGGGGTTCGTCTGTGAAGATACAGGGAACGGATTTGCCGAATTTGTCGCCGATCTTGTCTTTGTAGACTTCATGGGTGGTTTTGATGAAGCTTGATATTGCTTCTGGGCTGAGCGTATCGACGTAAGTTTGATCGTTGAACCATGGAGACCCGTTGTTCGTTTCCATATATGCGTACCAGACATTACTTCCAGTCTGACCTTTTTTCAAGATACGGCTGGACTTGAGACATCCGTTCTCATCGACTGCTTAAAGTCAGCAAATGGTTTGAACGACGTTGAAAATCGTGCAACATGAGAGCACTTCGTTATTGTGCTAAAGCTCGCCACAGCTTTAACACAACATGATCGACTTCGCTGTTGATTACTTACGAGTAACGTCATAGGTTGCTAGAAGATGCCCATTCTCAGTCCGAGATGCTCGCGCGGATGATGGTGATTGATTTCTGCAACATCAGCTTTGAGCGAGCAATCAATATCTTGACATACCCGCCTAAGTCCACAGTTCCATAAGGATGGCGTGTGAACAAGATATGTTTACCCTTATGTTCTGGATTCTGTTTGATGACTTTGCCACCAGCACTTCCCGAAGGCCATCGATCCTCGTCGTAGCTAAAGAGTAAGCCATTGCAGATTTCTCAGTGAACTCTTTGACTTACAGACATGCCAGCATGTTCTTGCTTTCTGCATATTCAACACAAGAAAGAACAATGTCCATGAACTCAGGTCCTAGATATTCAGTATCTAGGCCTGTGCGAACATGCATATGAAATCCCCCCATTCCCATGTCAGCAAAGTTGTCAATTTGTCTTTTCAATTGCTCTTTCTCTAATTTTGTATTCCATGCCCATAATGGACATCCTCGATATTCCGAAGTCGGGTTCTTGAACAGCTTTCTGCTGAATGCTTCTGAACTCTTTGGATACGTCAAAGGGTTGACCTTCTTCGTTGTGTTTAAGTGTTCTGCCATTTTCGATTGCTTAGGAGCAGCATTGACGAAAGAAGTCAGGTAATCCATGTTGTGGATGAAAACTTCAAAGATACTGAACAGATGAAGTACATGTGAAATGAGAATGCCATTCCAATTGCTTGCATGTCGTCCAAAGGGAGTTTCACTAAGTGAGGGGCAAGTCCCAAGATCGCCACGTGATCTTGAGCGCCAAAGAAACACGAGCCGGGAGAGAGCGCGAACATCAAGTTGAGGACGCGCCGAATATCAACAACGACATCTAGCACTCTCGCATTATGGCTTGTAAGCACCGTATGCCATATGTATTACAAGACTTGTGCTAATAATGATAGCTCGCGAGGATCGCATCCAGTCACGGCTTCGAGGAGCTCAGTATGTATCATCAAAACGCCCCTCTGCGACGCTACTTGCTAATGAATACATAGGAGGCGTGAGATCAAAGAGGTGGACTTTGGTCTTACCTTCCCAGCTTTACCCTCAGATGCAAGTCCGCCCATCGAGCCTCCACAAAGCGATTTACCACAAACCCAGCTTCCTCCCCAAAGTTCAAGTCGACGAACTCCTGCCAGATCCCCACCACTTGTTCCAGTTGTGACTCAGGACATTGCTCGCATTTCCCAAAGCACAAACGATGCAAATACATCTGCGAAGAGAAGAAAGTTAGACACCGATATAACTCCCGCCTCCTCGCGCAGTACTCGATCGCAAAATCCACCACGACGCGACATATATGCAGTTGAGACCGAGCACAATGCAGAACTAGAGCAGGAGGACTCATCTATTCTAGAACCTGCAGTCGCTACCGCTGAGCAAGATGCAGTCAATCATTACCAGATCGATGGGCCTTCCGATCCCTCTGTTTTAGATGTGGCAGAGCATTCAGTTGCATTAGAAACAACAACTATCATCGAACCAGAACAGCCTTCCACGATTGCATCCCCAGCCAGACCGACTAGAACGCCATTGGCTTCGCAAGCATTCGACGAAGTAACGGAAAGCCCCAAAAATGCCCCCGGTAGTGGTCGTAGGCAGCGTGTAATTAGTGCGACTCTGCAGACAAGTTCACAATTACAGCAGATACAAAATGCAGACTCGGACGCACGCACTGCAACTCCTCCCACCCGGAGAAAACGCAAGAGAGGAGAGGCAAGTGTCTCGCCACAAATTCGGGAGAGTCAAGAGCCTTCAGCTATCGACGAAATTGACGAATTGTCGCCAGAGCAGCCAATTCGCCGTGGACGTAAGCCAAAGGTTGTTCAAATGCCACCACTGGAGCAGGAGAACACGGATAATGCTGAAGAGGGTGAGGCGGAAGCCATAGATGATGAGGAAGCCGCTGCTGTATTGAAGAAGAATCGTGGCCGTCGAACCTTGCAACGATTCGCAGCTGCGTCTCCGGATCTTGATACCCTGAACACGTCTAGTCTGCTGCAGGTTGGGCGGTCTAGGAAACAACAGCGTGCAGAATCCAGTCCGGTGCAACAACGAAATCCAAAGAAGCCCACTTCAAAACCACAACAGCCAAAGAAAACAGCGAAGACATCCGGCAAGAAGTTACATGCCGTTGGAGGACCTGTTCCTGTCACAGTTCATCGCTTGACACTGCCCCCTCTTTACGACGAGAAAGAAACCGACGCGGATATTCTCAACGCAGAAATGCCTCACATCAAACGATCTGGCGTCAGTGCGATCGATGTGCTAAGCTCAATATGTCGAGAAATTATCGGCACCCAACTTGGCTCACTGGAGCAGATGGGCAATAGTTGCGAGGATTCAGCATCAAGGCGAGAATACAAAACGAAGTGGAACGCTGTTGAAGCATTTGGAAAGGAGTTACAATTACGACTTCTCACACAGGTAATTAATCAGTACCTCTAGTATTAAAATTGCTGACGATGTTGGAGGCAATCAACCTTGACAATGCCTACTGTCTAGAACGCAGAGTTAGAGATGAGTTGAGAAAGAAGGATGCCTTGCGTGAAGAAGTGCTGCAGGTTCGGAAAGAACGAGAGCAGGTTGCCCTTCGTATGGATGAAATCCGATTGAAGCATGAAAGAGAGAAAACCGACGCACAGGTTAGTGTTTAAAATGCAAAACAGCTGTCGTGTACTAACTTCCAGACAGAGCCGAGATACTCTAAATGCCGCCGTTCATGACATAGAGATGGCCATCGAGATGGGTAAATCGAACCAGACATCCGCAGAGATCAATCACTCTACTGACTTGGCTGGTACGGAATTGCTCATCAAACGGGTAGCTGGCGAGGTCAGTAATAAGGGGGATTCAGGAGGTATCTTGAAGCAGATCAAGGACTTCAATGCGTTCTTGGAGCGGGCGGCATTGGCGTTGGAGGCAAAGAAGGTTTGAGGAAATGATGAATATGATACCCACTGAACTTATGACACCGGAGTACTCGATATTCTCGCAAGCATCGTTTGTGTCGTGCAGAAAAAATGCTTCCACCACAACTTACCTAGGCCTTCAACCACCATCATAAAGAGATGTCTCTCTGGCGACTTCCATTTGCATTGGGCCCACAAGCCTACTAGGGACCTGCGAAGGTTGTTCCTGCCTCATATGTCGGGATAACCGACTTCGACAAGAAACAAAGGCTCACGACGCTTTCGCTTTTTCAATACCTTTGTTCCGAATATCTATTACTTCATTGACGCATATCCCGCTTTGCCGATCCAATTCCAAAACTGAACACACCTTCGTACCAGGAATAAAAGATTGGATTCATTCAAACACACGGCACAAACAACGAGTCGGTCTCGTCGTTCTCGACCTTACCAAGATGAAGCGGCGAGCGCAGCCTGCTGCCATGGAAGACGCAGATCCCGAAACGGGTGAAGCAATACACAATACGAGGACCAATGCCTCGTTCTTCTCGCAGACAAAGGAGCCCCTTTCGCCGAAGAATGGTCCCAGGAGAAAGAGAAAGGCATCCACAGTAGACCACATGCAATCGGTGTACAAGGGACTTATCGTAGATCTTGTGACTGAAGGTTCCAAAGGGTCGCTAAACATACTTGCTGGGGAGCACGATGACAACCATCTTGTGTGGAAAAAGTCTGGCAAACATCGAATTTTCTTCTGCCCCGGTAAGATTTCCACCCCGTAGATTTTATAGCTGCTTACTTGTGTACTAGACAAGGTCGTCAATGGCGAGACAAAGACACACGTTGAACGCGATATCAGCATCCCCAAAGCAGAACTTTTACGAAAAGATCCCGAGCTCATGATAGGGCAAAGAGTGTATAATACCTTTGGCAACATAGAACTCAAGGCATATCTGCTCCTCTTCGGCCCAAGTATTGTTCTAGACAAACCTTACGTCTTCCTCAACCTCGGTGACGAGATTCCAGGCGTGGGGTGCCCAGATCTGCACTGTACATTTCGGCTCGTCGAAGACTGGGAATTCGTCGCACGACGTGCAGATATCTCACACTTCGACCAAAATGTCGTTGTCAATATTTCGCGCGCAGATGTCCAAGCAGACCGTAGAATCACGTACGATCTCCAGAACAAGAAGCTCGCAAGTACATGCGTCAAGCCAACGTGGGGTATCGAAGTCGCCGCGGCAGAGCTTTTCCCACGTCCATCTTCGTCGACTACTGAGACTCCTCCAAGGAGGAGAACAAGGTCTTCTTTTGCTGAGAACGACGGAATCAGAGTATCGTCTGGGCAGCAGAGTAGTGTGGCGATGAAGATGATTGGCTTTGGAAGTGAAATCGGAGATACGGGTTTGAGGGCTGACATCAATGTCAAGTTCATGTTAACCGATTAGCGAGGGAACAGGATTTTTTGTCAAGAAGTTAAGACAGGTGACTGTGGTACGCCCGTTATTAGTTTCTCGTCCTTCCGAACTGCCTGTTCTCACATTTCCACTCGGCTACATCTCCTACTCATGTCGGTTCGCTACCATTCTTGTGCACCTTGAAGATTTCGAGGCCCAAAATGTATTCAAAGTATTCTGCTATTCGACAAATTGGCGAATCCGAAAGTCGATTGCTAATGCACTTCATAAATCAAACAAATCTCTTTTCTATCTGCTAAGGTCGATTTTTGCTGATGATTGCTTCTGACATTCAACGATCCCGTTGTAAAGTCGTCACGATCTCATCATGATCTGTTCAGGCTTCTCATTCTCTGCTTGAATATCTCGTATGTCCATGGATTTACAATGTCTTCATTAGCGAGAACTGTGCTTGTGATTCATGTAAGATTATCACAATCCAAGTGGAGAGGTCAACATTATCTGGCCTCAAAAAGAAGTTTGATAGAGCCTTTCTTATTGATCATGACCTTCGCATAGGAGCGCTGCATTTCACCATTTGGCGCTTGCTGCTGACATCTGCCCAGTGCCGAGGCGTCGTCATCTTTGCACCTAATGTCTTACTCCGATTCCAAATGTTGTCAGCATTCAAGGGGAAATAACAAGCGGATATTTCAATAATTATTTACTAGAGACTTTCACAAACAAAGTGTTCTGTTACCAATTCTATCAACGGTCAAATTGCTGATTCGGAAAAACGATTAGCTGAGGTAGAACTTTAAGCTCGAGCCCAACCTGAAGTTGTCGAAGATTTGGCTTGGGACTGCTTATCAAGCTTCTAAGGAGACATGTCTGAAGAACTATTCGATTTCATTATTGTCGGAGGTTCGTCACTTCTTTGTCCTTACTATTCATTCTTTGACTTCTTTCACAAGGCGGTACCTCCGGCTGCGTAGTCGCCTCCCGCCTTGCAGAAACACCATCACGTCCATCCGTACTCCTCATCGAAGCCGGGTCATCAAACTCGTCATTATCTCTTCGAACACCTGAGTCTCGCTGGACAACATGTTTGACTGAACCGGAATTGAATTGGAACAATGTTTCTACCCCTCAGGCTCAACTCCACGACCGCATCTTGCCATGTTTTAGGGGCAAAGGTCTAGGTGGAAGCTCGGCTATTAATTTCTCGAATTGGATTGTTGGCTCAAGATACGATTTTGATCACTTGGCTGAGCGTGTTGGCGATGATGCGTGGAAGTGGGATGGTGAGGGGGGAGTGAAGGAGAGATTGAGACGTGTGGAGAGATTGAATTTGCGGGAAGATGTAGATACAGATGGTATCTATGAAGACAAGTTCTTGGATCGGGACAGTCTGAGGAGACATTCCACAAAAGGCAAGGTGGATATGACGTTTGGTGACCCAGCTGTACCGAAGTGGGCAGAGATGCTGTTTGACGCTGCAAGAGAAGCAGGGGTGAGTGATCTCCCACTTTATTTCAGCGGTAGTCTATAAGCCTGTTTGAGGGTAAATTGATGACACGTACAGGTCAAAATTAACGGAGATATCAATTCAGGCGATCCGACGGGCTGGGGTCTCTGTCCTTCGACTTACCACAACGGCTCTCGTGTCACAGCAGCGACTGCTTACCTGTCTTCGCCTCCAAACGACCTCCATACCGTTACTTCAACATCAGTCTCCCGGATTCTTTTCTCCTCGGATTCCGGATCCAGACGCGCTGTTGGTGTGGAAACTTCAGAAGGTCAACAGTTCAGAGCTTCAAAGGAGGTCATCATCTCGGCTGGAGCTATCGACTCCCCGAAAGTGCTGCTACTTTCGGGTATTGGTCCTCGAGAACAACTCCAAAACTTAGGCATCGACGTTGTTAGCGACCTTGAGGGCGTGGGCAAGAATTTGAAGGATCATCCTATGGCAACCATCACTTTGCTATTAAAAGCCAATTCTACGGCTCCGGACTTAGATGACAATGAGAAAGATACAGCAAAAGGCGTCGGGACCCCAATGCCTTCTGCATATCTTTCTCCTCCTGCTATCCTAACTTCTTCTGAATTCTCCAACTTGCCCGAAAAGACCCAGCAGCATCTTCGAAAGGTACCACTTGTCGAACATGGCGCGAACAATTTACCCATGACTGTCCCTCCAGACGCCATTCCAGCAGGCGCCAAAATCGTCACAATCTTCACAGCCCTGCAGAATACTCAATCTTCTGGCTCTGTGACACTGGCGTCTTCTTACCAAGCTGACGCACCAACGATAGACGTCCGGATCTTCGAACATGAATACGACCGCCGTGTTGCTATCGAGGGCATGCGGTCACTCATGGAGTTCGTGAAGACCCCGGCCTTGAGCGCCAATGTCGCGGAATTACTAGAGTGGCCGGAAAGCGAAAGCGACGAAGATATCCTGGAGCACTGGAGAGCAACTGCTATTCCATTCTTCCACTTCGGTGGAACATGCCGGATGGGGAGAGATGATGGGGATGCAGGGTCTGTTGTGGATAAGGAGTTCAAGGTCAGGGGAGTGGAAGGCCTAAGGGTTGTTGATCTGAGTGTGATGCCTGAGCTGGGGTGTGGACATACTTCTGCTATGGCGTATTTGATTGTGAGTTTCCTTTCCTTATGTCCTACCTCACCTCTTATTGACGTAGGTCGTAGGGAGAGCTGGCTTCTGAGAACATTGTGGCAGAGTATGAGCTTTAAGTAGCAACAGGCATCATCACTATATAATGCCAAATTACTCCGTGTGCTTTGACTACTGTAGGCTGTCCATTTTTAGTCCGAAAGCTCTGACTAGCAGTTACATCTAAAGTGCCATTGAAGTCTTTCTCCAGCTGTTCGTCATGTCAGCTGAACCCCTCCCCTTCCTCCGTTTACAAGTTTGCGCATCGCCCCGATAATCATCCAGAACCAAGTCACAAACACGATGTGTCCATCTTGTATTTCAATCACGAATAATTCAAAGGTTGTAAATGCTCCACTCCATCCAAGGTCGTCGTGAGCGATCCATTCGCAGAGAAAATGTTGATCATAGCATCAATTTCCGCGTGAAATCCGCCAGGACTCGTCTTCTTCGTGCCGAACACCGCGCCCGTCTGGATGATATCCGAAAACCAATCAACGTGGACGAGGAAATAGTTAGGCGGGCTGACCGAAGAAGTCGCATTTTCGTACCCATCAAGAATGTGTCGATAGTCGTCACTGAAATTGCTGTACCTGACACTCACACTGGATTGACCCAGAACGACATCCGCGGAGCCATGAGCTTTGCCGTACAGCGTATAGTGTCCAGGTGCGAGCGTCTCCTCGACAGGTATGGTGGCTCCTGGCGGGAATGGAGTTGCCCACGGGATTATATCTGGGATCTCGAAGACAGGAGCAGGTTTCGTAGGGGCACGACCGATTCTTTTCGCGAGCATTACACGATAGTTGGCACCGCCCTCAGCTGTCGATATTGGGCATGGGAGTGGGTTAACACCGCCACACGATGGAGCAGTGACGAGCGCTTGCCAATAGACAATCTTGGTGCCGTCGAGGGAGAACCCTCCGTCCGCTCTGCCATTCCAATTTGCATCGTTGACCGAGCCGTCTTCTAGGTCACCAGCCGTGTTGATGCGCTGACCATAGTAGCCGACATCGCTGCGATCACCATAATAGTCGAGCAGGATTGGTTGGAAGAAACGTCGAGGGCCATTGTTCCTGGTCGAAACTGCGAGCAGTGTGACGACCATGTCGATGACTGGAGGAATGCCGCGCATACCAGCCATCCACATCTGGCGGTTAGATCCGCGAGTGTCCATAATGAGATAATTTTCGTTGTCAGCAGACGAGACGACAGGATCAACATATTCAGGGTGACTAGTGAGTCGACGCCTGACGCCAGTGACAACATGAATGGCGTAAAGGTCGACATTGTTCGCTTCCACATTTGGTCCCAAATAAAGGATTTCGTCTCCTGTACCAGACCAGCCTCGAAGCTCGCCGAGTGAAAGAGGATTAGGATTGATCTTGAGTTCGTCACCCTCGGCATAGATCGCGGGCGTACTATTTGCTCGAGCAAGAATGTTGACATTAACAAGATCATAACGAGGGACGCGGAGAGATCCATTTGTGGGTTCGGCATTGAACTGCAGCTTTCCTGTATAGGTAGATTGTCCATTACTGGACAAAGAACTCCACAGGATATGCACGTCATCTGGATGAAGACGCATTTCTCGTGGCGATCCACCAGCAGCAGTCGCGTTGGTTGATACAGGCCAGAAAATCGGATAGATGTTTGTGCGGTTTGGTGTGCAAGAAGGACCGGCAAGCAGTTCGCCATTGCAGTCGAGGATGTTATGTCCCCACAAGATCTTAGTGCCGCCTCGAAACACATGAGGGTAGTCAATCACAGGGTCGAGTGACTGCTTATTCTCAGCCGGTACAGCACAGCTCATACATTTCCATGCATCACCGTTGGGGAAGTTGGTGCCATCAGCAGAGATGAGTATAACTTGAGCGCCTGAGTAGATACTCGCAGGGTCGGGTGATGCAGGAGCCCCAGTAAAGTTCACACTGACAACAACGTGTTTACCATCTGGTGTGAAATCACCAGACTGGAAATCATAGTTCTCTTGGTAGTAGATGCAGCCTGTGCGGCGAGGGTTGATTGACGCAGTGCATGCGCCTGTCGCGGTAGTATTGATAGCAGGTGGGAGCGTAAGTTGGGTGATCTCGAAGAACTCTGGAACTGGCGGCTCAGGTATAGTGCTGGCTGCGACAATGGCAACCAAGGCCGTCAAATTGGCAATATAGAAGAACATTATGTGTCAGGATCTTGCTTTGTATCAGTGTCTGTTTCCTAAGAGTTCTTGTGTAAAACGCACCTGGAATAGTTGTCGATGGCTTCTTAATGGCCAGTCCCAAGCTTGAATCATCGGTCAGTTACACTTGTATATTAAGTTCGGCATCTTCGTTTATATATAAATTTCGAGCTCAATTTCTTCTTTCCAAGCTGCTCGTCCCTCATTCAACCGAGCTCTTGAGAATGTCCGTGTGCTTAGCGTCGCAAAACTCCCAGACTATTGCTTCCACTCTAGTACTCTACCCCAGTGTTCTACCCCAGAGTCATCAAGTATCCAAACACTCGAATAAAGTTAGTTTGTGGGGTAAGAAATGCTAAAATGTGGGGGATAATAAGTCACGCAGCTATGATTCCATGTCAACTCCAGGTCGCTTAACAGAGATTCGCGGTACGGCTCCAAGCGACAAATTGCTTGTTCAAATTGAGGGATCCAGTTTTTAGTGATTGCCGACTGGACATTTCCTGCAGCTCGGAATTTGTCAGTTTCTTTCCTCGGCTGCGGGGGTTTATTGCATGTATCGTATGCATCGTATGCGTATACGTATACGTATTCGTCAATCCCAAGCGATAACATCCGCTAATATTCCGCGGAGTTTCTCCCTAGCGCTGAACCAGGAAACCGCGCTTCTGGGATCGACGGATAAACTTCAACTGGTGTCCAGCTAGTTGAATGTATCCTTCTCCTGCGGATAAATTGTCACATGTGGCGTTTGCTAGGTATTTTAAGATCCGTGCCGTTCGAGATTCGTGTGTATGATATTGGAAATACCGCCAGAGAAAGCACATGCGCCCCTGAACCTTTACGGTAACCCCTTTTGGAACGAGTCGCTATTGTACCGAACTTGTGTTTGTGGAGGGCCCTTTCCCCGCTCTCGTCCCCGCATGTTACCAGCCTCTCGGGGAGAGCAATGCAGCCAAACAACGAAACGGACCAGAGCGAAGCTCACCACGGATGAGACATGTAGACTCAGAAGTCTGAAGATGGCATAGCTGTCGTTCGATCTCTGGCCGAAGTCAAACACAGTGGTAGAGCGAGGCCCATAAAGAGATCACAATCTCCTCCTTGTAAACGAAACGAGCACCATTCGGGTGGAAATATCCTACATTCCTGCCTTACAATACTCTCCAAGTTAAAGACCTCTTCCCAGCATTCAGTCTCTTCGACTATTCGTCATACCATCCCTACCATCACCATGGCATCTGAGCCTCCCCAGGAGAAATCTGCAACTGTCACTGATCATGACGAACTTCGAGACGGAGAAAAGGATCTGAAAAGCTCAGACGCAGTGGCGGATGCTGCTATTCGAGGTCAAGCTATCACAGGCTACGAAGACTTGACGCCGTGGCAGACTGTCAAGCAGTTCAAGATGGCCACGGCTCTCTGCTTCGCCGCTGCATTCAGCGCAGCAACTGATGGCTATCAGATTGGGTCAGTTCAATTCAATCGTGGTTCTGGCTCTGATTTCTTGCTTACTCTCTTGTAGTATCAATGCCAGTATCATCGCCAACAAAGGCTTCGTAAAGCAATTCGCTACTGAAACGAATGCCAACGGCTCGCCCGCCCTTGCCTCGCCTATCCTCAGCGGGTGGGCATCTATCATGTCTGTTGGACAAATCATTGGCATGGTAGCATTGTCTTTCTGGACTGTTAGATTCGGCAGGAAGATTGCCATGTATACCTACTGGCTCATACTCGTGGCATCCATCATCGCAGAGACGCGCGCCCGAAGCTGGGAGGGCTGGCTGATCGGAAAGCTCCTCGCTGGCATTGGTGTCGGCTGTCTTCAATCAACCATCCCAGCATACATTTCTGAATGTGCTCCACCACGTATTCGAGGAGGTCTGTTGATGCTTTACAGCTTCTGGTGGACCCTTGGCTCGTTCTTCGCTCAGGTGGCCTTGAATAGCCTCAACACGGACAATCCCCACAACTACCTTAATCCTTTGTACTCTCAGTGGGCGCAGATCGGATTGATGTTGATCGTATATATCATCATCCCTGAATCCCCTGCATGGTGCGTTACAGCCGGTAAAATGGAGCGTGCAAAGAAGTCGTTGCTGTACCTCAATCGTGGCATTGACAACTACGATGTGGACAAACAACTGGAAATCATCGTCTTGAACGTTGAGCACGAACGAGCTCTATCGATCGAACAGCGTAGAGAGAAGTGGTACAATATATTTCGAGGTGTTGACAGTCGTCGTACCGTGACCACCTTGTGGACCAACCTCAGTCAACAGTTCATCGGTCTATCTCTCTTCGGCACTTTCGGCACATACTTCTTCCAGCAGGCCGGTCTCAAAAATCCTTTCAGAATTAAGGTCATTACTTCAAGTATTCAGATTGCGACAGTTATTGTTGTCGTTTTCAGCGCTGACAGACTCGGTCGCCGATATATCGCTTGCTGCGGGACAACCCTCTCATGGCTTGCCTGTGTTGCCATTGGTGTTCTGGGTGTTGCACCTTCTACTAATGCCTCGACATACGTTTTTATCCTCTTTGCATGCTTGTGGAGTATGTTCCCCACCAATGCCCGTCTCTTGCTCATATCATCCTCTTCGGAATCACTGTGCTGACAGGTAGCAGATGTTGGACTTGCCGCCAATGGTGCGACTGGCTGGGGCTTCATCGGAGAAATCTCATCTCAGCGCCTTCGCCCTTATACCGCCGGTTTCGGCGCTGCGGCAACATGCATTGTTGGTGTCGTGATGGGGGTCCTGGTTCCGTATATGACAAATGTGAACAAATGGGGTTGGGGGCTGAAAACTGCTTGGTTCTATGTTGGCATGGGTGCACCATTCGTGCTAGGCATGTGGTACTTGATTCCAGAGACAAATGGGTGAGGACAGATCATTATTTAATACTCCTTTCGAATGTACGAGATTCCTGGCTGACCTCTGTATAGTCGATCCAGCGCTGAGCTAGACGAGCTCTTTGAGCGTGGCATCAAAGCATGGCGATTCCACAAGACGGAGACCGCAACTCAGCGCATTATCAAGGAGAACGAGACCAAATAAGCAGGGTGATCATGCTCCTACACAACAAGTAGGAAAAGCTCGTCTAGAGAACTTCTTGGCTTGTCAGAAATACTTTGAATTGTAGTTGTTTTCCTCTTCTTGTAGCAGGCTGTGGTAGGGGTTCGTGTTAGCAGCGCAGAGTCGTTTTTTGAGCCTGTCCTGTTTATTCCGTTCAATATTCAGGATATTTGACGAACCTATCATCTTGCATCATCTTTGTCTGAATTACGTCCACGACCGGGTTTGACCCATGCACACTGACCAGCTGATCATTGACTTCGTGATGCTGCAAAGCCTCTATTTCAGGGATAGCATATATATTAATCGTTACCAAAAGGCTATCTCCGTCAGGTTTAGCAGATCCTGTGTCTCTAAATGTGGAATGCTGTAGTACTCCGACCAGGCCGCTACTTGCACGTAAATCGTGAACGGCATGATATTTGAGCTTCCCATAGCCAGGAAACCAACGAAGACGAGTCATTTGAGCATCGAATATCAAAATGAAAAGGTACGAAGCGTCTATTTTAAAGTCTATCAATGTGCTCGTATTTGAGGATCTCTGAATTTTCCTAACACTGTTTTGACTTGGCTCTCCTGTCCCTGAAAGTCTTCTTCAGATATGATGCCGACTTCTTCGGCGTTCGTACCTGTGTCTCGTAATCTACGTGAACGATTCCAAAGCGAGCACTGTAGCCTGCCGACCACTCTGTATGGCTATAGTTAGCACTCATACCTCTCGAGAGTATTTGTGGATCTCAACATACCGAAATTGTCCATCAAGCTCCAGACATAGTAACCTCGAACTGACACCCCATCCTCAAAGATTGCCCTCGAGATCGAATCCAGGTAGAGTCCAAGATAACGAGTGCGGAACTGATCGTCTACTGCCTGCTCGACAGTCATTGAGCTTTCACCTGGGCAGGGGCATCCATTCTCGGTAATCACAATTGGCACGTTGTATCGTTTCCACAGCCAGTTGAGCAGCTTCCGAAACCCGTCAGGCGCGACTCGTAGCCACATCATACCAGAGACGGGGCCAATCTCCTCTCCTCGACTGTTGATGGAACCCTCTTCCACGTTGCCTGTGATATCATCATCCGCAGGCGGATCAGGCAGTGCTCGCGCATACTTTGTCGAATAGTGATTGAGACCGAAGAATGCATTTAGAGAAGTTGATTCTCGCAGTAATTTGAGCTCATCTGGTGTGAATTTCGGAAGACGTGTCCCCAATTGGGCACGCATGACGGCAGGATAGTCTTTTCCCAGAAAGATTGGGTCTGCAAACCAGCCGAAGTAGAACTCCATCCTCCGTGGTGCGGCAGCTTGATCTGCTTTGTTATTCTCATCGAAAGGCTCGTACATATGGCCGTTCAAAACAATTGTTGTACTCCCTCCCTGACTTGGTCGAAATTCGGTCGCATATATTTGAGCAACAGAGGTGTGCGACAGAATGATGGTATGCCCAACCCGCCATGGCTCCGTCTTGGTATCGAACCCCATGGCCTTGTTGTGGCCCGGAGCAAGTGAGCCGCTGTGGTGCCCGAAGATCGAGATGACATAGGGTTCATTGAATGTGACCCATTCTGTTACACGGTCTCCAAACCGAGAGAAGCACAGACGAGCATAATGCTCAAAATCTGCCTTGAATTCGCTTGTGTTCAAGAAACCACCGTATCGGTCGTAGAGAGCTTGAGGAATGTCCCAATGATACAGTGTAACAGAAGGCTTGATGTTGCGTGCGAGCAAGTGATCGATAAGGTTGTTGTAGAAGGCGATCCCGGTTTCATTGACTGGGTCATCGCGTCCACCCAATGGAATGATCCGTGACCATGAGATTGAGAATCGATAAACATCGAGGTGTAGCGAGGCCATCAACTCGACATCTGTGGGCATGCGATTGTAGTGATCACATGAGATATCAGCGTTGTCGCTGCTGGTGCGTGACGGAACCAAATGAGAAAAGGTGTCCCAAATTGATGGGCCTTTGCCATCTTGGAATGCGCCACCCTCAACCTGATATGCCGCTGTAGCAGCACCCCAGACAAAGTCGTGAGGTAAAGGCAAGTCTTCCACCGTCTCCGGCTTCAAAGAAAGTCTAGTTTCCGGCAAAGCATCCACAACTTCGCTTCGTTCGAACATGATAGTGGAATTCAATGCCGAAATATGACTATAGCTGGAACGACGAAGGTCAGCAGCAAGAAATATTTGGTAGGTAGACAAATTCGAATGTGAAATGTACATGAGCCCCGAGTCAAAGGTCATCTCCAAGGGTAAAGAATACAACGACGCACGTATGCATGTGGGGGTTCCGGAACAATTTAGGCCCATAAGCGAGAAACAACAAATAGGTGGGGAAAGTGAGCCCCTTCTTGGGCCAACCGAGCTAACACTTAGCTGTTCATATATCCGACCACCTCAATGAACTTCGGCAGACGTCTCGAATTATTACGTATACATGAATTATTACGTGCCGTACGAGAAGTGTTATGACTGAGAAGTGGCCGAAAGAATCCCCACAAATGCGGGAGAATGAGCACCGGATAGCGCACTTGAGATAGTTTATCCGTTGTGGTATCTCCTGTTTGGGTGTCTGAATCCTTCAAGATGAGTCCGACCCGAATAAGCACCAAACCCATTTGGAGCATCACTCCACTCTTGTAGAATATTACATTTCCTCTGCCAGACTGAGACCCCGCGTGACCTCATGCCTGTCAATAGGTAGGGTACCTTAGCTACTAACGCTAGCGATTCTCCCTCCCTAACACTTTGCCAAGCATGTGGAGTGCTGACCCTGCCGTGGATAAATTCCAGCGAGCCCCTCCATAACTCCGCAATCCCACATCCGCGGATTCCAACAACTCGATATTCTACAGATTCCAAGGACAACAATTGCCACCCAAGAGCAATCTCGGAGGACATTCAGAACGGAGTAATATTCTGCGCCATCTCGTTTTGCCTTGTAAGTTCTTACTCGTGCACACGGAGACACGTCTAAAAGCGAACCCCAGATTTAGCGAACGGGGAGTTGACGATGCCTCGGGATAGACCTTTGCAGCGCCTGACGCAAGCCTGTGATTATTGTCGCGTCAGGAAGATCAAGGTATGTACTTGCGTGCTTGAGACAAGGAGTGTGAAAGTGAGGGGCTATAAAGCTTTCGTCATGAATGGGGTGGAGAAGTCCTCCAATACATTTTAGCAGCCATTCACATAGCCTGGCCTGCGTTTCCTTATGAGAAGGCAAGACTGGATATTATTATGCGTCGTTGTCTCCCCTTTTGACCCCTCCAGACTCGCAATGTAACATGGAAGGCCCCCTGTCTCTAATCTTTCAGGGGCAATGAGCTTGCATAGAAAACATGTGACCAGACGACAGACATACCTGTGTTGCTCTGATTGTTACTGTACTTGTCAAATTGTGGGCCGAGTCAAATCGGCTGATTGACTCCTCCTTAGTGTGATCTTCGACGTCCTTGCTGTGCGAATTGCGAGAATAGGTCGTTGGCTTGTCACTTTTCTCACCAACAACGGAAACGGGGGCCTCGTCCTGCATCAGATAGTGGCCAGGACAAAGAGGGCCACGAAAGCTCCCAACGGGCCTCCTCAGCAACGAATGTAAATATCTCGGACACATCAACATACAGTGGAGGCGGTGGTTATCGACAGTCTTACTCCGCACTGCTCTCTCCCTTGCCTTTTGACGGCCATCACGTTGCGCGTCATTCGAGCCCTCTAAACTCTGCCATCCCACCAACGAGAGAAGGGGAAAGTCGACACTCTCCATTGACTGCAGACTTTATTTGGCCTCAGCATCAGCGGTTATCTCCCTCCGCGCTGTTCGCTGCTATTTACCATGATCTGGAAACAGAAGTTGACAGTCTTGCCCTTGGCAGATCAATGCCTTCTCTTGCAAGAAACTGCGTGGATCACTTCTTCGAATGCCTTTACCCTCTTATGCCAATCGTATATCGACCAAAGATCGAGCTCGGACTGTGTCTCCTGCAACCAGGCATCGAGAGACGAGAGGTAGACTTGGAGGTTTTCACATTGACGGTGGCGTTATGCGCGATCACAGCTGCAATTGTTCCCAGCACCATCTTCAGCCAAGGCTCTCGTGTCGCAGAGAAGTTCTATCTCATTTCGAAGAGGAGTCTGGAGTTGTTTCGTCAAACAGAGCAGCCTAATTCGTCGTCAATTGCACTTCGATATTTCCAATCTGGATATACTCACTCGGTGGGACAACCCCGAACAACATGGGATGAATTGGAATCAGCAATTGAGCTTGCCCAGATCATGCGACTACACGAGGAGTCATCATACACCGGAATGGATGTAGTGGAAAGCCAATTATGTCGACGACTTTTTTGGGTTCTTTTCACTGGTGACAAATCAGCTGCCATCCTCGGGAAGCATCAAATCACGCTAGGGCGATATTTGCTTGAGAGCGGCATTACCGTTCGATATTCAGAGAGCTTGGAAGGCGAGGATCCCAGCTCCTCCCTTGACACTGGAAGTTCCGTACCAAGATTAATCACGGGATTCAATCTGAATCAAGATTTGTGGCGGGCAGCATATCTGGTACTACTGGAGATTGAATCTCTCCGCGAGAAGTATAGAGGGATCGAAGATGGGGAGAACCAACATTCGCGGCTGCCCACAAAATCTGAGCTCTCGCACCTCAGTGACCTCTACATTGCCTTTGAGACTTCCCTAGGAGCTGCTCCAACCTGTTTAAGTGCGAATCCTACGCTATCGCTCACACCTGCGTCGTTCGTCTTCGGGCAGGAAAGAGAGGCGACTCCCCTCCCTCGCGCATTCGCCCTCCAGCGCATCAATATTCAAGTTTCATACCAGTGTCTACGTCTCGTCATCGTACAAGCCATGACTTCTACTATCACGCCATACTATAACGTCTCGCAGATCTGGGCTCCGTTCTCACCATTGACCTACATGTCACCTGGTGCGGCGTCCGGCTCAGATCAGGCTTCGCCAAATGTGGCACGCAATTTCGACACCCCTGTGGAACCCATTCTCGTGGGTGAATCCTCAGCATTGCTGCTGCAAAAGGTGCGTATCGCAGAAGAAATGTTGTACATTTTACACACGAGTAGCCTTGAGAATCTACGGCTGAATGGCGAGTCGTGTGTCGAGAAGATCCGCTTGGTAGGGGCGGCGATGCTGGAGATAGTTGATCATCATGCGAGTTCGCCGGTAGCTGTTATAGCGTCACGTTTCAAAGAGCTGTACCCGCATATTCTGGCGCACTTGCGGTCAAAAGCATCGGATTCGCTGGCAAATGATGCTTGAAAGGAGGATGCTGTAGTAATGGCGTCCTCGGATGGGCGGATAATTTCGGTTGCGGGTGCATATCAAGCTCTAAGCGAACAAAGTCAATACACAAAGCGACCTAGTTCGATTAATCACTGAATCTGCTTAGCTCCGTCAAATTCTTCATCTGATATCCAGCTAGTTGAATCCTGGTATCATGCAGCAGCAAGTCGACTAATTGAGGAGGAAATAATTATCGCCCTTTTCTGTGGCGGATTCAGGTACTAGTATCGCGGAGCTCGGGTTTTCAAACAATGCTTCTTGAATCCCATACCCATTCATGATTTGTATGTTCGAGCTAGAAAAACATTGATGGTCTTAGCTTTGTATCTTTGATTTATGTTGTAATTTATCCGGGCCGCGGGACAGAATGGATTTGATGTGCGGGGTCGAGAAGCTATCAAGGCCCACTCACAGCAATGGCATCCGAACAAGGTCTTCGATGTTACCCCGAGTACCGGGCAATGAGACGCACAGTATGTCGGGTTACGCGATCCACATCTTGGATATTTATATGCTTACCTACATGAGTTTTCTTCTCCCCTGATCCTCGATTTGATTCTACCAACTCAGCCTTGGCCATTCACATTCCATTTTCTGTCTTTTTGCTTGCAGCATTGGAGATACTACTCACGATGGTCTCGATCATTGACGTTCATTTCGAGCATTACCAGTCAGGTAATACAGTTGGAATCCACGAGACCAAGCCCCGTCTGTCCTGGAAATTCTCCAATGCACCTGACGGCTTCCAACAGGCTGGATACGAGATCGAACTATCAGAAGAAAACATTTTGTCACGAGATATCAAGCCCAGGTCCTTCAAGTGCACCTCCACCAACTCGATACTGGTTCCTTGGCCACAGGATCAACCCCTCATCTCCCGTCAGAGAATCTCTGTGCGAGTAAAAGCATGGGATAGCAATGGCAACACCACCTCGTGGAGTGACCCTGCTCGCCTAGAAGTGGGCTTATTGCACCGTGCGGACTGGCAGTGTGACCGGATCGCTGCTCCTTGGGGTCCTGGCACCCTGGAACCAGACCCAGAGCAATTGTACAGGAAAGGATTCGTGCTTGATGAATCCACTATCCAAGCTCGCCTTTACATCACCGCCCAAGGAGTCTACGAAGCAGAACTCAATGGGCATAGAATCGGTGATCATTTTCTGTCTCCTGGTTGGACTGCTTATGATGGTAGACTTCAGTATCAGACGTACGACGTCACCGGCATGCTATCAAAGGGTTCAAATTGTCTCGGAGTCCGTGTTGCTGAAGGATGGTTCTCGGGACGCATAGGGTTTGCTGGTGGCCATCGAAATATTTGGGGTCCGCACACCGCGTTGATGGCCCAACTGGAAATCTTGTACCCCAGCGGCGAAACGAAAACAATACTATCTGATGGTTCCTGGACAGTCAAGAAAGGACCAATTGTCATGGCTGAGATTTACGACGGGGAGAAGTACGATGCTACCCAAGAAATTCCTGGCTAGTCCCAGCCGAGTCAATCGGGCCATCTTGATTCGGATTGGCAGCATGTTCTGTTGCTTCCTCCGCTACCTGGTTCAACCGAGCTCACGGCCGGCTTCAGTGAACCTGTCAGGCGCATTGAAGCCATCAAGCCAATCGACAAAATCACCAGCCCTTCTGGGAAAAGCATCATCGATTTTGGGCAGAATCTTGTGGGCTATGTGAGACTAAGCAACATCAAGGGGCCGCGGGGTCATGAAATCACTCTTCATCACGCTGAAGTACTTGAGAATGAAGAGCTTGGAATCCGTCCTTTGCGGATATGTAAGGCAATGGATAGGTATACACTAAGTGGACTTGGAGAGACAGAAAAGTACGAGCCGAGATTCACCTTCCACGGCTTTCGCTACGTGCAAATCGATGGATGGAGTAGTGACAGCGACTTGGTGGACTCCGTCGAAGCCGTAGTTTGCCATACCGACATGAAGAGCGCTGGCTCATTCTCGTGTTCCGATCCTCTGCTGAACAAGCTATATTCGAATGTTGTTTGGGGAATGCGAGGGAATTTCCTATCCGTGCCGACTGATTGTCCTCAACGAGACGAAAGACTTGGATACTCGGGTGACATAGCGTTGTTCGCTCCAACGGCAACCCTGATCTACGACTGCTTCAACATGCTGAAAAATTGGCTTGTTGATGTGGAACATGATCAGCGCGTCTTGGGAGGCGTTCCTGCAATGGTCACTCCGAATGCTATGCTTCCAGATCCTGTATGGTGTAGGAGGAAGCCGTGTGCGATCTGGCACGATGTCACGGTATTGTTACCATGGACACTTTACGAGGAGACAGGAGATGCGAGCATCCTTGCTCAACAGTACAACAGCATGACTACCTGGATGAGCGTAATTCCTAAAAATGACTCGGGTCGGGGTCACTTATGGGACAATTCCATATACCAGCTGGGTGTAAGTTCTCTCGTGTCTTGCTCCTGGACGCAACTGACTTAGGTTCCAGGACTGGCTTGATCCTGCAGCTCCTACAGACGCCCCCCAAAAAGGTGTCACTGACGCAAAGATGGTTGCCAACGCTTTTCTAATCCACAGCCTGGACCTCATGATCCGAATTGCCGGGATCCTGGGCAAGACCAGTGATCAAGCCAATTATGACGCCGAAACCCAAGCAGCCAGAAGAGAATTCCAGGACGAGTACGTTACCCGCAACGGCCGTCTTGTCTCCGACTCCCAAACTGCATACGCGCTGGCAATCTGCTTCGACCTCCTCACGCCCGCGCAAAGAGCTCGAGCTGGCAGCCGTCTGGTCGAACTAGTCCGAAAGAACGAATTCAAGATCGGAACCGGCTTCGCAGGCACGCCGTACATCACCGAAGCATTAGTCCTCACGGGACACATCCAAGTCGCGTATTCCATGCTGCTGGAGAAGAAGTGCCCGTCCTGGCTGTATCCCGTGACAATGGGCGCGACTACCGTGTGGGAACGGTGGGATAGCATGCTCCCAGATGGATCCATCAATCCTGGGGAGATGACATCGTTCAATCACTATGCCTTTGGAGCAATCGCTAAGTTTCTGTATGAGAGGGTCGCGGGACTGCAGAGGCTTGAGCCGGGCTGGAAACGATTCCGTTTTGCTCCGGCTGTGGGAGCAGAGTTCACGCATGCATCTGCATCTCATGTGACTTCATACGGGAAGATTTCATGTTCATGGACGACAAGTGAACTGGGGTCCGAGCCGTGTACAATGGAACTTCTAGTTTCAGTGCCGTACGGAACGAGCTGCGTTGTGGTCATGCCGGATGGTGATGGCGAGAAGAGTGAGAGTGTGGGTCCAGGAGATTGGTCGTTCGAGACGAGTTTCAAGAAAAATAATGAGTGGCCGGTGTTGGCACTGGGTCCAAAGACGTAAAGCCCTTTCAGTTGTCAATCGAGTGTGCTGCGAACTTTTAGAACTTCCAGGTTCACTTCATATCTGCCTCAGTTCAAGCGAAGCGAGCTTATGCTTAGCGAGCAGCTTCTGTATTTCTATGCGTATCGCGGGGAAAGTGTAAACAATAGACTTTCTAGAACTTGAAAAGGCTGAGTCCAGAGTTCAGCTACAATTACATCTCATGGTTATGTCTTTGAGGGCGTAAAAAGCAGCAACGGTATGTTTCTCCACAGGAGAGAAATTTGCGCCAGGAGATACCCAAGCATAGATACTGCAGACGCACGTGCTCTGTTGTTGTTTCTTCCAGAATGTAAAATCGATCGAGGATATCGGCGATTACTGTTGTTGCAGGACAATGGATCAGCATCATTGAAAAGAAAAGGTGAAAACGTGGGCGTAAGCTGTGGAACATGAGGACGAATGTGCATTCTAGCTTGACCTCCATCCATGGCCTTGAGAGGAAGTTTCTGACCGGGCTCATCTAAAACGCCCAAGAAGCGAAATGAAGATAAATCATAGAAGTGAAATAATGGAAAGCCTGTTCGCTTGATTGGTAGGTACTGAACCTGAGTACTCTAATAAAACATGCTGGGAATTTTCGTGATAACGCCACTCTTCTCGCCGGACCGGAACACCTGGCTAAATGCAATATGATGTTGATATCCCGCAACAAACACTGACACACTCAAGCAGACAAAACGCAGCAGAATACCGGTCAAGATGACGATAAAATACAACAACAGACTGAACTAGCCTTGTTTCGGATCACAACAAGACTTCTTGCGCTTCTCTTTTTCATGCATTTCCCGGATGCCATCACGAATATCACTCTCTTCATATCCATCGAATCCTCCAGCAAATAGCACCTCACCTTCACCAACACCCTCAAACAACAAGCACCCCCTCCCCCCTCTCCTCAAGCACCCTCTCCTCAACCTCATCCTCACTCCCCCCCACAAGGGGCACCAACGTCGGACACCTCCCACTCTCAAAGCCCCCCGCCTCATCCATAACCTCCAACGCGCGCTCCATCTCCCTACACATCATCTTCCTCATAAACCCCACACTAACACCACAATACGTGCTCGTGCCCCTCCTATGCGCACCGGGTCCCACCAGCATTAACATCTCGCGGACTTTGCTGCCGCCGGAGCTTAAAAAGGTGGAACTGGGAGGGAGGGTGGACACGCCGCGGAGGGCGAGAGAGTAGACTCCTAGGGAGGAGGGGAGCGATGATGTTATTTGTGAGAGGGAGAGGAGCCATTCGTCTTGGGGGGTGGATGTGCTGGATGCTTCGGAAGCTGAGGAGGACGAGGAGGAGGAGGAATATTTCGTTGAGGAGGTGAGATGGATTGTATCCAGGTGCGGGTTATAGTAGAAGCCTCGCTCGCCCTCGAGATCGCGGATTAGATGGTAGGATTGTAGGGCTTCGTGGCGGGCTTCGCGGTTTAGAGAGAGGAGGGCGGGGTGCGAGGAGGAGCAGTGGAGGGAGGATGAGGGTGTTGAGGAGATGGAGAGGACGCGTGGGTGCAGGAGGAGGGCTTCGGCGTAGATTTGGAGGCGGAGTTCGAGGGGGAGGAGGGGGAAGAGGGAGAATGTTGTGGGTGATTCTCGTTGTTTTTGTTTGGCTCTGAAGGAGAAGGGTGAGCTTGAGGAGGGGGAGGGTTCTGGTGAGGTGTTGCGCGAGTGTGATGGTGAGGGGGTGGGAGACATGTCTGTGGCGTAGATGACCATGGCGGTGGGAGGGTTTGAGGTCGATCGATCGAATCGTCAATGCGGTCTGCGTGTTCGTCTGATATCGTCGATCTGTAGAATACAGATAGATTGATAATTCGAAGAATGGAATCAGTCTCGAAAGTCAAGAAGACGAGAAGAGGCCAAAGTGAGGTAAAGAGGGGACGCGCCAAATATGTATGGGTGTGTACGACTAAGTCCACCACCCCCCTATTCAGACCCAGATCAACTAAAATTCTTCGACCAAACCCGTGGCCTGCCCCATGCATGCCCACGACCCAGGCCAGGACCCTGAAAAAAAAAGGACGCGCAGCGCAGTACGATGCGAGGCAAATCAAGCCCACTCCCCGCATCCATTCGCTGGGTTTGGGTCATGGCTGGCTGACGAGTTCGATGACGGTACGGCGACTTACTCCTTTAAGGTAGTGTGTGTGAGATGACATGAGACTCGGTGGCTGACTCGGAACGCGCCTACGCATGCTTGTATCGGATCGGTACCTACGTGAAATTTTCTTGCATTGCATTGCTTCGTTACAGTGCAGTCACCCAGTACCACAGTAAAGACGGTGTACCTACCTACCTTACCTCACATACAGTTCCCAGCTGCGCGGAAGTACCTTACCTTACCACCTGTGAGTACTGCACTACACTGCATTGCGTTGAGTCGTACGATGCGGGCGGCACTCAGCCCAGCCCAGAACCAAAATCAAAACCTTATGTGAGAACTCACACACCGGTACACTCAGCTGACATCCCTATTTTACCTACCTACCTACCTACCTACCTACGGAGTTCTACGATGCGATGCGATCCATCCAAGTTTTTCCTTGCGCTGCGCTGTGCTGCATTTCCTGCATTTCCACCTGTGAACAGTAGCGAATTAGACAGTGAGTGTGTGACAGAAGGCGTTTATTCGCCACTTCTCTCTCTCAATTCTCTCCGTTAGTTCTTTGGGAGGTTGGTCTACTTCGCTCCTCGAGCCATTGAGGTTTGCGAGATGTGTGCGCGAGGTTGCTCCAGTGTTCCAGTCCCAGTCCCGTGGTCATGTTCAAGACCGTGGTTGTTCGGCTAGGCTAGGCTAGGTAGCTGGGGAGGGGTCGGGTCATGGGCAGGAAGGTGAGGGAAGGGAGATGGGCATTCCCGCGCTGTTGGTTCGGGTTCGTCTTGGCTTGGCTTGAGCCCTGCTGGTCTGGTCTGGTCTGCATTGAATATCTGGGTAGATATCCCTGTACATGTGAGGAGAAGCATTGGTTTGGAGGAACGGGCGGGGTATTTCTATTGGGAGGAAGAGAACGGGAATGTGCGATACTTTACTTAGGGAGGTAGCGATTAGTGATGGTCTTGCGAGAAGGAGGACGACGAGCGTGAAGGCTTGAACCGTTCCGTCTTCGCTCGCTCACCCATACAACTTGACACGATAAAGTTACCTGTGGCGTCCACGTTGCCGACTAGCGGATATGCCGAGAGACTTTGGCTTGATTTCTGCCTGTGCTGTGGTTCGGTATTTTGATTGGGCGAGGGATTAGAGAGTATTGCTTTTTGGGTCTAGGCTGGGTGGCTGTTTTCAGTATGAGGTTCCCTGGTGATGGCTGAGTTGGTGAGGTGCAGCTCAGCGGTACACTATTTTACGGCACTCCCGCGGTAAAGCGTGGAGAGAAATGTCTTGGAGAGGAAGGCGAGAAGACAGGACGCTTAGGAACGAGGTGAGGACCAATTGAGAAGGAAGACTGATGATAATTATTGTCATTGGTTAAATTGACAGGTAGAGTCAGTATCGGGTATCGATTGGACGAAGGATGCGAATGTGGGGGTTTGATTGGAAAGGGAAGGAGAATATTGATATCTGCATATGGATTTGAATTGAAATGGATGACATGTTGCATGATATTGTCAATTTCTTTATTTGATAATCTGCTTCATTGCCTTGAATTGGGCTTGACGTGGAAATGCCTGGTTGGAGTAAGCAGATTTCTCTGCCTGTTCTCGGTCCTGTCGGTTTGCATTTATGAGGCCCAAGCCGATTAGATTGAATCTAATAACAGTTTTGGAATATTCGCATTCGCTCTGCGAGGCCGAACTTTCGTGATGGAAAGTATGTTTCTTTCTCGATACTTATGCAAAAATCAATCTCACCGTATCATCTCATACCATACTAGGTGGTGGTCAGCGACTATCAGGCCGGACGGATTTCAAGCCTGATCCTCTTCCAACCACTCAACCTCTCGTCGATCCGCCTATCTACTTTTTCAAACTCAATGGCGTAATTTTCACACAAAACGGATCGTCCCTCTCGTTCATAACTCTAGGTTGCACAATCTTCACGACAGGCGTCCTCCCCTGCCCTCTCCCTTCCTTCTTACTGAATTCCTCAAGCTGCTTCATCAGACGATTCAAAATCACAGAGTTACCCCATCCCTCCTCTTGCCTCACCACCTTACCTATTTCAAGAACTTTCTCCCGCTCTCTATATATCGAGTGCGGCCACACAAGATTTGGTCTCGGCGTTAGTACAATAATCAAGTCATCCAACTCCAACCACTTCCCTACCATACCGACCATGCCACTTCCCAGCAGGCCCTCACTCACAGCCAATCGCCGGATCCGTACATCCCTTCTCACTGCGTAAGATGATATGGTCGATGCCTCTCCAGATCCCTCTCCTAAATGTGAGAATAGCGAGGGTGAGAGATCAGTGCATGGATGTGCGTAAGGATAATAGATGTCCTTCTCACAGTCAAATGCTAGGCTCGAGCGCCCATCAGAGCTGTATATCATAGCGTAATGTCTTAAAGTCTCGGCTCGCGATTCTCGATTCACTGCTAAGAGTGTCGGATGCGTAGCGTTGAATGTCGTTATCGGCCATGAGCATGCTGGTAGGGCTGGGCTGGGAAATGGATGCGGATTCAGAGCCTCGCAGATACATTTGCCATTTGGACGGAGGAGCCGTGGACCTGGGAGGCAGAATCGCCAGATTCGGAGGCGGAGCTCTGGTGGTAGGTTTGGAAAGAGGGTGAATTCTGTGATGGTTGTTGATAGAGCGCCATGAGTGGTGAGGGCGGAGATGGTCAGCTTGGGCACTGAGGTCTTGGGAGAGTGAGATGTTCGGAAGATCGGAGTAGAGAGTGGCATGTTGAGCGATGAGGTCTTGGGGGCCGAAGGAGATGGAGGAGACGGTGTGAGATTTGAAGCCACAGTTTGTGAAGAGCGAATAAATGTTCGGCGGGTGTAGAAGTTGTATGTTTTCTGCAGCCCACTGCTGCCTGGAATTGGGTAGTGACGGTAGGACGAAAATTAATTCGACATGTCGTAAGCGAACCTCAGCATAGATTGCGCTAGATTCCCCAATGTCAATGGAATACACAAAGCTTAGATTTAGAACCATGAGACAAAAGTTGCAAGGCAACGAAGCTGGAAGACCAAAAGACTTTCCAATCACGTGCCTTCTGTCAAAAGGCACGTGATTATATATTTTCTTTTACTCTGGGCGGTTGCTCTTTGCGTTGGTAGGCTGTCGTACAAATAAGGAAGAATGTGAACTACCACTGATTATTGAAATCCGGCCAAAATATAAAAGCACTTCGGCAAATCCGAGCCGTATGCCTCTGGCACTTGACCTCAGCATAACACAATGCTGGCCCACCAGGCCCACCAGGCCCTACGGGTCGCCAGAAGTCCCAGGAAGAGAAGATATATGAAAATTTGATAATTGAATCAAGCACGTCAGGGTATTTGATGGGGGTCTTCCCAGTAAGTTCACAGCAGTAAGGAGACGCCAATATGAATCCCCAAAAGCGAAGTGATGATAACTGGTTGGCGAATGTCTCCAAGCACCAAATAAACAAATACGGCTTGAACCATCCTTGAATCCTCTCTAGCGAACAAAACAAACGAGTCCACTTAGATCAAATTCTGTGTGTCATTCTGTGTGACACAATGTGACACGACACAAACACCGCACCAAGAAAATCGCGCAATCCCGAGTTTCAAGTCCCAGATCTCGAGTTGAAAATCTGGAGGCTGGGGACACAAACCGGGTTTGCACATCGCATCTGGGGTACTTACATCAACAATCGGACAAGACACCCCTGAAATGAACACTCCATCTCACACATAATCTCGGCTTCATCTTCCATCTTTCCAGATGACACGAAGAATAGATGGAAAGATGGATGAAGTTCCTGTTTGCTGATCCAATGCCCGTCTCTCGGTTGATCGAAGACGATGTCACCCTGCAGGACACACACGCACTCACACCAGGATCCAGGCTGCACGGTCCAGCTCGGTTGGCAGAAAACATGAAATTTGCACCAACCACCGCCTTTTTCTCTGCTTCCCCCCATCCAACCCCTCCATTTCCCACTGCAATTCGCATTGATAAAAGCATCATAAGCTGCAGCTCAGGTGAGTGCGAACCGTAGGTATCTTATGACTTGAGTAGAGAGCGAGTAAGTCTTCGAAGCAGCCACACGAAGTGCATCGCAGCCACGTTCCTCTCGTAGATCATTTCCCTCCTTCATCCTCTTTTCCCCTCGAGCTCGAGTCTAGGCAGAGGTATCTTGGTATCCTCGAACCTTCATCGACGTCATCGCGAGCCAACAAGCATCCCCTTCCCTCGAACACCCTTGAGCTTTTCAAATCTGTTGCTGTCACAGAAGCAAAAGAGCCTCGTCCTCGTCACCCAATCCCTTACACCAGGATCTGTTCACGCCCAAGCTCCTTGCGAAAACAAGATTCATCCCTGTCATTAATCCATCATCACCACCAAGGCAGGGCACGTCCTTCGTCAATTCCCCAGCCTCGTATATTACCATCTTGTATCTCCTCCTCTCGCCCTCTGTTTCGTTCTTCATCGACAACCCTTCGACTCGAATCTGCCCGTCTCGTCTTATCTTTAGCAGAGAAAGATAGGATAGTCCTCGCAGCCTCGCTTCGTCGATATCGGCAAACGGATTCAACAACAAACATCGCAACCACAACAACAATTTTCGTCGCGCAAAGCTAGAATCCAGTCAGGATGTTGTTCGGTGTCTTCTTCGCCTTTTGGCGCTTCATGGAGATCATCACTCTGGTACGTTCTGCTCAAATCCCCCTTCTCTCCGTCGCAAAATCTTCTTTCCCAGCCCCCTCCAAAAAGTTGAAATCATATCATGCTAACACCACTGTCTATAGATCCCAACAATGGGCATGCTCGCCTACTTCGTGCACATCTACGACCGCGCGAACGCCCTCACCCCCGACGATATCCTTGTCCTCTTCATCGTCTCCGTCCTCGCCCTCGCCTGGGCCATTGCAACCCTCTTCACCTACCACCGCTCCGCCAACAACTCGCGCTTCGTCGGCTTCGTCGACCTCCTCTTCGTCGGGGCCTTCATCGGCGCCGTCTACACCCTCCGCTACATCACCGACCAGAACTGCTCAAACGTTACCGCCGGCGACTCGCACACGATTTCATTCGGCGATTTCGGTTCTGCGACTGTGCGAGGGCTCAATTTCAGCGCTGATAAGCAGTGTGCGATGAAGAAGGCTTGCTTCGCCTTTGGGATTATGAATACCATTTTCTTCTTCATTACGAGTATCCTGGCGTTCTTCCATGGTACGAATGGGGATACGAGACGCGAGAAGACGTATGTCCGTGAGACGCACGTCAGGCATAGACGTAGTGGGAGTCATCGCAGCCATCGCAGCTCGCACTCTGGACGCAGACATGCGTACGTATAAATGGAGAGGAGGGGTGCTGAGATGAGGAGGGAGTTTAACGGCCGGATCTGCTTGTACTGATGTTATGAAATTTTGATACCTGGAGGAAAATCCTGATGGGATGGAAGGGATGGATTTTCTTGTTTATGATATTGCTCGACTTGGTTGCATCGCTTGCGCTACCTCGCTACGTATGTTGATATATCAATCCGCTATTGTATATGTAATGAAAATGGAATGAACAAAGTCGAAAATGACTCCGTCCTGGTGTTCGAATATTGAGATCCTACAGCACGGCTAGTTCCACCGGTTATCCTCTTCTAGCAATTTGATGAATATATACAGCAAGCTTCTATGTCTCTCCTCCCGCTCTCTTCTTCACGCTCCTTCCCCTCTCCCGTTCCTACTGCTTCTAATTTCATTCCCAATCTCAACATCGAAGCTTGAACCTTCCTCTCACGAATCACACTCAGAAACAACCAAGTACCAAGTGCAAGTCAAGCCACAAGTCCATAGCTTCAAGTGATCAGATTTATCACATTTAAAGCATCAGTCGTCACAAGAAAATCAAAATCGAAAGGCTCGGCCCGTAGCGTACAGATTCAATGGCTCGATGGTAGCGCCCGCTGAACGGGAAGGGAGAGGCTTTTCCCGAATGGGACATTTTGTTCGGAGATGGAGTTGAGGCTACGAACTTGTAAGGAATTTGATAATTTCAAAGAGACATAAAGAGATGTGTTAGAGAAAAGTCGTAAAAGGCGATCGCATTTGAGAGTCCATGTCGAAGTAGACAGGGGAGGTTGCATGTGTGAAGGTTTTGCTTAGGCGAGTTTGCTCTGTTTACTTTCGCGACCAACTTCGAGTCATTTTGATGTGAAGACTTGATTATCAATTGGCACCAAACCGTCGAACCTTTCCCCTTTCTTATAAAACTTCGTTCTCTATGACTTCCATTACTGCACCCCTCATGGATTAAGTCAACCCACATGTGGATACTCAGTCGGAAGAAAAAAAGGAAACTATTCTGGTACTCGTGTTTCTGAAGGAAGGACCAAAGACCGATTTAGACGCTTTCACGGTCATTTGATATTGACAGTCAAAGATAGAATACTTTCTAAAAGAAGAGAACACCTAAATGACATAGAAGGCGCAATTTTAGATACAAGGCCGTGTTCACTTCGTGACTCAATTCTGGTACTATATATATCGAGCATGTGCACGATATCCGAAAGATTCAGGCGTGATCCACTATTACTAGCAGCCGAATGACTAGGCAATATCTTCTTTCATCTTGCATTTCCACTTTCCGATAGCCAAAGTACACCGACCTCCCCACCTTCATCTTCACCAGCACACTCCAGCTCACTTATGGGGTCGTCCTCCCGCCTCCCAATGCCTCGCCCACAACCACCTGAGACGAACCAAGAGCCAGGAGACGAGCCAATTACCAAATTCTGTAATCCAAGTCGCAAGGATCTTCTCTCCTTCGATTCAATGCCTCCTTGGTTCCGCCGTGAATCCAACCCCTTCATTAATCACAGCTATCGACCCATCTCAAACTCAGCCCGTACTTCCTTCTCCAGTTTGTCAAACATCCACAATGAGACAGTGAACATCTACTCGCATCTCATCCCAGCGATTCTTTTCTGCTTTGGAGAGTGGTACATCCAGCAATACTTCACTAGCAAGTACCCAGCTGTCACTACCGCGGATTGCATCGCGTTTCCTATCTTCATGTTAGCGGCTGCGATATGGCTATCGTTGTCAGCAACATACCACACTCTGATGAATCACTCTCAACACGTGGAGCGTATGTGTCTGGGACTGGACATGTTAGGTGTAGTTACTTTCATACTGGGCGACCTTGTCTTGGGGATCTACATCACTTTCTGGTGTGGGAATCTGCTACGCAATATCTACTGGTGCATGGTTAGTTATCCCTCCAAGACATTAGTATATTTCCCCCTATTCATTCCTGCATTGTATAACTCTAACACCATCTCCATCTATTCCTTCATGATAGATCGGAACTTTCGGGTCCTTAACTATCTTCACGACACTACATCCCAGATACCAGGGCACCAAACACCCCACTTTCCGAGCATTGATATTTGTGGCGACTGGTTTATGTGGAGTTGCGCCCTTGATACACGGAATCAAGTTATTCGGCCTCTTACAGACGATGAAGAAAGCTTTATCATATACACTTGCGAAAGCAGGCTGTCTCCTATCCGGGACTGCCTTTTACGCAGTAAGTCTCCCCGTTGTGCACACGAGACGGGTATGCAATTAAAACATGTGGTCCCCAGACCAAGTTTCCTGAAAGTCGATATCCTGGAAAATTCGATTTATGCGGCTCACATGCGATCTTTCACGTCTTGGTAGTATGTGCTGCTGTTGTGTAGTTGGTGGGATATTTGGATGCTTTGGATTATGCTCATGCGAGCCTTGATTGCGTGTCTTATTAAGAGGTGGTTGCATGCCGTGTAGAAAGATGTCAGGTACCGAGATGATCTGTCAAATGCTTACTGTGTTAGCATGGACAGAAACATTTATAGTAGACAATTAGGTCAAATGGCTACCAGGCATGACTGATTCTATGACTGCCTTCAGAACGAGATAGACTTCCTTCCTCGTCATCTTATCTGAATCTCTAATAATTTTTAGAGGGGCATTGTCTATGAACGCGAACGACTTTTATTTGTCCTTGATAACTGCGAGTGGATCCGAACTGAGAATTAGCACGATGCTTCGTTTAAGTTTAGCAAGAGGGAGTACGCACCTGGTTCTGCCGAACGGAAACAAAATCAGCAAGAATAATCCTCCAGAGACAAGGGCCCAGACATGAATATGAGGTTCCAAACTTTCAATCTATAGATGAGAAGGTATGAATTCAGATTCGTAATGGCCTTTACCGAATTTCGGATCTATGTATCATCTTCTCTATCTCCACATCAACTCACCAATCCGTCACGTCCTTACCCCATCTCCACCCTCGCCAAATACCTATCTCCTCACCAAGCCCTCATCATTCTACAATGTTAGTACTCGTACGATGCTCAAGGTCCTCTCCATTGTCACTCTCTTGCGGGCCAGTCTTGATCATGATCAAAACCGGAACGATAACTTGGGCAAACGCCGCAGCCCATAGACAAATGACTGATGCCACAGGAACTAGAAAATATAAGCCTAAGCCTAACAAACTAGAGACAAAGCTCGCTCCAAAGAAGAACCAGAACCAGAATTGGTACCGAAGGCCTCCAGATCGTTTATGAATTGCTGAGGTGATCACAAGGTATATTGAGAGGTTGGACAGTATAGTTTGTGATATGTTTCCAAAAAAGTTAGGATCAGATGTGATACCGTGTAAAAGTAGTGAGTTGGACTGCGAATTGGCGAGAATAGCAGACCAGGCCATGAAGAAGGTGCTCACCACAACAAGCAAAAGTGTTGCCACGAATATTGTTTCTTTGTGAACAAGCGATTTGAAGAATCTGTTGTTGGCATAGCCGGCCAAAGATTCTTTGGTTTGAGTTAAAGCAAGCTTGATTATGGAGAGTTGGTGGTGGTGGTGATGGTGGTGAATTGGGGTTGATGGTCTTGAGTTTGTCTGAGCTGGCGATACGGCACCGGAAGCTGGCACGACTAAAATGGTTATTCGCGTACAATCTGTTTGTGAATCTGACGCTTACATATGATTTCAGAGAGAGAAGTCTGGGTTAATCTTCTATCATCCTCCTCGACTGGTGAGGAGACCGCGCGGGGAATTCGTCTTCTCAGTCCTGCTCGAAATCAGTACAACAATACAAGGACTAAGCTTCTGATTTGAAACCGACCACCTGTTTCTAAGAGGTTCTGACCGATCGTAGCAGGGGCTGTTGATACCGCGTCTCTCTGCGCGGTTCGCTTCAGGGCAGTGTCGAGAATCTGCACCGAGGTTCGCAATCGCTCAGCTCGGCCGTAAATTGCAACCACGAGCCCAGGTGGGATGTCGAGGCCGAAACTATCGGACTCTCCCATCGTAGTCCATATAGCTGTACCAATGACACTATCGCCGAACTCTATTGTGCCTTCCATCAACTCCAGACTTGCAATCAAGTCCCTCACCCGCCAAGATGATGACACCCGACTCGAGAACGAAGAGTTGATCTGGGTCTCAAGCGCAGCTAGCTCTGATGCCCACCACAACATCATTTCCTCGGACAGGAGATATCTGTAGGCACTCATCTCTTGTGGGATATGCCACAGCCTGACTTGTGCAAGGGCCTCTGTGTCTGTGCCGCATAGAGCTTTGTCGACAGAGTAACAAGCTTCCAGGAAGCGCAAAATTGCATAGCCAGCAATAGTTTGCCCCTTCGTCAGTAATCGAATATCCACATCAATCCCAGCTGCCGTTACCAAGGCACTCCAATCCCGTCCCTTAGTCCCGGGATATTTGCGCTCACACCATTCGTCCCATTCAGCCACTAGGTCATGTCTCCTGACAACATCTGCTACATCCATTCCGTCAAAATCCTCATTGTAATAGTTTCTGATCCAAGTCACAAGCTCGGAAGTTTCTGCCGTTTTCGGAGGTGTCAAGTCGGCTCGATCAGGAGAGATGCTTTCTTGGTCGAAGTCCACGGTAACTGAATCTACGTCGCTGGCGGCCATGGTCGAAATCGGATTGAGGGAAATATAAGCGAATATCGGATATTGTTAAATCACTGGAAATCGACAGATGATGAGAAAGTCAGTCGCTCCGCGCTCGAGCAAAATATCTTCACAAGCACAGCCCGATCTCGGGCCTTGCAGACTGTGGCCAGCAGGCTGTGCTTCAGGGGTTCTGGCACGGTGCACAGGACTTTGCGAAGCCTGTAAACAAATGTCGCCTCAAAAGAGACCTGAAGCAGGACCTACATGAACTCCAGGCGCTTGCAACGTCCCACCTACCTGATCCTTCAAAAAGGCAGCTCCACTTCGTAGATGTAGTAAATTAATTTTGGTAGGGCACAGATGGCAACATGCGTAGATATAAAAATTAATAAGCCCAAAATGCAATGGTATAGAAATCATCTAACCCAAGCTCCGAACGCAGTTGACCAATTAGCATGACTTACTTCTAGATGAGCTTCCAACTAAGCACAAGCTTGACCTTTCTGCTTCACAATCAACTCCCGCACTTCAGGAAGCCCCTCCCATCCTCTTCCAGCCCCTCCAAATACCACGCTCTTCTCGATGACCTCCCTCCACCTCAGGCCCGGCGCCAGCTTGCCAGTTATAGTGTTCGGCCTCCGCACGTCTGCGTTTGTTGGGACAGGTAGCGCTCGACCAAGCAAAGCCTCCATAGCCTGCATTGCGAATCCTACAGCTTTCTTCGCATTTGAAGGAACACCCGTCTTGTCGAAAGAGCCGAACCTCGCACCCGTAAATTCATTCTGCAGGTCTTCAATAAGCTGCAAGTTGAACATTCCTCGGCCATCTACCACGATGTCGGCGTGATTGATTGCATCTCGTCCAGGTCCATACTTTAGCATTTGATGGGCTATGCTTGCTGATGTGAAGCGTGTGAGGGTTGCGATTGTATCAGCTGGTGTGCACCCTCGATATGCACACATATCAACAATACGGTTGGCCATGTCATCGCCATAAATCTCTCTCGCTGTTGTCTTAGGTGGGCGAGCGCTCAAATATTTGTCGTTATTGAGCAGCTCTTCCACTACTTCATGACAGATTTCTCCCTGAAGTAATGAGGATCCATGATCTACCGCGGGGTCGAATCCAAACCGCCGGAATGCTGCATCAATCATTGACGTTCCTGGGCCAGTATCCCAATCGTACATTGCATCTATCCCACCTTTGTTGTCCGCGGGGATGAAGCAGACAGTTGTGATGCCACCAATAGTAATACATATCTGCATCCTTACAGGATGGTGCAAGAGCAGTCCAACGAGATAGGCGAATAGAGGAGCGCCTTGTCTTCCAACTGCTTGCTCTGCTGTACGATAATCCGAGACTGTTGTCACTCCTGTCTTTGCTGATATCACGGCTCCTTCTCCGAGGCACATATTCGACCGGTGCTGTCCATGTGGCGGGGATCCAGTCAATGTTATTAATTGTCCTCCAGAGCCAATCAAATCTATATCATCCACTGAGATTCCATGCTTGTGTGCGAAGATATGGATTGCATTTGCGAAGGTATGGCCCATCTCGGCGTCCATCTGTGAGAGCAAACTCGGCGGGGCTGCATCTTCTCGTAGCATGGAAAGGATATCGGCTCGGATCTTCGAAGGCATAATAACGGAATCATACTAAAGATATGTTAGATTCCTGCACTCGTCATGACGTGGGCACAAAGTACCTGAATGATATCTAGGCATAGCGGGGCTTCAGGTGAATCTTGTGTAAATCGACATAAAGCAAAGTCAATGTCATGCATCGTCGTTCCAGACGTAACACCAAGAATCAGTAAACTCAGTCCTGGACCCTTCTCCTCTGCCGACGGCGACGGCGAACTTGACGTATCCGAGTCTGCACTGACTTTCGACTGCAGAGCCTCGAGATACTTGTGTCCGACTGGTGTACGTACTCGCCCCTTCGGAGCAGGAATGAATCCCTTCATTGTCCTCGCCATCGATGTATTCTCCCGACTCGTAGCAGGCTCATTGCGCTGAAAGCTGCAGCTTCATGGGTCAAGAGTCGCGTGAGGGTACAGTTTGCAGGTCCCGGATATAAGAATGATGTCGTCTTCGAAGAAGGAAATATCTCGATTGACGCAGGTTTGCGTCTGCCTTTCAATGCCGTGCTAGACTAGTCGTTGGTCTTCTCTCCACTTTACTTGCGCAAGTCGAGCGATCTGCGTCTTGTATTGTCAGGACTAGAGCTGTTTTTTGTGGAAAAGAGAGTTAGTCGCCTGCAATAGGATAGATTAGTCAATGATAGCAAACGCTTCGCATGGCTATAGCGTGAGAGCACGCTTTTCCGCCGGCGGTATACTCTTAGCAAACTGCTACATGCCGCGTGAAGTGGATAAATTTTGTTTGTTGGTTTCGCGAGGGAGAAAAGCGCCCGAAAAGGAATTCCCATCCTGCGTGATATCCTGAGGCATGATCACTTAGCGTCAGGCATGAAGCTAGCTCCTTTGGACTTGGATCGCTTCGTCTTGTTTTCCTCCCTCTCTTTCATTCGCTTAGCGACTCGAAACAAAGACAATTGCTTTTGACATATCTAATCTACAGCCTACCAACTGTGTCTACTCTTATTTTGGATCCCTGCCCCGAGGCGAAGCGGTAAGCCTATCATCCAAAGCTTTACCCCAACCTTGGCAAGCTCCCTAACATCCGAAGTTCCGACAAAACCACTCGTGCATCAGGGGCTCAATCCACTGTTGGACTATGACTTGCATATAGACAAGTCTGGGCATGTCGGAATACTCATGCTTATCTCTATAGACTTTTTTTGTTTGCGCGCCTTTTTCTTGATCCGTTCAAAACAAGCCTTGCGCACTTACACCACTATTCCTACCCCAGTATCTGAAGCACTTCGGACTTGATCGCTGAATACGGACATCTATCACAAACAGTAAGCAAGTATAACAAGCTAAGCATCAGCAAACATACAGTCCCAAAGATTTGGTGATGACTTATCTTTTCTTCACCGCGTTTAGGGTTCGGAAGATCTCCTACTAAGGATCCCTCCCCCACATTGGATCATCAAGCCCTGACACCTTCCCCAGATTGATGGCGTTTTCCCTTGTCCCACAGCTGTGGGACCCAGCTTCGAGATTGTTGATAGATAAGCCCGCATCGGATAGTGCTAATCATCATTCTGAGCCAACCGGTATTGGTCGAAGGGTCAAGTAGCCTTTCTGTCAGCTGTCATGACTCGAGCGTGATCACATGGAAAGCCTTCACCACTCTTGCCGTGCAAGGTTGACAGACCAAGAAAAGAAGGCTTACCATTCCAAAGGTGCATCGAACCAACACAGGATAAGCACTTAGGGATTGGATATGAACTGAGAACTCAGAAAAATCCTCAAGTCATCTTATCATAACCTAGATATCTAAGGGTATCTACTCGTAACAAAATCATCCCGCTATTCAGCAAAAACACACAGCATCCATCTCATCCGCCAGATCTAAGTTCTCATTTACTTGAACTCGCCAATACCAGGACCAAAGTATCCACCCTCCTCCAACACGAACCGGGTACAAGCTTTGCCCTCACATCCCATCGAGACAACATTATTACCCCACCAGTTCAACTCAATCTCACTCCACTGGAGGCCGAAGAAGATGATAATAGCAGCGATAGCAATAGCGCTCGACCAAGAGGCTGAGAGAATGTAGTTGTACTGTTCAAAGCAGTCAATATCATGTCCATATTCGGGAGGGAACGAAGAGCATACCTTTGACCAGAAAGCGAGATACCTATTCTTCAAGAACACCATACTGAACCATCCCAATGGAACAGCAGGCCACACGTAACTCAAGGAGTACGGAGCCCAGTTCAATGGTCCATACAACAGAACAACAGGATGGATCTGTCTGAGCCAAGTCTGCTTTGGTAACTTCTTCTGTGCGTAGAAGATCACAAAGGGAAGGAGTAGTCCGATTGGGAAGCCAACAAGCATAGCAGTATACTGCCCATTCTTGCCGAACATCTTATGCGGGCCGAGCGTACCCCAAAGGACCGCAGCCGTGAAAAAGGTGTTGATACCGGGACAAGTAAACTTGTTACTCTGGTTTGGCGTACACACGTCTGGAATTTCATTGATTTGGAAGTTCAAGACACCGATGCAGACGAATGTCGAGACGAATGTGGCGATCATCTGCGCGAAGAAGGTGTGTCTGGGGGGAATCTTGACGTAGTGTGCGAGCTTCATATCGTTGGAGAAACGGACGGCGTGGGCGCATGTTACGTAGCCGTAGCTCTTGAAGTAGTTCATGGCGAGGGCGTTGCCAGCGACCCAGGCGCCGCCGATGAATTCGGCAAGAACGTTGAGTGTCACTTCGATTCCCGTCATGGCTGTGATGAGGCCGACTGGGATGACGAACACCAGGCAGAGTGCGATACCGTAGAAGACTACTCCGACGGAAGTGTATGTCTCCCAGCCAGCGATGCCAGCACATGAGAGTGCGACAGCGACAATCAGGCAGCCCATGTACCACCATTCGGAGACTTTAATGTGTCAGCTAGTACTTTAATCGTATGTAGATATTCATAACACACCTTCAGGGTACTTAGACATGAGCTTGTTGTGGATGTCGACATACTCTTCCTTGTTCTCGGTCTTGTCTTTCTTGAAGCTGTTGAAGAGATTTCTGAAGCCCATCTTGATCTCATGGCCGTGGTACAAGAAACAGTACGAAATGGCAGCAGCGTAGATACCAAAGAAGCAGAGGTAGACGACAAGATTGGCTGCACCGAGGTAGGCAGGAGAGTAAGCCTCGTACTTGACTGGATCGAAGATACCCCTCGAATCAATGGCGCGTGAAACGTTGTAGCGAGCACCGAAACGATCCCAGACTCTGTTCGTGTTGATGGGAAGGTAGCTGGTGTTGTAGGAGTTCGTGTAGTAGAGACCCAGGATGACAAACATGGAGATGAACATCCCTGCGAACTTGTTGACAGTGTTGAAGAACGGCACCATGAAGGGATCCTGGTTGTCGAAAAGCAGAACATTCCAGTCGAAGGTTGGGAATGGGTTGACACCAAGACCGGTGTTGAAGCCAGTGATAGTGGTCAAGTTGACATTCTTGGGTGCAATCCAGGTGATCCAGCTGAAAGCAGATAGAGCAGTGAAGATGTAGTTGGGGAACCAGAACCACACGAACATGGCGGCAAAACTCCAAGCGAAGAACTTGAGACGAGAGATGGTGAATATCTTCTTGAGGGGACTTTGCACAGCTGTTGATGGATTAGTCGTGATTATCACAACTCCATAAGGTATGTGACTTACGTTCGTTCTTCTCCGTGTGGAAAGCAGCGTTCAGCGCAATTGTCACTAGAGACGCGGGCCAAACACAGAAAGAAGGGTAGACGAGGAATCGTCTGCAAAGACCAGCGATACCATAGCCGATGAAGTTTGTGCCAAGGGAGATGAGGATCTGGTAAGCGAAGCCTCGGGCATATGGCTGGTTGAAGAATTGTGGGAGTACTTGAGTCCAGATGATATAGTCCGTGTAAGGAGTGTGCCAGCCCACATTGGCCATAATGGTGATGAGCATATGCTCCTTCTTAGAGAACTTCCCTGGGTTCAAGCTGTGACGAACACCGAAGAGGGTGAAGCCAACATCAGGTAGCCAGGCTGCAGCAGCTCTTCCAACCGGGTAGGATAGCAATTGAGCGACGTTTGCCATGACAGTGATGTTCGGTTGACGAATTGAGAACATCTGATTGATGAACGCTAGGATAGTCACGAACGAGAGTCCAATCACCCAGGCACGAATCGTGGAGGATGGAATGGACGGGTCGTCGGTGTTGTCTACTACAGCTCGGACTTCAGAGTACGGGCTGTTGCCAGTGATCAGAGCGGCCTCAGTCTTCATTTCCTGGATTATGTCTGCGTGCTTCTCAGGATTCTCGAAGATGTTGGCATTACCCAGAAACTCGCGAATTCGTTCGACAACAGCAATTGGAAAATTGGGATCTCGCTCGTGTATCTTCATCACTTTGATCATGATCTGAGGCAAGTATGTCAGTATTGTACATTCTATTGAGTTGTTGGTATCGTACGTCGCGAGTCTCCTCAAGGTCGAAATTCTTTGCACCTTGCTGTGCTTGAAGAAGATCTTCCCCAGTGACATTAAGCTCACTGTGACGTTGTTATTCAGCGTCCGAAGAGGCAGATAGGGCGACCATACTGTCCATATCTTTCGATCGAGATATCGTCGATCGAGTCAACGGAGCGGGTAGCTGGCTGAAACAAACGTTAAATCAAGATACTGGTCGCACCGTTGGGCGACTTACATTAACGACCTTCTTCTCATCGCTGCTAACATCGTAGACAGGGGGTGCGTTCTGCACCGTCTCGTTTGTTGCCATTTTGTCGATTCCCGACCCGTCAGAAGTTGAGAATTTGGTACGAGTGTACAAGCTGTGTAGAAAAGGGCATATCCACGCCTTTATGTTTCCGCCATGCAGAGATAACTCGGTCCCCATCACGCCTTATCGTACATGGACACCCTTGACTAGGATGCATCGAGGATCTCTCAACTCGAACTGCCCCATGCGGAATACCAAGACACAAGATGCTGGTCTGGTATGGCGAGCAGTCGACAACATCTTGATCCAGTGGGAAGGTTGAGACCCCGAAGGTACAATTCTGCCTATCAAAATGTGTCTTTCGATCAATGGACACGAGCTCGGAGGCGCAATGGCAATCACCTTCTCGTTTCGTGTTGATGGCGTCGGATGAGAACTCTTGGGATGCATGTGTAGATACTGAGATCATGCGCATATAGCCTGTTGCAGAGGAAATCCATTTTCTAACCGCGGCCTGATAACGACTGGGGGTGTGGAATGTAGAAAGATAAGAAGAATACCAAAAACTGGAGATATAATTGCGTTTATGGGTAAATGGCAACGGAGAACTTAGACCTGGCCAGCGTCTTGGCTATGAGAGCGCCCGAAAGCTTGTGAATAAAAGACATTGTACACCTACGCTAGGAGAGAAAATGCGGATGAGAGAGAAGCCTTTAGCCACTGACAAATCAGAATGCTTAGCTCAAGCTGGGAATCGAGTCTGTACGCCGTGAAGCACTTGCTCTCCCAGATGACGGATTTTGGCGAAAATTCAAGGACGAAAACTTTACAGCCCACTTTCCCATCGAACTGCAAGAAATAAGACAAATGTGACTTGCCATCTCGGTCACCAACGGCCAAGAATATAGAATCAACTCAAAACCGCTCCTCTTATCTGTCGAGCGGAGTTTCGCCCAGGCTTGCCCAGACAAACTAAGATAATGAAGCACCACGAAGCAAAACGCCACCATTCACACGCTCAAGAATCCAGCAGGGCGAGAGCTTCCATTGGCTGCTTGTGCATAGTGGCGCGTCTAGGATAGTAAAGAACGCCATATGATAAAAGCATCGTCTCTGAACGCCATCGCGCTCATTCTGAGAAGCCATCTGGGTATTTGCCGAAGCTCATAACTCAAACATGAACGACAACGGAATGAGCTCTTTGCTGTACGTCCCGATTCAATTGCCGGATAAAGGTGAAAGCAGATAGACGAGAGTTCCAGAGTATGTTGAAAATGGGGTACCCCGCCCCACGGAGAACTGTTATCGTAGACCTTGCTTCCCCGAACATCTTGGCGCTGCTTTCTACAGCATTGGCAGCCATAAACAGAAGGTGGTCATGGCGGAAAGGGAGAAAGCATCGTGAGCTTGACTTTCTAGGACCACTGGCCACGCAGTCGGAATACCCGTGGACTGGATCTTTCAAGTCCCTTGAAAAATGGAAAAAGCGCTGACAGATAAGGAGAGCTCACAATTTGCATGGCCATATCCAAATGAGGACTCGAGCTCGGCCACTGAGGATGACGAATATCTGACAGCCCTGGGATATAAAGCTCTACAGATAAGGGTGTCTGTCTTTGTATGGCCATGTCGGGTTGCTTCCATGCTGGCGTCGGCCGACTGGCATCCAAGGAACATTTCCATTCGTTTCGCTTGAGAAGCCGCTCGACGCTCGTACAAAATCTCATAAATGGCTCTGTTCAAATCATGTATCTTGGTAAGGTTGATCCGGCCATCGCGGACTATAAGAGATATGCCTCTATGAGTCCTCGAGCCACTCGCGACTCGTCCACTCTCCCTGGTCTTATCCACGATATCTCCAGGGTCGATAGTATCCTGGACGAAGATGCAGATTTATGAATGCGGCAGGTGTTGTAGAAGCTCTCCCACTCAAGGCTATGGACTAATTCTCGATGAATGTTCTGGTCCACGATTGTTGACCCTGCTGGAGTAGATCCTTGCTTCAAAGACATTCCGATGAGATCCGAAAGAGTGGGATTGAAATTTGGTTTCCTCAAATTCCACATCTGACAGGGTCACTGCTCATATCGATGTATGGTCGAACATGTCTTCCATTCTCTTATCCAGCTCCATCTATATGAGATGTTTGTCAGCCATTCATCGAACTTCAGGAGTCTCACTTACGAATTCCTATCACAAGCTGACTTTTCAAAGGGCCCTCCCTCGCCAAGGGCACCCATCCGTCCATTGAACTGCCCAGCTCAAACCCAGCATCCCAGATGATGCATCGAAAATACTCTCGAGGCCTGTCAATGAAAAGGAGAGTTCTTCACAAATGATTAAGGAACGTGGAATGTCGAACGACGTTGTAGTCGGGAGCGAAAATTTGCGGTTCGGGACGACGGGATCGGGTTGCAGTTTTAGTTCGAGGTAGCCTGAAGGAGCCAGGCCCGAAGCACTGAGATGGGAATAACGTGCCGCTTCAGAGGGCACTGGTCAACACCAAAGATCAAACCACGTCACAGCCTCATCTTCTATCAATCGCTCATTTAGACTTCAACTGAAGAGGTCTCTTTTGAAAGAGGACTTCTAAGGAAAGAAGAGGCTGAAACCTTTGTCGTCCTTTGCGAGGCTTTCGTTGGTTAGTATCAACGGCTTCGCGAGCCAGCCATCAGCCTAGTGGCGTTGAAGAGGCTCAGCAAAGAGAATGGAAATGAAGATCGAAGGGGGCGTCGAAGGAGAAGAAGAATTTAAAGGTGGCAGCACTTATGTTGTTTCTTGAATGCCCTTTCTATCGAGTCATCTGCCGTTCCTCCAACATTTCATACCGATGCTTGAAGAATAAGCTCGGTCAAGCTTTCGCCCGCCACTTCTTAGAACGTCGCATTCGTGTTTTCTTGAGGACTAGCTTATATTGTCAAGTACGACAGTATTCCGAGGATCGACATATTTCAATTGGAGTAGAAAGATATTACTTCGTTCTCCTTGGTGGCAGGATAAAGAAACAATGGTCATTTTGATCGTCTTCGATGTTCTTTGCTGGTTTTTTTGCTGGAATAAAGTATTGGATAAAAGGAAAAGGCACAGAAGAACCATAGCCAACGACCTGGTAAAATCTGGAGAAAGAAATCACTTTCGATATTTCTATCTCTCAGTAGTCACATTCCGGGAAGCACCCTATCTTCGCATACCTATGCGAATGTTCGCGTTGTATACGCGGATCGGATTCAGCTGCTGCCTTCGCATGTAACCAAAAAGGGACCCTCTTTGAGGCGGTCCATCACAGTTGTAGAGCTGTATAATCTTGACCACTGCTACTCTCATTAGGCGACCACAAGCTTTCTGTAATAGGCTGACAAATCGTCAGCCTCGTCGCCTCGTGGCCCGGTTAAGATGGTACCCAGGACATCACAACATGTCCCTTTCTGGTTTTGAGAGCTCCTAGACTCAAGCAGTTTGTGTACATATCCTCTTCATGAAAATTCGCGAGCTTCATTCCATGCTTCTACAGCTCTACCAGTCCTTCTACAGTCTTCATGAATAAGAAGTCGTAAGCTCGCGGAGCTCTCAAAGCTTCCCCTCGCTTACCCCTCTTAGATAGAATTCGCCACTTCCCCAACTTCCCCAAACCACAACGCATAACTCTCTTGCCCAAAACTCTTCAGATTCTCTCACCGGTCTCTCAGCTAGTAAGGCCTTCACTCGCCACAATTTCCAGCCCTATCGCCTCATTCCCTCTTCTTTTGTTGCACATCGCAGCTGCCAGTGGCAAATCCACAGATCCTACAAACGGCGCAGCTGCACCTGGTGCAGCAGCCACGTCTTAGCTGCATAAGCTCCCCCCTGCGGGTTTTGGGGCCTAGACTCCTGACTTGAGTTGTGTGGAGGTGTAGGGCGGATAGCGCTGGACAACATGGGAGTTGTGTGGGTGTTTGTGATAGTTGTCTATGAGAGTGAGTCTTGAAGTCGGAGATTGGTATTTACCGCGACGAGACCAGAATGGTAGTGCTCTCCAAAACCGTGGCTTTTGAAAAGGACTGGGGGTGGAGGTTCCCACAGAGGGGCGGACAACAGGTTCCTTAAGCACCGCAGCGGAAGCAAGCTGTTGGTCCAGAATTTCGACTTCAACAGCTGCAGAAAGACAAGTACGCTTAGAGAGAAAGAGGACAGCCAAACCCGAACACGTCTTGAAGATGACAGATATGAAGCCAATGTAAATTTTCAGCATAGAAATGTTCATGCAGAGGCAAGGAAAGTCCGCGGACAAGAAGGCCACCGACACTTCTATGGTGGCACCATAACAGACTTGCAGTGGCTACCTACTGCCTCAGACTATCCTTCAATCCAGGAAAGCAAGTCAGTAGACGTAAGTACAGTAGATCTCTCTCATCAATAAGATCAATATACGAAGTTGTCGAAATTAGGCGTCTCGAGAGGATATTACGAAACCTTTCTACCTTACCGCTGATGGAAACGACATCGTCTGCAAAGCCTACTTTGAAAAGGCTTTTGAAAAGGCCCAGTCGGCTTTCTTCCATCGTGAAGCGCGTCTCCTTCCCCTCAGACCCCATTCTTGGGTAAATGCGATGAGACGTGGAATCTGACATCAGATCAGCAAGGAAATTGTGTTTCTGCATGTATGCAACATGCTATCTCGAAATTGGAGGTCTGATCGCTTGCTGACATGATATGAGATGGTTCGATTTATGATTCGCTCCTTGATGAAAGGCATGGAAGGTGGAGGGGTAAAGAAAATGGGTAATGTATGGCCACTTCTTGTAGCTTCGACCCCGAGAGGCGACAACAAAAGGATCTTGGAACAAGCAAAAAGAAAGTCAGAGTCTGAAAGAAGAGCAGAAGTAGCCAATCTCCGCCATGAAGTCTCAGTCATAATTCCATCTTGGAACAGAATTGCCCCTGGAACTCTATTTTCTAGTAGGGGTCATTTCAGCATTTGGGCGGGAGATGTCTCCGAGGTGGACCTGTAAGCTACTGGTAGTTGCTATATGGTCTGGAAAGTAAAAAAGAGAACTTGAGGAGAGGGAAAGACGTCTCCAAAGGTTTTCAAATAGGGGCAGATTACACGTGCTCTTTCAATCGATAGCCTAGGTACTCATCCCAATTACGGAATAGATCTTGCCGTAGGGCCCGTAGGGCAGACAAGCCAGCCAGGTGCGCGCCCGGCCGGCGCAATCGCTACGAAAGGGTCCTTCCGTTATCAACACTAACACGAGGGCAACACCGACGCCAACGCCAACGGGATGGGGAAGAGCCCGCACGCACTGACTTTCGGTGCCTGGCTGGGCTGTTCCTGTGCCACTGGCTCGGGATACCGAGGTCTGTGAGGTGCGCTGATCTTGAACGTTTCGTTTTGGCGTGATATATTGAATTGAAATGTTCCTAAGACTTTTGCTTTGCTTTTATTAATATTGATGTTTGGTTCAATTGAGTTGAGACTTTCACGGATATCTCGGTATGCTAATCTGATATTTGAAGGGCCAGCCAGAGAAGAGCCGACGGGCCTGTCTCCTCCGCATTCGCTCCCTACCGAATCTGTACATAGGTACAGCAGAATGAAATTGTACTTTCATGCTCGCTGCACAAGAGGCGTTTTCTAGGCCGTTCGTTTGAGGTTTGGCACAATTGGCAGACCTTGGGATGGTGGATCATTTCGAGTAAGCTGCAGCCAGAGTGAGCGAATGCGACTTTATGCCGTGATGAGCCTAGCTAGTCCTGGACCTTGCGGACCTTGCAGGTTGACCTGCAGATGTTGTGTTGGCGGGAAGGAGAAACGGCAGGTACGGCAGGAAGATAAAGGAGAGGGGAAATAAATAGAGAGAGGATAGATGGTGATGACTTCTGTTGGTAGAAGATTGATAAGGAGAGAGAGGCGATGACGGCTGGGCTTGAAATGAGGCTTGCTTGACGAATGTGCAAAGTTTCAAACTTTCGATCAGACAGAGAAATCAAGATGTTCCCTGAAGGTCTAGATTTTGTGAACGGTCTTGTTAACAATTGTTTCCGAAAGCAATGCCACAGGTAGATAGATAAAGCGCAGTTTATACTTTGATGGGCTCGAAGTCCGAAGCTGACGGAGAGGAACGGCATGGAGCGAACCGAAATCAGGTTATCAGATTGAACCTCGGAGACGAGGGAAAAGAGGCTTGAAGCTACTGAAGCTACTCTATCTACCGGCCGCTATTCAAAACGTTGGACTCGTTTCTCCTCGAAGCTTATTAGAGAATTAACTTTTGAGGACCCCGGAAATGGAAAGTCGTCGTCGTTTCTCGAATGCGGAGAAGAGAAGCGAGGAAGGAAGGTGGTTGTGATGTTTCGTACTTGTACCTGGAAGAGCACATATACCTTCCCTTTCAAGTGTTGATGCATCAATTCCGGGTTTGATCCTTGGATAGACAGGCACAAGAACATTATGGGTGTGTGGATTTGTGGAACCAGATGAGATGCGATGCCAGGTGGATGCACAGACAAAAGGACCCTGGGAGATGATGGCCCTGCTAGGAACGGAACACAAGATCCAGATCCATACCTGGTAATTAATATTAATATCGCCGTATCTTTGTGTCTCTCGCGTACGTGTGCACTGTTGTAAGGCCATGTGGAAAGCATGGTTTGTTGTTTGCATGAACTGGTCCTAGCCAGGCCTGTGTCTGTTAATCAAACAACCCGTACCGCGATGATGCTCCTTTCTTGAACGCAATTCAGGACTCGCGGCACCAAAGTAGAACAAGCACATGTCGGCCGATGAGTAAAAACGATATCATACGTCCAGTCTGCACCCATATCCTTATCTCTCGTCGCCATGCCATGCCATGCTTCTTGGTGGTAAGCGAATCCACTTGTATTGGAGCTTCACTTTATCCCCTGTCCCCTTGAAGCCGCTCGCTACGCTACTGCACATCCGGGTTGCTTGCCGGGGTGGCTTAGGGTTGGAGTGAGACGACTGAGACTCTGGTCAGAAATGACCCCCAACTTTATCCTGAAGTCCAAACCGCATCAGGCGAAGTGAAGGCGTTGATATCGACTCTGAAGAAATGGGCGTGGGAGGTCTTGAATGCATTTTGGTTCCGTTGTATCTGTTCTCTTCGGCTCTAGCTTGTGTCGTTCTGTCCTGCTGGCAGTACCGTCAGGTTGGTATCGGATCAGCGGTGTTCGGTGATGCAGTAGCACTGGTGGCATGCTGGGTGTTGTGCTAGGCTGCAGAGAGCGGAGCGGAGGACAGCATAGGCTGGACTGGAGTGACAGCGGATCTCGACAGCGGCGGCAATGAGGTCTCGATGGCTGGAATTGAACTGGCCTGGCCCACCAGACAGGGCTCTCCAGCGAATAAATGCTTACTTCCCGGCCTTGATCACCGAGTCTGTCGCAAAGACTCCACCAATATCGCGGATCTGCCAATCCTATTATAGCCTGGTCCCTGTACTGGATACTTTACTTTGCTTTCACAGGCTGACTGCTGCTGCTTGCAGCACCGAAGACCGCGTGGGAAAATGCCCTGGCCTGTCCTGTCCCTTGTTCTGTTCTTCCCCATGAAAGTATCTTCTCCAGTCGGACCCAACCCAACCCTCTTCCACTCTTTCTTGTGTACGGACTTCTCTTCTTTAGAAACCGCCTGCACTTGACGGCTACCTAATATCAGAAAAACGACAATTAATAATTCCCTAATTCGCTCACTTTAAAAAGCAATTCTTGCCCTTCCTCACTCGCTCTAGCTCAGCCGTCTCTTGGCCTAGAACTAATCCTCACCCCTCCATTTCATCCCCATCCCGCAAATACGATACGTCTTCTTTTCCACCGCCAAAACCGTTACAACCACAATTTGCTTGGCATAAGCAGTACATCTCCCCTATTTGCTTGAGGTTTGTAAATTTACTCATCTAAACATTGTTTGCTGTTACTATTGTGGCTCGAGGAAACGTCGGCTAACTCTCGTTCTGGCTCGAAGCTGAACTCGTATCAACACAGCCTCGTCAAGAAAACCACAGCCCTACGACTCGAGTCTGCCCCACGGTCGTTCCTAACCACGTCAAACCACCTTTCAACGACTGCGATCGAGATCTCTTCTTTTGAAAACAATTAGCAGACCACTGGGCACTGGTTTTGCTTCTGTCTGCCTCCAAACAACTGTTATTACTTCCGGCGCACTTGAACTATCAAGTTCTCCGAGGGTCTTGCTTCTAGATCGACATTATCACCCTTCGAGCCGCACCTTCCCTACAACACATGTCCGATCTCTAAGGTCGCCAACACTCCACCAAGATGTCTGGCAGGAGCGCATATGTGCGCAAGGAGAAGACAAAAATTAAGACGGAGCGGGACACAGGCGGTGCAGTGAGTAACGATGGAGAGTCCGACAAACAACCCTCCGACAAGGCTCTGTCAATTGGCGACTTTCCTATGCCACAAGGCCGCCAGCCTCAGTACATGGTGGACGTTCCCTACAGAAGCCAGAACAATGAGATCTCTACAATCAGAACAAATGTTTCCGGTGGCTCGGACGACCTTGCATATGCGCGTGTCCGCAAGCCGCAGGTTCCCGTCATTGATGTATCCGGCATTGAGAAGTCGTCATTCAGGACTAAGATGGACAAGCAAAGTGAGAAAATTCGAGGAGTTCTGACTTTTGGAGGCAAGAAGAAAAAGAAGACTGAAGAGCACCAAAATGATTACAGACCGACTACTGCTGCGACTTATCGTCATGATGTTTCTGAGCTGGAGACGGGCGAATACATCCCTCCTGCAGTCCCTCGAAACAGAACACAGCAGTTTGGTGAGCCAGATTTCATGCGCCCTGCCCCACCAAATGGCAAGCTTCCTGCAATTCCTCAAGGACCACAATTAAAGCGATGGATGGGTAATGGAAGACCTCCGATGCCATGGAACAAGCTTCGAAAGGATCCAGAGCTTTGGGACCCCAATGGAGATACCCTCATCTTCTTTGGCCACGACACCCATCATGCCTCGAGACCACCACCTTCGTTCAGATTGTCCTCCCATGTTATCGAGCAGACCGAGTCCAGATTCCTCATTACTTTACTCCGCGAGGGATCAATTGACGAGGGAAGCAATTTCAGCATGCCACCTTCTCCAATCAGCTCTCCTGGTATGCGAGCCCCTCATATGGCTCAAGGAGGCCGGCAACGTCACCCAACACCTCCAACATCAGAAGGCAGTATCTCTGGTGGATTTGATGGTCAAATATCCTACGAAATCTACTTCCCAGCTCCAATGAATCAGTCCAAGACTGAAACAATTCGCCATCAGGTCACCACTCGAAATGTGTTCGCTCTACTGTATCAAACCTCATTAGTTGGTCTGAATCTCTACCAGGCTCTGAGCGATCTACATGATCGTCTTGAGGTCTATATGCCAGATGAGATTGATGCAGCTGGTATGATTATTGATTACATTGTTAACAAGGGAATTGATGATGTACGAGAGAACCCATCTGCTGCAGCTGCGCTGCTGGCGTGGAGTGAGAGTTCTTCTGTTCGATGGGAGGAAGGATGGAAGGAGGCATATGTTCACAGCGCGGGGATGTATCACCGTCTCGAGAGTGCTCCTGATTTCCGCTATGTCACACCGATCACCAGAGCACTTCTGGAGCGGGCTAGCTTAGAGGTTCAAGTCCGGATCAACAACTGCGAAAATCGCTTCGTCGACTTCGACTTTGGAGATATGTGGCCAATGATGAGTTCTCAGCCTCCACCTGCTCGAGCTGCCTTTGAGCGCCTGCGGAAGTTCTTCTTACTGCATTACCAGAGCACTTACGAGTCCTGGCCACCACGTCAACCCGAGGGACACGAACAATGGCTCACTAGAGGTCTAGCACAGAAGTTGCAGAAGGATTTCGGATCGCTCTACGACTACTTGGTCAATCGAGAAGTTGCTTGGGATTGCTCAGAGGAAAGAAGTGGTCGAAAGTGGAATATCATGCATCCTACCAACAGAGGTTTTGAGGCTGATTCCCAAGACCTGCCTTTTACGGATATTCTCGTCGCCTTTGACAACCGTCACAAATTTCCACACATTCCACATCCATACCCACTAGTCCCAGAATCCCAGCCAGTACGAAACGAGTCGAAGGAGAACCTGTTCAAGTCGAACAAGAAGTCAAATAAGCCTGCTGAGGATAAGATGGCTGAGCGGAAGGCAGCTTTGGCATATACTGAATCAACCAACATCTACCTACTTGGGTCCGACTTTGTCAACAACGATCTGGTTGATGCTTTTGTTAGATTTGAGAAGGGAGATCGAGCGGGTGATGTCGATCCATACGCAGCTCGTCGTGGTAGATGGGTCCTGATCTACGGAATCCTACAAACTCTGGCTTCGGTGTCCGTAGATACTCCCAATCTTCGTTACACGACGGAAGTCTCGTACCACCTGAATCCCCGTCTCCGAGGTACACCGCCATGGAAGGGAGCGAACCAGAACGTTCAAGAGGCAAGCCACGTCGGTTCCCACTGCTGGACTGTCCGTGATACATGGCAACCCGAGGCACCAGTCATGATTTCCCGCCGAGGTCAACACTCCCAATCAGTCCGCTCTTCAGCCCCATCCGCAGCATCCAGCGACGCTGGCTCCTCTACCATGCGGTCCCCAACCCTTCTCAATGCCAGTATCTCTACCAAATCCTCTGGACGCCGTAACAACACCCGCAAGGAGCCAGACGGTATCAGCTACAGCGGCTACGCACCAGGCATCGAGAAGCTAGACGAATGGCCAATCCGCGAAGAGAGCAGAGAGTATAGGGAGAGAGACGAGCGTCGGGAGTACGGCCACCGCGTTGGTCCGAAGAATGACTATGTCATTCCGCCACAGAAGGGTGGTTACACGATCAAGGATTTCGATGAATATAGCTTCGGAGACCGTATTTGATTGTATGTTTGTTATACTGTTTCACGATATTTTCGGTTCGATACCCATTCGGTTTGCTTTTTATCTTCCGGTTCTGTACTGCCGAGGGTGGTGCTTATGATTGATTGATTGATGGTTGCGCATATTGCATGCAGGGTTCATATGGGAGGAATTACAAGCATGCGAGGTTTACATGGAGGGTAATTGGAGGTACATATTTGATGAGTGGGGGAAATGAATACTGCTGTGACGGATTTCAATGGCTACCACAGCCTGGGTCTCCCTTTCTTTCTGTTCAGGATCGTCGTCTCCTCTGCTAAGGTTCATTTCCTAAGCTGGATGGAGTCGGCTTGGGGTCTTCTACTTGTTCATTTTTCTCACGGCATAGACAGTCAGTCCAGCGATCGAACAAGCGTGCGAGCAATTGAAGGTGCATAGGCATAGCTTTTCTGTACCAGTCGTTGAGGCAGGGCAAGGAAAGGCATTACATGATGAGCGTGGCGCATGCATGTAGTGAGCGAGCGAGTGAGCGAGCGAGCGAGCGAGCACTTTTTACTAGGTTATTAAAAGGCCCTGGGACTTAATGAAAAAGATTTGTGAGCGACTCTGAGAGCTTCACACTACCGTGATTTCCTTCAACTAACGCTTTATTGACGAGGAGAGAAAGGGCCCAGACGAGCTTCAATCACTCTGACGAATCACAGCCCTCACAAAAAGAAGCACTTCACCGCCTTGGCAGAAAAAAGATTACCCCTCCATGGCCAACCTCGAATTCGAATTTGATGATTGCCTCTCTTCTCCATGCTCCTGGATCTTTTGACACAAAAGCACCTGTATTCCATGACATCCTAATAACCATCTCGCACTGTATAAATCCTACTACACCATGACTTCCGCACCAACGCAGGCGCCCGTCCTCTCCACCCCCGAATCGCACATCTTCGAAGACCCCACACCCGCCTCGTTCTCCACCTCGTCCTTCACACAAACATACAATGAAGAAGAATTTAGACACGTTTTCGAGATTGAGAGAACGGTGAGGGAGGTCAAGCGGGGTGGATATAGAAGGGTTGCGCTGCAATTCCCCGATGGGATGCTAGGTGTCGCTGGGAGGGTCGTGGGAGAGCTGGAGAGGGGGTGCGAAAGGTGGAAGGAAGAGGATGGTGATGATAGGGAGGACAACGAAGAGAGTGGAAAGACAGAAGGACTGGAAACTGACTTCAATGCCTTGTCGACTTCAGAAGCTAAAGACTCGAAAATTGTAACGGCGAACGGCAACGCTTCACAACCAAGAGAAGGGAAGAGGGAGAGAATACGCTTCTATATCCTGGCAGACACGTCCTATGGCTCCTGTTGCGTTGACGAAATAGCAGCCGAGCATGTCGCTGCCGATGCGGTCATCCATTACGGCCGGTCATGCCTCTCACCCACGACTCGCCTCCCGGTGATCTATATCTACACATCTCAAACTCTCTCGCTCCCACTCGCCATATCCTCTTTCATACAAACGTTTCCGGATCGAGAAGAGAAGGTCTTGTTGATGGCAGACATTACATTTCAGATACACATCCCGAAAATAGTAGCGGCGCTAAGGGAGGAAGGGTATACGAACCTCGCTGCACCGGAAGTAGTCAGGGATCCAGCGAGCGTGGTGCCAAATCGATTAGTCGAGGAGACTGTCAGGGAGAACTTGAGCGAGTATAAACTCTGGCATGTATCAGAGCCGCCGAAAGCGCTTCTCTTGACTCTTGCGAGTCGAGTGAAGGAGATGTACATCTACCCTACGCATGGTTCACAAACCTCTACCACAACAGACGGACCAACTCCTCAAGCCGTCCTCGCAAATACCTCTATGCTCCTCCGTCGCCGCTATGCTCTCCTAACAACCCTTTCCACAGCCCCCATCCTCGGTATTCTCATCAACACTCTCTCGGTGTCGGATCATCTCTCTGCACTCTCCTCTCTCCGCGAGCTCATCGCCCGCGCAGGCAAGAAAAGCTATACTTTCGTCGTGGGCAAAGTAAATGCAGCTAAGCTTGCGAACTTCAGCGAGATTGGCGGGTGGGTGGTGGTCGGATGCTGGGAGAGCAGCCTGATTGAGGGTGGCGAGTTCTATAAGGGTGTAGTGACGCCCTTCGAACTTGGTGTTGCGTTAGCTGGGCAGGGACGGGGATGGGATGGGAGTTGGAGGGGTGATTTTGGAGGTTTGCCCGATCCGTCTAGCATGAAAGAGGATTCTGAGAAAGATAGTCTGGAAGAGGCAGAAATGAATGGAGACGGCGCCAATGGAGAGCAACAAGGTGGCGTTGATGATGATTCTGAATCAGAGTCAGAACCACCAGTTTACGATCTCCGCACTGGACGCTATATCTCAAATTCGCGGCCAATGCGCACTTCTACCACTGCCAGTTCTCATCCACCATCCTCAGCTTCCAATCAAGACTCCAATAGTCCCACAGCCCAGCCAGAGAAGTCCAGATCCCTGATTAAAAGGGCACAGGGCGATCTAGCAACCATCAACGGTACGCTCAGTCCCGGCGCCGAATACCTCCGCACGCAACGGACGTGGACGGGTTTGGGAAGTGACTTTGCGGAGACGGAGGCACCGGATACGATTGAAGAGGGGAGAAGTGGTGTCGCGAGGGGGTATGTCGTTGGTGAGGATGGGGAGAGGAGGTGATGAGGATGCGGTAGAGATGAGTTACAGGGAGGAAGGAAGAATGTGAGATTTCTTGAGAAGCAGAAAGGCGGCAATATGATACCCAGATAATTAAAAGAGGAATCTGATTTGAAGTTTTTGAAGTTTGACTTATGCAAATCAGTCTTGATTATTGGATTTATTGCGAGGTCAAAGCGTGCTGCGAAGTCGTGCTTTCTCCGCGCTTTACTACCTTTCCGATTCGCCACAACTTTTACTGCTCTCGGATGGAGAAGTAAGTATGCTCGTACCCAGCCCAAAATATTGGCTTTGAGCAAATTGTGGAGATGATAATGTATAGACGAGTATAGTATTGGCCTCTGCGATCTGCTCGACGAAAATATCCTAATCCGAACGAGGAGCGAGCAGAAGCATTTAGGAACTCACGGACTTGGCACTGGACGATGATTGGTATATGTATTCTTTTGAAACACTACTATCAAAGTGATTGGTTTCATCCTTTCCAAACAAAGACGATTGACCAGTATTCCAAGACATGAACTAGACGGTGAATCACATAGTACAAGGCACGTCTGATCTTAGCTTGGGACGAGATTGAGCTAAGCGAGAACGCACCTCGAGCTTCAAAATATTTCCTCGAATCAATATTTCTTCCTCCTTACTACAGTTCTAGTTCGATAACAGATCGCTCTTTCACGCCTCTGCAAGACTACACCTTCTTGCCAAGTCATGGATTTCACACAGACAGACATCCCACAAAGCGTTCTTGCTCGTCCAATCTTGGTTCCTAGACTTCGAGCAACCTCGATCTCCTATCTTGAAAGAGCTCGGCTTCCCCATGACAAGTTCATGGGATTGCAAGCTGTGAGTTGGTCACTGACGCTGCTAAAATACCTACTGCCAACGTAATAATTAATCAAAGATCGCCAAACAAAAGGAAGAAGAAAACCACAAGAGAACCTTCAGTCTTTCTCAAGCTTCCACCTGAGCTGCGAGACACTATTTGGGAATGGTACGCTTTGCTGTTCCCCCGGATTGTGGACCCCGCTATGTCCCCTTGGAAGTAAGTAAAAGACTTAATTACAAATTATTTATTTTAGAACAGTGAAGTGACTGCGACAGTATCACTGGCCATGGAAAGAATGAAGACCTGGCTTTGTTGGATATCAACAAGCAGACCAGAGCCGAAACATTCTCCCTGCATGGCTATCATCTCCTTGATCACCCATTGCACACCCTCGCTTGTCTTTACAACCCAAGCATCGATATCCTCCTACTGAATGAGACCAACGTCCGAGCGAACTACTTCGATGAAGATCTGGTCTGCGAAATGCTTGAGCAGGCTAGAGTCATTGACAAGGTCAAATTCGTGGTCTTGGAAGCACCTTGGCACCGAAGAAGCGCTTGGATGGCGACAGTCAAGAAGCACATCAACCTGGAAGTCGTGCTCGTCATCGTAGAGACCTGTGATAGCCGCGGAGAGGTCGAGATGGTACAACTTGAACCATTCGGAGCGACTGATGGCAAGAACTTCAGGTATCAGCTCTTGATGGCAAACACAAAGTATACTCGGGCGTGGGAGAGGAACAACAAGCCGATCTCGATTTACCGTGCCGAGCTGGAGCAGGAAGCTACGAGAGTCGTCGACATCGACGATCCAGGAACGGAGGGGGTTTACCGAGTTGTACCAACGGCGCTTTTGGCTAGGCATGTTTGGATCGACTAAATCGATATCCTGGATGAACTTTTGGCTCATGGAGGTTGGAACTTAGCATTGGTAGTTTTTGGAGTCTTTCACCTCGTCCGATTTATAGAAATACCTGGCGACGGCATTTTAATATGATCGAATTTCGAGAAGAGGAATATCAATACAAGTGCTACATAGCAGATGACAGAGATATCTCTGAGACATACAAAGGCGTGCTGTACCACTTTCCGCAGCTTAAAATTTCCCAGCCAGCAAGAGCCTTTTTCAATTCTCAATGTTCTATTTTTGACATGACCGTTTGGATATCTAATTTGCAAAGGTATGCATTCGCATCTGCGTATGGGAGCAATTTGATAAATCATCACAAACTTTCATTGGAAGCTTTTTACGGATCTTTGGTTCTGGTCTACGAATACAATTAGACATGGGGATATCCACGGGAGATACTTCCAGTTTCCTATGGCTGGACAAACAGTTAAGTGGTGGAGACTTGATTGTGACGGTAGGTAAATGTTATACAAGGAGTTCGGGTGTCGCTACAAGCTGGGATATTCGCTCCTTCCTTGAGTCTGGACTAGCCCCACTTCGGCACATCTTGAACATGTCCATGCCATGAAGTCTCTGGAGAACTTCAAGAAAAAAAACATTACCCTCTGCAGGCATATTTAAAGTGTCGCTTCTCAGCTGACTTGTACAATTCACATATAATTCCCCAACAAGACTTGGAGGACGTTTACCATGGCATCAGGTGCACAAAACATCCTCATTTCCGGATCACCACCTGCTGTTCCTCTTTCGACTTGCGCAAAGAGGCTCCTTGAGATGGTTGTAGATTGCAACCCGGACTCAAGAGCAGACCCGAGTCCGAACAGTCCTGCATACAGGATCGATGAAATGGTCAGACGCCCATGACAGATCGCTTCGCTTTGCTGATAGCTCGTCTAGATCGGTGGGCTTGCTGCACGCCGAGACGCTCGAGTTGCAACGGATGGGTATACTTTGTAAGGACGTATCATAGTAAAACCGTCTGAAACAATCACTTATTTTGTTATAGTCGGACTTGGTACTCAGCCCCCAGGAGTTCCCACTCTTCCAGAGATTGCCCACGGAGCTGAGCGATAAGATCTGGAATTTTGCGGCTACGAACCAACCACACAGGGTCGAGATCGAACGTGGGTCTTTTCCTGTCTTCTGCAAAACAACCTGGGCTGCCTCTACTAGAATAGTGATTGCCCCGCTTCAAAGCGATAAATGACCTCAATCGCCTTGTGTAGACAATGCAATCACCGATCGATTCAACACAGTCACATTATACGAACGCAACCCGACAATTATCCTCCGTCATGTTTGTAAACAACTTCGAGACATGCCTCCCAAGGTGCTAGGCTATTCAGTGTTATAATTCAAGTCACCAGCCTACGGCAAGAGCTATTCATATTGGTTCCATCCCGATATAGATATGCTCAATATCTCGCGTACTTACGAGAGCGACACTCCAAGGGCGTTACCAGAGAGTTCTCAGCATACCATGTCGATTATCAATACGCTGAAGAAGGAAGAAGTCTTAGACGGGATCAAATATCTTGCGATGAATGAGAGAATTGTATGTAAGGTAAGAAAGTCTGAACTTCAAATTTCTCCTACATTGAGCAGTGATGAAATTCCTCGGCATTTCCGAAACACAGATGCTGATCGGTTTTAGATATCTTGGCGTTTGCTTTCACCGACAAGCTTCGAACCGGCTCGTTCTCATTGGCACCTGAACTTACATAACGGCGATCTGAATGCTGCAAAACCCCTCGTGCATGGGCAGATCAATGCTCCGGACCTTCGTGAGCGGACATGAATCGTCTCCAAATTCCCTAACCTCGAGCTTCTTCTATCCATCAACACCTGCTGCCGGCATCCTGCTCACCTCTCGATGGACTTGAAGGATATGCCTGTAGAATTTGAGAGATGTCTACCAGATCGTCCACGAGAGTATGATGACGGCCACCTCTGCAAATCGAGGTGCTACAGGGTTTACAACTACATAATTACTCAAGCTCTTCGAGAGAATGAAACAACCTCACATATTCTCATGGTTCATGATGCCCGTCGAAACAGCGCCACTAGTGGCAAACTCTAGAAAGGAGGCTGGTAAGCATGGTGATTCGGCTTGGGTGGATAACAGCAGCAGATCAATCATAGTCATTTGTACCGGTTCCAGTGTAGGGAAACATATACTCTTCATGTCTACAAATCCCGCTGGCGACTTGCTCAGTCTGCGTTCTCTGCGTTCTGTTCGTTGGATGCAAGTGGTCTGGTTTGCATGGAATGCCCAGAGGGTATGACGTTATGAGGATATATTTTACTGGGGACAATGCTCTCGCACACAAGCTTCTCTGATCCAACAGTCGAATAGTAGCAGAGTATACTTGGCTTCTGTTCGTGCTATACGACTTTGCTTTGTGATTTTCCTTTACGGTCCATATTGACAGACATCCTAAAGCAGTGATTTAACCGAGGGTGGGGCAACATAAACAAGCTGAAGGCGAAATTTCAGTCAATGTTGTTTCGAGAAACAGAAGAGCCTACTAGCGGCCTCTCATGAACTGATCGTGCATGATCTGCTGTGAGACATGATCGGGATCAAATTAATGCGAAGCTCAGCTCCAAGGCAAGAGTTCAGTCGCACCTGCAGAATTGGGAATCGGCACTAGCAACTCTTTTCGCTATTTCAACGATGACCTTCTTCCACTGGTACTGAAGCTCTTTATCTTTACTCACCATCAGGATTTATTTCCGTAATCGACATAGTATCAATACACAATTCAGTACACAAATTAAGTATGAATCCGACGCACCAAGCATCACCCAAAAAGTACGACGGACCCGTCGCCACCACCCTCCACAAGTTCGACCAACTTCCTGACTTGGTCCAACACATGATATGGGCGATTTTCCTGGCGGAGGAAGAAGAACACCAACCTAGATGCTTATTACCACTATCCTCGTACAATCCCCCAATCGTCTTGGAGATTTACCTGGACCGGCTGGCGCAGGCCAGACGCCTCTATGCCGAGTTTCGAATCGAAGGTATCTGGAAGAACGACTACAGCTTGTTCATCAGGCCACATCACAACGTTCTCAACTTTTCGGAATGGCAGCATCTAGGTCGTTTCCGGACTGCAATCATCTTCGCCATGCAGGCGCCAATCTACGCAAGAACCTGAAGAAGATAATGTTCACTCCAAGCTGGGTCGGCAAGAAAACTGTAACGCGGCAAAAGCTTTATTCTGGGGCTTTCGATTTCTGTAATTTCTTGGAAAGGATCGGAGAACTACCTTCGCTAGAATGCATCGATATCGTAGTAGAGGGGGTGTCACAAGGCGGCCTTTGGTATGACGGCAGTGGATTCGCTGTGCTCCCAACGAATATTGACGGACGCAAAACCGGGTACCAAATCGGAGATGTAACGTACATGGTCTACCACTTCATACTGCAACACAACTTCGTGAGTTGGGGTGAGAAAGTACCTAAATTGCGTTGTGTGAAGGTTATTCTCCCCCGGTCGCGATATTACGAGGCGTGGGCGAGCTGAAGTAGGGAGGATGAAGCCATGTCAAGTAAATACCAGTTAATATCCGGGATTACTTGGAAGAAACTGAGGTAGCGCTGCCATTGGGATGTATCGATATCACGGTATCAGTCATCGTGGAGCATTGTCAGGCAGACAGTCAGCAATACACATGTTGTGATTTTGATGGAAGTGGATCGAAATGCAGTACAATCGCGGTTCAGATCGTTAGCATGGGGCTTATTCACTGCCAAACAATATTATTACGTGAGTCTTTATTAAGTTGACGAAAGCCGATGAGTGCATCTTTCCTTTGCTGCCAGTTGCGTCCTCCGTGGCCTACATTTGTGAATACAAGTTCACAGGCCCTACTTTTCTCTGCTGAAGAAGAGCTTGAACTACCCACCTCATAAATACTCATAATCCCAATCGCCAACACGGTCTCCGGCTCAAACGCCGTTCTCCTCCTCCCCAATGCTACTTGTTTCGCCATCAACGCATTCTGGTACATTTCCAAACCCTTTCTCCTCATCACCACATCACCCGTCATCTGCGAACACCTCGTATAGCACAACGCCGCGATGATACTCGCCATCGGACTCCACGTCCCTGTATACGAACCCATAAAACTCCACATGTAGTATCGAGCTGGTGCGGAATGTTCGGGTGCGCGGGATGAGAGGTACCATTCTGGGAGGCAGTATTTGACTGCTAGGTTGAGGATGAGGGAACGGTTGGTGGAGTCGCCGGTTAGGAGTATGGGGGTTTGAAGGGCCTGATGCATTCGATATCAGACGTAAGTCTCATACGTATCATAGGTCGATTTTAAAGCTCTTACGTCGTCAATTGTTCTCCTACTCCATACTAACTGAGATCTGTGCGGATTCCCCGTCCCCCCTCCGTCCCCTCGCAGCAGCTTCCTCCGTCTGATCACAAAACCATATATGGACTTGATCTTGATACCGACATTCAAGTCCCCTCTTCAAACATTTCGCACACGTTGGCTTTCCCTCGTCACATTTGAAAATTTGTAAGCAACGCGATATACAAGAACATGAATTCAACATTAAATCGCTGTCAACTCACCTTAATCTTCCTCCTCCTCCAGCTCTCACATCCAGTTGACGGTCGACCGTTAACCCTTCTATCTAGCTGCGCCATCAGGATAGGAATTCAGGAATCCGTCCCCAAATGATCGTGCATCTCTTCAGTCGTTTGTGTGAACAGAAAGAAAAACTCCCGAAACACGAAATGAGATGACCTCTAAACTCCGCGATCAGCCAAAACGCGCTTCTTCACGTACATTTACATCTAGTGCACTCCCGAACTGGCGTAACTGAACTGACCTAATCCACAGGGCTGAAAGGGCTATCGAAATCTGAAACCTTGCGCCAGGTTGAAAAGGGAAAGATGGTACAGACGGTTCCTGAGCCGGTGGTAATATGTGCGTGAAATGGACTCGGGAATTGACATGGAACTTATGATTGGCTCCAAGAAATACCGGCGGCTCACTAGTTGAATAGCTTAAGCATTCGGCACTTAACCATTCCAGGAGCAGTAACCCGGCTGGGAAAAGCGTCGTTAGCGTTAATTTCAGCTGACTCCACCCGAAAGCGGCTCCCAAGTGATAATAAGTCAACATGCAGTACATATACTTCTACTGTAATCAATCGAATAGTCTGAAGTGGTGAGAAGTGATACGGATTCAGAGAGCAAAGCAATGAGAATGAATTACTAGTAACTACGGCTACGAAAAAATCCGCAACTGATTAAGTCTGAATACATGCAGAAAAAAGGGAGAGAAGAAGCAAGATCAAATCAAGTTCGCCCGTTCGTCTTTCAAACATACTCCGTTGTTCATGAACAACTCCAGGATCACAAGTGAGCAGCACAAATACTCCGAAAGGACAGACAAGCGACAGTTCCAGTTAAGTCAAGCACACTTCCGCGCCACATAACGCCACGCAAGAACGCGAGTATTCTCTACTTCTTTCCCAGCCTCTGAGTATTACCCCACGGGCGACGCCCCTTCCTGCTACTCGTCACGAGTCATCTTCCTCGACCTAACTACCCTGCTCGGGGTACTGCTTGGTTCCCCTTGGCCATCACCAGTACTCCCATCACTCATCCTCATCTTCTTCGCCTCCCTCTTGCTAGGACTCCTGCCTATGCTAGCAAGCCCATCACCAGCAGACATCATATCATCAGCCTCATCCACCGTCGCCTTGTTCCGCTTGTCACCCGTTCTGGCACTACGAGTCTGGCGAGGTGCAGGTGCAGGTAGCGTCTTGAATCCTGGAGCAGGAGGAGAAGGCGCGAAACCAGCTTGTGTGGCGTTACTGACATTTGTACTTCCAGTCAAAGGACCTGCTGGACCAGCAACAACGGTACCACTGCTTGAGGCGAAAGTGTTGCTTCCAGATGATCCGCCAGCACCACCACTGGCCGCAAAAGCCTTCTTCCTAGCATCCAACTCAGCAGTCGCTTGTCCAAGCTTAACAGTAGCCTCCGACCTCCTCCTCTCCTCTTTCTTCTCTGCTTCTTCAAGCTTTTGATCAGCTTCTTCGGCTTTAGATCTCGCTTCAACGACATCTTCTGGAAGGAGGAAGTCTTCATAATCAGGGTATTGTTCTTCCAAGGTAGCGAGTTTAGCGCGGAGGGTTATGGTCTCGCTACGAAGGGCGCGGATGTAGTCGTCGGCGGATTTGCTTGTGTGCTTTTCTTTGGCTTGTATTACACTACTGAATGTCAGCGTTTGTTCATTGTCCATAGGATATCGTCATCATCAACGATGAGAAAGAAAAGGTACTTACCCAAGCAGATTGCTAGCCTCAAAGATAGCATCCCGTTCTTGCTCTTCGGTCTCTCTCTGCTCGCGAGTTCTTCGCGGACGTGGCTGAGCTTGTGTTTCCACTCGCTGGATCTGCGTCACTGCATTCGCAGCAGTCTCAGCCAGCTTCTGTAGCGAGGCATGAGCTTTTCGGAAATCGGGGAGACGTCTTTTGAACTCGGCGAGTGCGGCGTTCAGAGCAGTGCTATGATAGTCTGAGCCATCAAATACCATGGCTGTTGAGGTATTTTGGAACGAGCCTGTCTGCGGGACGAGACCAGTATGTGTTTGGAAGTGGTCTCGAATTGATTTTCGAGATCGAGTTCCGAGCCTGAAGCCACAACCTGGAATGGGACAAATACCCATATCTTGTATCTCTGTTATTCTACCATTGTCGGCTAGGTCGTTTGCGTGCCATCTCAAGTGTGCGCCGATGGTTTCCGAGGAAGTCGTTTCTCTGAAGCTGCGACCGCAGCCTGGAAGTGGACATGTGCCCCAGTCAGATACTGTAGCGTGTGTAAGAAAGTCTACTCCTGCGCCTGCTAGTTCCTGATACTGGTCCATCATATGGTCGCTGGCAGTAGCTTTCCTTTTCTCTCGTCTTGACAGTTTCTGTTCACGAGCTAGTACCGCTTGCTCTCGGGCTCTGACCTCGTTCTGACGATATATAATATCGGCATGGTCGGCGGCGTTCTTAAGCCTTTGCGAATCCACAGCTAAGTCATGTTAGTCTAGGACAGACATTGGAAAATAGACGTAATGTCAACATACCTTGCGACAATCCATGATATGCCGCTGCAGAAGAAGGCTCTCGACGATAACAATCAGCATTATGAGAAGCCAGCCCAAAGACTGACATGCTCGCAAGATGTTTTCCGCAACGTTTGCAATATTTCCCTGAACCGCCGCTGGGGATTCGGCAGCGCTTGAAGTGTGCTTGCTGATCATTAAGGCTCAGGAGAGCGAGATTGAGTCCGCATCGGATACAGAAATACCCGTCGCCACATGACCTATGCTCCTTGCGCTTTTCGGAATCTGCTGTTCGTTGTCTGCCGCAACTTTCGCACATGATTGGATCTGGAGCTCCATGCTTTTTGGCTGGTGTCTTGCGAGTGCAGATACGACCATGATGAGCTTTCTCGGCAGGCGTGCATGCTAGCACATCGAAGCCGCAACGATCGCAGAACTTCAGTGCCCCCGGAACGTGACTGGCGATGTGAGTTGTAACGTTTTCTGCTAAGCTGCCTCTCAGATCAAGGTCGCAGACCGGACATCTCGTATCATCCCAGAAATGTTTGATATCGTCGCTTTCTCTCTTGGTGAAATCTGACATGAGATGCTGTTTCTTCTGTGCAATGGTGAAGAGAGCCCAATTTTCTTCACACATAGGACAGTGGCCGATAGAGCTGAGCAGATCCATGTGGCCTTTGTAATGTGCCATCTTGGCATCGTTGTCATATGCTTTGAAGGTTTCTGAACAGATCGGGCAGCCAAATTCCCTCTCGAGGACATGATTCAGGAGTTTGCGATTCTCTTTGCGAAGCTCGAGGATATCAGTGGGTGTGAGGTGCTGGGTAAATACTGTGGGCATGCTTGGTCCTACGGTGATTGCAAGCTCTAAGTTGTCTCCATAGAGTGGCGCCGCGGGTGCGAAGCCTGGCTCGACGACAGATTGATCTTGGGTCCAAGACCTTTGTTGCAACTGATTTTGAGCTGTACGTTTGAGCATCCAGGCATCGAATTTGGGAATTTCGGATGTTCTGAAGATAGGAGGCTTTGCGCCAGGTATATCGCGGACTTTGTAAGAAGGCTGTGTCACAGGCGGTGGCCCATCAATCACTTCAGAATTATGGGTCTCATTGTCTGGACGATCGTGAAAAAAGCGAACCCGAGATTTGGCGTGTTTTGATACTTTAGGACCAGTCTTTGGGAGACAGTAACTAGGCTGTTTGCTTTGGTGGGAGTCATACATGCCCCATGGATCGCTGGAATCGCGAACTAGGTAGAATTAGACAATTCTGAGAAAACATGAGCTTTGTGTCACTTACTGCATTGGATTCCATCGTTACGCATCACAGTCAGTTGGTTGTTGTGGAAATAGTCGAATATGTCTTGGCGCCACTCATCTTCAGTTGTGGAACTGTTTACAACGAATCGCTGATTTCGCTTAGCGACGATTATCTCAAAGTTCTCTGTGTACTTCTCAACGTCGCCGGCAGATAGCGATGAAAATGCGGTCCGGAAAGATTGCAGGGTTGCATCCTTCGTGGAATCCCACTGAAACGTCATTTGCCTTTGGTCTTCAGTCAAGTCCATGTCTGTTGAATCGCTGGCAAGGTGCTCGGTAACGGTGAAATGCTTCCACTCAGGTCGGAACCAAATGCAACTTGCCGAATTGATGACATCCTCTTCCTCAATCCATGACTCTAATTCGGCGGCTGTATCGCTGCTGTGAGCATAGTCGAATAGGCGAGATGCAGCATCTATTTCTCTGGCCGCGTATGAGATCCAAACTCTGAATTGATCCGGCAACGACAATGCAGGGTTATCAGTGTCATCGTAGTCCAGAAGTACTGCTCTCGAAAGTTCTCGAATTGCTCTAGCAAGGCCCGCAAAGTCTCCATGCTGAAAAGTGCTGTATCTCTCCGTGCCAGCAAGGCGAATACCTACTTCTGCAGAGTGTGAGCCTTGAGGGGGCACACCCTCACACACCGCAATTTCATCCGCGTTGTAGCTGTCAATATGCTTGTTGACGGAATTGTAGAACTCCTCTGTGATTTGCACTCCATCCCAGCCCAGGTGTGCGTTCAGCAGTATGACGTCTTGAGTCGGCCGACGTATACCACCAGGATAGTGCACCTTCATGGCTGACAAGAATCCATCCTGGATTTGGTTCATGCCATACCGACCATAACGCGGAGTTGGTAGTTTCCAATACGACTCCTTGTCTTTGCCCCTTAGTACAAGGCAGTCTCGAACATTTTTTGAGGGTGTAAGATCTTTTGTGGAGATCTTGTTGCACTTGCGAACGAACACAGGCCATGGATACTCAGCGTTTCCGGGGATGTCCTTGATATGCTTGTCAAATTGTTCGGTGTATCTGTCCCATAGTATTTCGATGACTGTCGGCGGGCTCGTATGATGCAAGTCAACAGTAAAGGACCAACCTTTGCCGCCCCTCTGTAGGCCAAGAAGCCAACGAGCACCTGCTTGGAAAGACTCGGCACTTTTCTCCACCATGATCTTTCCTCCATATCCATAGATATACGCAGATTGTGTAGCAGGAACAGAGCTTGTAGTGTAGGGAAATGTCTGGTTCTTTGGGTCGAATCCCTGTATACCTTGGCCTAGCATGGGTCTAAAAGGAGGGTGCATATCTGGCGACGGGAAAGTGGGTGACGGTTTGAAGGGAAGAACGTTGAACGCCGTGAAGGTCGAGACTGGATTCTCGTTGGAGGGTCGAACGACAATGTTCCAATCGGCTTCGCCGCGGAAAAGGCGAGGCTTGATGTCCTCCTCGAATTTCTTCTCCAACGAAGCCTTTGTGATCTGTACCGTGTGGCTAAAATCAAGAGCTCGAGTTGCGCTATTAACGCGGTTCAGCTGATTTGAATAAAGATCAACAGCGAACTCCCAATCAGAATTGTGATCAATCCCTAGAAGTCTCAAGGCTCGATTGCCAAAACTTTGGCTTATGGGCTTGATTTCACGACCCTCTTTGTTCCGATAGATTGTTGCAATTTCTCGTGGTTTCCTAGCCTGTGGCGGAGCCGTGACCTGCGAGGCTGATCGGGGTCTACTACTTGGAGGCCAATGACTAGGTGGCTGTGTGATAGTCTCGTGGACAACGACAGTCCAACCTGTCTGTTGGAAAATACGCTTTTGAATAGCCATGTACTGCCGCAAATTTGCTGTCAAGGGATAAAGTATTGAATGGTCGAGCGGTGCCCCTGACCCACCAATTGGTTTGTCTAGCTGGTTCGAATACAAGCTCACGGTCTTTGATCTTGCACCACCTGGCAACAATGTTTTGAGGGAGTCGGTAAACGATTTCGCGTTGTTCTCGAAATGTTGTGATGATTCGTTTGGGTATGCGAAGACTATGCCCATTGACGTTTCCGCTTGTTCAGATTGCAGTGGATCAACCTGCGTTGGCGTTGCTGATGGTAAATATGTTGCATCCTTGTGTCTTAAAGGACGTGATGCTGGTAGTCTTCCCAAATTCAGCACATCAGTGTTGTGGGGGCCTCGTGCCGGAATGCTGAATGGACCGGTAAACTTTTCGCCATTCATCCGAAGATGGTAATAGTCCACAGAAAAGGCCCAGTTTTCGTCAGAAATTCTGTCCCTCAGATAGGAGTCCCATGTCTTGTCGAAGTCTCCTTTGGAAATAATGAAGCTTCTCACGAAAGGCTTATTCGGTGTCCTCTTGTATCGCTCCGAATTTTCGAATTGGTCCACAACGATGGTCCACTCCGAGTCAGGGTGCAGATCAAGAGCCTCGAATGCAGCTTTGCGGAACTCATCTGCGGAAACTTCGTCGTCAACGGCTTTGAGCTTGATACTCGCGCCATATCGACTGAATAGATACCGCTGAGAGTTTCCGCCTCCGCCACGCAGTTGGAGTGGGGATCCAGTTGGTTGTATGGACATCCGAGCGTATTGATCACGAGCAACGCTGCCGTGCTGGGTTTCCATTTGCTCGAGTTGTCTAGGTGTTGGCACAGTCGGCTGAACCATGTTTTGAGTCTTTGGTTTAGGCCCTATTTTGCATCAGCGGGGTATCAGACAACTGAATTTTAAGAGCAGGGCTTACTACGGAGCATTGGAAAACCATAACTTCTCTCATGGTAGCAATCGAGAAACTCGAGTGGTTTCTCTGACCAGAAAATCCTCTGAACCCTCGGGATATCCAGCTCGTCGTCTTCGGGATCATCGCCTTCATCCCTGCCGCAGTTCGTCACGTTCGCATAAGTCGCTGGTTCGATGGGTAAGCCGAAGTGTAACATGGCCAGCTTTGTAGCGAGATTATCGTAGGTATTACTGAAGCGGCCCTCCGCTCCTAGAGCCTCCTTGTAGGGAAATGTGTTCTCTTTTTGAAGTTCCAACCGAAGGTCCTGGTTGTGACCGGGTGGTAAAAGCAGTAACTCTTGAAAGCTGTCTTTCTGAAACCCAAGATTTCGGAAGACATCCAATAAGCCCATTTTCTCACTCTGGAGCATTCTCACGATTTCTGCTCGCTTTTCGATCCATGCTTGATCGGTTTCTTCGATATCGGGATCAAACGGATCGTTCGTAACTTCAGCGGTACGCAAAATCCTCTTGATGTCTGCAACTGCGCTGGCCGCGTCCATAAAATTGGCCGTCCTTCGTTGCTGCTCTGCGCGCTCCTCTGCGGTTGGAGGCGGAGGAGACGGCGTCGGGCTCCCTACATACCTCCCGGGGTCATATACTGGCTCTGATGATGCGAACGGGTTCCAAATACTTCGTCTCGATCTTTGTGTGGGTCTTTGGTGATCGACATCATGCCCAGCATCTCGTTTCTTGCTTCTCCAACGATCTCCGTAACCATCAAATGGAGAAGTTCCCGCCATGATCGGCAATGATGGTGAAATGAGAAAAGACAGGATTTGTTGACAGAAGAGACACGGACGGGGGAGAAGAGAAGAAGGGAAACAATGCACAACCGTTCTTTGAGCCGAGTCGAAATGGATTACATTCCAGAGACAATTGAAACGGGATAGCTAGCGAACTTGGGGGAAAAGAACAAAGAAATCCATCGATGGGCTCGTACACTTGTAAGACAGCTGAAAGCGAGAACAATTCGGGTATTTCGACTTCAGAATAGCCGAAAGCGGTTTTAGACATTTTGTACTGCGATGCTTGCAGTTCCTCACCTCCATAATGTAGTAATTCCGAAGCAGGTGGTTGCGAGCTGCCCCATTCCACATCGAAGTGAGGGATGGTTGCGGGATGGGTGTGCACACGGTAGCTGTGATGCATCTTCGACTGCCTGTTTGAGGATTGTGGGAGTTACTCTACTTTCGTGTATGAGTTGATGCATGGTTTTCGGTAGTTGTACTAGGCCCGATTGTTATTGAAGAAGGGGATCGATGTCTGTCGGTGTTGAAAGAAACAGAAGTCAAGACAGGACGGTCCTTCACCCGAGGCCGGAGTGTTGCATTACAGGTGGGGCTCCCGTGACTCGCTTCATCTGCCCCTGTCAGATGGCCAGCCAGCCAGCCCTGGAAATCCAAATCCTTCCCGTACCTTACCTACCTCACGTCTCCTGCCCTTCTTTTCTACAACACACTTACCTCTCATAAATATGTGGCAGTCAATTTCACGACGACTATCCAGTACCTGCATTAAAAACGCTGAGAATCAGCATCTACGTCACGTCAACTATCTTTAATTGTGCCGTGTTCCACCTCAATGGGCCGACTGGCTTCTCGCCGTTCACTTCTTAGGCATGGCGACGGCCACGTGAAGCAGGACTCGGTTACCAGAATGGGATCTTACGAGATTCCCAGTCCTAGTCTGCGGTCTCTTCTGCAACCCTGCCGCGGTGCGGCGTTCAATCAAGCATTACTGCACCCCGATTGCTTCAGTGGAGGAGTTCGAGTCGTCGTATGCGGGGTAATGTACTCTGCATACATCCAGAAGTCATCGTATGTCTCTCTTGAGAGACGAGATGCAGTCATTTTGGTCCACTGTCTGAATATGCGCACCGGTACTAGTGAAACCCCCAAGTAGTAACCAAATCACGCAGTTGTCTTCTCCCTATTCAGTCTGCTACTTGCTCTTCGATAGCCAAGTATGTTTCATCAAGAGTGAGGCACAGTGGCCATCACAGGACGAAATCCTCAGATGCTCCGGCTCTGTTCTCTCGTAAGTACCCAAATTCTCGCGAATGATTGCATAAGCTGGTTTTCATTTCGTATCGAATCTCCAATTGGATCTGTCTGCATGCTGCAGGTCGGGTCGAATTTGATATTGTGCTCAGGCATGCTCGCAAATCGGTTGCACTACCAAAGTTTTGGTAGTACATGCAATCATGATTATCGCACACAGTTCCCAGTATAAGAGAATCTATATCTCCCTCCTCCCAGAGTCTAATGAACCCTTTCAACTAATATCCGATGCAACTTCTCAACATGTTTAGATTTCTGGTCTTCATCGCTGTCTCCCTTTATCCATTCATAACCCTCGCCTCTCCTCAGACCTTCACCAAAATCGTGCAATGCCTAACCACATCCGGCATCCCACAAGCCCATCCCGGCACGTCCTCTTTCAGCCAGCTCATCATCCCCCTCAACCTCCGTCTAAACTACACACCCATCGCCCTTGCTCTCCCCACCACAGTTCCTCAAGTTCAAGCTGCAGTCAAATGCGCCGCCAAGTTAGGCGTGAAAGTCAACCCGCGATCAGGCGGCCACAGCTATGCATCTCATAGCATTGGAGGTGAAGATGGGCATCTCGTGATTGATTTGAAGTATTTCAGAGAAACCGTTCTGGACAGCAAGACGAATGTTGCAACTGTTGGACCGGGTGCTAGATTAGGAAATGTGGCTGTGGCACTTTACGAGCAGGGTGGGCGGGCAATGGCTCACGGAATCTGTCCTGGGTGAGTACAGATAATTCCCTTCCTCTGCCTTCTCACAGAGCAGAAGTACGAAGCAAAAAAAACAATTTGTTGACATCGCCCCTACAGCGTCGGCGTCGGCGGGCATGTCCTCCACGGCGGTCAAGGTTACAGCACCCACACCCACGGTCTCTTCCTGGATTTCCTCCTCTCGACCGAGATCGTACTCGCCGACGGATCCCTCGTGACAGCCTCCAGCACCCAAAACAGCGAACTTTTCTGGGCTCTTCGCGGCGCAGGCATGTCTTTTGGAATCGTCACATCTTTCAAATTCCGCACCATCGCTGCTCCGGCCGAGAATGTCATCTTCTACTACCCGTATCTCTGGAATCAAGCGCAAGCTCGTGCTGGTTGGGAAGCATGGCAGGAGTACTGTGGTGGGTCTACTGACCCGATCATCCCGCGAGAAATGAATATTCGCTGGGTAGTGGTGAACTATGCGAGTGGGTATATGATTTTCTTGCTAGAGGGGGCATATCATGGATCTCAAGCGGACTTCCTGGTGGCGATCAAACCGCTTTTGAGTGCGTTGGAGATGGTGGGGGGTCTGCAAGCTGACATTAGAGGGACTGGACCGCATAGTCTGGGTTGGTTGGATTCACTGCTTTATGCGAATAACAATGATTTGTTTGATGCTCAGGGAACTGGTGAGACTCTGGAGAGTCCTCTGAATTATACTGCTGTAAGTTGGTCTCAACCTCTCCTGATAGTTGCTTCTATCCGCTCTTACGGAATACTACTGACTCACAAACTACTAGCATTCGACATTCGTGAGTTCACCTGACATGTGCATCTAATCGATGCGAAGCAAAAAGATGATAGCTAATGAAAGGCAAACAGTTCACCAAAAGCCTAATGACAGACAACCTCTCACCAGTCGGAATCGATGCCTTCATCAATCAACTCTACACAACCGGTCCCACCAGTCCAGCCGTATGTTTTCCATTTTGTCCAGTCAACCCTCTTCCCTCTCCCCCTCCCATCTGACTCCTGCCTTAACTTCATCCACCTCATCCTTGCTTCTCCTTCTACTTACCCCCTCAACATCCTTTCTAACTCTCATTCTCACAGGGCTGGTATTTCATAATCTACACCCAAGGGGGCCCCACCTCCGCCGTCCCCCTCACGCCCTCCTCAACAACATCCTACGCCCACCGCTCCTCCCTCTACGAATGGCAACTCGTAGCCCAAGTCGCCGCGCCACCATTCCCAGATGCCGGGATACAATGGCTGAATGATTTCGTTGGTGCGATTTTAGATGTTGAGGAGGGGGCGGGAGAGAAGAAACTGGGTATGTATTACAATTATGCGGATCCGAGTTTGGGGAGAGTGGAGGCGGGGGGACGATATGTGAGTTTAATTTCTTCTTACTATATTTTTACTTCTGGTTGATTTGTCGGGTTCGAGGTATTGGGATTCTGAGTGAAGAGCTGATACATGTGATGTCGTAGTGGCTACAGAACTACCCACGCCTAAAAGCCATCAAAAAGAAAGTCGATCCGAGATCTGTGTTTACGAATCCACAGACGGTATAAATTACTTCGTGGAATATCATATCCCATTACTGGAGTATGCAGCTCATGTCACCTATGTGAACAAAGAACCAATTATGGGTATCTATATCGCAACTCCAAACAGTCCATTCGTTATAAGTGCTCCTTCCAAGCCCAAGATCTACATGCGATCCAAATTCATTCATTTCCTCCAAATCTTCCGCGTTCTTCTCTTAGCTTCGCCATTCGGCACTTCTCCATCAGATACCACGTTGTTATTCCCGACGGGTTTGCGGCTTTCCGCTGTTCTGATATCTCGGCACGGGTTAGTCATGATCGAGCTCAGTGGTTCGAAATCATACCTTTGCTTTTGGGATGGATAAACCGTACACTGGTCATTGCTGGAAGCAGATGGCTGCTGGCAAGAAGGAGCTTCTTTTCATCGGAGAAATTCCAATGGGAGTCTGGCACGAGACAGGACGTGTCATGGCGAGAGATCGACTCGTTATGGGCTGACCAGTTGGAGTGTACCTGGGATCTTGAGACGACCTTCACGTTCTTAGGACCAGTGTACAGGTATTTTAAGGATTGCAAAGTAGGTCTGAATCTTGCAGTTCGTTTTCAGAATCACGGCTTCGGTCATTAGATGATCAGGGAGCCCGGTGTCATCCTGGATCAGTCGCCACATGCGAGCCAAAGTCACCTTTGGGTGGAAGAGTTGCAAAGCCAGTAATCTTTTACAAAACAGAGCTACGTGGAGGGACTTAGGATGGTGTTGCCAGAATCATTGCTACATGATCTGACGTTAGCGAGGAAACTGACTGTAGAAAAAGTATGATCGCAAGATCTTCTTGACAAACATTTCAGGGGGAGCGGATGATTCAAGAAGCTGGTTGTAGCATTCCTGCGCGAATATAACCTAAACTAGGAAACAGATGTGCGAATTCCAGGAAGTAAGCTTCAAGTTACAGTAGACTGCCTCCAGATCCCGAGCCCAATAATGCAATGGGTTAGTTACAGTTCACAACAAGCGAGGAAGCGAAGGCGACACTGTTTACATCGGAAATTCACCCTTATGAACACGGATTCGTTCAAGACTCAAATGGTAGATTGACATTAGAAATCGCCAGATTAAACAGATGCGCATTAACATACAACAACGAACTCGAAATCCAAATGTTTCCGGATATCAACTTTATAGAAATGCCATCCTACCAGATCTTGTTCACAGAACCATCTTTCTCATTCATCACTCAGCCCAGGAAGGGCCTGCTTAGGCCAAAATTTCCAATTCCGTCTCTATTGTTGGAGCAAAAGTCAAAAGTCAGCAAAGGTAGGGAGAGAGAAGATTATAAAAATCGAGCTCACGTACAACTCGGGTGATCCGCAGACACTCAACTTCCACAAGAGACTCTCATCTGCATATTGTATGCTTTCTTCATACTTCTCAATGGACCTCGGTGCCCTGCTGCGTTAGGGTCCGCCTCGTAGTACCAATCTTTGAACTCTTCAATCCTCGCTTTTGCTTCCTCTTTTGGAAGACTTGATTTGGCTATAGTCTTTTCCCAGTCTATGACCTCACCCCATGGACCGGTTGAGGTCTCCACCTTGATACCGTCCAGTTCATTTAGCGATCCCCACATGAAATTTGACAGCTCGAAGAACGACGTGATTTGGCGAGCATGAGAGCCTCGTCTGCTCGGTCACTCTCATCTTTCACCGTTTTCAATTCATCCTTGGTCAGTTTCGTTTTGATGTTGTTGACCATCCAACCCAGATCGCTGATCATTCTCGTGAAAGACCCTTGCCCTTTGATTACTTGCTCGGAGTCAAAACTGTCGGTCATTCCTATGTCTAACAAGCGCTGAGCCGTCTCCCGGATCGGCGGGAAGCGGTTCTCCTCGTCCGGCAGTATGTCTAGATGGGAGAAATCTGTTGTATCGATTGCTGCCATGACGTCTTTAAATCTCGCGTCCGAGGGACAATCGAGTAATATAGATCGAGAAGCGTCGGGACGGACGCTTGCGAGCTTGACGTCCAACAAGAATGCATAGTATATCCACATACGTTCAAAGCCGTTAGCTAACCCGTCTGCAGATGCAAGTGTCGTCAAGAATAGGACACCGAAAACGATTGGGATCCTCATAGTCGGACTAGCAATGAATGGTTAGACCGTTCGAAAGGAAGACCACACGACGGTTCATGACTGGATGCAATTTCTGGAATTCAAGTGCTGGATGTCAGGACTTACATGGCTTCATGTGACAAAGCAACACCACAGTATTTCCAACATGTACCTCTGGATTCGCGAGACGAGCTTTGACCAGATTTTCCAATGCCTTCTCGCTAGTTGAGGAAGTATAACTTAAGCAGATCAGCTCCAATGAAGCAGAAGCCTTCTCCGTCGAAAGCTTCCTTGTCATGCTTGGGGAGACGCCGAGTGGTATGCAACACTAGCTTCCTATGACCCAGCCCCTGAGCCGCAGATCACAGTAGTACTCTGAACCAACTCGAATCGTTCGCCAAGCTGAAGATATTCCCCGAGACATACCGCACGATACCCATCCCTGTCGACTTACAACCAAACCGATCTTCCTCTTTGATACTTCCGAAAGCACAGCAAGCATGCTGGGAGCCGATGCAGCTAGCGTGCCTCACCAATCTCCACCAGAACTTCCCGTCGTCCACCGACCCAAAGTTCGCTAAATCCCTCCACGATTGACTCGAATTTGCTCCCTCCGAACTCTCATAATGGCCTCATAGTTATGAATGTTCATTTCCCACTGGGTCCCTTTCTGTACAATACGAATCTCGGGGCACACATACCCAGGCATATCCTTAAAGTTCACAATCAAGAGTCTCCGCATGGAACCTATCAGGTTCGCCCGGGCATAGAGAGACTCGGCGGATATTATTTCTAGTCTGGAGAGATTCGCCATGTCCGTAAATTCGCCGCGGCACTCCCCATGGAAGTATTCCGCGCTCATACTCTCGACTATCATTTGACGCACGCGGGATTTGTCGAGCTGGCTGAGCTTGCAAAGATCCCACTCGGTGATATTAATAGTATCGAACTGGAAATTTGTCCACGTCAAGCGCGGATTCGACCCGTTTGTGAATGCAACCACGAAGAATGAGAGAGCTTCCAAGCGGGCTTCTCGGCAGGTGTGGAGAACAGACGGGACTGGATTGGAAGCGTGAAAGTATTGGAGTGGCCGCGTGAAACTTGTAGGATGATCAGAGCGAATGATGAGATTCCTGGGCTCCATGGAAGTGAGGTGTGCTCTCCAGATCTGGATGCGTATCTCTTGCGGCAGGCGCGAGAAGGAGTGAAAGGTGTTCAGGGGGATGGGGGCTGACATCGGGTGAGCAGCGGTATAATCGTAATATTGTGGGTGAAAAGAAGGGCTTAATTTCAATCAGAAAGATTGCGATGATAAGTCGTGCGGACTCTGTAGATCCGGGATGAAGTTGTTGTTGACGGGAGAAGACAGATCAAGTTTTCCAGGTCTCCAATCATGAAGTTGTAGCACACCTGCAGTACCTTGAAGCGCCCTCGCCTAGCTAGGCAGGTCGCTAACACTGCCAAGTGTCTAGGATGCCGGTCCCGCAGTCATCTTAGGGTAATTTTAGCGAAGCACGTACGACAAACTTCTTCCTGCCTGAGAGTACTCGTATCTTTCACTCTTACCAATCTTCAAGATTAACCCCAGGTAGGTATCCAGAAGCCAAAATGCAAAATCTTCATTACCTTCAATCGTTCCAGACGATTTTGGTGCCATTCTCGGCGATACCACTCTAACTACGTCTGGGCAGAGGATCAAATTCTGTGACTGGGCCTATCTCCGCGCAGCTCAGCATTTTTCTGCCTCAACCTACCTTTAGAGAAGCTTACTCGATTAGCATACCGAAGCAGAGGACCAAATGTAGGGAACGGCGGTAAAGATAGGTACGATCAAAAGGGGCAGATTGCATTGCTGCTCTATCCATTGACGTTTGGAACACGGAAATGCGACATGAGCGTTGCCCCCCTGAGAAATATGAGTCTAGAATATGCAAGTCGGCAACATACCTATGGTATCCCGGCGTACAGGTTCTCCAGTTCTTCGATCTTCAAGCTTGCCGATTGAGGTCCATCTTAGCAGGTGACTCGAGAAGAAGTTAGCCAGAAATGAGCACAGTCTGATGACAGTCATCAACGCGGTCTCGTGAAGTTTTCCGCTTTATGTTTTCCAAAGTCTCACTACTTAGAGATCCTGACTCAATCGTACACGACGTACGAAACCTGTGAACATGATCCGCCACTGGGACTCCCAACAGTCGCTCTTTTTGACATGTATTCTACTTGCTTTTGCCTTTCTTGCGAATTCTTCTCATGTACACCACTCTCACCCAAACCAACATAGCCAGCACGAAGAACCGGTTCACCGACCACATTTTAGTAGTCATGTCGAGAGAGGACCTCTCGAGATGGTTGGGGAGCTTCTCAGCAATTCCTCCCAGAAATCGACAAGTTGGCTTCTCATTCACATCTTCCGAGGTTAAGAAAGCTAATCCGCCAACAGTAATACCTTGGGGATCAGAAATGGACATCGTATCCTTCGTTGATAATTTTGTCGGTGGCTGGCTTCGAGATACAAGGCCCAACTCAACTCAAGCTGAAATCTCCGATATATTAGCAACAGCAAACCGTGTCAAGCAAGCTTTCCTCGATCCAGACTCCGTATCCTCTCTGATGCCCCCCTCAATCACAAGCCCTCCACTGAAGAGCACCGCCAGCTACTTCCACCGCTCTACTCTGAACTCAACCATGACAAACTTAGGTTTCACCAATTCTTCATTGGAAGAAGCAAGAGCCATTGTTCGCTTGGCCCAAAAAGAAGCCAACGCGAGAAACAAGGATCGGATTGGCAACCCACGCGTGAACAACTACTACGGGAAGGAAAGTAGCAAGCTTGCGCTCAAGTCTCGGGCTAATGATGCTCAACTACTTGCAATCAACGCCACTGTCGCAGCCGCAGCCGCATTGGTGGCAGAAGCTGATGCGGCACATTCGAACACAACCGAAAAAGACTACTCTATCCCGATCGAAATCAGTCGCAATGAGCAGCGCAATCTTGAGAAGCGGGCAGGCTCGTACTGGTTAGAAAATATGAACCATGTCGGGCGAATTCCATTCGGCGGTCCGGATAACGACAACTACCCCGTCTTCCGCAATGTCAAAGACTATGGAGCAGTTGGTAATGGGAAAGTTGATGACACTGCTGCCATCAACAGAGCAATGACTGATGGAAACCGATGTGGTGCAAAATGTGGGGCTTCTTCTATTAAAGGAGCAGTCGTTTATTTCCCAGCTGGCAAGTTTTCACGTCGAGACCCTACCTCATCTATTCTAACCAACAGCTAGGACAATATCTCATTAGCAGTACAATTGAGATGTACTATCATACCCAGATGATTGGAGATGTGCGTGTCTCCGTGCGCTGCTCCTTCCCTAGCTAACAATGAGCAGGCAACCCAGCGGCCCATATTGTTGGCAGCAAAGTCTTTCGTTGGTCTAGGTCCGTAGCAAGCCGAATCCGATCAATTTGATCGTTTTGATGCTGATGATTAGCAGGTCTTCTCTCGTCCGACCACTACACAGGAAATGATGGGGGAGCAGAAGAGTGGTATATAAACCAGGTATGAACGAAAGGCTCTATTTGTCTGCCTGAAATGCCGCTTACTGCTCAAAGAACAACTTCTATCGACAAGTCCGTAATTTCATTATTGATTTGAGAGATGCAGACATGGTGGACATTGCAGGAATCCATTGGCAAGTGGCACAAGCCACCAGTATCCAAGATGTATCTTTCTTTGGGTCCAACACAGCTGGCAAGTCGCATATGGGTATATGTAAGCCATCTTAGTCTAGATGGAAGTAGAGGAGCTACTGACATCCCTCCTCTAGTTGCCGAGAACGGGAGCGGTGGCTTCATGTCGGATCTGACATTTATTGGCGGTGCAATCGGCATGCGATGTAAGAATATTCACTACCTGAAACTTCTTTGTGTTGATTCTGACTCCAAACACAGGTGGGAACCAGCAATTTACCACACGCAAGTTCGTGTTCTTCCAATGCAAAACTGCAATCGATATGCTCTGGGACTGGGGATGGACCTGGAAATCCCTCTATATCTACGGAGCGGACATCGGCATCAAAATGAGCGGCGACTACATAGGTGGCTCTATATTACTTCTCGACTCATTCATGTTCTCGACCAATGTCGGAATATCTATCAGCACGCCTCAGGGTAGCTCTGGCACTCAGGAGCAGTTCTCTGTTACACTCGACAACTTGTACCTCGAGAAAGTCACAACACTCATCGTTGATAAGCCTGCCAGTCTCAGTGTTGCAGGTGGCTCCAGAACAATCGATTCCTGGGTTCTTGGCAAGGTGTACGATGAAAGCAGTAGTACCTACGGAAAATGGTCTGGCGGCGGACCTGTGTTCCCACTTCATCCTAAAACTGCGTCTCTCACAGATGGAACAGGAGCTTACTTGGAACGCTCGAAGCCACAATATGCTGATATTCCTGCTGCGACTTTTATCAATGCCAAAATCACTCTCAAAGGTAAATGAGACACTTTTCATGATCCAGATTTTGCTCACACAAGTAGGGGATGGCGTTTACGATGATACCTTCGGCTTGAATCTCCTTCTTTCTGTCGCCGCAGGTGCGAACCGCCCTCTCTTCATTCCCATGGGATCATATATTGTGACAGATACAATAAAGGCAAGCCCCTAAACCAGTTATGTCTTTGGCCCAGTGTATCCAGCTAATGCAAGTAGATCCCACTTGGGAGCCGAGTAGTTGGTGAGTGCTGGTCCCAAATAGTAGCGCAAGGAACTGTAAGTTCTCCCTCCAGGTCCATAATTGCCGTTCCTTGAAGCTTATCAACATCAAGGCGTTCACGTTCGTGGACGAACCGCACGTCATGGTCCAAGTTGGGGACGAAGGAGATGCTGGAGTCGTAGAAATTCAGGACTTGTTGTTTACCAGTACGGCGCCGTCTGCGGGTGACATTTTGATGGAGTGGAATGTTGCACAAACAACGCCGGGCTCAGCGGCCATGTGGGGTAAGAAATGGTGCAGTCAGCCTGAACTTTAACTCACGAAACCACAGATAGCCACTTCCGGATCGGTGGAGCGAAGGGATCCAAACTTCAGAGGGAAGACTGCCCGAAGCTAACAGGCAGTGTGAATGGAAGGTGTGTTGCTGGGAGTATGCTTCTTCATTTGACCGCTCGGTCATCAGCCTACATGGAAAATATCTGGGCCTGGGTCTCCGATCACGATATTGATAGTTCAGAAGATCAGACCCAGATCGACGTATATGTGGCGCGAGGTCAGTCTCGTTCTACTGTCGACAGACTCAATACTTATGCACTTGTCTAGGGGTTCTTATTGAAAGTCAAGGGCCGACGTGGCTGTACGGCACATCATCCGAGCATTGTGTGCTCTACCAATATCAACTTTATAATGCCAGAAACACTTTCCTTGGAATGGTATACTGCCTTTCAAAATCACTTCTGACAAACAAAAGGCTAATATTCTTTTCAGATACAAACTGAGAGTCCCTACTATCTTCCGGCACCTCAGGCACCCGCGCCATTCGCATCGACTGTAAGCTCCGCCGACTCTTTTCTACCTCCTTTCTCAGCTTCAAGTATACTGACCTGGACCTCATGATGACTAGGTTGGGTTGTTCAATGGCGACCCCGACTTCTCGGATTGCAATGCTGTCACCTCGCCTCATTGTGCAGTTTCGTGGGGACTGAGAGTTGTGGGTTCAGACAACATCCACATCTTCGGGGCTGGGCTTTACAACGTTAGTCTATTTCATTATACTCTATCTTTGCTTTTTTCACCTACTTGCTTGCAAGAATGCTGCAATGTTACCCCCCGACGACTAGTTGTGTCTCACATTTAGCAGTGGTTCCAAGCATATATTCAGCCATGCGTAGACTCGCAAGACTGTGCGCAGCGAGTAGCTCAAGTACTCGGAAGCAGTGTATGGCTTTACAATCTATACACTATCGGAACAGTGGAAATGATTAACACAATCTCTGGAGCTCCGGTCATAGCTAAGGACAACACAAATAAGAAAGAGCACCCCTTCACGTCTATTGTCAATGCATGGCTTTTGTCCACTTCCTCCAGGTAAGGTAGCACTTTCATATCACTAGATGACTCTGCTAACCTGAGGCCAGTGACACAAATGGAGACGATGAGCCATACGAAGACGATCCGCCCTGCACTGGGATATACAGAAACATCACACAAGTCATGGCTGCGGTTGCAAACATCCCAGATCATTGTGTCGACAAATATCTGGTGGATGCCCAGATCGCAACGATCAACGATTCGCTTGACAAATATACCGAAACGATTTCCAAAGGCTATGACAGCAAGTTCAAGATATACGCCGAGCACATCAAGGAACTTGTTCCACTACAGCTCATAGCCTACATGGCAGGAGCCCAAGCTTCTGGGTTTTTCACCTGTACTACCACCGAATATCAGCTCTGCTGCGGCAGTACATGTTGCCCGGCTGAAGACCACTGCATATGCCCAGCTGTCCCTTGCAATCCCAGCCAAGATTGCCAGAAGGGTCTTCAGACGAAGACTGTAAACTGTCCTACCTCGATCCCCCTTGCAACAGACCAAGCTCCTGTCGACAAGATCGCGTACACCTGTACTAATATCGACGGTTTCAAGGCCGATGTCGCGCAGAAGTATGGCATCGACCCTTCCTGGATCGTTTTCGGAGACTATACTGCTCGAATCAACGGGGGATGCTGGCAATCTAATTGCGATGCAATACAGTCGAGAGTGATTTGGTCCGGTTTTCCAGTCCCTGCTGCTTCTTTCTCAGTACCAGACCCCAAAGATCTCATCAGTGGCACTTATGATAACACGAGAAATCTGGCAGCCCAATTAACTGGAAAAGAGGAGTGGATAGACGATAACTACGAGGGACTTATGCTGTCTGACCTGGTTGACGCATCATCCGTTCCCGCTCTCATGTGAGTTGCCATTGCTGTTTTGAAACTCTTTCCCATTCTTTTAAGTCCTACGTATTCAGAGCTAATTCATCACTCCGTAACTCAGGACTTACTCTGCGGTAACAAGCATGGACAAAGTGGTGGAAATAGCCAAGGAAATAACAGCAGCCCAAAGAAAGGAGATGATCTTGAACTTCATCATGGGTGTCTTGATGTTAATACCAGGCGTTGGCCAAATCGCGGACGCAGCGGGCATGGCAGCGCTGCGCAGTTTCATCAACCTCATAGGAGATATTGGCAATGCTGCATTGACCATTCACGGAATCGTCGAAGATCCCTCGAGTGCGATTTTCAATCTCTTCGGGGCTTTGATAGGTGGCAGGGGATCCGGAAAGTCGTTCACCGACGCTGCTGGAGCCCGTCGTGGAATGACGAGCAAGGAACTTGATTCTTTGACGCCTATCAGAGGGGATCTGACCAGGATTTCCAACGTACGAACCCTCTGTCTGGCGAAAAAGTAGACGTAGAGGAGGTCATGTAAATCTAATTGGCAACGATAGAATGAGTGCATGAATAAGTCAAACGGTGTTGAAAGTCCGTTTCACAGTGCGAATCAGTTTGGTCTTTCCTAGTCTGTTTCAAACAAGAACTCACATGATGATTTCAATATTCTTACACTGCGTGTCCGATCAACTCAGTCTGATGGAGGAAGAACGCAGACATTCTACCTCAGCATGGGCATGTTTACAAGCTCGGAGAATGTGCCATAGAATTTGGCGTTGCCACTGCAGTTGAAGTTTGATGGTGCCTCCTGGCCACTGGAATATCCAGAGTCGTTCTTAATGGAGCTTTCGTGATTTTTCACTGCCTGACGCCCAAAACGGAAGCCCGATATGTCTTACGGAGGCAAGGCGACTTGCAGTCACTACAGGACAGGAACAAAGGCTTGGCCCTGCTGGAGCCCAGCAATATTGGGATCCAAGATTCTTATAAGTCTCTGTGCCGCAAAGCTGCGGCAGACTGGGTCATCTCCCTCCGAATATTTTCAGGTTACAATAATTTGACAGCATTGCTGCTTTTACGCATCCATCAGGCGGATCGTGCAGGTTTGAGCCATGCAGAATTGGTGGCGGGTACCGGGGTGGGATGCCGTGTTCCGCATGCAGTGGTATATCTATAAAAATTTCGGCAATCTTGATAGGCCTACCAGCCCTTTGAGGAAGGTGTATCGAAACAAAAGTGCCAAGGTAAACATAAAGCCAGAATGAAATGAGAGCCAAGACATTTCAAGCATTTGCTTGTTGGAAAATTGGCAAGCTTAATCTCACCCCTTATCACAAGCGTACACGATGAGCAGTAAGTTTGGCTGTTCCTTAAGCGCTCGGTGAGAATTCGTATAACAAAGTCCGGGTCTGGGAAATTTGGTGGCTCTATTTAGACGTATATCCGCATTACCATTCATCAACTTCTGCATGTGGACATGCGATCATGCAGGGCAAACAATCACATCCGTACTCGTATGATTGACGGCATGTACTGATGTATTCGACGGATCTAGGCCTCCCCTATCATTGTCTTCGAATGAGTAAGAGAGCTGGACAGTCTGCCAGTTTTACGGTAGTGTGTCCACTCCCAACAATCTCCATTGCCAAACGCTGACTTTTTTCGGACCAAAGTCCTGCTACAATTTGCAAGACCTCCACACGCTGTACCTTACTTGATTTTTTATTTACACAGCAAGAAAAGATGATCTCGTCCATGATGTGCTCGTTGTGTGCTTTTCTCTGGATACTTCCTACGGTCGTTTTTGGAGGTACACAGCCCAATATGCCATACGTATGTATCCTGTTAGACTTCCGTGGCTCTGCTGCTTCCGAACAGACCGTGAAGTTCAGAGCTCACGTGCAGTCAATTGAGCAAAAGGCTTCTGTGCCCTCCAATGTCCTAGCTTCTTTCAATGCCACTATAGACATTTTACTAACATTGTTACCTACCATAGGACAGTACAACGACAAAATATTGTACTTGGTGGTACGATAATTACGAAGGATACAGCTGTGAAGCAATCAGGTCCAGCTTTCTTATTAGTATGGCAGACATGATGCTTTGGAACCCATCTATCACCAGCACCTGTGGGAACTGGAAAGAGCGTTCTTACTGTGTCGAGGTCCATGGTATGCCAACAAGTACCTCAACCATCAAACCCACTACAACCAGCACCACATCTAGCACCTCTTCCACTATAGCAACGAGCACGGTAAAACCGCAGTGGTCACCGCTTGGATGTTATTTGGACTCTACACCACCGACTCTATCAGAGCGGACAAATATCGTGGGTGGAGACAGTGTGATGACGATCGAGGGATGTCAGACTGCTTGTTATTCCAGTGGTTTGATATATGCTGGCGTTGAAGCAAAGTCACAATGCTGGTGTGGGGATTATGTTGGAAACGAACTAGCAAACTCAACTGATTGCAATATGCCTTGTGCAGGTAATCCAGCTCAGATCTGTGGTGGTACCGGGCGCATCAACATATACAAAGGAGTGAACCCAAGTACCAGTACTTCTACATCCACAACATCTTCAGCGACAAAGTCATCTAGCACCAGTACTCCGACTTCCACGTCCCCTGTCAGTTTTGATGGATCGTGCGGTCCCTCCTCTCTGCAGAAGGCTACCTGCGCTGGCAGTGCTTTTGGAAACTGCTGTTCGACATCCGGGCAATGTGGATGGACTCCATCATTTTGTGCGCCGGTTGTTTGCCAAAAGGGCTTTGGTACATGCGACGTTACCGATCCAATCAGTCCTGATGGGAAATGTGGTGCAGCATCGACCATTGGGGCGACATGCGCTGGTAGTAGTAAGTTCTTTGAGTTCATCAGCTTCCTCCGCTCCAGTTTCGGAAGGCTTAAGATCTTCTCTCCTTAATTATGTATCCTCCCCACGTTCTAAGGAACGTTCTCGCCTCCTGAATGGGCTGTCTAAACACCAAACTTAAAATGGCAACGCTAACTATGTGCTGCATACAAGCTTTCGGCCAGTGCTGTTCTGTCAGGGGCAATTGTGGCACTACACTTGACTATTGCGGTACGCCGAATGGGTGCCAGACCAAATTCGGTTCCTGTACTCCTGTGAGTACGGATGGGAAATGCGGCTCAGCATCTTCTACGAAAGCATCCTGTGCTGGCAGTACATTTGGCCAGTGCTGTTCCACAAAGGGAAATTGTGGCGATTCTGCTGAGTTCTGCGCCGTCGCAAATGCGTGTCAGCCTTTGTTTGGAAAGTGTACACCTGTCAGTACGGATGGCAAGTGTGGCTCAGCATCAACCACGAATGCATCTTGTATCGGCAGTACGTTCGGCAACTGCTGCTCAGTGAAGGGAAATTGTGGGAGCACTGCTGCTTTCTGTGCTGTTGCTAATCTATGCCAACCTACCTTTGGCACTTGTCACCCTACGAGTACCGATGGAAAGTGCGGAGCAGCCTCAGCTTCGAACGCATCGTGTATTGGTAGCAGCCCTGGGAGCTGCTGCTCAGTGAAAGGGAATTGTGGAAGCACTGCTGCCTTTTGTGCTCTGTCTAATTTATGCCAACCTATCTTTGGCACATGTACCTAAAGAGCGTTTCACCTTCTTTGCTGTAAATATGTTTCATGGACGTACTATACTCAGGAACCAAGTCCGGGAGATTTACCTTCCCAGCCGCGATATCTTTAAAGATGACCCTAAGGTAGAATCATCTAACGGATGGGACAAAGACTGGAAGACAGGCAGGGGTGCTGCTTCGCTCTGATGAGTGCGAGGCTTAGCTGTGAGGCACCCGGATGAGATTGCGGGGGATGGGAAGTATGGAGATTGACGTCAGGTCTGTGAAGTTTACTTTGGTCCCGTTTTATGGAAAGAATCGAGCTAAACTACAATCAGGCGCTGGTCGGAATTTAAGGCTGAATCCTTACAGTCGCGAGGTCATCTTCATCTCTTCCTTCTTACCCTCACTCTTTTGCTCATCTACGCTCCCAGCCCAATTTCTTCTCTACTCTTCCATTTACCTCGCACTGACTCAGATCATGTAATCGAATCAATTGACTGCAAAAAGAATTTCTAAGATGTTACAACCAATAGTTGTGATACTTTTGTAACACCACCATAGATCTTAGATAGTAAGTCTTCATGAGAGTCGAGATTGAAGCAACGAAGGAAAAAGAAAGGGAAAGCGTGATGTTTCAAAGTCTCATTGATTTTTAATTTGAAAAGTTGCTATTTTATATGCTCATTGTAAATTCTCATGGATGGTATCGTTACAACTCTCCCCAAACAGCCTCTTTCAACACCCAGATTCGAAGATTGGACATCGGCAGTGACCTTCATTGAACTCCCGTCCCTAAGCTATACAATAATCGGATAAAATCTTGCTCATCTCCTACCCCACACACACTGCTACCTCCACCCCATGAGAACAGACAAATGCCTCGCCATAAATACTTGGTTACCTCCCCTCAATATCATCCGACAAAGTAAATTTTTGGAGAAACGGTTAATCAGCTTCCCAGAACCGTTACAAGAGGTGGATCCACCATATCCATTGCTCACTCATCCGCCCACCCACTCACAAGCACACCATCCACCTCACGCTGCACCATTCGCCCTCCTAGCAACCTCCGCCCCCAACGCGCCCTTCATCCCCACCCTCCTCTTATACATCCCCATCCTACTCCTCACCTCCCCCTCCCCTCTCTTCTCCGGCTGCCCAACCGCCGGATCAAAAATCGTACCCGGACCAAAATCCGGCTTGCCACCTAACGTGCCAAAAACATCCCCAATATAATTCTTCGGCTTAACACCCTTCTCAAAAGTCTTCTTCCAGCCACTCAATATCCCCTTAATAATCGGTGTACCAGCAAGATAGATATTCTCCACCGCTGGCTCGAAGGCGCCTTGATTGGAGTAGAAGAGGTTGAATTCCGGGCTTGCGCCAGGATATGGTCGGTCGAAGTCCGAGGCGGTGCGCATGATGATGATACGTGCGAAATCAATGGTCTTGTGCACGGCGAAGCGGATCATGGCTTCGAGGGTAGCGTTGTCTTCTTGGGCTGTCATGCAGTAGACGCCTGAACCATTGGTGAACAAGCTTGTGGTATTTTCGAATGCTTCGCCGAGGAGAGTGCCGGAATAGTAGACGTCTGAGGTGGCGGTGTCGCATTTGATGATTCCGGGACTCTTGGATGCGGCAGAGTAGATCTTGGTGTGGTTGCCCACGGCGTATAAGGCGCGGTAGGCCACGGCCTCAGAGGTGTCGTTTAACTTCGCTGTGCTGGCGAATTTGGCGGCGATGTCGCGGAGGGCTTCGTTCACTTCGAAGACTTCGGTGCCGTAGATGCTTTGGGGGTACATGTCTGGTGAGGTTGAACCTTGGGGGATATAGCCGGTACTGTAGTTGGATGGGATTTCGCGGGCGTCGAACTCGTATTGGAGGGCGACTTGAACGGCATATTTGGAGAATGCAACGTCAGCGATAGTACCGTGTTTTGGATTGATACCAGCGATACCTCCGATCAGGAAATATGTCTTTCTGAGATCGAAGAGAGGCGAAGCCATAAGTGCCGTGATGGTTGTGGCAGCATTGATCTCAGATTCGCCGGTGGTGAGTTGGCATACAGAACCATCCTTCAGACAATGCACATCTGGGAAAAGAGGCGAGAAGCCTGGAATGGTGATGTTTTGTGCGAGTAAGTCACCAATTGATCCATTGGTATTGGCATTTGTATACCAGATGTCTGCTTCTGGCGAGAACTGTCTTGAATTAGAAAATGCTGTGGTGGCGGGGTTGAGAATCTACCATAGAAATGATGAACACTTTCGGTGTGATGATATCGGCATTTTTGTAAATGACAGTCACTTCTCTTGACTCAAGCGATTGCTCAGCCCGTCTTTCTATAACTGGTGAAGCAGAGACCAGAGCTCCGACCAATAAGCTGGCCAAAAAGTTGACTCTCATGATGGCGAACGTATATAGAAATCAAACGACCGCTTATGGATGACAACCGCCAGACTGCGAATTCTGACGACCTGGGCTGAGTGAGTTCTGATCGAAAGGATGAACGAAGAAGAAGGAAAGAAGAAAATAACAAGAAGAAATAGACCTGTAGAAGCTCAAGATAAGCTTCTCGAAGAAAAGAAAGTGGAGACAAAACAATCTGCCGGTATCTTATCATGACAAGCCAGGGACTGCGAGGTGAGGTAATCCGATGAAGAAACGGGTCTCGTTCGACCCAAGCGGAGACCTACATGTGCTCTTTATCTGGATGCGGCAACGATTAACCTGCATTGCACTTGCAATTGAGCTCGGAGGTAGTACTTGCAGTTTCGTACACTAATGCGGGCAGGAAGTGGCTTAATCCTTGTCGGGTAAGCACTCATTTCTCACTTGTTACTCAGTCCCGATCTTCAGCCTCATTGCCTCTCCCGCCTTGACTAAAGTACTGAGGTCCTCCTTGCGAAAGAAAAAGAATCACCAGCCAAATGCTCAATAAGAATGAGTTTCGCCGAAATCCTCGACCGCTTTCCAAAATCAATGTATCAGCTTGTCAGCTTGTCAGCTTGTAAACGTTAGATCGGTCCCTCGTTCCTTCTGCACAGTCAACCCGAGGTACCTTTGACAAAGTCATTTCCAGCAAAGCTGGATCGACTAAATTGGCGGAGACTCGCGCTGGCCCCGTTATCCGGGACTTCTCACTCGTGCGATACCTGCACGTTGCCGGTTGGATCCCACCTCAACGACGCTGGCCGTTCGTCTAACGAGGTCGCACGGCAGGTAGAGCCTCCTGCTGGGACCGACCCGGATGAGATGAAATGGGGAACTAAACCAAGATGACTGAGCTGGGCGGTATGACGACCGTTCCTGATGTGGATGCAGCCAGGCTTGCTGCATGCATAGATACAAGCATTGGTTCTGGGACCAGCTCCCGGAGAATGAGAGAGCCCCACGACCACAGCAGGTCGAGTGCAGCAGCTGTGTTGTGGAAGGCGTTGTGCATTGTAATGCAGTCAGATGATACGTTGTACTCTTCTGGCTTCATCGCATTTGCAGGACTCACCCAAGAGGTGTACTGGCATCTTTCTTCTGCTCTCCTCGGCGCTCAGGAGCTCCATCTTTCATCTCAACAAGCTTTTCCAGATAAGACGGGCCCCATTCATCCCCGCTGCTTAGCGCGTGGCGACGGGACATGTACATCCAAAGATGGGATGGATGTAGAGTCGAAGACGCGAGATCAACGGGCCGCAGATAAGAGATGATGACAACAAACGGAAACTAGCGACGTTCACGGCAGACACCGAACAAACGAACGATGGCGGGATGATCGAAGTCTTCGAGAAGAAAAGCTAAGCAGCCGCGCCAAGCCGGCTTTGGTCTTCGCACCCGAGATTCCCTGTCTGGCTTCAAAGCTTGTCTGTCCACTGATCCACTTCGCTATCAACAGTCAATCAATGGAGGGGAAGGGTTTAGGTGATGGATTCTGTCAGCAATACAATCAGCATTTTGTTTGAACATCATCAACGAAGCCTCGCGACCCTCGTCATCGTTCTTAGATAACGGGAGAACATGCATGGAAGTAGAGTCCAGGGTTTGCCCCCATAAATCCAAACATCTGAAAATCAAGACCCCAAGGTCTTCGACTACAAACACGCCGGCGTTCCCGTACGACTAACTATATCGATTCGATACATCTAGGACTGGAATGGCACCGTAAAATCAACTAACACCCAAAGAGCAAGTATATCGTTACACGAGTTTGCTGACAAAGTACGCCGTGGTACTCGCTCCGAGTTAACTAGCAGCGGGAGACAGGTCTCTCAATATCTGTTTCCCTCACAATGATTCCTTACTCTCCATTATTCTCTTGCAAAGCCTTGGGACACGCAGCGACGCCTTCCTACTAAGGCGATCGGTCTCAACGTTACTTCAATACACCTCCCCTCCCCCCGGAGGACGACCACGTGTGACCCTTGTTGTATTCTCTTACCCGCACAGTACATCTGGGTTTCGATCGATACACAATTCGCCGTTCTGTCCTTGCAATCTCCATCTAGAACCTTGCCAACGTTTATCAGTCAACATCAATATTCAGGACGCTTTACGGCCAATATCTGGACTAACGAAAGTCACCCAGCACCCGAGCTAACAAAATCCATGTCTCTGCCCTCTCTGCCCTCTCTCTCTTCCTCTACCTGCTCACAAGCAACAACCCACTCCTCCGATCTTCAGTTCACCCGTACTACTTATCGTCTCTTAGCCACAACCAATTAATATATCATCCCATCTCGGGACCCTTTACCACTCAGCTCAGCTCGTGACCCCCAAAATTCTCAATGCTCGGCTTCGAAAATCTTCAGAACGAACCACTTCCATCTCTGCCTATTGGATTCCTTCCATTGTCTCGTCCCAAGAACACACTCGAACACTTCCTAAACCGCATCTACATTCTCATCCACATGTACACACCCAGAACTATCTCTCCCCTGCATACTCATGCACGTCCCCGTACATGATCTCGCATCTCTTCCCCGAGTCACCGAGTCCACAACCAGGTACCGTGTGACTCGAAACCACGGCACAACGTTGCCTGTTTACATGTACACCTCAGTCCTACCATTCCATTTCCAGTTCCCCGGTTTCCTTGCATGTGTAGCTCAAGCCACTTTTTACTTTCATCTTCTTTGAGTCTACCGGTAATACTTTTCTCCCCCTATCACATCACATCACATCACATCACATCTCGCTCGATAGCCTACATTACTAGTAGCTTTCGAGATTTCATAGCTACCTACAGTAATAGAGGGGATGGATGAAACATGAACATTCAAAAACCAGAATCTGCAAAAAGAAATGGATATATTCAACGTCCACGGAATGTGGACTGAAGTAATTTTTGAAAAATGTACCGCCTGAACCGGAACCACTATACGCCCGCGCGCCGACTCCCTGGGTATTGAATGAATGGTTAACAAGAAAAGTAATCGCCTGCCTACCTGCCTCCCACCTATTAACCTGCTTCCCTCATGCAACGAATAAACAAGAAAGGAGAGAGAAAAAGAACAGAAAAACACTCCCGAAACCATAAATGCAATCATAAAGACCTCCCATCCCAATCCCAATCCACTGCAACCAGTAAAAAAAGAAACACAAGGAAAATAATAAAGCGAGAACCTCAGTGCTCACTTTCTCACTCCGTCCACCCCCAGTTCATATCCCTCACGCACAACCCCCCACCAAACCTCATCGTAACCACCAGAACCACAAAATGCGCAACAAACAATCCCACCCTCACCCATCCCGCATCAAGCCCAGCCGCCAGTTCAAACGAAGCCAAGAGAATCAGCGGCCACATCACCACATCCCTCGTAACGAGCGGCGCACAAGGCTTAATGACGCTCACGACCTTGGCGAAGAAAATCGCTAGCCGGAGAAAGAGGTGTAACGTATGTCGATTCTGGTGAGCCCATTCCTCGGCGTAGTGTTTGTAGATTGAGAATTGGTGCTTGAGGCGTGACATTGGCGTTGAGGGCGGCGGCATCAATAGCGGCGTTCTTGGGTTCATTGACGGGGATTCGTTTCGATGGAAGTCATTTCGCTGGGGACTTGGCGTGCGGGAGTGGGAATGCGATTTAGCTTCAAGAACTAGTTGGGAACTTGGTGAGGGAGTTGGCGACGTCTCAGAAGCATCTTCGATGTATGCGCCCGATCGTACGCGTTTGCTGGGTTCTGTGTTCCATGAGATGGGGAGTTTGAAGTCGAATGGGAGAGAAATACCGTTAACTGGTGTACCTGGTGGCATTGGAGAATCGAATGATTGGATAATCCGGCCACCAAGTCCTGCGTTGCTGCCATTTCTTGTCCTTGATGGAGCTTCAAGCCCTTTCTCCGTGCGAATTGCTGTGAGAATATCGTTTGCGCTTGGTCTCTCGTTTGGATCGAGTGCAAGCAGACGCTTCAAGAACTCATACAGCTGGTTTGGCAGCTCGGGTCTTTCTCGTCGCTCGTCGACAAATCCAGACCATCCACTGATCTCTGCCCTCAGCATATCCATGTCTTCGAACTCTTCCTGGATGCTGTCTGCACTCTTGTATGGGAGACGTCCAAAGCACATGAAGTAGAGGATCATACCTAGACTGAAGATGTCAGACTTGGTAGTAAAGTTTCCATATCGTCCAAACTGGTCCTGTCTCAAGACCTCTGGAGCACAATATGATATCGTTCCTGTCGAGCCTGTGGACTTCCGCACCACGTTCTCGGCTTGGACTTCTCCAAAGTCACTAATCAGACACCTGACATCGTTACCATCCTTGTGCAATAAGCAGTTGCTTGGTTTCAGGTCTCGGTGGATGTAATTTGATGCATGGAGATGTGCCAGTCCAGACGTGATATCCTTGAAGAATGAATATATCTCTTCAAAGGTCAATTTCCGCTGGGAAGATCTCAGATCAGGTCGGTCCATCTGTCCTCGAGATCTCCTTCGCATCTGTTCTTTCAGTTGTTCCTTGACACTTTTGACAGCAGGAGAAGGACCAATGATGTAGTGAAGGAGATCTCCAGAGTTACAATACTGTTGTAATATGAAAGCGCAAGGGACGGATGGACTGAATCGGTTGAGCTTTACATCTTCCAGCCAGACGTGACGATATGACACTAGATTTGGATGCGATAGGCCTTGCAGAAGTTGTACCTCGATGAGAACTATGTTTGTTAGTGTGGTCCGCGCGCATCCTCAAGGAAAGTACCTTTTTCAAGCCAGGCATGGTCGTCTCCAACAGGCACTCTTTTGCAAGCAAATTGACCTATTAGGGTCAGCACTTCTGCGCAAATATCTCCCATCTCCCAGTATGCATACCCAAAGAAACGCTGTCCAGCTCATGGCGGACCAGCAGTACCACACCCTTCCCACCTCGTCCGAGTTCCTTCTCCTCTGTAAAGAATCGCTTGAAATAATTCGGACTGAAAGCTTCCTTCTTGATACTATGGCCAGTCTGAGGTGCCGGCGCACTTGTCACAAATTCCGCATCTGACACTGATCCTCCAGTACTACTTGCTGCAGACGGAAACGCTGGTTGGACAAGTCTTCGAATCGGACTTGATGGTGGATTATGTTCTTCTCCTCCGTCGTGTGCAGACTGTAGCATGCGAAAGTATTCAGGACTAATGAAAGGGGATGATCGGTGGGGAGACGATTGTCTGTCTGGGGATGAAGCTCGGAACGATCGGTGGCATGTTGGGCATTCGGATGAGAAGGAGGGGGACGAGGAGGGGGATGCCCCGCGCAGGATTAACTGTCTTGTCTGCGGATCGCGAATGACAATGGCATCGTCATGGCGGCTAGAATAAAGCAATCAGTATTGATTTCCATGAAGTATATTCATTGGGCACCTGGGAGCGGAAAGGTTGTGTTGCGAATGTACTCGGGTTGCTCACAGTACGATCTCCCGACTATCGCGAGAAGAGTATGGGACAAGGGACATGTTGATTGCGGAAGCAGTGGTCAAAGAAACATGATGAAGATTCTGATCCTACATACCCAGCTGTGGGGATATGAGGGTTTAGGATATTTGTTTTGTTTGCCAGTTCAATTAATGCGGGTGTTGCTGGTTGCAGTCGTCGTCAGTCATAGATTGGATGTTTGTTTTGTTGGAGCAAGCAAGGAGCAGCATGTCGGATCGAGAGTCAGTGCTGCTCCACTGAAATTCAAGGTCGAGCTTTCCCCACAGTCCTTGTCAGCATGTTTGTTCAGGTTAGCCGGGCGAATCCCAAGCTAAGCCACGCTGGGAAGGGCGAAGGCTTACTGTACTGTACCGCACCGTACCGAGGAGCTAAGTACGTCAACTCGACCTCCTTCCAGGCTGCCAGCCTTGATCCTCTTTCGTCCTCTATATATTTTCCCTTCTCCTTGTCTTCTCTCTTATTGTTCCCTTACTTCATATGGAATGAGTTCAACTCGCTTGGAAGATAAAAGCACACAACAAGCCCCATACGTCTGACCCCATTGTACTTAAAATCAAGGTCTTGCTCTGACCAGGCCTGGAAGCTCCGACTTGGGAGACTTGGAATTTATACTGAATTTTGATGCCACCTGCTTCAAACCCAACAGCGCCTGCTCCTCGCCAACATAAGAGAAAATGCCTTCAAAATCACGTCGCAAAGCGACCAAGTCCCGGCAGTCCAACGACTCGAAACCCAAGGTCTCCAGACCTCGCAGACAAGGCTTGAGATCAAGTGCGCGACCCGCCCCAGATGTAGGTGATGACATTCATACAGTAGAGCCTGTACGATCACCCAGAATCGGATTTCTTTCCGTGCCCATAGAGGTTCGCTCTATGATCTATTATCTGTTGCTCGCCAAGGATGATAAGGTCTCCATTGAATCTGACTTCGTGAGGAATCCTCATCTCCCGAGCGTCACCAACCACATAACTTCTATCGTCCGCGTCAACAAACAGATCAGTGATGAAGCTCTCCCGATACTCTATTCCTCGCAGGTTTTCCGAATTGGCAACGGATTCCGGTCCCGGCATCCTGATGATGATGCTCTAAAAATGTTCATCAAAACAGTACGGCCTCACCTCATCGCTTCCATTACATCGCTAGACTTCAATGCTTCGCTAGACATGGGATTAGCTTGGTTCTTACCCGGTTTCGGTCTTCCTCCTCTGTTTTCAGGTAACCTCGCTTATGCTTCAAGCTTTCGATCAATGTGCCAGCAAATTCTCAAGAATATGACAGGGCTCAAATCCGTAACTATTAGCTTTGGAGCATGGGGGAGATCGATAAATGCACTCCGAATGTTTAGTAGGACAGCGACAGTCTCCGGCTTTGCGGCTTCGATCCGGTTGCTTATGAAGCTTCCCAGGTTGAATCAGATAGAACTTGTTGATTGCAACATCCTTGGGTTTCAACTACTACTTGATAAATTGGTCTCTGGAGGGCCAGGCTTACCAGGAACTGGCAGCTGTACTGTCGTGCCGATATCAGTCTCAGACGGCCATCCTGGAGGTCTCTTGATGACAACTTATCTTCTGTCGTGGTGAAAAGGAAGAGACTTTCGGTTTCATTCTTTTCTTTTGGGCATGTATTATAGGTACCCCATATTTGTCCTCTGTATACTCACCTCAATTCACTGATCGAACCGTTGTACAGTATTTCGGCGATGCGCTTCGTCTCCTTGGATTTTGGAGGTTCTGCTATTCCATACCACACATCCAATGATGTTACCTATTGTAGTAGCGCTCGTCATCGCCCTCCAGGGCTTTCTTCGCCACTTTCACCAAGGTTCTTTCGAACATGACGGCAAGAGGGAGTTGTATCTGACTGTTATCGTTTTCGGACTCGCTGTCGCTCCCACTTCTCGGAAATCGGCTTGGTGTTGGGCGATAAAAGATCAAACGTCCACGTGGTGCACCCACCAGATTATCGCTAGCCACTTGCAAAGCACTTCAGCGCAGTTCCGCTTCGAAATATGTCGTGATGACTTCATCTTCCGGAACCCATATCTTCCACTTGAGCCTCATTCCTCATCGTCAAGGAGCATTCTCGATAAGATCCTTTTTGCAGACTTGCGGTCACAATCGCTTGAGAAGTGATCTGCGAAGTCAAGGAAGTCAACCAAGACTCGACAAGACTGTTCTCATCGTGCATTCAAAACGCCTATCAAGCCAATGCCAATGTAGTCTGGTGGCTCACATTCGACGGTGAGAAATGCAGAATTGAATCTTCATTTGCGAGCTACACCTACTACATCCACATCATCACACAACACCTGGTATAATTCCAATCCTCAAGCCCCAGTCCCCTGCCTCGGCCGTCCCAACCACAGAAGTACTCCTACTCAAACACCTTTCTCAACCCAAACACAACCTCTACTCGCCCTTAACCTCCTTCGCCTCCTCATGATGCAATACATCCTTCTTCTCATCCGGCGTCTCCGCCCTCGCATCACCATGTCCACTTGGAAGGGAAGCCCTCAACAACGCATCCAACCCAATCTCCCTATTAATCTCCGCCATGCGTTCAAAGTCCGCTTGTGCGGTGCCCTCGCTGCCGAAAATCACGTCCATCTCTTCGAGCGTGAGACGTTTGGTTTCCGGAACGAAGAACCAGATGAATGCGGCGCCGATGAGCGTTAGGAAGCCGAAGAGGAGGTACGTGCCGTAGGAGATGCCGGCGATCATGTCGGGTGTGACCTGTCGCGTGTTAGCTGTCTATGTTACAGGCAGGATGCGATCGAAGGGGAGGGGGAGGGAAGTGGACGAGTGGATTAAATGGGATGAAAACACGTACTTGACCAACGATAAAGTTATTCATCCAATTCGAGCTCGCACCTAATGCAATACCATACGGACGATTCGACAGCGGCCAGATCTCAGCGACGATGATCCACGCGCATGGTCCCCAACTGTATCCGAAATGCACGATGAAGAGCCAGACCATGACTACGGCAGCCCAGCCTGCGGCTTTGTGCTCGGGCCAGCTGTCGCGGTAGCTGGCTACGATGGCGGCGATGATGATGTGGCAGCTTGCCATTCCGATTGCGCCAACGGTGAGGATGGGTTTGCGGCCGATGCGGTCGATGTAGAGAACGGTGGGAATGGTGGCGATGAACATGACAATACCGACGACGCCGGTTGCGAGGAGGGAAATTGTGTTGCCGGTGAGACCGAGACTCTTGAAGATGGTGGGTGCGTAGCTGGAGGACAAGATGTTAGCGAGAGCTCGAGTATGGGTTCTTACACGACGTTGTCTCGGAACACATCCACGAGTGAACCATGTCCCGGGAGGCAGAACTCGAGACGGGAGACAAGAGACATGATGTACTCACTATAGAATTGCGTTGATACCAGTCCACTGCTGAAAGAACATCGTGACTGTGGCGACGATGACTCGCTTGAACATAGCTCTGGTGCGGAACAGGGAGCCAATGGCAACGAATTGCAGCTTGAAGGTGTTCCAGGTAGTGAGCTCGCGCAGGTGTGGCCAGTGCTCTGCGACAGTTCGCTTCTCGAAGAGAGATTGGGCTTTGATCTCGAGGAACTCGAGTTCGACGAGTTCGTGGTCTGATGGGAGGTCTCGGAGGGTTGCAAGAACCTTGCGGGCTTCATCTTCACGCTATTCGAGAGTCAGCACAGGCGTAATACGTGAGCAAGAAAGAGACACGATCTCGGAAGTTTCAAGGACTGGGCGGAAAGGCATGAAACGGGATGAGAGAATTGAGACTGTACTTACATTATGGTGAACCAGCCAACGAGGCGAAAATGGCATAAACAAGATTCCGCCGAACAAGACAACCGCTGGGAACAGCTGGAGACAAATTGGAACCAGCCAGGCCGCATCGCTCTGAGTTGAACCTGTACCCCCGATGTAGTTGGTACCGTAGTTGATCCAGAAAGAGATCATGATTCCGAAGCAAATGGCGAGTTGCTGAAGAGCAATAAGAGACCCTCTCACTTCGGGAGGAGCGACTTCAGCGTTATACATCGGTACGATCATAGACAATGAGCCAACACCCATACCCGTAACGAATCTGCCGCCCAGGATTGCGTTGTGTCCGGCAGTAATCGAGGTTGCTTGGATGACAACGCCAATGATGAAGACACCGGTGGCGATGAGAATGCCGTATTTTCGCGAAGCTGCCTCTGCCATGAAACCAGAGAGAAGTGCTCCGAGCCAAGCACCGAGTTCCAGAATGGAAGTCAACCATCCTTTCTTGGTTTGATGTTGTGGCAGGTCTGAAGCATAGACTCCCATGTGTTTCTTGAAGGCAGACATGACGAGAATTCCGGAGAAGACTCCCTGGTTGTATCCTTCATTGCATTAGTCAAGCCGTTATATATGATATAGGTGCTTACCATAAAGCAATCCTCCAATACAAGCAAACATAGCAATCATGAAAACTCTGCTATTCTTAATCAGAGCAGCAGGTCCACTCGAGCCCATCAGGGCTTGGCGACGGAGCAGAGCCGCATCATAGATACCAGCTGGACCCGCGGCAGCAACCATCTTTTGATGTTTTGGTAGAAGCTTGACTTCTCAAATGGCAAAACAATTTCGATATTTCAACACGAGGAAAAGTTTATGCAGAAGCTGCAAAAAGACTTGGGAGAAATCATCGTGCGGGCAGCTCAGGCAATATAAGATCGAGTGACTGAGGAGACATGCATCTGCATGGGGAGCTTACAGCTTGACAGCTCCGGGTAAATGAATGCTTGGGTAAAAGAGACAGCGCGGGGATGGTCAATTCCCATTTCTGACATATGTAGGGTAATCATTGCATAGCGTGGTAATGGAACATGTAGTACTTGCTTGCAAGTATATGACGCGAGGCAATAATCCTTGAAGTGGCCGGGGGAGCCTACGGAGCGACTACCGACGAGGTATCTGAGGATCTAGCCTCGAAGTTGGATAAATGGAGAATAATACGGTACTTGACGGGTGCAATTTGTATAGATTGAGTCAGCATGCTGGGGGATCTGCGAGACGATTGCCCCAATCGACGTCGTGGAGATGCTGGAGTCTCCGCATCTCGTTCTGTTGGGGTTGACCAACCAGACATTCAGGCTGATTAGGTATCGCCGTCTCGGTGCTATTTCTATAAGCGACACTCTGTGATTGATTCGAGCATCATGTACGTTATCGAGGATCCTTTGTCCCGAGAAGTTGTTCGAGCAATAGGAGTGCACCGATGAGGCTTCGAAACGGGGCGTTGGCCGAGTCTGGGCTGGCTTGGAAAGTTGTGGTGTGGATGATGTCTGGAGAAGCTTGTGGCTTTTGGTGGTGGGTTTCTGCCGACAGCCGAGACCAAAGCTTGTATACGGCTCACGTGATGCTTGGTCTGAGAATCAAATTCAAGCAAGATTTCCTGGCCGCTTAAGATGATGGAGCTAAGTGATTCACATTGAAATTGCATCTTTGCAGCTGACTTGACATTGGTGTCGAAAATCTACTTTCGCGCAAGGTGTTTTGATGAGGCCGAATGAACTGGGTTCGCTTAGACTACTGGGCCCCAAACATGGGCGCTCAAAGTCTGCAGCTGTCAGCTCATGTCAAAACAGGCCATGGATCTGATTCCAGCTTCTGTGCTTCCAAAAACTTAAGCTTCAGTCCGATTGCGGTCCCCTGCTAGCTCATCCCCTCGAGTGATTCTGGCTGGAATACCTGAGATATGAGGCTGCAAACTTCTTCCCTCCATCGACGAACAAAGCAATGTGAGTCCTCCACCCATCGTCTTCGCGGCTACTCGAACATCAGAATATTTCGAAACGATCCTCAGACGCAGCAAAATGCAGACTCACAGCCTCATATATGCTATATCCTCGCCCACACCTCTCTCATCAGCACGTGAGCTAAGCGCCGAAGGATCGTCCGTGTCATCCCAACTTTCTTAAGCGAGAATATAATTAGACGCCCTCCATCTTCGCCATCTCCGCCATCTCCAACAAAGCCAACCAGGAGCTCTGCCGCTCGCCAGCAGGAGATTTGCATGTTTCGACAGACGATTGACGAATCTTCGATGGGGGGCGAAACGTAAGGAGATGGGATGAGAACTGGTGGGAATGGTCAGCCTTACCAGGCTCGGACTCGATCGTGCCCCCTTGTCTCTGCGGCTACCTACCCGCCCCCAGGTACTGGCATTACTCTCTGCCTCCCCTCTACCTGACCTATTTTTGACGGCGCCTCATTACGCCTCACCCGTGTCCTGGGATGTTGAGTAGCCAACCCAGTCTACAGTATCCAGCTTGCTTTTACCGCCGACTAAGTAATAAGCCTACGCGCCGACAACAAGACCTTCCCTCCTTTCCGTCAGATCTACCTCCCAAATCATTCAACCGCCTCCAGACCCTCTCAGCCAATATGAGTGGCCGCCGTGCTACCAACAGCTCTTTCTCGAGACTCCATGTAACTCCCGCGCCTACTCAGTCGCGACTGGGGGTTTCAGTCTTTCAACCCCCTCCGGCCATCCAAGTGACATGTCTGGGTGGACACACTGTACCACCTATCTAAAAGCAGGCGGGTTTCGTTTCATCTCCTCTTCTACGCGGGTACCAGGGTCTCAAATTAGGTCATTTTCGCGCGGATAGACTCCACCAGGCGTCAAATGAGGCTATAAACATCTTTGTTACCGCCCCATCGTCGTCTCCTCTGCTGCATCATGTTTCGCAGCAGGATTGTATAAAGAACGGCCATCCAGTCCCCTCTAACAGGCCTTCCGATCTTCTTGCTTCTCTCTTCAGAGCCACTCAATCTGTTATTCTATTTCATTTCATTTTTGTCCTCCCTGTCGTCCTCTCATACACAAAAAAGATACCCCTCGATGCGAATTTTCCTATCGTCGTTTCATATCTCCATCTCCTCTCGTTACCACCTCATTCGTTTGACCAGTTCCTCCTGGCGAGGCCATCTTAATTCCTAATCCGAATTCATTCATCTTTACTATCAAGAAGATATACCCACTTCTCTACAGCACACCACGTCAGATCTCCACCTTCGTTCACCAGAGATGCCAAAAGGTCACCGCTCTGTCAGAAGCCAAGGTTATTACCGCCTCAGTCCAGTCACTACCCCAACCACAATACCCACACAATACGCACCTATCTCCACACGCCAGACAATCCCCAACTCATACTACAACACACCACAAGGGCCTCTCACCAGCACCTCCAACATGTCACAACAATCATACCAACAAGGCCCAGCCAACTACTCCAACGGTGGCCCGGTCCAACTCCCCATGAACCAACAGTACACCCAGATGCCTCCAGCACCGGTCTCCATCCGTCCCTCAAGTGGCGCCTGGACACCTTCAGATGACCAGACACTCATGGCTGCCCGCGCACAAGGCATGAACTGGGCTCCAATCCAACAGATGTACTTCCCAAGCAAGACACCGAACGCCTGTCGTAAGAGACACGAGCGATTGATGGAGCGTCGGAGTGCAGATGACTGGGACGGCTTGAAGCTAGAGAACCTAGCGAAGAACTACATGGGTATGAGGCGCGAGATCTGGTCAGCTCTTGCGGCACAGACAGGGGAGAAGTGGAACGTGGTTGAGCAAAAGGTATGTTTCTTTACTTTCCATTTCTTTCCTCTTTCATCCACCACAGCCAGAATGCAAGAAAGTAATAACTCAACTGACACCTACTCAAAAGTGCATGTCCCAAGGTCTCAAGAACCTCCAAACAGCCGCCCGCTCCTGCGCCCGCCGCGAGCGCATGCTCGACCCCAATTCGTCCTCCGCCAACCACTCACACTCTCAATCTCAGGGCAGCTACAACGGTTTCGAAAGCACCGACGACTCAGGGTACGCGGACGAGCACGATCATGATCCTGATCTTGATCGGGATCACGATCATGACCATGACCACGATCTCGAGGCCGAGTACGATGCTGACGGTAACTCAGACCGGTCTTCCACAAACGGGGTGTATAGCCACCACTCGCACTCCTCGCACAGCAACGGCATGAATGTGAATATGAACGGGAATGGAGGCGGACATTATCAAACACACGGCCACAGTCATAGTAATGGGAGTAATGGGAGTCTTGGGGGCGGTCTTGCGGGGATGGGAGGAATGGTCGGCGGTGGGATGGGTGGGTACGCGATGCATCCGAGTCAGCATCATGGACATGGACATGGGCATCAGGGTCGCTTGCCGAGTATGAGTATGGGCATTGGAGCGATAATAGAGAATTATGAGAAGAGATGAGACTGGAGATAGGGATAAGACTGTCGCTTTCGTTGCATACGTTCTTTACTGCGGCAGCAGGCATGGAAAAGGGATAGAAGGAGGCGTATGGCGCAAGCGAGTGGTATTTTGTTGCGATTTTTTGCTCATTTGTGCGTTCGTTCGTTCGTCCTCATTGGATTTTTGCTCATCTGCTTTCATTGTTTTCTGTCGTTTGTTTTTGTTTTTAAGCTTCGGCAACGACTTTCGTTTTTGTTTCAGGGTCCAAAAGATCAGATGGGAGGCTGAGATGAGATTGAGTATTTACCAGACTTCACGAGATATGAAATTTTCCTTTCTTTTCATTTCTGTAGAGTAGCATTGTATCAATAGTATAGCCAGGCATGTGGCAGCCAACCAGAACATTATTAGTATCTCAATGGCAAATAGCAAATTGTTCTCACTAAGTACCATGAGATGTGCAGCATATGCTACTGAACTTGGAATTGAGAGATGTGGTATAGTACAAAGGCACTCGTTCGTCCTTCCTTACTTCCTGCGTTCGATGACCGCCCATGCTATTTCTACAAACACCCGACAATTGCTGCCCATACAGTCTAGATCTATTCCAACATCTCAAATCCCACTTCACCACACCACATTCTCATCTCCCCGGCAGAGTAATAGCAGCCCTCCTAGCCTCAGGGCTGACTTGTCCCTCCCTGGCACTCAGCACAGCCTCCTCCTCATCCTCCTCCAGATAATCTTCTTCATCCTCATCTAAATCTGGGACACCCATAACAGCTCTCCACACACGCTGCCACATGCCCTTCTTCTCAGCAAGAGCCAAGATCATCACCACTGGCAAATGCCACACACTAGCCCAGAACAGACTCCTCGCACTCCCCTTCTGACCCTCAAGCCTCCAGAACTGTACGGCCCCTCTCAGCAGCCAAATATTCGCTGGTGCGCTCGCGACTGCGAAACTCCACTCCGTCACATTGTAGTAGCAAAGCCCAATGCAGATCGGGAAGAAGAGCAACGAGTATCTCAGCGCGACTCTAGCATTTCGCGCCGGATTTACCCAAGCTAGCATTTTGTAGCCTGCATTCTTATATTCGTCACGGATAGACCAGGAGAGCGGCATGAAGTGTGCAAATTGCCATGCAATCAGTAGAGCAGCCAGCAGCCACCCTCCAGCATTCTGTTCACCTAGCAAGAGCTCTCTCCAGTCCCCGTGGGTTGCAGATTGCCCTGCTGCTGCTGCCCACCCCATCAAGGGAGGAATCCCACCAACAATTGCGCCGAACCAGGTATTGATTACGCTGATACGTTTCAAAGGCGTGTAGACTCCTGCGTAGATGGCTATATTCAGCGCTCCTAGGAAGGAGACGGTCGGATTGACACCAAAGTATAAAGCTGTCGTTCCACCGATACCCGCGAGAATTGCGAAAAGTGCTGCTCCGCGAGTGGATATTAAACCTCGTACCAATGGTCGATTCCTTGTTCGAGCCATTAAGGCATCCCATTTCGGCTCGTAGAGCATGTTCAAGGTATTTGCGGAAGCGGCGCACAGGGCCGTGCCTGTCGTGAGGAAAAGTAAGGTGAGTGGCGAGAGGGATGGCGTATCGGTCGCAGATGGAAGAAGGAGTTCGGGAACGGGATATAGAGAGTATGAAGCGCATGCTGTGAGGACGACGAGGACGGAGAGGCGGGGTTTCGAGAGGGAGAGGAGGACGGGGATCAGTCGTCGTATCGAATTCGAGGGGGCATTGGCAGCAGACGTCGAGAGATTCGAAGAAGCATTCGCTGGCAAGACAAGATCTGCTTCTTTGGCTGCGCGACGGGCAGCTTGCCGTCGTCTGTGGGGGAGATCGTGTGTGGATGTCGGTGGAGGGGCAGTGGTCGAGGGGGATTTCGAGGCCTCATTTTCTGCAGCAATTGAATTCGATTCCGATATAGAGGCAGTCAGTGCTCCTCTCTTCGTACTCAATCGAGCCCTTTCCAACAAAGCATTTCCAGAAAAGTATTCTGCTCGAAGTCTTGTCGTCGTTCCGGCCGCTGCCAGCGCAGCTTTAACATTCGATTTCTGTGAGAATTGCCTGGTCACGGCGCGCCGTGCAGGCTTTGCTGTCGAGAGCAGACATGATAGACATACGGTGCTGAGGCCATTGGATCGAAAGGCACTCACTGGAGGAGACCGTATAATCATAGCTTGTTGCTGGTGTTGAGCGGCATTAGCAATGTTATCGACATGGACGTGTTTTTGGCTGAAGGTCCTCGCCTCGCATGATGGTCTCGGGATTTGCCGATGGTCCAATCAAAACGTCTGGATTCATGACTGAGTAGATACATCTTCACATCACTCTTCTCAACTTTTTTATGTCTTGATTCAACATTGTATTCAAGAATAGCGACACAAAAAGCTCTTCCCAAGCACTGTTTATAATATTCCGCAGGTCTTGTTCATTTAAACAGCCATCACGTTTATCGCACCTGACTTGGTGCCTCGGCAGACGTTTCTGATTACTATCTCGCTTGTTTTTCTCCTTCGGCCGTACCACCAGCACCCATCGCATTCGTTTGGTCAACAAGGTCTTTCACCAAGCCACAAACACAGACAACCACAGATGATTTGACTTTGGAAGGACTCTAGGCATCGCTTTTAGCTTCTTACGCCGAGTCGCGAATCGCTTCCCGCATCTGAAAGTTCAGATGGGGTTTCGCTTGCCTGCTTCGAGAAAGTCATGCAAGCCCATACGTAGAAGCTCATGATGCCATGGCCCTTTAAAACCCCGTCTTCTGCTGGGTCTAAGTCGGTGTCTCTTCACACCGATTCTTTGGTCATGTCCTTGGACAAAAGTTTATTTACTCATCTTCCTCCGTGGAGCCCCCCCCTCTGCCATGCCTTCTCCGGAGCCGACCAAACTGTCGGCACAGTGGTTGGCTCGTAATGTTGGGAGAACAGCGGGGACGGAAACGGGATATTTCTTCCTTGCGTGCGCGTTCAGAGTCATTGACGTTGTTATATTAGGGTGGCCATGGTATTTCTCTGAAGTTCTGGTTCTTGTCTCAGATTCTCACGCAGCTGTTGATCGACATATTCCTCCAGTTTTCGACACTCAGTATTTGACATTCTACATTGCACTATAGCATTTGCTCTAGATTTCTGCATCACACAAATAAGCATTCAATTTACACACTACTTTGCCTGTTATTACCGTGGTCGACAACATGCCAGACAAGGACCTCGAAGAAGGGGTGATCCCGTCAAGGAACTCAACATCGTCCGATGCAGCTACCAAAGAAGGGGACGAAACAGATTCCCCCGCATCTGGAAGTGATGTCGATGCAGCAGAATCCTCTTCCAAGATAGAATGGGATTCCCCGGAAGACAGTGGAGATCCGCACAATTGGGCTTTCTCTAAGAAAGCTCTCCACACGGCGATACCCGCGCTGTACGGCTTCACTGTGTGAGTATCCTTGTATCATTTCTCCTTTGCCCGACTAATGTTCTATAGTACCGTCGCGACCTCAGCCTATACACCAGCGATACCGATCATCATGCAGAAATTCCAAGTTGAACGAGAAGTCGCCGTCCTTCCTCTATCTATGTATACTTTCGGCTTCGTGCTTGGTCCATTGGTCGCTGCTCCAATGTCGGAAATTTATGGCCGCAGAATTGTGTATTGGGTTACAATGCCTCTCTTAATGATATTCATTGCTATCTCTGGATCAGCAAACAACATCACTACCCTCACTGTGATGCGTCTCCTCGCTGGAATTGGTGGTTCGGGGGCACTGGCAATTGGTGCTGGTATGTTGATGTTGCTTCATCTCCGTTCGCATCTCTAACAATCACAGGAACTATCTCAGACATCTGGGATCGCAAGCATGCAGGCAGAGCAGCTCTGTCCTTTGTGATGGCACCATTCCTCGGTCCAGCACTTGGTCCGCTCATCGGGGCATACATCATTGACCAATACAATAACAACTGGCGATTTACACAATGGGTGATTCTGTTCATCGCAGCTCCTATATTCCTCATATCGCTTGTCATGCAAGAGACAATGAAAAGTAGAATCTTGTATCTGCGCGCAAAGAAAGTCACAGGCAAGGCTTCTCGTCAAGAAGGCGACACCCATCTCCTGTTACGCAAACTAGGCGCGGGACTTTTTCGACCATTCCACATGATGCTATTGGAAGTACGCACTCTCCTCCCTCATATGCTTCTTCACGAACCCAAATTCCAAGCCCGTACTGACTCACTTCCCAGCCTCTCGTATCATTCCTCAGCATCTACACCGGCTTCTCCTTCGCCATGATGTTCTCCTTCTTCGGCTCCTACAACTACGTCTTCCAATCTGTCTACGGCTTCAACCAAAAAGAAATCGGCCTCACTTTCCTTGGTATCCTAGTCGGGTTCCTGTTCGCAGTAATGTCATTCGGTATTTTTGACGCCACACTGTACACGAAAGCCTCGATCAAGGCAAACCATAATCCAGCTCCTGAGCACCGATTGTATGCTGCAATGTTGGGTTCTATCATGTTACCAATTGGGCTGTTTTGGTTCGCTTGGGCTCCTGGGAAAGATGTGCATTGGATTGTGCCGGTGCTTGCTGGTGTCCCATTTGGGTGGGGATCGCTGGCTATTTTTGTATGTCGTTCTTACAACCATATCCCGCTTGCCATATCTTCATCAACATCATTGACAACAACACCCCGCTAACTCTTTACAGATCTCTGCAACTACCTATCTCGTCGACGTCTACCAAGCTACGAATGGGGCCTCCGCTGTCGCCGCTAACGGAATTCTACGCTACCTCTTTGGTGCCATTTTCCCACTCTTCACCGTTCAGATGTACGAAGCTCTGGGTGTGCACTGGGCAGGTAGCGTGTTTGCGTTCGTGGGACTGGTCATGATGCCTGTCCCTTGGGTTTTCTTTTGGAAGGGGAAGGAGTTGCGGGCGAGGAGTAGGTATGACACCGTCAAATCCTAATCGGGACTTTGAGGATGTGTGCGTTTGGTCATTTCGTGAAAAAGGATTGTACAAGATTACTGAGGAACAAGTGGGGATTATATGCATTGTTGGCGCATGAGCGTACATTAGAGGGCGTAGTTGGGAGCATTTATTGGCATTCGGCGTTTGGTTTCAAAGCAGGCCTAGCATTTCGATGATCTTCGCCGTGGCATGCTGTCATTGATTTATATTTACTTGAGACATGATCAAATATAAAGGTATCAAGAGATCGAGATTTACTTGTCATTGGGCTTGGTACCATTCCCAACATCTGTACTTCCGATGAACACAACTTCAACAGCAGCGAATCTAGGCTTCTCAGCCTTAAATCTTTATAAGTGGGGAGTGGATATCTTACGCAGCAGTAGCAGCAAAGATCTCAATTCTTTTCGCCGACGTTCCAAATGTCAATGCAGCAGCAAAAACAAACGTCATGCAAATCATGATCCCTATCCTTTTTAGCACATCTCCCTCGAAGTAGAGGGCAAGTACAGATAGTGCTGGCAGCATCGAGGATAGCAATGTGATGAGAAATTTGGCTGCCGTTTTCAGTCCGGTGTATTGGATGACTCCCATTTTCTCATTGGCATTTCGCTACGGTCGTATCAGCAAAGCTTCCTCCCGGGAAAGCGAAGAGGTTGGGAAGGGCGAACTTGCCTTGATCCGTCGACCAATGAAATGGTTGTAGATAGTGACTATCCAATCTACCGTCCGAGAGGTTGCTGCGTCCGCCTCTGACCGTTCTACCCCCATGACGAAGAACTCGTCCAGATCCGAAGTATCCCAAGTCAGTCTTTCGGCTCCACGAAGAAATGACTGGCCTTCCCCCGACTGGAGCCCCTTGAGCCAAGATTGGATGAAGTGAAGTTCAGCCTTGTGTGGGCTCTTGAGAGAAGCTAGCTGGGAGACTTCTAACAACGTTCTGTCTGTTGGCATTCAGCTGAAAGATCAAATTGTACTTGGTAATGGCATACTGTAGTCCCTGAGTTTCTGGTCAATACTTAGAAGCAACTCTTGCAGTTCGTCATCGCCATTGCCGATTTCGAAGAAGTCCTGCAACAGGAAAGACCTCCCTTTCTCCTTTGCTTTGAATACTTCTCGGAGCCGATCTTCGAGCTCAACAAGCTCTGCTTGGATCCTCATCAGGTTGAATAGATTGAGGGATCGGAACCGCCTGAAAATCGCTGCCTCGTGATATTGTGCCATTAGATCCGCAAGTTTCGGGTATCCCGGTGTCTCGATGCCCTCGAATGTTCCTGTCGTGGTGGGGATTTCTTCGGAGATATATTCTGGACATCTTGCTGCCTCATTATCTGATTCTGCCGCGACGTCCGCCGGAGGTGCGCTCGCCATTATGTTTCTTTCTGGTGTCTCCCTATTGCTTTTGCAATGAAGTTGATCTACTGGGAACTTCCCTAACTTCAGCACAATGGTTCATGTTGGGCTTCTAGGGCAGTTTTGAGAATATTTGTCAGAAAGCCATCTCACAGATACGTGTACAGGGCAGCTAGGTGCGTGATGGTGATAGATGGTCGTATGATGTTTCAGTGGTGGATTTGAAGTGTTGTGATCTGAGTGTTTGCCACCTATTTCGGCGTAGAGAGGCGTTGTGGCTGACATGGGTTCCTTCAATTGGCTTCATGTTCTGGGGAACCCGCGAGAACTCAGCCAAAGACATAAGGTTGCGTGACGGGCCGAACCACTGGATACACAAACAATTGGCTGTTATACTGTTGTCGAATGACTTAGCTGTCGACGTGTACGCCTCTGCTCCCCTCTGCTAGCTAGCCACCTCGAATCGGAGCTCGCGAAGCTGAGTCTACTCTGAAGATTTCTTCGAAAAAGGGGGATGAAACATGAGTGTTATTCAATTGCGGAGCCTTATTTCAGCCTCAAAAGTTATTGCCACTATCAGACAACAAGAACCAACTGCCACTCATCCTGCACTTCAAGCATGCAAGGTATTATTAGGATACCTTCTCCAGCCTTGGAGCCTGTAAGTTCACAAATCTCCTACCTCGCTTCATTCATCAGAGAAATACTGATTTTCGAACAACGTCAACATGGCACAGAACGTAGCTTTGGGTGCGGTGCACATCGCTATCACCGCCATAAAGATGATCACTCAGCTCAACAACGTCTATTTCGGAGTAGACGAGTCGCCCTATCAGCCTCCCAAGAAGATTCTTTCCGAGCTTCCCATCCTCATCAGTCTCTTGCAGGATATCCAGAACAATGCTAGTAACTCTTACACTGAACCACCGCCAACAGTCAGCGTTGCATTGCAGATAAGTGTCGAGAGATTCGAGGACTTGACCAATTGTTTGGTGTACATGGGCCTGGATCCAATGACAGGACAGGCGAGGCCTGGGAAGCGTCATAAACTTCAACGAGTGGTACAATTGATTCCATGGAAAAGTACCAGCGAGCTCCAAGACACTACGAAAAGATTCAGATCTGCTCTGACATTGCTCAGAGATATTGCCATGGAGTAAGTTCAAGTCAATGCAGTTACCCAAGGCTACGCTCACCACTCTCCAATATAGTCACAGAACGCATGATCTAATCAATCAGCAAAGAGCTTTTCTCCGCTACGAGTTTGATATCATCAGAGCGTTCTTGGAAGGAAAAGTGGGTCTGCCATCCCCATGCGACTTCATCGAAGACGCGTTCGCCGAAGGTCTCGACAGTGATCTGAAATCAACAGATGGTCAGCCACCACCAAGATATAGACTAGGATCAGGAACATTATTCAGTATAACGTTTTCGGTCGATGTCTCCGCAGGCGAGAAGCCCCTTTTCTACCCCGCGAGAGCCAAGTACGATACCGGATGTCCCGATTGTCTTATATCAGAATCAATTGTCCGGAAGCATCACCTTGAAAGCTCTCTAGAAAGCTTCAAAGTCGCACGCCGATACACTGGTCTCGGCAATTTCGAAGTGACTTCTACGAAACAGATCTGCCTCATTTGGTCTGTCAACAATGAGACTGTCTCCAGGAAAAACACCTTCTTTGTTGTTGCCGATTCCCCCTTTGAGCTTTTGCTGGGCGAGAACTTCATGCTGGCAAATAGCCCGATGCTTCCAGCGTTACCTATTCGTCTTTTGCATGACAAGAACAAAGGTGAGATTCCTGCTTTTATCCCGGAAGTCCCCAACAGCCGTACTAAGAAATGCTGTTCTCTTAGCTCAGAAGAAACTTGAAGCCCAGAGGAATGCTGTTGATAACCGGAAGGGCGCACAACTGACGGCGAGTCGCCGGCTCGGAAGACTGGCACAAATAAACCCTTTCGGCGAAGCACGTACACCTGGTGATACTCCGACAATATCTAGGCCTGTACAGGTCAGAAACATAAATGCAGCTCTTGCTTCTTCGTTTCCACAACAGAGGTCAGTCCGTCTATCGGAGCAAGCCTCGACTACTTCTTCAGGACCCAGGTCATTCATCCCACCTACACCTACCAATTTATCTCGCACAACATTTCCAGAATTCCATGAAAGCATCGCCTCGACCACGATCTCTCAACTGAAACCGACAGCACCACTTTCAATACGGACACAATCTCTTGCCAGGAAAGACCCAGCTATCGGCAATCATAGCTCGCCTCAGTCCATGAGTGAGCTATCATCACAGCTCCTCCCTCGTACGGACATTGGAATACAGTCAAGTGGACCAAAATCCGTGGATAGCGGCTACATATCGGAAGACATCACCAACACCCCTCCGCTTCCTTCCATCATTACCTTCACGAGAGCTGAGCCTGCGCCAACTGGCAATCAGCAAGAGCGGCAAGAGCTATCGAGCATCACAGAAAGAGATCTGCAGCGACTGATGCGCGGTGCTTTGTGGGCGCCGGATGAACAAGTTGGGAGGATGCGAAGGCGTTGGTCCTTGTGTACGTAGAAATTATGTTGGACTGGCAATTTAGTACAGCGTAATCAGCTTTTACACAGCTCTAAATTATTCTGATGAATACATAAGACGAGATCTAACGATGCTCACCACATTTTCGATAAAAAAAAGTTAACCCGCCACTACCCCGCTATTCCACTAATTTCTCGCTACAGTGGTCATATCTCTGAAAAGAAGCCAGTGAATTAAGCGAGAGTGTTTACAAGTGTAAACTTCCCAGACTTCCAAATCAAGACCATTGCTTACTACGTACCTACGCATAAGAGCAGGGGCTTGACCAAATCAGCGTCACAGAGTACTCATCGAGAACTCTTCTTAGCTTACTCTAATGGGCAAACTCGGAGTAGTTATTCTGTTTTTGTCATTCTCGTTGTGTCTGCAATCTTAACTTCTTTTCTTGCTTCGTGTGTTGGTTCACGGAGCTAGGAAACCCTCCCCCCAGCCAAGAAAAACCAATCCTCATTCTCTCACTGCAAACTACGTCAGAACAACCCGAGAACACCTTCACGTCCCGCCAACAGTCTCGTAGCAAGCTTCTAGGTCAGGCTCCGACACCACAAGCGGCTTATAAACGCCATTCCCGTCCTTCAACTCTGCACGATGCCCTTCGACCATGGTTGGAATATTTCCGGGATTTTTTCGGTCACCAGGGTTGACCGCCTCTCTTAGCCAGTCCTCATCTTCTCCCTAAAGCCACGCGAACCGCTTGAGAAACATAGGTCTCTTGCCATCGACACCATTAAGAAGCATGCTTAGAGCATCCGCGATACCTCTGAGATCTCCTGTGTGCACTTTGTGACCGCGACGAACCTGAACCTACAGCTTTGTAAGTCCCGCAGGCATCGTTCTGATCGTAATGTTCGTGATGTTCGTGAAGTCCATGCACAGTCTGCGGCAGACGGAAGCCAGGTTACCATGCTCCAGATCATCATGATAGTGTTCGATGTAGTTTGGTATACGAAAGTAGTGGAAGATACGAGGAGATGGGCTGATGACTATCTCGATTGAGGTTATCAAGTTTCGGTATTCCTTGGAAACAAGGGTGACGAATTCTACTCAGATTCCTCAATAGTGAAATTGTTGAGCGAGTAAAGGTATCCTTTTGCCTCTGCGCAAATAGCCTTTTTCGTTGCCAAGATTGCTGCGAAATTCGGGAACCGCAGAGGACCCTGAATGATTCGAATGGGACCCTTGTGCTTGAGGACGATCTCGTAAATGCGATTGCGGAGCTCGGAAGGTAACTTCTCAAAGTACTCAAACCTAGACAGGACATTAGTAAACAGAACAACAATAAGGTGAGCTCATGCGTGCAGTGTTCGTTTGGAGACATTGTGTACTTACTTCTCGAGATCCTGTCCGGTCTCACCGATGGTGGGCAGCTGCAGATTGTTTTGCTTCAAGGCATTCCAGTATTGATGTTGGTTATCGGTTTTTGAATTCCGGGTAAAGTCGAAGGTTATACTCAAGCTCGAGAAGGTGATGGATCTTTAGGGAAGCACGCTGTTGAGGCGCGTGGAAGAGACTCGCTTACGTCACGACGCCTGCACTTACCTGAAATTCACTAAGTTGAAGTCGAGCCTGTATTGATTCGATGATGGTGATAAATGATATACCACTGGAGGGCCATAACATTGAATAGGAGCTTGGATCTGGATTATGAGGTCTGGTTCCCGAACGTGGTTGAGCCAGCTCGCTCCACGCAGGTAAAAGGTGAACATTTCTTGATTTCGAAAGTCAACAACATTCCTAGCCACAAAATATGTCCCAAAGATTACGAGATCATGTCGACTGTCCTATTCCAATATCTTCTTTGATTGTGAAAACATGCTCCGATGCATCCGACGAAAACAACAAGTCAATCCCCAGTCCCCGATCCAATGGATCTATATCTACACACAATTCGCCTGTCAAAACATATCCCTAACCGCACCGAGTCATCACAGAATATCCAATCGCTGATACATCCTCAAAACCGACTCAATATCATCAGTAACACCCCACGGCCTTCATTTCCCCCTCCGATCCTCCAAAGCCGGCCTCCCACCCTCCACATACCCCGCAAAAGAATTCGTCCAATCCCGCTTCCGCCCACTCGTATCCCAATTCCACATAATCGTCTCCGCCTGATACCACCAAAAGCGCGTAACACCCAAAGGCGCCAGTCCCCTCTCACCCCTCTGATTCCCATCCAGCAGTAATTTCAACGCATCCCCCGCAGTCTTATAATCACCCATCGGATGCGTCTCCAACGGACTCAGCAAACTGGAACCCCTTGACCGCATCCCCAACTCACAAGCTTTGACGATGTTAGTATCCAAATCGCGAAAATGCTTCAGCAGAATCCTACAGATACTTCTCAACTCCTTTCCCCTCTCCGAATCAAAGAGGTAGAATTGCGCATAATGCATATTGTTGCGCGAGTAGCGGTACTTCTCAGCGCAGACGTTGATCTCGATGCGTGTGATTTGAGTGAGGTAGGCTTTGTTGGTGTGGCGCATGAAGGCGCGGAGACCGTGGAGGTTGGAGAGAAATCTGCAGCCTCAGAGGTTGTTTCCAATGGCGAAGGTGTTGTAGAGGTAGTAGATTCCGCGAGCTTGATCGTAGGTGGCTTTGTTGGCGAGGAGGATGGAAGCGAAGTTGGAGTGGGCGCCGCGTCGTCGCTTGCCGAGGGGAGAGCAGATTTGGATGCTATGCTTGGAGGTGAGGACTAGTCTGTAGATCATGTTGCGCATTTCGGGTGGTAGCTTTCGGAAGTAGTGGAATCTGGACTCGGGTTATAATGATTTGAGGATTATGAAAATGGGGGTTGACTTACTCGGTGAGATCGACGCTGGTGTTGACATTGTAGACTCTTCTTGGGAGCATTGCGATGGCTTGTTGGATATCGTCTCCGGCTGGAACTTCCATCTTACTTGAGTTGCTTATTTGAGCTAGTAAGGTACGGTTTTGTGGAATGAGTACAAGAGTTCCAGACTTTGAAGTTGCTTGGTAAAATAGAGGAGTTGTTACAAGAAAGAAAGATCTGCAAGAGGGAAAGAGGAGGAGAGCCAGCTCATGAAAATATAGTCTTGAATTTGGGAGCCATCGTGGTGTCGCTTTTGCTTGAGTATTGTGTTTGGAGATGTTGTGGGTTTGCTATTGGGAGAGACCTTGGTATTGTGCTCGCGAAACACCCTTTTCGGCTGCTGGAAGGGTTGACAGAATTAAGCGAGTTCATCTTTGCCACTGCAGTGGACTACAGCGAAAACCATGACTGCCAGCCAATGTACTGGTGCTGAGTATGATAAGTTGATATCGGTACTGTGAAGTTGTCATGTTTTGCGAGGCTTCAATAAGTGTCGTCGTGGTCGTTGAGAACGGGAGAATTGGTGTCTCAGCTGAACAGAGAAAGTAAACAAAGGCTCGCGAGTTCTTTACCTCCGCAGCAACGAATAATATAAATCCTCGCTGCAAGCGAGAATACTAGGGTCTCACAGAATGGCAACCTAATCCTCAACCTCTTGATGTTGCATTCTGGTCTGTTTGCTCTATTGGCGAGAAATCCTATCCGAGGCAGGTCAAGAAGATGAGGTGGGTAGAAATTGCGAAACCACATGGCGCATATTTATAACATCCCGAAGTATCAAACTTTGTACACTCAGACATAACAATATTATGGTACATGAAGACATTCGACACATTCGAATCGCTGGCCTCCGATATTCCTCCTTTCTGTTGACCTCGCAGAAGCCGCCCGACTGTCAGAAAGATTCAGAGAACCATAAACTCATCTATCCACTCGATTCCCAGTCCAATCTTGATATGAGCAAACTCTGCCAATTGCGGAGTGACCAACCACCACTGAATCCTCAATACCAAAAGAAGAAAGATTCCCACCATCATCCGACCTCGCATCAACCATCTCCTCATCCCCACCACCGCCAGAAAAATCCATATCCTCCTCACCAAAATCCTCTTTGAAAGGGTTTACCCAATCCGCATCAAGCATTCCCACCGTCTCGCTCTCCTCTTCATAGGCGTACTTGATCTGCTGCACAGAGTGACCCCCATAACCCGTTTGAAAACCACCTCGGCCTTCCATAATCTCGCCTTCCTCAAACTCACCACCATCAACCTGAGTAGTCTTCTCGAGACGAGTCTTGATCCCAGTCTCTGTCTGCTCTTCCTGGACCGTGTTGGCCAATGCTATTTGAGCTTTCTCTTCCTCCGAGTATTCGACACGACCTTCAGCTTTGTTCTTATCGAGAATGGAGAGGGCGATATGTTTGAATACCATAGCGACTTCTAAGGGACCCGTATTGACGATCTCGAGATGTTGGAGGAGTGGTAGGTCGATAAGGCCGTGAAGAGCGTTGAGCTTCTCCTATTGCAAAGTATGGTCAGCTTCATATCTCCCCTAAGGCGCCAGAGCGGAGAAAAAGATACGCAAGAGAAAGACAGAGTGTAAGGAAAAGTAGAATAGAGTAAACATACCTCCCTATCAACAGCAATCTCCGCCTCCCTCCCGCACCTCGGCTTATCACCCCTCGCATAGTCCCAACCCTCATTCCAAAACCTGACCCTCACCCACTCCACCCCCTGCAATTCCCCTCTTACCACCTCCCCCAACCCAACCATCTTCTCCTGCATCCTCACCTCCTCAAAATCCCTATCATCTCCCTCCAACTTAGTACCCAGCCATCCCACTGGCACAACAATCCGCATCTCCACCTTCTTGATCATCTTCCTAAACATCTCGGGCACGACATCGATGAACGTAAGTAGACCGTGCAGGTTGGGTATGAATGAGCAGCCCCATCGGCCGTTGGCGATGAGGAAGGTGTTATGTGTGTAGAAGATGGTGCGTGATTCGAGGGCAATTTGGCGCGAGACGAGGAAGAGGGCTGTTTGGGCGGAGGGGACGTGTGGGTTTGTGCGGAGGGCGCGCCGGGTTCGTGGGGATGTTGTGGGGTATGGGGCGGGAGAGAGGACGAGGAGGGTGTAGATGGTGTCGCGGACTGTGAGGGGGAGGCGGAGGAAGGGGAACGGAGGACGGGGGAGGAGGGGGTCGATTGCTGGTGGTGATGGTACTGGGCTGATGGGAGGACTGGAGAGAATTGTTGTTGATGATGATGATGAGGCTGGCGGCGATGTGAGACTGAGGGCAGCGACCTGGATGTGGCAAGTGGTAGCATGAGAGCTTGCTGATGCTGAGGCGGAGGTGATAGATGCCATCATGGCTGTTGTGAGTTCGTCTTCGAGAGCGAGAGATAGGGCGGCTTGTGCGTTCTTTTGGAGGAGCAGAGCATTTGTTCGAGTGGTGGGTGAGGTCTCAATGCCTTCTTTGACGCCAAGTAGTGAAGTCTCTTTCAAAGCAGGCGTAGATGCGTCAATTTCCATCTTGTTTGGAGTTGTCTTAACTGTCGAACTTCCTTCCTTGTCGTGGATTTCATTGGAGATGTCCACGGTCTTTGTGTTTTCGCTAGATTCGCTTGTCACCTTTGTCGCGCGACTACTATCCGACGTCGCATGGTCCTTAGTGAATGCAGAGTATTGGGACATTTCAGATCTGGGTAGTGCGTTGATGTTTGGAAGACCGGATAGCACGCGTGTCGAAGTCGCATCCATTCCGTCCTTCGCTGATATCTTCTCCTCATTCTCAGCAGGGGGATCGTTGCTCGAGTTCATCATCGCCTCATCCATGTGACCCGAGTTTTGACCTTCGAGATCCAGAAGAGACTCCTTGGTAGCCAGATCAGCCATAGACTGCTCCATGGCGTAGCGAAGAAGCTCATCGTCGTCCATATCATCAACATCTTTAGACGCATCCTCTTGAGTCTTCTTCATCCAATTAGCCTTGCCAAATTGGGGAGGCTTCTTGGATGCTTTGTTCTTGAAGCTGAATTTAGACTTGTTAGTTTGTGTAGCGAAACCGCCAATTATCCTCCAGAGATGGGCTGAGATGCTTTTCTTGTCGTTGCTGGTGTCCTGGGTCTGGTCCTTGTCTTTGGCCACACTATCGGCACCAGTATCGACGGAGATGGAGGCGAGAAGATTACTTGCGTAGTTGACAAGCGACTCATCGACGTCTATATTAGCAGGATCTGGTGTTGTAGGTGTGTTTCCAGTAACAGAGATCGATGCTAGAAGACCAGAAGTCCAAGCAAGGAGAGACTCGTCTCCAGGCTGGACGGGCGGTGCTGGCTTTCCAGCTGCCATGCCCTTGAGCATTGCATAAAGAGCATTGCCGGTGGCCGGAGAGCTGAGTTTCTTGTTCTTCATCTTCTTTGACTTAGCCTTTGATTTGGACTTTGTCTTTGACTTCGAAGATTTGCGGAACAAGCTGTTGAGACCACCTTCAATTGGCTCCAAAGAGACATCGGAGGCATTGTCGTCAATATGATCGCCAGTTGGGACCCATTGGGTTGGGACGGTGTACTTCGTGTTTGTAGGTGATGGCGCATTGGAAATGCTAGTCAGTCCTTCATCAACTGCTTCCAAGGAGACGTCGGACACGTTCTTGTAAATGTTGGTGATTGATGGGGCTTCTGGCTCTTGGACTGCGCATTCTGCAGAGGATGGGAGTAAGGTGGAGTTTGAGATGCTACTTTCTTGTGCTGCTCGAGGTGGGGAGTTGGGCGAGTTGTGGTTTTCGTTTGACCTCATCACCGCATCGTTGGATATGTCAGGTTCTTTCATCCTGCTCATATGCACGGTGTATCTTCTCTTTCTGCACGAGAATCGTTCGTGGCGTGCGCTGGGTGTCACGATCACTGATGTGTTGGTTCGAAGGAATGGGGTGGGGATGGGAAGGAGCAGAATTCGAGACATGAATTTGAATATCAGCGAGCTCTGCGTTGCTATTGTGTGCTCGGCTCGAGAGTCAATTTTCGCAGACACTAGCACTAAACGGGCTCGAACAATGAAAAGGAAGCCCAGCCTTGTTTTTAGCGCCTGCCAGGTTTGTTGACATGCAGATAATCAATAAGGCTTGAAGTGAAGTGGATGACTGATCCATTCAAGCGAGGGTGCAAAGTGGCAAAGCGGAGTCAAGTCAAAAGGACGTCAACGGAAGCAAAAGCACTTGAAGCAGTAAGGCCTAACGACTGGCGAATGCAAATATGATAAAACGCGATGAGTTACAAAGAAATATGTATAAGAAAGAAACCGGGACCCCATTCTTGAACACCATGATCACCTTCTCATTAATTGAACCATTTCCCTATAACCTATATCCAGAAATTTGCTGCTATTTGAGCATGACCCGTATCCCTTTACTATTCCTTTCCGACTAAAGCAATCATAACAATACCATTAACGAAGCTATGATAACAAGCCCGCCAATGCACTTCGAGATACCTCGGCCAGAAGCGACCGAAACAAGGATGTTCGTCGAAGGTGGGGTCCCGGCTGGCTCTCCGATTGAGGTTGGGGTGGGAAATGATAAAGCTGCCGTATTGATGGGCAGAGATGTCTCGGTGGGACAACTTGTGGTGGTCGTCTGAGTACTGGGAAGAACGCACGAGCAGGTGCTTTGAGCGGAGCAAGGAAAGGGTCCCTCGGTGCCCGTCCACTAGATCGAGTTAGCTGATGGGACGATTCACCACGAGTTCAAACCTACTGTCGATGTCTGTCCTGTGCATGTACAGTCTTGTGGACATGATGTCAGTGTAGAGATTGCCGTGGATGTGATGGTCATGACCGGATACTCGAGCTCACAACTCTGTGATGTTGCGCTTTCTGTAGTATATTCACCGCTTCGCGCTCCAAGTAGATCGCTCGAACAGAGCTTCAATATAGTGGTCTTGGTGACATTGATCGTACTCGTAATTTTTGCCGTCGAAGTCTTCACTGAAGACCTGACAATGCTGATCGTGGTCGTATCCTTGACCGTCACGTGCACAGTAGCCGTCTGTGTTTGAGTTGATCGGAAAAGGTGTGTGGTGGTCTTCGTAGTCATGATAGTTGAAGTCGACTTGACGATCGTTGTTGTCACTGCTGTTCTGGTAGATGTGGATGAGCATGTCCCTGTAGTTCTGGTGACGATTGACGTAGTGAAGATGATGCTGGTTGGAGCACAAGTACAAATGCTGGTAATTGATGAAGTTGCCAGTGATGTTGTGGAGGAAAGGGCAAGTGCTGTAGATGTCCCACTTTGGGAAGATAATATTGATGGCAATGAGGAAGCTTGCGAAAGAGTTGACGACAGCAGAGAAGCTGAAGACAGCGAATTAGTTGAAGACCGCAAAGAAGTTGAAGCGAGTGAAGATGTCGGAAGAAGTGAAGATACTGGGAAACTAGAGCTTGAAAACGACGTCGAGGGTGTTGATAGTGACAAAGTTTGAGAGAACGCACTTGACAACAGGGACGAGCCTGGACCTGAATCAAATCGGGTTAGCGAGGATTTTCTGAAAGAAGGCAAGAAAGGAATGCTCTGACAGAACCCCGGACCCAAAAACAATTCTGAATTCAGTGAGGGAAGTGAGGCCGAAATATTAAATCAAGGCCCACCCATGCTGAGAGAAGTAAACGTACCAGTAAATGTGGCGCTTAGAGGTACTGAGGTGGGCTGCACCGTAGAAAATGGCGTTGTAGATGTTGGCGATTGAGTTGCAACCGTGGACGGGTTCGTAGTTGGATCTACGGTCGCGCTCGTAGGTAGGCCCGTAGACAGGTCCGTAGGCACATTTGTCGCGCTGGGTGTCAGGCTCGAAGGTACCAAGGATGTGCTGGTCAAGATGTTGGAACCGGAGGTTGAACCGAGGGTCGCTGGAACTGACGGTGTTGAACTCGGCTGCGCAATCGAGCTTGAAGATGCCACAGCACAAGCAGCTGGTACATTGACAACATTGGTATCCAGTGTCACCGTAGCCCCAAGGCCAAATGCTCGTCCGGCTAACGAGGCACCAGTACCAAAGGTAACGGATTGGTCTGCAAGTATGGTTCCAGAAAGAGACGTTCCGAGTCCTATTGTCGCAGAGGATCCAACTGCCCAAAAGACTTGACATTCCTGTCCGCCGTTGATGAGGACGACCGCCGAATTGGATGCTGTTGTCAAAGCTGTTCCGATCTGGAAGTACCATGCATCATCTGCTGCTCCTGTCCCCACCAATGTAAGAGTGCCAGTAAGCTGTGCCGCAGCGCTGAAGGTGTAAGTCCCTGGTAATAGATTTTGATTCCCGAGGTCTTGTCCTGTGAGATCTGCGTCCGAACTCAAGCCATTGATGGTCGTAAAGGCGGCAGTCGCATCTAAGTCGACCGTCGTTGTCTGCCCTCCGATGGCAAGGTCCCCGTTGATGATTCCTGGAGGGAAACCAGTAACGCTTGTGTCTCCTGTACCGAGATCACCATTGATTACTGTTGCTCCGGTGTTCGTTACACTCGCAGCGCCATAAATGCCGTAAGGTTCGGCAGTACCCAGGTCGATCTGGGAATATTAGCTAGGATAGTCACCGTTCAGATAGGAATAGCAAACTTGAGCGGAGCAAAGAGTGAACAGTTCGAAAACGCCAAGAATAACAAGCAACCTCATGATGGGGACGGGCATAATGAATCAATCACGCCCGTACCGCAGGCGTTTTCTGATGATGAAGAGAAAAGGAGTGAAGCAACGAAGACAACAAACTAAACATGGTGTGGAATGGACCAGAACGGGGTTCTTAAAGTGCATGTATACGCGGCATATCAGTACAATAGAACCCCGCTTTGCGAGTGAGCCGGAAAGCCACCTTGATACTCAGATGATAGGTTTGAACTCTGCCTTCAATACTACTCTCGGTCCTTTCGATCCCAATGAAGATTTTTTTTTTCCTTCTTGATTTCTGAGCCGCTTCAGTAATTTCAAGGTCGAGGCAATGCTGAAGCTTTGACCTCGCGGGAGCGCAACTTACAATTGAAGCTTTCCAACGGTACAGACATGGCCCCACTGTTTCTCGGGATGTTTACATTTGTTATTGCGAAACAACTCGAGGCGCTCGAAGAATGACTTGACATTCCCAGTCCCTTTTCAAAGACTTCTGTACAGATCGACCCCGCACGATAGGGATCAAGGGATCGCGATGAGCCTCATTTGGCCCGCAACTAGCGCCCATGACTCAAGGTGGAATGAGGTGCGCGTGAGAGTCGCCACGACACTGACACCAATATCTCTGCCGTTGAAGACACATCAAATGTCGCAAACACATAGAAGAAACAGGGAACGACATATCGTCTCCAGCGCCTCATGATGTCGGTATAGCCCCTTTCACTGGAATGGACTGCGGAGGCATTGGGTGGAGGCGCTGGATGGCAGGACAACTTGCGATTGCCTGAGACATCGAAATCTGGCTAGGGATGCATTTGGGCAGCATGCTGACCATTTGAGCTGAGGAGGAGGGAGTTCGTGAAGGGGACAAAGCAGTTGAATACGCGTATTGAAGGCCACGACTTCTGAAGAAGGGGGTTTCGTGTTCATGGATGGGATGATGTTCAGGATTGAAAGTTGGATGATGAGAAATTTAGGAGTGAAAAGTGATAAATGCATTAAACGAGCATGCACAAATTTGTACAACTTCGACCACGTGACTCTGCACTCACTGAGAGTTTACTTCCCAACTGTAGAGCTGTTGTATATCTAATAAGAAGCGATTTTAAGTACTCCTGGTTCCCTTGGCAGTCATAATATCATTGAATCCTATTATCTTCATCTGCCTTGAGCACAAGAACGTCCACAGGTCGCTGAATTAAACTCCCTGGGCTTCTCCAGGGGCTCTCACGCTAGAGATCTGGTCCCAGGAGCGACGGGAACCTCCCGAGTCCTGATGTCCTTGAAGTTCCAGGTTCTCTTTCCTTCACTATATCGCCACGACTCATCCCACAACAAGCTTTCTTAATCCATAGAACCATCGGCCTATTAAAATCACTTACAGACGTGGATTGGAGACAAAATACATTCCGCACTCGCGATATCAAATTGCGGAATTCGAAGTGATCTCCACCAAAGGATGTCAGACTTGCCCCGCTATATGTAAGATCCACTGCGGAAGGTCGCGATATCGATGTGCAACAAACAACAAACAGACCGACAGCGGACGTTCAAGAAGATGAGAGCGATGCTTAACAGGAATTAATGGAAGGATTGGAGCTTCATTTCAAGCTGAAGTGGCTGCCCGGATGTTAAGGTAGGGATTAAAAAGACTGTCACGTGGATGGACCTCCCATCCTTCGTTTCCTCTCGACTGTTTTCCCTCCAGGCTTGCAGTCTGAAGTCATGAGTGAAAATTTCAAAGATTCTTCACTCACCGATGATCACGATGCGCATATACCCTGCAGTAGTTCTCTTCAATTGATTTCGAACAGCTTCTCTCCAGAGCCACAGCTCCATACCTTCGTAAGCAGAATATGGCAGATGTCGTGAAGCAATATCATTTGTCCCTCAATTACGACGGCTCTTCTGCGATTGGATGCCTGAAACCAAGTACCTGGCTTGGTCCAAACAGGCGATACGGTCAAGCATCCACCTTTGAAAATTCCCTTTCCCCACGTCGCTGATATCTCACCCTACAGCGTACTCAGTGTGCAGCCGGCCTGGTATGACCGGCTTGGCGCTTCCGGGTGAGATGGTGGAGCGAGTGCGAAGACACTGAGCTTGGATACAGCTCTCCTCATCAACATGGGGCAGAATAATGCCCGTTCAGAGCCGACCTGAGTGTAAATGCCGAGGGACAGAGAGCTACAGTTCAGAAAGTGAAAATCATTGGCCCGTGAAACCCGAGATGCGAGGCTTGATGACAGAGCCGGGTTGAGTACAAAAGTGAGTTTCAGTCTCACGACTGACGTATCCTCACTTCCTCATTTTGGAATTTCGACTTTCTCTCGGGAAAGAAAGCAAAATATATCATGTCACCTATCATACCATTCAAGATCGATGTCCCGGATGCTTCACTAGCAAGACTTAAGCAGAAGCTGGAATTGACTCGTTTCCCAGAAGGAGAGATCGAAGAAGCAGGCTGGGATTATGGCGCTCCCTTGTAAATGTCTTCTTATCAATAGAATGATATGTTATCTAACACACACCAGGAAAGAAGTCAAAGCCTTGACCAAATACTGGATCGAAGAATTCGACTGGCGAGCCATAGAAAAGAAACTCAATGCCATTCCTCAATTCAAGACCGAGATTAAAGTCGAGGGTTTCGATCCAATCGATATGCATTTCGTGCATCAGAAAAGTGATGTCAAGGGCGCCATTCCACTTCTTTTCTTGCATGGCTGGCCCGGAAGCTTCTTGGAGGTTACGAAGATGTTGCCTCTACTGAAGGGAGAGGATGGGAAGCAGGCTTTCCATGTTGTGGCGCCGAGCTTGCCGAACTATGGCTTTTCTGGAAGAGTCACGAAGGTGGGAGATTTTTCTTGTGGTTTTGGACATTACTGATGAAAGTAGAAAGGATTCGGACTTGGTCAGTATGCTGAGGCTGCCAATAATCTCATGCTAGCCCTTGGATATGATCAATATGGTGAGTATCCTCCCACGAAATACACCTAAAACTTATATTAACAACCATCCAGTGACTCAAGGAGTATAGTCGCCTACATTTGCGTTTCGACCATGAACTAATATGAAGTAGGGCGATTGGGGAGCTATCATAATCCGCGTGATCGGTGCCCGCTTCCCACAACACAACAAAGCCTCGCATCTCAACTTGGCGATCGCAGGCGAGCCAAAATGGGATGATAATAACCCGAAACCAGAGTATACCGAGCGTGAGCTCACAACCATGAAAGCCGGCAAAATATGGCGAGAGACTGGCAATGGATATTTCGCTATTCAGTCTACCAAGGTAATCACCCGACCTGCCCAGATAGAGTACACCAGTGTGACAAGGATTAACTGCTCTTCTAGCCGGCAACATTGGCCTTCTCCCTAGCCGACTCGCCTACAGGTCTTCTAGCATGGATCTATGAAAAGCTCGTCGGCTGGACAGACGACTATCCCTGGACACCCGACGAGATCCTAACCGTACGCTTTCTCCCCTTTCCTCTCCCTCTCCCTCACACCCAACCCCCCCTCCCTTCTTCCCCTTCCGTTACTCACTAACCACTTCTCCCCCTAAAGTGGATCTCGATCTACCAGCACTCGACCCCCGGCCCCGGCGCCTCCATCTACACGTACTACGAAGCCACGCACGACCCCAACTTCAACTTCCTCACCATCCAGCAATATATCGACGTGCCGCTCGGCATCGCCGATTTCCCAAAGGAAGTCGCTGCTGCGCCGAAGAGTTGGAGGAAAGGGTTGGGCCCGATTGTTGAGGATGTGGAGTTTGAGAGGGGTGGCCATTTTGCGGCTTGGGAGAGGCCGGGGGATGTTGCTGGGTGTTTGGTGAGGATGTTTGGGAGGGGTGGGGGGTCGGAGGGGGTTGCGAGGGTGTGAAATTTGATGCTTATGATATTTAGGAATGAAGGAGTGATGACCTGAATATACTTTGGGTGAATATTCACCTGCAGGGACGTGAGAGGGTCTATGCTGTTATGTGCAATGCGTCGATTCCCCCCTTCCCCTCCAGTTTTGCATTTCTCCTCATTTCCTGAACCTGACAGTTGAAGAATACTATCCAGAACGATTCTCAAAAGTATCCAAACCCGAGCATCCTATACCCCAAACTTCCGAAACATCCACCCCTCAAAACGCCCTTCACCCTCACCCCTCACCCCTCACCCCTCCACCCTCCTCATCCCACAAACCGTAATCTTCACCTCCCTCGGATCCAAATCAATCAGATTCCCCTCCATCGCCGTACTAACCAGACTCGCCTTCACAATCTCCCCAATCTCCTTCTCCAGCATGCCAGGCGTGACGATCTCCTCTCCCACGGCTTCCAGATCCCGCTTCCACTCGCTCCAGCTGTCGTACTCGTTCTTGTCGAGCGTGGGGATGTTGAGCGCCCCGCTGATGTACACGATGCGGTCTTTATTTAGCTTGGTGAATTGCATCGTGCCGATGTATGTGTCCTGATTGTGATTTAGCTCTATCTTTGCATTGATTTTCCGGGGAGATGAGCTGAGTTGGTTTGCACTCTCGAATCTGAAGTCTGAGATGATCGACCGCAATCTAATCACTTTCGAAAATACGTACCATATCTCCCCAATCATAAATCGGCAGAATGATCTCTTGCAGTGCGGGTAACAAAATGAATAAATCGTTCAATTCACCATGTCTCAAAGCCTCCCATGAACGGTGATCTAGGATGAGTGCTTTCAGGGTTTTCTTGCGGGATGGTGGAATGACTTCGTGCCATTCCATGGGGTCATCAGATTGGCAGTACAACGCTCGTGAAGGCGTGCCATCGGGTTTGAGGAATTGGATGCTTTGGTTCATGATGTGTGTTGGTGGGGCGGGTGCAGTGGTGATGGCTCGGAGTTCCCTCCTGGGTGGAAGCTTGACAGATCTTGGGAGGACTTGGCTGGGAACGCCTCCTCTTTGGGTGAAATGATTATCGGAATGAGCTACTACGTGATTTGGATAAGTTGGAAGTGTACAAGGGTTTTATATAGAAGAAAGGAGAAGCAGATACTCGAATTGAGTTAGTTGGATGCTCGGTTGCTGATGTTTTGATGAACGAACTGAAGGCTGGGCAGAGCGGAAAGATCGGGCGAGGAGTCGGGACGGGCAAGTGACACGATCACGTGAAATAGATTCACCTTCGCGACTTCCTCGCTTGTTTTAGCGCCCCGCGTCGCGTCTTCCTTTATTTCCATGCTCCTTCTCTCCATCTGCTTCGACTTTCCTTCGACAACTTCGAAGTCAGGACAACACCATGTTCCATCAACTTCGACTCGACTCCTGGATCGAGGACAAGATGCTGGACAACGGTGAAAACGGTGAGCTGCCAGCCGGCATGGACGATTCCATTTCTCCTTCTACAGAATTCAACGCCACGGAATTCAAGGCCAGCCTGAACGCTTGCTTGAAGTCAATCAGGAGCTCAGGTACTTTCGCGACCTTCGATCGCATGAGAAGTGCGCCTGATCCTGGCATTTACTTGAAGGACCCTGCTACTTCCATCTCACTCCCTTTGTCAGACGAAGATGCGCAGAAGATCAAGCTGGCTTGCAGCGCTGCATACAGCTCGGAAGGCGAGGCACTTTCCGTCGCTTCGAATGCTTGGGGAATTACCTCAGGTAAACTTGAAGTTCAGAGTGAGGCGTGGAAGCAACGTCTCAGAGGCATCGTTATCACTGCATGTATTAACTTGGGTCTGTACGCGACTCGCGACAGGAGATTTTCCCGTACACTATTCGACTCTAGATCTGCTGAGATTTCCGCTGAGCTCTCCAAATTGGTGCTGTGCGAGCAGGGTGATCTGTCTGAGCCTAGCCAGTGGTGAGACTTCCATATATTCTCCGACAGGCACTCATTGATGCTCGCAGCTCCGAAGACGTTCCCGGCATATTTGCAACTCTTTCAATTGTGCTTCCAACAAATCATTCTGGCGGCGAAATCACGGTGATCCATGCAGGAGAAAAGAGGGTGTTTGATCCCTCGCCATACTCCAATACCGAAGCATCCTGGACTGGCTGGTAATGAAGCGAGAATTCTCTGCGTTACAAGCTTCAGCTGACTAGTCAATAGCCTTGTGGACGCCTCATATGAGAATAAGCCAATTTTGACAGGTCGTCGATTGATCCTCAAATATAATCTCGTTCATGCTATAGACAAGTCCACTATATTGGCCGAGAAAGCCAGAGATGGCGCTCATGTCGCCCAACTCCGCAATTTATTCTCGAATTGGAAAAGAAATTTCCACAATGAGCAGTACCCACGAACGCTGGGCTATGTACTTGAACATTACTACACGAATTTCTGGGCAAGCTACAGTCTAACAGGTCGTGATCACCATGTCGGCTCCCATCTTCGAGATATTTGCGAAGAGTACGGACTCTCGCTCTACATTGCTGAAGTTGAGCTCGAGGTTTCGGGAGTCTGTTGTGATTATGACGAAAATGATGAAATTGAAAACTGGGAAGGAACTGATCCAGGATCTGTCGGATTCCACGCCTTCACCGGAGACCCTGATCGACACACCATCCTGAGAAAGGTCTATGACATGGATGGGAGACACATCGAGCAATGGCTTGATTTTGATGAGAAATACTTCGTGCAGCAGGATACATTCGCAGGTGTCGATCCCGATGAGGAATATATGGATGTGGATCAAGAAGGCGACCCGGTTCTCACAGAAAATGGAGAAGTCACCCTGCATCACGTTTATCTCAGAACAGTAAGACTCCCGCATTGACTGTAGCACTACTCGAGCTGATTGCCTTGATGAAGATCGCACTTGTCATGCCCAAATATCACCGAGCCGAGTTTTTTGTAGGCCCCTACCTTGACACGGCAAGCAAATCTTACCAACGAGGCGAGAGAGCGACTCGAACACCAAAAGGCGTTGCTTCTATGGTTGAGGAATTGTCTAGTGATTTGGCTCATAGCCCAGGCAATCTTAGTATCTTGAGCGGCCTCGAGAAGATCTGTAAATTGGTAATCCGGCGGTCCCAAGAACTCATGGCCTCAGATGCATCATATCGCTGGAGTGAAGCTAGGACCAAACATAGCCCTTTCTTCTCTGGAGAACTCAGGATTCGGATATTGTTGACGTGTATCGACATTGGTAACAAAGAACTGTTTCTTGAAGCATACGATCTTTTCCAGGACAGATTGCCTATTTCATCCTTCAGGAATATTGGGGTGGCTGTTAGGCGGTTCAATTTAGAGTCAATGCTGCCGAAGTGAGTCTGTTCCAAATCCCAGAACGAGTGGTGCTAGAGCTGACTTGGTGCAGGACAATTGCTCGGATTTTGCAGTCCTCTCACCAGCTCCAGACACAATTCGACATTCTACAGTCAATCTGGGCTGGTCTGACCGAGGAAGCTGATAGGCTGGAGACCGCGCCTGATAATGCTTTGAAGGGTTGGATTGGGGCCGCAATACATCAAGCAGTCGATCGAGACAACAATTACATGGGCTTCGCAGATCATGGACACGCTCTGGCCTGCTGTTGCAAAAAGTTGGCAAGCGTCGCACCCGACGACATACACAATAAGTGCGTACTATCGGTCGACCTATGAATCATTCTGACGTAATTGGACAGGTTTCTCCCTGCTATCAGGCGACAGTTCGCCGACAAAGATAATGTCACAAGTACAGCCATGGCATTTCTAGCATCCGTGGCAGATGATGGAGCTACCGAGGCGCTACCTATGAATCTCGCGAACGAAATATTCCTTTATATAGTCCCTGGACTTGCGGAACGGTTTAGCTTTGGCTATCATCAGTCTTGGGATTATTCTAAGAAGGAGACTCAACAAATCGACCATTTCTTGGCGTTTTTCGACCGCAGCTACCAGCTTGGACTTCTGAGCGAACTCAATGTTATAGTCTCGGGGCTGACCTCTGAATCCATGGGTAATGGCGATATTAATATTACGCGATTTAACACCTACCTCCTACCGATGCTCAAGCGTCTAGCGGCCTGGCTCTTGGGCACCATGGTTCCTGCTCAGGGCTCGCCCGTTCAGGCACTGTTCCAAGGACTCTTGCCTGTCTACATCAAAAGATTCGTAAAAAAAGAACCCCGGCCACCTACAGACTGGACTCGACCAAAATCACCGGCATATTGCTATTGCAGAGACCATGCTGCCTTCAACGAATTCCTACAAGACCCAAATCGGGAAATTGGCAGATTCGTCATGAGCATACGGCGGCAAAATCATATTCAAGCAGCAGTGGATAAGACCGAATTCTACACTGACATTGACCGCAGCGAGAGGAATCGTGCTCTCATTGTCATCAAGAATCATCAAAGACATTTCGTTGCTGATCACGAGGCATGGCAGAAGCGCAAAGACACTGCAGCAGCGAATATCAAAGATCTTGCCTCTGAAGCAGAGTTGAGAGCTTTACTTGGAGATCTTTATGATTCTGTCACGACTGCTACGATAACTGAAGAAAGTGAGGTAGTCGGTATAACACAAGTTGATCAGTCGCGGCCTCTTGAGAATGAAGTTGGAAGCTCACGGTCCTTTGGCAAGCGAAAGGGTACGAAGAGAAGATATGTCGAGTCGGATGATGAGGATGACGCCTAAGGAACAGCTCTTCTGGTATGCATCAACGCTTGAGCATCAAGAGTTTGTGAAGACGCATGGTTGTTGCCAATTCGCTTCATCTATACTCTTGCTTTTTACGTGGGTCGCATAGTGAGCTGGTGCTTGGGAGGAGGCTGAAGAATTTACAGACGAATACCTCAGGACACAATTACGAGCAGATCACTTGCTAGCATAATTAATTTACAGGAATTTGCCATTACTTACCTGTCCATGTCCAGGGAATTCGAACCATGTCTCCGTAGAGCGGGAGGCGATGATAAAGCCATTTAGTTGTCCTCTGAGGTTACGAATCACTTCCTGTCCAGAGCCCTTCCTCACCAAACTGTGTGATCAAGAAGCACACCCTATATGAGTGTCTGCAAATTTCACGCCCAAAACTCAATTTCGTAAGTAAAGAGACATGTGATGAGATCAGCTGACCGGACGCGAACAGTCGCGTCGTCCTTGGGAATCGCGTCACTCCATTTTCATCAACAGCGACATCTATTAGAACGGACACAGCAAGAGATGTCTGATCTATCAAAACCAGCAGCCCTAGACCTCCGCGAAGGCCTCCTAGAGTGTCTCTCCAACATCGAACCTAGCGACACATCAAAACCATTCGCTATCTCCAGCGCACTTCTGAACCCCATCAATCCCGGCATTGTGTTCACAGATGGACCCATTCTCGGATCCATTGGCCTTCCGCTCTCGGATAGAGATGCTGAAGTCATTCGAGCAGCTGGAACGCCGTTGCCCGTTCCCACAAACGTGAAAAGCGGCATGAACAATGCAGAGCCTGGAATTACCCCGCCAAAGCCAAATATCTGGGAGGTACCAGCTAGTATGTTCGCGCTGCGAAATCCGGCTTGGGATGGCTTGCTGAAATGGATCGTGAAGAATGTAGCAAAGGGATTGGGTGTTGATGCAATGGGCAATGCGGTTTCTGCGCAGTTGAGTAAGGTGTCAATGGTTGAGGAGGGGGCGATGGTGGAGCCGAGTCGGGAGTGAGTTTCTTGTCTATCATTTTGAAAATATACTTGAAGCTGAGTTTTATTTGTACTGATATCGAATAGAGGCGATCAGACGGCAGCTGTGCCTGGAATGTTCGGTACTTTGATCATCGCTCTACCTTCTTGGCATGAAGGCGGTGATGTCCTTATCACGAATGTGGGGAATCCGGAGACCAAAAGTTTTGGTACGGCGGAGACCTCGGGGTTTGATGCTAGTTATATTGCTTGGTAAGTATTTATAGATCTGGGTAAATTTGTGTGATTAGGAGAGGAGACTGATGCGTTTGGTGTGGCTTAGGTTCCACGATGTTACACACGCGCTGAAGCCCGTCACTGCTGGGCGAAGACTTACCTTAACGTATCACCTTGTGCATGAAAATTTGGGTCCAGATGTACTGGCTGCTAGTTCGAACAAGACGTTTGGGAAGCTGGATATGCTGTTCTCGTACTGGCACGCCAATGTACAGGAGGAAGTCCTTCACTTGGGTTACCTGCTCGATGGGAAGTATCGCAAGAACCCTGATTTATCGTTTGATATGTTGGAGGGTGCTGACAAGGAGACCGTCACTTATTTGCGAGACGCCGGTAGCAAGCATGGTGTTTGCATATACCTTGCGGAGCTAACGCGGTGGGTTGATCTTAATGATTACGACGATGACTGGGGCGCCGACGACAGCGATTGCATCGATCAAGAAAGCGCCTGCACTTATCTGACTAATGTAGTTGAGCTAGACGGCACTCAAATCGCGCAGAATTTGTTCTTCGAGGATGATTTTCTGGTCCAAGAAGATGCATTCGAGGCCGTAGACTACGACGAGCACCTCTACCAAGAATCGCGGGCGATCTACCATCGGACGGTATGGAAACTTGTCCTTGTTCCGACCTCCATCTAACTTTGAGCTCTAGGTCGTCCTCATCATGCCCAAGGAGAATCGACTTCGTTGCTTCATGACACCCACGGGACCGGTTACCAGGACGAGCCCTTACGGTAGCTTCGTCACAGAGAAAGGCCCACCGTATGTCCCGGATGTCACAGGCTGGATTAACCGGCTATCAGCGAAGCTCTTGACGGAATCAGGTGGTCCCGATGATCGAAATGACATAGAAGCGATCTGCCAAGGCGTGCTCCGAAGATTCCAAGAATGGAGGACTAAAAGCCCCAACGATCCAAAACCCCATCCCGATACGGACTTGGCTAGAGTGATCTCTGCATGTGTCGAGCATGATAAGAGAGATATGTTCTTGGAGGGCTTCGGTATGTGCCCTCCGAAGGTTTCATCGTCGATGTTCAGGTCTGTGGGAATTGCTCTTGTCCGTTGGCAATTAGAAGAACTCCTTCCGCAGTAAGTGGCCTTCTTTCCTCGCCATGACGCAACATCATGCACCGATACCTGGAGGAACTACTCAATTTCTCTTTTTAGCTGCTTCCATTAACCACTTTTCCAGGATATCACAGCATCTCTCGGCTCTCAGCCAGCTGTCCAGCCGCTTCGAAATCATCGAAGCTCTGAAAGCAGGTGTGGCAGAGGCATCCCAGAAAACTACCTACGATGACACCAGGTTTCAAGAATGGACGAGAAACGAGGCCGATAAGACGATTTGTGCACCAGCAGTTATTGCGACTGGAATAACCTCTGCAAGTGATGGAGTGCTCCTTGCAAACCACTGTGTAACACTACCAACCTCAGACATGACGAACAAGTAAGAGACAGACCAGACTTACTGGAAGCACCCCTGCTGACATTGGGAAGGATACTGCCGGCAGTTAAGAGGAACGTAAAGTGTACATCGATGACAATTTCGTTCCAGCTAGCTATATTCGAAGCCTCTGTGGATGGCAGCCTCTCACCAGATGCAGCGCGCGATATCTTTAGCGGAGTCATGTCAGAAATGCTTCCCGACTTTGGACTTCGGTCGCTGGGCTCTGTGACTCTCGAACAACCTCCGAATGAGGAACTTCCCAAGTGGAAGTCCAAGTGGCATCCACCACCCCTGCCAGTCATGGTCCCTACTCTGCAGCGAATCACCGACATTGCGAGCCTTCTTTGCCACTGCCAACTCCTTGGTCTGGACCAGCATCTAAGTGCTCTTATTTCGAAGTTGGCTACCGAAGCAAAGATGACGGGTGTCGGTGATTTCCCCTCCACCTTCTTGCCCTTCCTGAAAGCACTTGGAGCTTCTCTCAGAAAGTGGAACATCGAAGTCCAACACTCAGCCTTCCAAGGTCTCTTTCAACACGTCATGAGCACCTACATCGAGCGATACATCCAACAACCACCACCCATATTCAAAGACTGGACACGAGAAACCGTCACCTGCAAGCCCGACTGCAAAGACTGCGAAAAGCTCAACGAGTTCCTCGCCAATCCTCACAAGCAAGCAGCAGACTTCCTCGGCGGCGCATCGCGCAGGGATCACCTACAGGCTCAAGTCGCTGGCACAGGGATCGAAGCTGAGCAGAGAAGGAAATATGCTTCCGGATCTGCATATGCCTTGTTCTTGACGAAGAATCAGAGATATATTGAAATTGGTCGTAAGGCGTGGGAGAAGCGTGGCGAGGAGACTAGGAATAGTTTTCGGGATATTGAATCCGAAGCGAATCTCAAAGCGCTGCTTGGAGATGCTTATGCGGCTATCATCTCGGGGACTTTGCCTGAGCAGCGAGCGATGCATTATGTGCCTCCTTTGGGGACGAGTGCTAATACTGCGAATCGTTTGCCACCGCCAGGTCCGAGAGGAATCAAGAGAAAGTCCGTGGAGATGATCGTGATCGATGATTGAGTAGTCGGTAAACAAGAACCTAGTCTTTCCCGCAGTTTGTTTTGCTGTGTGTTATTTGGCGTCTTGTCTTTATTTTCTTTGTATTAATGACTTGGGTATCAAAGTTTACAAAACATTGGATTATATCCTCTCCTTTCAACTTTCTAGGCCACCTCCATCTCCGCAAAAAGCTCATCTCCATCTCTCCTCCTTTTATTCGGCACCGACGCCTCACCCGGCTGCACCGCATTCTTCGACGACGCCGTCGAGCACTTCGTACTCGCCCATCTATACGGCGTAGCGCAATACCCACGAGCCGTCCCATCCAGCTGGTCCTCCGAGCCTGGAAACGCCATACAAGTACCACCCGTCGTCCCAGTTCCACAACTCATCCCAACGTACGGACACAAATTCACACAACCTGGGCGAGGGATTTTCTTCCCGGGAGTGAGCGTGCTACAATATGCGTAGTTGTTATCGCAGATCGTGTTTGGATTCGAGCAGAAGAGCGCAGAGGTGGTGGGGTTAACTTTGCATTTCTCTGCTCGAACTGGACCCGTAGCCTTGACTTGATTACTGGTCTGTTTTGGTGCTGTCTTGGCGCCTTTCGCGGCTTCAATTCCTGGACCGGTATTGGAGTTGAAGATCCCATTGATGATGGATCCCAGCTTTACTTCTGAAGTTTCGACTGCAGCTTGAGCAGGGAGGACTGATGCCGGCGGTAGCTTCGTATCAGTTGCATCGGTATTCGAATACCCAGTCGACTCCTTGACGCACAGCTCTGGTTTGTTCCAAATTGCATCTGCTGCGTACTTCCACAGATTCGCGAAATTGATGACAGTGTCTGGCGTGAAGAAGATCCGGCAATCTGCCGCGTCGTACTGGAACTGGAGAGGTATTTCTTCCTTTTTCCTGACCTGATCTCGTAGGTTCAATGTCGCATATGTGATCTCGACTTCTAGCGCTGTCGCGCGATCGGCTAGGAAATCAGCGGGTTGGTTGTTGAATTCGCGAATCGCCTGGGTGTCTGCAATATCGCTGTCGAGTTGAGTGTCAATTCCGTACGAGCGAACACCTCTAGTGAGTCTGCTTGGAGTTAGCATCGTAGGAATAGAAGCTATGAAGTCGGGTCTTTACCCAACAGCTTGCATTGGTCCATAACTTGGCCTGCCTCCGACTACGACCGTCTTCACTCCAGCCTCGTTGTGCATCATTTCGACAAACATGGAGCAAGTCGACGAACACACTCCGTCGGTAAGGATGACGATATCTTCAGCTGCGAACAACTGAGGCTTCTCAGTGATACTCTTATCGTATCCGGTGACGATAAAGCCGTCGGTATATGCTTCGAGAGCTAGGGAATCGAAGAGAGGATCTTCAAGATTGTATCGTTGCTGTACAATGTTAGCCGAGGTCAAACGCGTTCGGTTGCTGACATACTGTGGTGGTGAAACTGTCTCCATTAGACGCATGAGGACCGAAGAACTCTTCCCAGGATCCAAACAATTCGTTTGTGTCTGCATTCAGCCTTGTCGATGCCACCCACTCGTTGGCGTAGAGGTACGTATAATCATCATCGTCGCTTGGCAAAGTCTTGAAGTAATCTGTCATGGCTTTGCCCATGACATTCGCCGCTGGTTGTGCGCGGAGGCGACTTCCGCCGTATGGGTCGATCTTTGGGAAGAAATGTCTGAAGGTATCAATACTATGATATGAACAGTTAGCAGCGGTCTGTCTCAGTGTTGAGGGATTGCACTAACGCGAGTAAAGCATCACCACCAAAATTCCGCTGCAAGTCGATGACAACCTTCTTCATTCCTCTCGAATGAGCGGTACTAATGAAGCGTCCAACAACAGAGGAGTACTCGTCCACCGTATCTCCGAACTCTTGAAAACTTGGAATACTTAGTACGGCGATATTGTCCGGCAGGAAATACCCAGATAGGAAGCCTCCACCGAAAGTTCCGAGATTCTCTTGAGCAATATCTGGAGACGGGTATGCTGCATTGTTCCATGCCGTTGGGCTTGGAATAGCTGTTAAAGTTGCTGTCGGCGAAGTCTGGGACGAAGTCACGGCCGAACTTTCATCTTCTTCGTCTTCCTCGTCTTCTGGAAGCGGTTCTGGATCGTATGATGCGGGCCACCACCCAAGCACGAAGGAGTTGTAGAAATCACCTCCTGTTTCCAGAGGTCCAGTCTCACCTGCAGACTACGAGTTAGTCAGTTCCCCGGATCGAGAATGCTCACTTACTATCACCAAGAAATATTCCTTTCCACGGTGTAGTCACCGTCGTTTTATTCTCAAACCCTATCACAAGGTCTTCGCCTGGGTAGAAAGTCGATCCACCACCCCAGATACTTGGCATGCCCTGGATGACCTGCGCAGGACTACTCATGAGCTGATTCCAGTCGGTATGGGATTCACGCCCTCCGATTGCATTCTCTGCTGCAAATCGAGTCAGGTAGTCGGTCACGTCCTGCCCGTCGAGTGTCACTATAGGGGATGGCTCCCAGGAGTTGCCATCTCTTTGGCTTTGGAATATGTCGGCTGTTGAGAGTCAGGACTTGCATTGGAATTCGAGGGGTGGCTGACATACCCGCGACGTAGACCTTTGGAAGCTCAATCCCATCTTCTGATACAGAAACTATTCTGTAACTAGTACCGAAAGCGAACACACCCAAGATCCCAGAAGCAAGGTCGAAATGGTCATCGTGTGCAGAGTAGATCAACCTCTGTAGAGTTGCCTCAAACTCGTACTGATTCGCGAAAGCTCCAGTATCGATCTTCGTCTGGATCACATCGAGACCTCCAAGTAAATCAACTGGAGGTTGAAGATAGCTTGCAGGAGGGGCTTTCAGATGTGCCAGAGTGGACTGAAACTGGACCGAATCTTTATAGTATTTCAAGAAGCGAGACCCGACTGCGGGGTTGAAAGGAACTGAGGTGAGACACTCGTATACTTTGGAAGCTGGAAACTGGTTGACGGCTAAAGCAGATTTTAATGTCTTGTGCTGAGCTTGGGAGGGACTTTGACTTACTCGCATCTCGAACGATATCACCACATGCTGTGGACTGAGGCGGCGCTTCCCTTTTGACCTGAGACGCAGCGGACTTGGAGGAGGGTGCAGCCTGGGTTCCACTTGACAACAACACACAAATGAGTGTATAAATGAGAAATGAGCACACCATCGTGATCGAATAACGAAAGTAATGATCGACTTTGACGACATCCAGTGAAATAAAATGATGCCTACGAGATATTATATACCGGAACACGAGACGGCACGTCTTTGAATGTCGAAGGAGTGCCCCAACCTCTTGTCATTGACCGCAGGCGGCCCAGGCACAGGACTTAAGGACCAGTGCAGGGAGAAACCGTGGCGGAGCATCGCTTTCCCAGAAGGATACCGCCTGTGGCGCCGTTAGGGCTGACGGGAAGCATGGGACGATTCAGGCTTGAAGTACTTGGGGGCCAAAACCACCCTCGCTGCATAAATTTGCACAGAAATTTGTGATTCATCATCTCTTAAAGTCCCCTGATAGAAGGCATATGAGGCTAATAGGTCCCAATACGGCGGAAAATGGCCGAAGCTGAGGCTCAAACCTCGCGGGCTGAGTTAAGCTTGCTTTGAGGTGGAGGGCATTCCCGAGCTGATCCCCGTGATAGGCGGGCACCGAGCTAATTTTATCGATGAGGATCCCCATGTATCAGCCATCTGCACCTCGCCGTCGGAGCTGGGGTCTGGAGGTTCATCTCATTAATTTCGACCAATCGTGATGAGATAGATGCATGTCAGGCGGCTACAAATATACAGGGCTGCGGCACAGCACACCAACATCAACACTCCACTGCTCCAGGCTTGAAATCCTAAAGAAGTGTTCTTGTCATACGTTGATCACGAAAACAATTCCAGCCACCCGGGTCGACCACGAACACGACCGAAACATCTTTTCTATCTCAATATCTACACTCTGGGGTTTGAACTATGGGTAGACGAGGTTCTGAAGCTTGACCAATTACCAGGATCGTCCTACAAGTTGTTTGTATAGACTGTAATCATGGAAGTGGTTGGACTCCTTGGAAGCATCACTTCTCTCATTGAAGCCTCTCAAAAGCTATTCAGATTTGCCCAAGATGTCTATGAGGCAGACAGCCAAAGATGGGATGTGTTACAGCAGCTCAGTTGCCTTGATGCTGTCTCCAATTCCATAGTCAAGCTCAAAGCAACCGATCCATATGGCAACTGGGTCGAAGACCTGGATCCGAATGATCCAAAGTCTCCAGCATGCGGCCTTATGGTAGCCGTTAGCAAGGTGGAAATTCTGCTCCAAGTCAACGTCGACTCTATGCCTTTGCGAGCGAAGCTAGAGAACTTCAAGTGGCATTGGAAGAAGAAGAAACTTGAACCCTTATTTCATGAGATCAACCAGCACTGCGTGAGTATCCTGATCGTCTTAGGCTGGGGACAGACGGAGATCTTGAGCAAGATTGGGTCGATCACCAGAACCACAGCCGACAACATCAATAGTATGAGAGAATTCATGGAAGAAGATCGAAAAAAGCGGGATGAAGTGAATATGTCTATGTTACAGATGGCCGAGACTGTACGAAATCTGGAAGCCAGTGATAAAAGGAGACAGACCGAGCAGGAGAAAGCTTACAGGAAAGAGGTTGAGAAATGGCTCTCTCCACTAGATTTCCAAGCCCGGCAACAAGCGATCTTCAGAAAGCTGGATTCATTACAAGGAATCTCTATTGGACAATGGTTCTTTGAAAGCGATGCATTCGGGTATTGGAAGGAGGGCAAAATCAGGCTTCTGAAAGGTGTAGGAGAGCCGGGTGCTGGCAAGGTACCTGCCCACGATGCATTTTTATCATATGTCTGACTGACATGTGAAACAGACCGTTCTAACCTCTGTCATCGTGGATAAGCTCACGAAAGAATCGCCTGGGATCCCAGTGCTCTGCGTCTTCCTCGAGAAGGTCGAGAACCTCAAACAGACCCCAGAGGCTCTCCGAGGTAGTCTGCTCAAGCAGATGATTCAGTTCAAGGAGTGCGTGTGAGGCCCCCTCAGCATATTTCTCAGACTGATAAGCGTTTTCCTTCAGGTCTGGCCTGAGCCCTGATATTCGAAAAGCATTTGATAAAGCCACGAGAACTAACACGGCTCCCGATGACAACCAAACTATCGAGCTACTGAAAGTAAGTCCCCAAAAACTCATGACTCATGAGCCACCAATCATCTATCAAACTCGGTTTCCTAACTCGGCCTATGACAATCTAGGCAGAATTCGAACATTACTCTAGAATGTTTGTTGCGGTGGACGGCTTGGATGAAGCGTCGGAGGAAGCAAGATGGTTTATTGAGAATGACCTTCCGGACATTGACCCTAAAAAGCTAAGCATTTTCACAACATCACGACCCGATAAACCTAAGGACCTGGGTATGTTTTGCAATGCGTGTCATCAGGAATGTATCAGGTATATATCTACTCTAGGAGCTTGCCAGAGCATTTCCCTTTCGTTTATTTGGCTAATTTTGATCATCAGATACTTCCTATGTACAGACTGCGAGGAATGCGAGACATGCCATGAGCAGGACATCGAGTGCCTCACACTTTGTGTCAGTTGCTTTGGTGGGGGTGTCCGCTGCCCACACGACTCGGCTCACGAATTGCAAGATACCACGCAAGAAGAGTACGAAATAATGATATCGACCCCGGACAGAGACATAGAAAGATTTGTGATCGAATCGATAAGGGCTGATATGCCTAAGAAACTTCCAAAGACAAGTTTGAGTCGAAACGTGGGGCGGAATGAACTTGCTCGTCGTTGCGCACAATTACCAGATCTCTTTGAACAAGTTCGGAAGTTCATCGTCGAGAAAGCAGAAGGAAGATTCTTACTTGCGAGGGAGTTCGTCAAATCTTTCAAAAAGAAACATACCCTGGGAGACATTAAGCGCATGTTGAAGACTCAGGGGTCAATCGGAATTTTCCCCCTCTACGATGAGGACATGGCCTGGATTGTGAAGCAGGAGAATGGTGGTCTTGCTAGAGAGGTCCTGTCCCTGGTATATCACACGAAGAGGACTTTGACTCTATTGGAGCTGCAACAGGCCCTGGCGACAAGAAATGGCGACATTGAACATGATCCAGAAGATATCATCCACGAAGATGACGTCCTGAACGCCACGAAAGGATTGGTTGCGATCGACAGACTAGAGACTTCCGGGGATGATCTCGATGTGATTGTGCGATTCGACCATTTAACACGACGGGAATACTTCGATACGAATTGGCAATCATGGTTCGAAACAGGACAGGTCGATCTTACGAACAAGTGTCTGACCTTCTTGAACTTCGAGATATTCACAAAGCCATGCGCTTCCGAGGACGCGTTCAAAGTCAAGGAGAAAAAGCTGCCGTTTGTGTCTTACGCAGTCCAATTCTGGGGAGAACACGTCAGAGATGTTGGCCGAGCTTCTACGGAAGTGATAGATCGTGCAGTGGCATACATGAAAAGTTCTTCTCGAGTCGATGCCTATATTCAAGCTGCTTGGGCAGCTAATACTCGGCATCGAGACAAGTGGGATGTGCGAAGATCGATTCATCCACTGCACATCTGTGGTTGGTTTGACCTAGGGCACCTGATTCCAGCGCTAGGATATGGAACAGCCGATATCGACGTCGAAGAAACAACTCACCAGCAGACCCCACTCATGTATGCTTGCAGGCGGGGCAATGTTGAGACCGTTCAACGCTTTCTGGAGCTTGGTGCTGATGTCAACAAGCAAAGCCGCAAAGGCAGAACGCCACTTTTTGAAGCAATTCAACGGCTTCAAAAAGATTGCAAGAGTCATGAACTCAACGACGATTCGAAATTTCTGAAGAAAGTGTTCAACAGCAAGGAAGATATCAAGAAAAGCGAACAAATCGTGAAGCTACTTCTAGCCTCCAAGCATGGCAATAATTTCAATCCAAATATCCGGAATCCCAAATTACTCCAACGAACCGCTCTAATAACTAGCATTGCATTCATGCAAGTTACAATCGCCCTTGACATACTCAATCAAGATAAATTGGATGTCAATATTGCCGACGTCGAAGGAACTACTGCATTGTGTCTCTCTGCGCGATTTGGGATGACAGAAGTGGTTGCGAGGCTTCTACAATTTCCATGCATCGACATAGATGCCACTGAGATTGGTGATCAGCGGACTGCTTTGTTGTTCGCCGCCAGATACAGCCCCGTTACTGAGGTCGTGGACCTTCTCTTGAGCAAGGGAGCGAACCCGAACAAGGCGGACATGCGTGGCAGAAACCCGCTCGTCATGTCCATGCTCACCGATAACGAGGATATTTTCCAGACATTTACTGGAAAATGCAGCCCGGTCATCGAGTTGACTTGCATCGACAAAGACGGCCGCAGTTTGATGCACTGGGCTGCAGAGGCTGGGAACGCATCTGCGATCAACGTACTTTACTCAAAGGGGGTTCAGGTAAACTCGAGGGATAGCCTGGGGATGACTGCTCTATATGATGCATGCCGTTGTGGTAAAGCTGAGGCTGCATCGAGGCTGCTTGAATTTGGAGCAGATCGAGATGTGAAAGACAACCTTGGGCGTACGCCCGCCAGGGTCGCAATGCAGTATGGACATACTGAGCTGGTGGATATCTGCAATATTGAAGGGGAAGACCTGCCAGACACAATAGATCTCCCCGCGTGGTCGCTAGCAATAACGAGGCAGCTCGGCAAGATTACTGAGCTCGTTGCCTCGAATAAGTCGTCGCTGGGTATGAGAGAACCTCATACGATTCGTACCGCCTTGCATTGTTCGCTACTTGGCAACTACAGGGACGAGGAAGACAATGTCCAAATTCCTATCCTGAGAACGCTTCTCAATGAAGGGAACATGTCAACCGACGACGGTGATAGATACGGTCAAACACCACTCCACTTCGCAGCCATGTTCGGAAATCTCGAGGCGACTAAGCTTCTGCTTGAGCGCGATGCCTCGCTTGACGCAGTCGACGACTTCGGACTGACGCCCCTCTTGATTGCGTACAAGAACAAACATCTCAACGTCGCAACTTTACTTATCGAAGCAGGTGCTGCGATCGACTCATATCGAATGGACCTAGAGGAGCTGCTTTTTGCAGCACTCAAATTGGAAAGTCAAATCGCTGTCCACTACCTCATAGCTGCAGGCGCTGATCGCATGGCAATGGACGAAGATGGCCGCACACCAGACATGATTGCCGAACAGTCCAAAGACAAAGAGCTGATCAAAATCATGAAAGCCGCGAGGAGCACGAGGATCAAAGCTCCTACCAAGAGTATGAGTACAAAATATGTTGTCTCGGAGCTGAGAGATGCAATTGAGGAGGTTGATGAGATTCTCGAAGAGGCTCATAGTGGGATCATGTTCAATGGTGTTCCGGCGAGAAAATATTGCCACACACCATTCTCGGCGAGAAATTTTGATTTTGGGAAAGAGGTTGAGCATGGCAAACTGGTGGAAGTAGAGGCGAAACAGATGCCGCATCTCGAAACGAGACCCAGAAGAGAGGATGAGGTTGAAAAGATGCTTGGGGATGTGTCGCTTTCAGCAACTTCTACTTTCTTCCGTCGTGGTTTGGTCGAAGAGCCTGCGAGAGCAAGCTGAATGTGAAAATGTAGAGATGTGTACGGTAGATGGGTGTCTTTAGACTTTTTATCATCATGTCGCATATTGCCAACTTAAAAGCCTGCACAAATGGGTCACCGTTATTCAGCAAATGTCTCTTCTGTTGCATCGTGCATCTCTCGTCGCATAGTTGACGAACCTCTAAGCACAAATCATTGCCAACAGGCTGACCAAACGCCATTTGCTGACTCGACCCTCTGATCTCTGTAAATCACCGCCTCTGCTTGAACTTCGCTGTCATTTCAAGAACCAATGAAGGAGAGAGATAATCCCGTCAGAGAATTCCACAAGCTACCCACCTACAACTCTTCCGCATACCCTCCGATAACCTTTTTTAGACTTTCCGCTGATGCCTCCAGAAATTTCTGTTCTGTATCATTTAAGTGAATCGGAAACGACGAGATGATGCCATCCCGGCCCAGCACAGCTGGCAAGCTGAGACAGCAACCGAATTCTTCGCGCCAGTGACTGAGCGGCAAGACCTGTCGATGATCGAAGATGATGGCCTCACAGATCCGGGCAGACACAGCAGCGACTCCGTACGAGGTGAAGCCTTTGACTCGGATGATGGTTTCAGCTTTCATGCGTGTTGTCGTTGCGATCTCATCTCGCTCCGCACCGGTTAGCGGGAGGACTTTGAGAAGGGGAGTGCCGTGAACGGTGGCTGTGGACCAGGCGACCTGGATATGGGATCAGTGGCTTTGTTCCTAGCTGAGGATAATTGAGATAGATCAAGGACTTACGCATTGAGAATCACCATGTTCTCCGATCACGAAAGCGTGGATGGAGGTATCTGCGACCTATAAAATCTCAGCCATGTCTCCCTCGTTTTCACCCTATCCTCCCTAAGAGTGCAAAGATACATAACTCACATTCAATCTACTTGCAAGAATCCTCTTCAATCTGATAGAATCGAGCAACGTCCCCGAACCAAGTACCTGACTCTTCGGCAAGCCCGAGAACTTCTGCGCGAACAAAGTGAGAATATCCACCGGGTTCGCCACAATCAACAAAATCGCATCCTTCCGAATGGGCTGCAGAGAACTCAGGATTGATTTCAAAATCTTGAGATTACGATCGATCAGATCGAGGCGGGTGTCGCCAGGTCTCTGCTTCGCGCCGGCGGTGATAATGATGATGGCGGCGTGCTGCGCGTCGGTGAGTGTACCCTGACGGATACGGACGTTGGAGAGGAATGTTGCGTCTGAGAGGTCTTGGACTTGGGCTTTGCACATGTCCTCGTCGATATCGATGAGGACCACATCGGGCACGACTTGGCGCAGGAGGAGGGAGAATGCGACGGCCGAGCCTACTGATCCGGCGCCAATGACTGCGATGGAGTTTGCGGCGGGGGCGGACATGATGGGCGAGGAAGCGGGACGTGCGATGATTTAGAGGTTCAAAGTAGATAATGGGTATGAGATTGAGAGGTGTATGAAACTTATCTTATCGAGTGTTGAGATGTCAAGGCTGAAGAAACGTACGACTTTGCATCCAAGACATGTATAGGTGCCTTAACTTTGAGGTTCAACATTCCTCGTTTTGGTCCACGTGTGCTTCGAGCTATCCATATTGAATTCGTCGAGTCATCGTCGTTTGGAAATTTCCAGAGTCTTGAATAATAATTTTGTACCGCGCTTTTCAATTGAGTGGAAGCAGCGTGACCGTGCGTCAATATCTACTTCCATCCGAACCCACTTCCTTGGCAGTTAGCAAGAATCTTTTTGTGCACTGGAACTCAAGAAAGAACATCGAGAGATCTTTTTGGACCATTACTGGGAGACTTTGTAGAGATATTGGAATGAAGATCATGCGCTTCCAGAAGTTTAGGACCTCGAATAGATTGTCAACTGGACGAAGATCTGGACCGCCGATAAACCAATAATTGTAAAGAAGAAAGCCATTGATTGCTATGTTGATTTAAGTACAATAGCGGTCCTGATGAAGCTCACTGCACAGCCCCGAAAGTTGACATTACAACACAACGCAGATATTGAAGTAAATCACCAGCAGATGCACGCCTCTACAACCGAGACCCGGAACGACGCTCGCGATTTTCACGCAAGAAAGGCGAAATGTACTGCTCCCAACCAGCTTTGAATACGCCGCCATTGTTCTTAGCCTCGACATTGACCGGAAGTCGACGAGTCCAAGCCATGATACGATGGTACACATCGCCGTCCTTGCAACCCAGAGCAGATTGCAAGCTTGCGTCGGTGAAGGACCAAGCATCAGTCAGAGCAACGATGTCGGGCAACAGCTCCTGAATCAGTTGATCAGTCTGGTCACGCATCTCGAGGATCTGCGAAGCAGATATGTATCTATCGCCGAGGAATGAAGCAGCGAATGGCGAGAATGGGGAACTGATGGTGCTGAGTCCGAAGAGCGAGACGAGGCGATTGAGCGCGGCTTTGATGCTCATGTCGGTATCGGCCGGGAGCGAAGCCAATTGTTTTATGCTCGCCTCCAGGACATAGAGCTCAATGTGAGCTCTTGCGGCAACAATCAAGCTTGTTGCATGCTTATTCTCGGCCTGCTCACGACTCAATCCATTTCCCTTCTCGGCTGCAGCAACCAGGTTATAAGCCTCAACAATACACTTCGCAGCACGTCGGCGGAAGATATCCAACAGCACACGACTCTCACGGAAGTCTGTTCCCACAGCTTTACAAGAGCTCGTCATATCTGCACAGTATGCCTCGAGATATACAAGATCGGCAGGCAAGGTAGCAGCATCAACTCCTTTCGTCAAATAGTGAGAGACCTGTCCCCACATGACATAGTTCTCACCCTCAAAGGTACAAGTCGCGAGTACGCTGTTGACGATCTCTGGCAAGCCAGAAATCACCATATACCCATGGCCACCACACATCTTGCGAGCCTCCTCAGCACCGTCCGCAGCTGTCTGAGTGGCCCAGGCTTTGAGTCCGCAGAGCAGCATGTGCGTGTATGCCAGAGTAGTATGGTTTCCTGCGGCTTGAAGAGCTTGTAGAGTGGAGTATGTGCCATTGACAGAGTTCCCAGCGAAGATAGTGACATATGACATGGCAACGAGTGTCAGAAGGCGGTGTTGTTGATGGGTGTAGTCGAGGATGGTCGTCTCAGCAAAGTTTGGGGGCTTGGCAAGCTTCAGGCCCTGAGTACGGACGACTGAGTAACGAGTGGCAATGGTAAGAGCCTATGATATGATAAGAATACGACGATATTGTAATCAAAGATGATGTAGCATACCTGGGCTAATTGAAAGGCAACATGACCGATCATGACGCGGCGCCCATTCATCATACCACCGTACAGAAGTTTTTGTCGAAGTGGAACAGAGGCATAAGTTCCATTGCGTGAAACGCTGGCAAGCTTCATCAGAAGATTGCTGCGTGGAATACGCACATTCTCGAAGACAGCATAGCCGTTATCGGCAGCGTTGTACGACAACTTCATACTATTTGGTCTCAGCTCTGAAAAAAGCGATTGATGGAATGGTACTTACCCGATGTCACCCAACTCAATGCCTTTCAGAGGCTTGAAATCTTCCAGATTCCTCAGCTGCATCATGAAAGGATGTATGCCATAGTTCTTGCCATCAATAATCATGCGCGCCAGCAAGATGGTATGGGTAGCGGTGAATCCGATAGCTCCAGGCCAATATTTCGTCGCACTTTCTTGCGGGGTGTTGATCACAAACTCATCGGTGGCCTTGTCAAATGTGGCCGTAGTCTCTATACCCGCAACGAATGTGCCGTGTCCAAGTTCGGTCTGCGCATACGAGCCGATGATCTTCCCTTCTTCAGCAAGCGGCAGCCAGTATTTGACTTGCTCCTCAGTGCCAACCAGCTTGAGATATGGGGTGAAGAGGAAATTGGTAAGGCCGAGTGGATTACTGTTGCCAAGGCTGAACAGATGGGTTCTCTCTGACGAGCGAAGATTAGCTCTGCTTGGATGACTCCTTGGTGATAGTTGCAAATAAGGAGTTTTGTCAATCGTGGATCGGATAGCTTACCAGAGAAGATATTAGTGTCGGGCTCTCCATCTTGGAAAGTGGCTTTGCCACAACGAAGTCCCTCTAGCAGAGTAGCTTGACGCGTTTGGTCACCGTAAGCTCGCGGAAGCTTGAAGGTGTCTGTATGGCCAAGAATACTCTCCACGCGTGCAAACGCAGCCATACTTGTCTCTAGCTCCTCTTTGCTGGATTTTATGGCCAGCTTCATGCTGGGCTAGATCGGGATGGACGTTTTTTACCTGCCATAGATGATCACGGCAAGCTTGCTAGGATCAAAGCTGGCCCTATTGCGAGCTTGCTTCATGCGGTCAACCTGCGAAAGGGAGATGTTCTCAGTCTCCTTGTCATTTCGTACTGCCCGTTGCTCTTTTGGTCTGTCTAACTCCAGAGGGTGTTGTTGGGACACCATCGTCGCGGATGACGAAGCTGCCTGATGGGTGGTGAGCTTCATTGCAGTTTTCGTTGTCAGGCCTTGACTGGGATGTGTGAAGATATATTGGTACTACAAAGACAAGATTCAGAGCTGCGCGGATTTACTTCTCGTAGGTATGAAGAGCTCAAAAGAGGATTTCGGTCGTATATATGCTCTTCAACAGGCAAGCCAATCCTGGAGGCTTTGTTGTACGCCACAGCTTCCTCAAAGATCGGGTGATTATGAATCGAAAGTCTACACGACTTGATTCGGAAAGAGAATGGAAAGGTATTAACCAGCAACCCCGAGATCGCTTCTTGACAGGCCGTATTCACCAGACTCGAAGACGAAGTTCACTTTTGGCGAATTTGCTGGCATTTCACCTTGTCGCAGCATCAACCGCAGCACGACCCCTTTTGCATTCCTTTCACCATAAGTTTAGAGAATATGCATACAAAGATACACCTTTCACATCCTTGACCATTCACACTTCGTCGTAATCTGAACAAGTTGGAACATGCAGTATCTGAGCATGACAGCCTTGGTATCTACCTACAGTTGGCTCAAGGGAAGCATATTCATCCTCTTCATGGGGATGACTCGAGCGCCAACGGCGGTATAACAAATGCTACCTGTCCCATGATCAGCCAGCCGGAATTCCAAATTCCTTGCATAAAGTCGGGAGCCAGCGATCTCACCAATCTTGCGATCCAACATTGGCAAGTCGTTGTTGGTGGCTCTTTCATATACTCCGTACAATAAGTGGGCACCTTTGGAATCCAGGCTGTGTCACAACACGATGGTTCCTTTGACGGGCGAAGTCGCTCTTGGGCCGGTATTCATGGTGGGGGCTTGCCAATCGCCGAACTTCTTTCATGACCAAGTCTCAAGTTTTTCTTACCAAACGGCGCTTGCCCTTACTTCCCAAGCTCCTGGGGACCTACTGTTACACAGCATGCTATACGACCTGACGCTGTTGGAGCGGAATAGTGAAGTGTCTAATCCCACGGATCAGATTCACCCAAGTGTCTCGCTTCCGTTTCTGTCATGTCCTTATTTTGTCATGTAATTTTACTTCGTGAATAGACAACTGTTGCTATATTCATTTAGGTCAAGGTGGTTGCATTCACAGGGAAACAAGAGTGTGTCTTCCTCGGCGTTTAGTCTTGTTTATCGGCGACTGGTTTTGAATCTGGTTAGCGAGCTGCCCCAGTCCTCATGTTCCGAACCAACAAATTCTGCAGTGCAGCCAACAGTAAAGCCACATACGTCACAGCTTTAGTATGTAACAATATTCAAGGGTTCGGAAATCATCTCGCTGCCCAAGAAAGGGAATGTGGGCCTCAAAGTGCAAAACGCCGCGTAGATACTTGAATACACTCACTCGGAGCAGGAAATCTCCCCCCACGCCCTTAGGTTGCCCGTACTCGTGTCCCATCTCGAATTCATATTCTAATATGAATAGGGAAGCACAATGACTGAAATTTCACTTACGTGTAAGTATGGAATTGACATTGTAGGCCAACATGCAGCGAGATGTTTTCGATTCCATGTTAGACGAAGACTTCACTTTGTGAAACTCCCATATCTTTGCGTTATGCAAGAATCAATACAAAATTCGTGGATAGTTGAAAGGTGGACAGATGAGATTATCAAATGACCTCATATGATTACTGAACTATTCCGATGCTCAAACGCGACCAGGTGATTATAAGACAGAGGATAAAGGGCGCTATCTGCGGCTGTTGCGGCTCCAACAAAACTCATTACTAGAGATGATTGGGTCGTGTAGCCAAGCTTTCTAGCAATTAAGAATTCCGAGATTGTCGGGATTTCCTTTTTCTGACCGCGATCAGTCACTGGCTCTCTGTTCAACACGACTGGTAGGTCGAACTTGCCACCAATATCAACACTTCACCGCCATCACTCAACTGGGACTTTTACGTACCCTAACGAATACCCATCGCTTGCGGTATCCCATCAAAAAAGCCATTGATACTGTTACAGATTGTTTCCCTCCGAACAAGGGAGCGTAAATCATCAGCTTCCCACGCTGTGGAGAACAGTCTGCTTGCAGTTACTTGGACAAGATGCTGCCGTTACACCGAAAGATACCTTTACATGTGCCCACGAAAGACATTGGTATCTTCAAGTAATTCCGGAAGAAAGGGATGGCCAATTTTCAGATCCAATATGAGAAGTGACAGCCAGCCACCCCGCGTTCCAAGACTATGTGCAAGCCACCAACATCGATACCGGATTGGAACCATTGGGAGCTTCGAGGCAAAAGCCCACTTCTGCGATGCATATCCAGGCTCTTTCCATCTTCATTCCAATAAGCGAATTCTCAGTACTTCCAACTGTTTGTGTAACGTAGTCTTCATGCATGATCAAACAAATTCAACGCGCCTATTCCCTCCCAACACCAGGTTATCCATCACCAGGTATCTTCCAGCCAAGCCTTTTCACCACTTATACACGGCCACGACCAATACGAGTACACAGAATAACTGCGAACAATTTCGGATAGCGGAAAAAGGACATTCATCTTCGATACTTCTACCGTCCGTAAAGCGAGCAAACTTCCATGAAGCATTGACGTTGTCGCTGTTTTCTGGCTATAAAGACAGATCAAGCGATACAGTCTTCGAGTTTATATATGCGAGTGGGTCTTAATAAATGATCAATAACTCCCCCTCCTCCAGTCAAAAATGCTTTCCAGCTATAAATTCTGACTTCACTGTATCAGAAGCCGGAAGGATCTGGATCATGAAATCATCTATGTTCAGTCTCTGAGTATTGCTAAGATAAGCCGCTTTTATAGAGCAAGAAAGAACGGAAATGTTTGCTTTAATTCAATTTCGAGAAGTTTTGAATAGCGGTCAATTTGTCCCAGACTCACTCAGAAGGTAGTCTGGCAATAACAAAACAGGCCATTCCACAAACACCAAACACCAAACACCACAACTGACAACCCAGTTCTCAATTTCGCAGTCTAAAGTATCTCGTTCATACTTCACGGAATATAGTTATAGATGATCATTGGACCAAATATCTTTATTCTTAACACCCTACATGCGGCACACATATATACGTTTAAGATCTCAACGTAACTCCCTCCCGCTGAGCCAAATTACTAATTCTACAGATTTCTTCTCCAAGCCTAAGCCATCCCCAATTCAATCCACTTCACACCCACAATCCTCCACATCAGCCCCATATCCACTTCCCTTCCCCCCGCCCTTTCTTTCTCCCTCCCCCTTCGACATCACCTCCCCTCCATTTTCAACCACTTCCACGCTCTCCCCCTCTCCACCCACCTCACAACTCACCGCCTCCGTAGCAGTCGCAGTAACCGTCCTCGTCACCCACTCCACATTCACATCCACCACCTCCGTCATCTGCATCTCGTCCCTAACCAAGTCTATCTCCGTCACCAACACCGACTCAATACTAACATCCGTACCCAAGATCGTAACTGTCTCTGTATTGGTCACGAACACCACGTCTGCTGGGTTGAATCCGGTGGGCAGGAAGGTCACCGTGTTTGTGATTGTGATTGTTGCGGGACAGGTTTGAAGGACGGTTGTGGTGATTATTGAGGTTGATGTTGGTGGGGGGAGGAGGGAGACGCAGGGGCATGAGGTGTCCTGTTTAAATTGTTAGTCACTTAATCAGCATTAGTAGAACAATACAACATTAATTGTGGCCAAATTTGTGAACTTGAGCTTCATGATTGGAACCGGCGGAAAAAAATATCTAACTTACCTGTGCGAGACCCAAACTCGCGATACCTGACAACAGGAGGCAATAAAACCCCGACTTCCTCATGATTGTGGTACAATGTTGCGATGGTGGGAGGTGGAGGTGCGGAGAGGGTCGCGAAACGAATACAGTGGAAGTGCGTTCCTTGCTTGGAGATAAAAAGGAGATAGGAAAAGGTGGAGGAATGCGTTGCATTCTTCATGAAATGCTGTCTCACGACCCTGACTCGAAGGCTTCGGCGAAGCTCGCTTAATCATAGTATTTCTACGCTACCGAGATTGGCAGTATGTAAATAAAAATATCCTCGATTCTGACAGACTGCAACGATCGGACTTGAGGAAAATCTAGTTGCCGGTCAATACCTGCAGAGTAGGGAGATTTATGCCAGAATTGTAGGAAGGCATAGGCGAGGTGTTTCCCTCTTCCCGTCAAACTCTACTTTAAGAAAATGTGGTTATTTCAATCACCTTGCTTCTAAAACCCCTCAAAACCCTCACATCAACATTAACACAACTTTCCCACAAAGCAACCTCCAACATCCACGGCGTCATCTGCACCACAAACGTAAGCGCACTGCAAAACCCAAAAAGCTCCCCCTCATCCCTCCCCATAGCCAAAAACTTACCCCTCTGTGGCCCAACACTCTTGATAATATTCCATTCATTCTCAGCAGCTCGCTGCTCATCCTAGGCCTGCATTTTATCACCAGAACCAGGGCTCGTCTTCTGGAGGTCTGATGATCGACGAGATTCCCTGTCTTGGCACTTCGTTCTAGGACAAGTAAGCGGCGACGCTGCATGGCCAAGTATTGCACTCGGCGACGACTAGCTTGATCATCTCATTTGAAATGAGCGCAAATCCAATTTTGCGCTTCGGATGCCATAGGAGCACGGCGTGTCGGATTGCGATGTCCGCCTTTCTGGTGGTGGACAGTTAGATCTGTGGCATCTGGGTCGTGACTCTCGAAAGGCGGAGAAGCGCGAGTTGTATAATTTCCAGGCGGGGATGACACGGTTGAGGAGTTGCAGTTTGGTGAAGAGGTGGGAGTGTATCTCGGAGAGGAGGGACGGCTTGGGGATGTCTTTGAAGGTGTAGGAGGAGAGGTCTTCTTGGGATTGGAGAGGTAGGGTGGTGGTGTTGCTATGAAGCGGTCGAGGCGGGTTTACGAGTTTTTGTATCCGGTAGAGTCCTGATTTGCACGTTAGTATGTTCAATCATCTGAATCTCATGCTTCCGGACAATTGGGATTTTGGTTGATACATGTCCCCGCCGTGGAGCTGGTATATGTCTTGAGTTTATGTCCATGAAAGGAGATGTAGTAGAGATTCATCATACCTCAATCCTGCCTCTAAATTAAATGCATAAAACAACCCATTGATAGAAGTAGCAACAGCTGCGCAATGCTTCTCATCCGAGATATTCAGAGCTCCACATACCCCTTCAACCGTACTTCCACCAGCACCAATCGGTGGACCGGACCCTGTTTCTGGTTTACTATTTTGGCAAGATTAGATACTAGTCTGTCAAAGACCAGAGGTGTAAACATTAAGTTCAGTGACTTGACTCAACGAGACAAGCTTCCGCATTAATCGATGAAGAATCTCATCTCAGATCCAATCCATACAGTTCCCACAATTGTCAAAAAATAATTTTTGAAGTGGAAAGCACAGCTTAAATCAAAATTTGACAATGACTTGTATAACGCGATACCGTGGGTTCGAATCGCATGAACTGCCGTCCAGGGGTTCAGAGTGGGCGGTATCGGATGTAATGTGATGTGCAGATGAGTGGTCGAAGTTAAAGATTTAAGACGGTCCGGGGAGACGTGCTGGCAATGGAACGCGTCCAGGCATATTAACACAGCACAGTAAGTGGATCGACGACGCGAGAAATCTAATCGTCATTGGACGGCGTCGGCGTCATTGAAATCAATGGCTTGCATGTATTTTGTCAGGTACGATAACCAAGCTGGAAAAGGGGTATGTCAGTAACTGACTTAGCGGCTGGTGATTGTAAGCTAAGGCGAGCCGGTGGATGTTTACGTAGTCGAGTTGAGGCTGGAATAGGGAAAGAATTACGGCTTTTTAGATTGATTCAAGTCAAGTCAAGTCAAGTGCAGCCCACGTAAATCATACATATTACTATATCCGCCTCGAAGCTTTGTTCAAAAGCAGAAATGCGGCCTGTCTGCCTGGCTGGCTACCTGCCAGGATCCTGTTTGTCGTTCACCCTCTCCCATGCCCTGTACGCCGAGTCTCCACAGCCTTGAGACTATATGCACGCTCAAATTCCAGTTGCCTATCCTATTTGCTAACCATAGAAGTCCCGCATCATGTACTGAAAGGTCGGTGAAAGCTTAGACAGCAGGCGTTGTTCTCGACAGAACACGCATATTGTCAAGGAAACCCTCGACGAGCGCTATATACTCGTTTGGCTCTCCTGCTGCTGCTTTCTGACCTTGGTCTCTGACTGCTGCTGTCAAGAGTTCGATCTCGAGTTCGTGTTCTTTTGTGGTTTGATTGACGCCCTAGGATATGTTAGCAGAGGCGTCTTCGACAAGGTGATGAGATATAAGTTAGTACTTACATTGACTGAACTCGACTGAGTTACTTGCGTCAAGTCAATTTGATACATCGACTGGGTATAACTCAAACGATCCTTGTTCCGGTCCGATGAAGTTTTCTCTCCCAAGTCTTGAACATCGCCATCGAATCGCATCTCAAAATTGATACTGATTCTGCAGTCGAGGGGTGTCATTGGGCTGTAGATGTCAAGGTCGATGATGCGAGCTTTGATTATCTTGGCCAGTGGTTCGCCGGTCTTTTGATCGTGAGTTATCCGGACTTTGACGCCATGTCGAGGATTCAACTTCTCTCGGAGGGCTGGTGGTATCATGCCATGCATTGAAGGTGGAAGTGTGTAAAAACTGTCAGCTTCTCTCGAGTGTTTATACTTGATCTCGACTCTGTTCTTGGCTACTGCTTCCTGGTTGTTTGGGTGCGCCTGTCGAACTTGGGCATTCAGGAAATCGTTCAAGTGCCTATGTTGGCTCTGAGAAGATATTAGTGAAGCACATAAACACAGGATTGCGATCATACCTCTGTCATAGAACTTTGGAAGCCGACTCGCGAATTTTCCATAAGAACACACTCGGTCTTAACCGGTAAGCGATACCGCTCATTGGTCTCCTTGTCGACAATATGACCTAATTTGGCTTCGATTTCGATTTCCACACCTCTACTAGCGAGCTCTCCCAGATCACCACGAGATACAACATTCAAGAACAGAAAGTCTGCAACTTCTTTCGTCATGCCTTGCGCAGGCTTGATACCAGTGATACTCTCTTCCCATTTCCCTAAAAGTATCGAAGGGTGAACCTTCCCATCTATAGCAGGCCGACCGGCTGCTTGATTTCCATTTGTGTCTGGCTGAGCGGGTGATGCATGGACGGGTTGTACAGCTAGCGGCTGCTTTCCATTCACTTTCGCGGGCCCGCGGCCTGTAATGCCTTTGTTCCGAATACTCTGCGCCCAAATCGGAGGTTCAGTGTATCTGATTCGCTTTTTCGCTGGTTGTTGTGGCGACGTGGTACTGATATGATGGTTTCCGTTGACCTGAGGTCGGCTGTCCATGGAGTCTGTACGGCGAGGCTCTTCAACGGATAGTTCACGATCATCCATCTTCCTCTTTCCCTGGTTATAATCCTTTTCGGACTGAGGAGTTGTAATTTCTCCCCTTGGCTGGCTAGGCAGACGAGTCTTCGGACTCACGCTAACGCTTCTTTCCCGTTCACTCTGCGATCTTCTTTGTTGTTGTTCACTAATGGAAGTTCTTTGGGAATCGTAACCGCTTGGAGTACTCGGTTGTCTTTGTATGGAAGGGGGCGCCGGAGGTTTGGGAGAAGTTTGTGGATATTGTGGAAAGGGATTTGGAGGTATGCTTCGTTGTGAATATGGACTCGAAGGTTGTGGATAAGCTCCAGAAGATTGTCTTTGAATTAAAGGAGGGCCGAGTGGCGTTCCAGGTTGAGACTGCTGAGATGGCTGACGGTGGTGCTGAGGAATTTGTGAGGATGGATATTGTGTTGCAGAGACCGGGCTATCTTGCTGGTATTGACCAAAATGCTGTTGATGTTGGCTGTTGGCAGATGTGGGTGTCGACGAGTGCGACGAGACGGATCTTTGGTGCTGTGTCGGAGGGCCTTGCTGTTGTTGCTGGTGATGCTGTTGGAGATATGGATGAGGAGCACCTGGTATACCAACTGGTGGAGTCTGTGGTGTAGGTGAGGGCTGGGTAAAGGAGTTCTGGTGGTGAATCTGCGGGGATTGGTTCGGCTGAGGGTAACTATCTCTTTGTTGAAGATGAGGTGGATAGGGGTGATGTTGAGCAGGGCTTTGTGGAGTTTGATGAGACTGAGGAAATGGGTATTGGCTAGTCGAGGATGACGGTGTATGTTGATACGGCGACTGTACAGAGAAAGACCTGGCAGGAGATCGCAAGTCATTGTGGGGTGGAGCTTGAATGGGCGGCGGTTGGGGAGGTCGTCCCTGGTAGTTTTGTTGATATTGAGTCGGTGAAGCATACGATACTGATCCACCAGCACTGGGGGGTGCGCCGTAGTCCTGTGAAGGGTGTTTGCCCGGCGAGGCTCGTGGAGGGTGACTGTAGTCTCCGAAACTGTGCTGAGGATGTGTTTGAACCGGCGTCACGGGCGTAGGAGCAGCTTGCTTGGAGCTGTCGCCGCCATCGGTATTGATGATTGAACGGAGGTCCATGTCTGCGATTCGGTCTCCAGTGACTTGACCAGACCTGACCTGCCCCGACCAAGCGCGCCCTCCTCTGTGCTGTCCGGGCTATTGAAGACTCGAGACACTTGTTGACAAGGCGTTCATCTGTATGTAATCGCGATCCAGTCCTCCCTTCGTGGCGGCTCTCGAGTAATGGGATTATATTGCTGGCGCAAAGCGCAAACGGGGGGTCGAGACAAAGGATTCAGGACACACGACTTTACAGCGAGCGACGATGACAGGCGCGACAGGAACTTCGCAGATGTCGAAATGGTTCGCTGCAACGATTGACAATAGCTACAGGTACATGAAGGCGGCGGTGATGCTGGTGGCCGTGGAATCCAATGGCAGAGGCTCAGGGTGAGATGTTCTGGGTTGAACAGAATATCCTACCACCGAGCATACATTTTATCTTGGCGGTTGCCGACCACCTGCACTGCACCTCACCTCCTTAAAAGATAGGCCAGGGCCAGCTACGTACACCAGCCGTTTACCTACCACTAGGCCCCCCATATGCAAGAGACACGTGAGAGCAATGATAGATATGTATGCGCCATGAATGGAGAGCCAGGAGATGAAGCTATTCAAAAATGCGTCATTTGGCAGAAGAAAACATCAATATCATCAAAAGCTTCCTATTCGGTGCTTGCAACCAAACAAACAAATTCATTTGGGCTTCGAGGAAAGGCTGACGGCCTCAGGCTGGCCACGGCAGCGCGCCAGGCTTGAATAGGAAAGGCGCATTGGTGCTCTAGATCAAAGCTGCCAAGCCTTCCGCGGGTTACGTGACGAGCTGTGCCTGGCCTGGCGAACAGCTGCTGAGTCGTAGTCGTGAAATCAACACCGAACCTCAAATCCCATTCTATCTCCTTCTCCAACAAACAAAACATTCAACCACCTCAACCTCCAATTCTTGCGCATCCCTCATCAACAGAGGTCTCTCCTTTACATTGTTTCATTTTCTAGAACACGCCTTTGATCATGCCTGGCTTGACCTCAGCGTCTGGAGTGTTGGGCTTCCTGTCCGATGAGGAGCCCGAGCTCAAGGTCTTCGCGCTGCAGACCTTGAACGATGACATCGATACTCTGTGGACAGAGGTAGCTGGGTCGATTGGTCAAATGTGAGTTCCACCTGTTTTGATGGATTTTGCATAGCTGTTTGCTTGAAGCCTTACTGACTCGCCCCTTCAGCGAGGCTCTCTACGAAGATGAATCCTTCCCCGAACGACAACTGGCTTCCTTGGTCCTGGCAAAGGTATACTATCATCTACAATCTTACAATGAGAGTATGACCTTTGCTCTTGGTGCTGGCGATCTGTTCAAGCTTGACAACGAAGGCGAATTCGAGGACGAGATCATCTCGAGATGTGTTGAAACCTACATTAGCATAACTGCCGCAAAGCACTCTGCCCCTCAAGCATCTGCGAAGTCAGGATCCCTCCCAACATTGGCAACTTCTTTCGCCGCTGGTGGAAGCGACCCAGCTTCTGCTGGTCTTACTTCTCCCACAACCCCGTTTTCACAGGCGACTCTACCTTCGAAATCCCTGCTTTCGAGGGCACCAACCGAGAACTTGCTGGAGCCATCAGGAACAGACGGTGGTGATTTCATTCCCGATCGACAGACACAAGTTGCGCTTCAAAAGGTCATCGAAAGATTGTTCGAAAGCTGCATGCGGGATGGAAGATACAGACAGGTCGTTGGAATCGCCGTGGAAGCCCAGAATCTAGAAGTGCTAGGCCGAGTCATCAAGCGTGCAAGCGACGATGAAAAGAAGTCGCGGGGAAAGCAGGCAGAGGGCAGTCCAGGGCCGACTGAAGAATTGATGGAATATGTGTTGGATATCTGCATGGGCGTTGTGCAAGAACGAAGTCTGCGAACGGAAATCCTGAAGTTGATCCTGGATCTGCTGAGCGAAATCCCGACACCAGATTACTTCTCAATTGCCAAGTGCGCGGTGTACCTGGATCAGGATGAGGAGGTCTCATCAATGCTTAAGAAGTTGGTGGTAAGTGCTCTTGGAAAGTATTGACCGGAACTAGCTGACTTTAAAAGTCTCACGAGGACCAAACTTCAATTGTGGTCGCATACCAAATCGCATTCGACTTGTACGACAATGGCACACAAGAATTCCTTGCGAAGGTTATCAAGTCTCTCCCTGAGCAGCCAGCCCCAGAGAGTGAAAATCGTAAGTGGGCGGTCTAAGATTTTTTTATGTTAATCTGACCATCAATAGCTACCGAATCTGACCAACTTTTGGGAGAATTGAACGACCGCGCAGGCGCACCGGCTCCGGACTCTGTTAACATTTCCGACAAGGAATACGAAACATACAATCGGATACGTGCAATCTTGGACGGCAGCGAAACCATCAGGTTGAATCTCGAATTCCTCTACCGAAACAATCATACCGATCTGAGCATTCTGAACAAGGTCAGAGACAGCTTGGAGGGTCGAAACTCGATTTTTCACACTGCAGTCACTTTCTGCAATGCTTTTATGAACCAGGGCACGACAAATGACAAGTTCTTCCGTGACAATCTCGAGTGGCTTGGAAAGGCAGTCAACTGGTCGAAGTTCTCAGCAACAGCAGCTTTGGGTGTCATTCACCGTGGAAACCTGTCTCAGTGTAGAAAGCTTCTCGAGCCATATTTGCCACGCACAAACGCAATCGGCGGTTCGATTTTCAGCCAAGGTGGTGCTCTCTACGCATATGGACTTATCTATGCCAACCATGGTGCTGAGGCTCTCGACTACCTGAAGAAACAGTTCACTGATGCGACTGAGGAGGTGATTCAGCATGGTGGTGCTTTGGGTCTTGGTATTGCAGGAATGGCTACTGGATCCGATGAGATTTACGACAGTCTCAAGAATGTGCTGTATACCGACTCTGCACTCAATGGTGAGGCTGTTGGTCTTGCTATGGGTCTCATCATGTTGGGTACTGGCAACATCAAGGCATTGGAAGATATGATCACCTATGCACACGACACCCAGCACGAGAAGATCGTCCGTGGTCTCGCCCTTGGAATGGCTCTCATCATGTACGGTCGACAAGAAGGCGCTGATGAGTTGATCGAGGGTCTTTTGAACGATCCCGACCCAACTCTCAGATATGGTGGTATCATGACTGTCGCCCTTGCTTACTGTGGGACTGGCAGCAACAAGGCTGTTCGAAAGCTTCTTCACGTTGCTGTTAGCGATGTGAATGATGATGTCCGGAGAATTGCAGTCATGAGTTTGGGTTTCATCCTCTTCCGCAAACCAGGCAGTGTTCCCCGCATGGTCGAGCTTCTGTCTGAATCATACAACCCCCATGTTCGATATGGTGCTGCAATGGCTCTTGGTATTTCTTGCGCAGGAACTGGCCTTGCCGAGGCCATTGACTTGCTTGAGCCCATGGTCAAGGATCCAACAGACTTTGTCCGCCAAGGTGCTTTGATCTCGCTCGCCATGATTATGGTTCAACAAAACGAGGTCATGAACCCTAAAGTTGCTGAGATCCGCAAGACTCTGAAGAAGATTGTCGGAGACCGACACGAGGATGCCATGACCAAGTTCGGTTGTGCTTTGGCCCTAGGTATCATCGATGCTGGTGGACGCAATTGCACGATTGGATTACAGACACAAACAGGAAACCTGAACATGGCTGGTATTGTCGGTATGGCTGTCTTCACCCAATACTGGTACTGGTTCCCATTCACCCACTTCTTGTCCTTGAGCTTTACTCCAACATCTATGATCGGTCTCAATGACAACCTCGACATGCCAGCGTTTGAGTTCCACAGTGCAACACGACCCAGCTTGTTCGATTACCCACCTGAGCAAGAGGTCAAGACTGACGAGGCACCTACACTTATTGCTACTGCTGTTCTCTCCACGACTGCTCAAGCAAAGAGACGTGCTCAGAAGAAGGAGCGTGCTCAACGCCGTGAGAGCATGGATATTGACCAGACACCAACCACACCTAAAATCGGCGCACCAGCCGATGACAAGATGGATGTGGATGAGGCAACCAAGGACAAGGATGGCAAGCCAGAAGAGAAGAAGGATGAAAACGAAAAGGATGCCTCACCAGCGGAAATCGCCAAGAAGAAGCTTGAGAAGGAGAAGGTCGGCTATGAATTGCAGAACATGTCTAGGGTCCTTCCAGCCCAACTCAAGTTCATCAGTTTCCCAGCCGGCCGCTACAAGCCAGTCAAGAAGGTAAGCTCAAAACCCATTCCTTGAAATCACGGTGCTAATAAATACAGCCAACTGGAGGTGTAATCCTAATGATCGACACCAAGCCCGACGAGGAAGTCGTCCTCATCGAGGAAAAGCTCAAGAAAGCCACAATCGAGAAAGCCGCCGCGCCCACAACTCTCGAAGACATGCGCACCGAGTCGTTCAACCTCCGCCGTCAAGCAGACGGTGCAGGCGAGGCTTCAGGAGCCGCAGCTGCTGCAGGTGTCCTGACCGCTGTTGATGAGGACGAAGAGGGTGCTGAGGAGGCAGAAGTCCCGAGGGACTTTGAGTACTTCACTGATAATGAGGACGAGTTGTAGATGGAAGTACCTGGGATGGTGAGGAGAAGAGAGAAGAGTGTAATTTTATACCGCTGGTGGAAAGGCGGAGAAGGACGTGGAGGCGGAGATAGTCTAGATGTAGATGTATAACAGCGAATCGAGCATTTTGGGTGCTGCATTGCAAGCACCCGCGTCGACACATTCTACTACATACTCAGATCATACTGAATACATACAATCCGATTAGAGACCGCCGGCCCAGGCCACCGCCGCCGACGCCGACGCCCAATATCAAGCCCACCCCCCATCCACCTGCATGATATCGCTCTAGCTATTCGACGCCAAATCATTACGGAGGGCCACAGAAGCTTATCTCTACCTACGCAAGGATCGACATATCAAGTCGTCGTCTCCTTCCTCCGGGATACTCCACAGATATGCTGTATGCGGTATGGCCGATGTTTTTGCCCCACTGTTGATGGGAAGCGGACCAATCGCACGCCTCTCTTCAACATCCCTTCATACATGCCCACTCTTGACTTTCACTCACTTATCAGTAATTGAGTTTCGCTGATATGGAGCAGCACGGAGGTACATACTGGCCTCGGATTCGAGGATGAAGTGTTTGTCGGGCTGAATTCTTGTGATGGTTTGAAAAGATCGCAGTTGGTATTGGAACCATGGGCTGCATTTGGATGGATTTTGTCTGGAAGGTAAGATTACAATTCGGATCTGTCCTGTCGATTTGGACGTATTTTTCGATAAGCTTCGCTTCCGAACCCAAGGTCGCGAAATTCAAAGGCTCAAGATAAGATGGAGATGTACAATTCTGCATTTCCGACCGTTCTGGCCTGTCTATTTGCCTCTTCTGGAAAACACATCGAACAGTGGCCGTTATGTACTACCATCATACATTGCAGGGTAGTACTGCATCGTACAGGGTATGCGGCTAGGATTAGATGCCCGATACATGGATGAGATGGAGCTCGAGCTCTTATCTTTCTTATCACTTATCATTCCTCTCCGTCGATGTCTACCTGCGTATCGAGATCCAGGGCCAAGTCCATATATGTAAGTCGAGCCTCTCACTCAGCTTTCTCTCTTTCTCTATTTGAATCGTTTCCTTCCCTTCGATTCCAAGAGCCTTTCATATCAAACATTCTCCTCCCTCCTCTCCCAATCTAAGCGGGACCCTCCTCTCCTCCTCTACTCCTCAAAATGAAGGCCCTTACCTCCCACCGCTACATCCCCACCACCGCGCAACTCAAAGCCCGCACCACCACCCTCTCATCCTGGAGACTCCCAAAACAGAAATCCACACTAGCACCCGACGATGTCTGGACAAACGAGGATATGGATCCGGTGAAGATCGAGAATCAGACGTGGACGATCTGGACGTGGATGGCGTATTGGGCAACGGATACGATTAATTTGGGGACGTGGCAGACTGCGAGTTCGATTTTGGCGGTCGGGTTGAGTTGGAGGGAGGCGATTCCTGCTGTGAGTTTATTGAATCTCGTCTAGCTGAAACTCGATTTTTTTGGTTTGAATGGTTGAGATATCGATGCGAGAGAAGCAAGCAAGCCAGCTTGACGGCAGAACGTGGGGGTTTGGCTCGCTTGTCCCTTCGCATTGTAAACATACAAGATCAAGCATTCAATTCTTACTGACTTCCACCACAGATCGTCGTCGGCACATCTTGCGTCGCTATTCCTGTGGTCCTCAACGGAGCTATCGGTGCCAAACTGCACATTCCCTTCTCGGTTGCTATCAGAGCCTCATTCGGTTACTACTTCGCATACTTCGCTATCATATCTCGAGCTATCCTCGCGATGTTCTGGCTGGGTATCCAAGGTGCTAGCGGAGCGCAGTGTATCACTGTTATGATCGAGGCGATATGGCCAAGTTATGCGAATATCAAAAATACGATTCCAGAGAGTCAGGGGATCACGAGTAAGGGGATGGTCAGGTAAGTCCATATCTCATTCCCATAATGATTGAGATGCTTGAGCTAGAAGGAAACCCATTGCTGATCTGTGATGACAGCTATTTCCTCTTCTGGATAATTCAACTCCCCCTCCTCCTCATCCCACCCACCAAACTCCGCTACCTCTTCATCACAAAGCTCATCGCCGCGCCCATCACCGCCCTCGCAACCATGGGCTGGGCCGTCCATAAAGCTGGCGGCTCAGGCGACATCTTCGCCGCTAAAGCCACGGTTTCCGGCAGTACGAAAGCCTACCTCTTCCTCTCATGCATGTCCTCCGTAACAGGCACCTGGTCTACACTCGCATGCAACATCCCCGATTTCTCAAGATACGCAAGATCCAGTAAAGGGCAATACATCCAATTGCCTGTGCTGCCTATTATCTTCACACTGTGCGCCGTCATCGGCATTGTGACCACCTCCGCCACAGGAATCATCTACGGGGAAGTAATCTGGAACCCCCTCGACATCGTCGCCAAATGGCTCGAAAACGGCTCCGGCGGACGAGCAGCCGCCTTCTTCGCCGCAACGAGCTGGTACATCGCCCAAGTCGGCACTAACATCACCGCGAATTCCATCTCCGCCGCCAATGATCTCACCGTGCTCTTCCCCAGATGGATCAACATCCAGCGCGGCTGCGTCATCGCCGCCATCGTCGGAGGCTGGGTCATCGTGCCGTGGAAAATCTTGTCGTCTGCGCAGACGTTCCTTGCGTTCATGGGTGGATATGCGGTGTTCCTCGCCCCGATTGCGGGGATATTGTGTTCGGATTATTGGATGGTGAAGAAACAGCATATTGATGTTCCAGCGCTGTATGATCCCCGAGGCAGATATGGGTATCGCTATGGCACGAATTGGATTGCGCTTTTCACGATGCTGATCTCCGTTGGCCCGAATCTGCCTGGGTTGGCGAGAAGTATCAATCCGACTGGGGTGAGCATTTCGAATGGAGCGAGGAATCTGTTTACGTTTGATTGGCTGTTTGGGTTTGTGGTTAGCGTGTTTCTTTATACGGTATTGAGTTTGATCTTCCCGCAGAAGGGGAGTCTGGTCGAGAGGACGGTTTATGGGCCGGAGAGTGTGTTGGTGGGCGTTAGTGATGTGGAGAGTGTGTCGGCTGGAGATGCGGGTGAGCGAGGGGGTGAAAGTGTGGAGGAGGGGAAGGAGCATCATGGGAAGGATTTTGGGAATGTGGATGCGGTTGATGTTGGGACGGAGTGGCATACGCATAAGCATGAGAAGCATATGAGTGAGAAGTCGGCAGTGGAGAAGATGTAAGATTGCTCTGTTCCGTTTATTGCTACTGTTGTACGCTTGGAGTAGCTTAGCTTCAACCCAGTTCGGAAATGTAGTAAGGAATGTAGATCTAGAATGCATGAGGTGGCATGTTGTTACGCTTAGACTTTAATTTGTCACTACTTTGGTGCACGGAGATAGCGTGTGCAGTAATGCAGTACATTATACAATGACAAAATTGACCTTTGCGCCCGCACCGATGAGAGAGTCGAGCTGGGTGGCGGGAGGCAGGGTAAAGTAACTCGCTTATTTAAGGGCAAATGTAAACAGCGATCATCAGTGTATGATGAATTACTAAGCTGTTACATGATGAAAGCTAAGCTGTCACATTTTCTCGCTGGAATTGGGATTAACCCCAACCTGTTGAGTCAACGTGATTGAATTGTGAATTCTTCCCCCTTTCCACTGAGATCCGGTCATTGCAGGGACATGACGCTAATGGTAGGTTGCACCTAGCCCTGGAACGAAGGCTAACGATCATCTCTCCGAATGCATCTTGGAACAGATACTTTATTTCTCCAGTGGTAAAACGAAGACGGTGGTGCTAATATCGAGGCGTCAACGTGTATAACATGGTTGAGTAACCCGGCAAACAGATAAATCAAAATATCTGGGTTCCGCAGAAAACAATGACTGCAAATCTCCTCACTGGGCAATTTCCCCACCTGTTGCATAGTAGGTAGATGTTTGACTGACATTGGTTTTTTGACTAACCTACACAGAATTTTAGGGAGTAAAGCCTAAAGGCACGCTCTTCTTGGAGGTATGGCTCCATATCTTGAAGTGAAAATGTGATTTTCCGCTTGTACTACGTAACACCCTGATCTGCATCCAACCCAATAAAGCTCAAAGTCTCGAGCGCTACTCATGTCAGTATCTCCCGATGTGCCTCGAATTGAGTCGATGTCGTACATCGTCGGGGAAGGCGAAAGAGAGGGGGAGTCTGTTCCATCGCAGATGTGATAGAGAGGAGAGAACTCACGGCATGCATCTGATTGGCATACTCTAAGGGTCGTAATCGACGGGAGAACAAACCCCTTCGTGTACTTGTGTGACGGCCAACCAAGTCAGAAAGTGTGTCGATCGCCGACATCGGATTATCCTTCCAGCTCGAGGCCAACTGCAAGCAATTCAAAGCTTGTGGTACTATCTACACGATATTGGAGGAGGACAGCACATGAGAGGTAATGAGGTGGCATCTGTCGAAGCTCCAGGTCCCTATGCTGTACGTTCCTTGCAGGTCCACGTATGCTGTGCACCTGTGTGCTCTGATGATCGTCAGTCGTACACTTCAGGTACGCTCCCGGAACCCGGTTACACTTCTCGGGACGTGATGCATATTGCCAAAAATTTACAAAGGCAGAAAAGCCGAAGCATTACTGGCCTCACACAAGAGGGAAATTTCCCTTTGGCATCCAGATCCGCTTGGTGACGATGAGCTTAGCCATTCGATCGCGAAGTGTGAAGATCTGGCTCGGGGCATGTGCTCATACGCTGGCAACTATTGAGTTACCTCTCATGTATGGTAAGCATGGCAAAGTTCAGACGTATGTGCCTCTCCCTCTTCTGATTCTGTCATTCTGAATCGGCAGATTGATCTGTGATATCTCGGTTTCTTCACGAAACACTTGGACCCGAACGCCAGTCTTAACAGGGCCATTCCAGGTCAAAACTACATCACGACAGTCGGTGCTCGAACCCAAACGACGAACATGCCGGCACCATGTACTCGAGAAACCATGGAGCCATGGAAAGTATTGAGTCGGAGCTTGACATTCCAATCTCCAGACCAGAAGTCATGGTGGAACTCATTGGGACCCGTCGCTGGCGCATCCATGAGCCAAACAGGATACAGCATCGACGCCCAGTACAAGAACCTTCTTCTCATCTACTCAACGCTCATTCCATCTCTCGGACCATACTACTCGCGGAATCAGTCTTCTAGAACATGGAACGACTGTATGGCCAATCCCGACGGGCCTTTAGACGTCAGTGTCAACTATCAGGAGAACTCAAAGTGCGCCTTTCGCATGACTATGGAGCCAGTGGGGATTCATGCCGGGACGGAGAGAGATCCTGTCAATGAGCTAGCTGCAAAACAATTGCTTCAAAACCTGGACAAGATACAGGCAGGGACGGATCTCAGCTGGTTCGATCATTTCGAGCAGATTGTGGTGATGAACAGCGATGCTCGTCGAAATCGTGGCACCATCCAGTCAATTGGATGCAAATCTCAGCACGTCGTTGGAGTGGATTTCCAGGACGGTCCATTCACAGTCAAAGCATATGTGAGCCCTTTGCTAAGCTCGGTTATGACAGGAATAAGTTTTCTTGAAGTCATGTTTGGAAGCTTGCGCTCGCTCACTGAGAAGATGAATCTGCGTCTCGATTTGAAGCCCGTGGAGGATTATTTGACTGGCAAAGATGGTGTTCTGGGAGAGAAGACCTACGTGTCGTTTGATTGCAAATGTCCGACCGAATCGCGTATCAAAATTTACTCAGCATTGTGGGTGACCAGTCTGGAAGAAGTTCGCGATCTGTGGACTTTGGGTGGAAGACTGACTGGCTCGATGATTGAGGAGGGGTTTGCTATTGTCGAAAAAGCATGGCATTTGTTGCTTCCAAGACGCCTCCCAAATGGGGAAGAAAGAAGTCGGATCACGGTCAATTTCAATTGGGAGCTGTCTCCAAAAGACGGAAGCATTGCTCCGAAGCTCTATTTCCTGGTGGACGAAGACTTCGATGAACATGTGTCGAAGGCAGTGGTCTCACTTTTCAGAGATCTTGGTTGGACTAAGAATGCGGATACCCATCTTTCGCTGGAGAAAGAAGCCTAGTAAGTTCTCACAGCTGCGACAAGATCCGTGATCGTGTCGGCTATGCTAACGATGCCAGTTCCATTCGTGAGTTCGAAGGACAGAGTAATGTTTACATTTGGCTGGCCATCGCATATTCGGCTGAAGGGCCATATATCACCGTCTATTCAAATCCTCTGGCTGGAGTGAAAGTTTGACAAGGATTTTGAGACGGACATTGACTGAACCGGAATGTAGCTCAATCTAAATAGACCTTGGTTCTGGAAATTTTAGCTAGACAAATAAGCCAACACAATTCGAGTATGCCTTCGGAAACTTGTAGAGCACTCTTCCCCACCTCTCATTGTGTTCCAACATCGCCATTCATGGTCGCCAAGATAGAAGGAAAAATGTGTATGCTATTTTTCTTCCGAAGTCACTCTTTTACTAACCATATTGGATCATTCAGCACAATACCAGCAAATCTCCGACTTGAAAAGCGGAAAGAAATAGCGGTGTGAAATCGCACGAGAAGCACGACAGCTAGGAACCCTAGCGTCGTGAGACATCGCAACACCAGATCGCTGGCAACTTTCCGATACAAGCCCAGCGGAGGAATCCCGCAAGTGATGTGTCCATGAACAGGATCCATATTACCGAAAAGCAGACAAGGCATCAGCAAATCAGCTCTGACCCAGGCTAGGTATTTGATAGCTTGCCTGATTATGCTGCGTGACATCAGCAGCGAGGCCCCAGTGTACAGCATGGGGATATGAGGATGCGAGACAATAGTTGATCCCGCTCTCAGGGTCTGGATGTATCAAGTAGCGCAAGTCTGGGGTCATGTCTATATTTTACTCATTGCCTGCAAAGAAGACAAGCTCAATATCGCTTTCTACCTCAGTAGATTCAAGATTATATCATCGTATCTTCGAAGGTCGATTTATTCATCTAGTCTATATAACCATGGTATCAACAGGCGCCGAGACTGCAGAAAGCCTCTTCAATACGTTAGGCGCTCGATACGAAGATGCTTTCGCCAACGACCCCCTCCTCTGCGATTTTATCAAAAGCGTCGCCGAGAGCCTTCAACCCAAAAGCAAAGTAATAGATGTAGGATGCGGGACTGGTAAGCCAGTTTCTTACCTGCTGGCAGAAGCTGGTCACGAAGTTTATGGGATCGATGTCTCTGGCGAGATGGTTCGTCTCGCAACATCCCAAGTTCCCAGTGGCAAATTTCAGCAGGCAGATATGAGAGAGTACGAGCCTCCAGTTCAGATGGACGCTGTTTTTGCAGTCTTGTCTTTGTTTCAATTGACGCCTGGTGATCTGGTCTCTATGATGTATAAGTTTGGTGAGTGGGTTCGAATGGACGGAATTGTAGCTCTGTGCGTCCTGCCCTCTACTGCTTTGGCGCCGGAGAAGGTCGTTTATGACCCTACATGGGATGCAGTCTGGATGATTGGAAAAGAGTGGATGGGGAGCTTGACGAATGAATCGTTCTTTTCGGAGCAAGGTTGGGCACGAATACTGAAAGATGCGGGATTTGTTCTCGAAGTCGAACCGGTCTCGTACCTTTTCTCTCCCATCGGAGAGAACCACATTCCCGAAGCTCATCATTGCTTGGTAGCTAGGCGAGCAGAGAAAAAACCACTCCTTGGACCATTCCCTCGACCGACCAGTAGCCGCATAAAGAATTTTTGTGAGACGAACGGAGAGTTCTTGGGACATCCGCGCTTGGCGAGTGAGGACTTAGAGGTACTAGTCACTGGATTGGACCCGAAAGAGATATCTCTCCTTGTGAGAAAGGGTCAAGGTAACATCCAGTATTCCGATTTGTTTGATTTGTAGACTAATGAGCTTTGCAGGTAGTGGGCTGTCGCTGGCACGTAGCGGGTCTCCCAACTTCTGGAGTCTACCAGCTGCGCAAGCTTCACTCTCGTCCATCTCATCCGGGGCAGTAGAGACTGTGCTTGCTCCTTGGATGCTCAGTAATCCAGACGAGCTTCACAATACTCTGGCTGGTCTGGTACGAATTGCGAAGTCGCAGATCATTCTCCTCCAAGGCGCCCCTGACAATGAAGCGACTCAACTCATCAACGCCGTCGCTCGTTCGCTTCCGATTGCTCACCAGGGCCTACTTCTCGACTCCGCGAGTGGATATCTTACCCATCACGGGTTTAGTAGCATTTCGCTACAGCGTATCCATGCTACCTTCTCTTTCCCCGAAGAAGATATCTCACAACGCTGCAATGCTGCTGCCGAATTTCTATTTTCACTTTGGCATCGCGACCATGCCCAAAGGAAAGAGGCGGTAGAAATTGTTAGTCATAGACTTCGTCTACTTTTCAATGGCCGTGAACATTCGATCGGATTCAACATGGTGGCTCTTATAGCAACCCGCTTGTAAAACCATGTCCAAATGTGGTCAACAGCTCGCTGAGGCAGGATCTTGATTCAGCCGTCTGTATCGTACTGCAGCTCAGTAAAAGCAATCCATCCATTTAAGGGGTTTCATCTCTCAAAATGAAGTTATCCGTACCAAAGCTTGCTTATAGCCTATATTTTGTTCCCAGAGTAGGTCCCGTCAGAGGCAAAACGCTCTTTGTAAACAGAAACTGTCATCTGAAACGACACAGACTTGCCGAGCTGCTAAGTAGCTTATAGCCTAGAGCGAAAATTGATAGAGCTCCAGTGAATCTTTCTTTATACCGCGGCAATCCATGGAATGTCTATGCTGCACGTGGGAACCCCATCGCTATGTTTCCAGCCGTATTTTGCTCTGAGCTGATTGCAGGCAATTAGCGGATTAAGCGAAAGCCCAAAGCGACGTCTAGGGTTCCAAATGTTCTCGTGAGTTCTTGCAACGCTTGTGTGACGATGAATCTGGTGATCAGGACAGACATGGGTAAATGAAGACTTAATAATTGTACGCTCAATTTGCTTGTCACTGCGGGAAATGACCTCGGCGCCTGTCAGGTGAAATTGAGCAAACGTTGTACAATGACAGCCACTGAGATTGCGCCCAATCATGCACTGTTCGTTGTTGGTACGAATTACTGAAAACAGATACTGTGCTACGAAAATCACTAGGATTACTACCGGGAGGCGAATGGCTGCAACAAGCACCTCGCGGCTTTCCACTCGCATCACTGAACTATTTTGGATGATACCGTCGCTCCACAAAAGTACCAGATAACGTGGCGAGCAACTCGGCATTTTGTGTGACCCAAATCCATCTCTGGTAACGTAGCCATCCAAAGCCGTGTGATACATAGGCTTTCCTACTCATCGATCTCGCCGTAGTGGCTCCCCCTTGCAAGCCAAAAGCCACCCTAGCACACTGATTTCGCAGATCCAGCCAGCCATTGTGTTCTTTGCCTCTATTATTCAAGTAACAAGATGCCAATAGCAGCCACAGTTCTTTCGCAGCTTGGCTCAGGCTGGTCATACAGAATAGTAAGTTCAGACACATAGAGATGGTTGGCTTACTTCGCCTATACCCCGACCTTGAGCAACATGATCATAGCACAAGATCTTCGTCTAGAAGAGATCTTCAAAAGATCATTTTGCTCTATTGCCACTAGGTTTGGACTCTTGTACTTGCAAGTGCTCATGGTCTTTCGCTATGTCTTGGTTAGGCTATTTCTTTGTTTTTCCGAGGATTCAGGGTGCACTTCCAAGGTCACGGCCTCTCCACTCCATCTCTTTTCAATGTTGAAGGTTCTCAGTTTGGAGACTCGTTGAGTTATTGTAGCAAGGCTTTTTACTGTTGTAGTATTTTTCATTGAAAACTATCATTCTATTCACGATGAGTATGACTGAAAACACTTTTACAGGAAAAAAGGAGTATCGACACAGATGGCGTTCATCTAAGCATTTCATCACTTTCGCAATTGGGCTCACATTATTCACAGGCAAGTCCTCCAAAGATAAAGCAGAAAATTCATACCTACTGACATAATGTTGTTCGCCCTGCAGAAGCTCTACTTTACGGCTTCATTGTTCCTATCTTACCATACATGCTCGAAAATCGGCTGCATCTCGACCCCTCCAAGTCGCAAAGCTACACCTCCAAACTTTTGACGATGAACGGGCTCTTACAGCTCCTCTTTGCGCCCATCACCGCGCATGTAGCAGATAAATTTGGAAAAAAACGAGCCCAGCTTCTACTGGCATTACTCGTCAGCATTGTCGGTACAGTCTTTGTTGCGATGTCCACCGCTGGTGAGTAGCTAATGTTGATCAGTTATAGCACTTCATCTATACCGAAGCTGACAAAAAGTTGCCTTTAGTCTGGGCCTTGTATCTCGGTAGAGCTCTTCAAGCAATCGCGGCATCATCGGCGTGGATTGTCGGTTTCGCCACGTTGACAGCAGCAACTGGCCCTAAGAATCAGGGGACTGCCATGGGCATTGTCTTGTCTTTCTCAGCAAGCGGGATGATTACAGGACCTACCATATCCGGAATTTTGCTGAAGTTTATGGGATACTGGCTCACGTGGATCGTACCCGTCGTAGTCCTTCTTGTTGATGTTTCCGCTCGTGTACTCATGATAGAGCCATACGCAGATATGGATGCCGCGGCACACATTGATCCGAACAGTGCTCAGGAGACGCTGAACGAAGACGAGGAAGTCACATCCTTATTGGAAAGTAGGGCAACTTCGTACGAGACAATTATGCCACAGGTCACCCCAGAAAGCAACAGCGAGAAGCAAAATAGGAACTTCTATCGCACCATGCTTGTGGACGGCGGAGTTCTGACAGGCCTGGCCAGTTGTGTACTCTACAGTACGATACTTACCAGCTTTGAAAACACACTTCCTCTTCATACCCAGCGAGCCTTTGGCTGGGATAGCTTTCCAACTAGCATAATGTTCTTCTGCCTACAGATTCCATCTCTCCTTTTGGGTCCTCTGTGCGGATGGGTGCGTGACCTCTTTGGAATCAGACACCCTTCCGTCGCTGGCTGGGCCGCCATGATACCTTTCTTGTGTCTCCTTGGCACTCCAGGAAATGATTGGTTTCCTTGGGCAAAGGCATCTGGCCCAGCGATTACCATCATGAGTTTGGTCACCATCGGGACCTTAAACAACTTAGTGCAAGGCTCTGGCCCAATGGAACTCTCAGGTACATCTAGCAATTCCCCTCTCTCGATCCGAACAAAGTTGCTGACTCAGGGTGATATTAGCCGCTGTAAGAGCATACGAATCCAGCAACCCTCAAGTCTTCGGCAACAAAGGGGCTGGCTCAAGAGTTTTTGCGTTGGTCGAAACTGCATTTACATTAGGCATGATGTTGGGCCCTCTCATATCAGGATCAGTGGTAGCAATGGTCGGCTACTTCTACATGAACGTGGTTCTCGGTATGAACAATCCCAGTCCCATCATAACTTCTCGGGTTGTTCTAACACTTGGCGTAAGGGATCCTATGCGGCGCATTGTCAGCTACTTCTTTCTTCTTCCTCGGAAGACGTAATGAGACAGAAGACCAAGGCTGACTCCCCACATTCCTGACCTCCATAAGAATTGTCCAGCATTTTCGTTATTCGTGGCATCATTGCGGAGATTCTCGCTTATGCTGTTGATTTTGCGGCTTTCAAGCACCTTGGCATCTTGGAGAATTGATCATGACGTTGAAAAAGCTTCAGTGACATCCCGAAAGTGTAAAACAGAAGATAGAAGACTTCGAAATTTCTCATTGCTACTGATGCAGTAGCTGTGGAGACAGTATTTGTGAGTTTTGAACCTAATCATCGCCATTGCAGTTTTCTGGGGCCCATTGTGCGTGAAATTCCGATGATGCATTTCGCCACCTTAGATCCTCATATATCATCTCAGCACTTACATCTCAGCCGTGTCGTCAACTTCATGTTAGGAAAGTGCTTGAGAGCGAAGTTCAAGTTCGTGCAATCGGAACTTTATCTCATCTTGGCAAAAGTAGGATGTTTTCTCAATCAACGCCAAGGTTGTGTCAATTGGCACTGATTCCACACGCGAACATCCTTTAATTGGCTCGCAACAGAAAATGTCTCTAGCCGCTGATATATGTTTATCTGAATCTTGTTTACTAGCCGGTCTAACGAGCATACATTTTCACGCCTCAGTTAAGCAACTGGATATCGCTTAAATGCCGGGTCTGACCTTGGCAAACAACAACACGGCCAGACCCCGGAAAACCTTATTTCGATTCTCTACGGAGCAAGAGATTATTGAGAAGGTGCTCAACGCTGATCCAATATATTAAAGATAAGCACCGCAGGAATAACATGCCGCTAGACTGGGTCTTGCGTCGATTTTGTAGATCTGATCGGTGGGTGGGGTGCACGGGCGGCTCCGATCTGAAGTCTTGACCAAGTACCACGAGTCAGGAAATGCTTGAACGAAGCGCAAACCACAGTATCGATATGAGAGACTGATGGAGAAGTCAATACCGCGACAGATCATCTGTGGCTCAGCAGACTCTAGAAATATATCTTATGTGACAGCCCTGAACTTCTCACCCATCAATTGTCATTTCGCAACACAACCTCGGCTCGGCAGATATCCCAATCCCCAAACATAAGTCCGGGGAAATGGCATCGATTGGAATAGCCGATCCGTGGTAAATATCCTAAGAGACGGCATTGTTGTGTTTATACGAGAAAGTGCCGGGAGCTGCCTGTTTCGGTCTGGTAGTTCTTCTAGGGGAAGGGCCAAGAGCCGAGTTGGGATGAATGCCGATGACTGTGGAGAAAATACGGGCTGCAGATAGCCGCCTACTTTTGAGGGTCCGATTCCTTCCCGAGATATAAGCTATTGTAAACAGGCTCGACTAAGAAGGAATACCGGATGCCTGTACTTCAATTGTCCAATCCGCTTGAAAGCTGTAGCAACCGCTCCTGGGAAGAAATGGTAACTGGAGTTTTTGGCTAGATCACTTACAAAATCTGAACTTGTGCGACTCTTCTGCTCTCAGATCCAAGAACTTCGAACGATCACTCCGTGAATAAGTACTACCACATTGAACTAAGACATGGGGTATTCCCAGTTGCCGCCCGATTTTCTTTACAAGCCATCTTGGCACGCCGACAGGTCCAGCATAATGGACAGCACCTTCTTTTCAGAGAATCTTGGCCCTTGACTATATGTCTTGGAATCCTACTGTGGATATCCAAAGTCAAGGCTGAAGATAACGACATCTACGGACGGAAAAATGCAATCGCAATAGCCTGCTTGAAGAAGTTCATCAGGAAAGTACAAATATGTCACCAATGGCCAGAATTTGGACAGAACCACCCCTCTCAAACCAGGTTTTCTGCTCTCCCATCAGCCAGCATCTCATCCATGATGGTCCGCTTCACTCTACTCGCCTCGCTCATTGCAGGTGCCATCACAACCGTCTCGGCCCACCCTCAACCCCGCGATGAATCCCGCCAAATCGGCTGCGGTACCGAGCCACCTGCCGAGTTCCTAGAAGCAGCATCTCAAATCAGTGCTTGGGAGAAAGAGACTTTCACCAATGCTACCCGAACCGACAGTGCTCGTGCGGCGACTGTTACGATCGACACTTATATTCATGTTGTCGCTAGAAGCACCGCCTTGTCGGGAGGATACGTTCCAGCTGCTCAGTTGACGAACCAGATCAGTGTTTTGAATGAACATTATGGTGAGTCTGAATCTCAAGGTTCCTTCTTTAAAAAAGTCACAGGCTAACAAATGAAAAGCACCTGCTGGGTTTCAATTCAAGCTCATCTCAACTGACTACACTGTCAACACTGCTTGGGCTGCTGATGCCAACGGAAACGATGTTGCCATGAAGCGGGCTCTCCGCAAGGGAACGTACAGCTCCTTGAATATCTACTTCCAGTACACCGTTTCCGGATATCTGGGATACGCACAGTTTCCCCAAGTTGCTGCTGTCGGATCGACTGATTACATGTAAGTCTCCCCGCCTTTACAACAGCATCGCCACCCAAGATTGCCCCCGATTGCGAGTTGCTGACATCGTCCAGCACTGATGGTCTCAACATCCTCTACACCACAGCCCCAGGTGGCTCTCTTAGAAACTACAATCTCGGCGGAACAGTCACTCACGAAGTTGGTCACTGGCTTGGACTTTTCCACGTTTTCCAGGGTGGCTGCACTGGAAGCGGTGACATGATTGCGGATACACCGCCTCAGTCGACTTTGACCGACGGGTGCCCAGTCGGACAAGATTCTTGCTCGGGTGGCGGGGTTGATTCTATCCATAACTACATGGATTATTCTTATGAGTAAGTGTGAAGTGTTCTTTCGCTCCTCGTGACTTTTGTGGTGTTTTTGGAAGAGTGCTAATTAGTTCCAGCGCGTGCTACGAGTCCTTCACTCCAAACCAGATTACCAGAATGACCAACATGTGGTCTACGTACCGCGCCGGGCTATAAGCTTTGTGTGGTCCTACTCGGTTGCGATATGTAATAGTGCGATGCATTGGAAGGGCCTTGATGCTAGAGAGGTGTTTGGGGGCGAAGTCTCGGGCGTGATGAGGGTGTGGTGGGTATGGAGGTAACGAGGACGAAGTAGAGTCGAACAACAGCCTCACTTTTTCTGCAGATCTATTAACCATGTCTGGTACTTGACTATGTATTCATGAAAACATAAACGATCCTCATGTTTGCGCTTCTCGCGGTGTTTATTGACTCAGCTTGATTGTTTACCGGAACCTCGGCCCCTCACTTACCGGAGAGGAGGAAGTAAACAGTTTGAATCATTTGCATTGTCTTTCCCCAACTAACACCACAGCCTCGCTATTGATTAGCGGATCCTCACAAAGATTCCGGGTCGAACCGCAAGAGCAACATTCCAGTCCTTCGTCCTGTTGCTCCCTCCCTGGCTACGAAGCTCGGAGTCTCCTTGCTGAATTTCACTGAGATGCAATGTCTTGTGTATATGCTAGATATTATGTATATAGAAGAACCTCTGTAGAACAATGCCATTCCACTCCCTCGGTCCCTTAGTCCCGGAGCTTTGCATTGACAGCATTAACCTTCTTCGCATGATCATAGATCAACGGCTTGGCCTCCTCCGTATTACTCACATAAATCGTGAACCCATCATTCGTACTGCACCCAAAGCTCAATCCACACAACCCAAGCTGCCAATACATATCACCCATCTCATACTTGAGGCTCAGTCTCTGCCACTCACTCATGACCGCCACCCTCGTCTCATTCGCAGCCACCGTGCGATTCAACCACGCCAATCGATCAGCCGGATTCAAGAACCCATATTCCTCAAACAGCACCGGCTTCTGCAATTTCTTCTGCGCCTTCCCATGGTCGATAATCCACTGATTCGACCACTCAACCGTCTTCGTCCACCAATCAGGATAGAGATGGAACGTCCCGAAATCCATCTCATCAAGCGCCAACTCGGCATAGAAATTCCCTCCATCCGACCCAGCATACGCCCAATCCTCCGCGCCCTCGTAGAAGAACTCGCCCTCGCCTCCCCAAGTAACCATATGATGCTCATCGATATCCTTGATGTATCTCCCCATCTCAGCGATCCACGCGTCCATCATGACATACGAGCAATTCGTGCCTTCTGAGCGCGGAAGGTTACGCACGCCGTCGGCCTTGCAGCGTGGCTCGTTGGCGAGTTCCCAGGCGAAGATCGCTGGTGAGTCTTTATAGCGGGATACGACGGCCTTGACGTATTTCTTGAACGCCTTGACGATCTTCCGAACGTGGTAAAAATCATCGTGGTATTTGCCGCCGAGGTTGACTGTGTACATGTCCATGCCGCCGTAGTCGGCCCAGTTATTTGTCAGGGCCATGATGAGCTTGACACCTGTTTGTTCGGCGAGCTTGACGACTTTGTCCATGGCTTCGAGGCCGGTGGGCCCATAGTTGATTGTTGGCTTGCCGTCTTTCCAGGATTGGAAGTAGACTGGTGAGGCTCCGGCACCTTCGCCGCCGTATTGTGGAAGTCCGCCGGGTACAAATGTTTCGTTCTTGTCGTTGAATGCCCAAGTTCGAATCACTTTCTGTCCGGCCTTGACGGCGGTCTCCATTGCTATCTTGACATCTGGAGGGCTCTGTCTGTATGTTAGTATCTGTAAGTGCCAATTGGATGGTAAACTGACATTGATGAATGGGAACCAGTAAGCATTACTGCCTGCGAACAGAAATGGCTTTCCGTCAAGCTTGAAATGCTCTCCATCGGCATAAGGGAAGCCCTTTGGCCTCTTGTTATGGCCCTTTCCACTCGTAGGAGAAGCAATTGACTGAGTAGCCAAAAGAGCCAAAGCTGCAGCTCCAGTAGAGAACTTCATGATAGCTGGATTAAACTGTTCAAGGAATCGAACCGCTTGGATACCAGAAACAGAAACAGAACAAGGGAAGCTGCAAGCTGGCCCTGGGTTTATACATCTCGACAGCTCTATCCTGACGTCTGTTTACACGGAACGTCCCCTCCGCAGCCTGAGAAGGGAATTGGCCCATAATTTCCCCAAAGCTAGGCAAGCAGCTCAATCTAAGTTGACGATTCGAGCCTCTGTCAAAATTTCCTAGAAAATCTGGAGATGCCCAGGAACACGGTACTTTGCTGCTGCGGGGTATTTGAGGCTAGGAGCAGAAAAATTAAAGTTATGTGGGATGTGGTCCACTTGGAAAGCGGAGGGAATAGTGCCGTACAGCCAGAATGGGATTAGAAACATTGGGAGATCGGGTTGCAATTAAGGATAAGATGGAGTTGGTGAACTTCCACCAATTAATTCCTGTTGTAGCGTGGATCTTAGCATAAGGGAGTGACCCGAGCTCAGGAACCGGTTCGGTTCGTCGGACCGCAAGAACGTTTCTGCTGTCCTGCAGGTCAACATCCACTCATAAATGGGAACATCATCCCATCTTTTGTGTTGGAATGCCGCTCATGAAATGATACGACAGAAGACGTTCCATTCCCCCGTCAGGAAATCACAGAACCAAGACCGACAAGGAAAATTGATGGACGAGTTCTATTCCGCTTGGTACACGGGGAATATGACTGCCTTGCAGTACTTTGTACAAAAACTAAACAATACAAATGCTGATGTGCAATGCGCCTAAACACCCAAAATCATAGTGGCGCTTCCTCCGATTACGCCGCATATTACAAGCGCTGTTAGGATGCCCGCTCCAACCCTATCACCAGTCGTGATCACAATCTGTGCCAGTTGTGACGAGTCCGTCTTGCTATCCGATCCTGCGTTGGCGTCTCCCGAACTGGTACCTGTGCCTTTGACATCACTCTTCCATCCAGGAGCCTGGTCTACCAGATTACTCTGTATAGCTTCCAGCACTGCCATCTGTTCTCCAACTCCCAGACTCCCATCGTTGGCTCCTGTTGTCCACTTCAGTCCACATTGAGTACCAGTACTTCCTGCCGTGCAAGTCTTCACTGCGGCCATGGCAGACGTCTCGATCTCCTTGATAATATTGTCGTGCGTCCAGGGAGCAAGCTCTGCAGTTGCCGCCAGTTCGCGGATAAAGTATGTCTTGAAAGAACGTTGATCGACGTTACATTTTCCGGTCGGCTCGCAGGGCTCGTACAGGATTCCGTCCAGGTAGAACTGCTTCGAGGCAGTGATAAGGGACTCGGTTCGTGATTTCCAGATGTCGGAACCGTTTGTCTGGTATAATGTTAGCTAAGAGGACCCGGATCGGCGGAAGCGTACGTACGTAGTTGTACATAGTGGCAGCGCCCATCAGGAAAATGCCGGTATTGTAGGTCCACTTGTTGTGGTCTTTCGAGGTGCAGTTGTCCGTATTCTGGGTTCCATCAAAGACTTCAAACTTCTCATTGATGAGCCCAATATCATTCATCCAAACCCATGTCTTCTCCGCCCATTCTGCATACGTCGCGTTTCCAGTGTACAAAGCCAGTCTCGCAGCGAGATTGAAGAAGCAGCCGTTCGAGATACTGTTCTTGTATGTGTAACCACTGTTGAAGGTGAAAATCTGCCACCTGAGACCTCCTCCGCATGTCGAAGTATCCCATCTCGGTGCTTGTGTGTTGAAAACTCCTTGGGCAAGGGCGAGCCATCCGGGGGACCCCTCTGGAGGGTCTTCGAATCCTGTCTCCGCAGCGGTCATCGCAGCCATTCCCCAGAATCCCTGATCGTCGTTTCCCAACGTCTTTGTTTGATTCAACGGCATGAAGTCTCCATTATCCCCTGTCTGATGTAACAGAGCCTGCTTCGTTACCGCATTGTAGGTTGTGTCTCCTGTGTAGTACCAGTAGTTGATCATCGTTCCGAACCTGCCCAGGGGCCGTCAGTATAGGGACTCGAGATCCAGCCAGATCGAATATTGGACTCACATAGCACCAGCCTCCCACCAGTAGTATGGGTCTGGCAAGTTACCAGGGGTATCTCCAGTCCTGTTTCCCGTGTAGTAGGTCATCAGATCGTATGCAACGGTGCTCGCAGCGTCGACAATCGATTGTCTCGAGGTAAGGTCCAGTGTGATTGCCGCATCTACTCCCACCATACATATCGACCCCGTCCCTAGAACTGTACTCCACTTCATGATGTCGAATGTGCCGGGCGATTAACGAAAGAAGGTGGCGTTGAAGACGAAGAAAGGAAAGGTGAGAGCTGCGCGTCCTCAAAGTAACGATTGACTAGGCGACCAGGACTGAAAGGTGGAGGTACTGGTGAATGGGAAACTGGTTTGTTTTGGGATAATGACTGACAGAGAGAGAGAAAGTTGAAAGATGAGACAAATAGTTGGACGAACCTACAAAGTTCAGAGGAACCCAAAACACATGGGCTTGCTGGGGGACAACATTCTGGGGAGCGAGCCGCCAAGAGGCGTTCCAGCACAGCCCTGATCAAGAGTCTTCGGTGCTCTGCCCAAGCCAGCGGAACCATTTATGTTCTGGCACAATTGCGCGTCTGCCAATCTTCCAGGGGGAGGGTGATGATGCCCAGAGTCTTGGACGTCCAAATTCATAGGATCAGAGCCAAAGCAAGCGTTTGTTGTGGGCCGCCAAGTGAGCGGAAATTCGTTCTCGAGACACCGTTTGGTGTCTCGGAAAACATTGGCACAGCGTGTAATTCCACAGCAACGACGCCGTGACAGCGGCACTCAAATGGACTCGTACTTTCGTATCCAGCTCTATGGCATCGCTTGTCCATCTGGGCGACAAGAAATGGCTGTTGATGGAGTGATGAGCGGTTGATCCGGCGAGTATGAGGAGTGAGGGGATGAAAACCTTATGTCTTACGAAGTCTTGGAACTAGCTTGGCGAAATGATCACGTGTTACCCCTTAACTCCTTTTCCCTTGAGGTCAGCCCCGTCACTCTTCTCTTACTACATATTAGATGCCATTCAATTCCAAAGGTCGTTTGGATCCTTCATGTGAATGCGTAGGTCGTTGTAGAACTTCAGGAACATAGCTGACGAGTCACCTAGATCAGACTTACCGCCACTAATATTCAGTGGCAACGCCCATTCCACACGAAGCTGGGCAGTAATTCCCAAGAGAATTGGCTTTCTTCTCATGTCAGCAGCCTGGACGTCATGACTTTTTGGCATCCTATGCCATGTTTGGCACGACGGATTTCCAGGTCATAATCTACAATATTCCAATCACTCACTTTGATATGCATGTTTTTCGGAAGGCTCGGAAGTGGGGACTTTCCAGAAATGTAAGGTTAATGAATTTTCATTGAGATTACGGTAGATTCAGCCGAATTGTCAATTGACAAAATGCCTATGGCAGCGAAAGTCGGTAACCTGTTCTTGCTTCAATGTCCTTGAGAAGTGATCCAATTGGAGTCACGATACCATGGTTGCCTGACGCTCCGCTGTCCATTGCGATTAGCATCCCAACAAGTTCAAACTTGCTGTTAATTACCCACGAACCAGAATCTCCCCTGTCACCAAAATCGCCGCCGATTCCCACAATGTCAAGCTCGTAAGACACTGCTTTGCCCTTCTGCTCCCATTTCACCTCTCGAGAAACTGCATTTACTTCGCCATGCGTGTTTTCTGTGGTTCTTCCACGCTTGAGCACCCAGTCTCCTGCGACAAGCTCAGGACCAAAACTCTTCACGCAGCTGTGCTCATTTCGTTCATAAAGCAGTTCTGGGATTCTCTCTGGGATTTGCGATTGGTTGATGGGGCCGATCGGCGGCCTGTTCTTCTGGAACTTCTTGCACTGGATGATTGCCCAATCCATAACTTGATTTTTATCAGATCTCGTGTTTCCGGACGCAAATCGAACTTGTCCAAGACCATCTGACTTTTTTAACGAAGTAAGGATTTCCAGGACCTTTTTGCTCTTCGCAACGCTGTTAGCATCACCACCTCTTCTCACAGACTCTTGGCAGTACTCTATCGTGCCGTCGGAATCGTACTCAGATGGCCACACAATCGCGCCCTTAGGACAGTACTTTTTGCCCTTGAAACCAATGCCTTCAAGGTCGTTCTCCGCTCGATCGCCTGATCCAACCTTGGCAATGACATGGTAAGGAGTCATAATACCATTGATGACCTGGCCATCAGTTTTGTGCGTAAGTATGACCCAGCCACCCAAAGTACCGCTATCCGGCTTGACTCCTTTGACTCCTATGGAGTCTCCATTTTTGGGAGTATCGCTGGTGAACATACATCTGGTATATCTTGGATCTCCTTCCGCGGAAGTGATAACCATGCCCGGTAGAATCTCGACAGACAAGGCCACCGTGGGGAACTGTGCAGATTTGACTGCAGCGACGCATAGTTGCTCTATCATCTCGAACATTGCAGATGAGCCTGGGCGGACATAAATGATCACACAGTGCTTGGCTGCAGATTTATCGAACTTGCTTTTTCGATCATGGTAAGCAATTGATGTCCAGATGTCTGTCGCTCTTGTGTCGATGATGCTTCTGATCTTGGGCTGCACCTCTCTGATGCAAGCAAGGAGCTGCGCATCGTTGCTGATAGGGAAGGAAATGTCCGAGTACATCTTTCTGTGGTTCCGGATTTCGACGATGCATTCATCTTCTTCAAAAGAAGTCTTCGCCAGCAGAGTCTTAATTGAGGTGGCTGCTACCAACCAGCGAGCAGGGTCATCGTCCAGGGTCTCCACAAGTAGACAATCTTTCGCTCCCTGTGGAACATTCTTTCTCCAGATCTTCTGCATTGTGATGTATGTGGCGTCGATCCCAGCTCCACTGCAGATTTTGTGAACGTCGTCCTTTATGTTCTGAAGGATTGCGTTGGCTTTCTCTGAAGCTTTTGCTTGCGCTTGCTCGAAAGGCCATGGCGTTGGGATTTCATTTAGGGGGGCTACACGAAATCGATCTTTCCCTGCAACGAATTTTTCGATATTATAGTCCGCGGAGCCTAGAACCAAGTTAGCATCATGTTTGAAGTCTGAAGCTGGTTAGCACTCACCACCTGCCTCAGACGACGAGGAGTAGAATCTTCTTTTAGTTCCGGTAGCCATCTTGATTTGATGAAAGTGTCGGAGCTTCCTTCTGAAAGGTTTCTTGTTCGAGGTGTTCTTTTGAGGATGAGAATGACTGTAGCAGAATGGCTTTGGGAGTAGACAAGCAGAAGGCGGGGTGCGTATCGTGGAGATTGTCAGACTTGAAGGTGAGGGCGTCAAGAGAAGATGCGGAGGGAGGACAGTGATGCCTTGCGGGTGATTTGCAATGGTATCGCTGAGATAACAAGCGGAGAATGTTGCGAGGTTGATGATTGTCTATGTTGGCAGGTTTCTGGAAGGTAAGTGCTTGGTTGTGAGGCTGAAGATGAAAGCCCCGCTTGAAGGATGTGGGGTGCAGTTTTATAGAAAGTGCGATTGGGTTTCCGACTGGTGGAAGGTGCCACTAGCCTTGTCTATGAGTCATATCTTTTAGTGAATGACAGTAAATATTTGTTAGCTGTGTGACGTTTCTCGTAATTGATTGAAACTAATAGTCTGCTAGTCGTGCTTTACCATGTGGGTGAGCCTAAGAAGCTAGTATATTTTAGGAAATTTGTCAACACGCTAACAGTTGAAGAGTTACTAGTAGAAAGTCGACAAACTCGTTACCAAGCCTCACATCTCTTATTGTTATCAGTCATACTGTACAACGGAACCAAACGATTTACATCATTTGTATTCACTTTGTTTGTTTTCCAGTCATGAGACAGCTATCAATCCTTGAATTCTTGTGAAAGAATATTGTCTAATCATACTCATCGTATTCAGTAGGAGCAGGCTGCTGGTAGCTCTGTCACGTTTGTTCCCAGCTCAGGCATTTGCTGTTTTGGCTACGAAATAGTTCAGAAGGATAAGAACATCGCTTTCTGCTTGCGTCACCGGGAATTATATGCTGCTGGATTGTGGTCCAAAGGTTTCGGATCCTGTTACTCGTATGTTTCGCTTCTTCCATATCACTTGAAACAGCAACCACTTATTTCCTCAAGTTGAAGAGTATAATAACTCGTGCGAGTCACTTCTCTTTACCTCTAAATTGAACGTCGCGTGAAGCCTGCGCACGAAGATTTTGCAGGACTGACTTTCCTTAATGATGGACCAGATTGAGAAGGGTTTCAGTATAGCTCCTGGATAGCTTGATACCACCAGCCAGAAAAGGCGTCTAACCCTTTGTCAGCACGCTAATACGCGTGCTACTTGGTGTTTTCCTATCCGGAGATGATCCATATCGGAAAACCCAATGCGAGCTCGTTATTCGCTGCATTCTGGCGAACACGCACAGCATTACATTCATGGACGATGACCAGCATCCCACTGTGTTTATATGGCAAAATATGCGAAGTACCAGGTGGAGTAGGCACTGGCGTCCTGGCGGGCGCATTCCCACTGATGGAAAGGAAGGTTGGAAGCGTGTTGAGTTAGCTGAGTTAGGGGTCAGCCATTTACCATTACTATCTGCACATAAACCGCAGCTGGGCTGCAAATATCCTACGTGAACTTCGCCTCCACCATTTTGAGTCTTATTTTGAGCTCTGCTGGCGTTGTGGAGTCTGAAAGATTAGTTCAAGAAAAGGTAACAATTCAACAGAGGCTAAGAGCGTTGACGGAGAGCAGGATTGATAAAGGCCACCTCACAACGCCATGAGGCATTTCACGAGATTCAGTCAAGTTGATTCCCTCTTGTCTTGACGCGTTGCGTTCGGGTGTTTCAATAAGAGATCTTACGATCTAATTGCGGGGTGATACATCGAGGGCTCCGCAACGTTAAGCTCGTCCCATATTTGCTTGGCATGTTGTGCTTTCCAGCTATGACCACACAATAGGTCAAGCATCGGATCTGGTGACTCAGTTTCATTCTATGTCTTCGACTTTTTGATCTTGTTCATGCTGTTATGCGAGCTTCTGTACGTGACAAATATCAAGCGCTACGTCACAAGGATTTCTCTGAAATAATCTTTCACATCGGATCCATCTGATTCGGACCAGTAGGACTGGGCACCGAAGCATATCCTGTTCCTCAGCATTGTTTCTTCTTTTTTTTGCCTAGTGGCTTTGGGACCCACTGTGAATACAGGCCGGGGTCTTGATTACGAGCCATAGAAAGCACGATGAGGGGTTAGAAAAGATTGCGAGGGTTTTCGTGTAGGGATCGAACTCCAGATGCAAGGACAGACAATCGACCCATATGATGTTCAATCTTGCAAAACGATGCAATGTGTGAAACCACAAGTTGGTAACATCTAATCGGGTCTTGCAATCGCTGGGGTTGAAAGGATTCGCTGCTGGTTCTTTGCGGTCGGGAATTATTGGTCGAAATTGCTGCAGAAGCATAGAAAGTGACTGGTCGACATACTGTAAGTCCTGTCGAAGTCGTTTGAAGGTCTTGTGGTAATTTCTTCGTTTGTGCCTCCTCGGTGTTGGGATATAGGCTGTAAAGCATACTTGGTCCTCAGACGTGAATGCGGTTGTTGGATTACGAATTTCGAGCCGATCTAGCCGTCATAATATTTGTGGAGTATAGAGAAGAGCTGTCCCTGTCAGCTTAATTGATTTCTGGGGGGATTTAGTCATACTAAGCCATCCACTTGCAGCAAATGCAAGTTATTCAAAGAGAGGGCGTATTCTAAAAGCCATGATAGATCAAGTTTGTTGAACAGGTTGTCAACTACTCCGGACAGCTCGCAGTCCTCTTGTTGAAGACTGGCGCTGACAATACCCAAAAATTGCATCGCAAACTCAAGGTCCAGCTCTTTGGGGGCGATAGAATACAATCTGTCAAATGCTGGCGCAAAAGGAGGAACCCACGGTTCCCGAATGCGAGCTTCGAGGGAAAACAGACACCAACTACAGGCTGAATCGAGGGCATCGCTACCATCAGCAAACTCGCCACATACAGAAGAGATAAATTCCTTCTGTGAGGTCGACATTTGACCGCGGGAAAGATGGTGCGAAGCGATTTGTGGCTGTTCATATGCTGAATGTAGAAACAAATGTGATAGGGAACTAGCTGCAGGACTAGCGTTCGTTCTCAAGGTACGCCAGGGTTGTATCTTTTCCGCAAAGTTTAGTATTGCGAGAGTGGATAGCTCAAGCTAAACCAGCGTCAGTTACTGTTGAGTGCGCGGCGGAAATCCACCTACAGGTCGTGTCCATGAGGGGCTTCTTTCACCGACAGAAGAGCTTCTGTCATTCCTCGCATCCTGGCTCTCAAGGTCCCTCGCTCTTGGATCTAGCAGCTCAAATCGTCTCTTCAGATCCGACTATACCAGTTTGAGTGGGCTCTAAGCTCAACAAGTCGCCAGAAGAAGCCTGCCCACTATTTGACTGTTCTGTATTATCAAGTCCATGTTGTCTCAAGCAACTTTGATCTTCTGCGAAGATTTGCATCATTAGTTTTTCATCGTTACTCTCAGCTTCAAGATGCGCAGGAAATGGCTCAACGACTTTGGCTAGCTGTCTCTCATTATTGCTCGGCATTTCATATCCATCCATAGCAGACTTGGAACTCGTACCTGAAGGCTGTTTGAGGCTTTGCGTCTCTGCGAGCATACTTTTGCTGGCGGTTACTATTGTTCGAGTGTTTTCTTCGGTTGTTACTCGTCCTCGCTTAATACACAATCCTTCACCATCAGCCAAGCAGGTCTTCTCTCCCAAAGGAGGGCAAAACGCTTATCCAGTAAATGACTGGCTTAGCGACTCGCTGAGGTGAATGTAGACCAATAGACTCACTAGAACTTGAATGTTGAAGTCAGTGCAATTGTCCTTTGATGGGCCTCCTTCATGGATGTCGGAACTCTCATGCAGGGACGTGCTGCGTGTCTGTTCAGCAAAAGTCACCAAGACTTTACTTGCACTAGGACCCGTTTTTTCTCCTCCGGGTGATTTAAAACTATGTATGTGAAGATACTAACTACACAGTAACCAAGTCTCACGCGTAAAGTCATAAAAGTTGCTCTCAACAAGGCCATGCCCAATGCGTCTTTGAAGTCCTGTAAGTACAGCCTGGAAGCGAGACTGCCACCCCCTTCACTGCCGTATCCACGTCTGGTTCAGGCTGCTAGAGGGTGCTGCGAATCTGCGATTATGCGGCTTGTAAGCTGACCTGCAGCGCTTTAGGCGTTGTAGTCTCGCTTACAGACTGTAGGAACAGGGCCTCCAGGACGTTTCATCTAATCGCAGGCTCCTCAGGAGGATATCTGAACAAACACGGCGGGGCTGCATGCATAGTAACGAAAAACCACTAAGCAGTGCCCCACACACTGAATGACCCTGAACAAAATCCAATGCCGCAGTCGCGTATGCTATTTTTCAGTTTGAGATGAAAAGTATATCGATAATCAACTCAAGTTGTATATTACCACCTTTGTAAGGTTTTTTTGTTTGCTAACCCTCCGCTACTGCAAAGTCGTAGCAGCCCAGCCCGGGAACGGATCCGGCGAACGTGCTGCAAGTGCTAATTATGCCAGATTGTGTAGGTCCAGGAGCAACCGCTCCGGTTGAGGCTGGAGCAGAAGAAGATGTTAAGGTAGTTGGGGTGGCTAGGATGTCGATGCAATAGTAGTAATTCGCGAACAGCTTCGTACTACAGTCCACACCGTCCAGCCTCAAGATTGTGTTCCATGCGAAGAACACTTCTTCAGAAATTCGCCACAGCTGGGTCAGCGAGTAGCATCCATCGCCAGGGCTAGCCATTGTATATTCAGTACAGAGAGGCGTGATTCCAGATTGCGTTGGGCTAGGTGCTGTTCCTCCAATAGAAACAACCGTGGCATTGCGCCCACCTCCGGCAACTGATCCACTCCCTGTCGAGCTCCCACTTCCACCACCTCGCACTTGACCAGCATCACTGGTTGTGGTATTGGAGATATATGGGGGAATGTAGGAGCCTCCAGGAGCGCCGATACAGATATACTGATTGGTAAGTAGGTTACACAACCCTTGCATATTTGGGTTCCATGTCAAAAGTTGAGTAATGGTCACTGGGTTCTCTGCAGTTGAAATTTCTTCGATTACCGATGCGCTGATAGAAATTAGCTTGTACTGGTAAGTCAGAATATCGAGCTTACCAGGTCGTGTTGTATGGAATTGTCATTACCGCACATCCTAGTGGAAGGCAGATGCTGACAAAATCTTCAGTTGGTGAGCAAGTCGGGTCATCCATTGCAACCTGGAGATCCCCCGTTGTAATATTGTAAGCTGCTAACATGGCATCGCAATGTATCGTTCCGTTTGCGGTTTCATCGGGTATCACCAAGCTCTGCAGATCATCTATTGTTACAACTTGGCCACAAGATGCTGCTGCGCTACTGGTGGTGCTGTTGTACTCTGGACAACCATCCCAAGTGCCAGCCACATAATCATAAATGGGCACCATACGTACGATGAGCTCTGGCATTTCTACCTGACAGACGTCAATAACGTCGAGGTATTGCTCCAGTAAGTAACGTCCCACCCCACCATTCCGGCCACCCCCCCATTCCGGCCACCTTTTACACCAAAAAGTGCGATTTTTAGGTACTAACATCTCTACAACGAATTAATAATAATATATAAATATTTTACATTTACATTTATTAGCTTCTATAGACTAAGTTCCTAAAAGGAAGTATAATTTGAATCATGTAATATTACGTAATATCAAATTCGATTTTTTACATACAAAAAACGACAAAAATCACTTACTAATAACGTAATAAACAATGAATATAATTATTTAAAACTTGGAAGCGTTCAAGATTAGACATAAATCTTGAAGTCTTAAAAGTTTTAAAGCAATTGTATTAGTAGTTACCTTTTTATTGAGTATTTAATTTTCCTCATACAAATTTTTTATATGGTGTTAAATAACCTATTAAATTGTAAAGCTATTACTAAAAGGATTGGTGTAAAACTTGAGATTCTAAAAATGTTATATAGACTCTACGTTAATACCAAGTTTTAAGTTTTTATACTGATAATAAAGAAAGTTATTAAAAGTATAAGAAAAATCACTTTTACACCAAATTTGTATGAGAAAATATTTTTGAACTTCAAATACTTAGTTTGTAATATTACGTAATATGAAATACTTAAAACTAATATCAGTGAAAAGATTTAGTAAAAAATATTCCAAATCTTCAATTTTAGCTTGTTTCATTAATAACTAATAAACTTATTAATTATTCAAAGTAGTGAGCTTTGATGATTTTTGGTGTAAACGGGTGGCCGGAATGGTGGGGTGGGACGTTAGTTACGACATACGCTGGGATAGAAGGCCAAATAGTCCCCACCAAGTGACTATGAGAGACGATCCCACGCTTGCTGCCTCTGTCTTCCACGAAGCGTCAGAAGCAACCCTCAGGGCTGACATTGTGTGGATATGCCGTAAATGGTCGACTGCCGCCCCATTGAGCACAATCACGTAGACCCAGCTATTTGCATCGAAGCCAGTCTGACGATATATCAAGTTGTACCACGATGCACAACTGGTCAGAAGCCACGCACTCCAAGCACCAGGACCGTAGAATCCACTGACATTTCCAAAACCAATAGGATCAGGCGAAGATTTATTGAGCTGTAGATATACACGGACGATGGGGAAAGTAGTGTTGGTCATCCTGTGATGAGTTCAAATCTATGAAAGTACACTCGTCGTTGCTGATGTTCCCTTCCAACCTCTCGAAGCCAAGAGGTGCGGCTGAGAGCCATGTTGATAGGGGTGGCTGAATGGAGACGCCTCAGCGGTACTAGACTTGTATAATAGGTCCATATTTCAAATCTGCAATTAGTCGACTCATACCCCGTTAAAGAGCTTTACGACTTGATAGCATCGCGTAGAGCCATATAAGTTTTACATGGCTTCAAAGCATTATCATTTCCTGGGTATTATTTAAGTAATATATCCATAGCGGAGATGTCCCGAAACCATCCACGCCCTAAGCGAAATAAATATCTGCCACACCATCAATAAAGCTTCCACATCCAGGCGAGCATCAGCAAGACCAATCAAGCCTGTATGTATTTGGCAAGTGCCCGCGAAGATCCTCTACCCCGCAAGTCAAACTTCTAGATCTCCTCTCGCTAATCTATCTTCGAGCTCGCCAGGAAGCATATCCTCCATCAGCCTAAAATACATTCTCCCCAAGATCTGGGTAACGGTCTCTTCTCTCGTCTATCATGTCGCACATAGAGCGATAGCATGGATTACCTGTCTGCCGAATACCATTACCGATGCAAATACCAATATCGACCTGAGATTAGAGGGGGCCAGAGCATGAGCGAGAGACTGAGAGGAAGCGCAACGAACTGAGCGAGGACCACTTGGGGTGGGCAAGTGCCGTATCCAGCATCCGAACACGGCCTACTGAAGTCAATATTTGGCTATGGTATATAATTTGCTCAAGTGTTATGAAGTGACGACACTTCCAAGATTTTTCTGAAAAATAAGCTTAGAGAGAAGACTTAGAATTCAGCATGTTTGCAAGAATGTAGCAGGGTACTTCAGAGGCTGAAGTCGGAGAAGTATAAGTAACGAACAGATCTCTTTTGAAAGCTCAAGAGTAGGCTGTCGAGGCGCAGAAAGAAATCAGAACTTACTATCATGAAGACCTTCTTATGTGTCTTTTTGGCGTCGCTCTCTGGCGGGTCTCCTCTGGTGATAGAGAGACAGTCGACCAGCGGAGGAACTGGTCCCTACGCACCTGCTGTACTTCCCCCCTGTCGCATCACTGCATACAACTGACAATTCACCAGACATATACCACGGACACCACACTCAGCTATCACACTCTGTTCGCTCCCAAGTCCGTCCCCGCAGGCATCAAACTTCCCGTCCTAGTCTGAGGCCAAGGCGGCTGCATGGCCGACAGTCTCGCTGTCGAGCCCTTCCTCACGCAGCTCGCATCCCACGGGATTATGATCATCGCTGGGGGAACACCCAAAGGCAAAGGCAGCACGACCGCAGCACAGATGACCGCAGGCATTGATTGGATCGTGAAGAAAGCTGGTACAGGAACATACGCTAACGTCGATGCATCACGCATCATCGCTGCAGGATACAGTTGCGGTGGTGTCGAGGCTTATGCTCAGACTTGGGATCCTCGCGTACAGTCGATAGGAATCTGGAACTCTGGATTCCTCACGAACCAAACAGCTGCTGCGGCGATCAATAAGCCTGTGTTCTACTTCTTGGGAGGATCATCTGATATTGCCTACGCCAATGTAAGTGGCCAACAATGCGTTTGGTAAAAGGACGTTAACCATGGGGTAGGGAGAACGTGACTACAAGGCGCTACCAGCGAGTGTTCCGAAGTGGAAGGGAAACCTCCCTGTTGGACATGGAGGAACTTACACGCAGGCCAACGGAGGCAAATTTGGTGTTGCTGGTGGATACTGGGTGGATTGGTTGCTCAGAGGAAATTCTTCTGCTGCAAGCTTCTTCACTGGGGCTGGAGCTGCAAATGATGGGTGGGCGGTGGAGTCTACCAACTTGGACAAACTCTCTGCGTCACCTGTTTGAATCTTTAGATGTGGGCAAAAACTGTCTTTGGCTCGCCAATGGGTTGTGTTGACGGAGTCTTGCGTGTTTGTGTCAGCACGTCTCGAAAAGCAGTTATTAAATCAACTTAGCTGATGTGTATGTTGATCCCTGATATGAGAATATGATACTCACTATGGGAAACAGACCAAAGCATCGATACTTATGGTTTCCTGCCAAGTAAATACAAGTTCTTGCACATCCATATCTCCTGTTGCCCCATGAATCCTTAGCGAGGCTTAGCGTGAACCCCTATTTCGGGCTTGACACGAATCTGGGAAAGATTGCGGCAGTCGCAGTGCAGCCTCTTCCCTTTCAGTTCGTAACCATCACAGCTTGGATTGTGAATCGTCATCAGATATCCTCAACATCATCAAATTATTGTTCCCTCTTTGTTAATAGCGGGCTTGTTATGAAAACAGTCGGCATTCCGAAAAATCTCTGTCGGCTAAAAATAGCATCACCAGCCACCATCTCCAATTTTGAGTGAGGCGCAGCCATTCGTCAACAACATTCCATTCTGAAACCGCGTCAGCCCTGTGGGCGTCAAGGGGGGATATCTAAACTCAACCTCCATCGCGATTTTGTCTCCTTACACACTCGTTCAATTTCATCACGTACACAACTATGGCTCCTATCGATATCGCGCGGACGCTCTTTACAACCGAGTCCCTTTCAGGAGGTCTTCGCCATGCCAGGATGGCTGTTAGGGCTGCTGGGCCTGACCTTGCGAGGTTCTCAGCTCATCACCTTCAACGCCGGGCCTTGAGCGTCAACAGCACGCAGAAGGTCACCTTGGGTGTTATTGCCGCATATACTGTGATCATCGCATTGTTATGGAACATTCCATACATTCGCTGGTCCCTTTGGCCTTTCAAGGTGAGTGCCAAGAATATTCATTGTCACATGATCGTTTCGCTGATGAGTACAGATGCTTGTGATTGCCTTCCACGAATTTGGACATGCTTTGGCAGCTTGTTGTACTGGAGGACGCGTCAAATCTATCTCGCTAGACCCTCGAGAAGGGGGTGTGACCCATATGTATGGCGGCATGAGTGCAATCACACTGCCAGCTGGATATCTCGGATCATCCCTGATTGGTGCTCTTCTCATCTTCTGTGGCTTCAACATCGTCGCCAGCAAAGTCGCCAGTATCGTACTAGGCGTCTGCTTTCTACTTACTCTCTGGTGGGCCCGACGAGACTGGCTCACGATTGTCACGGTGCTGTTGGCCGTTGGATTGCTCGTGGCTTGTTGGTTCATCAAGCACGCTGAGCCTCTGAGATTCGTGGTCCTCTTCATCGGCGTTATGTCTGCTCTGTATTCGGTCTGGGATATCGTGAGTACATCTGATCATCCATCGCTCCACCTACTGACCACAAACAGTGTGACGATCTCATCCTGCGAAAAGTCAACGAATCCGATGCCAGCGTCTTCGCCCAGCGCTATGGAGGCTCCTCGCAATGCTGGGGTGTCATCTGGTCCATCATCTCTCTCATCTTCATGGTTGGAGGAATCATCGCCGGTATTGCAGCTTTCCCCGAAACGTTCGCCGAGCAAGAGTCGGATTCGAAGAACTTCATCCCAACATAAGCCAATATCTGCAGGGCCTCACGATCCAGTCGTCGAAGAGGGCTTCTTTTATCTTTTCTGAACCAAGTGCCTCACTCGACATTTCAGCTTTGCTACTCACAAGGGATCGGTATTAGAACGGGCAGCGTGGACGCTCGCGATTAATCGAGGAGTTTGAAGAGAGGAGCGTGTTGATATTGGCTGTTTGCTCCTTTTTGTGGACTTTTTTCCTTTTCCTCTCACCTATGATACCCTTTCAATGTTTAAGTATGATTAAATTCCAATGGAAAGACTGTCCAATGCATTGATGTCTCCCTGTTCTGCTTTGTAGCTGTTTCAAGACCTTGCTTCCCCAAATCCCTTCTGGTTCACTCCCTACAAATCAGGTGGCGGACAAATGAAAGATCCGTGACTGATTCATACCTTGTCCATTTACACTTGATATCGGTCAGCCAGCAGCCAAATTGGTAAAGCTTTCCCCAAGTGCTTGCTAGACCCTCGCCTATTCAGGGATCGTGCGGGGTAACTTTCGTGCGAGGCGTCCCAGAGGCGTCCTCCCCGGATTTGCCTTGCAGCTGTGCCTCTTATTTCCGATAAGCCAAGATGAACCTCAATTGCACATTCTCAGGGTGCTCAAAAGTGGGATTGGATCTGCAATCTTATATCTACTTTCGATTGAGGTTCAATTGCATTTGGAGAAGACGCTTTCCCAACTTCCCCGCACGGAAATCCTCCCCGCTCTAAGTTGCTCACTCGAGGCTCACTGAGAGCAGCAATAAATTCACCATGCCGCACGTGGTGGTGATCGTATTTTGAGTTTGATCTATCACACATCACGACAAGCTTGTCATCTGTTTTTCTTGTAACTTCCAATTTGACTTCAATCATCATGGCTTCAATAAGCGATGAGAAGATACAGGAGAGCTTTCAGGAAGATGTCCGAGATGACAGTCCAGAAGCGATCGACTACAGAAAGAGAGAGGCAAAACTTCTCCGGAAGCTTGATTGCTTCATCGCGCCGGTCATGATGCTTCTCATGCTCATAAGTTATTTGGATAGAGGAAATATTGGATTTGCTGCTACCCAGGGCATGACTGAGGATATCAACTTGAAGGGATCGGAACTCAATGTACGTACATTCCCTAAGCTGCACGACCAAAGTTGCTGACACCGAATTTAGACTGCAGTCTCGGTGTTCTATATCTTCTACATTCTCGCCGAAGTGAGTTTGCAACCCCCAACCTTCATGAAGGCACAGTCTAACAAACACAGTTTCCAACATCAGTCCTTGTCAAGCGCCTCCAATTCAATCGAGTCATTCCAACAATCACCTTCTGCTGGGGGATCGTCTGTCTCTGCACCGGTTTCGTCAAGGCATTTCCATCACTCATCGTTACGAGAATCCTGCTGGGCTTCTTTGAAGGATGTCTGTTCCCCTCGATGACTTTGTTCCTCTGCCAATGGTACAAGCGGGACGAGCTTGCTACACGCATCGCATTTCTGTTCAGTAAGTTCGTGGATCTTCATAAATACAAGTATGGGACTGACAGTGTTCAGTTGCATCCGCTCTCTCGGGTGCGTTTGGTGGGCTGATCGCGTGGGCGATTCTCTATATGGATGGTGTGCAGGGCTTGGCTGGGTGGCGATGGTAGGTCGCCTTCTTCTACTTCGAATGTTTTTCTAACATTATGCAGGCTATATATCATCGAGGGTATCATCACGGTAGTCTGGGCAGCCATTTGCATCTATGTTGTTCCAAAGAACTATGAGACCGCCTACTTCCTCAATGAAGACGACAAAGTCATCATGAGACGCAGAGCCGAACTTTCAGAGGCCTATAGTGGAGGATCGGGTCATTACGGGATGAAGGATATCAAGGAGGCTGCGAAAGATATCAAGAGCTGGCTGCATGGAGTCATTCAGATTTGTGTTGTGACGATCCTCTATGGTAAGTCTACTCTGATGTTGGAGGGTGGAATCACTGACGATTCGCCAGGTTTCGGTACCTTCTTGCCTCTCATCATCAAGAATGGGTTTCATTATTCGACTGTTCAGGCTCAGTACTTGGTCATTCCAGGTACGATATCTCCCCTCTTCCCGATTCGAGCACCATTAACCAACACTAGTCAATCTCTGGGGTGCAATCGTCTACGCAATCGGCGCCTACCTCTCTGACAAACACAAAACGCGCTTCCTCCCCCTCGTCCTCTGCGCACCCATCGGCATTGCCGGCTACGCCATCCTCCTTGCCGACGTCCCTCCTGCAGTCTCCTACTTTGCGACCTACCTCATCGCCACAGCATGCTTCCTCTGCACCGGCACGAACATCGCCTGGCTGTCCGGGAACTGCGCACCAGATGGAAAGCGAGCTGCTAGTCTGGGCATCTTGCTTACATTGACAAATATTGGAGGTGTGGTTTCAGGACAGATCTATCAGAGTAAGGCGGCGCCGAAGTATACGCTTGGTCATGCGTGGAGTTTGGGATGTTTGGGCTTTGCGTTTTGTGGGTGGTGGGTTGTGAGGGCGATGTATACAAGGAGGGAGAAGGAGAAGGATAGGTTGCTTGCTGAGGGGTGGGTTAGGGAGGAGGAGACTACGGATAGGTCGCCGGACTTTAGATATCAGTTCTAGAAAGGTATTGAGGCGAGGCCACATGCGCAGCTTAGCTGGCTTTGGCACTTAAGTGTAACATAGAAAAAGATCAGAATTCGTTTTTTGGCTTTTCTTTGCGCTGTAACCTCAAGTCTCGGTTGTCATATCCTTACACCAGACAGATATCCAAAGCTCTGTCTACATCAGCTTTTCTGACCGCTGGTCCCAGACCTATACAGACCGCTCGCAGAGCTAGATACTCAATGGCTCGATACAAATCATGCGTAGCAGCCCTCGCGCCTCCCATAATTTCTCCGCCATTCTGAGTCGCCACCCTCTTGCTTTCCAAGTACTCCTTCACATCAATAGGCTCTAACCACTCCCCCTCAAACCCCGGCAACCACGTCTCAACCACCGTCCTCGTACACCCAAACCTCAAGCTCTCCACCTCCCTCTGATACGGTCTGCCCACAAAGACTCCACTATTCCCTTCCACTGTACGAAAGACACTAGGATGTTCAAGCGCAGTGGTAGACTGCGGTCCGTATGGATCGGTGATCAGTTTCTGGAACAGATTTCTCTCGGCTAGATACCGCATGTCTTCGATTGCCATGCTGCGCAGATGGAGTGAGAAGATGGGGTGGAGGGTCGAGAGCGTGATGTTGGGGTCAGAGAGGAGTTGTACGCCGCGCTCGACGCAGGCGAGGCGGAAGCGTTGTGTGAATGTTAGATGGTGCTGGCTGGCCGTCCATGGGAAGCTAAATGTGGATGGGGAGTGGATAGAGCTTCTCAGCTGGAGAGGTGAACTTCTAGCGGCGGCTGTGTTAGTATCGTTTCTGTTGGCTGCTACATTTGATACGCCAGCCAAGATGTCTTCGGTCTCTGTATCTGGTATCACATTTTCGCTTCCTGCTGGGATCCTCTTGCGTGTCAAGCTAGTAGAAGTGCTGCTGTCTGGACTTGAATCTTTGCCCGAGTGTCTGCCGTTCCCAATAGAATGAACAGCTTGAGCATGGCAGGCAACCTCCATGGCAGCCCTGCTCAAATCCAAGGCGAGAGCTGGTGCCAGGCTATTCGATTTGATTGCCTTGTCCTGGAATTTGGTAAAGCTCAAAACAGTCTTCTGTAGCGCAAGCTGCAGCATCTCTACGTGTGCTTTCAGATTGCTGACTTCTGTCTCCTTCCGGTTTCTATATTTTCTCTGGGCTACCCTATATCGTTCTTTTCTTATCTATTGAAGTCAATACCTGGATCTTGACCATCGGATTCAAGCAAATTACTGATTGCTCATCTGTAGTCTCAGTAGCCGCATCCACAATCGCCTTCCTCCCCCGGCGAGGCTTCTTCTCCATATCCTTGACAGAGTGGCATTCATCAGCTCGGAACCGCTTTTGATTGGTGGACATCGATGCTATTTGTCTTGAATGAGTTGATAATGCTGGGTTTTCTCAAGATACGAATGGGACTATTGAACATTGATTGCGTCTCTGAAATTGGCAGTGCGACAACGTAATGTGCTAAGAGTTTCACGACAGACATAGGACATATTCAAGACAAATTGCAGACAAATAGAGGGGTGCTGACAAATGCCGGCGTCTGACGAAGTGGGTCAGATCTCGCTTAAGCTTCATCTGCATTGGGGCAGCAATCAACATGATTGGCCAGCCCAAGAGACTCAACACTCCAAGAAAGTGTCAGGCATGCCTTGTGGTCTTTCCAAAGCAGCAATATGGCTATTTATTTGCCACATCTTCCACCGTACCGGGCGCAAGGGACATCCTTTTGTAGCACCACGTTGGGAGGAGATAGATGGGTATAAAATGCCCAAAAGAACATTTCCTCTCCAAGAGACTTCCACTCCTAGTATCTCAAGACCAATCGATTGTCCGTTGATAACCATGGCTTCTCTCAACTTCACCCAGGATAGTCCAGTGACACTGGTGGTCGGAACAAGCCACTGGAATGTCACACCGGAGAGTGAGGCTTTTCAGCATGAGGTTCTTGCCGTGATGAAGCAGTACAACGTCACGCATCTTGACACCGCCAGAGCATACGTTCGTAATTTACCCTACAAGCATCTTGATCTCTGATCCCGAGCACTTTTATCGGACACTGACGAGATATTTACACTAGGGTATGGGCGATTCCGAAACGGCAATTGGCAAAAAGAGTCTCGGTCCTGAAATCAAGATTACAACCAAGGCTCCAACTGCCCCCGGTAATGGTGCAGGTAGTCGTGAGAGTGTTCTCAAAGCAGCGAGAGAGAGCTTGGCGGACTTGAAGGTAGAAAAAGTGCGGTATTTCACCTATTCGCCAAGCGGAAATCACTGACAGGAAATACAGATCAGCGTCTATCTGCTCCACGGTCCAGATGAAACGATTCCAATCGCCGAGACCTACTCTGCAATTCAAACCTTGTATGAAGAGAATCGTTTTGATGAGGTAATTGGCGACCAGCCAGTGCTCTGAGAGCAAGACTGACACCCTTCAGTTCGGACTGTCGAACATGACCAAAGACCAAGTTCTCGAGTACTACAACCACGCCAAAGCACACGATCTCATACTCCCAACAGTCTTCCAGTCAGCCTACGCACCGGTGACACGACACAACGAAACTCTACTGTTCCCCACCTTGCGTCAACTAGGCATCCGAATCCAAGCATACTCCCCTCTCGCCATGGGCTTCCTGGCAAAATCTCCTTCGGACTTTGAGGTCGGGGCGAAAGGTTTGCAAGGGAGATGGGACGCAAGCACAGTTCACGGAGAAGTCCATATGTTTATGTTCGGCAAGCCTTCCTTTATTGCTATGCTGGGTGACTGGTGCGCGCTGGCAGAGGAGTCTGGGGCGGGGAAAGTGGGACTTGCATATCGATGGGTGAGGTACCATTCTGCTTTGAAAGGAGAGCTGGGTGATGAGATGATCATTGGAGCAAGTTCGGCACGACAGCTTGAAGAGACGATGAAGGAGATAGAGAAGGGACCGTTGGAACAGTGGGTTGTGGAGAGGATTGAGGGGATGTGGGAGAGTGTTAAAGAGGATGCGGAGGTGGATACTCAACGGGCTTTGAGGGTGGTGATCATGGGGGAGGGGAAGAAATAATTTATGTTCCTGGTCTACCTATGTCCGTACTCCGACGTACATATATGGATTTAACAATTTCTTTGGCCACTTACATCCCTCCGTTGACATAAGTACCGTTCACTTTCGCCTCGGGAACAGGGCCCAAAGTATCCACCAATCTGATCAATTCGAGTTAGTAACGAGCTTGGATCATGTATACATGGAAGAATGAACATACCTTCTCAAGCCCTCCGCCAACGTATCTCGATCTTGGCTGAACACTAAACGAAAGTGTCCTGGAATCTCGCCGTGTTCCTCACAAGGATGAACACCAACACCGGCATCTAGCAGTCTCTGGGCAAGTGCGAACTCCCTCTCATAGTCTGACTGCTCATTGTGAGATTTCGTCGGAAGCCAAGGACTGAGGTCGATGTAGAGAAACAATCCGGCATTTCTAGATTGATCGTTAGCGCAGTCACCCCGCTGAACGCAGACATGTATGTATATACCCATGTCCAGCATATTTGATTCCAGCTTTATCCAGGATCCCAGTAGTGAATGCGCGACATTCTGTTAGTCGTTCTCTCGACAAAGCAATAAATCTCTTGACAAAGGCGCGGTCTTCGAGGACCGCGGTCCCGATGGCGATAGACATTCCCGATGGTCCGTGGAAACGCATGTTCGCTGCGACTGACTTTCTCAGTAGAGAATTCCGCGAGATCAAAGAGCCAAGACGTAGTCCCGCTGCTGCGAAGTCCTGCGGGGTATTGTCAGCTGATGGTCCTCGCGCGATCTCGGATGAATGTTGATTACCTTGCTCATGCCATAGAAGACATGCAGTCTCTCGACACCAATCAAGCCTGTAGGGTCGATAGATAGGACAGAGCTAAATTTCGGCAGATCTGGAATGCCTGTATCGTACACAGTGAGAGCATAAACCTCGTCACTGATCATGTGGATTTCATTCCGCTGGCAGAACTCCATCAGTGCTATCAATGTTGATGGAGGATAGCAGCGACCTGGAGTCCAAAGGTCAATGATAATCTTAATAGTATTTCTCTGACATACCAAGTGGATTATGTGGGTTCACAATTAAGATTGCCTTGACTTTCACATCCTTCGCCGCTGACCGATCGAATGCCTTCTGGTACTGCTGTATAATTTCTGGAGCAAATGGATCGATGCCATCATTGTCAGTATACACAATTTCCAGGCCAGCAGTGTTTCCAAAATCCAGTTCAAATCGACCATATATCGGCCGACTCACCAGGATTCCATCTCCAGGATCTGCAAGACTCAAGCCCACCATCTCGTGTATTGAGGTGAGTGCAGCGCCAGTAAGAATATGTGAAGGCTCGATTGGACTATGTGGATTGAAGTACTCGTTCATGTGAGCGGCCATGGCAATTGGAAATCTTGGGCCGCCCATGGTACTGAAGCGGTAGGTAAAGGCAAGCGCTGGGATTTTGACCTGCAAATTCAATGAGCAAAGGTATATGGCATCTGAGATGAAGACGTACATTCTGAGCTACATATTCTTCCAGCTCATCTTGGACAAGACCCTGAGATATCAGCTTGAGCTTTCTCTGAGATCATCTTGAATTTTTACATTCTCCGCTGTTCCAAAGGAGACCACTCCAGATGGCTTGGTGATCTTGTCGTAGCGATTATTGCCACCAGGTGCGAATCGCCAAGGAATGTCCTGACTTGCAGCACTTTTTGCTCCACGACGAGATAGCATTTTCAAGAGAAGGAATAATTCCTCAAGTCAACAAACGCTCAGCAGAAGCGGATCTAAGTCAGGCTTGTCGCTAGAATCTGTCTAGGAACACAGCAAACCTGCGAAAGTAGACAACTACTGTGCAAAAAGACGCGAAACTATTTTGTCAGAAATCAGAATGAGATCCGAAGAATGAAGGAATGAAAACAATCACTAGAGCAGCTGACTGCGCAACACGGGAAGGAAGTCCGCGTGGAGCCATGGAGCATTCGCGAGAATCTCAATCTTGCATCTTGAGTCCCAAAATGGACAATGCTCTGATTGGCCGAGATATTTCTGTAAGTTGTCGTCCGATTATCAAGAAAACCGCTCAAATCAACTCGTCCAACAAGGTGGAAAGATCAGTGAAGCAAAGGTGGGATGAGGCACAGTGTTTGGAGTGCTGGGGATGGGAGCTAGTCCCGAAAGAGATAATGCTCTGATTGGATAGTCTTCCTCCACTTGGAGCCAAGGACGTTCATCCGAGGGCACGAAGGGGATCCATGATACACCGATCGACAAAAAAATATGTTCAGAGCCAGGGACTTCCAGCTATCAGAACATTCTGTACTTCTGTCTGCCATTGTACAATGATCGGATTGGCCATAGATATACATTCCAGCTGCCTATCTGAAGAAGAGGGGCTTGAGATAGTCCATTTACTCTTATCATCAGGTCTTTCACATCTTACCGAATACCAAGACATCAAGAAATACTCGACAGCTCTGTTATCTTGCCCCTTGAAGTCTATCTGGCGATGGAGGGATCCGCCTTGCCTGGCTGAATTGTATAAAGTTTCGACCTTTCTCCTGAGCTGAGCGAGCATTTTCTTGTGTAAGATCTACAGGATCAAACATTGTTTTCAAGATGTCTTCGACGATCCCATCCTCGAACGAGGCTGAGAAGAAAGCCATGTCTGAGTTCAATGCCCAAGACTCGGAGATACAACGAGTAGCGACTCAAGGAACATTCCCCACCGATGAGAAGGAGAAGAATAACTCCGTCGAAGCAGGAGAGCTTACTTTTGAGGAAGACACTGCAGGTGGACTGGGTCGTCATCTTGGTGTCTTTTCGACTACTTTCTTGATGTAAGGTCCCCGTCGCATGAAGCTTAGGTTCATCGTCACAGTGACTGACACCTTGCAGCATCGGACGCATCATCGGCTCGGGAATCTTCTCCACTCCATCCAGTATCACCAAAAGCACTGGCAGTGTCGGAGCAGCAATGTTCATGTGGGTAATTGGATTCGCCATATCCATGGCAGGCCTCTTCGTATGGCTCGAATTCGGATGCATGATCCCTCGAAGTGGTGGCGAAAAGGTCTATCTTGAAGCTTCATATCGCAAACCTCGACATATGACCAGTATCCTATTCGCCATTCAGTCCGTACTTCTAGGCTTCTCAGGTTCGTACCCGTGCCTACTGTCCTGATTGTTACTGATTGTCTAATAGCAACCGGATGTATCACATTCGCTTCCAATATGATCCTCGCGGCAGATACGACTGTCTCTGAACATACATCGCGAGGTGTCGCTGGTGCAGCAATGGTCTTCGTAGCACTCATGCATGGATTGACTCCAAAACTGGGAGTCAAAGTCATGAATGTCGTTGGCGTCATCAAGATCGGGATCGTGGTGTTCATCGTTGTCACTGGATGGGCTGTTCTTGGTGGGGGAACACGCATCAAAGATCCTCATGCAAGCTTCAGAAATGCATTCGAGGGGTCCGTCAAGACCAGCAATCCATACGCCACTGCTCTTTACAAAGTCTTGAGCTCTTTTGCGGGGTAAGCTGGTGGTTCCATGTCCAAGTCGGTCCACGATTCTTGCTGACATGCTTCAACCTAGTTGGTCCAATGCGGCATACATCTTGAATGAAGTCAAAAATCCTGTCCGAACACTGAAGATTGCCGGACCGCTGGCTGTGACGACATGCGGGCTGCTGTACATCTTCGCCAATATATCCTACTATGCGGCAGCAACTCCTGCCGAGGTATCGGCGAGTGGCGTCACCGTTGCGTCCTTCTTCATGCTGAAGGTCTTTGGGAAGACAGCCTCGAGAGTTTTGAGGTAAGCAATTCAAGTTTAACATTCATGAGCCTGCCAGCTGACCGGCACATTAGTGTGTTTGTAGGAATTTCAGCACTTGGAAACGTGTGAGTCTTGTCTCCTTTCTTTCCCCCAGCACTGCTGACCTTTCCAGCATGACTGTTACATACGCTCACGCTCGAGTAAACCAAGAGATCGCCAAAGAAGGAATCCTACCATTCTCCAGCTTCTGGGCCAGCACCTGGCCAATGGGCGCTCCGACAGGCGGACTCTTCCTCCATTTCATCCCCAGCATCATCATGATAACAGCCATTCCCTTCGGCGACGCCTACAACTTCATTATCGACGTAGAAGGCTATCCTCGGGCCATTGTCTTCTTCTCCGTTGTCATCGGACTCTTTCTCCTGCGATGGAAGAAGCCTTTTGCTGAGCGCCCGTTCAAAGTGTTCTTGCCAATTGCGGGGTTCTTCCTCGTGGGGCAGTCGTTCTTGCTTGTTGCGCCGTTCTTGCGTCCGCCTGGAGGGAAGGGAGATACAAGTCAGCCGTACTGGGCGTATCCGCTCGTGGGTATTGGGGTTATGGTTTCGGGGCTGGTATACTATGTCGTCCTTGTGCACATTTTGCCGAGGATCGGCAATTACTCGTTGAAGCATGAGAAGATTGTGCTTGCTGATGGAACTCATGTCATGGTGTTCGTTAAGAGCAAGGAAGAGTAGGGAACTGAGGGGCTGTGTGTCATGAGAATATATAGCACTTTGAATAAACGATGAAGATGAGATGGCAATCGCTGGGGCTGGAAATCTAAGCGATCTGTAGTCCTAACTGCGATCTCCCATCTAGACGCCTATCGCCTTGAGTGACTTGACAAGATCAACCACACTCTTCTCAAATCCCATAAATTGAATGCCCAAGATCTTGGTACTGTTCTCATTACTGAAGCCATACGGTCCCTCTTCCGGATACCCACCACCAGATGCCCCCACATCCGGCAGTTTCTCTTCAAACTCAGGGAAGTTCTTACGAAGAATCTCAACAATCTCTTTGTTGCAGAAATGACTCGCAACAGTGAAGAAACGCTTTCCAGCCGCTTCATCGACCTCGAAAGCTCGAACATGAGCAAGCGCAACATCTCGCACGTCAGCCCACAGGTAATTACCTGTCTCGGGAATCACGGGTCCTTTGTACTTTCCAGTGATAAACTCCAGAATACGGAGGTTTGAAGTGTTGAGTTTGGATGCGTCGTCGATGCAGGATGTGATTGGTCCGACTACGAGAGGCGGGCAGATGGTTGCTAGAGTGAAGTTGGGATGCTCATCCTCGAGGAACTTCCACGCTGCTTTTTCCGCGAAGACTTTGCTACCTGGAGAAATGTTATTGAGAAAGTTGGAAATCAGAATCAAGGATTGCACGAACCTCTGTAGCCGTTGCGGACGTCTTTCAGAGCAGTCTCGTAGCTGACTGGGTTCCAGTCTGCCTCGGTATATACTTGCTTTGGGTCGTTCGGCTTGATGCTGTCTACGATGGATGCGATGGATGAAGTGATGACGACCTTCTTTACCGTAGGCGCATATGCTTTGATAGCATTCAATATACCTTGTCACCTGTTCAGTACAGAGTAGATATTACTTTGGTCGACAAAGACACTCACTAGTCGTCCCATGGACAGCCGGGTCCAGCAGCTCCGCTTTAATATCCTTGACGGTAAAGTAAAACTGTTACTCGTATCAGACAACTAGAATCCATCATAGGAGCTCAGTCATCCTACCGGAGAAGCCGTGTGTATCACGACCTCGAATGGAGGTTCTGATACCACAGCACGATCGAAAGCACCTTCCTTCCCAACATCTTCAACAATCACGAAGTCAAGTTTCGAAGTCGGGACATTTGGGTACAAGGCCTGGAGCTTTGCAACCTTCGGTTGAGACCTCACTGTCGTCACGACAGAATGCCCATGATCTAGCAAGATGCCGATGATGTGTGATGCGATGAAGCCGCTTCCACCTACCAATTGTCAGTTAATCCACCAATCAAGTTACGTGTAAAGAGAGATGTTACCTGTCAAGAGAACGCGAGACATTGATCAATTGTGAGGTGTTATTCTTTCTGAATGGTGGATAAGAAATAAATTTTGACTGTTCTTCCGTGTGGATCGACGCGCTGTAGATCTGAGGTGGTTGTCGTGTTGTCGTGATGGAGGGGAAGTTCCGGAGAAATTGGAGTTGCGGGTGAAGTGCAGTGCGGGGCAGGCATCTGGGCGAGTGAGGCGAGCCAGTTAGTGAGATGCTTGTAAGCGATGAGTTGTTGTTCCTCCCTGTCAGTTACCGGTGCACTGATGGGTATCATATTTGGTTCAAGTTGGATCTGATAAGCATGATCTCCTTGAGATGGCGAACGAATATCTCCAACCTCGTCTCTTGTCGAGGAACGGATGCGAATTGTATGTGGTCTGTAAAAGCTATTTAGTGGAGTATGATTATTGCGACCTTCGATGCACTTCCTCCTAGATTACCTGGTGTCCGACACAAATCTAACGACAGGATTGTAAGTCAATGGTCTATGCATTGATGTCAACCACAACCTGAATGCAACGTCAAAAGTGGAGGTGTTCCCGAGGTCGCTTAAAAGTCAACATGCCCCTTTCTAGGTGCCTTCACGGTTGTCCCGTCCACTGCCAGGCCTCTCGCCATCATGGCACTGGCTATTGGGCCCAAATCTCCAAGAGCGCACTCAATTCCGAACATCCAATTAGAACCAATGCGAACATGTAAAAGCAATGTTTCCTCCTATTTTTTCCATTTCGCGTCCTATCCACGACATCATACTAAAAGCACTCTATTTGTCGCCGACTCTTGGACCATCTCACGATCCACCCCACCTTTAGTTTGCGCGGCCTCATGACCTTGAAACCCTCTCGTCCGATTTATCCATGTTGACAGGGGTTAAGCGAGGTACTGGACGTGGAGAAACTCGATGTTTCATGTTTTGAGTATGGCAATTTGACCCCTCTTTGGACACTCAATTTATATTTCGGAACTCGGGTGTTGTTATACTGTCTATATATCTGGGAGAGGTTCCCAGATTTTGATGGCGATGACGTTGATGTGATTTTTCTGTTCTGTGCTACATTATTTCCTCGGGTTCACTTCGCTCGCATCGATTGCTTGAGGTTCACGTTCGTTTCTGAAAATGCGCTATTTATACTTGTATAGAGATCTTGTGGTCGGTGCATTGTTGCTTCGCTCAGCTGGTAAATATACTTCTTAAAACTTCTGAAGACGGATACTAACGAGACTTAGTTGCCTTGCCCAGTTGCGACGATGAAGAAGCACCACTAACCACATCATCAGTCACTGCCGCCATTCCAACTCCAGTGACATCCATCTCGGCCATATCAACTTCAGATATTCTGCCAACCTCAATAGCTTCTAGTGCCCAAACCATCTCAGCACCATCGACATTCATCACAATTTCAACCTCGGCATCGCCAAGTTCTGCCTCTCCTGCCTCCTCGGGCCTCGCATCCTCAGCCAAAATCTCCACCTCAACAGCCCTCCGCATCCTCGCCCTCGGCGACAGTATAACATACGGTTTTAACGAGAACCCCTCAAACTCCTACCGCAAATTCCTACAATGCTCACTCTCGACCTCCGGCGTGCCCGCGACCTACATCGGCACCACCACCAGCGGCGACTGGACCAACAACGCCGTCGACGGCTACGTGGGCCAGACCATTGATCAGATCGGCTCATCTGCGTCTTGGATCTTGAGTCAAGCTCCTCCGCCAAATCTGGTGCTGCTGCACGCGGGCTCGAATGACATCTTGCATTCGGTGGACGTGAGCACCGCGCCAGAACGATTGGGAACTTTGATCGACACCGTGATTGAAGCGACAGGTGCATCGGTATTAGTCGCGCAAATCATCAAACTTGGGGAAGGATACACGGAATACAACACTCTAGTAGATACGTACAATGCGGCTATCCCAGCTGTTGTGGCTACGAGGGTTGCGGCGGGCAAGAACGTCAAGGTGGTGGATATGAGTGGACAGGTTGATGCGGATGAGTTGATTGATGGGATCCATCCTATTGCGGAGGGGTATAGGAAGATGGCTGCTGCATGGCTGGAGGGACTGGATGGATTGAGTGTTAGTAATGTTACGGGGGCTTTTGTGGATTTGGGAGCGAGTGCTGTGCCAAGTAGTGGGAACTGTGCGGATTTGGCGGCTTGAGTGGAGATTGCTTCGTGTATATGTTTTCAAACTTTAGCAGCCATTGAATGGTAGAGGATAGATTTTCTCATGTTGTATGTAACAGATCTTGTTTCCAGCCGTGCCCAACGAGAACTCGCAGTCTTCAGCTAACTTTCCAGTCTTATGTTATTCTTCAAAGTTCTCAACACTCAATCCCTCAACCTTACCCTACTACTACGTGACTATCGTCTATCTGAGGTGTACCTGGAATCATGTAGTCTTCTGATTTGAAGCTTTTGCCATCTCAGCAGCGACAGGCACAAAACTCTGTACCATCATATCCTGCAATCGATTAGCACAACTGGACAACTGAGATAGACAAAAGTACCGACTGACCTTCACAAATTGTGGCGACAAATACCATGCCCAGCCGACAAGCCCAGCATTCCCACCGGCCCACACCATGCCAGAATTACCCTTGTCAACCTCACGAACCACCTGCATGGCATATTTTCTGGTTGTGATACCGCCAGTCTTGAGATGTCCATCTAGAACATTGTGAACCAATGATCGGATTGTGAAGTACGGTGACGTCTCTGGGATGTTGATCTGATTTGGTGTTCTGTCGGAAGTAGTCTTGACACCAAGTGTGATTAGAGTGATCGTCCGCACACCCAATGGCTGAAGTTCGAGTCGCCAGGTCTCGCCAGCTATCGCAAGAGCTGCTTTCGAGGCATTGTACGTGCCTGGCTGTCTGTAAGAATTTTACATTGGAACTGGAATCGGGGACTAACCGAGAAAAGGCATATGAACGAACGCATTTGCAGAAGCATTATTCACGACACATCCCTTGGCCTTTATGAGAAGCGGAGCAAGTGCTTGCAGCATAGCCATCGGTGCCCAAAAGTTGAGGTCGAAGATCTTCTTTGCTTCTTCAATTGGAGTGTCTAGTGCTGGTGCAGATAAACCAAGTCCGCTGTTGTTCAGAAGGACATCGAGTTTGCCGCCTGTCACTTTGGTGACGCTGTCAACTGCTGCGGCAATGGAAGATGAGGAAAGGACGTCGAGCGTGAGCACTGTGACGTCTGGAGCTTGTGAAAGGCTTTCTGGAAGATTAGAAGGGTTTCGAAGAGTTGCGAAGACATGATAGCCTTTCTCGTGGAATACTTCTGCGAGGCCTGCGCCAATACCGCCAGCTGAGCAGCCAGTTATGAGAACAGTTTTTCGTGAGGTTGGCATTGAGAGTGAGAGTGATCAGTTACCAGCCGATTGCTGCTACATTATCAAGTCTTCTGAGCAGACTTTCTGCCTCTTTAAACACATCAAATCTCGGTCTCAACGGTAACAACGGTTCACGTCTAAAGCTCGGTTGATGAGGAGGCCAATCAATCCCTGTAGTGCTTAGATGCTAAACTCGAAACGGAAAACAAATAATGTCTTGGCGTTTGGTTTGCGACGGACTCAGGAGCGTAAGGTAGAATTCCGACCTCACGAAATACTCACTCGCTTTCCGAACAGCTTAACAAACAACATAATGCTAGAGAATGGGGACAGATCATCTCGGAGATTAACGCAGATAATATCTTCTTTCCGAGACCTGTATGAAGTAAGGCAGTAGCAGTTCAAAGGCCAAGGACAAGTAAAATGGACGGATCCGTTGAGTCCTCACTTCCTGCTAGAGCACCACCCAGGATGCAATTCATCGTGTCGTCAGATACCAATAAGTTTGATCCGGTCACTAGGAAGCTGATCCGCAGCCATGTGATGCGAGGCAAGAAGACGAAAAAGCCTCGCGCGCAAGTACAAGCTCGCAAGCCACTCGCTGCTCCGGTGAAGTTGCAGGATGTTGTCGAGTCATGCGCGGCGGTATTACCTGGCCGCGTCGGCTCAGACGTGTCATTTGTTGACTTTGCCGATGAGGTCGAACCATCGCTACTTCTGAAGATGATCAAAAGTTGGTTTTCAGTCCCCTGCGTTCCGCATACGATCGTCGACTGACTTGCAGTAGTCTCGCCTGTTGTGATGAGGATCATATTCCCTCTGATGGCAGCTATTGGCTTCCAACCCGATATGAGGGACTCACTCTATCCACTGGTGTATGACGCTGTCACGCTCCATATTACCGTCTTTGCTATCGATGGATTCCTTAGCAGGATCCTGCTTGGAGAGATGGATGGTTTGAGCCCAACGGCCATGATGCATCTCCGAAAGGGACTGAGGCTGCTCCAGGAGAGACTAGTGGGTAACGATGAAGAAAGAAAGATCTCGGATTCAACAATCGGTACAGTGCTTAAGTTGGCTGTGACCGCTCACTTCGATGGAGAGCTTGAGGCTTCGAAGCAGCATATGGAAGGTCTCCGGAGAATGGTGGACTTGAGAGGCGGGATGAAAGTCTTCGAGGGAACCAAACTTGCGGTGGAAATCATGAGGTGAGTGATGAAACCACGTCGATAAGCCTGCGAATCGTTCTGACGCATCAAGATGTGACTTGAGCATCGCAATGCTGGACGATGCGAGGCCAGTGTTCTTCTCATACCCATCAGGAACTATCCCACAGTACCCCAAGAGGCTACTTGGAGATTCCAACAGCAAAAATTGCTTCAACTCTGCGAACAGTGACTTCGCCCAAACCCTGAACGAGGATCTAGCGGTTGCTTGGCAAGTGATGAAAACGTTTTGTATGCTTGTCAACCTTGGAACTCAGACCCAACGCCTGATCGAGCCAGAGCTGATCCATCAGACCATGGCCTCTGTAATATATCGTTTATTACACTTGGGGTTCGCTACCAGTTCTTTGGACGAGACCTACAGAATTGGACTTCTAACATTTTCTTATCATGTCTTCCTGCAATGGCAGGATATAAAGTTTGCCCATAGCCAGTGTGCCGAGAAATTCAGAAACCACATCAAGGGCGTCATGTCTGCTGACAACTTGTCTCCTGGTTTCATTGTATGGCTGCTGATGACGGGGACCAGCGCTTTCTTTAAAGTAGAGGACGAAGTATGGCTCAGGGAATCTCTGCGAGAATGTGCTGGCAAATGTAACATTCGATCGTGGAAGGATATGGAGAATAGCTTGAAATCATATATGTGGATCGCGCTGCTTGATGAGAAGCATGGAAAAGAGATATTCAAGCTGCTCCGGCATCTCGACTAAAAAGGGCACTAGCAAGGGAAGAATTGACGACAAAACCACATAGTTGTCTATCTATTAAGACTAACTAGCAAGGCTACAAAAATCAACGGTGAACATGATATGTGCTTGAACTTCAAAAAGCAGCTCTGTGCTATGCCACGATCGAGATTTGCATCGTCAAGCCAAAGAAATGCTTCAGGAGAAACCAATACGAAAGACCGAAACGCTCGATCGAAGAAAAAAGAAGAAAGGAAAATCTCAATTTTTGGAGTTAACCCGAAGACTGATCCCACCAACTAGGATATCTTACAGTCAAACAAATATTATTCAATTGTTCGCGAGTGAAGATAACTGGAAGGTGAGAGTGTCTCTGGAGTTGAGTGAGCCAAATTTAAAGCTCAAGTCGAGAATAACACGCTAACTACGTCGACCTTTAGCGCGAAATTTAATCCAGCGCGTCCCTCCAACTCTGACTTCATCTCTCCTTCCTCCTTGCAACACCACTTCTGCCATCACCACCGAACCTCATCCACCATGGCAGATATCAAGATCGACAAGAACCTCTTTCATGAACGTCTGTCGCACCTTATATCGGCATGGAAGGCAGACAAGAGAGCGGGGGACGCGCTGTTCCACGGCGCCTCCTCCATCCTGGTGTTAATGGGCAAAACTGAGGAGGCCGCGCAATTTCAGAAGAACAATGCCATTCACGTACGTATCTCCAAATATTCTACAGCTCTGACAACATTGTCTGATGTGTGCGATAGTTCTGGCTGCTTGGGTACGAGTTCCCAGCTACTCTCTTCCTGTTCACCCTCGAAGGACTGTACGTTGTCACGACTGCGAAGAAAGGTTCGATATACCCTCAAATCCGTCTGCGACCATGCGCCAAAGCTAACTGTCATTCTAGCAAAGCATTTGGAGCCCTTGAAGGGCGGAAAGACTCCTCTACACGTTCTGGTTAGGGGCAAAGATGCGGAGCACAACGAGAAGCTGTTTGCCGATATCAACGGTCACATCAAGGCAGCAGGCGTGAGTCATCCTCATCTCCTTGCATTCAAGATTAGGCAGCTAACAAAAATGGGTCGCCAGAAGAAAGTTGGAATCCTCCCGAAAGATACTTCCATTGGACCGTTCATCGATGAATGGAAGAAGGCATTCGGCAGCATCTCAAAGGATGTGGAGGAAGTGGATATTTCTGCAGCTCTGTCCTCGGGTGCATTGGCTGTGAAGGATGAAAATGAGTTGGTAGGTAGAACTTCACGAGATCTACAATTGAGGAAGACTGACATGTTACACAGCGTGCCATGCGAAATGCCTCGAAAGCTTGCATTGCCCTCATGAACCCATACTTCGTCGAGGAGATGTCAAATGTCCTGGACGAGGAGAAGAAAGTCAAGCACAGCGCTTTAGCGAACAAGGTGGACAGCCAGTTAGACAACACCAAATTTTGGCAGACAGTCGAGCTTCCTAGCAAGCAAAAGATGCCCTCCGACTTCGACCCATCACAGCTGGACTGGACACATGGCCCGATCATTCAAAGTGGTGGAAAATTCGACCTGAAGATGAATGCCGTGGTGGATGATGAGCTTCTTCATGCAGGAGTCATTATTGCGTCGATGGGCCTGCGCTACAAGTCATACTGCTCCCTGATCGCTCGCACATATCTCGTCGATCCGAACAAGTCGCAAGAGAGCAATTACAAACTTCTACTTCAAGTCCATGGACTCGTTATGAAGGAGGTCCGAGACGGCGCAAACACTAAGGACATTTATGCCAAGGCTGTTGCTCTTGTTCGAAGCAAAAAGCCTGAACTTGAGAAGCATTTCTTGAAGAACGTCGGAGCCGGAATTGGTATCGAGACTCGTGATGGAACTTTGGTCCTTAATGGCAAAAACACCCGCTCGTTGAAGGACGGAATGACCCTCTGCGTTACTACTGGATTTAGCGATATCGAGAACCCCAATCCACAAGACAAGAAGAGCAAGATCTACTCAATGGTTCTGTCCGATACAGTCCGAGTATCAGCAAATTCAGATCCTGTTGTCTTTACTGGAGATGCGCCTTCGGATCTGGATGCCACATCTTTCTTCTTCAAGGACGACGAGGAGCCTGCACCTACGCCGAAGAAGTCAAAGAAGGATTCCGCGGTTGGAGCTGTTGCCGCAAAGAACATTACTAAAACAAAATTACGTGCTGAGCGAACAACACAGACAGACGAAGGTGCAGAGGCTAGACGCCGAGAGCATCAGAAGGAGCTATCCAGGAAGAAGCAAGAGGAAGGTCTACGACGATTCGCAGAGGCTACTGGAGACTCAAACGCGACGGCTGTCAAGAAGTTCAAGCGTTTCGAATCGTACAAGCGCGATAACCAGTTCCCTCCTCGAGTCAGAGATCTAGCCATCCTTGTGGACCAGAAGAACTCGACCGTGGTGCTCCCAATTATGGGTCGTCCAGTTCCCTTCCACATCCAGACGATTAAGAATGCCAGCAAGAGCGACGAAGGCGACTTCTCATACCTCCGAATCAACTTTTTGTCACCCGGTCAAGGTGTTGGTAGAAAAGATGATCAGCCGTTCGAAGATGCTTCGGCTCACTTCGTGCGCAGTTTAACTTTCAGATCTCATGATGGAGATCGTCTTCAAGATATTGCAAACCAGATCGGAAACATGAAGAAGGATGCCGTCAAGCGAGAACAAGAAAAGAAGGAGATGGAAGATGTTGTTGAGCAAGACAAGCTCATCGAAATCCGAAGTAAGTTGCCTCGATGTTATGTAAGAGATATCACTAACTTGCCTAGATCGCCGACCCCCTGTTATGGACAACGTCTTCATTCGTCCTGCTATGGACGGCAAGCGTGTTCCTGGCAAAGTTGAGATCCATCAGAACGGTCTTCGATATCAGTCACCTCTTAACACTCAGCATCGCGTCGACATTCTCTTCAGTAACGTCAAGCATCTATTCTTCCAGCCTTGCCAGCACGAATTGATCGTCATCATCCACGTCCATCTTAAGGATCCAATTTTGATCGGAAAGAAGAAGACCAAGGATGTGCAATTCTATCGCGAAGCAACTGATATCCAATTCGATGAGACAGGAAACCGGAAGCGAAGAAGATATGGTGACGAGGAAGAGTTCGAACAAGAACAAGAGGAGCGAAGACGTCGGACTCAACTTGACAGAGACTTCAAGTCTTTCGCTGAGAAGATTGCTGAGGCTGGAAAGAACGAGAATGTCGATGTTGATGTTCCTTTCCGCGAACTCGGCTTCAACGGTGTCCCATTCCGATCAAGTGTGTTTTGTCAACCTTCCACGGACTGTTTGGTCCAACTCACAGAACCACCATTCATGGTGGTCACACTTGAGGACATCGAAATCGCACATCTCGAACGTGTACAATTCGGTCTCAAGAACTTCGATATGGTTTTCGTCTTCAAGGACTTTCACCGTGCTCCATATCACATCAATACAATTCCTGTTGAATCATTAGAGAATGTCAAGGAATGGCTCGATTCCGTCAACATTCCCTTCTCCGAAGGTCCTCTGAACTTGAACTGGCCTACTATTATGAAGACCGTCACGGCCGACACGCATCAATTCTTCGTTGATGGTGGTTGGTCTTTCCTTCAGACCGAGACCGATGATGAGGATGAGGATCCAGAGAGCGAGGAGAGTGCCTTTGAAATGAGTGATAGCGAATTAGCTGCCTCCGACGAGTCCAGTGACGAGGATAGTGACTTTGACAGCAACGCCAGCGCGGACGCAAGCGAGGAGGGAAGTGAGGATGATGCGACCGATGGCGAGGACTGGGACGAGCTCGAGAAGAAGGCCAAGCGCAAGGATAGAGAGAGCGGCATGGGCGAGTCGGACGATGATAAGCCGAAGAAGAAGAGAAAGCATTGAGGCTGAGATCACAGATCTCAATTTTCTATCTTTATCCTGCCTTCGAGGATTCCTTACTCTCTGGGTGCGTGGATACACATGTGGAATGGGGCAATGGTATGATATTGAGGGGTATGATATTGAGGGGTATGATATTGAGGGGTATGATACGATATGATATGGCTTGGTTGGGAAGACGCGCTCAATATGCGAAATATTCTCATATGCAGCAGGTGAAAGCGATTGCTTCTCTTCGGTTGCACGATTGTAATTTTCTACATCCTTCCGTCTGTGGTTGACGCATGGCGTTTCGGTTTAGCAAAAGGGATGCGTTGCTTTGCATTTACTTTGATATTGGGTTGGACCAGCACTAGTAGTCTGTGAGAGGGTGGAAGCGAATGAATCAATAAACAAATAAACACAGGCGGAGAAGCCAATTCATGGGACTTCAATGCGATGCAGCGATAAGATACACTCACTTAAGTGCCATGCCAACTTTGAAGACTTACCCTAAACAATCGTTAATTGAAAGAAACCTTGCGAGATACCTGGAGAATAGCAGTAAGTGAGATTCCAGGCTCAAAAGAAGCCATTTGGAGTCGGCTAACGAGGCAAATACAATCCATCGAGATATTGATCCATTCCAATTCCATCCATTCATCTCTAAAAGTAAAAGCCAAGTAAAAATAAGTAACATTTGTTTAGGATCCCAGATGCAGTGCAGTGAACCTATCCATTTCCTCTCCTTCATCACTAACTGCTAGGAATCAAACACTGCAAGTAAATACCACGCCTGGACCGCTATAACCAAAAACCAAATAGTAGAGGAATCCCAAATTCAACTTCTTCGAAGCAGGAACACATCGATCGTCTCGTCTCGTTGCGCGCTTATTGTACATCCTCCCCTCCCCTTGCTATCCGCTGCTCTCTCGTTTTCATTTCATTCTACCTTCCACCTGTCATTACCGACAGATTTTCCAGTTTCCACTTCCCATTTTCGATTTGATATGGTTTTGTTTACTTTCAACATCCCATGTCGCTATCAACACACAACTTCCTTTCCCTCTCATCACGACCCGCCTAAGCATGCCCCTCACCATTCCCCAACCCACCATCCCGTGCACTAGCCGCCGCGGCCGACGCACCAGGCTGCTCATTATTCCAGCTGAGATATGTATGGTCGCCGAGCTTGCGTGGCTTGATGAGATGCGTGACGGTGAAGAGCGTGCCGAGAACGATGCAGATGCCGCCTACGACGACGTAGGCGATGCCCAGGAAGGGATTCTTGCCGCCCATGACGGTGCGGGTCGAGATGATGATGGATTTTGTGCCGCCGTATTCTGTTACGTTGAAATCTGTTGGATGGGAGGATTAGTTTGTGTGCTGGTATGTGTGGTTTGCAAAGAGCAATAGGGTGTGAAATGGAGGGGGTTACGTACGATGATCGATGTCTACAGTGTAGGTTCCAGTTCTCATAGTCGCAGTATCGTTGCGTTGAGCAAGCTTGCTGAAAGTAGGGAGGCCAGCGAGACGCATCCAGACCTGGAAAGTCTCATCCTCCTTCAATTCAGGGTGGTAAGTATCCGAGTATCCGTTTGGATATCTCTCAATCCAATTCGGGGGCACGAGGACATCAGTCCAATTGTACTTGCTCTCGCCGTAAAGCTCGCGATCGCTCTCCCATGAAATACCCTTCTTACTTTCCATAAAGTAGGTTTCGTTGTCGGTGGAGCTACCTGGGACATTCAGGAGGACGGGGCTGGAAAAGGTGTCGTTGAATACGGAGTTCGCGGCAAGACCGCAAGGGTAGTAGGGTTTCTTGATGCCGTCTATGACTTCGACTGTGAGAGGTTCGCAGTCACCTCCATCGATGCTGTCTGCTGAAACAGCACTTCCGGACAATTGATTCGTGTTGAAAGACTTGGCATATCGGCGATGGTTTTGGTAGAAGTTCGTAAGGCGATAGTAGAATAGAACTGGCGGGTTCATGTCATTCGGAATCGTGAAATTAATGGTACAGCGCGTAGTTTCCACAATGACCTGCTCGTCGGTATCGACAGGCCCGTAGGTAACATTTACCCTTCTCTTGCTCCATGTTGGCTCAGACCTGATCGTATTCGAGGAGTTCTTGTTGAAGTTCAGCGTCACATCTTTATCTTTCATCGTATCCGTCAAGGGATAATCCGGTGCATCGACGTAGCATTTCGAGTAGTCAAGTATGATTTCTTGGACCTATTTCATTGGCAATATGTCAGCCTCCCTGTATTGCGTCCCAAGCAGCCCAAAGTGTATCTGTCGACTAACCTGCGCGCTCGCATATAAAAGTCCGCCTCCAATTGGCGCGAAGATGATTCCGATCGCGAAGAATAAGGGGAGGACAGTCTTCGGTGTGAGAATCGGTCTGTAATCGCACCTGTCAGCTTCCATTCCCGTCGCGGGGTGTTTTGAAGGCGCCACTCACTGCCATGCCTTTAGTCGCTGTTGACGGAAAGCCGTATCTGTAATGAAGCTCCTGTCAGTCCTGTCTATTGTCCATTTGCGCGCGCATGTCCTGGGAAATCCTCACTTGCTGGCCTCCTGCTCTTTGTCTTCGTCGGCTCTGGCTGATTGTTTGGGTCCTGCGAAGAGATGGAGTCCTCGTGGACCATCCCCGGTTGTGTTTCAGCCATGGCGATATTTTGTCGAGATCATGAGCCGGCTCTATCCGGTGCTGAGTCTCGTTGTGATTGTGGTGTTGTTGGGGAGAAAGGGAATGTTGTCTGTTGTTGCGATGATGGATTGACGTTCCTGCCGTTGATCCCGCCGAAACCCCCGTATCGTATAATTTTAGCGCGCTTCTGCACAGCCACAGGAAGGATGAGTGAGGATGAGAACGATTTGAGTCCAGTAAGCAAGGCAAGGTGAGGTGCTGAATAATCCGAATGACATAGATTGTACCTCAAAGTCCGAAATAACATGAATTCACAACAGCAGAATGAAAATACCTTACCTTGCTGAAGAGGTGAAAGGCTTCAGTAGTCAATTAAAAGCGATGGTTAACCGCTTCGTCAATAGCGTCAGGGGTGCAGCCAAGCTTTGAATGAATAGTAAATGATTGCACCAGCTACATGCTTTATGCTACACATCCATAGAAACAGCGCCAGAGCAACTCCGAAAGCCCAATATATGTCTAAGAACGCCGACTCCATCTGCACCTCTAGCCAAGCAAAAACATGGAGTCATTCCTATCCGTCCCACTTGCGCCAAGCCCAGAAAAATGTAACTTCATCATTCATCACGGAACAGCCATGCACCACCAGGCCTCATGGCATGTCGGTATCGTCGTTCCACCTCCTCTCTATCCTGCTGCTTTGTCTTCGCTCTGTCCTCCATGTCCTCCTGGGTAGTGGGAAAATCAATTCTCCAGTATCCGGATGGACTGGATTGTCTGTGATAAGCATGTCTATGTCGACCATTTTTGTTTGCGATTTCCCTCGTCTTGGCCTGAATCAAAGTCTCCTCTTTCTCACCTCTACTCATGTGCTTGAGCTTGTCAGCATCAGCCCCAAGGAAATCTTCCATGAGAGCCTCGTCTCGTTCTTCTTGGGAAAGTGTCAAAGGTCTAATATCCAACTCTGCCTTAGCTAGACCTCGGAATTTGTAGCCACAACAACCAGGTTTAGTGCAGCCTTCTAAACATGCGCGTGCATCTTTACCACGAACAACGTCATTGTACGCATAGTCGTATCCCTGGTTGTAATTGGTATTGACTTTGAAGTCGTTGAGGCCAAGTTTGCTCATCGGTCGAGAACGAAGAGGCTTTTGGCTTGGATCCACCTCATAATCTGCCTCGGTTTGAATCTGCTTCCTCTTCGCAGTTCCAATTCTGCTAGGCTTGACTGGCCGACTAACAGTGGGCGTCCGAGGGGAAGCCTCTGCAAGCTCTTGCACTGTCCTTGACTTGAAGGCTGAAGCAAGGTCTCTACGAGCAGGCAGCTGGGTTCCCGGTAATGGTGATGGAGATCGGCCTGAGAGTTTCTCATCCGATATCTGCGGTTCATTGGAGCTCCTGGACGAAGTCTTGGAGGACGTCCGGAAGGCCTCCGCTGAACTTCTAGGTACTTGGCCAGATGATGGTCGCGATGACTCTGGAGGACCTAGCACTATTCGCTTGGCCGATGATGCTGTTAGGTCAAGTGGCTCACAACTAGCTCTTTTCGAGGAAGGCCTTGAGTTAGGCGTAGGTTCTCTGCTTGCTTTTGCCTTTCTTTGAACAGGCTTTGATTCAACGGGTCCTTTGGGATTGGATTCGCCAACAAGTTCGCGAGCAAGGGCTGGATTTGAGGCTGGCTGAGGACGATTATTTGATCGCTCAGTGCGGAGGGCAGATAAGATTGAGGTTTGCGCTACCGTTCGGGTTTGCTGAGGGCTGAGAACTCGTCTGTCAGGAGAAGGTTTCGAAAGGAGCTCGATCAACCGTTCATCACTGTTTGAAGTCTGCCCCCGTAATCCTCCATGGGCTTCAGGTATCTCGCCATCCTCAATCAACCCGGCTACGTCTCGATTGCTTGCGATACGCCGCTTCTTTGGTGCCCTGGTGTCGTTGGATGTTCTTGGCAGTATATTTGTGTTCACACTTCGTGGTTGGAGTACTGACTTCTCACGCAAAGAATGCATAGGTGCTGCTGCATTAGAAGAGTTGCCGCAGCCCTGACCAGAGATTTGGGATGGGGCTGTGCTTCGGGACAAGGCTGCCACCCTTTGCACCTTTCGCGGTGTACTCACCTTTTCCCCGATATCGTCCAGGTCCATACTTTCATTGGTGTCGATATATGTGGGAATGGGCGTGTGAGGGGAACTAAGCTCAATGATCTCAGTCTTGATCCTAGGACCAGGAGTCTCATCGACATTCTGGTCGCGAGCTTTCCGCTTCTTAACACTTCGCGCGGAGATGAATACTGCTGGAGAACTGGGTGTTTTGGTTTCTGTCTCGGTGTAGGCAGCAGCATCTTCACGCACCGTCATTGTCGGCAAAGGCAAATCTGGATCGCCCTCTGTAGAACTCGTGTGATGGGCTTCCAATGGTTCGAAGCTTGTGTCTCTGATATAACTTTCCTCATCACGCATCGGCGGAAGGTCCATCTCTTTCGGGTTTGGGTGACCATGGCCATCATTAGCTCCCATATCGCCCATGAGATTCGGTGAGGGAGCGCCTCTATCAGTTCCATGTTGATGCGCTTTAGGTGGACTGCTGGCGGGCACCTGGATCTGTTCGCCTGCATTGTCTTGCACGGAAGCCGGAGCATTCCTGGCTTGTATGGCCTGTGGTTGCTGGTATAAAGTGATCTGCTGCTCGGTCCCGTTGTCGTGGCCGTCCAGCTTCGTCTTCAATTCTTTGATCTCCTCCTTGAGCTTTCGTATTTTCTCATCCTTCTTTTCAACCTTCTCACTCATATTTTTGCCCCAATCGCTCCACTTCTGGCTTTTCGTCTTCTCTTCCTTTGCCACAGCTTCTGCATATTCCTTCGCACCCTTCATCGCATCGTACTTCTGACAAACTTTATTATATCTCTTGGTCAGATCATCGTACTTCTTTTGTATGGCTTGACTCGATTCGCCGGGCTCGATCCGTGCAATAGAGGATGGCGGCTCGCTGGACCCAGGCGTGAGATTCAGAATATTGCCATAATGAACTCGAGGCGCAGGCTTTGCCAGTGGCGTGGCATCCTCCTTCAGCTTCGTCTGCAGTTCCCCCGCGAGACGTTTGTTCTCCTTCTCCAACTCTTCCACCCTCGCTGCAACAGCCCGACATATCTCCAACTCGTCTGTCAAGCGCCCATGGGATTCTGCCAACTTTGGGACACTAGCTGAAGTCTCTCGCAGTATCCGGAGTTCTTCATGGCTGATCCGAGCAAACCTGTCGTTCTTGAGTTCTGGGCGAATTGGTTAATGACAGCCCTGACTCGAAATTGTACGTTCGTACCTGAGGCAATGTTTTGTCCTATCTGGTTGCATACATTCTCAAGCTGCTCGAGTAATTCACCACGGCCCTGCTTCCAGCTCTCCATCGCGCCCGTGTTATCGATTGTCACTGCATTGCGGTTTGGTGAAGTTGAAGTGAACGCGCTTGGATACGCGGGACGCGATCTTTTGAATGATCCCGGTCCGAGGATGTTCCGCTGTGCCCCACTATGCTGGCACATAACCTATTCAAGTTTTATATTCATCACAGGTCTCGTCTTTCAATTGCTTTACGATAGCCCCAATTTCATTCCTGAAGTACGAGCACTTTCCTGCCTGACGAACACTTCTCGAATACCTAGGGACCTTACATTACTTCAGAACGAACGAGCTATTGTGGAAATGCGCAAGATACGGGTATGCAACCACACTTCTCGACGTAACGCTCGAAGAATACCGGATCACAGCCCTGCTGGGACACTACACGTCAAAACCACAATTTTCACTAATCAAGCTCTGTCATCACAGGAATGAAGAAATCAAGACATAGCTAGGTATACATCAAATTCGACTACATAAAGAATATGTACTAGTACTGTTGTCCCGTTCCCTCCCTATCAGACACAAAGATATTATCCTCCGATTCACATTAATATCCCATTCTTACATAAAAGCAATTTTTTCTGCTCGAAACTGGAGATGCAAGCCCTGTGCCCTGGCCTCCAAGCTTCGAGTCAACAATAGGTGGTATCGCAGCGGCCAACACATTTGTTGGGAAACAGATAGCCACCAACACCTTTCCTCCCCGAAAATACGACAAAGGAAAGACATTCTTGACGACAGTCATTACTTTCAACACAACGAAAGATCCTGCGAGAAGGACAGATGGTGCTCAGTTTTTGAGCGTCGCGTTGACACACACCATCTACTTCCTCATTCTCAAACCCATGTCGCCCTCAATCAGGATCTGGACAGCTTCCTCCCATCCTCTTGAAGCAGCCATCTCAACAACAGTTCTGCCCATCTCATCCCTCACCTCCAAATCCACACCAGCCTTCCTCGCCAACAATCTTAACACATCTGCCTCGCCATTCTCAACAGCTTGCATGATACCGTTCCAGCCACGATACATCATATTAGGATCTGCCCCATGCTCAAGCAACAACTCCAGAATCTCCGTCTCCGCACCACGGTACGTACGCAGCGACTTAACAATCGGGAGATGTTCTCCAGGCGAATTGACATCAGCACCACCGTCCGTAAGCAGATACTTAACAATCGGTCTATGATCCTCACGGATGGCAGTCGTGAGTGGCGAGAACACACCACCATTCTTATCCTCGACGCTCACACCAGCCGCAATGAGCATCTTGACACTCTCGAGCTGGTCCGCGTGCACAGCCATCTCCATGATCCCCTTGAAGGCTTGTGGTTCTTTCACCACGGTTAAGAGTCGCTTCAAGATCGGTGGCTTTGCAACGGCCATGCAGAGGGGCCAGTTCTCGCCGCGTACGTGCGGATCAGCGCCGCGCATGAGGAGGAGATCGACTAGTTCGAGGCGGTTCTCGCGGATGGCGGTCGTGAGAGCGGAGTGGCCCTTAGGGCTGCGATCGTTGGGGTTAACACCTTGCTCGAGGAGCCAGTTGAGTGCTTCGACATTGTTGAAATTGACAGCCTCCTCAATTATACCCTTTGGACTATTGAGGTTCGCACCAGCTGCAACGAGCAGTGGGAGGAAGTGCACGCGGTCGTGGGTGACGCACTTGAAGCATGGGTACTCGCTGGCAGGTAAGTTGGGGTCGGCATTGTTGGCGAGCAGGAGCTTGAGCATGTCTGCTCTGTCGTCGCGGATGGATGTGCAAAGTGGTGTGTAGACGCCATCTTTCTTGATGTCGGGGCTGACGCCTGCATTGAGGATCAAGCGGACGGATTCCATGCTGTTGATGCTGACTGCCAGCTCCATGATTCCAGGTGCTTTCTTGTGGTCGGCCCCGTGCGCGAAGAGTACTTGCAAGCATTTGGGATGATGGACTGCGGGCCAGAGCATGTGTTTTGGTCCAGGCAGGTTGGGGTCTGCTTTGTTTTCAAGCAGGCTGGTAACAATGTCTGTTCGGGCAAGGTTGATTGCGTCGAAGAGCGCGGTGTGGCCTTCTCTGGTCTTAGTGTTTGGCTTTGCGCCGTACGCAAGGATCATATCGATGAACTTCTTGGGGGTCTTCTTCTTGATGGCAGCAGTGAGGATAGGAGCGCCAGCGGCCGTCATATGGTTGGCATCTCCGTTATGACTCAAGAAGAGATGAGTGAATGCGACCATGTTTGCCATAGCTGCGATAGCAAGAGGCGACTCCAATTCGGGTCCAGCAACGAGATTAGGATCTGCGCCATACTTGAGAAGCAGGGTCGCGCCTCCAAGGAACGATCTCTCAAGACAAACGAAAAGAGGCGTGATGCTATCTCTGTTTGACTCATTTGGATCAGCTCCGAAGAGAAGCAAGAGTCTCAGGCTCTCTTCGTCGAGAGACTGAATAGCTTCTCTGAGAGGATGCATGTTGAAGCCCAGGTTGGGTGAGACACCCCTGTGTAGCAATTGCTCGATGAGCTTGTAGTTCTTGCTACGGATAGCAGAAACTAGTGCTCCCTTCATGTTCGCGGTATCGCCCTCTACGCCGTTGCGGGGGTACACACGAGGCATTGAGCTCGGGTCGACAGAGTGTCTTACCACCTTTGCTGGATCCAACTCCAGAATGGCGAATTCCTCTGACAATGAGTCTGGCTCCGTGATATTCGTGACTGACCGAGCATCGTCCATCGCGCTGTGTCGACCATAATGATCATACGGATTCATCAAATCCGAACCGTTTGTGTGAACGGTACTCTGATGGCGGTGATCTGGGCTGCCGGGTGCATGGGCGTGTAGGCCGTTGGCGAATGCCATGCGGCCGTTGCTCAGTGGGCTATCATGGTGAATTGAAGAGGATCGGTTAGACCAGGGTGCTTGTGGCTGCTGGAAGGATTGATGTTGGTGCTGAAGACCATTTTGCATTCCATTTTGCATGCCATTCGAGTAGCCGTTCTGCATACCATTTGACATGCCGTTCTGCACTCCATTCTGCACATCAATTGCTCCGAAGGGGAAAGCAGGGGCAAGATCTGGCGGCGGCGCTGGAAATTGAGGCACTTGGGTCAATGGCTCATATTGGGTCGCAAGGTGCTGTGACTGCAGTGATGGTGTTTGAACTTGGTGTTGAAGTTGTTGATGTTGCTGTGGAATTTGAGGAAGAGGTTGAGAGGGTGGTTGGGTTGGGGGAGGAGTTGCTGATTTGGGGGTAACTGCTGGAGTCAAGACCTTTGGCGAAGGAGCCCTCCTCGCGGAAGAGTCCTTTGTGACTTTCCCAGCTTTGTGGTCCATTCTGTCGAGTGCTGCAGCCTGTTCAGATAATCAGCATGTTGTCGCTCGCTTCTGTCGCTCGCTTGCAGGAAAAAGCAAAACTTACCAGGCCAGTAAACCCAATCCCCTTCTCCTTCTCCGTGCTCTCTTCTCCCAGACTCCATTGGAACATCAAGGAACTCATTTTCAAGCTCTCCCTCGTTTTTGCGAGCGCCATCGAGATCTTCTTGATATCATTATCACCAAACAATTTTCCCCAGCTCCGTGCCAGCTTACTGGCAGGCGCGATCATCTTCACAATCATCTGATTCAGAATGTTGAAATCTGCTTGGGTAACTCGAAACTTGTGGTCCAGCTCCGTGAGCATCTCCTGTGGCAACTTCTGTCCAGAGCGGTTACATTCCCCCAGACCAGCTTCAATGGAAAATAGGATCTGGCAAGTGTCGAGGAAGTCATGGGCCAGAGGCTCGAAGCCGTAAGCGACTTGTTTAGCGGTTGTCAGATATTCAAGGATGTGCACTGCGATGAGATCGATTGACATCGTCGTCTTGTGGCACAATTCCAAGCAGTTCATCTGCGGCTTTGAGACTGTTGGTGCCATCTTGACTGTCTTTTTCTCCTTTACCGGGTTCGTTTGACCGTTGTTCCTCGTCGCCGTTCGCTTCAAGGTGTTGGTAGTGGATCTCTCCAGCGTGTCGATTTGCGGCTTCTGCTGAGAACGGAAAGAATCGTTCTTCTCTGGCACAGTCGGTCTGGATGGGTACAAACTGAGCTGGTTCGACGGAGCGTGCTGACCGAGATCAGTGATATTCAGAGATGGTTCCTTGGAATCGAAAGTCAGCGCGTCAAGGAAGGAAAAGTCTCCAAAGTCTCCGTCGTTTGTAGTTCTCAACGGGTGATAGGAGCTCATACTAGGACATTGGAAAGAGAGAATAGAGAGAGTGAGAAAGGGAAAGAAATTGCGCGAAATTGGAACGCAGAGAGCGGGGAGAAACGATCCTATAAGAGTGATAGTCCTGTTTTCTTTACTATTACGGAAGTCTGGCACCTGCTAAATCCAGACATCCTTACAATCATAATCAATCGGATGAGACAGCAGCGTCTGTGAGTCTGGACTGGCCTTGATAGTGACCCTGCGGCACGGTTTAGTCGACGCCAATCAATAAACAAAATAATTAGAGTTCGCAGACTCCGAAGCTGCTGAACTTGGCACGCTTCGAACTATCGCCCGCCGCTAGACAGGGAAGAAGGCCTGTCAAACCCAGCTTGTTTCTCTCTAATTTTATGCCACCACTTTTCTCCTGCATGTGAGTTCGAGATACCGAGACACAGAAGTTGCAGAAAACCCCCTCTGCGCCTTGACGGTGGGTATCTTTTCCCCTCCTCTTAATAGACTTTCTGACCCGGTTTTGATCCAATGATCGTTGGTGAAGTCTCTCGCATCATGCAGTGACATATCTCCGATGCTGGGTCCCTCCGTATGCACGCAGATCTTCTGTCCTTGAAGGTTATCAATTCCGACAGGAAAAGGGGGGCCCAGGTACATGACTCGACGCGTCTATGGTTGGTCACTGCTTACTGTGACGGCGAGGCGTCTTGAATTTCTTCAAGGGTGTTCAGGACTTATCACGGCAAATTGATAGCTCCATGCAATTGAACCCGATATTCAGGGTCTCGAATCGATTCCCCGTGCTCAGTGGATGAGATGCGAAATTGAGATGTGATAGCCCTGTGGACAGGAATCCCGAGTCCAATCTCAAAACTGCATTCCTCCGTGCTCGTTCGACGTCTAGGCAGCGTCTAGCTGTGGCTGGACTTGAATATGAAGGCGTCAATACCTGCACAAATTTACTCTCGGCCAGGATCCATTGTCGGAATATCCCTTCAAGCCTGAAGATGGCTGATGACAACTCGTGATGGCTCTGGACGCCTGATGCCCAATTGTCCAGACAATCCCAAGCTTAACTAATAGTGTCCGGATTTGATAACACTACAGTAGACGCGTCGAAGAATCCCAGGATCCAGGATCTAGGGTTCACTAGACCTTCACAGTAGTGTTCTCCGGCTGATCCTTCCATCCACCCTATCCACTCCCTCGAGGTTTCCCCGCTGTTCTTCTTCACGCCTCAATCCTCAAAGGTCCAAGCACTCGGGACGCCATCCGATCCTCCAGCCGACGCCATCGCAACATTTCGCAACAAGCCGTCAGGCCGCCCTCCCATCTGCAGCACTCGGGCTGCACTCCAGTCCAAAACCTGCCGAAAGCCCAGGAACGATGAAATAAGGATTGTCTCAGACTCCGGAGCTAGAGAACAACGATGCAGAATCGTGGCATCGTTTCTGACAACTGACATGTCTTCTGTGGCCCTAGCTCCATCTGCAGCATTGCGAATCTGGAATCCTGGATAGTCACTGCCCCACAACCCTTTTCACACAAGCGTTGAAGATTTCAGCCCCCTATTCCCAAGCGAACCGTGCGATTGTTTTTCGCTAAAGACGGTGCTGCCAATCATGTGGCCTGGGGAAGTGGCTCCGATTTTTCCAGCTAAGGAGGACCTCGACCAGGCCAGAACATCCCTCTCCTTTGGAAATTCAGAGTTTTCGTGGTTGTTCGTAATCATCCCATCGTGGCAATAACAACGTGTACTGCACTACTACTACCGGTAGTTTGTTCTATGCGGGGAGCCAAACCTTCGAGCCGAGTCTATTCATCCAACTTTTCCACGTGAAGTTGTTGACAATTTTAGGTTCACAGTTCTTATGCTGCAGGCTGCAGCTGCAACTGTAAGACAAGTGTACGAAGATGAGGGGTTCAGTCCGTCCTGACTACTCCTGCAGAACTAGCGGGACTTGTACGCATGAGGTTCAAACAACTTCAGAGTGAGACCTCTCCACCACCGTGCTCGGAATACTCCTTACGGGCTTTTCATATGGGAATTACTTCGGGCGATTCTTGCCTGGGCTTGGGCATCCATCATTAATTCGCCCGAGAAGAGAAACAAAGGGGTTGATGATGACGGAGCGGCTCTCTAACTCGGAGAGAATAATCTTGGAATTTTCTATCTGGGTTATTGTGGGCACGGCTCGTTGAGCAGGGCATGCCAGGGCCGTGTTTCCCTCGGAACGGCAAGTAGAGAAGCTGCAGGTATCGGAGATGATTCATCATATCCTCGTTAATCTCATCGCCGATGAGGTGGGCTATCGATTATTCTGATAGGCTGGAGACTAGTATTTTAGCTTCACCTGAGCATGTCGTGCAACCTGCAACGTGCTTTCGGTTAGAGGGCTTCGGCTTCTCCAGTTCTCTAGCTCGTCAGCCACGAGGGACGCTGTCGCTCAGCCGCAATATCTTCACGTAGCAGTAATCTCCCCAGGCTTTTGGTTTGATTGATTTGTGTAGGTTCTTGTCTATTGTTGTTCTTGAGACTATCAAGAGCAAACTATTTGGGAACTATCTAGCCACCGTATGTAAGTATACATTTTCTTTTCTCCGAAATATAGGGTTTCGCAAGCCAGCAGCCACTTTTGCTTCCCCAGTTCTGCAGACCTCGACTCGCATGAGCGAACCACTGCATATTGTATGCTAGCCGAGTTTGTAGATATCCTACAAGGTGTGGCAAGATGCCCTTTCCAAGTGAAAATGCCTACCATTTCAATTACCAAACTCCCAGGTCGTTTCGAGCCAATCAACTATTGACAGGAAAGCTGTACAGTATCCTATGTGCAGCTTGCCCACCAACATGACTGGCAAAGAACACACTCGGGAGTCTGGTACACATCAAACACCTGTTCCATGCGATGAGACTAACCAGTCATCGCGCGGTGCAAACAACAACAAAAACAATAACATGAACCCAACAGACAAACGAGTGTGGCAGGAATGTTTAACGAGTGTAAAAAACAGAAAAAAACAAGGACAATCTTAAGATGCTCTGCCAGGACACAAGCATCTCAAGATCCGGTATCCGGCGCCGTGCAGGACCAATTCGCTTCGCCGGTTTTGATATCGCCGTGTGGATGTCCCGCAGGGACTTCGTGCATCGAGCCGGCACTCAAACCGCTCAGATCGTTCTCCTCAACAGGCAGCTGCTGTACCTGCACAACGACTCTCTCCAACCCACACTTCAAACAGACCTCAAATCTCTCAAGCCCACTCCACTTCCGTCCCGCTTCCCCAGGTCCAAACCCCCACGCCTCACTTCCACTACCAGTGCTTCCAACACAACCATCTCCCCACCTGCCAGTATAAAACCTCGCACTAGCCGAACTCCAAAGACTACTTTGGCTATTACTCCTCGTGACTCCTCCACCCTCTCCCTCTCCCCCATTCAACTCAATCCCTCCGCCCTCCTCATCATCCTCCTTCATTTTTTCCTTCCCCTGTCTCCCAATCTTCAAAAACGGCACAAACACCAGACTCAGACTCGACATGATAATCGTACACAAAAACACCCGCGAGAAAGGGAACGTGGTATTTGTTCTACCCTGGGGTGTCTGTGCTACGGCGCCGTATATGGCGGATGTCATGGCGAGGCCGAGAGAGATGCTGAGGCGGAGGGAGGTTTGCAGGATGCCGGCGCCAAGGGAGGATTGTGTGGGAGGGAGGTGGGAGGATGTGTAGAGCTACGAGTCTGATGTCAGTTTCGCTTCTGAGATCTGGAAATCGTTGAAGACAGGACTGGACAGCAGGATAACAGGGTGTGAAAAAGAAGAGGTAGGAGATAGGCGAAGGGATGAAGGAGGCCAGGTGAGGAGAACCTACATTCGAGACAATAAACTGAAAATCCGCACCAATGACCGTAACGCACAAACTCGGAAACAGCACTTTCCAATAACTCGTCTGAGGCTTAACGAATAACATCAACACCGCACCACCCAGATATCCCAACCCTCCTATACCCATCAAGACACGTCCACTAACACAACTCACCACTGCTTGTCCCAGGTAACTCCACACAACGCCAATGATCGCCTGTGGCATTAGTCTGACAGCGATGTGTAAGGGTGCAAGCACTTGGATGTCTTGCATGTACATGGATATCCAGAATTGGTTCGTGATGAACGACATGTATCCTAGCCCGACGCAGATGATGCTCATTGTGAATGTTGAGTTTTGGAATATGGATGGAGGTAACAGGGGTGAGGGAGCGTGGTGTTCCCAGATAGCGAAGAGTGTTAGGGAGAGTAGACCGAGGAAGAGGAGGGTGAGGACTTTAGGGGAGTGCCAGCCAAGCTGGGGAGCTTCTCTGTATTGCGAAAATTTCCGTCAGTCGGACTTCCATTTCCAGACGTTCTCGAATCCCGTTACTCAAAGATGTGCAGCAACAGAAACTTGGAAGAGAGTAGGGGAGGTGCACGTACGTCAAAGCAGCAGACACACAAGCCAAGCCCAAAACCGTCAACCCCGTCCCTAAATAATCAAACTGCCTAACCAAAACCCCCGGATTTCCAGCCCTCGGAATAGCAGGCACAGTCCAAACAGCTGCTCCCGCCAACAGGAAGAAGAATCCCGCAATGACAATAAAGCTCTGTCTCCAACTCGCATACTTCGTCGCGACCCCAGAGCTAATACTCCCCAATATAAATCCTAGAGGGTTCCCGACTCCAAGAGCACCAGTGACTCGATTCCGTCTCTTGCCCTGCGGATACGTGGCGAAGAGTGTGCCAATGGCGGGGGGCGCGATGATGGCTGTTCCGAGACCGAGGAAGCCGCAAAGGATGTTGATGCTCAGGGCGTTGGGGGCGAAGGCTATGAGGAGGGAGAGGAGTGAGAGGAGGGAGAGGCCGAGGAGGAGTTGTAGTTTGCGGCCGAAGAGGTCGGCGGTTTTGCTGAAGAAGAGCATGAATGAGCCGCTGGCGAGTCTGAATACTTGAGCATCAGTACAAATATTTTGTTAGGGAAATTGCAAGGAAATATACCCTATCGCAGCGGCTATCCATGTCACTTGTGCTGGTGTCATGCTAAGATCTCTTCCTATGGTTCCGGTGTTGATGACGATCACGCCTTGTATAAATGTCTACCAAGAAAGTGTCAGTTGTTCTCAAAATAACCACATATGTGCAACTCACCGTTGAAGCAATCGCCAACATAGTTGTAAACACAAAGATAAATTCTTCAAACAAGTTTCTGAAGTGTTTGGGTCTCGCATTCGGATCACTCGCGACAAGCGCGAATGCCATTTCGACTTCGACATCGAAGGCCGTGATATCGGAGTTGACAAGGGTGGTAAAAGAAGGTATCGAGGTATGTAATGAACGCGATGACCGATTCGAGTCTGTTCGAAAAAACTGTGTGGAGTTTGTTGCAGTTGAGTTGGACCGTGTTGAAGCTGCTTTGGAAGACTCGGCAGGTTGTGTTTTCATTTCTGAATGGTTGGTATTTCCATTTCGTGTAACTGGAGCCGTAGAGCAATCCATAGCTCTAGTCGAGTGTGCAAAAAAGGGCGGTGGAAATTTAGGTGTCGTTGGAGGGTATGAGTGATGAGGCTGTGTTGAAATATGCTCTTCTAACGTGTGGGCGTGAACTGTGATTCACAAAGTCTGGCTTGACCCTCGCAGGGTGACGTATGAACTCTAGGGTGCCAGTCATGACCTCCATTCACCTCGATGAAAGTCTGCATACTCTTTGATAGGACTAGCCTGGAGATTCGGTGCCATGAAAGGATATACGTAAATGCAGGGTATAGTTATTGAGCGTATGCACTGTGTACAAACTGATGTAAAGATCAAGCTCTTACATTTGGGTAGTTGAACAATCAACATATATATCTTTATATAGCAATGACCGCTGTAAACTATAGTTAAAACGGGCACGGCTTGGTAGCATCGAATGAAAATACCCACGGGTGAGGGTCCGCGGAGAAGGACATAGAGGACTTGAGTAAGTTCTCGCCATAGATGAAGTAAATGAAATTCCACGGCGTGTTTCTTGCTGTCAGTCTGTCACTATCAAGAGTCTGAGGTCGGGATAGTGGTTTGTGGAACCAATTGGTGATTCGTCGATGTTGTGCGTGGTTGGGAAGGTCCGCAAGGAATTTGACCTCCAAGTAGTCGTACTTCCTCATAGAGACTAGGTAGCCTGAATAGATGTCCTCCGAGCTGCTCTTTCCATCCGAAGCTGATGGACGAGTTTTGGCCTAGTGGAGAAGCGATGAGCTTATCAAGCGACTCGGAAAATAAAAGTAAAATATGTGAAAATAGAACTGGTATATGAATTGCTCCTCCCCGCTAAAAACTAAACAAGCTTGCTTCCCTTTCTATCTAAACACCCCTCTGCCTCCCGGCCTCCGCAACAGCCTCAAGCATCTCCCCCCTCTCCTGCAGCACCCTCTCGGCCTTCGTCCCCTTCCTCGGCACATACTTAATAATAATCGGCAACATAACCGCCATAACCGCACCACCCCCAAGGAACCCCGCTGTGACACCCCAACCAAGGGTATACTTAGGCGCCGAAGTCGAAGGCCAGATCTGGCTTCCGTAAACGGAAGAAAGATTGCCGACGGCGTTGATCATGGCGATGGCGATAGCGCGCTTCTCAGATGGGAAGGAGATGGTCTTGGATGCCCAGGCGATGATCAGGGGAAGTGCGGACCAGATTCCGGCTGCTACGAAGCAGAGCATGACGTAGCGGACCATGGGAGTCTGCACTATGGCACAGACGAGAGCACAGATGAAGCCGAGCGTTAGGGAGCCGGTGATGTGCCATCTTCGCTCGCCCATGCGGTCGGCGGAGTATGCGCATGCATTAAGGCAGACTGCTGCGACGGAGTAGACTGGGACTGTCATGTACTGTGCTGTGATAGTGGTGTAACCCAGAGACTTAGTGATGGTTGGGATGAAGTAGGAGATTGTTCCAGCTCCCAAGTCGAGCACGAAGAGAAGCATGAATGCGTAGGTGCGTGGGTCGACTGCGGCAGCTTTGAATGCCTCCCAATGTGATAGACGTTCGTGATTGCCCCCGTTGGCTTCCTTGCTATCAACAATAATGCGGACAGCAGCGAGTTGTCGCTCCTCGAGACTTAGGGCTGTTGATGTATGAGGAAAGTCGAGGAGGATGAACTTGGCGATTATAGCCACGCCCACTGTAGCGACTCCTTCGATGATGAAGAGCCATCTCCACCCGTGAATACCATGAGCACCATCAAGGCCACCTGTGATTCCTCCTGCGAGAAGACCGCCGAAGGCTCCAGAGAGGACTGCAGCACTGTAGAAGATGGCGAATCGCTTGCCTGTAAAATGTCAGTTATGATGTTGGGGAGCTGGGACAAGGTATGACGTACCAATTTCCTCAGTCTTGTACCAACAGGACATCATGAACAAGACACCGGGGAAGAATCCAGACTCCACACAGCCAAGGACAAATCGGAAAGCAAGGAGAGATCCGTAATTGTGGACGCATGCCATGGCAGCACTGAGAGCTCCCCAAACCAACATGATCGCTGGAAGGAAGAGAGATGGTCGAGATCGGCTGAGAACCATGTTCGAAGGGACTTCCATGATGAGGTAGCCGAAGAAGAAAATTGAGATGACCCAGGCATAGCCTGCGATTGACATTAGATAACATAGACGTTTCCAGCACTGATAGAGACTTACGAGAGCTGGTGAGACCAAGGTCTACATCCATGCCAGCAGTTTTGGCATTACCCTGCAGAATTATCAGCCCCTGATTCCCCTTCGGTCTTTAAGCGAAAAGGAAACCTACGATGTTGGTACGGTCAACATAGTTCAGAACATACATGATCCATAGAATGGGAATCAAGTGCATATCAATCTTGCGAACCAGCTTCTTCTCAGCCTCAGTATTAGGAACATAGTCCTTGATGGCCTGTTGGAGTTCAATCTCCGCGGCATCAATGTCACCTTTGACTGGAACTTCGTCCATCTCGAGATGTGCAACTTCGTCTTTTTTCAAATCCGACATAATTGTTGAGAACTCGAAGATGTGCCTGTCTGGTGTTGCCTTGTTGTCGAGGCTTCGGGTATGTGTTGAAGTCGAGATGGTTGTTGTTGTCTGAGATGAAAATTTCGATGGAACTCATCGTCGTCTTATATGCTATTAATGTTGCGAGTGGATCTGGGGAGCAACTGGTGAATCTCGGGGGTTCGAGGAATGTGGAGAGCCAAGCCAAAGTTTTGACTGGGGAACACGGGGCTCATTGGTGGGAGGCGGACTGCGGGTGGAACACCGCGGTGCGGACAGATATGCGAACGCCCACGCAGCATGGCAATCCAAGCCACTTCGGGTTGTTCTCCAGTATCGACCACTTTAGCTTTGATAATGCGGCTGGGATACCGATATGATCGTATGGCGGAAGCTCTATTGAAACAACAAGCGCGGGGATATCTGAACAAGCTTTAACATTTCAAGAGTTGTCCGCGTGACTTTGTGTTACTTGGATCATTCCCTGGAGGTTCATAGTGTTGGCAAACGTTGAGTTCTGTATTTTTCTTGCTGCCATCGCGAATAGGCGTACGATCACATGCACCGGCATTTGATAACTCAATAACCGGCAGAAGATCTGCATACAATGCATATGCTCAATGACCATGTCCTGCATTGAAAGTGGGCGCCATTACATCAAAGAAGCCCATTGGAAAATAATTCTGATCGTACAGTGGGAGCGAGCTATCAAACGTTCCGAACGAGGAATAGTCAACTGGGAACTCAAACATGGCCGGATCGAGATGGGCGTTCTCTTGTTTTGCTTCGTTGTATCGTTGTCCGTTTGCTGGGTTGATCTGACCATGGGTTTCCCATGCGGTATATCTATCTAGCATCTTGGTGAGGCCCGCTGCTATGTGACCCGTCAAGTGTCGTTCACCAGCTCTTACTTCGTTCAAGAGGCTGATTGTTCTCGTGACGAGATCTCGAACAAGCACTGGGTCTGTTCCAAGCTTGAATGCGCCCCATTTCTGCTGCACCTTGAGCAGGAAGACCGTTGAATAAGTTATCATAGTCGAAAGGTAAATCGGGACACCAACGACTGAGTTTCGAACGTCTGTGTCTTCCAAAACCATTTGTAAGATCCCCAGTGCACAGTGTACAGCTGTTCCCGCGAGTTCTCTTCGGTCTTGCGTAAGTTCTGAAGGCTCCTTGATTCCTCGAAGCGCCAATGAGCCCACCTGAAGCTTTCCGAAATTCAAGTGGAGGATTACACCCTTGGCGGGGTATGAGGCAACATATGTGTTGGGTGCCAGAAGCGGCTCCCATTTGATCCTCCAGGAATCTAAATCGACATTGAAGTGTCGGAGACGGACAAGATCTTGTTCCGACAAGACTTGCTCGATATCTGGGCCAAACGCATTGTAAACTTTGGTCAGAATGAGGAAAACTGCAACTTGGCTGTGGAGGCGCAGATCCGCCTGTGTGATGGTTGGTAGTTCCAAGAAACGCTCGTGATGAGTAATTGTTTCGTTCTCGTGTATGACTGGAGGCCTGCCATATGCGATGCTGAAGTGATGATCACAGACGTAAAGGAAATACCACAGTCTGGCGCCTTCAATATGCTCTTGAGAGCCTCTCAATGCCCGGGAATAGCTCTGATGGAGATTCAACTCTGTTGCTATCCTTACTGCATGTCCTGACAGCTTCCCTGATAACTAATTAGCGTTCATTCTTCTGTTCACTTTGGGTAGGTAACTTACAGCTGACATCCGACAGCCAGAATGCCCCAATACACAGGCCTCGGATACCATCCAAAACATGGTAGCGCTCGAACATCGAGTCACAGACAAGGGCTATGAACTCTGCATAGCATACATCAAATGTCTGACCCCTTCCAGGGATATGTAAAGCAGTGACCGTGAGTATTGCAGCCAACAAAAGAGAGGACGATTGGCGGACAGACGCCAAGTTATCATGAACCAAAGCAATCCCACCCCAGAGGTAGTGGTTCAGCGACCGACTGAATATACCAAACAATTCTTCTGCCTCAGCTTCCGATACTCTGCCCTTAGAGATAAAATCTTCGACTACTGCTGGTCCCGAATTGGCACTTGGATTACTTCTGAGATTCCTCAATTTGGTGACCTCGTACAAACTTCCCATTGGCGCCGATACCAGGGCATCATCAATTTTATTCGACTCTGGCTCAAGGGAATGTTCCCTCGTCATGGCCATTGCAGCGGTTCTTGAGGCTCTTGGCTCAGGGTTGGCTTGCAACCGTTCGGCAACAGCTTCAGGTGACACGACTTGAACAATTGTTTGACGTGTGAAGGTCTCTAGAGGTGGGAGATCCAGGACGCTCAAGATTTTGGCGACAGCACGCTGGAGACATTGCGTATTGTCTTCCATATTTGATTTCCATCTAAACATAATTTAGTATATGTCTTTTCGCCCCGGACATCCCACTTACTCTGTCCCTTCCTCCAAGAGAGACTGAAGACTCTTGTTGACAATACATTTCAAACTCTTCCTCGAGCACCTCGTACACACAGACTTATCAGGTCCAACGTCACACTTGATCTTCCTCGCCTGGCATTCCGTACATGCATGCACCTTCCTCGATATCTTTGGCAGTCTCCCCTGGTCCGCGGCGCCCACGTGACCGGTCGATGAAGGCGACTCGATCTCCTGGCGTGCTCGTTTCATCCCCACAATCCCCAGGAATTTCGAAGCGCAATCGCTAAGACGTGAAGATGGGTTGGCAACGGTTGGATGCAGACAACAGGGCCATGAATTGGCTTCAAGTGGAGCAGGGAGTTGCGAGAGTCCAGGCTCTGTGGCTCTGTCAAGAGGATGCGGCCACAATCCCGAATTCTGGTTACGAAGCTTCACGGCATGCAGAAGAATAGAAAGTGCGGCACTCAAATGGCTGATCGGTAGGATGACCGCGAGGAATGATGACAACTCCGAGATGTTCGCGATATGCAAGACCCTCGTGGATTCCACAAAGCGTCAATTGTGTTCGTGACCTTTGGCGATGAGGAGAAGTGAGGAGAGGAGAAAACGCGGGAGAAGTCCGAGGTTGATGAAGGCGCTCTGTGAGGGGAAGAAGGCTAGCAGCCCCCACCCTCGAAAATAACTTGGCATTGAGGTACCGGCGAGAACACCGTGATATCTCCTCCATCTCCTCCACTACACACAGTCCACTTCAATCCGGGGAGGATTGGGTCTCGGCTTTATAGATTCTTCAAAACATGTCGACTCCATATCCGGCCCGACCGGACATTCATATAAGTCCTCGAGCCTTCGTGGACACCGAGTTCCAAACACATTGATACCCCTCTCTCTCTTGCATTGCCTTTCTCTTCAGCCCATCATTCCCTCCAGCGTCATCCAAATAATACCATCTCCACCTCAAGACTCCTACGTACGACATCATGGCGACACAAAGTAGCGAGAAGATCGCTTTTGCTGGGTTGGGAGCCATGGGCTTCGGGATGGCCTCCCATTTACTTGGATTAGGTCACCACATGACTGGATTTGATGTCTACGAACCGTCACTTGCAAAATTCCAAGCTCTTGGAGCAAAGACAGCCAGCTCACCTAGAGAAGCCGCGAAAGAAAGCAATATCTTCATCTGTATGGTTGCAAATTCAAATCAAGCAGAATCCGTACTTTTCAATTCAGAGACTGGAGCTGTTCAAGGTATTTAAATTTCGACGGACTAAGAATCTTCATTGGTCTAACAATATATAGCTCTCCCGCAAAATGCAACAATCATCCTGTGTTCAACAGTGCCATCAAGTTACTTGACTTCTGTTCAATCTAGTTTAGAAATCTTGAGTAGAACAGACATCCTCTTGATTGACAGCCCTGTCTCAGGAGGAACTGTTCGCGCCGCCCAGGGAAATCTCACCATCCTCGCTTCTGGCACGTCTGCAGCCTTAGAACGTGGTAATAGCATTCTATCCGACATGTCAGAGAAACTGTACATTATTCCCGGTGGCATCGGAGCAGCTAGCAACGTCAAGATGATCAACCAGCTCCTGGCTGGTGTCCATATCGCAGCAGCCGCTGAAGCTATGGGTCTGGCTGCAAAGGCTGGACTCAACACCAGACAGGTTTACGATATTATCGTAGGCGCGGCAGGCAACTCTTGGATGTTTGAGAATAGAGTTCCGCATATGCTGGACAGTGATCTGACGCCGTACTCTGCTCTCGATATCTTTGTCAAGGACATGGGTATCGTCACTTCATCTGCGCGGCTTCAAGGCTTCCCACTGCCATTATCATCAGTAGCGGAGCAACTCTACCTCTCCGCATCAGCACAAGGAATGGGTCGCCAAGATGATTCTGGACTTGTGAGAACGTTCACACCTGGCACACCAGATCTTGTCCACCAGCAAGCAAAACCACAACCCGCATCCGATAAACTCACGCCATCAGTAACCCCGCTCGAGATCACCAAAATTGGCTTCGTAGGTCTTGGGGCTATGGGTATCGGTATGGCTACTTCTCTCGTCAAAGCCAGCTTCCCAGTATGCGGATACGATGTCTACTCGCCATCGACAGAAAAGTTCCTCGCTCAAGCAGGTAACAAGGCGAGCGCAGCATCTTCGCCAGCCGAAGCAGCAGACTCAGCTGAGATCCTCATTCTCATGGTTCAGAATGCCGCACAAGCAGATGATGTCCTCTTCGGCTCTGGCAAAGTAGCTTCCACGCTCCCTGCAAATGCAATCATTATCTTGAATTCCACTGTCCCGCCTTCATTTGCCAAGGACCTCGGACAGCGACTTTCAGCTCTCGGAACAGGACTCGAGCTCATCGATGCTCCTGTCAGTGGAGGCGTAGTACGAGCTGCATCTGGTAACCTCACCATCATCTCCTCCGGTGCAGCGCTCGCTCTGTCCAAAGCTTCACCAGTACTCACCGCACTCTCTGGCCCTCCTTCAAACCTCCACACCATCCCCAACGGAGCCGGTGCTGCTTCATCTGTGAAGCTCATCAACCAGCTTCTCGCAGGCGTACATATTGTCGCCGCTGCTGAAGCCATGGCTTTCGGCGCCAAACTCGGCCTTGATACTCGCAGTCTGTACGAAATCATCAAAAATGCTGCTGGTGGAAGCTGGATGTTTGAAAACCGTGTCCCGGCTATGTTGAATGCAGACTGGACGCCCAACAGCCAGCTGGCAATCTTTGTCAAAGATCTGGGTATTGTGCTCGACGAAGCCAAACGCCTAGGATACGCGGCTCCATTGAGTGCGGCAAGTCATCAAGTGTATCTGAATGGTGCTGCGAAAGGATGGGCCAAGGATGCTGATTCCGGTGTTGTGAGGGTTTGGGAGTTGATGACTGGTGTTTCTGTTGCTGAGGCCGCGAAACCAGTTGAGCCCAAAGCAGAGACACGGCCAGAGCCTTTCAAGCCAAGAGAGTATGAGCCTCTTCCACTTGAAGAGACGATCGCTTCTCTGCCTCCGATCACAAGCACGAATACTCTCGCAACGATCAAACAACGTATTGCATCTCCCGAGACACCAGCACTTATAATCCTCGACGATGATCCAACTGGTACGCAAACATGCCGTAAGTCTACCGAGCCCCTATTCTCCATCAGCACACCCCCTAAAGACACTCTTCACATCTACCATATCCAAATGCCCCAGAACAAGCAAATCTAACACAGCGCAGACGACATTCCCGTCCTAACAGTCTGGGATATCCCAACCCTCACCACAGAACTAACCCGCTCCCCGTCCGGCTTCTTCATCCTCACCAACTCCCGTGCCCTCCCCGGCCCCGAAGCCACAACCCTCATCACCGAAATAACAACCAACATCTCCCACGCCGCCACCTCCGCCAACAAGACCTTCCAAATCGTCCTCCGCGGCGACTCGACTCTTAGAGGCCACTTCCCCGAAGAGCCCGACGCCGTAGAATCCGTACTAGGGACATCGACAGCCTGGATCCTCGCCCCCTTCTTCTACCAAGGTGGCCGCTACACCATCAACGACGTACACTACGTCTCCGAAGGCCCATCTCTCATCCCCGCAAGCCAAACGCCTTTCGCCAGCGACGCGACATTCGGATATTCCTCCTCCAATCTCAGAGATTACGTCCTCGAAAAGACATCCTGCAGGTTCAAACCCGAACAGATCGTCTCCGTAACCCTTGACGATATCCGACTCGGTGGATACGAGAAAGTCGCCCAAGTGTTAAGCGGAGTGAAGAAGGGGAGTGTAGTCGTCGTCAACGCCGCCGCCGAAGAAGACATGCACGTCTTTGCCCTCGGCTGCATCCTCGCCGAGCAGCACGGCGCCAAATTCCTGTATCGCACCGGCGCAGCATTCGTGTCTTCTCGTCTCGGGATCCAAGGGAAAGCGCCTATGACGGCTGCTGAATTAGGCGTTGACACTTCAGTGGGGAGTCCAGGTGGCTTGGTCATCGCGGGATCGTACGTCCCGAAGACGACGGCGCAACTTGCGTACCTGAGGGAATGTAGGGGGGATAAGCTCCATGTTATTGAGCTCGATGTTAGCGCTCTCCTCGCTGAGTCTGAGTCTGAATCCGAATCGTCGCCCTCGAATGCATCTCAACCCTCGCAAATCATAACCACAGCCATCACTCAGGCAACGCAACACATCCTCTCCGGCACCGACGTCCTCCTCATGACATCCCGCTCTCTAATCCTCGGCTCCTCACCCCTCTCATCCCTAAAAATCGGCTCCGTTGTCGCTAGCGCACTCGTGCAATTCCTGCGCGGCATCGACGTCTCCCCTCGCTACATCATTGCTAAAGGTGGGATCACTAGCAGTGATGCTGCGACTAAGGGGTTGGGGATGAAGAGGGCGATGATTCTGGGACAGGCGGCGCCGGGGGTGCCGATTTGGGGGTGTGATGAGGAGACGAGTAGGCATAGGGGCGTGCCGTATGTGGTGTTTCCCGGGAATGTTGGGGGTGTGGAGACGTTGGGGGAGTTGGTTGGACGGTGGGCTGCTGTTTGAATGTGTGAGTGAGTGGGTGAGGTGCAAGAAGAGAAGATAGCTGGGACAGTTTGGCATTGGGCATTGCGAATTAGGGGTTGTCAATGGCGTTTCGTGGAGTTGGAATCTGACGTTGGGAGTGTCGGCTTTTACTTCAAATGAATATACGTTCCTTAGCACACTTATCAATGAGATATGATGAAAAGATTGAAGTAAGATTTGATTTGAAAGAGGAAGAGATGGTTGGATAACACGGCGTGAAAAAACGAGACTGTTTTCAAGCATGGATGGCTCGAAGAATTCTTGATCCTACCTACCTAGCAGGCAGGCAGTCCATGACGTGGTAACAAAGATAGAGCAAAGCAGCACGAAAGGAAAACAGCTTAGCTATTGCAAAAGCGAAAGAAAAGGAATTGATGCCCAGGCTTGATACGAACTCCAGATCTCTTCGTGTCCATCGCACGAGATCATCACACACTAACATGGAACTCTGGACACTTAAAACCATTAACGCGCAATCACTCGAGCAGTAGCGTCTCATCAGTCAACGAAGAGCCAGATATGGAGAGTATTCTTCTTCCTCAGCAGACGAATGCACAGACGAGTGCACAAGCAAGATGTCAGAGCCATGTATTTTTAAGCAGCGTGTCTGTCTATTCACTTGCAGGATCGTCCGCTCTCTCTAGTGTGCTGATCCTATTCTGTACACGGATCCATACCTTCTCGCTGTTGTAGGATATTTGCAGTAGAGCACAGTGCCGACCAAATCGTGCCTAACGTGTTGCCATGATGCACTTCTGTTCAGCATCACGGCATTTGCTGATTCAGTCGCTGGACGCAGGGCGTGGTCCGAGAGCGTTGGCTTGTGAGAGTTGTTGTGTATGTCGCAGAATCGTCATGCTTTGAGCTTCGTATTGTAGTACCGTGCCATTTATGAGACTCGTGTACAGATTCGAGTTTGCCACCTGTATCAACAAGCCATGGCTTCAGGTACTTGGACATTGATGGTCGATCTCCTGGCTACCCCTAACGGTCTGCGAAGGCGCCCGGAGCGCTTGTTGCTTTTGGCTTTCTTGAAGCGTCTTAGTAAAGGAGGAGGAGGTCGAGTAGCGAGCAGAGGGTGAGCGGAAAGGAGGCAGACTAATGACTGTGCTCGACATTTGACGCGGGTAGGATGCAGGAACCGAGGGCGTAGCAAATATCCTGCCACTGTACTTTGGCGTCAGGGTACCTTGGAACTCACTTCGAGTAGTATTGAAAGTCTCCATCAAGTCTCTGACTGGTTCATGAGGAGGATGATACCCGAGAGGAGTCGACGGGAAGCCGTGTTGAGGAGCTGAGAGAGAGAAAGTAGTCGAGTATCATTGATGTAGCAGTATCGCCGGGAGGTCAGCGGCTAGAGGAATTAATGGAGAGGAAGGCGTTCCGCTTGCGACGACGATAACATCAGCAATAATGCTTGTGCCTTGCCGAGCAAAAGCATCGAAAGAAAGCCATGAAGGTGTGGTACTTCCCTCAACCGTAACTATCTCCTTGCCGTAGCATTACTGATTATTTTGCGAGACGGTAATGAGTCTCCAACTCTCTTTTATACATCAATTGCCATCCCAACAGTATCTTCCGTCCCTTATCTGCGAGCCAATCCCCTCTCGCTAACACTGAATCCTGGTTGACAGGCGATGCAGCAGAGCCGCGCCACCCAGCTCTCTCTGGTCAGGCCAGCTCGGGCGAGTCCCACATCTCCACATCACACTGTATGGAATAAGAGAATCAGGGACAGGCCGTGATGTTTGTCACCAGCCAGCATGTAGCGTTAGAAAGTTGGCGATGACTGGCCTAGAACCCGAGAAGCATCGGAATTCAAGCCGAGAAGTATGCGGAGGATGGTGAAGTCGGCAGGTTGACGGTCGATTGGAGGAACCTTCCCTTTTGGCTATATAGATGAAGCATCCCAGCAGCACAGAGATCGAAAGTCGAGGTTTACCATCTGCAGGACCCCTCCTGCGATGGCGGTTGGCGGAAGTGAGCCGGATTGCTAGCGAGAGGAAGTCCTACCTTCACGAGGAAGGACTTTCGACGCATGTCATAGCATGGTTTGTGTAGCAGTTCAAGACCCACGTATCGATCTCTCCTACAATGTATGTCTGAATATTGCAATCGTTGCTGCTGAAATAAGTAAGTGGGCTTCACATATTATAGGATCCGTTGATAGAACAATGCTATCTTCCCCACGTGACGTCGGCCGTAGGTACTGAAGAGAATTGACGTGCGGATCATAGTATTATATCTGGAAATAACGAAACCCTACTCTTAGCGTCGACCGATACAAACCTCTCCTCTTTTCATTTGGAACCAGGTTCCGTAGTGAGGGGTAGCATTGCGGACCCATCAAGTGACCTCAACATTTCCTTTCGGATGAAAGCAGAGAGCAGAATGCAATATCAACATCGCACTGATACAATGCTTGCAAGATCGATGCAAGTCGTTCCTTGCCATCACAAGGCTCATTCGCTTCAGCCGGTAATCTCGACAGAGAACACGATTGATTCGACCACATGTGAAGAAGGTGGAATTCCTTGAACTTCGTTTCTCTGGGACGGAGCGTAATATGTGGTCGATTATATGCCTCTACCGATCTCGGAAGGTGAGAACGTGGGTCCACAACTCTGCTGGATATCGCTGCAAAAGTCGCTTTTGAACCTCAAGGCAGGTTTTGGGACGTCCAGACCGAAATAGTGTGATTGAGATAAAAGGGTCATGGACAGTTTCGCGATGTGCTTTTGACACTGCAAAACCGAACAGGGAAGACAAAACTTTGCTTGAATTTGACGGAATGACTTCAGTAATGTCGCATTACCATTTGTGGCAGTTTTCAAGCTCGTGCGTTGTACGGAAGCGCTTCTAGATTCACCCTTGTCCATAGAAATTGCAGCAATCCTCAGCTTATTCGATAGGCTGTGGAATAGGCCATATCAAAATCTAGACGGGCTAAAACGTTGGTTCGTCGAAACCTGTAGTCATATAGAGAGGATTGGCAGAAGAATGAGGCTGCAACGTGAAGTGGTACGAGTATCATGAACCCCGTCGATACCGTAGTATGCATCGATACGGAAATTGCATTGCCAGCAACGTGCAGTCACAGGTTGCACAACCTCTGGTCCTGGCTTATGATATGAAGGCGGATTAGAAGTGACGAACTATAGCAGACGGCTGTAAAGGGTATAGAGACGTCGTTATAGGGATATATAGGCGTGAGGTGGTGGTTGACTAGGGCTCGGAAGGCTTATTGTAACAAGAGGGTGGGGTATATCTGTGTCTGTATTGGCGCTCTGACTGGCTGGGTGTCTGCGATGAAACAGTTCCAGATGGCGTTCGATTTGTGCGATTGATCGATCTCGTTAGTCGTACCTTTCCTGTTCCTAACGGGCCAATGCGACCCTGCGGTGCGGTATGCAGGCAAGCTGGAAGTAGAGGGGTAGTCGGATAACTGACCGCCATTCAGCATATGGGGGTCAACGGCGGTGTCGGGATCTTTGGAGGAGAATAAGATTGTACCTAGGCCTAGGTAATCATGGCACAGAAAGAACGTGTCAAATTCTGCACCACACAGGCTCAGTGTATCAAACGGTGCCGGTGTGATGATGCTGAAAGTCAATTCTTACACAGAAAGTAGGGAAAGCCGTTCGGGAGGTGACAAGTGGAAGATCCTAGACTGCCGCAATCGGCATCAGCCAGTCGCAACAGCTATTGCATAGAGAACCTTCATAAGATTGCCCTCGAAGGTCGAGGACATATCAAGTAGTAGGTAGGTAGAGAATATCGAAATGGCGCATGATCCGGCAAAGTACCCAGGTACCTACCATATGTAGGCACGGAGGAGCGAACCTGGAAGTTGATAGGAGTGGGTACATATACCCAGGTATTTTGCCCACCGTCTGTCCATTCAATTGTCTTGTTGTGTGCGGGAGGTACTTGAACCTGGATAATTGAAAACGGAGAAGAGAATTCCAGGATGAAGTGATGCTTCCCTTCCTTCCGCCATTCATAGATACCATGAGCTGGCCTACTTACCTTGCCTTGCCCTGCTCCTCTCCCGTTGCCCTTGCCCTTGCCCTTGCTCATGCTGCACTGCACCGAGTTCTTCCCTACCTACACTGCTTTGCTCTGCTCCCCAAGGAACATCAGATCTGTGCCACCAAGACCACCTTCACATTTTACCAGCACATCAACACATCAGCAACGTGACTCGACCCCACTGCGCCACCTCCAGCAATCTGATTTGACCCAAAGTCGATCAATTTATGGTGTGGTGTGGCCGTTACTTGTTTGGCAGGGGTCCTTTTCTTCACTGACAGGGGGCGACAGGCCAGTCCAGTGGCAGACAAAGTCGCTAAAGTCGCCGCTAGCTCATGCCTAGTCGGCACGCTACTGGCCACACAGAAGCCTGACCCAAACCAGAACTTTTTCGAGCGAACTTTCTTCCTCCCACTTGACAATTACACCTTCAAATCATACCTCCAACAACTTCATAAAGAACCGCATTCCCTCTTGCTGGTTCTTCCTCACACACGAATTCTTTTAATTGTACTAGATACAGTTTTCCCGACAACAAATTTTCTTTGAAAGGTCAGTTCAACAGCTCTTCACCGTCCCTCATTGACCCCACCATCCAAGTACCTTCAACACCTTTTGATATCTCGGTTACTCCCACAACCACAAAAGACCTCCTGCAAAACTCGTAGCTAATCTTTTCTCCGTCTGCAGAAACTCCCACTTCAATCGAAATCATGGACTCCTACGGATCTGGACCTGCCCGCGGCTGCTACAACTGTGAGTGACACCGCCTCTCGTTCTGTTCGCCTTCAACACGATTCCAATCCGACATCCCCGCCCTCGAACTCCTCTTCACACACATCCTCAAACCTTGCACGAGGTCCCCAGTGGCAGATACTGGTCGTGTCTCTGTTCACTCTATGCGCTGCAGCTAGCTTTGGCCAATTGTGGTCCAGCAGTCAGATTCGCATTTGAGGGGAAGGATTTTCGTGGGCACACAAGGGTCCAATCTATTTGCGACAATAACCTCACCTTCCCCCACACTATACATTGAAAGGCACTATCCGAAAGGCTTCAGCTGACATTCATAATTTAGGTGGCGATGCTTCTCACCAAGTATGGACTGTCCCTCTGCTATTACCTTTCATTTATTGACATTCTAGGCCCGTGATTGCCCAACCCGTGGCCCTGCTAAGTGGTAAGTACCCTACATCGCTAGCAAAGAAAATTGACTAACATGGTCATAGCTACAACTGCGGTGGTGAGTGACGTCGATATCCATGTGAAGAGAAGAGACTGATAGAATTTTTCCATTCAGGCGAGGGACACATGAGTACGCCCTGCCACTTCCAAGACACAGAAGACCGATGCTGACAACGATTAGGCCGTGAGTGCCCTGATGGACCAAAGGACAAGACCTGCTACAAGTGTGGTCAACCTGGCCACATCTCCCGCGATTGCCAAAACCCTGCTGCTGAGGGTGCTGGACGTGGTGGCGGTGGTTTCCAATCCGGTGGTGGATCCCAAGAGTGCTACAAGGTATAATTGCTTGTCTATATAGTCTCGATGTATTCTAACATCTATTAGTGCTCCAAGATCGGTCACATTGCCCGCAACTGCCCAGAGGCTGGTGGCTACGGTGGCGGTTTCGGCGGAGGACAAGGCGGATACGGAGGCGGACGTGGAGGTGGATACGGTGGTGGACAAGGAGGACAGACTTGCTACTCCTGTGGAGGATACGGTCACATGTCCCGTATGCTCATTCCCTCCTTTTCCTAGGACTCTTCCTGACCCCATATAGGTGACTGCACCCAAGGACAGAAGTGCTACAACTGCGGCGAGGTTGGACATCTCTCAAGAGACTGCCCAGTTGAGAACAACAACGAGCGTACTTGCTACAAGTGCAAGCAGCCAGGTCACGTCCAGGCTCAGTGCCCCAACTAAGCTACCGTCACGGAAAGATACATTGAGGACCGACGAATGAACCGACGAGCGACGAGAATCCGAACTTCCGAGAAAGATATGCATGCAGAACGACGACGAGATACGATACCCCAGACAGTCTTTGGAAAGGGTGGCTTGCAGAGATTGAGGATTTGACGATGACCAGCTTTCACCAAACAGCCGGCCTTCTTTGTATAACAAAACATTACCTTTCACGATTTCCTTCACGATGTTTTCTTTCTTTGCGACCTGACAACCAAAAAATCATCAAACTCTTTTCACTCAAGGAGTTTGTTCCATTCTCCTTCACCCTTCTTTCTGCTGCGGGATTTCCTTCTCGCTTCAAAGCTATCTAGAACGGGATGGGACGAAAATGGGACAACAAAAGTTCTTTCTTCTGCCTTTTTGTTTGTATTCTCTGCTGGGAGGGAGGGACGATGATAGAGCGGAGCAATCATACATGACAGATGCAATCGGTACGATGTGATGCAATGCGATGCGATTTGACGAACGGAGAAGTTACGAGGATGATTGATACCCTTTTAGGGCATCAGATTCATGCGGGCTACGACCGACCATGACAGACAGACAGACAGAGACTCAATCCAAGCAATTGAGGGAGAATACAAAGCATGCTTGACAGGAGAGCATATTGACTTGACCTTCGTGGTTTGTGACAATGCTCATTGGGGACTGAATCTCGCTTTCCTCGTTCATCTACATAACCCCGAGGAAGTCTCCATGCGTTTCCAATATTCATATCTTTGACCCTGCTACATTCCGCCTGAAGTGGTACTTTACTCGCCAGTATCTTTCCTATCTATCTGGCTGAACTCCCTTCCCAGTACATTTTCCTTCTCAATACAATTCCTTCCCACTACCTCAGTGCTCCCTCCCACTGCTCCAGCTTCTTCCTACCTATTCATTCCATCTTTTCTTTGACATAACTAACCTTATTCTTTTCCTTTCACTTCCGTCTCACACATCCCTTTTTACCTCGCCATCTTTTTCTCTTACTCCCTCTTTCGAGTCGACATGTTCCCTTCTCCTCCGTTTCTAAGTCTCCCTTATTACTGATTCTACCCTCTACATATTCCTTTCATCTAGCAATCCCTATTCTCACCTCATTATCACCTCCTTCCGTCCTACATATCTCTCTATACAACGTTCTTTTACATATCCATACATTTGCCACCCATCATCTTTCCGTTATTCTTCTCTGCCACCATGATTCCTCCATATCACCAATTCAAATACCTTCGTCCTCTCCTCCTCTCCTCCTCTCCTCCTCTCCTCCTCTCCTCCTCT